>OBZK01000002.1_pt1 | contig 486162 bp, 351 predicted proteins | sample 1495511 | NCBI WGS metagenome assembly OBZK01 (sample SAMEA2580233, study PRJEB22360) | human gut metagenome | biome: human gut; feature: human-associated habitat; material: faeces | place: Denmark | collected 2008/2010
ACATCAAACAAATGACAGATAATGATACATGGAAGAGTGAGAGCAAACACTTGCTATCATACCTGCTACCACACTTGCTGCCATACTTGAAACAACGATGAATAAAGGGATGCAGACAAATTGTTAGAGCATGAGAGCAAAAACGCATTCAAATTACGTGGGGAGCCTGATTATCTCTAGGAGAATAATATGCTAGACCAAGAATCAGTTTACAACACAAAAAGTGACGGCAAAAAGCGTAAAACTCTTGCCGTCACTTAGCCATCAGCATTTGCCGTCACCGCTATTGGTCTATATATTAATACTTTATTCTAAAAAGTGACGGGTGACGATAAAAAACATAGTTTCAACTCTAAAATAATTATTTTATCTTAAGGGCAAAACCTCCTCCCGGTGCCAGATGAACTTTCAGTTTACCGTCTTTCTTTATCGGGAAGGACTCACACTTATAATCACGACCTGCCCGATGAGCATTCACACCATCTTTAAACAAAGTAGCATGATAAGATTTATCACCCAGGAAAGAACAATCGACTTCAATATCACGTGCACTCCAATCTGTAATTCCACCTACATACCAGACATCCCCTTTCCGGCGTGCTGTCACAATATACTCTCCCATTTTACCGTCAAGAACGATACTTTCATCCCATACAGTTGGTATTTCTGCGATAAATGCCGTTGATTCCGGTTCGCGCATATAGTTGCTCGGAGTATCGCACAACATATTAAAAGGAGATTCAAACACCACGTACAAGGCTAGTTGGCGGCAACGGGTTCCCTGACTCATCGGTTCTGAATAACAAGGATAATAGTTACCCTTGGAAGCATTCCTCATCGCCCCCTGCGTATAATCCATCGGACCGGAAACCTGACGGATGAAAGGAATCATCACATCATACTTCACCTGATCTACTGACGGTGAACTCCATTTCATCTGCTCCAACCCATTGACTCCTTCGAAATTCAACACATTCGGATAAGTACGGTTCAATCCGGCAGGCTTATGAGTGCCATGCAGGTCAAGAATCAGCTTGTATTTAGCACACATTTCAGCGGCACGATAGTTGAATGCAGTCATTTCCTGATCGTCACGGTCCATAAAGTCCACTTTGAAACCCTTTACTCCCATTTCGGCATAATGACGGCACACATTTTCCATATCACGCTCGAATGCATGATAACCGGCCCAAAGGATGATACCTACATTTTTGGAAGCTGCGTAATCTACCAGTTCTTTCAGGTCAATCTCCTTGACAACCTGCATCAAATCCGCCTGTAAGTTCACTGCCCATCCCTCGTCAAGTATCACATACTCGATACCGTTTGCAGAAGCAAAGTCTATATATGCCTTATAAGTCGGATTATTTACTCCGGTCACAAAATCAACGCCATCCAGATTCCAGTCATTCCACCAGTCCCAAGCAACCTTTCCCGGTTTAATCCATGAAAGATCGGACATACGTGAAGGCGCACCTAACAGGTAGCTGAGATTGGTAGCGGCAAGGTCCTTATCGGTGGTAGTAACCACGGCTATACGCCAGGGGAAGTTTCTCGGCTTATCTACTTTGGCAATATAGTCTTCATGCTCCTTCACCAACATCTGAAGCTGGTTGTGACCACCCTGTACCGTACGCTTCGGATAAGGAGCATGCATACTGCTCAGACGATTCGCGCCTTCCGAAGCAGAAAGATAAAGTCCCGGATAATTTTCCAGATCGGACTCTGTGATACAGACTTTCACTCCATCGCCCGCATCTACTACCAACGGCAAGAACATCAAGCGCTGTTTATTCAGCTTCGACAGTTTGTCCGTTGTATACGTATTCTCGAAAGAATTAAAAAACTGGGAGTTATAATCACCGTCTTTACCGCTTTTTACATAAGGCACGGAGGCAGTCATATCCGATGGAAAACAATAATCAGATACTTCCGTCACCACATGAAAAGGCTTCTTCCCCTGATTCACAAAACGGTAGGCGATACCGTCATTGTATGCACGAAACTCTACATTCCAGTCTTTTTTGAAACGCAAGGTCAGTCCATTATAATGATTTCTCAATTCGCTGGCACGGTAGAAAGGAGATGGTATCATCTCGTCCACACTCTTCCTGGAAGTTCCGGATAATTTCGCATTTTCTCCCCAGACAGTCCCGTTATCCAACGTCATTGATATGGGAGAAGGAGTCAGAATCTGCCTGCCGTTGCATGTAATGTCATAAGTCAGCCGGTCGCCAATGGTTATTGTCGTTTTCAGATTTCCATCAGGTGAGGCTAGTGTAAATTGCTTCTGAGCTTGCAACGAAAGCGTACACAAGACACATAATAATAAAAATGTAAGTTTTTTCATGGTTGTAACTAATATATTAGATTTCAAAATAATTATTCCGCAATAAAGCGCTTTGTCTGTACATCACGACTGTTCGTACCTATCATCACGTCAAACTCTCCCGGTTCGTAGATATATTGCAGCCCGGAATTATAAAATTTCAGGTCATCTTCCGTAAGTACAAACTTCACTTCACGGCTTTCTCCTTTTTTCAGGAAGATACGATCGAAGCCTTTCAGCTCTTTCACCGGACGCGCTACTTCCGCATAGATATCACGCAAATAGATTTGTACCGTTTCATAGCCGTCATGGTTCCCTTTGTTGGTGACGGTAACGGAAGCTGTCAGGTTTCCATTTTTCGGCAAGGTTTCCGAACTGAGCTGCAGGTAGCCATATACAAAGTCGGTATAACTCAAACCGTATCCGAAAGGATAAAGAGGTTCGTTACTCTCATCCAGATAGTTGCTGGCATACCGGTTGAAAACACGGTTGTCCGGGTCCGGACGTCCGGTGTTCAAATGATTGTAGAACAAAGGAAGTTGCCCTACCGAACGAGGGAAGGTAGTAGTCAGCTTACCGCACGGGACAGCTTTGCCAAACAGAACATCGGCAACGGCATCCCCTGTCTCACTACCTCCGAACCATACATTCAGAATAGAAGGAATGTGTTCGCTTTCCCAGTTCAAGATCAAAGGACGACCGGTGAACAGGAGCAGTACCACAGGCTTACCTGTTTTCACCAATGCTTTCAATAAGTCCTGCTGAGCGTCAGGGATTTCCAGATTAGTACGGGAAGGAGATTCACCACTCATTTCCGCACATTCACCCACAGCAGCCACAATCACATCGGCACGGGCAGCCGTACGCAATGCCTCGGCCAGCAGTTGCTGATCATTACCACGTTCCAACGGACGGATGCCGACAGCTCCTTTTTCCATTTCCGCATCATAATATACATTGCTGCCTTTGGCATAAAGTATTTCAGCCTTGTCTCCTACTGCCGACCGGATTCCTTCGAGTAATGTACCATGTCTGGACGGAGTACAGGTCATGCTCCACATTCCGCACATATTATTGCGTGCATCTGCCATCGGACCTATTAATGCAATTTTCCCTTTTTCCTCCAACGGAAGCAGGTGATTCTCATTTTTCAGTAGAACAAACGTCTCTGCCGCAACCTCGCGTGCAACTGCACGGTGCTCAGGTGTATAAAGTTCTTTTTCCGCACGTAACGTATCGCAATATTTATATGGATCGGCAAACAAGCCCAGTTTATACTTAGCCTCCAGCACACGACGGCAAGCTGCATCAATCTGTGCTTCGGTGACTTTCCCCTCTTTCAGCGATTCTTCCAACGTATTGAGAAAGCCGCAGGAAACCATGTCCATATCCGTCCCCGCCTGCAAAGCACGGACAGAGGCTTCCTTCAAAGGAGCCACACCATGAATGGACATTTCAGCAATGGAATTGTAGTCTGTGACCAAAAGTCCCTGAAATCCCCATTCGTCACGAAGCACGTCTGTCAACAGCCATTTATTTGCCGTAGCCGGTATGCCGTCTACTATATTAAAAGAACTCATCACACTACCGACACCAGCCTCAACCGCCGCCCGATAAGGAGCAAAATATTCGTTATACATACGCAGATGGCTCATGTCGACTGTATTATAATCCTTACCGGCTTCTGATGCTCCATAGAGGGCGAAATGTTTTACACAAGAAAGGATTTCATCTTTTCCCTGCATACTGTCACCTTGATAACCGTGCACATAGGCCTTTGCCAACAGTGAACCCAGATAAGGGTCCTCACCGCTTCCTTCGGCAATACGTCCCCAACGGGCATCCCGGCAGATATCTACCATCGGGCTGAATGTCCAGCAAATGCCATCCGCACTGGCTTCAATGGCAGAAATCCGCGCCATCCGCTGAATAGCCAACGTATCCCAACTGCATGAGAGGGCCAACGGTATCGGGAAAATCGTTTCATAACCATGTATGACGTCCGCCCCGACTATCAAGGGAATTTTCAATCGGGTTTCTTCCACTGCCAGCCGTTGCAGGTCATAGATTTTTTTGATTCCTTTTACATTGAAAAAGCCACCGATCTCTTCTTTGCGAATCATATCACTAAGCTCACTATTCATCACCGAGCCTGTCACCAAGTCGCCACCGGAAGGAAGGTTCAACTGTCCCAGCTTCTCACGGATCGTCATTTTACCCATCAGGTCTGTGACAAAGCGATCCATCTCTACCTCTTTTCCCCCACCAGACTCCGAACAGGAAAAGAATATAATGCCACAAATGGCACCAAACACCAGATTTCTTATTTTCATAAGCTCTTCAAATTATTTATTTACTTTTCTGACTTTACCTTCTATACAATAACGGCAACATCGGTCAACAGAATCTATTTCGCCAAAGTTAACACTTCCTTCTAAATAATGAGACATATACCCGCAAAATAGATTATTTATTTCTGTCAACTGAATCTATATACAATAGACGGTTCAGAAAGAAAAAGCCACATTAATTCAGAGCTACAAATTTTCCATCCTTAATATAAATAGGTGTTATCACCGGATGTTCCGTCTGCGAATTCGGTGCATGATAAGAAATCATCAGCCTGCCTTTAAGATCCTTGAATACCATCGCGTGTCCGCCATCGTCACTATTTAACGTTTCGGGCTCCTGCACCCAAGGACCAAGCACATCACCTGATGCCGAGACAGCCTGCCCGATAGCATATTTTCCATCTGTCTTTCGGAAACTGGACCATAGCATAATCAGTTTTCCATCATCCAGACGATAGATAAAAGGAGCATCCGTAACATTGCCTGTCACCCCGGAACTTGTAATAGAGCCTACCCAGGGAGCTTCCGAAGCCTTGAACAACAGATACGGATCACCTTCTGTCGTTTTCAGATCTTTCGCCAGCCGTTGGGCATAAATTTCACCGTCGATGGCCTCCAGCCACTCACGACAGAACAACAGCCAGGGATTTCCTTCTTTGTCAATATACAAAGATCCATCCAGGCACATCCAGCCGGAAGGAGTAATCGCCTTGTTTACAAGTGGAGTGAAAGGGCCTTTCGGACTATCGGAAACTAGAATAGAAGTTCCCCGCTTCACTCCCGCATTACTGAAAGTAGCAAATAAATAATAACGTCCTTCATATTCATACACATCCGGTGCCCAAAAATCCTGTTGCCCCCAGAAATCAGTTTTAGCTATAAAAGAATATCCTTCGTCTTTCCACGTAGACAGGTCTTTACTTTTATAAACTCTGATTTTCAAGTTATTATTGAAATGAAGATAATACATCGAAGTTTTCTTGTCGACCAGAATAAACGGGTCCCGCAAACGCAAACTCGATACAGGAATCGTGAAACTTTCTCCCCCTACTTCATCCGGATCGGTGGAGGAAGTCTGTCCATCATCATTACTACAACTGACAATACACGCTCCCATCAATAACAAGAGCGAAAGAATAGAATGCTTTAACTTTTTCATATATCAATGATTATTTAATAAAATACCTATTGAAAACTGATAAATAAATTGTTCAAGATCAATAATGAGGATTCTGCTCGATATGAGAATTTTCAATAATAACCGAAGTAGGAATCGGGAACAAAAGATTCTTCTCTGAGAAATTAGTACTATACTTCTTACCGGTTTCTACATATTTCCCCATCCGGATCAAATCTTCCCTGCGCTTTCCTTCATACCAGAACTCCCAGCCTCTTTCTTTCAGAATCCAGTCTCTCAACGACTCCTTATCCGGGAAATCGGATAATTGCTTTATGATAGCGTCTCCACCATCAGCAGCCTGTTCCATTGCTGTAAACTCGATTTCATCAATCCAAAGTTCATATCCGCTTCCGGAATTTCCCAAGGCAAGGAACAGAGCACAATTTTGATCTTCCGTAGCTTTACCTGTCTGTGTGGAGAATTCCTTTACTTCGCCTGCTTTCAAAGAGATGGATTCCATGTGGCTCAATGGTCCTTCAACGCGTATTTCAAACTGAATGTCTTTCGAGGCTTTCAACTTCATCTTTATTGAATACTTACGCCCTTTTGCAACCAAAGGTTCTGTTCGCATCTGCAAAGTCCAGAATTCCGTACCCGAAGATTCAACTTCCACATGTAAGCTGTTTCCGTTATTCAACGTGTTGTTTTTATCCACATCATACTTCCAGGCAGATCCACCGGCCTGATCGTAGTTATTCATCGAGAATATCCCTATAACATTGTCAACAAACTCTCCGTCAAAGCTCTCTTTAAAAACGGGTATTGCAGGCAGAGAGGTGCCAAAGCCAAAAGCACGTTTCCGGATATCATTAATCAGATCGACACTCCCCTGATTAGGACCATTCAGTTCATTCAATGCTTCCGCCTTAAATAACAACACTTCTGCATATCGGTCGAGTACCTTGTCATTGCCTGCCCATGTGCCTGTAGCTTCAGGATCAATCCCATATTTCAAAGGCAAAGCACCTACATCACCACTGGCCCTCAAATCAACTGTAGCACCGGACTTTGATGTATATTCGGCCTGTGCCAAAGCTCTTCGCCGGTCATTTTCATCAAACGTATCATAGAATTCCCACGGCATCCGGTGTCCGGACCATCCTTCTACGATGTTTCCATAAGGTGAAGCGTAGTCACCCGGCAAAATATTTGCATATGTATGATTACCATAATCTGCCAGTGGTTCAGCTCTCACAACAAACATCAGTTCTTTATTACCTTCGTTCTGAGCTGAAAATATACTTGCATAATCCTTCTCCAGTTCATAGTAATTCAGACCAATAATCTCATTTGCCGTTTCGAGAGCATTCTGCCACTGCTTTTCATGCATATAATATTTCAGTAAATAATGCAGGGCAGCTCCCTTTGTGATACGTCCGTATTCTGCTTGTTCTACCGGAAGTGCGTCGGCAGCAGCACGCAGTTCTGTCGTCAGGAAAGTTCCGACTTCTTCAGACGTAGGTCTGTAAGGTTTATAATCCGGGTCCGGATTGATTGCCTGGTCGGCTTCCAGAATCATTGGCATAGGACCATAAAGCCGATATAAATCGAACATGAAAAAGGCTCTGAGCGCCCGGACCTCCGCAATATACAAGTCTTTCACTGACTGGGTTACCGGAGACTCTTCCATTTTCGCTATCGTATAAGTGCAACGGGTGATATTAGGAGCAGTCCAGTTATAGAATCCTTTCACCATCTGGTCAGCATCCGTCCACGAACCATTCAGAAAAGCAACCCATGACCATTTGGTAGTCCATTCTTCGGTTGAAACCTCATCCATTACAAAAGAACTTCCATCACAAAACAAATAAGGTCCCCAGCCTTTTTGGCGTAATTCATAATAAAGGGCAACCGTTGCAGCCGAAAGGTCTGCAGGAGTATTAAACGCATTTCCAGTATCTACAACTCCATACAAGTGAGGTTCCAAGCTCCCCTCACAGGCTACAAACTGAATGCTTATAAATAGTAATAATAGTTTTTTAGCTAATTTCTTCATGACATTCCAGTTTAAAATTTCACATCAAGTCCAAATGAAAAAGTCTTCTGTTGAGGATATGACGCCCGGTCGTTTTCAACTTCCGGATCGAGTCCTTTATATCCGGTAAACGTCAGCAGATTCTGACCGGAAAAGTAAAATCTTACTTTCAACTTATCAGCTTTAAACAGTCTGCTCAAATCATATCCCAACGTTACGCTCTTCAGACGTAAATATGTATTCTTCTCCCAGTTCGGAGCACCGTAGCTATCATAGCTGTTCACTTCGCCACTAGGCATAGCAGAACTCATGTTGTCGGAAGTCCAACGATTTTTTATATCCGCCAAAAAGTTATTATTGTCTTTCAGCCTCTGGATGCCGTTTCCACCATACACCCCGTGTTCTACCTGAGTGTAAGGATAGGAGTATCCGCCAACCGAAGCATAAAGATAGATATTCAGATCAAATCCTTTGTACCGGAAATCATTCGAGAATCCCATAGTAAACTTCGGTGCACGTGTCCCCAGATATACGACATCTGCCTGGTCTATTTTCCCATCAGGCTTTCCTGTCAGATTCCCTTCCTCATCGAGTCCGTTCACATCTTTATATTTGCGCTGTCCCGGTAACAAGTCCGGCATAGCCGGCGTATCTTCACCCGCCTGCTTTATACCGTCCGGAATCAGCGTATAGATAGCACTTACCGGATCGTTTTCTTTGACATAAGGAGCCAGGATTACTTTCGGATCACGTTCTTTCCATCTGTCACGATAGGAAGTATACGTCAATGTCGATTCCCAATGTAACGGTCCTTCCAGGTTCACTGTATTCAGCGTCAGTTCAAAACCGGTACTTTTTGTTTTTCCAATGTTGGACCATATACCGGTAGTGACAGCTGTATGCGGCAGCGAACGCCAGCTCAGCAGGTCTTTTACCTCTTTAAAGAAAACATCTACACTACCATTGATACGATTCCGGAAGAAACCGAAATCCAGTCCGAAGTTAACTTCTGTAGTCGTTTCCCACTTTAAATCAGGATTACCGAACTTTCCCAGATTTACTCCTCTCTTTTCTGTATCTCCCAGATAATAATTTCTGCCGTCAAAGGCAAAGTACTCGGAAGCAGCATCGTTAGGCAGATTTTCATTACCCACCTGTCCCATGCTGACACGCAACTTGGCATCGGAGAGCCAGTTGACATCTTTCAGAAAATCTTCCTGATTCATTCTCCACGCAAATGCTCCCGAAGGAAAGAAAGCATAACGGTTGTTCTTTCCAAAACGGTCGCTACCATCGATACGGGCAGTAAAAGTAAACAGATACTTGTCTTTGAAAGAGTATTGGGCACGACCAAAATAAGAAGCCAACACGTGTTTATTTTTATAAGAACTGACCACCGGACGCGTTTCACCTGCCTGTAGTTTATAATACATCAACGCATCAGACATAAATCCCATAGCACGTGCATACGCTCCGTCATCATTCTGCACCTGATACGAATATCCCAGTAATGCAAGAAGTTTATGTCTCTCCTTGAAAGTCTTCTGAAAATTGAAAACCATATCTGCCACATAGTCTTCACGGTTGGCGGAATTGATATTCGCATCTCCATTCACACTACTTCCATATTTCGTAGTCATCGGATAGTAGCTATGGCGGGACCCGTCGCGGATATCCGCACCGGCAGACAGTTTCAACCAGAACACATCTTTTATAAAATAGAAATTAGTGAATGCTGTTGCCAGAAAACGCTTGGTCTTTGTCTCATCCTCAATGTCGAGATAAGACAAAGGATGATTGAGCAATGCCTGCTTAGGATCTTCCATCCATTTGCCGGTCGTCGGGTCTCGTTCCGCCTTCACTGTCGGACTATAACTTAACGCCGATTCAATAATACCTGCCGTACTGTCATATCCTCCCCCCAGTGTCGCATTCTGATCGACTACATAAGAGGCTGTGGCAGAAATACCATAATCCCACCATTTCGTTATTTTATGGTCCAGATTATAACGGAAGCTATAGCGTTTATAACCGGATGTTTTCACCACTCCTTTCTGATCGAAGTAGTTCAGCGAAATCAATGATCTCATCTTTTCATTACCATAAGTCACTGTGAGGTTATGTTGCTGGATAAGACCTGTACGGGTAATCATATCATACCAGTTGGTCCCTTTTCCGGCTTTTGCTATTTCTTCATCCGTGTACATAGGCACATAAGGGCTGACAGCACCCGGATCTGTATTCCCATAAGGATATACCAGATTCTGCATTAAATACTGTTCTTTATAGTAACTGTTCTGAGTAGTCATTAACTCTCCGGCCGTCAATAATTCCGGTCGTTTATTTATAGTCTGAAACGACATATTCATGTTATACTCTACTTTCGTATCCTGAGTACCTCTTTTTGTCGTAATCAGAACAACTCCATTAGCACCCCGCGCACCATAAATGGCAGTTGCCGAAGCGTCCTTCAAAATCTCTATGGATTCGATATCGTTAGGGTTAATACTGCTCAAAGGGCTGTTGCTTCCTGCCGTCCACTGATTACCGCTTCCCGGATTGACACCGGCATTCACTATGGGGAAACCATCGACCACATACAGCGGATCATTCCCCGCACCGGTAGAAGCCGCACCCCGAATCAGAACTTCAATACCACCACCGGGCTGTGCACTCCCCTGTTTTACAGTAAGTCCTGCCGCACGTCCCATCAACATTTCAGAGAAGTTCGGTGAAGCTGCTTTATTGAGTTTCTCAGACTTTACAGAAACAATCGAAGCATTCAAGTCACTTTTCTTCATTGTACCGTATCCCACTACCACAACTTCATCCAGCAATTCTTGCTTTTCATACAAAACGATGGATAAATCTGTCTGATTTCCAACTTTCACTTCCAGAGGCTGATAGCCGATGTAAGACAGTTCCAATACCGCTCCCGGTGATACTTCCAACGTAAACTTCGCATTTATATCCGATACCGTTCCGTTAGTTGTCCCTTTCTCCTTGATGGTAACACCGATAATAGGCTCGCCGTTAACATCATTCACCACACCTGTGATCTTACGCTTTTTACCATCCTTTGAAGTATTCTGCCTGGCTTGTCCTTTCTGAACAATTACATTCTTCCCTTTCACTTCATAGACAACGTCTTGTCCGTACAATATCTGATCGATAGCCTCATTCAGCTCTTTCGCCTTTACAGTTATAATCTTCTTTGTATCCAGATCTCCGACTTTATAAACGAAAGAATATCCGCTTTTATTCTTCAACTGGGTCATTGCTTCTTTCACTGAAACGTTATCCATTTTCAATGAAACAGCCTGGGCTAGTATTGCTATGTTAAGGCAAAACAGAGCCATGACCATTAATATGGCCTTCTTCCTGTAATTCATAAAATAAACAAATTATTAATTAAAACTTGAATAACTCGTTTTAAAAGAGATGTATTTTGCTAACTTTGCACATTCTCTTTTGAAAACATATTCACACTAGATGATTGTTGAAAGAAGAGATTCAAGGAGCCGGGAGATGTCCGAAATCTTCCGGTTTTTTATTTGTCTCTCCTTATTTGTCAGCTAAAGATTATTCTGTATTTTTCTCTTTATTCATACTTTTCATTTTTTAAGGTTAAACAATCATAGCATTATAATCTCTGGTAACCGGTTAATAGATAGTTATATTACGTTCTTCAATCTTATATTGCATTTTTTCCGTAGAAGCCAGTGCTTCCAGTACTTCCTGGATATTTTGTTCGCGACGAACGAAGTTGCCATAGAAGCGGAATGTTTTTAAGGAATCATTGGCTATGTGAATCTTTACATTATAGCTGCGTTCCAGTTCTTTAGCGATATCCGGCAAGAGTTCTTCATCAAAAAACAAGTAACCGTCCGTCCACTGAGACGCATTGGATGCGGTAACCGACTCTACAGTCAAAAGCCCGTTCGCCTTATTTAATACGGCCCTTTCATCAGGTGAAAGGACAGCTTCTTTTTCTTCTCTCAACAAGTTGTTCAATCCGACCTTACCTTCCAACAAAGAAACGACCACTTCATGATCTTCCGGATAGTCACGGAAATTGAATTTTGTTCCCAACACCTGTAATTGCAGATCTTTAGTCTTTACGAAAAAGGGAATCTTCTCATTCCGCTTTACCTCAAAATATCCTTCCCCTTCCAGTTCTACTTTTCGGTTATCGACACCAAACCCCTGCGAGTATGTCATGCGTGAACCGGCATTAAGCCAGACCAATGTGCCATCCGGCAAATAAAGTTTTGTTTTTGATCCTAAAGGGGCTTCTACCGAAATATCTGCAAAAGTATCTTTCACATTCACCTCTCCCTGCCAATAAGAAATACATCCCACCGCTATTATGATTGCAACAACCGCAGCATAACGCCACAACGCTGACAGGCTAAAACCTCGACGGGAAGTGCTCTGAATTTCCTTCTGACTTTCGACACGGTTTCTAAAATTCTCAAACGCTTTATCCTTATCATAGACAGATGCGGCCTCACGACTTACAGCTGAAAACCAGATCTCCCGCTGACGGATAAAATATTGCTGATTTTCAGCCGATGCGGCAATCCATGTTTTTAGTTCATCTAAAGCATTCTTATCCAGACCTTCAGTCAGATAGTTGGCAATCAGTTCATCAATATGTTTATTTTCTTCTTCCATATTTATGCTTTCTATAAAGGAGACAGTTGTTTTTTAATTAAGGGTAGTCAGAAAATGATTTTTTTTCGCTTTACCTGAAAAAAAATAGTAATAGAGAAATCAGGTACTTACTCAAATGAGCGTGTAAAGAAGCTAAAGCATTCTTTATATGATACTTAACTGTATTAATAGATATTCCCAGTTCACCGGAAATTTCTTCGTATGATTTTCCTTCAAAGCGACTTTTAGCAAAAACCCGACGGCATTCGTCCGGCAATTTATCGATAGCCTTATATATTTCGTTTTCAAGTTCACGTTCCAGTAAAATACCTAACGGATGCGAATCGGACAGTATGATTTTATCATCCGTTATCTCATCGGGCATAAGAGCAGAAAATGCTATTTCTCTCTTTTCACGTTCCGAATTAAGATAGTTAATGCAACGATTACGGACAGCTCTCAGCAGGTAACTACGGATAGAGACTGAAATATCCAAAGTCTCACGTATCTCCCATAAATGAAAGATAGTATCTCCTACAATGGTTTCGGAAAGGAACTGATCTTTTAGATAACCATTGGCAACATAACAGAGCAGGGCATAGTGATGATCATATATGTAACGATAAGCATTTTCATTGCCTATCTTCAGTTGTTCCACTATTAAAGTTTCAGTATTCTCCATGAATGTACCAGTCAGATTAATAGCACAAATTTAGAGAATTATTCGAATTTAAAGCATATAAAGCCAAAAATCCCTCCAAAGAAAAAAACTTTGGAGGGATCTTCTTTATACTACTCTGTATACAGTCTATTTCATCTTATATACGAGTGTACCACCTTTCAGAATATCTTCATGAGAAATCGTATTCTTTGTATAAGGTTCGCCATTCAGCGTGATACTATCCACATATTTATGTTCCTTCGATAAGTTTTCAGCGATCACAGTAAAGGTCTTTCCATCAGCCAGATGTAGCACAATCTTCGGTAACTGAGGAGCTCCGAATACATAATCACCGCTTACCGGATCTACCGGATAGAAACCCATTGCACTGAACATATACCATGCGGACATCTGACCACAGTCATCATTACCACAAAGTCCGTCAGGCTTGTTCTTATATTGAGTATCAAAGATTTCACGGATTAGTTCCTGTGTACGTTCCGGACGCCCTGCCAAAGCATATAAATAAGTAACATGATGACTGGGCTCATTACCATGTGCATACTGTCCGATCAAACCTGTCACATCAGCCTGGGTTGTTTCCAGTTTCACTGTAAACAGGGAATCCAGCTTGTTCAGGAAAGGTTCTTCTCCACCAAAGAGAGCAATCAAACCGGGAACATCGTGTTGCACATGCCAGGTATATTGCCATGCATTTCCTTCCGTATAGTCACCGCCTGTACTTTCCGCATGTCCTACATCACTAGGATTAAACGGAGATTTCCAGGTTCCGTCAGCTTTACGCGGACGCATAAAATTCGTCTGTGAATCGAATAAGTTCTTATAATAATCTGCACGTTTCGCAAAGTAAGCAGCATCTTCTTCTTTTCCCATACGACGGGCCATGTCAGCTGCCGCATAATCGTCATATACCGATTCCAGAGTTGAAGAGACGGATTCTGCTTTTGTCAGGTCGGTCGGAAAATATCCGTATTTCGTATACACTTCCCAGTCGGACTTCAACGGATGAGATACAGTCTGTGTCTTCTTCACCATATTGAAAGCACGTTCCGCATCAAAACCACGGAAACCTTTTCGGTAGGCTTCAGCAATAACAGATACACCATGATTGCCGATCATACAGAAGTTTTCTTTTCCCCACAATGCCCAAATAGGCAGGAAGCCTTGTACTTCACCTTGTTCTATCAATGAATTAACAAAATCATCCACACGTTCGGGAACCATTAATGTATAGAATGGATGAGCGGCACGATAAGTATCCCATAAAGAGAAGGTTGAATAGAATGTTCCTGTTCCGGCCTTCACAATCGAATCGGCAGCATTACGATACATACCGTCTACGTCTGAAATCTGGTTAGGCTGAATCAGTGCGTGATAGAAACAAGTATAGAAATTCGTCTTTTCATCATCCGTACCCTCTACGTCCATGCGACTCAGATAGCTGTTCCATTCGTCATGGGCAGCCAGCTTCACACCGTCAAAGTTCCAGTCTGGTATTTCAGCCTGCAAGTTCTTCTTTGCTCCCTCTACGCTGGTAGTCGAAAGGGCCACCTTCATCATCAGTTCATCTCCCGGCTTCAAGTCGAAAGTAGCAATGATTCGCTTTCCTTTCTCAGTTTCTCCCATCGGAAGGTAAAGCGAATCTATTACCGGACGATTAAACTTCATCACAAAGAAGTAGTCCTGATCAACCCAGACCGTGTTATTCACGTGTCCGGCCAGCGTCTGAGCATCTTCCCAGTTCACCTCGCAACTATTCACTTGTGAATGATATTGTTCTTCTCTCCAGGCAGGTCCGTGCTGCAAGTCAATCAGCAGAGAAGCTGAATCTGCTTTATGATATGTATAACGATGAAGAGCTGCATGGATAGAAGCAGTCAGTTCCGCCTTTACCTGCGGATCGGATAATTCGACTGTATAATATCCCGGAGTAGCAGCTTCCTTGTCTTTCGGGAAATGGCTGCGGTAAGCATCCCATGCACGAGCACGGGTACCGGTAACTGGCATCACCAGAATATCCCCCAAATCCATACATCCGGTTCCGTTCAGATGAGTCTGAGTGAAGCCCCAGATCAGAGAGTCCTGATAAGTATATTCCGAACAATATCTCCAACCTACTGCACCCGTCACCGGACTGGTCTGTATCATTCCGAAAGGATAGCAAGCTCCGGGGAATGTATGCCCATTGTCAGCAGCACCAATAAAGGTATTCACATACTGGGTGTAATCTTTCGTTTCCGCTTGCTCCGTCGGAGAACAGGAAGTGTACATAAACAGTCCCGCCAAAGCAACGGCCATCACAGGGGATTTTCTTTTCATGATAATCATAATGTTAAGTTAATGCTACAAATTTAGAGAATAATTCTCAATGCTACACTAAAATACAATAGAAAAATGGTCCCCAAGTCCGATCATTCAAAATTTATATCTACCCTGTTCCGGGCAGCATTCTAAAAGCAAATAAACCTGATTCATTGTGACAAAACAAAAATTCGCACGACTTATTGAATAAATATCAACTCAATTATTTATCTTTGTTAGCTTTAAAACAAGCTGACTCAAAAAAACAATAGTATAATGAAAGATTTCTTGAAATTTACGCTCGCTACTGTGACCGGTATCATCCTGTCAAGCATTGTATTATTTATTATCGGCATGGTAACATTGTTCGGCATTGTATCAACCGCGGATACAGAAACAATAGTGAAAAAGAATTCTGTGATGATGCTCGACCTGAACGGTGTATTAGTCGAACGCACTCAGGAGAGTCCGTTAGGTATCTTATCACAGTTGTTCAGCGACGACTCCAATACATACGGGCTGGACGATATTCTTTCTTCCATCAAAAAAGCAAAAGAAAATGAAAATATCAAAGGAATTTATCTGCAGGCAAGTATGCTCGGAACTTCGTATGCATCTTTGCAGGAAATCCGTAACGCATTGCTCGACTTTAAAGAAAGCGGAAAGTTCATCATAGCCTACGGAGATAGCTATACACAAGGACTTTATTATCTTTCCAGTGTAGCGGACAAGGTATTGCTCAATCCGAAAGGAATGATTGAGTGGAAAGGCATCGCTTCCGCTCCTCTGTTTTATAAAGACTTACTGCAAAAGATCGGGGTAGAAATGCAGATATTTAAAGTAGGTACTTATAAATCCGCCGTAGAACCGTTTATTTCTACAGAAATGAGTCCTGCCAATCGTGAACAGGTGACAGCTTTTATCAACTCGATTTGGGGACAGGTTACCGAAGGGGTATCTGCTTCCCGCAGCCTCCCCGTAGATTCACTGAATGCTTTAGCTGACCGTATGCTGATGTTTTATCCGGCAGAGGAAAGTGTGCAATGTGGCTTGGCGGACACATTGATTTACCGCAATGATGTTCGCAATTATCTTAAACAGTGGGTGGACTTGAAAGAAGATGACCGCCTTCCGGTGCTAGGGTTGAGTGACATGATCAATGTGAAAAAAAACATGCCGAAAGATAAAAGCGGTAACATCGTAGCGGTCTATTATGCCTCCGGAGAAATCACAGATTACAGCGGTTCTTCAACTTCTGAAGAGGGAATTGTAGGCACAAAAGTTATTCGTGACTTGCGTAAGCTAAAAGATGACGAGGATGTAAAAGCTGTCGTTCTCCGTGTTAATTCACCGGGTGGAAGTGCTTTTGCATCCGAACAAATCTGGCATGCCGTGAAAGAACTGAAAACAGAGAAACCAGTAATTGTTTCTATGGGTGATTATGCCGCATCAGGTGGTTATTATATCTCTTGTGTAGCCGATACAATCGTTGCAGAGCCGACTACATTGACGGGATCCATCGGAATTTTCGGTATGGTACCGAATGTTAAGGAATTATCAGAAAAGATCGGTTTGACCTACGATGTGGTAAAAACAAATAAATTTTCAGATTTTGGAAATATCATGCGTCCTTTCAATCAGGATGAGAAGACACTGATGCAGATGATGATTACCCAAGGTTATGATACATTCGTCAATCGCTGCGCTGAGGGGCGCCATATGAGCAAAGAGGCCATTGAGAAAATAGCTGAAGGTCGTGTATGGACAGGAGAAGCTGCTAAAGAACTTGGACTGGTAGACGTACTCGGAGGTATTGATACAGCTTTGGAGATTGCTGTCAGGAAAGCAGGAATCGAAGGATATACAGTTGTTTCTTATCCGGCAAAACAAGACCTCCTTTCTTCACTGCTCAATACGAAACCCACTAATTATGTGGAATCACAAATATTGAAAAGCAAGTTAGGAGAGTATTATCAACAATTCGGTATGCTGAAAAATTTAAAAGAGCGTTCCATGATTCAGGCACGCATTCCGTTTGAACTAAATATCAAGTAAACTGTACTGCATGGACGAACACTTTATCAAGATACATAAGTGGCTTTACCCTGTCTCATGGATTTACGGGGCAGTGGTAACAGTAAGAAACAAACTCTTTGACTGGGGATTCCTCCGGTCAAAGAGTTTTGGTGTTCCTGTCATCTGCATCGGCAACCTGTCTGTAGGCGGCACGGGAAAGACGCCGCACACCGAATATCTGATAAAGCTGCTTCGTGATAACTATCATGTGGCAGTATTAAGCCGGGGATATAAAAGGCATAGCCGAGGATATGTGCTTGCCACTCCCCAAAGTACTGCACGCAGCATCGGTGACGAGCCTTACCAGATGCATACCAAGTTCCCGTCTGTCACACTAGCTGTCGATGAGAACCGCTGCCATGGCATAGAACAATTACTATCCATCAAAGAACCGTCCATTGAAGTTGTATTGCTGGATGATGCTTTCCAGCACCGTTACGTCAAGCCGGGACTAAGCATCCTGCTGACGGATTATCACCGCCTCTTCTGCGACGATACTTTACTTCCGGCAGGTCGTCTGCGCGAGTCTGTCAACGGTAAAAACCGGGCACAAATCGTCATTGTCACAAAGTGTCCGCAGGATATTAAGCCGATTGACTATAATATTATCACAAAACGACTGAACCTTTATCCTTATCAGCAGTTATACTTCTCATCGTTTCGTTATGGAAATCTGCAACCGGTATTTCCATCAGCAAATTCAGAGATTGATTCTACAGTGAATGAGTTACCGCTGAGTGCTTTAACGAATACGGATATTTTGCTGGTAACGGGCATTGCATCACCTGCGCCTATTCTCGAAGAGTTGAAAATGTATACCGATCAGATTGATTCGCTTTCATTCGACGACCATCATCATTTCAGTCATCGGGACATACAACAGATCAAGGAACGATTCGGAAAACTGAAAGGTGAACATAAACTGATTGTCACCACCGAGAAAGATGCAACCCGCCTGATTCATCATCCGGCATTGAGCGAGGAACTGAAACCGTTTATTTACGCCTTGCCGATTGAGATTGAGATATTACAAAATCAACAAGATAAATTTAACCAACACATTATTGGCTATGTTAGAGAAAATACAAGAAACAGCAGCTTTTCTGAAAGGGAAAATGCACACCAGTCCTGAAACAGCCATCATCCTTGGCACCGGACTTGGCAGTTTGGCAGACGAGATCACCGAGAAGTATGAAATAAAGTATTCGGATATTCCTAACTTCCCGGTGTCTACTGTCGAAGGTCATAGCGGTAAACTGATTTTCGGCAAGTTGGGCAATAAAGACATCATGGCAATGCAGGGGCGTTTTCATTTTTATGAAGGTTATTCCATGAAGGAAGTGACTTTCCCTGTACGTGTAATGCGTGAGCTGGGTATCAAAACATTGTTTGTATCCAACGCCAGCGGTGGTACAAACGAAGCTTTTGAAATCGGTGACCTGATGATTATCACCGATCATATCAACTACTTCCCCGAACATCCGCTTCGTGGCAAGAATATTCCTTATGGTCCACGCTTCCCGGATATGAGCGAAGCATATGATAAGGAACTGATTCGTAAAGCTGACGAGATTGCTCAGGAAAAAGGCATTAAGGTACAACATGGAATTTATATCGGTACGCAAGGCCCTACTTTCGAGACTCCTGCTGAATATAAACTATTCCACATTCTGGGTGCCGATGCAGTCGGTATGTCTACCGTTCCCGAAGTGATCGTAGCCAACCACTGCGGAATCAAGGTATTCGGAATCTCCGTCATCACTGACTTGGGAGTAGAAGGAAAAATTGTAGAAGTATCGCATGAAGAAGTTCAGAAGGCAGCGGACGCAGCTCAACCTAAAATGACCACTATCATGCGTGAACTTATCAACCGTGCTTAATACTAAACTCTATTTATGCGAACTGAAATAGCAACTCTCGGCGAGTTCGGTCTGATCGACCGCCTCACCGAGGGAATTAAACCAGAAAACGAATCAACCAAATACGGAGTGGGTGATGATGCCGCCGTCCTCTCCTACCCTTCGGAGAAACAACTATTAGTAACAACCGACTTATTAATGGAAGGTGTTCATTTCGACCTGACTTATGTCCCTCTGAAACATCTGGGATATAAATCGGCCGTAGTCAATTTCTCCGATATCTATGCAATGAACGGTACGCCCCGGCAGATCACCGTATCGCTCGCTCTTTCCAAACGCTTCAGCGTAGAGGACATGGAAGAGCTTTATTCAGGCATTCGTCTGGCATGCCAACAGTATCATGTTGACATTATCGGAGGCGATACATCCTCTTCTCTTACGGGACTTGCCATCAGCATCACCTGTATCGGAGATGCCGATAAAGACAAAGTGGTCTACCGCAACGGAGCCAAAGACACTGACTTAATCTGTGTCAGCGGTGACTTGGGCGCTGCCTATATGGGTCTGCAACTCCTGGAACGTGAGAAAACAGTACTGAAGGGTGAAAAAGATATCCAACCGGACCTCACCGGCAAAGAATACTTACTGGAACGCCAGTTGAAACCGGAAGCCCGTAAAGATATCATCGAAAAACTGGCGGCTGCCAATATTGTCCCCACATCCATGATGGACATCTCCGATGGTCTGTCGTCCGAATTAATGCATATCTGCAAACAAAGTAATACGGGATGCCGTGTCTATGAGGAACATATTCCTATTGACTATCAGACGGCTGTCATGGCAGAAGAATTCAACATGAACCTGACCACTTGTGCCATGAATGGCGGTGAAGATTATGAATTGCTTTTCACTGTCCCCATCGCCGATCATGAGAAAGTATCACAGATGGAGGGAATCCGCCTCATCGGGCATATCACCAAACCCGAACTCGGTTGCGCATTGATTACCCGTGACGGACAAGAATTTGAATTGAAGGCTCAGGGATGGAATCCGCTAAAAGAAGATAAATAGATTTTCTCAGTTATATACTGAAAAATATTTCATTCCATACAACACTGATAATAAGCAAAGTAGCTTTTTATCAGTGTTTTTTATTTATAGAAGCCTTGCAGAATCCAAAACTTTAACTACCTTTGCAACCGCAAAAGAGAAACAACTGAGTTGAATTAGCCTTACGGTGCCATAGCTCAGTTGGTAGAGCAAAGGACTGAAAATCCTTGTGTCCCCGGTTCGATTCCTGGTGGCACCACTATCAACTCAGTAACAAAAATCCCTTGAACTTTTGAAGTTCAAGGGATTTTTGTTTTATCTCTTTTCTTATTCACTCTATCGGTGTTTAAGTACACACATAGCTTCCATCAGCATACAACCGGTCAGATGCGATGTCAATCCCACACTCTCATCATCAGCAGGTGCTTTTCTCCAACGACCGCTATATAACATAGTCTTCTGATTCACTCCTTGCTCTGCCATAACCGTAGCACAATGAGTTATGTAGTCGCGAAACTTATTATAATTGGCACTATCCAGTGCAGGGTCATTAATCAGTTTCACAAAATAACGGAAGAAGATGCCATGAAACAAGCCACCGTCACCACCTTCTGCATCGGAGAGTACACCTTCATTGGTCGACAAATGGTCAATCACAAAATTGGCCGCTTTTACTGCATCTGCCAGATATTGCTTATCACCGGTTATCTTATACAGTTCATGAGCTGCTCCCAGGAAAGTACCCGAGTTGTACGAAAATACCCATTTGGTAATCTTGCCTTCTCCATTCATGCTGTCATACACTGCCCCCGTCTGACGGTCGAACAAGTTATTCTTCTCCCATGTATATATTTTAATGGCCTCATTCAGATAAGCCTGTTTGGGTTTTCCGGCCTTTTTACCCATAGCATCGTAAAAATTATACAACCGGGCAGCAATAAGGGCAGCAGGACCATTGGAACAAGCGTTCTTAGATTTTGCCACATCCGTCTTCCAGGTAATGCCACCAAACCACGGAGCCTCATCTTCCGGTCCCCAAGTAGACCAAACCCAATCATCGTAGGTCTGTCTCGCCTTTTTCAGATACTTGGTATTCTTAGTGCTTTCAAACATGCGAATCTGTGCCAGAGCAATCCATTCCATATCGTCTACAAACACATTCCACCACGGGTCTTCCTCTCTGCCCGCAAAATTGAATTTCGGTGCACCTTCCCACCATAACGGGTATATATTCAAATACTGTTTGCTTCCGGTACGCATATATGCATCTACCATGACATCCATAGCATGTGCCTGTGGCCAATAATGATTGGTAGTCATATTGGAAAGATCACTACCATAATTAAAATAAAACCGATTCTCATACCCTTTGAAGTTTGCGCCCCAAAAATGCTTGATAAGGGCTTGCGACATACCATCTGCCATTTTCTGCCAATAAACAGGCGTCTTTTCCGCCGGACTTGCTGTAGTTTTTTCTACAATTACAGCATTGCTTCCTCCTGTCTCAGCAGAGAGCTGCAAAGTCAAGCTGAGAAAAAATACCGTAATCAATAAGTTCTTCATGTTTTCTGCGTTTAAAAGTTAATAATATTTCAGACTCAGCGGGCAAAGGTATGAAATAGTAGAGATAATGAATCATTATTTCTTGCCATTTTTGTACGATATGCTGCATTCTTCTTCCGGTTACCCTCCGTTCCCCTGTCTACCTGCAATACTATTTTTACGCATAAAAAATCCCTTGAACCTCTGAGACTCAAGGGATTTTTATTTTATCATATTACACTTAAGCAAATGAATATCTAAAAATAAGTTTCAATACTTACATTTTTTGTTTTAATTCTCCACCGGTTTCTTTTCGAGACAGATATTGACCGCATTCATTCCTTTCACACCACGTTCAAGATCGAATGTTACAATATTACCTTCCGAGATATTACCAACGACATTATTAACATGGAAAAAGTACTTATCAACTCCGGCAAGGTCCTTTATAAAACCAAAGCCTCTTGCCTCATTAAAGAATTCAACTCTCCCTCTCAATATAACGGGTTCCTCGTCTTCTTTCTTCGGAGTTGCAATGATTATCTCATCCAGGTTTATCTCTTCCTTTTTAATGTTTTCAGCCGGAGGAGTCGAAGTTATCATTCCATTCTCGTCCACATAAGCAATCATATCATCGAAGCTGCTTTTACTGGATAACTTTTTGCTATCCTTTTTCTTTTGTTTTTCTTCTCGTTTAGCGAGTCTCTTTTTTTCATTTTCACGTTTACCTACCGTAATGGATTTTGCCATAGAACTTATATTTAATTTATACTATATTTTAATGAATAATGTAAGGGAATGACCTTAAATTGTAAAATCAGCCCTATTTAGTTTTTTGCCTGTCAATTTCTGAATATCATTAATCTGTTTGCGTTCTTCCTGAGAGCAGAATGTAAGTGCCATACCTGCATTTCCTGCTCTTCCCGTACGCCCGATTCGATGTACATATGTCTCAGGAACATCAGGAAGATCATAATTGATAACCAACGGCAGCTCATTAATATCAATTCCCCGGGAAGCGATATCTGTGGCAACCATCACTCGCGTTTTACCCGACTTGAAGTTACCCAATGCGGACTGCCGCGCCGCCTGACTCTTATTTCCATGAATAGCCTGGCTGCCAATGCCGGCTTTACCCAATATTTTAACTATCTTATCAGCATTGTGCTTGGTACGCGAAAAGATAAGTACCGACCGGTCCTCCGATTTTTGCAAAATTGAAATCAGCAACAGGCTCTTTTCTTTCTTCTCTACAAAGTAAACCAGTTGCTTTATAGAATCTACCGTTGATGATTTCGGTGTAACATAAATCTTCAACGGATTCTTCAGCAAGGAATTAGTCAGAGCAATAATCGTATCAGGCATCGTAGCCGAAAAGAACAACGTTTGCTTTTCTTTCGGAAGCTTCGGTAATATCCGTTTAATATCATGAATAAAGCCCATATCAAGCATACGGTCTGCTTCGTCCAGAACAAAATACTGAATATTATCCAATCGTATATGTCCTTGATTCATCAAATCGAGCAGACGCCCCGGAGTAGCAACCAGAATATCAATTCCTTTATGCAGCATATCCACTTGCGGACGTTGATTCACGCCTCCGAAGATGACTCCGTGACGGATACGTGTATACTTTGAATAATCTTCAATACATTCACTGATTTGCAATGCGAGTTCGCGGGTAGGAGTCAAAATCAGAGCTTTGATTTCCGAACGCTTGCCCTCTCCCTTATTGAGATGCAAATGTTGTATAATAGGTATTGCAAATGAAGCAGTCTTTCCGGTTCCAGTCTGCGCACAGCCTAAAATGTCTTTTTTTGCCAATGCTACAGGAATCGCTTTCTCCTGAATAGGAGTAGGTACTGTATATCCTTTTTCTTCAATTGCTTTTAAAATAGGTTCGGTTATATTTAATTCTTTAAATGTCATAAATGTTATTTTTGCTGTTTCAGCACAGCGGTTAATTTTATATATAGTAAGAGAGCATGCCACATTCAATACTGAATATGCAAAGTCTCCGATATTAAACCAGTTTGTGAGTCGCTAAGAAAAACTCGCGTTCCAGTGTATTCATCACTTCTTTCACACTGCTTATTTTATCTGCGAGAAAGGCGTTGCTACCGGCAAAAGCATAACCTTTTTTCATATTTCCTTTGGCCGCATTATACAGCGCTTTAATAATGCAATAAGGACTTTTTGTATAGTCACACGTCTTAATGCAATGGAATGAGCATTTCCTCGGCTTTTCCAGACCATTATTCACACTATGAATAAATTCTCCGTCAATAGCCCGTCCCGGCATTCCGACAGGACTTTCAATAATAAGAACATCTTCGGATTTGGAGTGAATATACACTTCTTTGAAAGTTTCCGAAGCATCACATTCAAGGGTCGTCACGAAAATACTTCCCATCTGCACTCCCGAAGCTCCCAGTTCCATAAAGTGCGCAATATCTTCCCCTGTCGAAATTCCACCGGCGGCAATCACCGGAATATGTTTCTGTTCTTTATAACTGGCCGCAATCGCCACCACTTCGGGAATCAATACATCCAAAGCATAATTCTGGTCTTGCAGCTGTTCTTTCTTAAACCCCAGATGCCCTCCGGCTTTGGGACCTTCTACCACTATCGCATCCGGCAGATAGTTATAATTCTTTTGCCATTTGTCACAGATTATTTTGGCAGCTCTTGAAGAAGATACAATAGGTACTAATTTCGTAATACTCCCCGTAGTCAAATAGGAAGGCAAATCAAGTGGAAGTCCGGCACCGGAAAATATCACATCAATCTTTTCATTAATCGCAGTACGCACCATATCAGCATAATTCGATAAGGCAACCATGACATTCACACCAATAATACCTTTTGTTTTCATGCGTGATTTGCGAATCTCTTCTTTCAGGCCACTGATGCATTTTTCTGTATAAGTGCCTTTTTCTTTGGGATAAAGCAACCCCAGACCTGCACACGATATAACTCCCACTCCTCCTTCGTTTGCTACTGCTGACGCCAGACCGGACAATGATATCCCAACTCCCATTCCACCTTGTATAACAGGTACTTTAATTTCAATATTTCCTATAAAAAATGATTTCATATATTTTATTCTGTGCTTGGCCATTTCAAAATCAACACACTCCGAACATACTCTATTCAAGTATTCAAAGTCGCCTTCATCATTGGCTGTTCGCTTGATTGGATATTATTTATTAAACTCTCACTCCTGTTTCTTCCAAGAGCATTGTATTACAAAAAAGCCTAATAATCTATTGTCAGAATGGAAAGTGCAGGATTATATACTCCTGATATTGCGCATAAAAGAGGCAGAATTAGCAGAACTTAAATGTAAAATGATTTTTCGTTTTCTCCGTATAACAGAAATTCCTCCGTTGAATCATGAAACGGTAATAGTCTGTATAAAAGCAGAAGACATTATCTTCTGCTTTTATTTATTCTGATATTAATATCTTCTTGAATTGTTATAACCACCTCCACGGTTACCACCGTATGACGGTTTTTCAGCGCGAGGACGTGCAACGCTCACTGAAATAACCTTCTGGTCATATTCAACTCCGTTCAATTCGTCAATAGCTTTTTGTCCTTCTGCATCATTCGTCATTTCTACGAAAGCGAATCCTCTGGATCTGCCGGTTTCTCTATCAAAAATAACTTTGGCTGAAGAAACTTCTCCATACTCTGCAAATAAATTTGTCAAGTCAGCATCATTTGTGCCATAACTTAAACCTGAAATGTAAATGTTCATCTAAAATTTTATTAAAAATAAATACTAATTTGGAGTGAGGAGGATAATTACAGAAGAGGACTACTTACTAATAATATATTATAAAGAAGAACTACACAATAATGATTCGTGACTCAAACTCTGGGAACAAAGATAACACAATTAATTAGATAACTATCTTTTTATTATTTATTTTTCAAGAGATGTTCAATAATTATCATTTGTTAGCACGATTATTGTATGGAAACAATAAGAATAAGCAAATCTCTACTCCTTCCTTGATAATATCACGGATTATATCTACTTTTGTCATACTTCAATCAGAAAAACAGTTCCATACATGCGGGAAATCAAGCTAACAGATATCACAAGGGAAGAATTGTGGGCAAAGCAACGTTTGTCCTTTACCGACATCGACTATGCCGTGTGGGAACGGAATAAATCCATGCTTCATCAATTCTCGAAGATGAACCGGAACTGTACATTCGTAGTAGACGTATATAAATGCAGATATGCCTATGCTTCTCCGAACTTTGTAGATTTACTGGGATATGATGCCCACAAGATAGCAACATTGGAAAGGCAGGGTGATTATCTGGAATCGCGCATCCATCCCGACGACCGCGAGCAATTGCTCATCTTACAAATAAAATTAAGTCAGTTTATATACAGTTTGCCTCCGGAACAACGAAATGACTATTCTAATATTTACAGTTTTCGTGTTCTCAATGCGAGGCAACAATACGTGCGTGTTGTCAGCAGGCATCAGGTTCTGGAGCAGACCATCGATGGAAAAGCATGGCTGGTAATTGGGAATATGGATATCTCACCTGATCAACAAGAGGCCGAAACGGTAGACTGTACTGTACTCAATCTGAAAAATGGAGAGATGTTCTCTCCTTCTCCGTCACTGCAGACCTTCAATCCTCTCACCAAACGGGAAGCTGAAATTTTACGCCTGATCCAAAAAGGACTGTTAAGTAAAGAAATAGCAGACAAACTGTGTGTCAGCATTCATACCGTCAATATTCACCGACAGAATCTATTACGGAAATTAGGAGTACAAAATTCCATTGAAGCCATCCGAATAGGATATGAGACGGGGATATTAAGCTGATTAAGGCATCCATTCCAGCACTCCTCCCACCGGATGCTCTTTTCGCCATTCTTCAAACCCGGCATAAGTCCGCACTCCATCCCGTATGACAGCCTGATAATATTCTACCCCCATAATCTTTTCACTTTCGGGTGTCTCATTTTTCAATTGAAGAATTGTCCGCTTAATCTCATCTGTCAAGACGGAAGAAATACGTTCGGCTACTTTCTCAAAATACCCATCGTATCGGGAACCTTTCCGGATATGTATCATATCAATTTGCCAGAGTGCATTATCCGAATCCTGATACCAGGCATGCCATTCAACACACGCCTCAACAGTATGCAGCAGATTCACGCACTCTATCTTCTTCACTGACGTGTTTTCCGCCAGCTTCGCCATCGCCCTGAAACTATCGGCTAAACTTAAAGAAGACGTATATATATGAAAATCAATATCCCGGTGTTTCATCAGCAACCCCATACGAAGAGAACCAACCAGATTAACCTGTGCACCAATGCTTTCCCATATCGGTATAACATTGACTTTCTCTATTATTTCCCATGCTTTCTGCTGATTTCGTCTTGCAACATCAAGGATATCCATCTTTCTTCTAGATTAAATGAGCACGCAAAAATAAGAAAAAGACTTGATATATAGCTATAAATAACTATTTAATACCCCACCGGATCTAGCTAACTTTGCCACCCTTTCAATCAACTTTAATACCCAAACTGAATTTATATATGATATTCAACGAAACAGAAGAGCAGGAAAAAGCATATTTGCAACAGGTGCTCAATATCATCAATGATACGATAAACAGCACAGACAAGTCTGTTAAAGAGCACATAGATACTCTGCAGGAATACAAAGATTATCTATGGTCCAATAAAGACATCGATCCTCATGAAATCCGTTCCATGCGTGAAAGTATACTGAATCATTTTGCACGAGGCGAAAATGTGATAGACAAACGCAATCGCCTGAGTAAGATATTGGATATTCCTTACTTCGGACGAATCGACTTTAAGGAAAATGGAAGCAGCGGCAAAAAACTTCCTGTATATATAGGTATACACACATTCTACGATTTCAAAAACAAAAGAAATCTGATATATGATTGGCGGTCACCTATTTCGGGTATGTTTTATGACTATGAGTCAGGTGAGGCCACTTATTCTTCTCCGTCAGGTGAAGTGCATGGAGAGATTTCACTCAAGCGTCAGTACCGCATTCGCAAAGGTAAGATGGAATATATGATTGAAAGTTCCGTCACTGTTCATGATGATATCTTGCAAAAAGAGCTCTGTTCCAATGCAGACGACAAGATGAAAAACATCGTTATGACCATCCAACGCGAACAAAACCGGATTATCCGCAACGAAGATACGCCCGTACTCATCATACAGGGAGTCGCCGGCTCGGGAAAAACGTCTATTGCCTTACACCGTATTGCTTACCTGCTCTATACACAAAAAGGAAAAATTTCATCCAAAGACATTCTGATCATCTCACCTAATAAAGTATTTGCCGATTACATATCCAATGTCCTTCCAGAACTTGGTGAAACGACTGTACCAGAAACCAGCATGGAACAGATTCTCTCCACCGTCCTTGACAACAAATATAAGTTTCAGAATTTCTTCGGACAAGTCTCGGAACTACTGGAAAAGCCGGCTCCGGATTTTATCGAACGGATACAATACAAAGCTTCTTTCGAATTTGTTTCCCGACTCGACAAATTCATCCTCCATATGGAAAATCACTATTTCAGAGCGACTGATGTAAAACTCACCAAGTATATCACTATTCCCGCAGAATTCGTAGGGGAACAGTTCAAACGATTCCATCGTTACCCCATACGCCAACGATTTGAAACCATGACAGATTACATTCTGGAAATGATGAAAATCCAGTATAACCTTACAGTGACTACCGCTGAGAAAAATCTGCTGAGAAAAGAAATTAAGAATATGTTTTCAGGAAATAACGACCTCCAGATCTATAAAGACTTTTTCGAATGGGCCGGAAAACCTGAAATGTTCAAGATGCGAAAGAATCGTATGCTGGAATATGCAGATATGGCTCCCCTGGCTTATCTGCACCTCGCATTGGATGGAAATAGAACTCAAACTCATATCAGGCATCTTCTGATAGATGAAATGCAGGACTATTCTCCCATACAATACAAGGTGATCCAAAAACTTTATCCCTGCCGGAAAACAATTCTTGGAGATGCTTCTCAATCTGTCAATCCCTATGGTTCTTCAACTGCTGCCATGATTCAAAAAGCGTTTACCACCGGAGAAGTAATGAAACTATGTAAGAGTTACCGCTCTACTTTTGAAATTACCAGTCTGGCGCAGAAAATTCAGGCAAACAATGAACTGGAACCCATTATGCGACATGGAGAACAACCTGAAATTTTTCCATTCAAGAATGCAGAAGAAGAAACGACAGGCATTGTTAATTTGGTATCGGACTTCAGAAACTCCGGATATACATCTTTGGGAATAATCTGTAAAACAGAAACTCAGGCAAAAGCGCTTGCTCAGAAACTCCAAGTCCATACAGATAACATATCGTTTTTGTCAAGTCTAAGTTCAGCTTATACAAAAGGCATTGTTGTCACTTCCGCACACATGGCAAAAGGGTTGGAATTTGATGAAGTGATCGTTCCACAAGCTGATAATCAGAATTATCATTCCACCATAGATAAAAGTATGCTTTATGTGGCGGTGACAAGGGCGATGCATAAAATCACATTGACCTATAGCGGGATACCCAATCGGTTCATCGAATAATTCCCATCAAGATGGTGGTTATTTGCCCGTTTACCGCTTCTTTGCATATAGTATACCCTGGCTTAACCTGTTTATCAACTAAAGTTTGTGTATTATCTAACCGACATCTTCATCGTTCCACCCGGGTGAACAGTCTCTATCACCTAGGTGAATAAGCCAGTTCATTATTGTGCAATGATCTGTTCACCCGGGTGGAACGATGAAGATGTCGGTTAGATAACAGAATAAGATATATAGGATAACATCTAGGATACAGTGACTTAACATACAAACAACTGCTGGTTTTAAACAGATATAGCGGACCACATCTTATGTACTTACTTTGATGTGAGAGATAGCAATGAGAGATAACCGAAAACTAGTGGTTTTGATGGAAAAACAATGAGAGATACCTGTTCGGAAAGGTATCTCTCATTCATTATATTAATGATTGTCAGCATACTAGATATTCCACAGTGAGACCGTGAGACTAAAATTATTTTTTTTCTTTCTAGAAGAGTCTTTTTCCAATAATGACAAAGGATTCATTGTAACAGGCAAAAGCAGCACATACCGCTTTGATGATATTGGGGAACTGCCCTCTATGAATATGACAATGATGCATATGGAATCACAATGATAAAAAATAATGTGTCAATGCAGTCATCATTAAAAAAAGGCACTACTCCTTATTTCAAATCCGAGAGATTTTCACTACATTCACAGCATGAAATGCAGAATTATACTTGGACTATCAGCCATTCTCTTTTTTACAGGATGTTATAATAGAGAACATATTTCCCGGCTTGACGAGGCGGAAGCTCTGTTACAAAACAAGCCGGACAGTGCCTTGACAATATTAAAGCAGCTCAGACAGGAAGGCAGTCAGGCCGAACAGGCCAGATATGCCTTGCTTTACTCGGAAGCATTAGATAAAAACCATATTAAAGTAACGGATGATTCACTGATTCGCCAGGCTTGGAGCCATTATAAACACTATTCCAAAGATTTACGACACCAATGTAAGACTCTCTATTATTGGGGACGAATCAAACTACGGGCAGGAGACAAACCGGGAGCATTGCGCCTTTTTCTCAAAATAGAAGAGAAACTGAAAGACACCAATGAACCTTATTATACAGGACTGTTATACGGGCAAATCGGTGAAGTATATTATGAACAGATGAACTACAGCCGGGCTTATCATTATTTCCGTGAAGCCCGCAATAACTTCCGGCAGTCGGATAATGTACGTGAAGAAACGGAGTCAACACTTGATATGGCAGCCGCAGCTTTTCATTCGAAAGACATAGAGAAAGCAATGCGTCTCTACGCCGCCGCTCTTGATCTGGCCGACGAACAAAAGAACGATCACCTGGCAAAAGCCAGCCTCACGAACCTTGCCTCTCTTTATGTAGTATCGGGCAAGCGGCAAATTCCTCATGACTTGCTGCAACGCATCGAGCTTTCCGCCCGACAGGATACCCTGTACGGCTACCATACACTGGTAGATGTGAACCTTCTGAAAAATCGTATAGACAGCGCACGCTACTATCTGGCTCTCGCAGAAGCACAGACTACCGACATCCGTGACTTGGCCGACCTGCAATATACCGCATATCGTATTGAAGCACAAACCAGGAACTTTGAGAAAGCAACCGATAACATACATCGTTATATCTATCTGACTGATTCGCTGACACGCTCAAACATGCAGTTTTCCGCCGGCATGGTGGAACGCGAATATTTTAAAGAACGGACTGACTTTGCCGAATACCGGATGAAAAACCGTACTACCTGGGAAATCGCAGCAGCAACTGTAATCCTTCTGATGATAGGAGTGGCTTATTACATCACCCGCCAACGCCTGCGACTGCAACGCGAACGCACCGACCGCTATCTGCTACTGGCAGAAGAAGCTAATTCCGAGTATAAAACTCTGACCGAACGCATGGAAGGACAGCGCAATACTGAAAACCATCTAAAAGGATTGATAGCCTCTCGTTTTGACATTATCGACAAATTGGGAAAAACTTACTACGAACGCGAGAATACCGCATCACAACAGGCCGCCATGTTCCACGAAGTGAAACAAATAATCACCGATTTTGCAGAAAACAATGAAATGCTGCAAGAACTGGAGCTTATCGTAAATACCTGCCATGACAACGCCATGCAAAAACTCCGGAATGATTTCCCTGCAATGAAAGAAGCTGACATTCGGTTACTCTGCTATATCTTTGTAGGTTTTTCACCACAAGTAATAAGCCTGTTCATGAAAGATACGGTAGCCAATGTATATGCCCGGAAGTCACGACTTAAATCACGTATCAAATCAGCAGAGACTGCTAACAAGGACCTGTTTTTATCACTTTTCGGATAGGTGTTAGGCCAGTGTTAGAAATCTGAGAACCCATTCAAAATAACTATCTGAATATCAACACTATTAAAACACCAGTGTTAGATTTACAAGATCGTACCATAACTCAAAAATGATACGATCTTACTACTTTTGCATTCGAAAAAATTGAAAAAAGAGAAGATTATGAGAAAGATTGTTATTCTGCTAGGTATCATACTTTTTATGATAGCGTGCGAAAAAGGAAACGAAGAAGTGAGAGAAGCTAAAGTAGTGGTTGTCGTTTATGATGAAAATGGAAAAATTGCAACGGGTATTCCCGTAAAGATGTATAATGAAAAAGATTATAAAGTTTTTGAGAAAGATAATCTGACCTTACCTACTGCGGTTGCCCGAACCAATGAAAGCGGGATAGCCACCTTTATTTTACCGCAAGAAGAATGGTTCGCAGCACAGTCGCAGCGGTTCTTTACGTTCGTGGTACAAGAAGGTGGCGGACCTGATAACTACCAGATATGGTCTTCCGGCAGAACCGTAGAAGCAGGTAAGGTAGTGAAAATAGAAATACGTTTAACCCAATTCCCTAACTAAGCTTTTATCACAATGAAACAAACTAAACTTAATATATTAATAGTACTTTGCCTGCAAATGATGACAGGACTTACATTACTGAGTTGCAGCACTGAAAACGATGAATTCAAGAAGGAACTGCCTCCAACGGAGCAACCATCTGAACCCACAGGAGCCTTACTTGAACGTTTTTCCATAGACCAGCTGCCTGCAAAAACGATTTATGCATTAGGAGAGAGTATAGACTTAACTGGACTCAAAGTGACAGGTGAATATGATGATGGGAAACAACGGTCCGTGAATGTTGCCCCAAAACAGATCAGTGGTTTCTCGTCATCTGTCCCTGTCGACAAACAGGAAGTGACCATAACAATAGAAGGAAAGCAGAAAAGCTTTACTATTCAGGTGGCGCCTGTCCGTGTGGAAAACGGAGTTCTGACAGAAGTCCTGAAAGGGTACGATGAAATCATACTCCCCAACAGCGTGAAATCCATTCCTAAAAACGCTTTCAACGGCAGTAAAATAAACAAGGTGACACTCAATGAGGGACTGAAATCCATCGGAGATATGGCTTTCTTCAATTCAACTATTCAGGAAGTTATATTTCCCTCGACTCTGGAACAGCTTGAGGAAAACATATTCTACTATTGCTATCACCTTAAAAAAGCAGATTTAAGCCGGACTAAACTCACTAAACTTCCCGCAAGCACCTTTGTATATGCGGGCGTTGAAGAAGTGTTATTACCTGCTACGTTGACAGAAATCGATGCACAGGCATTCCTCAAGACGTCTCAACTGAAAACGATTGAGATTCCGGAGAACGTCAGAACAATCGGGCTGGAAGCATTCCGGGAAAGTAGCATTACAACCGTGAAGTTACCGAATGGTGTTACAAACATAGCGCAAAGAGCCTTTTATTACTGTCCGGAATTAACGGAAGTGACAATTTACGGAACTGTTTTCAATGATGATCCCGAAGCTATGATTCACCCTTACTGTCTGGAAGGATGTCCCCAATTAACACGTTTCGAAATTCCACAAAGTATCCGGATATTGGGACAAGGATTATTGGGCGGTAACAGAAAAGTCACTCAACTGACCATTCCGGCAAATGTGACACAGATTAATTTTTCAGCATTCAATAACACAGGTATCAAAGAAGTCAAGGTAGAAGGGATAACACCCCCACAAGTATTTGAAAAGATATGGTACGGATTTCCGGATGACATTACTGTCATTCGTGTTCCCGCCGAATCTGTAGAGAAATATAAAACCGCAGCCGGTTGGCAAGACTACACAAACAAAATACAAGCGTCCTGATGATTTATCTGAATTTTCGGTTATCATTGTAAAAGTCGATTCCACATCTGCTTTTTATGATGATAATCGGAAATTCTTTTTTATTCGGTTTCTGTCAGATATATTCAGTAAATATTCCGCTATATATTCTTCTTTACTCCCAAATACTGTTCTATTTTCCAGTTTTATTCTTTATCTTTGACGCAATAAAACCACTTCGAATTCACAAATATAGAAAACGGCAAGAGGATGCCAGACATATAGTTATGACTATACTAATTATTATAGCTGTAGTAGTAGTGATTTTCATCGCTATTTACAACTCACTGGTGCGAAAAAGAAATGAGACGGAAAATGCTTTCGCAGCCATCGACGTAATGCTGAAAAAGAGATACGACTTGATTCCTAATCTGGTAACTACAGTCAAAGAATATGCAGAACATGAAAAAAGCACATTCGCACAGATTACGGAAATGCGCAACAAGTCGTACGCATCTTTCTCTAATCAGGATAAAGAAAATCTGGACTCTGCTTTCTCACAAGCCTGTACACACTTTTTTGCCATTGCAGAAAATTATCCGCAACTGAAAGCGTCTGAAAACTTCGAACAGTTACAACGTGCGCTTAACGAAACTGAAGAGCAGCTTTCGGCAGCACGCCGAACTTTTAACGCTTGCGTCACTGACTATAATAATGCAGTACAGACTTTCCCGTCAAATCTGTTGGCCGGTATGTTTGGTTTCACACGCAAAAGCGTATTCTCCATTTCCGAACAGGAACGTACTGTTCCGAATGTGAATAACTTGTTGAATCAGTAAAAAACAATATATAATATGGCAGAAAGTCCGCAATTTGAGACATTGGTACAAAGTCTTTCCTCTACTCTGCAAAGTCTTGAACAGAAACGCAAAGAACTAAAAAAGCAAGGACATTCCACCGGAATATGGGTAGGAGGGATTATTCTCGTGATTGGTATTGCATTTTCCCTTTATGCCCATGTAGCACTTATTGGAATCGGTATTGCGGCAGGTCTTGCTTTGTTGGCATACTACAGTTGTATAAATGCCAAATCGCAGGAGTTATCCACCTATTATAAACAGGAAGTAATCGCACAAATATTACAATCTTTTTGTGAAAATGCCGTCTTCACACCCGAAGAGGGAATCAAGGAAAGTACATTCAGGAACTGTGCCCTGTTCACTTCTCCCGACCGTTATCACACAGAAGATCTGATACAGGGACGTGTAGGAAAAACGGACTTCTGCTGTGCGGAAATTCATGCCGAAGAACGAAAAACACGTGTCAATTCAAAAGGACAGACAAGTCATTATTGGGTAGATATCTTTAAAGGTTTCTTTTTCATTGCCGATTTTCAGAAAGACTTTCAGGGACATACCACTATTTTAAGGAATAGCCTGTTCAAACTAAGCTCCAGCGGTTCGCGGGTGAAACTGGAAAATCCGGATTTCGAGAAAACATTCGATGTTTACTCTACAGACCAGATTGAAGCACGCTACCTTCTTTCTCCTTCAATGATGGAACGACTTCTTGCACTAGACAGAGAATTCAATAAGAACATCACAATTAGTTTCAGAGATTCAAATATTCTGATAGCTATTCCTGAATCAAGAAATCATTTTGAAGCCAGCATCTGGAAACCGATGGATGACCTTAGCCAGCTCAAAAACGATTTCAGCATGATTCATGCATTGGTCTCTATTGTAGAGGACTTGAATCTTAATACACGAATCTGGAGCAAAAAATAAAACGAATCAGCAGAAACAGAACCCGTTTTATATGTCGAACTTAATAGAGGTTTGATTGATACTTCTATAGAGTTTCTGCAACTCAAATCTCCCCGTTGACTCCTAATCCAAATAAAGCAAAATCACCCAGGCAAGGATCATCCGGAAAGACTTCAGCCAATGCAGCGGTGATCCGACGGGCATTCTTCAAAGAAAAAGTTTCCGTATCCGTCAACTTGAAGTAATAAGCTACCCTACAGACATGAGTATCTAACGGAACAATCAGGTCTTTACGATCAAAACTCTCCCAAACACCCAAATCAACCTCCGAATCCCGACGAATCATCCAACGTAAAAACATATTCAGTTTCTTTTGAGGACTTTTGGCAGAAACTTCGAGAAATGCACATAACTTCTCCATAGGTATTCCGGAATATATATTCAAAGCATCTTCCAAACTTCCGAACTGCGTATAGGCCGTATATAACCGACGGAAGTATCCATGAAAATCAGCATACGACAGCATCCGATAAAAACTATGGGTTGCCCCGGAAGGAAAATCTTCCTCCCACCGGCGGGATAATACATATTGATAAGGTGAAGTTCCCATTAGCTTATGCAACTCATCCGCTTTCTTCAATATCTGCTTGCGATTGCCAAAACTCATAATTGCCGTCAGCAGTCCGCTAATCTCTATATCTTGTTTCAGCGTATAACGATGAGGGAACTGCACCGGATCACTTGCGATAAAGCCTGCACAATGGTACACCTCTGCACACATCAAAAGTTTATTCTTTATATCTTCAGTCATTTCGAGAAAGTATCAATCATTGAAAGTACAAAAGTACATATTCTGTTTGGATTTCCTCTTCAAGTACAGAATGGATTGTATTCCCAATAGAATAACGAACAGATATTCCGCCGTCATATACACCGTCAAAGAGGCATGAAAACACTCACTCAGCAAATATAGATAAATCAGATAGATCAGGATAGTAACCAGTTGAAAGACAAAGGCAAGTCTTGTCTTTCCCGTACCTGTAACAGCATTGATATAAACATATCCGGGCAATGCAAACACATAATTCAACAACATGACTATAAAAGGCCAGAAAGCAAGTTTTACTAAATAATCGTTATTTGTATAAAATCCGATGATCCATTGATTGCCCCAAAGAGCTGTCAGTATCAATGGAAGCCCTACCACATAGCCTAATCTGAGAACTTTGCGGCAAACGGGAAAAAGTTCCTTCCCCTGTCCTCCCCCGATCAGATTGCTAACTAACGATCCGGTAGTAGAAGCGAAAGAATTGACTATCACAAAAAAGAGGGTAGACACACTTCGGGTAATATTGGAAATAGCAAGTTCTGTCTTCCCCAAATGTTCAATAGCCACAAAAAACAAAAACCAGGGAGCGACACTGATAAAAGCATGAAGCATACTCCATACGGACAGTTGCAGTAGTTTCATCAGCAATCTGCCATCATAGACGGCACTCAGACCATATTTTTTCTTATCTACCGTTTTACACATATATAACAAGAGTATGAGAAACGCTCCAAACTCAGCAATGGAGGAGGCCATCGCTGCTCCGGATATGCCCATATCTAGTTTGAATATCAGTAAATAGTTGAAAGGAATATTGATACAGACTGCCGTAAGAGCTGCTCCGGAGAGGAGTTTAGTATTCGTGACCCCAACCAGGAAAGCCCGGAAAGCTAAGAAAGGAAACGAAAATAACAATCCGAAACTACGCCAGTTCAGGTAACGGATCACAGCCTGATAAATTTCATCAGAAGTAATCAGCTGTTGCAGAATAAACGGAGAAACAAGATGTATCAGCAGACAAAGCATGATTGCCATCACCATCAGAAAATATAATCCCTGAAAGAAGGTACGCCCTGTTTCTTTGTAATGCTGCTCCCCATTTCTTCGGGCAATCATAACCTGCAGACCAATGCTGAATCCAAATCCCAGCATATAAATCGCTAAATAATATATTCCCGCAAGTGCGGATGCTCCCAATTCGATTTCTCCTACGTGTCCTAAAAAGACAGCATCGGTAATGTTGATTAATTGCTCCATTAGAATGCTCATCATCACAGGAAAGTTGATGAGCCATATTTGCTTATATGTATATTTCATTGCTCAACTAAAAATAGCACGATACAGCATACTACACTCATAGCAGTACACAGTTTCGTAAATTCATAAAAATGGGTATAAAAACTCTTTGGCAAGCGGGTCGTTGCTTACCGGATAGCTGAATAGCCTGATTAGAAAGGATGCTATTCGTTGAGCGTAGCTATATACAGAGTTTCATAAATAGATGGATATACTATTAGTTCATTAATCACGCTACAAAGATAGTCATTTTTATATCATCTCCTAATATGGTATGGTATTAGCAGATTACATCTAGTAATGGACTGCTTCAGAAGCGGGAATAATAGAATTAATAATTTGATTCTGAACAACATACCTGATAATCAAATAGCAGATCGATGGCAACAGACCATCTCTATTTGAAAAAAGGCATATCATTTTGAAAAGATCAGTAACCAATAAATTATCAGATAACAATGAAAGTTTGCAAATTTGAAAAAATGAAAGAAGAGGATGAAATCAGACAAGTAATCAATTACATCCTAAAGGAACATCCTTACGTAGTTGTGGTTCCGACACTGACGCAACTACAAGAATGGCTGCAGGATATTTCTATCAGCTGGTTTCACGAAGAAGACAGTGCTTCGCATACAACAATCAATAATATCGAAGAATATTGCTGCACACTGGCAGATCACCTCATAACAGATTTGCCACTAAATACGGATATAAAGAAATATATCCGGGAATGTATCGAAAAGATGCACAAACTGGTGGAGGACAAAGCCGATTTATTAATTGATAAAATAATAAAAGCCGAAATATACCGGTTATCCGGAGAATTGTTTGCCTGCTGCCTGCGTCAGCATGGACTGAATGCCCGCACATTGGATACCGGTACTTTTATGCAGATGAATCTGGAAAGGAAACCGGATATCCCCTACATTCAGGAATCTATCAGGCAGTATATCAATGAGAATCGGGATACTGACATTTTCATCGCTCCTCTTTCCTTATGCAAAAATGTATATGGCGAAATTGATTTCATGAATGAGAAGCGTAATGATTATTATGCTACCGTACTCGCCAGCATATTCGAAGCAGACGAAATCATTCTGTCAACCGAACTCACGAATATCTATGCCAACCGGAACTGTGCCAGGGAACAACATTCTCTGACCTACACCGAAGCCGAACAGTTGATTAACAGTGGAGTACACTTAATTTATACAGACTGTATCACTCTTGCAGCCCGTTCCAATATCGTTATCCGCTTAATAGACACCCATGACCTGGAAACAGAACGGCTCTACATCTCTTCCCATGATACGGAAAGCAGTGTTAAAGCCATTATTGTCCAAGACTCAGTGACGTTTGTACGCTTCACGTCATTGAACGTCCTGCCCGGCTATTTACTCATGGGCAAATTACTGGAAGTCATTAATAAATATCAGATAAACGTTATCTCAATGGCCTCATCCAATGTTTCTGTCTCCATGATTCTGACAGCCAGTCGTGATACCCTGCGAATAATTCAAAGAGAACTGCACAAATACACAGAAATGGTTGTTGACGAAAATATGTCCGTAATACATATCATAGGATCACTTCATTGGGAACGTACGCAACTGGAAAGTAACATCATGGAAACAATCAGGCATATCCCCATATCACTGATTTCTTATGGCGGCAGCGATCATTGTTTCACAATATCAGTTCACACGGCTGATAAGAAGCAATTACTCAATTCGCTGTCACAGCGTTTTCTTGAAAGACTTTCAGCCTGATTAACAAAGTAATAAATACAAATCCATAAAAACATGAAAATTACAATTATAGGAGCCGGAAACATAGGGAGCGCAGTTGCTGCCTGTCTGGCAAAAGGACATCTCTACAACGAAAAAGATATTATCATTTCTACCCCTCATACAGACAAGCTAGAAAATCTGCACAAACAATTTCCTGCGATACGCATAATGACAGAGAATCAGTATGCCATATCGGAAGCCGACATTATTATTCTGGCTGTCAAACCATGTATAGTAGACGAAGTATTATCTCCGTTACGATTCTCACGCACCCAAATCCTGGTTTCACTGGTAACCGGAATATCCATTTCTCACCTGGCACATTTATCGGAAACCGAAATGCCTATATTCCGGGTTGTTCCAAACATCGCCATTACGGAACATTCGAGCCTGACCCTGATAACTTCACGCAAAGCCGGCAAAGAACACCAGCAACTCATAAAACAGACATTTGAAGAAGGAGGAAAGTGTTTGTTCGCAGAAGAGAAACAGCTGGATATCATTTCTGCATTAACTTCCAGTGGAATCGCTTTCGCATTAAAATATATTCATGCAGCCATGCAAGCCGGCATAGAATTGGGTATCTCCGCTGAAGATGCAATGCGAATGACGGCATATAGCATGGAAGGAGCTACAGAACTGATTTTAAATCACGACACCCACCCGCTGTTAGAAATAGAAAAAGCAGCTACTCCCGGTGGAGCCACCATTAAAGGATTGAATGAACTGGAGCACAGGGGATTTACTTCCGCCGTTATTCATGCCATAAAAAGTAGCGCCACAGTATCGACCGATAAAGAGACTGAAGAATAGACAAACGATCCCCTAAATTTTCACGCACATAATTTCGCACTAATATAAAGTATATATTTTTCATATAAAGAAGAAGATACTAACAGCATTATTATACGTTTATTATACATTAAAAAGAGTTACCCTATACACAGAGTAACTCTTTCTAAATTCAGTTCTTCAGGTTCAGATTTAACTTACGATACTTTATATCGACAATTCTTTACTTATAAGTTAATGGAACTTCAAAGATGTTCACGAACAGCATTCTTTATTATCCAAAGCTAAAAGGGAAAGTGCTTTCATCAGATAAAGCAATTAATCCATTTTTCCGCTGGATACAAATTTTGTTCTCTCTCGCCAGCCAACCGGCGGCTAATGCTGTACTCTCTACGCTAAGGTTTAATCTTCTCGCCAATTCTGGTATCGAAATTTCACCAATTTCTTTCAGGGCACACCAGACCTTGCCGGCATTGTTCCCTACTACTCTTTTATCCATGGCTATTCTCTATTAATAATTCGAAACTAAGATAGCTATTTTAATAATAGTTCATAACATATTCTCTTATTTTATTTAACAGATTGACATTATTTAAAGATTCAAAAAAGAATCGGGTTCAAACAGTTAAATATTCGGTCATATTTTATACTAAAGCACCATTCTGGAATACTCAAAATCATCAAATAAATTCATAGCATAACTAAAAGAGAATCAACAGGTTTTATTAAAAAAAATGAATAATAGCAATATCGGACAAGTTCGTTCCCTTTTTTACCAATACCTTTGCGAAGTGAAATACCAAAAGAAGTTATGCAACAGAAGAAAACAACCAAAGAAGAGTATCAAAAGTGCGTAAATGTTGTGGTGGAATATATCAATCAACATTTAGGAGAAGACATTGATTTGAAATCGCTGGCCAGGATATCAAACTTTTCTCCTTTTTATTTTCACCGAATTATGAAAGCATTCCTCGGTGAACCGATCGGTACCTTTATTGTCCGGACGCGGACAGAAGCAGCCGCACGTTTATTGCGCTATTCGGATATTCCTATTGCCGATATTGCCTATCGCATCGGATATTCATCCCCTTCTTCCTTGTCGAAAGTGTTCAGACAGTTTTATGGTATTTCTCCTTTAGAGTATCGAAACAATAAAAACTTTGTAATTATGAAACCAGCGATTATCAGGCCAGACCTGGAACTGAAAAGTGAAATTAAGAGTATACCTGCACGCAATGTTATTTATATCCGCCTGTCCGGTGACTACAAACTGAATGACTACGGAGGGACATGGGGACGTCTGTGGCAGTTCATCAAAGAACAAAAGCTGCCGATGGGAGATTTCAGCCCGCTCTGCATCTATCACGACGACCCCAAAGTGACACCAGCCGAGAAATTGCGCACCGATGTATGTATGGTGATGCCCGTACAGGTAGCTCCCAAAGGAGATGTAGGATTCAAGACACTTCCGGCAGGACGTTATGCAATCTTCTTATATAAAGGTACGTATGACAATCTGCAAGCGGTATATGATACTATCTATGGAAAATGTCTGCCCGAAATGGAATGTACGCTACGCGATGAACCCAGTGCCGAACGCTATCTGAACAATCCGTGCGAAACCGCTCCCGAAGAGCTGTTGACAGAGATTTATATTCCGGTAGAATAAGAAGGATTTAAAAATAAATGAGACTGCATCCATAAAAAATGCAGTCTCATTCTACTTTCGCTCATCATTACCCATCAGAGGGCAACTACGCCGGACAGATAATCTTCCTCTCTTTTATCTGTTATTTATCAGCGTAAAGCCCTACCCTGTTTCCCTCGCTATCCGCAAACAAGGCAAACCAGCCTCTGCCCTCTACTTCGATTTTCGTCTTGGGCATCATGATTTTTCCACCTTTCCGAAGGACTTTTTCCAGTGTCTGATCGATGTCTTCACAATTAAAAGAGATAATCACTCCTTTTTCCGAAGGAAGATAATCGGGAGCATGAAAAATAGCGCCGACCGTTTCACCTTCTTCCGTGAAACACGCCATCTTCTCCTCTTCACATTCAAAAACCGGAAGCTGTACCCCAAACACTGTTTCATAGAAATCGACAGCCCGGTGAAAATCAACTGTAGGAATCTCAAAAAATGCAATAAACTTTTTCATTTCGTTCTTTTTTTATGGTTACTATTGAGCCTTTGCAAAGACACTGCAAAAGTAAGGGATGCCACAAAGCTCTGATAGGAAAAAAAAGACATTTTCAAAATTCCGAGAAGTAATCAGAATAAGGAGCACAAACAGAAAGATATTCTGCAGGCGTATAACCGGAAAATAGTTTGAATTCCTTGATCATGTGGGACTGATCGGAGTATCCACATTCATAGGCCACTTGTACAAAAGGCAAAGTCACATCCTGTTGCAACAGAAATAAAGCACGTTGCATACGCACAATACGAAGATATTCCTTGGGAGTCGTACCGACATGATCGGCAAAAACACGTCCGAACTGCTTGCTACTCAAACAAGCCGCCTCCGACAATTGAGGAATATTTATCTGTGGTTGAAGATTGATTTCCTGAAAGACAGCAGACATCCTCTTCAGATTATACTCGGAAAAAGCATATAAACGACGAAGAAAAAACTGCTCTATCAGACGAATACAGACTATATTATCAGAAGTATCAGTGACTTGCTTCGCCAAATCCGATAGTTCGACATCTTCCACTTCATCCATCGCTACATCTTTCCCATGAAACAAGTGAACGGGAATGTGGAGCAAGGCTTTCGCTGCATAAGGTTGAAAAACAACCGTAATCATCTCTATCCTACCCGTCGACAACACATCGGAGAATCCGATCGACTGTCCGCAAATAAAAGACTGTGGCTGCAACTTTAAATCATTCTGCAGGAAGAGCTGTTTCCCTTTATGAAAAACAAGCTGCATACAACCGATGGGGAAAGTCCGTTCGGAAACAGAAACTGCTGCATCATCCTGCAATATCCAATAATGGCGGATGTAAGGCGATAGCACAGGAACGGGCTTTATAATCTGAAATGACTGCATATGGCAAAGATATCACTTTTTTAATTATGGAAGCAAAAGTAGAGAGTCTCTTTGAATCTGTATTGTAAAAAAGAGACATTCTGACAAAAAAGAAGCTGCCCCATTATAGAATCATGAGACAGCCCTACCAAAAATCGTATTTATTTTCAAATAACAGAAAGCCCGTATTCATAGGCTTCTGACATCGCCTGATATTCTTTGTCCGAATATGCGCCTTTACTTCTTGCCTTCTGCATATCATTCATAAAGGACTTAACGGTAGAGAGGAAACTCTGAAAATTCTTCAGTTCTTCATCATAACCGGTAACAGCCGGAATTTTTTCCGCAGCCTTCAGTTCCTTCTCCAGTTCCGCCATTTTCAAATCAATCCGCATTCCGTCCATTGCATGTTTGCGGGAATACAAATTCATTATGCTCTGCACCGTGCCTGACATCTTGCGCATCGCCATTATCTGATCTTTCAACGGCTCATCAGCCAAAAGTTCACTCTCCGCTTGTTCGGTCAAAGGACTTAGAATATCAAAAATCACTTGCTTATACTCGGACAGTTCTACGCTCAACTTATAGTTTTCATTCAGAAGCTGAGCCGTTTTTGCTGTATCTTTCGACTTCTTATAAGCAAGAAATTTATTGAAGTTATCATAGAACTGTGTCCGCACATTAAACAATCCGGCATAATTCTGCTTTAGATTCTGACGGACTTCAGGATTAAAATAGTCTCCCGGGTCCAACAATTCCGCTGTATCACGGGCAGCTATTTCCGGAGGTGCAATCGGTTCAACTTCAGGCACTTTCCCAGTCTGTTCCATGTACCCCAACACAGCGTTTATATCTTTCGCATTAGCCACATGCCTCAATACAGCGAGCGACATATGATAATAATTGATCACCTTACTGGCATCATCCAATTCCTCCGTACTTTCCGAGGATACAGTCTGCTTTTTACTTCCTCCCGAACAGGAAGACAACAGCAAAGCACCGACCAGTGCTCCAAACAATAAAAATTTCTTTTTCATAATGTTCTCCTTATTAGTTACTTTCCGTACTATAACAATAAAAAACGATTTTTGTTATGTACAAACAATAGGTATCACATACACTTACAACGGTGGAAAAATTCAAGATGCTATTAACGATGATTAAAGAATAAACAATTATCGACGTATAAAAACAAAAAATGGCTACTCATCACGAGCAACCAATCTTTTGTTAACCTTAAATCTAATACTTATGAAAAAAACACAGTACAAATATACCACCTTTCAAGTAAATAGCAAATTTCAGAGCCGAATCGGACGATAATATAACACGGTTTAATATTCTCGGAAGCGCATTAACATTTCAGACTTTTCATGTTAACATTTAACATATTCATTCACAGTTCCTGCTTAAAGAGATTCTTGAAAAAGCAACTAAGTCCGCTTTTTCCTCTCATCTCTTATTAAACCTTTATCAGTATGCTCTATTCTCCCATCCATCCGTTCTATTGATTATTTTTCATCACGGAATTATTGCAATACAACCAATTTTACCGTAACTTTGAAATATGATAATTAGCGCCAGCCGCCGGACAGATATTCCGGCATTCTATTCGCAATGGTTCTTCAACCGGATTAAAGAAGGATACGTGTTAGTTCCCAATCCTTTTAATCCTAAAATGATCAGCAAGGTCAGCTTACATCCTGCTGTGGTAGATTGCATCGTGTTCTGGACCAAGAATCCTGCTCCGATGATTGATAAACTGGATCATCTGCAAGACTACAAATACTACTTTCAGTTCACCCTCAATCCTTACGGAGAGAAATTAGAAAATAATCTGCCGTCTATCGACAAACGAATAGACATATTCAAACGCCTTTCGGATAAAATAGGAAAAGAGAAAGTGATCTGGCGCTATGACCCGATACTGACTAACGAGGAATATGACGTTTCTTTCCATAAGGAGGCATTCGCCCAAATTGCCTACGGACTTAAAGACCATACCGAAAAGTGTATGCTGGGATTTATTGACCATTACCAGCATATCCGCACCGCAGTCGGCCAGTTCAACATACAGCCGTTGCGAAAAGAGGAGATTGAAGAAATAGCCGTCTCTTTCAGGAATACCATCAACGAATATCCTGCTATCCAACTGGATACCTGCACCTCCAAAGTTGATCTGAGACATTTGGGAATCCCTGCCGGACTGTGTATCGACAAAGAACTGATCGAAAGAATCACCGGCTACCCCCTCCTTGCCAAAAAAGACAAAAATCAGCGGAATGTCTGCAATTGCATTGAAAGTATCGACATAGGCACTTATGAAAGTTGCCTCAACGGATGCATCTATTGTTACGCCATCAAAGGCAATTACAACAGTGTGGAATATAACACTAAGAAACATGACAGGAATTCGCCTTTGCTGATCGGGCATCCGGCAGAAGATGATGTAGTGAAGGAACGGGAAATGAAAAGTCTGCGAAACAATCAATATTCATTATTCTGAATCACGCCCGGACTCCAAATAATTCCTTCGCATAAGAGCAAAAAAAAGGCTATCTATCCCAGACAGCCAATCTTTGTTAACCTTAAATCTAATACTATGAAAAACACAGTACAAAGATACGGACTTTTGCCTCATCTCCAAATTTTCCGGCTAAAACGGGATATCTTATAACATGGTTTAATAGAATCAGAACCGCATTAACAAATAAGCAACTTCATGTTAACATTTAGCAGTCTTCTTAAATATTTAACCCATAAAACTGGATGAGATGCAAAAGTTTTCGAATCTGTTGCCGATTCCTATTAATAAGAGTTTACAGGCAACAACAAATCCATTCATTAGCTGTTAATTAGAGGAAGGTAATCATCAAATTCTCAACATATATGAAAAGATTTGAAAACAAAGTAGTCGTCATCACCGGTGCTGCCGGTGGCATTGGCGAAGCAACCACACGCCGCATCGTCTCCGAAGGAGGAAAAGTAGTCATCGCCGATCATTCGCAGGAAAGGGCCGACAAGCTTGCCGCCGAACTCACTCAAGCAGGGGCCGACGTGCGTCCCATCTATTTCTCCGCTACCGAACTCCAAAGCTGTAAAGAACTGGTTGATTTCGCCATGAAGGAATACGGTCAGATAGACGTACTTATAAACAACGTAGGCGGAACCGACCCCAAACGTGATCTGAATATTGAAAAGCTGGATATCGATTACTTCGACGAAGTATTCCATCTGAACCTTTGCTGCACGATGTATCTTTCTCAGCAGGTCATTCCCATCATGACCACTCACGGAGGCGGAAATATCGTAAACGTAGCATCTATAAGCGGACTGACAGCCGACGCCAATGGCACTCTCTACGGAGCCAGCAAAGCAGGTGTCATCAATCTGACTAAATATATCGCCACCCAAATGGGAAAGAAAAATATCCGCTGCAATGCCGTAGCACCGGGACTGGTTCTTACCCCTGCCGCACTGGACAATCTGAACGAAGAAGTACGCAACATATTTCTGGGACAGTGCGCCACGCCTTATTTGGGAGAACCCGAAGACGTTGCCGCCACCATTGCATTCCTGGCCTCCAACGATGCACGATACATCACTGGACAGACGATTGTGGTAGACGGCGGCTTAACCATTCACAATCCTACCGTTGAATTATCATAAATATACCCCGGACAGTACATCCTGCTTTTTATCATAAGAACGATTGGCTATCAAAAAGTATCTTACTCTTTGCTAATAAAGCCAGATGTACTGTCCATTTATTCTCTTTTTCATCCCCTCTCTTTCAACATACTCCAAAACAGTTCTTCATGACGCGACCAAAGAAACTTACTCCCTATCTGGAATGCAACATTGGTGGCTCATTGGCGGCTGCCAAAGAAACCAATGGCGGATTTTATCTTTCCCCGTCTGTAGGAGCACAAGTAAAGCTCACTCAAAAATTAAAAATGAATATTGCCTTAAGCTATGAAATACAGCAACTGGAAACGCTGAAACAGCGGACCGATGAATATTTCCATACCGAATTCAAGGAAGAACTGTCTCACCACTCCATCACCCTAAAAGTGGGATTAACTTACTAAAGAAAGAATTATTGTCAATTAATCAGTAGGATTGTCCAACAAATACTAACTTTACAACGTTTTACATATTAAATAATAAACGGTATGATTGTAAGAACACTGCTGGATACAGACCTCTATAAGTTTACCACCTCGTACGCTTATATCAAATTATTCCCTTACGCAATGGGTACTTTCAGCTTCAATGACAGAAACGAAACTGAATATACCGAAGAATTTCTGGAAGCGCTCAAAAGCGAATTCAGCAACCTCAGCCGGTTGAGACTTACGGAAGAGGAACTGGAATACATGACACGCAATTGCCGGTTTCTTCCGAGAGTCTATTGGGAATGGCTGTCTTCTTTCCGTTTTGATCCGGACAAGATCGATATTCATCTGGACACAACGGGCCGGCTGCATATTGAAGTCAGCGATTTTCTTTATAAAGTCACACTGTATGAAGTACCGCTGCTCGCCATCGTATCCGAAATCAAAAACAAGTTTTTCGGCAACATACCCGATATGAGCGAGATACTCTGCAAATTGTCGGAGAAAGTGGAATTGTCCAATCAGCACCAGCTCCGCTTCTCGGAGTTCGGCACGCGGAGAAGATTCTCAATCGACGTGCAGGAGACGGTGATCAAACGGCTGAATGATACGGCCAAATACTGTACCGGAACTTCCAACTGCTACTTTGCCATGAAGTACGGCATGAAAATGATGGGAACTCATCCGCATGAGTGGTTCATGTTTCATGGGGCACAGTTCGGATATAAGCACGCCAACTATATGGCGCTCGAAAACTGGGTGAATGTATACGACGGAGATTTGGGCATTGCGCTGTCCGACACTTATACTTCAGGAATATTCCTGAGCAATCTCAGCCGCAAGCAGGCCAAGCTATTCGACGGAGTACGCTGCGATTCTGGCAATGAGTTTGATTTTATTGATAAACTGGTAGCCCGCTATAAAGAACTGGGCATTGATGCCACTACCAAAACTATCGTCTTCAGCAACGCTCTCGACTTCACGAAGGCACTGGAAATTCAAGAATACTGCAAGGAGAAGATTCGCTGTTCCTTCGGAATCGGTACCAATCTAACGAATGACACAGGATTTGCCCCTTCCAACATTGTCATGAAACTCACGCAATGCAAAATGAATGTCAATCAGGAATGGAGAGAATGCATCAAACTATCGGATGACGAGGGAAAACATACAGGCAGTCCAGAGGAAGTACAGGCTTGTCTGTACGAACTAAGGCTGGCGAAATAAAGACCGCTCTGAACAGAAAGCCGGGGTACGGGCATAAAAAAAGGAGCAACGCCTTGCTCCAACCTTTGTTAACCTTAAATCTAATACTATGAAAAACACAGTGCAAAGATACGTACTTCTGTGTTATTAGCAAATTATCCAAATAAAAAAGTATGTTTCATAACACGATTTAAAACTTTCATAGAAAAGCATCCCTTTTTATTAATACTTTTTCAAGATTTAAACTCTTTGACCGCTCTTCCCAATCTTTCCAGCGTCAGTTCACCGGATTGTCTCCAGAGCTGTTCACCTTTTCTGAAAAGAATGAATGTGGGAGTGGATTCAATGGTATAGAAATTAGCGAGATCACTTTCCTCGTCTACGTCTACCTGTACTACCTCGACTATCCCTTCCATCTCTTTCTTGAACTCTTTTATCAAAGGCTGCATACGCTGGCAGTGAGGACACCACGTTGCATAAAATTCTGCCATTACCCAGTCATCACCCGCCAGTTTCTCTCTGTTTCTCGTATCACGAGCTATTTTCTTTTCTTTCATATCGATTCTCCTTTTAATTAATTAGTGGGAGTCTTAACAATACAAAAAGAGGAAGGTTTAACGCATAAACATTAATACACAGAGATTTAGTTCTATTGGAAAAGTAAAGGAGAGGAAATCTACCGGAGCATTCATTGCACAAAACTGAAACTTTCGTGCAAAAACAGAACACAGTATTCAATATTTATTTATCTTTGCCCCCCGAAATGGTTCGGAGTCCGTGTCCAACGGATGACGATTAAAAGGGAATCGGGTGTAAATCCCGTACAGTCCCGCTGCTGTGAAGCTCTATACAATGTCTTATTAATGAACTAATTTATCGCCACTGATGTTATTTTGGGAAGGCACTATAAGACAAGAGTCAGTCAGAAGACCTGCCACTTCGCGTAAAGCGTTCTTCTGCCTCGTGGGTTAGGAGAAAGAACATCATTTGTTAAGCCCCAAATCAAGAAAATACTGTGTTTCTGTCGGATGGACTATGTCTGTGAAGATGGGAAGGCATTAAATAAGTATGTACTTAATTGAGTAAAGTATGATAAAAAAAATCTTAGTAGCCAATCGCGGTGAAATTGCCATAAGGGTGATGCGCTCCTGCCGGGAGATGGAGATAACGAGTATCGCAATTTTCTCCGAAGCAGACCGGACCGCGAAGCACGTGCTCTATGCAGACGAAGCTTATTGCGTAGGACCGGCAGCATCCAAAGAGAGTTATCTGAATATAGAAAAAATCATCGAAGTGGCAAAGGAATGCCATGCTGACGCTATTCATCCGGGATATGGTTTCCTGTCCGAAAACGCGACTTTCGCCCGACGCTGTCAGGAAGAAAATATTATTTTTATCGGACCGGACCCCGAAACGATGGAGGCAATGGGCGACAAGATATCCGCCCGTATTAAAATGATCGAGGCAGGGGTCCCTGTCGTTCCCGGCACACAGGAGAATCTGAAAAGTGTGGAAGAAGCCGTAGAACTCTGCAACAAGATCGGTTATCCGGTGATGCTGAAAGCATCTATGGGCGGCGGCGGAAAAGGTATGCGCCTTATCCACAGTGCGGAAGAGGTGGAAGAGGCTTATACAACTGCCAAGAGCGAGTCACTTTCTTCTTTTGGCGACGATACCGTTTATCTGGAGAAGTTCGTGGAGGAACCTCATCACATTGAATTTCAGATTCTGGGCGACAAACACGGAAACGTGATTCACCTGTGCGAACGCGAATGTTCCGTACAGCGCCGCAACCAAAAGATTGTGGAAGAGACGCCATCGGTTTTCGTGACTCCCGAACTGCGTAAAGATATGGGTGAAAAGGCGGTAGCCGCGGCCAAAGCGGTCAACTATATCGGTGCAGGCACGATTGAGTTCTTGGTCGACAAGCATCGCAATTATTACTTCCTCGAAATGAACACCCGTCTGCAAGTAGAACATCCGATAACGGAAGAAGTGGTCGGAGTGGACTTGGTGAAAGAGCAGATCAAAGTTGCCGACGGACAAGTGCTCCAGCTGAAACAGAAAGATATCCAACAGCGCGGCCATGCCATCGAATGCCGTATTTGTGCCGAAGACACGGAAATGAACTTCATGCCGAGCCCAGGAATCATCAAACAGATTACAGAACCGAACGGAATCGGTGTTCGTATCGACAGTTACGTTTACGAAGGATATGAAATCCCGATCTATTATGACCCGATGATCGGCAAACTGATCGTATGGGCTACCAACCGCGAATATGCCATCGAACGGATGCGCCGCGTACTCCATGAGTATAAACTGACAGGTGTAAAGAACAATATCAGCTACCTACGTGCCATCATGGACACACCGGATTTCGTGGAAGGTCATTACGACACAGGCTTTATCACCAAGAACGGCGAACATCTGCAACAATGCATCATGCGCACCAGCGAACGTGCCGAAAATATTGCCATGATTGCTGCCTACATGGATTATCTGATGAATCTTGAAGAAAACAGAGGTGACGCAACGGACAACCGTCCCATCAGCAAATGGAAAGAATTCGGTTTGCACAAAGGTGTACTTCGTATCTAAACTAAAAACAGCATTCAATTATGGAAATTCATATAGGAGACCGCGTAGCGGAAATAGAGCTCGTCAGCAAGGAAGACAATAAAGTGGTACTTACCATTGACGGAAAACCGTTTGAAGCAGATGTTGTGATGGCCGAAAATGGCACCTGCAATATTCTGATGGACGGTCGCAGCGCAAACGCACAACTGATTCGCCGCGAAAACGGTAAAAGCTATAAGGTAAATACGCATTATAGCAGTTTCAATGTTGAAATCGTGGACAGCCAGGCAAAGTATCTGCGTATGCGCAAGAAAGGCGAAGATGAACAGAACGACCGCATCACTTCCCCAATGCCGGGAAAGGTGGTGAAAATCCCTGTTACGGCAGGGCAGGAAATGAAAACGGGAGATACCGTCATCGTCATCGAAGCCATGAAAATGCAGAGCAACTACAAAGTGACTTCAGATTGCCGCATCAAGGAAATTCTGGTTCAAGAAGGCGACAACATCACCGGTGACCAGACATTAATAACATTAGAGCCGATTGTATAATACTAAAAACGGATTGCATCATGGAAGAAATAAATAAAGCATACGCCACGTTCCAGGAACGTGACCGCATCGCTTCCCTCGGTGGGGGCGTGGAAAAGATTGAAAAGCAACACGAAAACGGAAAGATGACTGCCCGCGAGCGTATCGAAATGCTGCTCGACAAAGGTACTTTTGTTGAACTGGACAAGTTGATGGTTCACCGCTGCACCAACTATGGCATGGACAAAAACAAGATTCCGGGAGACGGCATCGTATCCGGTTACGGAAAGATTGACGGGCGCCAGGTATTTGTTTATGCCTACGACTTTACAGTCTACGGAGGTTCACTGTCTGCTTCGAACGCGAAAAAGATTGTGAAAGTGCAGCAACTGGCATTGAAGAACGGTGCTCCGATAATTGCGCTGAATGATTCCGGAGGTGCACGTATTCAGGAAGGAATTGAAAGCCTTTCCGGCTATGCGGATATTTTCTATCAGAACACAATGGCAAGCGGGGTGATTCCTCAGATTTCGGCTATTCTTGGTCCGTGTGCCGGAGGCGCCTGCTACTCTCCTGCCCTCACCGACTTCATCTTTATGGTGAAAGAAAAGAGTCACATGTTTGTGACAGGTCCGGATGTGGTAAAGACTGTGATTCACGAAGAGGTAAGCAAAGAAGAACTGGGCGGTGCCATGACACACAGCAGCAAAAGCGGTGTCACTCACTTTATGTGCAATACCGAAGAAGAACTGTTGATGAGCATTCGCGAACTACTTTCCTTCTTGCCTCAGAATAATATGGACGAAACGAAAAAGCAGAACTGTACTGACGAGACCAACCGTGAAGATGCCGTACTCGACACCATTGTCCCCGCAGACCCGAATGTACCATACGACATGAAGGATATCATCGAACGGGTAGTAGATAACGGCTATTTCTTCGAAGTAATGACTAACTTCGCAAAGAATATCATCATCGGTTTTGCACGTCTGGCAGGCCGTTCGGTTGGTATTGTCGCCAATCAGCCGGCCTACCTTGCCGGTGTTCTCGACATTGACGCCAGCGACAAGGCAAGCCGCTTCATCCGTTTCTGCGACTGTTTCAACATTCCGTTGATTACTTTCGAAGATGTGCCGGGATTTCTTCCCGGATATACGCAGGAGAACAACGGTATCATCCGCCACGGTGCTAAAATCGTTTATGCGTTTGCCGAAGCTACCGTTCCCAAACTGACAGTCATTACCCGCAAGGCATACGGTGGCGCGTATATTGTGATGAACTCCAAACAGACAGGTGCAGATGTGAACTTCGCTTATCCGAGTGCGGAAATCGCAGTCATGGGTGCGGAAGGTGCGGTAAACATCCTGTTCCGCAAAGCGGATGCAGAGACAAAAGATAAAGAACTGGAAGCCTACAAGGAAAAGTTTGCCACTCCCTACCAAGCTGCCGAACTAGGATTCATCGATGAAATCATCTATCCGAGACAAACCCGCAAACGTCTGATCCAGGCACTGGAAATGACAGAGAACAAGATGCAGACGAATCCGCCTAAAAAACATGGAAATATGCCTTTATAAGTTATAGGCGATTACCTATAATAAAAGAGACTGTTTCAGTACAGGTGCCCCCACCTGTTTCTGAAACAGTTTCTTTTTTCATATAAAAAGCAGAAATGCTTTCACGCAAAATAGATAAAACTTTATACCTTTGCAGTATTACATTATGAAAAACCTGAAAATATGATTAACCTGAAATGTACATTTGCCGTCACGGCCGGATTGTGCTCATCTTTGGCCTATGCACAAAACCAACCGCACATTATCTTAATTATGACCGATCAGCAACGTGGCGACGCCATGGGATGCATGGGTAATGAATCTGTAATCTCCCCCCATCTGGACGCTTTGGCAAGCGAAGGAACGTTGTTTATGAACGGATATTCTTCGTGTCCCAGCAGTACCCCTGCCCGTGCCGGACTGTTGACCGGACAGTCTCCCTGGCATCATGGCTTGTTAGGATATGGCAAAGTTGCCCCCAAGTACAACCACGAAATGCCTCAGATGCTGAAAGATGCTGGATATTATACCTTCGGTATCGGAAAAATGCACTGGCATCCGCAACGAATCAAACACGGTTTCGAAGGAACGCTGCTGGATGAAAGCGGACGCCGGGAAGATCCGAATTTCATCAGTGACTATCGCTTATGGTTTCAAATACAAGCACCGGGAAAGAACCCGGATGAAACCGGAATCGGATGGAACGATCACGGAGCAGCTACCTATAAACTGAAAGAAAGTCTGCACCCTACTTATTGGACCGGTGAAATGGCTTGTCAGATGATACAGAATTATGATAACGGCAATCAGCCTTTATTTCTGAAAGTTTCCTTTGCCCGTCCCCACAGCCCGTACGACCCGCCTCAACGCTTTCTCGACATGTATAAGGATGCACAGGTTCCCGATCCCGTCATTGGTGACTGGTGTGGGAAATACGCTAAAGAACTGGACCCCGAAAAAGCAGCCAAAGATGCTCCCTACGGTAACTTCGGAAATGAATATGCACGTCACTCCAAACGCTATTATTATGCCAACATCACTTTCATAGACGAACAGATAGGGCGTGTCCTCCAGACCTTAAAAGACAAGGGAATGTATGATAACTCCCTTATCATTTTCGTTTCCGATCATGGAGATATGATGGGAGATCACTACCACTGGCGGAAGACTTACCCGTATGAAGGATCTACGCACATACCTTATATTATTAAATGGCCAGCCAAAGCGCAAGTCGTTCCCGGCAAGGTGGATAATCCCGTAGAACTCCGTGACCTGCTACCAACTTTCCTCGAAATAGCGGGAACCTCCGTTCCCACCGACATAGACGGACGCTCTCTGCTATCTCTGGCTAAAGGCACAGAAACGGAATGGCGCAAATACATCGATCTGGAACATGCCACTTGCTACAGTGATGACAACTATTGGTGTGCTTTGACCGACGGAAAGATTAAATATATCTGGTACTTCTATACAGGTGAAGAGCAATTGTTTGACCTTGCCAAAGATCCTAAAGAACTGCATAATGCTGTGAGCGACAAGAAATATAAAAAGCTGCTGGCAGGCATGCGTGCAGAAATGATCCGCCACCTCAGTGAACGGGGAGAGGAATTTGTGAAAGACGGTCAATTGGTTGTCCGCAAAAAAACGATGCTTTACGGTCCTAACTATCCGAAAGAAAAGCGATAAATATAGCCTGCCCGGATGAAACGCATCACTTTCGCCACAAATTGTATCTATCATACAGATAAAATGGGAAGTTCTCAGTGACTGACACTTAATTTATCCGTCTAAGATTGTACAATTTGCGGTGAAAGTGATAATAAGTATTTTGCAAGGAGACGTTTTTCCCTTACATCAGATGATTTCTCCTACATCAGATAAGGAGTGAGATACTTCACAAGGAAATATCCGCCGACTACCAGCCACACATAAAGTAAAAGAGCCAGTACGAAAGGTTTGGCTCCGGCCTTTCTGAATTTATCGATGCTTGTTTCTGTTCCGAGTGCCGTCATAGCCATTGTCAGCAAAAAGGTATCCAGTGTGTTAATACTTGCCACCAACTGTGCAGGAAACAAATCAAAAGAATTGAAAGCGATGACACCCATAAAGCCTATTGCAAACCAGGGCACCGCAATTTTCTGAAACTTCTGTCCTTTCTGCACTTGTCTTTTCCGCGCTCTCGCCACCAGATAGGTAGTAATCAGAAGCACAGGAACCAACATCATCACACGAATCATTTTCACTATGATGGCAGAATCCGAAATACCGTTTCCCATCGCGTCTCCGGCACCTACTACATGGGCAACCTCATGCAGGGTAGCCCCCGTATAAATCCCCATCTGATCGGGAGTCAGTGCACAAAGTCCGTTCCGGTACAAGAAAGGATACAGAAACATGGAAATAGTACCGAAAATCACGACAGTAGACACGGACACAGCCGTTTTATATGGCTTTGCCTTGATGGTCGATTCAGCCCCCAGAATAGCGGCGGCTCCACAAATTCCACTTCCGATGGAAGTAAGCAATGCGATTCCACGGTCCATCTTCAGCAGCTTACCAAGATAGATGCCGCCACAAATAGTCACAGCCACAATAATCACATCGATCAGCATAGCCGGCAATCCGATAGCCATCACATCCTGAAAAGTCAATCTGAAACCATATAAAATGATACCGATACGCAGAATCTTCTTTGAGCAAAACTGGATTCCCGGCACCCACGTTTCCGGAAGGTGGTTTCGCAGACTATTGGCATAAAGCATACCCAAAATGATACCGACAATCATCGGACTGAAAGAAATACTTCTTACAAAAGACATCTCGCCAATATAAAATGCAGCACAAGAAAATAATGCTATCAACAGGACACCGTGCAGCATGCTGCTTCTCTTTTCATTGAACATAAATGATTTGATTTAAGTGATACTTAATTATTTCTTTTTTGCAAAGGAAGACATTTTCCGGCAGACTGAATCACAGAATTTTATTATGTCGGATAATCCCTGGTTATAACCCCAAAGCGGTTATAACAAAAAAACGGCACCTCGATTCACATCGCAGCACCGTCACAACACAAACACAAAATAAAACACGACAAAACTACTATGCAATCTTACCTGTAATGCCGGGGAGGCATATCTTGCTTGACTTATCTATATTCGCATACCCATAAGAAGCTTTATCAGGTGATTTGCATAATAAATAACGCACCCATTCGGATTTTGTTCACAAGAGTTCTGAAAAAAATGAAGTTAAGACGACTTTTTAACAAAAAAAACGGTACCCCGATTCACATCGCAGCACCGTCACAACACAAACACAAAATAAAACACGACAAAACTACTATGCAATCTTCCTGTTATGCCGGGGAGGCATATTCACTGACTCATATATATTCGCATACCTACAAGCAGCCATCAGGCGATTTGCACATATATAACATCCCGATTTTCGTTTTGTTCACGAAAAAAAGAGATTGAAGTTTATTTTCTCCCTTTAAAATCTTTCAGAAAGCCTTCCATCAACCATTTGGCAAGGGCCTGACGGTTGGAATCCATCACCAGTCTCCGCTGGTCAAATGTATTCTGTATATTCCCCAGTTCGACAAAGACAGAAGCAGGAGTAGTGTGTGAAAGTACATATAAATTGCGTCCGCTCACCGTTCCGGAAAAGCCGCGGTTCGGCTGATGCTTTCCATATTTGGATTCGAACGTATCTTTCATATTGTTTGCCAGCCGTTTGCTTTCGGCTTTCTTATTAGAATGATAGAAAAAGACATCTGTCTGCTTTTTTTTGCTGCGACTGTCTACATGGATGAAGATAGCGCGACAGTAAGTATAGTTCTGACGGTCTTTCCGATAAAGAGCATTGATTTTGTTACAACGCTGCTGAAGACGCTGCACCTGATTCAATGGAATCGGGTCGCCCATACAAGTCTCACGCTTGCTGTTAGAGAGGTAAGCGTCATTACGGATACCATCTTTGGCATCCTGAATAATGATATGCACTTCCGCCCCTTCCTGCATCAGATTCCGGGCGAGACGAAGTGCAATGTCATAGGCATATTCGTCTTCGTGAAGTTCGTGCTTCCCTACCCGTCCGATGGCTCCCGGATCAGGACCGCCATGCCCGCTGACTACATAGAAGCAGGCACCTGCCAGTTGGTTGGAAGTGACCTTTACATTCGCCAGTTGCTTACCGAAAAGAGGTTCATGAAGAGTGGTTCCTATTTTCGAAGCCTTTGAGGATTGTTTTCTTGCCGGTGTCTCTTTATCAGCCGCCGTCGATCTCTTGACAGGAGGAATTGTATATGTCACCCCCAGTTTCAGCACATTTCCTTTCCCCAGCTTTGCCTTATTCAGTTCCACAAAATCATCGTAATATTTCTTTGGAGCACGGTTATGACGCAGCAAAAAAGTAGAAATCCCCTCACCTGCTTTCGGAGTAGCTTTTTGTTGCGCCTGCACATCAGCCAACGAAAGAAGAAAACTAATTAATAAAAGAATATAGAATCTTTTTTTCATATTCGACTACTACCTTATCAGTATCATTTCACTTATAAACAGGACAAAAATACAATTATTTTCCCTACTTTTGCCCCGTTAAAACTTTTTTTGGCAATAAAACTTAAAACCCTATATCATTATGGCAAAACAATTCAAACCCGAAACCCTGTGCGTACAGGCCGGATGGACGCCTAAAAAGGGTGAGCCGCGTGTGCTGCCCATCTATCAGAGTACAACTTTCAAATACGATACCAGCGAACAAATGGCACGCCTTTTCGATTTGGAAGACAGTGGTTATTTTTATACCCGCCTGCAAAACCCGACCAATGACGCGGTTGCCGCCAAGATTGCCGCCCTTGAAGGTGGTGTAGCTGCTATGCTTACATCCAGCGGTCAGGCAGCCAACTTTTATGCCATTTTCAATATCTGCCAGGCAGGAGATCATTTCGTTTGTTCATCCGCCATCTATGGAGGAACATTCAATTTATTCGGTGTCACCATGAAGAAACTCGGCATCGACGTTACATTCGTTAATCCGGATGCCAGCGAAGAAGAAATCTCGGCAGCTTTCCAGCCTAATACGAAAGCACTGTTCGGAGAAACGATCTCCAATCCTTCTCTCGAAGTGCTGGATATCGAAAAGTTTGCCCGTATCGCACACAGTCACGGAGTGCCTTTGATTGTGGACAATACATTCCCGACTCCTATCAACTGCCGTCCTTTCGAATGGGGAGCAGACATCATCGTTCATTCTACTACCAAGTACATGGACGGACACGCCACCAGCGTAGGCGGCTGTATCGTCGACAGCGGCAACTTCGACTGGGATGCCCATGCAGACAAATTCCCCGGACTCTGTACACCGGACGAATCTTATCATGGTCTGACCTATACAAAAGCATTCGGCAAAGGCGCTTACATCACCAAAGCAACCGCACAACTGATGCGTGACCTCGGCAGCATCCAAAGCCCGCAAAATTCTTTCTTACTGAATCTTGGACTTGAAACACTGCACCTGCGTATGCCTCAACATTGTCGTAACGCTCAGAAAGTAGCAGAATATCTTTCTAAGAACGAGAAAGTGGCTTGGGTTAACTATTGCGGCCTGCCGGATAACAAATACTATGCACTGGCACAGAAATATATGCCGAACGGCTCCTGCGGAGTAATCTCCTTCGGACTGAAAGGCGGACGTGATGTATCTATCAAGTTTATGGATTCATTAGAATTTATCGCTATTGTGACTCACGTAGCTGATGCCCGTAGTTGTGTGCTTCACCCCGCCAGCCATACTCACCGCCAGTTGTCGGATGAACAGCTGATGGAAGCAGGTGTACGTCCCGACTTAATCCGTTTGTCCGTAGGTATCGAGAATGCGGATGATATCATTGCAGATATCGAGCAGGCATTGAATGCGTAAAAGCTGATTACTATCAGATAACAAACAGCAAAGGCACAGGATATTTTGACTCTGTGCCTTTCTCTTTTCACCAATGCCTCATCCCTTTCTTATTTACTGCCTATTATCCTCCTTCTCAATAAGAAAGTTAATTTCCAACAGAATATGTTTAATCATGAACTGATAAATCGCTATAGATGTTTATCTTTGTAAGGAACCAAACTCTGTATAGATATGAAAAAGATTTTATTAGTAGCACTCGCGCTGTGCCTTTCTTACGGATTTGCTTATTCCTGTTTATTCAATCATTCAATTAATCTGACCACAAAGATGCAGAACTTCGAAACGGATTCGTTTACCACCAAGAACGGGAAAAGCCTGAAGATCACTTTCTTTAAGCATGCCAGCTTGTTAATAGAATATGCTGGAAAAAAGTTTTTTATTGATCCAGTCTCTGATTACGCAGACTTTACACAGCAACCGAAAGCTGACTATATCCTGATAACACATGAACACCATGATCATTTCGATACCAAAGCGATTGCTGCTATCGAAACTCCGGATACAAAAATTATTGCCAATCCGAATTGCCAGAAGATGCTGGACAAAGGACAAGCCATGAAAAATGGTGATATACTGCAAATTACACCCGAAATCAAACTGGAAGCAGTACCTGCTTATAATACAACTCCCGGTAGAGACAAATTCCATCCCAAGGGACGTGACAACGGATATATCCTCACTGTGGGCGACACCCGGATTTACATTGCCGGAGACACGGAAGATATCCCGGAAATGAAACAAATAAAGAATATCGATATAGCCTTTCTACCTGTCAACCAACCGTATACGATGATACCGGAACAAGCTATACAATCTGCTAAAATCATTCAACCGCATATTTTGTATCCGTACCATTACGGAGATACGAATATCAATGAAGTGAAGGACGGATTAAAAAACGAAAAAGAAATAGAAGTACGTATCCGTGCTTTACAATAAAAAGACAAACCTAGTTGAAAAATAAAAGGACGTTCCTGGGGAAAAAGGGGAAATGTGGGAACAGGAACGTCCTTAAAAACATAATAATACAAAAATCCGGACTTTCGCAAGGGCGCATCTTTGTTTCTCGTCTTATGGATATCCCCTTCATAAAGAAGTAGTGCATTAATCCGGAAGATATCAGGAGAAGGATTATTATGATTGAGCTCTTGTTTATTAAATTATCTCTGTATTCGTATATCTTATTTGTTATAGAAATGAAAAAGAATATTTATCGTATTATAGTGATGACTGGTAAGCTGTCTGAATATAAGTACCAATTACATTGTCATTATTCATCTCGATATATCTCTTTAGTAATTCCGAGAATCCGGATTGTATCTGTTCCACCGGCTTATCCGTACAAGCAGCAGAATATGCATCTATAGCCAGAAGAAAATCCTGCATCCGTTCGTTCAGCATCGTTCCTTCCGTACAAACGACATCGGCAATACTCGCTTTTATAGTACCGTTTTCAATCACAACAGGCAAACGGTATTCCAGTCCCATTTTACTGGCATGGATCGAAAGTATCTTTATGACCGGATTTTCTATTTTTGTCGTGTCTGCAAAAGCAAACTTTCCATTTATTATCCTTGCGCTGTCAACAGGGGCATCCGTCGAAACATCTTTCATGTAAACCATTTTACCCTCAAATTCCGGCAGAGGCGCACTACCGTCAATTCTGTAACCTCTTATTTGAGAGCAAGCTCCCAATACTAATACCCCAATGAAAAAGGGCAAAAGTCTTATACATCTATTCATCGGACTTTTATTTCTTCTTGAAAAGAAAGAAAAGCCGCCCGCCAATATCAGCAGAGCGGCTTTCACTTTTCATTTATACATTTGTATAATCATTGTTCGTCAGAATCTGAAGCCAAGTTTCACCACAGGCATTTCGAAAATTTTGATGTTATGGTGACTGACATTGTACCTATCAAATCCTTTCGGACAAATTTGTATCAGATCATAGCGATAAGCTAAAGGATGCATCTCGAACCCGAAAATAAATCCTTTGGCAATGCTATACTCGATACCTGCTACGGCAGCTACTTTCATACCATACATCTGACCGGCTTTGCTTCCTGCGGTATAGACCTGAGAAGGAAGTTCTTCCGAATCATCGCTATCCTTATAGGTATCACCGGTGTATGGTTCTGTAGTTTCAATGCGTGCCATCTGGAAGCCAAGGGCGCCTCCTACGTATGGATGAATACGTTCGTTGCGAGTCTTGAAGTAATAGTTGGAGCCGACAGAGGTATACCAGTTATTAGTCATCTGCGCATTGATATAACTTTGCGCGGGTATGATCATATCGGGTACACTGTTGTCGCCTTCTACATAGTCTTTCTTGGGAGTCAGGCTGATGTTCATGCTAAACTGGAAATTGATGTCCCAGTTCTCAGACAGAAAATACTTGCCTTCGATTCCGGCTATATTGACCAGACTATTATTATTCAGACTACCGATATTCAGATAGCGGTTCAGGTCACCGGAGTTATCCGTTCCTCCATTGGGAAGTCCGACGACTCCTTCGGTGTTGGTGAACTTGGGAAGCAGATAAGAGGTGTTCTCATTGAAGAACTTTCCGCTACCAAGTAAAACCGAAACCTGCCACTGTCCTTTCTTCGGAGCAAACGACGCATCATCACTGCTGCTGTAACGCTGCGCCAATGAAGGCGCAGCTGTTATACAGGTCAGCAAAAGTAATGTGCATAGTTTCTTTATCATTTTGTTACTTTTACGTGATTAAGAAATTACTTACTCAAGGTTTCCAATACAGCCTTAACTTGTGCAAGAGCAGTATCATAGATTGCTTTCGCTACATCATAAGCTTCTTGAGCTGTTTCCAAAGCAAGTTTCTTCTGTTCTATTACATAAGCTTCCTTATATTCACCCTTGTTGAACAGTTCAATGCTCTTTTCTGCTGCAGTAACCTTCTGTTTAGCTTCTTCAACTGATTTTTCCTGAGTAGCAACTTGATTCTTCCAATAATTCAGAACAGATTCTACAGTTACCACAGAACCAGTACCAGTGACTACACCACCGTTGATACCATCAATCTGATCTTGAACAACACTGATCAAGCCAGTGTAATCTTGGATCAATTCAGCAAACTTCTTACTATTGGCCTCAGCTTCAGCAGTCAAAGCATCTTGTTCTTCTTGTGCTTTCTTCACCTCTTCTTTAGCAGTCTTCAGAGCAATACGAGTTTCGTCAGCTTTTGCAATAAACGGATCCATTAAAGCAGTATTCGTATTTATTTCTGCATTCAGATCAGCAAGTACACCTTCCATTTGAGCCTTCAATGGTTTAATCAAGTCGGCAGCAGCAATCATATCTTTGCAAGTCTGTACATCGTCATTAGCAGCCATCATAGCTCCCAAAGTACCAAAGTCAGTCAAAACAGCACTATTATTCTGCTTAATATAAGCGCGGACCATTGCTTCTGTTACTTCAACAAGTCTGTCTTCGCCAGGAATCACAGTACCAAAAGTAGCATCAGAAGTATACTCTAAAGCATCTTCAGCTGTATTGCGATCTAACTTAGTTGCACTTAATTTAGTAAATTCATCTGCAGAAATATCAGAGCGTAATGCCTGCATGTGGCCAGTTTTCTTACCATCTTTTTCCTCTTCTTTATAGAAAGCATCTTTGCCTGTCATATCTTCAACACTAACTGTATTAGCCAGTATCTGACCGTAAGGATTAGCAGCAAGAGCAGAATAAGTACTAATTGCAGGAGCCACCTTAGCAACAGCAGTAGCAGCGTCCCCAGCAGCTTTAACCAATGCAGCTTTAGCCTTTTCTACTTTCTTATCTTTATCATCGGCAAGAGCTTGATTTCCTGCAGCTTCACCTTTGGCAGCCAAATCAGCAACAGTCTGATCAAGTTTCAGCCATTCAGCCAAAGTAGCATTAGCATCAGCCTTTGCTTTAGCTTGTTTCACTGTATCGTCCAATATAGCTTCCAGTTTACTGGTAGTTTGTTCAGCAGGAGTCAATGCCTCCCATGCAGCCTTACTAGTAGGAGACAATGCGGTAATCATATTGTCACGGTATGTTTTCTCCAATACCGAAGCTTTTTCTTTTTCTACAGCATCATCATAAGCAGCTTGATATACGGCATCCCATGCACTATTATAAGCTTTTACTGCAGATTCTACTGCGGCATAAGAAGAATTATAAGTATCTGTCACCTTTTTCAGATCAGTAGTTGGCACTGTAGTTGCTGTACCTTTTACCGCTTTTGCAGAAATTTCCCAGTTAGCTTTATCCTTTTCAAATTTTTCTTTAGCATTTTTGGCTGTCTTTTCTTTTTCTGCCAAAGTCAACTTATTCCATTCAACTCCATTTTCGTCTACAGAATATTTACCTAAAGCATCAATCCAGGCATTTACTTTCATCAGAGTAAGAGATGCCTGACTAGTTCTGGCTGTTACATCTTCTATCTTCAAATCATCATTGTACTCAGTTTGCGTATACTGAACAGCCGGATAATCAAACACACCTGTACTAACAGTATATCCATCTAAAGATGTAAAATCATTGCTACTGCTAAATAATGTCTTCAATCCTTCATTAATAGGTTCAGATTTATAAGCTGCAATATCAAGCTGAGTATCAACCTGTGTTGTAGAGTCTGCTACAGCTTTATCATATGCCTCTTTAGCAGCTTTACGCGCTTTTATCTTTTCGGCTACTTTTTGTTCTGCAGCTTTATAATCAGCGGAAGTCTTAATAGTAGCAATCTCAACATCAGCTTTGCTCTTTTCACTTTCATATTCAGATTTCTTCTTCTTCAGATCCAGGATCTTATCATCCCATGCAGCTGCATCAAAGTCTTCTGCCAAAGCTAACATATTATTTTTCTCATCCAATAAGATTTCCGCCTTTTCAACTGCAATCTGTGCCAACTTCAGTTCAGCCTGTAAGCTAGCTAATGTCGGAAGATTAGGATTAACCAATGCATCATAATAATTATCCTGAGCTGTCTTTAAGGCAGTGTAATATTGGTTCAGGCTAGCAGAAGCAACATAAAGTCTTTGCTGTGCTTTATCAATAATTGCTTTTTCTCCATCAGAAAGCAGAAGTTTTCCAGCTTCAATGAGTTTCATTGCATTATCATAAGCTTCCTGTGCCTGTGCTGTCTGAGTCTGATAGTTCAACATAGCTGCTTTGAAGATTTCAGCTTCTTCAGCCATTTTATTTTCCCAGTAAGCTTTGTTTCTGTTAGCTTCAGCAATCTTAGCTTCCGCCTCAGCTTTTGCTTGTTCGGTAGCAGCTTGTGCGCGTTCTACTTCCAGTTCTTTCAGTTTCACGTCTAAAGCATGCATCTGAACATCGTACTCTTTGTACTGATTATCCAATTCTTTAGATTTGTTTACCAGTTCCTGATAAGCTACTTGCGCTTTTTGCCATTCCACTTCCACCAGTTTTACCGCAGCCTGTGCTTTAATCAGTTCGGATTTTGCTCCCCGCAGATCAACGATACCTTCCGGTTCATCGGTATCAATACATCCCGTGAATGTAGCTGTCGTACCCGCCATTAGCAAGGTTGCGACCAAATACGTCCATTTTCTCATAAAAGTAAATTAAATGTTATACAATTAATAAATAAAAAATTTGTTTGCTGTCATTTCATAATCCATCTCATCTTGGTGGTCTGTCTTTCCGTTACTTTGTAGGTAACGGGAAAGCGTACTTTTCCACCCCGACAGAGGCGTCTGCGGACTACATTCATTGAATAAGTAAAGAATATTTTTAACCCCTGCTCTCAGACGATGGCAGAGGGGAGGGAAATCTTTTGCAAAAATTAAAGACCAAGCCGTGTTCTTCTCAAAAAATCCGCAGTTTTATTCTGTGTGTTTCCTTTTTTTAGTAGTTTATCAGAAAAAATATCATTTTTGTTTGCATGTTTTCCAAAATATACCCATATTTGCAGCGTCTTTTCTTCCCGTTACCTACAAAGTAACAGTTCTCTAATTCAACAACTTACCTACACTATAGACCTTCTTTAAGGAAGAAATAACCGCTACATTCGCTTCATCAATTTTCTTATTCTTGAAAGGTTTCAGATACGTTTCCGTCACGGTGATGGAAGAATGCCCCATCGCTTCGGAAATAACACCGGGATGTACCTCACAATAGTATGCCATCGTAGCCCAGGTATGACGGGCAGTGTACGAGCTTACTTCAGATGTCAGTCCCAAAACCTGTTTCAAAATCATTAACTGATAATTAAAGTTGCGCAATGCCAGCTGATATTCCTTGTAAGCAGCTTCCGTTCCCTCTCCACTGGTGATCAGCGAAAAAAGATAGGGAGAAGCAGGATCGGTATTCATATACCGTTTGATCAGCTTCATGGCTTCAGGCACAAGAGTCACTGTTAATAACCTGCCGGTTTTTCGACGGCGGTAAGTCATTACATTCCCATCGATATCATGCTTTTTCAGATAGGCAAGATCCACAAAAGGAATCCCACGAAGTAAAAACATTAAAAAGAAAAGACCACGAGTACGCTGTAGTTCCTTGTTGTCCTGACACAGCTGTTTCGGAAGTTCCTTCATCAGACGCTCCATGTCTTCCTTATCCAGCGCACGTTTCCTGTCCGCGCGCGTTCCTGTATAAACATACCGGAAGTGATGAGGCACATAAGGCGCAAGATGGCGGTCGACCGCACGGTTATACACTGCACGCAACGTACGCATATAAGTGGAAACTGTATTCCAGCTACAGTTCCTGCCACGCAGATACGATTCGAAACTTTTAAGAAACTCCTGACTTACTTTCCGGAAAGGAAGCTTATCACTTCCATGAAAGGCAAGGATTGCACTCAGGCTACTCCTGTAAATATGGGCAGTCCCAAAATTCCCACTTTCCCGCAGCCCATCGGCTACTTCCTTCATAAACGAAATTAAATTCCCCATTTTCTACTGATTTAAATAATACTCAAAAGATACGTTCGTAGAGAAAGCCGTTCCCTTACCCACTCTGCTTTCCCCAGTGTTCTTTGTTTTTCTATTCTCTAAATACTAATAAGACAAAGATAGAAATAAATTTGTTCGGTGACCGAACCGTTTCATAAATCTGTTTTATAAAGGAAAATAAGTGACTTATACTTATTTTTCATACTTTTGTATGCAACAAAGAAGTAAACATGGAACAATCGAAGAATAAACGTGCACGCCGTACCCGCGCCGAACTGGAAGCGGACGTGTTTGATGCCATCCGGCAGTTAGCAAGTGAAAAAGGTCTGGCGCAAATTACCTTTACGGATATTATGCAAAGAGCCGACATACAAATGTCCGTCCTGCTCAATAACTATAAGAATATTGAGCGGTTGCTGGATAAGTACGCATACATCTCTGATTATTGGCTACACGATTTATTCGATGAAGAACACCCTACAGACAAAGCCAACGAGGACATCATGAAAAGCACCTTAAAGGCTTTGGCAAATTACTTATATGACAATACCGATATGCAGCACTTGCTAGTGTGGGAACTCGAAGCAGACAATTCGACCACAAGACGTATGGCACGAAGCAGGGAAAAGCATTACAAAGTGGCTATAGAAGAATACAAAAATTTGTTTGAAGGAACGGGTATCCCAATTGATATAATAGCGGGACTTCTTACTGCCGGAACATATTACCTGATATTACACCGTAAGCGTTCCACATTTTTTAGTGTGGATTATCAGCGGAAGGAAAATCGGGAACGCTTGTACAGTACACTTGAATATCTTTCCGGTCTGGTGTTCTCCGCGCTCAAAGAGCACAACCAAACCATAGAGATAGCCCGCAATTTCAAGCAGAAAGGTATAGCGGATGATGTGATAGCAGAATGCACGGGTTTGTCTGTCGATGTGGTGAAAGGGCTTTAGATTGATCATTTGTCAAGTTTTCATATGGAGACAAAGAATAGCCCAGCCGCTTTTACCAAACAAGCGGGAAACTACATTATTAGAGATTGAGCGTTTGAGGCAGCCATAAAATAGTAGGCATAAGACAGATACCACTATACTGCTATCCGATTAATACATAGCATGATACAAGTTGCTATATTCTCAAAGTATTCTCATGCCTTTGAGAAAAAATTCTCACCACAGTGAGAAAAAGTTCTCATGCCTTTGAGAATTATTTCTCAATGCGATGAGAAAATGTTCTCACTGTGGTGAGAATAAAAGCGTTTATACTAACCTGCCAACGGTTAACTGCCTTTCTGCTTATCTCCGGATTTAATACCCCCTCTTCCTTTCATACACAAACATTGAATTTATCCAGTTTCAGGTGTTCGTCAATATACCGAATGCCGTCCACCTCAAAAAGTCCTCGTAAGAGAGTATGGTTCAGCGCACGCTGAACAACATACGGAGTACCTTGCAGGCAACTCTGATAAATAACCTCCTGCAAATCTGCCGCAAAGCGATCCGGATCGACTCCCGGAAGCAGGTAACCACAGATTTTACAATGCGTCAGTACGTCGATAAACTGCTGCAACCAGAAGGCCTCTTCCCGTTTGAAGGAAGCGCGGTAATCTTCGTTCGCGGCGATATCCAGCAATAAAGTCTTTCCTAACGAATGCAATAACGTGAGATACCCGTTCACTGTGGCAAAAAGCACCTGCATACACGAACTGTCCATCCGCATCTGACTTTGTTTCAGACGACTTCTGATCCCGTTGGTGAAATCAGAAAGACAGATGCGGAACAGACAAGTCTTACTGGGGAACAGCTTGTAAAGCGTACGCTTCGACATCTTCATCCCCTTAGCTATGTCATCCATGGTCAGTCCGTCAGCACCGTGCAGATACATCTCGTGTTTGGTGTATTCGATTATCTGACACCGTACTTTTTCAGGATTCATACTATCCTCCTACATCCGGCCTCCGCCCAAAGCCTGATACAGTGTAATCACGCCCTGGATTTCGGTAAAGCGATTGGCTACCTGTGAAAGTCTGGCGTTCAGCAATGTCTGCTGTGCGGTCAGTACTTCCAGATAAGTAGTATTATTACTATGTTCCATCAAAAGACTAGTGCTTCTGGCAGCAGTCTGCAAAGAGGTGATCTGCTTATCGTAGAAAGCGGATTTCTCACGGGCCGTCTGATATTGCACCAGTGCCTCGTTTACTTCCACACCTGCGTTCAGCAATGTCTGTTCAAAGCTGAGGCGGGCTTCTTCCTGCTGTGCCTTCGCTATTTTCAGCTGGGCGATATTCACTCCCTTGTTAAATAAAGGTTGCGTCAGTGAAGCTACGGCAGAAGCAACGAATTTGCCCGGATTGATAATCATGCTACCGGCACTGTTTGTCCATCCAGCACTCCCGCTCAGCGTGATGGAAGGATAGAAAGCAGCACGGGCAGCATTCGTCGTATAGAATGCCTGCGCTAAAGAGAACTCCGCGCTACGTACATCCGGACGGTTGGAAAGCATCTGCAAAGGAATCCCTACGGAGAAGTCTTCCGGCAACTGCTGGTTTTCCAGTTTGCCGCGTTGTATCTTGTGAGGTGTTTCCGCCAGCAACAAAGCCATTGAGTTCTCCGTCTGATTGATTTGTTCTTTCAGGTCGAGCACTGCCGTACATATATTATAATAGGTGGCTTCCGTCTGAGCCAGTCCGGCTTCGGTCATCATACCGGCCTTCTTCATGGCACGGGCTGTCCGCACGCTCTCTTTCCATGCCGTTTCGGTGGACACGGAAATCTCATATTGAGCGTCGAGCATCAGCAAGGTATAATAAGTATTTGCCACGGCAGACACCAACTGTGTCTTCACCGCCTGTTCATACTCCTTGCTCTGCTCATAGGCCGCTTTTGCCCGACGTTTGGCCGTGGTCACCTTTCCGAAGATATCCAGTTCCCACGAGGCAGTCACCGGCAATGAGTAGGTCTGTGTCGCTTTGCCACGGTCGAAGCTGCTCACAGCTCCTTCCGGTGCGAGAAACAAAGAGGGCAGATAAGAAAGCTTGGACGTCAGCAACGAAGCCTCCGCTTCTTTCACACGGAGATGCGCTGTCTGCATATCCGTATTCCGTACCAAAGCCGAATCGATCAAATTCTGCAAATACGAGTCAGTAAAGACCTCTCTCCACGAGAGATTACCGAAGTTCGCCGTATCGGCGGAAGCGACGGTTTCGCTTCCATAAAGTCCTTCGGGGACTTCCGATACAGGTTTGTATTTATTGTAGATACCGCAACTGCTCAACACGAGCGTTGCTGCGGATAAGATTAATATTTTCTTCATCATCAATTATTTTTTTCCTGCTTTAGATTTTTCTTCTTCACTCACCTTGATTTCTTCCTCGATCTGCCAGTCTTCCGTAGGTCTGCTCTGCACAGGGCGTAAGCGTTCCTGCAACCACTGGAAAGCGATAAACAAAGTAGGCACGATGAAAAGTAATGCCAGCGTACCGATCGTCATACCACCGACTACACCCGTACCCAGCGAACGGTTACCATTGGCTCCTACACCGCTGGACAACATCAATGGGAACAGACCGAAGATCATCGTCAACGCTGTCATCAAAATCGGACGCAGACGGGCTTTGGCTGCACTTACCGCAGAAGCGATCAGTCCCATGCCTGCCTTACGGCGTTCGGCAGCGTATTCGGTCAGCAGGATGGCTGTCTTTGCCAACAGACCGATCAACATAATCAAACCTGTCTGCAAGTAAATGTTATTCTCCAGTCCGAACATCCATGCGAAGAGGAAACTTCCCATCAATCCGCAAGGCACACTCAGAAGCACGGCGAACGGAATGATAAAACTCTCGTACAATGCACTCAGAATCAGATAAATCATCAGGAAGCAGATACCAAAGATGATCATAGTCGTACCGCTTTGCTGATTTTCTTCACGGGTGATGCCTCCGTAATCATAGCCATATCCCTTGGGAAGAGCCTGTACGGCTGTTTCCTGTACGGCCTTGATAGCATCTCCCGTACTATATCCGTCTGCCGGCATCGCATTCACGGCGATGGAATTGTACATATTGAAACGGCTCAGCGACTCTGCACCATAGCTGCGTGTCAACGTTACGAACTGGCTCAGCGGAGCCATCTCTCCGTTCGACATACGTACGAAAGCATTGTCCAGTGAGGTTTCGTCCAGACGGAATTGCGGGTCTGCCTGAATCATGACTCTGTATACTTTGGAGAAACGGTTGAAGTTGGACACGTACTGACCGCCATAATAACCGGACAGTGTACTCAGTACCGCATCCGGTGTAATGCCTGCGCGTTTACACTTGGCTGCATCCACCTCTACCGTCCACTGCGGATAGCGCACATCGAACGTAGAATATGCCATCGCAATTTCCGGACGCTGGTTCAATGCCCCCAGATATTGCTGGGTAGTGGTAAAGAATTCGTTGATATCACCGCCCATCTTATCCTGCATATGGAGTTCCAGCGCATTACCCATACCGTAACCCGGAATCATACCCGGCGAAATAGCGAAGACACTGGCATCCTTGATATCGGCCGTACGACCGTACACCTGACCGATGACTGCCTGTACATTATCCTCGTCATTCGGACGTTCGTCCCACGGTTTCAGTTTCAGAATCAACATACCGAACGAGCTTCCCTGTCCTGCCAGCAATCCGTAGCCGGCCACTTTCTGCACGTGCTTAATCTGCGGAATATCCATCAGACGCTTTTCGATGCGTTCCATCACTTCGTCGGTCGTAGTCAGCGAACTACCGGCCGCCGTACTTACATTGACGAATACCACACCCTGGTCTTCGTCCGGCACCAGACTGGTCTTTGTCGTGTTCATCAGGAATACAAGCAACACTACAGAGCAAACGAGCAGCGACCATGCCAGCCATCTGCGTTTGATAAAGATCAGTACCACATTCTTGTATTTCTCTATCAGAATATCGAAAGCCGAGTTGAATGCTTTACGGAAACGTGCCGCAAAGTTATTCTTCTGCGTACCGTCTTCATTGATATAAGGTTTCAACAGCAACGCACATAATGCCGGACTCAGCGTCAACGCATTAATAGCGGAAATACCAACGGCAACCGCCATCGTCAGACCAAACTGGGTATAGAACGTACCGGAAGTACCGCCCATGAAGGATACCGGAATAAATACTGCCATAAACACCAGCGAAGAGGTGATAACAGCATTACTGATACCTTTCATTGCATCGATACTTGCCATATAGGACGACCTGTATCCCACGTCGAAGCGTGCCTGCACCGCCTCGACGACAATAATGGCGTCGTCCACCACCGTACCGATGACGAGCACGAGCGCAAACAGCGTGAGCAGATTGATACTGAATCCTGCCACCGCCATGAAAGCAAACGTACCGATGAGCGAAACAATGACTCCCACCAAAGGAATCAGCGTAGAACGAAAGTCCTGCAAGAACACATATACCACCAGAATCACCAGGATAATCGCCTCGATCAACGTCTTCACCACCTCATGGATAGAAGCGAACAGGAAGTCGTTCGAGCTCATCATCTGTGTCAGTTCCACTCCTTTCGGGAGGTCTTTACGGGCTTCTTCAAGGAATTTATCAATGTTCTGGTTTACTTCGGTCGCATTGGAGCCCGCCGTCTGAAACACCATGCACGAAACGCCCGGATGACCGTCCATTCCACCGTGATAAGCATAGCTATCCTGTCCCAACTGCATCTCGGCGATGTCTTTCAACTTCAGGACCTCACCATTGTCCGTAGAACGAATGACAATATCTCCAAATTCTTCCGGAGTGATCAGACGTCCTTTATATTTCATTGTATACTGATAGGTTTCGTTCGAGTTTTCACCAAATGAACCGGTGGCCGATTCGATATTCTGTTCGGCAAGCACACTGGTGATATCCGATGGAATCAGTTTGTACTGGGCCATCACGTCCGGCTTCATCCATACACGCATGCTATATTCACCTCCCATAATCATCAGGTCGCCTACACCCGAGATACGCAGAATCTCCGGTTTCAGATTGATACTGATATAGTTGGAAAGGAAGTTTTCATCGTAGCTATCGTCCGGACTGGAAAGCGAGAACATCTGCAGGATACTTGTCTGACGTTTGGAAGTAGTCACACCGACCTGCGTTACTTCTGCCGGAAGCTGTCCCGTCGCTCTCGACACGCGGTTCTGTACGTTGACCGCTGCCATGTCCGGGTCTGTTCCCTGCTTGAAGTACACGGTGATACTCACTGTACCGGCATTGGTGGCGCTGGAAGTCATGTAAGTCATGTCTTCCACACCATTGATCGCTTCTTCCAAAGGAGCAATCACACTCTTCTGCAAAGTTTCCGCACTGGCGCCATAATAGGTGGTACTCACCATAATGGTCGGCGGAGCAATATCGGGATATTGTTCGACGGGCAGACTGAACAGCCCGATGATACCCACAACGACAATCGTAATAGAGATAACTGCCGATAATACGGGGCGTTCAATAAAGGTTCTTAAATTCATGGATCGATTCCTCCTTTGTTTAATTTTCAGTAGTTGTCGTAGATGCCTGGGCAGTCTTTGCCTTAATCGGAGTACCTTCACGAAGCAATCCTACGCCTTCCGCCACAATCACATCGCCCGGAGCCAGTCCTTCATCCACGATAAATTCGCGGCCACCGTTCACACGGGTCACCTGCACCAAAGCAGATTGCGCTTTGCCGTCTACTACCTTATATACATATCTCTTATCCTGTATTTCGAACGTAGCTCCTTGCGGGATCACCAAAGCTCCCGTTTTCTGTACCGGAATCACTACGTTACCCGCACCGCCACTGTGCAGCAATCCGTCCTTATTAGGGAAAACGGCACGCAGGCTGACAGTACCCGTCGAACGGTCAATGACTCCGCTGATAGACTCGATCTGTCCCTGCTCGGGATAAGCCGATTTATCGTTCAGCTGCAAGTCGATGGCGGGCATACTTTTCAGCGCCTCGTCTTTAGAGCCATACTGGCGAATCAGTCCCAGCAACTGGTTTTCCGTCATTGAGAAGTAGACGTACATATCCGAATTGTCGGAAACGGTGGTCAGCGGTTCGGGGATACTGGAACTCACCAACGCACCTACGCGATAAGGCAATGTACCTACCACTCCGTCTGCCGGACTCTTCACTACCGTATAAGAAAGGTTATTACGGGCGCTCCCTTCTTGTGCCTTGGCCTGCGCCAGTTGCGCTTTGGCAGCCAGAAGAGAATTTTTTGCCGTACTCAGATCGAAAGCGGAAACTACATTCTCCTTATACAGTTCCTCTTTGCTGTCGTAAGTCAGCTGTGCCGTCGCCAGAGACGCTTTGGCTGACTCCACATTCGCCACTGCCGTCTGCAGGGCTGCCTCATACGGCACTTGGTCGATGATGAACAGCGTCTGTCCGCTCTTCACCCGCTGTCCTTCGGTGACACTGACTTTTGTCAGCGTACCGCCTACCTGTGGATAAATATCGATGTCCTGACGTCCGCGGATAGTCGCCGAATAGGCACTCGAAATCATCCGGTCGGTCGGAGAGACGGTCATTACTTCATATCCTGTTTCCATTTGTGTGGGTGGAGCTTGCTTACAACCTACAGCAGCAACCAGACAACCGAGCAACAATAGCCCTTGCTTCATTTTACATACCTTTTTACTCATTGTGTTACCTATTAAAATTTTTGATCGCGGCAAAGGTAGACTCTTTTCACCATAGAAAACTGGTCATAGTGTTTAGAGTTTTGTTCATTTTCGGAACAACATGAGCGATATTTAGTGAAAAAGTCCTATTTTTGCCCACTAAATAAGAATAGTTATGATACAGAGAAACTCTACCCTTGCCGTCCTCCGGGAATCATTTGTTGCCGGAAGCGATGAGAATTTGTCACCTATCATGCATCACCTCTGGAAAATGGAAGGGGGTGCCATCTATTTCTGCCGCAGTGGATGGGCACACGTCACCATCGATCTGAAAGAGTACGAAATCGTCAAAAACACTCAGGTGGTACTGCTGCCGGGAAGCATTATCCGCATCAACGGAAGCAGCAGTGACTTCACAGCCTCCTTTTTCGGATTTCCAAAGGACATGTTTCGGGAAGCCTGCCTGCGGTTAGAACCGACCTTCTTCCGCTTTATGAAGGAAAGACCGTGCTATGTACTTCCCGATAAGGATACCGGAGCTATCAACGGATTGATACAGGCGACAACTGCTATTTATAATGATCGCGAGAACCGCTTCCGCAATCAGATAGCCAAGAATCATCTCCAGTCTTTCATGCTGGACATTTACGATAAATGCTACCGCTACTTCGACAAACAGGAAATAGAAGGGGGAAGCCGGCAGGACGAAATCTTCAAGAAGTTTGTCGCATTGGTGCACGAAAACTGTATTTCACAACGGGAAGTTAACTTCTACGCCAACGAACTTTGTATTTCTACCAAATACCTGACAGGTATCTGCCGCAGTGTGACCGGAGATTCCGCAAAGAAGATCATCGATGATTTCGCCATCCTCGAAATCAAAGTACTGCTCCAGTCCACCGAGCTGACAATGCAGGATATAGCCGACCGGCTCGGTTTCCCGGACCAGTCGTACTTAGGAAGATATTTCAAACGGCATGAAGGAATGTCGCCCAGAGAATATCAAAGCAGATATGTCATATAGTATGTGCTAAATACGGCATAGTGCAACTTTCGGCCCCGTTCGCTTCACAGCCCACAAGGCACAAAGGAGCGAGCAAACGGCGCAAATCACAAAGGTCACCCCGGTGGATATGAGGATATCTCCCAGTCCTACCAGTGGAGAGACGATGCCTCCGGATGCAAAACAGAGTGCACCCAGCAGAGCAGAAGCAGCTCCCGCATACCGACGTTCGCAATCCATCGCCAGAGTGGTGGAAGCCGTGAAAGTCAGTCCCATCATGAAGAGCAACGCAAACATAAGCAGTTCGTATGTCCAGAAACCACAGCCGCTATAGAGTGCCGCCATCTGAAGGACTGCGAATACCAGCATCCCAACGCATCCGGTCAGCGTTCCGTTCTCGGTGCGGCGAAATTTCACCGATAGGGCGGCGGCCACTCCGATAGCCACTGCATTTACCGCAAAGCAAATGCTGAAGGCAAAAGGAGAAAACCCGTAATGCTGCTGAATGATAAAGGGAGAAGAAGCGATATAGGCAAACAGGATTCCCTGTGCGAAAGCCAGTTGGAATACATAAAGCATATAACGGCGGTTGTGAACGATGATGCCGAAACTGCGGAACGTTGCCCATACGCCTGTCTTCGAACGTTTCTCGGCCGGCAACGACTCCTTGAAGCGGATACATCCGATGCCCAGCAAAATGCCGATGAACAGCAGAATCATAAAAATTCCCTGCCAGCCTACGCTCCCTGTCAGCAAACCTCCGATGACCGGAGCAGCCACCGGCGCCACTCCATTGATTGCTCCGATCACAGCCAGCATTTTAGCCAGTTCTTTTCCCGAAAACTTGTCTATCGCCACCGAACGGGAAATCACAATTCCCCCTGCCCCGGCTATACCTTGTATCAACCGCAAAGTGACAAACGAATAAATGTCCGGTGCAAAAAGACAAAACAGCGTGGACACGATAAACAATAGCATCGAAACCAGTAACAGCGGACGCCTGCCGTACTTATCGCTAAGCGGACCGAAAAAGATTTGCCCCAGCGCCAGTCCGATCATGCTCGTAGTCAGCCCCATCTGCACCATTGGCAAACTGGCAGAAAAATAGTCTGCCATAGCTGGCAGACTAGGTAAATACATATCCGTCACAAAAGGACCGAACGCTGATAACATACCTAGCAGTATCAGCAAAAACACCTTTGAGTTCTCCTTATTTATTGCATTCATAATCAATTGTTTTTTATTCCGGAGGCAAAGGTATAGCATTTGTTGCGTACGTCTATAGACCAAATCAGAACAAAACCGGACTATTTCAGAACAAAGACATAGTATGTACTTCATCAAAGGTATCCGGTCGGACCGATGATTGGATATCTTCCCTCCGTTTCTTCGACCTATTCTCCCATACAGAATCGTTAAAAAATATTATATTTGCGTATATACAAAGTCACAACTTACCTGATATTTTTCATAATTTTGCAAACCGAAAAATAGAAAACAGGTATCAGGATGAAACTAAAATATTATCAAACAGCCGTTCGTTATAAGAATAAAATGGATGATTTCCACGGTTGGGGTGTGGCTGCACAGATTTGATAATTCTCATAAAACGACTCGCCACGACGCGAAACGATAACTCCTTCTCAGGGAGTCCCGTGATATAGGACCGTATATTTATCATTATCAATTTAATTTCTTTTTCACTTTATGAGCAAAAAAAGATGGCTCATAGTGCCGCTTTGTGCAGTACTGTGCAGCCAGGGACTATTTGCCCAGACGCCTGGCAGGAAAGTTCTGGGTATTAATGAAATGTTCCGTCTGGCAGACGAGAACAGTCAGAGTATTCAAACGTATAAAACCGGAAAAGAAGCAGCGGATGAAGCATTGAAAGCTGCCAAGTCACAACGATTGCCGGACATTGGCGCCTCACTCTCGTTCAGCTATCTGGGCGACGGGTATCTGTGGGACCGTGACTTCAAAAACGGTCAGAACATCCCTATGCCCCACTTCGGCAATAACTTCGCTTTGGAAGCCCAACAGGTTATTTACGCCGGCGGAGCCATCAACAGCAGCATTACCCTGGCAGAACTCGGACAACAGATGGCCGCACTGGACTGGCAGAAAAATCGTCAGGAGATACGCTTTCTTCTGACCGGCTACTATCTGGATTTATACAAACTGAACAACCAAATTCAGGTATTACAGAAAAACCTTGATCTGACAGAACAGGTGATTCGCAACATGGAAGCCAGACGTACTCAAGGGACGGCTTTAAAGAATGATATCACCCGCTACGAACTCCAGAAAGAAACACTGAAACTACAACTGGCAAAGGTGCAGGACGCCTGCAAGATCATGAATCATCAGTTGGTGACCACTCTTCACCTGCCAGCCGGAACAGAAATAGTCCCCGACTCCACCTTACTGGACGAAGAAGTCAGGGCATTGGCGGAAAATGACTGGCAACTGCTGGCCACACAGAGCAATGTAGGCTTGCAGCAAGCACAGCTGGCGGTAAAGATGAACGAACAGAAAGTAAAGCTGGAACGCTCGGAGCTTCTTCCCAAAGTAGCACTCGTAGCCGGAGAACATCTGGACGGACCGATCACCATCGAAGTCCCCGTACTGGACAACAACTTCAATTACTGGTATGTAGGAGTCGGAATAAAGTACAACCTTTCTTCCTTATTCAAAAACAATAAGAAGGTACGGCAGGCAAAGCTGAATATGCGGAAAGCACAGGAAGAATATTCATTAGCGCAAGAGCAGATAGAAAACGGCGTGCAGGCGAATTACGTCAACTTCCTGACTTCCTTCACCGACCTCCGCACGCAAGAGAAAAGTGTGGAACTGGCCGATCAGAACTACAACGTGACCAGCAACCGCTACAAAAACGATTTGGCTCTGCTCACCGATATGCTCGATGCCAGCAACATGAAGCTGAGCGCCGACTTAAATCTGGTAAACGCACGCATCAACGTAGTCTACAGCTTTTACAAGATGAAATACATTACCCATACGCTGTAAAAACGTCTTATTGTTTTAAAACATCTCATCAGAGAACAACTCATTAACATTCAACCTATTAAAAATAGCACAAATCATGATTGCAAGAAAAGTCCAAAAGCTGATATACAATATTCTTATTCTTTGCTTCCTTATTGGCGGAGCCATTTATGTTTGTTCCCGATTCATCCATCTGGGAAACATCGAGTATACCGACAATGCACAGGTAAAGCAACATATCACTCCGATCAACACCCGCGTACCGGGATTTATCAAGAAGATATGTTTCGAAGAGTATCAGCAAGTACGCAAAGGCGACACGCTCCTCATCATCGAAGACACTGAATTTCGCCTCCGGGTGGCCCAGGCAGAAGCAGACCTTGCCAATGCCACCGCAGGACGGAAAGCCACCACGATAGGAATCGCCACCACTCAGAACAACCTGAGTGTAAGCGACGCAAGCATCGAAGAGGTACGCGTACAGATGGAAAACGCCAGACGCGAACTGAACCGCTTCGAAAAACTGCTGCAGGAAGACGCAGTGACCAAACAGCAATATGACAACGTACACACAGCTTATGAAGCCGCCAAAGCACGCTACGAGCAAGTATCCCGTGCCAAGCAGTCAACGTCTCTGGTCAAAAGCGAGCAAACGCACCGGCTGGGACAGAATGAGGCAGGCGTCCGTGTAGCGGAAGCGGCATTGGAGCTTGCCCGGCTGAATCTATCCTATACGGTAATCACCGCCCCATGTGACGGTACTACCGGAAAGAAAGAGATTCTGGAAGGACAGTTAGTCCAACCCGGACAGACAATGGTCGACATCGTAGACAGTCGTGACCTGTGGGTGATAGCCAACTACCGCGAGACCCAGCTTTCCAACATCCGAGAAGGCGCCGAAGTGGAAATGACGGCGGATGCAGTGCCCGGCGTTACCTTCCGGGGAATGGTCGAATCTATTTCCGATGCGACAGGAGCAGCCTTTTCCATGATTCCGCAAGACAATGCTACCGGCAACTTCGTCAAAGTAGAACAACGCATTCCGGTCCGCATCAGTCTGAAAGGAAATAAACCGGAAGAGCTGAAACGCCTGCGTGCCGGTTTCAACGTAGAATGTGAGGTGAAATATTAAAGTATGGGAGCACCTGTTTTAAATGGTCCTTTTGTGATGCCGATGTTCCGCAGCTTTGTGCCGCGGAAGATGCAGCCGTGGATTTATCTCTTCATTGCCGTCACTTTCCAGCTGTCGGGAGGGGTGTATCTGGGAGCGCTGAACCAGATGATCGGCAGTATGTCGCTGATGCGCGAAGATATCCTGATGTGTATGTACGCCAACCTGGCGGGCATGGCAATCTACTTCCCGCTGCTGTTCCGTATGAAGTTCCGCTTTACCAATAAGACACTGCTTACGTCTGCCGCACTGGGTGTACTACTCTGCAACCTGATAGCGCCGCACATCACTTTCCTGCCGTTATTGTGGCTGATATGCTTCATCGAAGGAATGTGCAAGATTCAGGGAACTTTTGAATGTATGTCCAACATCCAGTTATGGATGACGCCGAAACGGGATTTTACCGTTTTCTTTCCGTGGCTTCACATTGTCATTCTTGGCAGTATTCAATTGTCCGACCTGATTACGACCTATTTGATGTATCATTATCACTGGACCTACATGAACCTGTTCATCGCAGGGCTGATGCTGATCGTTCTCTTGATACAAACGACTTGTATCAAGCATTTCCGGTTCATGAAGAAGTTTCCGCTATTCGGCATCGACTGGCTGGGCGCTGCGCTTTGGGCTGCCTTACTTGCCGAAATCGCTTTCCTCTTCAACTATGGCGACTGGTATGACTGGTGGAACAGTCCGGTCATCCGTCAGTTGTCGATAGCTATTCTGATCACTTTAGGGTTCTGCATCTGGCGAATGATGACTATCCGCCATCCTTTTCTCGAACCTAAAATGTGGACTTACCGCCATTACTGGTCTCTCCTGGGGCTTGTAACTCTGGTGGAAGCATTTCTGGCTACCGAGCACGTACTGGAAGAGGTCTTTTACGAAGAAGTTATGAAGTATGAAGAGCTGGTAAGCGTTCAGCTGGACTGGTTCGCCATGATCGGTATAGTAGCCGGCTGCGTATTCTCCTACTGGTGGATGCACGTCAAACAGTATAATTATGTACGTCTTGTCATCGTCGGGTTCATCGGACTGATCGGCTATCTGATAGGATTCTACCTGACGCTCTCCACCGACATACATATTTCACAGCTCTATCTGCCTACCATCTGCCGTGGCTTTGCCTATGCCGTATTGAGCGCCACCTTTATGGTTTGCCTGGAAGAAATTATGACTTTCCAGCATTTTTTTCAGGGATTGAGCGTGTTCAATATGCTTCACATGGTAGTCGGAGGTGTGCTGGGCTGCGCAGTCTATGCACAAGGACTGGCTTATTACGTTCCGGATAATCTGTCGCGCTACGGATCGGCCATCGATCATGTATCGTTCAGCAGCAATCCGTTCAATCTCGGTCATTATATGGAGGAATTTATCAGTCAGATGATGGAAGTCAGCATCAAACAGATTTATGGCTGGGTGGCTTATGCCTGCATCTTCCTGTTCCTGTTGCTGCTGCTTTATGACTTTCCGGTCCGTCGTTCGCTGAAGAGTATGCCGAGCTGGAAAGAGGTGGCACGTGAAGTGAAAAATACGTTTTGGCGCACCACTCACACACCATCGGAAAAGAAGAAACAGCTATAATATATAAGGAGTACAGATGGCCGGATAGCAACCATAAGTTTGTGCAAAATCAGTCATTTTGCTATAAAATTAATAGAAATTATCATCTAAAGACAACAATGTATAACTTTTATTCCTACATTTGCAGCCAAATGATAACTTATTAATAAAAATACCAATACCATGGCTAAAATAACCAAAGAAGCCGCTTTGCTCTACCATTCACAGGGCAAACCCGGTAAGATCGAGGTAGTTCCTACCAAACCTTACAGTACACAAACTGATTTATCACTTGCATACTCTCCCGGCGTGGCAGAGCCTTGCCTCGAAATAGAGAAGAATCCGCAGGACGCTTACAAATACACAGCCAAAGGCAACCTGGTAGCTGTTATTTCTAACGGTACAGCCGTACTCGGACTGGGTGACATAGGCGCACTGAGCGGCAAACCGGTGATGGAAGGCAAAGGTCTGCTTTTCAAAATCTACGCAGGAATCGACGTGTTCGATATCGAAGTGGACGAAAAAGACCCGGAGAAATTCATCGCTGCCGTAAAAGCAATCGCTCCTACTTTCGGCGGTATCAATCTGGAAGACATCAAAGCTCCCGAATGTTTCGAAATCGAACGCCGTCTGAAAGAAGAACTTGACATCCCTGTGATGCACGACGACCAGCACGGAACCGCTATCATCTCCAGCGCCGGACTGGTAAATGCCCTGCAAGTGGCCGGAAAGAAAATAGAGGATGTGAAAATCGTCGTAAACGGTGCCGGAGCATCTGCCGTATCCTGTACCAAATTATATGTATCACTGGGGGCACGCCTCGAAAATATCGTCATGCTGGACAGCAAAGGCGTTATCAGCAAGACACGTACCGACCTCAACGAACAGAAGAGATATTTTGCCACCGACCGCACGGATATCCACACACTGGAAGAAGCGATCAAAGGCGCCGATGTATTCCTCGGCTTGTCCAAAGGTAACGTACTGAGTCAGGACATGGTGCGCAGCATGGCTCCCATGCCGATCGTATTCGCACTGGCAAACCCGACACCGGAAATCTCTTACGAAGATGCAATGAGCGCCCGCCCCGACGTACTGATGGCAACCGGACGTTCCGACTATCCGAACCAGATCAACAACGTAATCGGCTTCCCGTACATCTTCCGCGGCGCACTCGATACACAGGCCAAAGCGATCAACGAAGAAATGAAAATCGCAGCAGTACACGCTATCGCCAATCTGGCAAAACAGCCTGTACCTGATGTAGTGAACACAGCATACCACGTCAACAACCTCTCTTTCGGTCCGGAATACTTCATCCCGAAACCGGTAGACCCGCGCCTCATCACTGAAGTTTCCTGTGCCGTAGCCAAAGCAGCCATGGAAAGCGGAGTGGCACGCACGGAAATCAAAGACTGGGACGCTTACTGCGTTCATCTGCGCGAACTGATGGGATACGAATCCAAACTGACCCGCCAGCTTTATGACACCGCCCGCCGCAACCCGCAACGTGTCGTATTCGCCGAAGGCATCCATCCCAACATGCTGAAAGCCGCCGTCGAAGCAAAAGCCGAAGGCATCTGCCATCCTATCTTATTAGGAAACGACGAAGCAATCGGCAAACTGGCCGAAGAACTCGACCTGAGCCTGGAAGGCATCGAAATCGTCAATCTCCGCCATCCGGACGAGTCGGAACGCCGCGAACGCTACTCACGCATCCTTGCCGAAAAACGTGCCCGCGAAGGCTTTACATACGAAGAAGCCAACGACAAGATGTTCGAACGCAACTACTTCGGTATGATGATGGTAGAAACCGGAGATGCAGACGCATTTATCACCGGACTCTATACCAGATACAGCAACACCATCAAAGTTGCCAAAGAAGTGATCGGCATCCAGCCCGGATTCAACCATTTCGGAACAATGCACATTCTTAATTCGAAGAAGGGTACTTACTTCCTGGCAGATACGCTGATCAACCGTCATCCGGATACGGAAACTCTGATTGACATCGCCAAACTGGCTGACAAGACAGTCCGTTTCTTCAACCATACACCGGTCATCTCGATGCTGTCGTACTCCAACTTCGGTGCCGATACCTCCGGCAGCCCTGTCAAAGTGCACGGAGCAGTGAACTATATGCAGAAGGAATATCCGGAACTCGCCATCGATGGTGAAATGCAGGTGAACTTTGCCATGAACCGCGAACTGCGTGACGCCAAGTATCCGTTCACCCGCCTGAAAGGTAAAGACGTGAATACGCTGATCTTCCCGAACCTGAGCTCCGCCAACGCAGGATACAAACTGCTGCAGGCAATGGACCCCGATACGGAATTCATCGGCCCTATCCAGATGGGACTGAACAAGCCTATCCATTTCACTGACTTTGAAAGTTCTGTCCGCGACATCGTGAACATCACAGCCGTAGCCGTGATCGACGCCATCGTAGTGAAGAAGAAAAACGAAAGCCGATGAGAAGACCGTTATCAAAATCACAAATAGTTTGCGTCAGCCTGCTTTGGCTGGCGCTTTGCTATTTAGTTCTCACAAAAGCCGAACGTATTGACGGTATGACGATAGTAATGCTTATCATTTCGGCAGCGTTAGTCTTTATTCCTGTCTATAAGTCGATGAAAAAGAATAAATAAATATCTTTTTTCTGAGTTTTAATGCAATAAAATATCAAATTTGATGTTTTATTGCATTTTTCTTTATAAAATGTTTGCTAGTTCAATTTTTATCTTTACTTTTGCAACCGAAAATAAATATCCGATGTACCCATACGCAGATGTGCAAATCTGCTATATAGCACAAAAGCACATAGTCAAACGGTATATTAGCAAATTGTCAAATTAGCACTTTATTTATATCAACCAATTAAAGAAAAAAAAGATTATGAATGCAGCAAAGGTATTAGACGATCTGAAAAGAAGATTTCCCAATGAACCGGAGTATCATCAAGCAGTAGAAGAAGTACTTTCTACTATTGAAGAAGAATACAACAAACATCCGGAGTTTGATAAAGTAAACTTGATCGAACGTTTGTGTATTCCTGATAGAGTATATCAGTTCCGTGTGACTTGGATGGACGATAAAGGTAATATTCAGACCAATATGGGTTACCGTGTTCAGCATAACAACGCAATCGGCCCTTACAAAGGCGGTATCCGTTTCCACGCATCTGTGAACCTTTCTATCTTGAAGTTCCTTGCCTTTGAACAAACATTCAAAAACTCACTGACTACTCTGCCAATGGGTGGTGGTAAAGGTGGTTCCGACTTCTCTCCTCGTGGAAAGTCAAATGCCGAAGTAATGCGTTTCGTACAGGCATTCATGCTGGAACTGTGGCGTCACATCGGTCCTGAAACTGACGTTCCTGCTGGTGACATCGGTGTTGGTGGCCGCGAAGTAGGTTTCATGTTCGGTATGTATAAAAAACTGGCTCATGAATTTACCGGAACATTTACAGGTAAAGGCCGCGAATTCGGTGGTTCACTGATTCGTCCGGAAGCTACAGGTTACGGTAACATCTACTTCCTGATGGAAATGTTGAAGAGAAAAGGAACTGACTTGAAAGGTAAAGTTTGTCTGGTTTCTGGTTCTGGTAACGTTGCTCAATATACAATCGAAAAAGTAATCGAACTGGGTGGTAAAGTAGTTACTTGCTCCGACTCTGACGGTTACATCTACGATCCGGACGGTATCGACCGCGAAAAGCTGGATTACATCATGGAACTGAAGAACCTGTACCGTGGTCGTATCCGCGAATACGCAGAGAAATATGGTTGCAAATATGTAGAAGGAGCTAAGCCTTGGGGTGAAAAATGCGATATCGCACTGCCTTCTGCCACTCAGAACGAATTGAACGGCGACCACGCCCGTCAGTTGGTAGCAAACGGCTGTATAGCTGTATCTGAGGGAGCAAACATGCCTTCTACTCCGGAAGCTATCAAAGTATTCCAGGACGCTAAGATTCTGTACGCTCCGGGTAAAGCAGCTAATGCAGGTGGTGTATCAGTATCAGGTCTTGAAATGACTCAGAACTCCATCAAGTTGAGCTGGAGCGCTGAAGAAGTAGACGAAAAGTTGAAGAGCATCATGAAGAATATCCACGAAGCCTGCGTTCAGTATGGTACTGAAGCCGACGGATATGTAAACTATGTGAAAGGTGCTAACGTAGCCGGATTCATGAAGGTTGCCAAAGCTATGATGGCTCAGGGTATCGTATAATCAGCAAGATATAAGAAAGCTATAGTCATTTTTAAGATAAAGGCTCCCGCCTTCCGAAAGGAAGGACGGGAGTTTTTTTTATGTTGTACCGCAGTGATGAAAAACAAGTAAAAGAGTGCAGGCAAACATGTAAAAGAGTGAGTGACAGGAAGTACTTCATTCCGGCAAATGATGTAGAAGAAAAAGGCAAAAGAAGTACATGACTTGGATGAAAGATGTACTTGAAATAAAAAATATCGGAGGTTTTAAAGATTGTTCATAGTTATTCTCTATCTTTAGATAGAAATTATCAGTTTGACAAGCAAGCAAAATCGGTCTATCTTTGTTACATATTATAAACCCGGACAGAAGAATAAAAAAGACTTCGGTTTATTTAAACTTTGCCTCCGACTAACATCTATTTTATGGAAGAAAAAAAACTAACTGCCGCGAACGGTCGTCCCATTGCCGACAATCAGAATTCGCAAACCGCAGGTCAACGCGGACCTGTCATGTTACAAGACCCATGGCTTATTGAAAAGCTTGCTCATTTTGATCGTGAAGTGATTCCGGAAAGACGTATGCACGCCAAAGGTTCGGGAGCTTTCGGTACATTTACCGTCACTCACGACATTACGAAGTACACCCGTGCAGCCATTTTCAGCGAAGTCGGAAAGCAAACTGAATGTTTCGTCCGTTTCTCTACCGTAGCCGGAGAGCGTGGGGCGGCAGATGCCGAACGTGATATCCGCGGTTTTGCCATGAAATTCTACACCGAAGAGGGCAACTGGGATTTAGTCGGAAACAACACTCCTGTCTTTTTCTTACGTGATCCGCTTAAATTTCCGGATTTGAATCATGCCATCAAGCGCGACCCGAAAACGAACATGCGCAGCCCTAACAGCAACTGGGACTTCTGGACACTTCTGCCCGAAGCGCTTCATCAGGTGACAATCACTATGAGCCCTCGCGGCATTCCTTACTCCTATCGCCATATGCACGGATTCGGAAGCCACACCTATAGTTTTATCAATGCGGACAACCAGCGTATCTGGGTGAAATTCCACCTGCGCACCTTGCAGGGAATCAAAAACCTGACAGATCAGGAAGCGGAAGCGATCATCGCCAAAGACCGCGAATCTCATCAACGCGACCTTTTTGAAAGCATCGAAAAGGGAGATTACCCGAAATGGTTATTCCAGATTCAGTTAATGACGGAAGAGGAAGCAGACCATTACCGCATCAACCCGTTCGACCTGACCAAAGTATGGCCGCACAAAGACTTCCCGCTACAAGACGTCGGAATCCTTGAACTGAACCGTAATCCGGAAAACTATTTCGCAGAAGTAGAACAAGCTGCTTTCAACCCGATCAATACCGTAGACGGCATCGGATTCTCACCGGACAAGATGTTACAGGGACGTCTGTTCTCTTACGGCGATGCACAGCGTTATCGTCTCGGAGTGAACTCCGAACAGATTCCGGTGAATAAACCCCGTTGCCCGTTCCATGCTTACCACCGTGACGGAGCCATGCGTGTAGACGGCAACTACGGTGCAACCAAAGGCTACGAACCCAACAGCTACGGAGAATGGAAAGACTCTCCTCACATGAAAGAACCGCCTCTCAAAGCATCCGGCAACGGAGAGATATACAATTATAATGAACGCGAATACGATGATGATTACTACAGCCAGCCGGGCGATCTGTTCCGACTGATGCCGGCAGACGAGCAGCAACTTCTGTTTGAAAACACGGCACGTGCTATGGGAGACTCCGAATTATTCATCAAACAGCGTCACACCCGCAACTGCTACAAAGCAGACCCCGCATACGGTGCCGGAGTCGCCAAAGCATTGGGCATTGATCTGCAAGAAGCATTGAAAGAATAAAAGAACAACCAACCATTTGTAAAAGAAAGAGCATATTTCCCGACGGATTTATGCTCTTTTTTTCGACAGAACAGTAAACAGATGTATATCAGCAGAATAAAAATCCTTTTTTATTCCTTTAAAAGGAATGCCCCGTTGGTTTAAAACCAACGGAACTATTTAAAAAAAGTTCTGCTTTTCCAATGAGAGCAGAACTTTTTTGTTTTATTTATTTATCAACCGGAAAGAGATCAGTCAATCCCCGGCATCAGAACAACACCGAGCTTCTTCTTACCATCCATCTTGACTACCATCGGCTTTTCAAAGCGGACATGACGCAGGAATTTCGTTTCTTCCACCGCAGGTTGGGCGTTGAGGAAATCCTGATTGTAGACTCCGTCATTCATAAAGGCATTGATCGTAAAATAGCCTACGCCGAACGAAGTGAGGTTCTGGAAGAAGTGAGTTCCCTGACTCGGGTCTACACGATAATTGGTCAGTCCGGCCTCCACTATCACACGGGCGGCGGAGATATGCGGCCACTTCACCGGAATGCCCAGCCATGTGTCACTGCTGCCCCAACGTCCCGGACCTACAAGTACATAATTCCTTCCTGCATTGAGGAATTGCAGGTTCATCTTCTCTATTTCCCAGGCAATGGCCTGATTGTTCGAAGCACTGTATCCATCCGTCTTGACGTAGACGATATCATAAATTTCGTTCATGACGCCATGCCCCAATGAGTTATTGGAACGGAGCACCACGTCTTCATCCGGTATCAGCGTCAAGTCTTCGTCCAGCATTTCTTTGCTGTCCACAATCGGGCGGATTTGCAACAGGTAGAATGTACCCGTCTTATCTTGTTCACGGCTCAAGGTCGCGGCAAACTCAATCTCCACCGGGCGCCGCATTTCCTGTTCACCGTACTTCAAAACCAGTTGCAGGATGCGTGCCAGCGGGAATACATCGTGTTGAAGGATATTGGCAAACGTGATTACCTTGCGTCCACCGGGATACAAACCGTCACGGATCACCTGATCATACGGATCGTAAGTAGAAGCGATATAGCGTAACGAACCGTCACTTTCGGCTTCCTTCACATGAAGTTTCAACAGGTTAAAGCCGTCGTCGATAGAGAAATCATGCCCTGCGTTTTTCAAGTCCAATGCGTAGAAACGGGTCTGTGTTTCTTTCAGGGCTATTTCCATTTCACTGGTTTGCAACACTTGATTCGGGTGATAAGGAGAGAAACGAAGCGTCATACCTCCGTCTACAATATATTTTCCTAATCCAAGAGCCAGGTTCACCGTGCCTTCTTCGGCTTTTTCATCTCCCAAGGGATAATAATTGAGCGAACGTGCCACGCCGGACATAGACGGGTAGTAACGGTCTCCGTATTGATTTCCCACAACTTCCTGCAAGATGACTGCCATCTTTTCCTGGTCGATCACGTTCGATGTAGCCTGCATATAGGCTTTACTGTCTCTGAAGTAAACAGACGCATAGACTCCTTTGATCGCATCGGAAAGCATACGGAGCATTTCGTAACGGTCGTCCAAATAAGGAATCATATACGTATTGTATATTCCGGCAAACGGCTGATAATGAGAATCTTCTAACAAAGAAGATGAACGGATGGCAATCGGGGACTTCACCACATCAAAGAAGGTGAAGAAGTCCTCTACCAACCGGTCGGGCAGTTTCGCCTTTAGGAAATATCGTAGAATCGTATCATCGTCGGCATCCGATAGAGCGATTTGATAAAGATTATTGGTCTCCATAAACTCGTCGAAGACATCGGTACACAGTACCACTGTCTTAGGAATTGCCACCCGTGCATTTTCGAACTCTTCAAATTCGGGATAACGCTTCACCATATTATCAATGAAGGCAAGGCCACGGCCTTTTCCTCCCAGCGAACCGTCGCCGATACGGGCAAAGTTGGAGTAACGGTCGAAACGGTCACGTTTGAAGACGGCAACCACTCCCTGATTTTTCATCTTCCGGTACTTCACGATCGCCTCGAAGATAATCCGGCGGTGTGCATCTACGTCCTGAAGACTGGTCCACGTGATCGGCTTCAGAAACTCGGCTACCGGAAACATGGCACGCGAATAGAGCCAGCGCGAAACGTGATTCCGGCTGATATGATACAAGAAGGACTCGGCAGGCACGGCAAACAGGATATTCTGCAGCTCTTTCAGGTTCCGCACACGGGCAATCTCTTCTCCGGTCTCCGGATTGCGGAACACAAAGTCACCGAACCCGAAGTTATCGGAAACGATGCGCCGCAGGTCAACGTCCATCTTTTTAGAATTCTTATCGATAAAGCTGGCACCGTATTTGGCGGCATACGAAGAGTTTTCCGATTCGGAGGATTGGATAATCAACGGTACGAACGGATCGTTTTTGCGTATGGCGGCACAAAGCTTGATACCTGCCAGACCGTCTTTCTCGCCCCGTTCCACTTTCGGGAAACGGACGTCGGTAATGACTCCTAATATATTATTCTGGTATTTGCGATAGATTTCCATCGCTTCCTGATACGTACGCGCCAAAACGATTTTAGGACGCCCACGCATACGAAGCGTGCGCTGGTGCGCATTCAGAGCTTCGGTAGAAAATTCCTGGCTCTGCTTCAACACGAATTTATACAGGTTGGGAAGAATGGAAGAATAGAACCGGATGCCATCTTCCACCAAAAGTATCATCTGCACGCCTACTTCCTGCACATCATGTTCGAGGTTCATCTTATCTTCCATCAGTTTGATAATAGAAACCAACAGGTCGGTATTGCCCAGCCAGCAGAATACGTATTCAAATGCGCTCAGGTCTTCGTTGATAATCCGCTTTGTAATACCGTGACTGAAAGGAGTCAGGATAACGATCGGAATATGTTCGTATTTCTCTTTGATGTGCCGCCCGATATCAAAACTGTCATTGTCTCCCGTACTCGGCATACAGATCACCAGATCGAATGACATATTCTCCAACTGCGTCAATGCTTCCTCTTCCGTAGAAACCTGTGAGAAACGAGGCGGATAACGAAGTGACAAGGATGTATATTCATTAAATATCTTTTCATCAATGCGTCCGTCATCTTCCAGCATGAAAGCGTCATACGGGTTGGCAATCAACAGAACATTGAAAATCCGCCGTGTCATCAAATTGGCGAATTGCGTATCTTTGAAGTAAAGCTGGTTTAATTTATACTTGCTGAGCATAGTCTCTTTCTATTTTTTATTCCATAATGAAATGATTCATAGTACAGTCTACTTGACGTTTACCCTGCAAAGTTAATTTTTTAAATCTCATTTGCTATCATCTTCTTTATAAAGTTTATAATAGGTAATAAGTAATAGGTAACAGGTAATAACCATGCGGTTTACAGCGCAGCTTATTACTTATTACCTATTACTTATTACCTATCACTATCATTTTATCATTATTTAATCAAAATATCACCATAAAACCAATCATATTTGAAAAATTTTCCTATATTTGCAGTGTGAGCAGTTTACATTTTATCAGAACAACCTTTTAAAATATGATATCATGAACATCCAGAAAATCATGTCCTCTTTGGAGGCAAAGCACCCCGGTGAATTAGAGTATCTTCAAGCAGTAAAAGAAGTTCTTCTTTCGATCGAAGATATATACAATCAGCATCCCGAATTTGAAAAGGCCAAGATCATAGAAAGACTGGTAGAACCTGATCGTATCTTCACTTTCCGTGTCACTTGGGTAGACGATAAAGGGGAAGTTCAGACCAATCTCGGTTATCGTGTACAGTTCAACAATGCAATCGGCCCGTACAAAGGCGGTATCCGTTTCCATGCTTCCGTCAACCTCTCCATTTTGAAATTCCTCGGCTTCGAGCAGACATTCAAGAATGCGCTGACTACCCTTCCGATGGGTGGCGGCAAAGGCGGTTCGGACTTCTCACCCCGTGGCAAGAGCGATGCTGAAATCATGCGTTTCTGTCAGGCGTTTATGCTTGAATTGTGGCGCCATCTGGGACCGGACATGGATGTACCAGCCGGTGATATCGGTGTAGGCGGACGCGAAGTAGGTTATATGTTCGGTATGTACAAGAAGCTGACCCGCGAATTTACGGGAACCTTTACCGGAAAAGGACTGGAGTTCGGCGGTTCGCTGATTCGTCCGGAAGCTACCGGATTCGGCGGTTTGTACTTCGTTCATCAGATGTTGCAGGCAAAAAATATAGATATCAAAGGCAAGACAGTCGCTATCTCCGGCTTCGGTAACGTAGCTTGGGGCGCTGCCACCAAGGCGACCGAATTGGGTGCCAAAGTAATTACGATCTCCGGACCGGACGGATATATCTACGATCCGGACGGCATCAGCGGAGAAAAGATAGATTATATGCTCGAACTTCGGGCTTCGGGCAATGACATCGTTGCTCCTTACGCCGAGAAATATCCGGGTGCAACCTTCGTAGAGGGCAAGCGTCCGTGGGAAGTAAAAGCAGATATTGCACTTCCTTGCGCTACTCAGAACGAATTAAATGGAGAAGATGCACAAAATCTCATAAAAAATAACGTTCTTTGCATTGGAGAAATTTCCAACATGGGATGTACGCCGGAAGCAATCGACTTATTTATCGAAAAGAAAATAATGTATGCTCCGGGTAAGGCAGTCAACGCCGGTGGTGTTGCCACTTCCGGACTGGAAATGTCTCAGAACGCCATGCACCTGAGCTGGAGCGCTGCTGAAGTGGACGAAAAACTCCACGCCATCATGCACGGTATCCATGCACAATGCGTGAAATACGGTACAGAACCCGACGGATATATCAATTATGTGAAGGGAGCTAACATTGCCGGATTCATGAAAGTAGCTCACGCTATGATGGGACAAGGCGTTATTTAAAAGAGACTTTGTTTAGTTGTATTTGTATTTGTGGTTTGCGCTGCTCGCCTCCTGTGACAGGACGCGGGTAGCGCTATTTTTTTGAGATTAACATTATTTTCTTCAATGGAATTAATTATCTTTGTAGCATTATACAGTAATAACAATAAAAAATGCTACAACCCGAATTAAAACTCCGCCGCGACAAGATTCGCAGTCTGATGGTGTCACAGGGCATTGATGCCGCCCTCATTACTTGTAATGCAAATTTAATCTACACCTATGGCTGTGTAGTCAGCGGCTATCTTTATCTCCCTCTTCATTCACCGGCACTGCTGTTTTTCAAGCGGCCCAACAATATCACAGGCGAACACTCGTTCCCCATCCGCAAGCCGGAACAGATCGTCGATATTCTGAAAGAAAAAGGTCTGCCTTTGCCCACTAAACTGATGCTGGAAGGCGACGAACTTCCTTATACCGAATATGTTCGTCTGGCAGGTTTGTTCCCGGACGCTGAAGTCGTGAACGGGACACCGCTGATCCGTCAGGCACGCAGCGTGAAGACAGCTATCGAAATCGAAATGTTCCGTCGTTCGGGCATGGCGCATGCCAAGGCATACGAACAGATTCCGTTCGCATATTACCCTGGAATGACAGATATCGAGTTCTCGATAGAAATCGAACGTCTGATGCGTCTTCAAGGTTGCCTCGGCATCTTCCGCGTGTTTGGCCGCAGCATGGAAATCTTCATGGGAAGTGTGCTGACCGGAGATAATGCCGGTTATCCTTCTCCCTACGATTTTGCTTTAGGGGGTCGCGGACTCGATCCTGCCTTGCCCGGAGGCGCTGACAAGACTCCGCTGAAAGAAGGACAAAGTGTTATGGTCGATCTGGGAGGCAACTTCAACGGATATATGGGCGATATGAGCCGTGTGTTCTCTATCGGCAAATTGTCGGAAGAAGCATATACCGCTCATCAGGTTTGTCTGGATATTCAGGAAAAGATCGCTTCGATCGCCAGACCCGGCATTCCTTGCGAAATGCTGTATAACACTGCAATCGAAATGGTTACCCAGGCAGGTTTTGCCGATAAGTTCATGGGAACGGGACAGCAAGCCAAGTTCATCGGTCACGGCATCGGACTTGAAATCAACGAAGCGCCTGTACTTGCTCCGCGCATCAAACAGGAACTGGAACCGGGCATGGTCTTTGCTCTCGAACCGAAAATCGTTCTTCCCGGTGTAGGCCCTGTAGGTATCGAAAACTCTTGGGTAGTGACAAACGAAGGAGTTGAGAAACTGACTAACTGCAACGAAGAAATTATAGAATTGTCATAAGGGACTGACTAAAAAGTCAATAGTATCTCGAATCTCCTCCTTCGGGAAGGAGGAGTACCCGTAGGGGGGAGGTGGTAGGTGAATACATAACCCTATCATTTACAAAGAAATAGGAACAAACATTATTTCTCCTACCACCTCGGTCTGCGACCACTCCTCCTTCCCGAAGGAGGAGAATAGAGATACTACCGACTTTGGGGGCACCCCCAATTTGAACAAGAAAAGCTATTTTACAGGCTTCAGTCCCATCTTCGCCGCCCGTTCCAGCATAAAAGCATGGGCTGCCTCATACTCATTGGGGATAACTCCATCCAGAATAGCATCCTTTATCGCACTTTTCAAAGCACCGACTTCACGACAGGGCTGTAAGCCGAAAGTTTCCATGATCTCTTCTCCACTCACCGGAGGCTGGAAATTACGGACACGGTCTTTTTCTTCAAGGTCTTTCAACTTTTGGCGAACCAGCTGGAAGTTATTCAGGAAACGCTGCTTGCGCTCCATGTTTTTCGAAGTGATGTCCGCTTCGCAAAGTGTCATCAAGTCGTCGATATCATCCCCCGCCTCAAAAAGCAGACGGCGTACGGCAGAATCTGTCACTACATCATCCGCTATCACAATGGGACGCATGTGCAAGCTGACCATTTTCTGTACATACTTCATCTTCTCATTCATCGGCAACTTCATCTTCCGGAAAATATTCGGAATCATCTTCTCACCGATAAAATTATGATTATGGAACGTCCAGCCCGCTTTAGGCTCCCAACGTTTCGTTGCAGGCTTGGCGATATCGTGCAGCAAAGCTGCCCAACGCAACCAAAGATTATCCGTCTTTTTGCTGATATTGTCCAGCACTTCCAGCGTATGGTAAAAGTTATCCTTGTGCGACCGTCCGTTTCGTGTTTCTACTCCCTGCAAGGCAGCCAGTTCCGGAAAAATTAACGGAAGCAGTCCGCTTCGTTCCAGTTCTACAAAGCCTTTTGAAGGGATAGGCGAAAGAATGATCTTGTTCAGCTCATCCGCAATCCGTTCACGGGATATGATTTCAATCCGGTCTTTGTTACGGCAGAGCGATTCGAACGTATCGTCATCGATATAAAAATTCAGTTGCGTGGCAAAGCGAATGCAACGCATCATGCGCAGCGGGTCGTCACTGAACGTGATATCCGGATCGAGGGGTGTGCGGATGGTCTTTTCCTTCATGTCCGCCATGCCGCCAAACGGGTCAACCAGTTCGCCAAAGCGTGCTTTGTTCAGGCAGACAGCCATCGCGTTAATAGTAAAGTCACGGCGGTTTTGATCGTCCTCCAATGTTCCGTCTTCCACGATGGGCTTCCGTGAATCCCGTTGATAGGATTCTTTGCGGGCACCTACAAATTCGACTTCCGTACCTTTATATTTCACTTGTGCCGTACCGAAATTCTTGAAAACAGAGACGTGCGCACCACGCCCCAAGCGTTTTCCAAGTGCTTCCGCCATTGCGATCCCGCTGCCTACTACTACTACATCTATATCTTTGGAGGGACGTTGCAGAAAAATATCACGAACGTAACCGCCTACCACGTAACACTCCAGTCCGAGTGCGTCAGCGGTTTCGGCAATGTGTCCGAAGATCGGTTCGCTAAAATACTGTTTCAGTTCCTCTTGAGTCAACTCTATCATCTTTTTAATGCTTAACGACTGGCAACAGACAGTTAAATAGTTGATGAAAACACCGGTCGGGCGGTCCATAATCATCAAACACTTATTGCCAATACAAGTTTTGAGGGGGCAAAATTACAAAAATAAGGGATATATTTGTATTTTTGTCGCTATAAAGTAAACGATGAACGGGCGAGGAACGGTAAACGGCAAGTAACACGAACGGCAAACCGCAAGTAACGAACAGTTGGCGGTAAGTCGTGAACACTGCACGTCCCATCTCCATCGCAAATCGTCTAATAGTAAAATGTAAATGGTATGATGAAAAAACTGATTATCTTCTTTTGCGGCACGCTGGCACTGACAGCCTGCGGAAACGGCATCGAGAAAAAAGCCAATGAAAAACTGACGATTGCCCGTGCAGCCTACGAACGTGGCGACTACGAAGAAGCAAAGACACAAATCGACAGTATCAAGATTTTGTATCCCAAAGCATTCGAGGCCCGCAAAGCCGGTCAGGAATTGATGCTGGATGTGGAACTCAAGGCTCAACAAGAGATTCTGGCCTTTCTGGACAGTGCTCTCCAGGCAAAGCAAGCAGCGTTTGACGCCATCAAAGGCAAGTACACCCTGGAGAAAGATGCCGAATATCAGCAAGTGGGTAACTACATATGGCCTACACAAGCCATCGAGAAGAATCTCCATCGTTCCTTCCTTCGCTTCCAAGTGAGCGAGCAGGGAATTATGAGCATGACTTCCATTTATTGCGGAGCCGGCAATATCCATCATGTAGGCGTCAAAGTGATGACTCCCGACGGCAGTTTTGCCGAAACTCCGACTTCGAAGGACAGCTACGAAACATCGGATATGAACGAGAAAATAGAAAAAGCCGATTACAAATTGGGAGAAGACGGTAACGTGATCGAATTTCTGAACCTCAACAAGGACAAGAATGTCCGTGTGGAATTTATCGGCGACCGTAGATACACAACGACGATGAGTCCGACCGACCGACAGGCAGTAGCAGGCATTTACGAACTGTCGAAAATCCTTTCCGCCATGCAGCAAATCAAGAAAGAACAGGAAGACGCCAATCTGAAAATCGGATTTATCAATAAGAAAAAAGAACGGAAAGCGATGGAAGAAGCTGCCGAAGAATAAAGGTTCTTTCGGAGTAACGGCTTTCCGGAAAAGTGATAAAAGCGCTATCGGAGAAGAATAAATCAAGCAGTCCGAAAAGGATAAGTAAAAAACGGTAAGCGATGAAAATTTGTGTTTATCAGAGATAGCACATTTATTTTTTCATCGCTTACCGATTTTTATTTCAATTCAAGAGACTGTTCTCCGACTTATCATTAGGCACAAATAGTAATGATATTTCATTCCAACTTTAAAGAGACGCAGCATTGTTTTCTTGCTCGCACCCTTTTACCTTGGAGAAACGGCGTAAACCAGCATCCTAAAACGGCGTAGCCTGCCTACATAAAACGGCGTAGCCTGACAGGTAGAAAGGGCGCAGTCTCCAAAGGCTTATTTCACTCTCCTATTCAACTGATTATTAGCCTTCTCCACCTTTGACTTACCTATCCGTTTCCCCGTCCCTTTCTTTTTTCCGGCAGCAGGCTTCGCCTTTCCGGCGAACGGATTGTTACTTTTTTTGATTGGCATAACTTAACAAAGTATCATTCTCCTTCGTAATACTCGCCCAAAAACCAGCGGGCAATAAAGTCCCAGTTTTCGTGCAGCAGCTCTTTCCCGTTCTCGAAAGGGAATTGCGCTTCCGGCAGCAGATCATGTTCCATGCCGTACTTCAGCAGATCGAACGGGCACAGCCCTTCCTCGCAGAAAAGTTCGTACGCCTCTTCCTCAGCCATTTCCGCATTATACAGCGGATTCCGTTTGTCGGCAAAGTAGCGGGCTACGTCCGGACCTATCAGCAAACCTTTCGGATTAGCGTACATCACGAAATCCGAAAACTCCTTCAAGTCGGGCAACAGAGCATCTTCCTCGTCCTCCCATTGCAGGGCCTGCACAAAGAACAGTTTCAAAGCCTCATACGAATCGAAGAACATCAACGGCTCGCCACCACTCGCTCTCAGAAAGCGTTCCACATTCACGGGCAACTGATCGCCCGGCGAGGCAACAGGCAAAGCAGTCCGCTGCTTCTCCATCAGCTCCGATTCCATCAGCCAGTCTCCGGCAAGTCCGTCGCTGATAGGCGCTTTCTCGAAAACATCCTCCAACTGCGCATAGATCACATCGGCAAACTCCAGCAAGTCCGCATCCAAGGGATTCTCCACACCGTCAAAGTCATCGCCTACCGGCGAATTAATTCCCCACAGCAAGAAAGCGATATCCTCTTTATTGATCTCGTCGGTGAGATAACCTTCCGACAATTCATAAAACGGCAGGTAACGTCCGTAATTCCTTTTATGCCAACGGATGAACTGGCGCCAGTTGCCTCCGTCCGTCACACAGTCTTCCAGATAAAGAGTCAGCATCAGAGTCACCTGATTCTGGCTTTCCTGTGTCTCCGACTTATATAAATAAGATTCGCTGACGACAGGCAATAAAAGATTGGCAAATTCAAGATACCAGTGATCCGTCGCCAACACCTTTGCACGGCCATGAAGATCCAGCCATGCTTTCATATAAATTTTCCCTTGTTTCATTATTATTCTGTTGCTTGTTTTAGTTTCTCCACGCCCTATTACCTATTACCTATTACTTGCTACCTTTTTTACAGTCTTTTCAAAGCCAGTTTTATTACTTTCTCCACCGGAGCATCCGGTTCTTCCTTCAAGATAGCCAGTACCACTTTCTGCGAAGGCGCGGCGGCAAAGCCAAGCATGGTCAGAGCGGCTACCGCTTCCTCCTGCACTTCTACGCTGGCAGATTGCAGCAGCATTCCGGCAGAAGCGCTTCCTCCTGCCACGGTGGCTCCCATCGTCTTTATCTTGTCTTTCAGGTCGACAATGACACGCTGCGCTGTTTTCAGTCCGATCCCCTTCACCGTTTTCAGCAAGTTCGCATTTTCGGTGCTGATCACATTCACCAGTTCGGCAGGCGAAAGGGCGGAGAGAATCATACGCGCCGTATTGCCTCCGATGCCCGACACGGAAATGAGTAGCAGGAAAATCTCCCGCTCCTGCTTGTCGGCAAATCCGTAGAGCACATACGCGTCCTCCCGAATAGCTTCATAGATATATAACTTACAGTTTTTCTTCCCCTGAATAGCCGAATAAGTATTCAGGGATATATTGGCGGCATAGCCTACCCCGTTACAGTCGATTACTGCGGTTGCCGGACTAAGTTCGGCAAGTTCGCCTCTTACATATTCTATCATAGTGTGAGCAAAGATAAGACAAATTCACCACAGATGAAAAGACTTTCGCAACATTTCCGCCTCGCAGTCAGAGGTGAAAAAATTAAAAATAATGCAGGCAGTAAACAAAACTTCCTAGTAATTTGTTTACTTTTGTGGCAGAATTAAAGAAAAATGTTCATATAAAACCAATAAAAGAATGAAAAAAGTAAGAGCAGCTATTGTCGGTTACGGCAATATCGGACACTATGTACTTGAAGCGCTACAGGCAGCGCCTGATTTCGAAATAGCCGGAGTAGTTCGTCGTGCAGGAGCAGAGAACAAGCCGGAAGAGTTGGCAAACTATGCAGTAGTCAAAGATATCAAAGAGCTGGAAGGAGTGGAAGTGGCCATCCTCTGCACACCGACCCGCAGCGTTGAGAAATACGCGAAAGAATATTTGGCAATGGGAATCAACACGGTGGACAGCTTCGACATCCACACAGGCATCGTTGACCTGCGCCGCACGCTGGATGCCACCGCCAAAGAGCACAAAGCCGTATCCATCATCTCCGCAGGATGGGATCCGGGAAGCGACTCGATCGTACGCACCATGCTCGAAGCAATCGCTCCGAAAGGCATCACTTACACCAACTTCGGTCCCGGCATGAGTATGGGACACACCGTAGCCGTAAAAGCGATCGACGGAGTGAAAGCCGCCCTCTCCATGACGATCCCTACCGGAACGGGAATCCACCGCCGCATGGTATATATCGAACTGAAAGACGGATACAAGTTTGAAGAAGTAGCCGCAGCCATCAAGGCAGACCCTTACTTCGTGAACGACGAGACACATGTAAAACTTGTGCCCAGCGTAGACGCACTGCTCGATATGGGACACGGTGTAAATCTGACTCGCAAGGGAGTTTCCGGTAAAACGCAGAATCAGCTGTTCGAGTTCAATATGCGCATCAACAATCCGGCACTGACCGCACAGGTACTTGTGTGCGTGGCACGCGCTTCCATGAAGCAGCAACCGGGGTGCTACACCATGGTAGAAGTCCCCGTCATCGACCTCCTTCCGGGCGACCGCGAAGAGTGGATCGGACACCTGGTATAATCTTTTATCCGCATAACTGAAATAAAAATAGAGAAAGGAGACACACCTTTCTCTATTTTTTTTATCTTTGTCGGAGAAGACAAAACACACCCGATATGAAAAGACTATTCATATTCTCAACATTTCTGTTATGCTTGCTATCGACTACCTTTTCACAGCAGTCCGGTAACACGATCAAACCGAATCTGAAGTACGGAAAACCCTCCAAGGAAGAGCTCACCATGACCAGCTTTGCTCCCGACACCACCGCAACGGCGTATGCCGACATCCAGATACCTTATTACTCCAACGGACGCAATCCGACACTGAAAGAAAACGTCAGCCAGCTTGCGTTATTCCTTGATTTCCGAAAACAAGTAGCAAAACAATTTAATAACAAAATTATAATAAAGAGAATATGAAGATATACAAAAAGAAAGAACTTCCCAGACATGAGGAAGAAGAGTTTTCAGTCATAGTACTGACTTGTGACGAACACGGAGAAACCAATCTTGGGTTTTATAACTTTGACACGGAAGATTGGAGTTTTCTTTCGGAAGCTGACCAAAGTTATAGAGACTCTGAATTTGTATGGATATACCCACCAGCCGATCAGATGAAAGAGTTTTTGATAAAATCAATCAAAGCTGAACGCGAATCAGCTCCACCTTCATCGAAGGAAAACTGGTTTAGAAAGAAAACCCAACCTATTAAAAAGAAAATCACTCTGGCTTTCAAGAAAAAATAAAAGTGTACCTTTGCGGCTCTAACCAAAGCCGAAAGGAAACATTGGAAAATAAAAGATACAATAACGTCGAAGAATGGGCAAACACGCTCAGTCACGGAGCAGGTATACTGCTTGGAGTCATAGCCGGCTATTTCCTGCTCGCGAAAGCGGCAGCGGGTGCCGAACCGAAGTGGGCGGTAGCTTGTGTAACCGTCTACCTGTTTGGCATGCTGTCTTCTTATGTCAGTTCCACCTGGTATCACGGCAGCCGTCCGGGTAAGCTGAAGGAATTGCTTCGCAAATTCGATCACGGGGCTATCTATCTGCACATTGCGGGGACGTACACTCCGTTTACACTGCTCGTCATGAGGCACGCAGGCGGTTGGGGATGGGGAATTTTCTCTTTTGTCTGGCTGTCGGCTATCGTCGGTTTTATACTGAGTTTCAAGAAACTGAAAGAACACAGTAACCTGGAAACCATTTGTTATATAGCTATGGGAGCCTGCATTCTCGTGGCTATGAAGCCTTTGATGGATAATTTAGCAGAGATGGGAGCCGGTCCGGCTTTTTGGTGGCTGATAGGCGGGGGAGCTTCGTATATCATCGGGGCAGTGTTCTATTCGCTGCGCAAGCCATATATGCACGCTACGTTCCATCTGTTCTGTTTGGGAGGAAGCATAGGGCATATCATAGCGATCTGGCTGATATTGTAAGTAAAAGAAAGCCGTCAGGCAGAGTTCATCATTTCAATACGATGCTTCATCATTCAACACAAAAATTTCTTCCACCGGAACCCCGAAATAACGTGCTATCCTCAGCGCAAGGACAGTAGAGGGAATAAACTTTCCGGTCTCTACCGTATTGATTGTCTTTCGGGTTACTCCAATGGCTATAGCCAGTTCTTCCTGGCTGATATTCTTCATCGCCCTGTAGACCTTTATTTTATTGAGTAGTTCTTTATTTTCCATCTTTATAAGGGTTATACAGGAGCAATCTTCTTATTTCTGAGAAAAGCATAGCTACCACCACTATAACCAGAGCACCCATACGTACCGAGAGATTAAAAAAATCTCCAAAGCAATAAACTAATAATCCCATTTGCATAGCCGCATAAAAGCCTGCTGTCAAAGCCTTAGAATTATAGTCCGAATATATTTCACTATCTAATGCTCCCATTAATTTCTTATCTTTCTTTATTCTCTCCAAAATATCGGAAGCTCTTATCGCTACAACGACATACAGCAAAACTGCAAATGCAAATATATACCATGTCTCTCCCAAAAATCCCTTTCTACCAGTATCAAGACAAAATGTCTCCCACATTAATACTCCCATAAACAACATACCGACAATCGTCCGCATCAAAAGAGCATTAAACCTTTTAATCTCCATTTTCTCAATCGTAATATTTTCCATAACCATAGAATTTAATCCATATTCTTATCTTTAAGTTTCACCCATAGGTTCCAAAAAGAAACCTTTAGGTTACAAATATAGATATTAAAAACTATATTCCAACCAATCATCCATCTATTTTTTAATTCTTCCGTTTTTGTTGAACCAAACACTCCCTTTCATTCGTTATATAAATAGAGACTCTAAAACTGCAAGAACCATGAACTGGGAAAATCACCTGATCAAAGACCTCCAATGGTCCAATGAGATTATCAACAGAGAAGCGAAAGAACGTGTAGCACGTGAGATCGCCGCCACAGCCAAAACAGGCGATGTGATAGGGGCCGGCTCCGGTTCCACCGTCTACCTCACTTTGTTTGAGCTGGCAAAGCGGATTCACGAAGAGCACCTATATCTGGAAGTGATTCCCGCCTCTCAGGAAATCTCCATGACTTGCATACAACTAGGCATCCCGCAGACCACCCTTTGGGACAAACGCCCCGACTGGACATTCGACGGAGCGGATGAGGTAGACCCCGACCGCAACCTGATAAAAGGACGTGGCGGAGCCATGTTCAAAGAAAAGCTGCTGATCAGAAGCAGCGGAAAAACCTTCATTATCGTCGATCCCAGCAAACTTGTCAATATCTTGGGAAGCAAATTCCCCATACCGGTAGAGGTGTTCCCGCATGCACTGTCATACGTCGAAAAAGAACTGCGCCGACTGGGTGCCTCCGAAATATCACTACGCCCCGCCCACGGAAAAGACGGTCCTATTTTGACAGAAAACGGAAACTTTATCCTTGATACCCGTTTCCATTATATTGACGCTTCGCTGGAAGAACAGCTGAAAACAATCACGGGCGTTATTGAAAGCGGACTTTTCATCAATTACGACATTGAAGTAGTTGTAACCAGATAAAAACCAAGCATAGCACATAGGAAAATCACCTTTTTAACATTTCACCCTTCCTTACACCCGGTCTATCTTTGCAGCCGACTTAAGGAACCGACTATTCTGCACTCAATAAAATAGTGAAAGCACTATTCTCCCTTCTTTATCTCATACTATCATTTATCAATAAAAACAAAAAAACATAGTATGGAAAAGCAAAGCTTACCACAAACCGAAAATTTACAATTTCAATTTTCTTTTTTTAGAAATACTTGGAGCAAGGAGTCTACCATAATCACCCTGCACAACCTTTATCTGCAAACCATCGGAACACTTTGGAAAGCACAGACCGAATGCTACCGCAAACTACAAGACCGTCCCGACCGCAGCAATGAAGCCAAAATGGTAAAAGACGCCATGCCTGTCGTCATCATCGAGGGCATCTGCCGCCCGCATTGCAGCCATGCCGCAGCCAATCTGGAAAAGATGAGCCGACTAGCCATGTACGACCTCGACCACCTGAACGAACGGACATCTGCCGTCAAAGCCCTTTTCCGTGCTCTCCCCTACGTGGCCTACACGCAGACCAGTATCTCCGACAGAGGCCTCAAAGTCGTCGTATTTCTCGATGCCCGCACCCCGGAAGAGTATCCTCTCGCCTACGCCATCTGCCAGCAGACACTGGAACGCATCGCCGGGCATCCGTGCGACGAACAATGCGCCCGCATCACCCAGCCCTGTTCTTGCGTATGGGATGCCGATGCCTACTACAATCCCACTCCCGAACCTTATCCGTGGAGGGAAGAACTCGACACCGACCCTTCGTTGACCAACCTGATCAAGGATAAAAGAAACCTTCCGGGCAGCAACGGCAACCCTTATGCCACCAGTAACGGCTCCTCCTCCCCCTTCCCTCCCGCTACCGAAGCCTGCGGATACATCGAAACCTTCGCCAGTAACTTCACCCATTACCACCCCTGGCAGAAAGGCAACCGCCACGAGTCTATGCTAGCAATGGGAAGAAGCGCACGACGTAAGGGATTTTCAAAAGAAGACCTTGAAAAATTAACATCTGTTATGTCAGTAGAGATCGTGAGAAACGGCTACACGCTGCAAGAACTCAGAAAAGACTTATCAGCTGGATATCAATACGTTGATCTATCTTATGCACCCCAAGAGACCCACAATTCACTGCCAACACTGACAACTGACACCTTTAGGCCTGTTTCTGTGGGAAATGAATCGGGGAAAGAAGAAGAGTTGTCCATAAAAAATGAAGAATTACGAGGATCTACTCCCTGCATTCCTAACCAAGTATACGACCATCTTCCCGACTTTCTGAAAAGAGCCATGAAACCGGCACGCAGCAAACGCGAACGCGATATACTGCTTCTAGGACTGATCGCCAACCTGAGCGGATGCCTGCCACAAGTCCGCATCAGTTTCGACCAGCGTCCTTACAGTCCGCAGCTCTACACCCTGATCATTGCTCCCCCCGCCACCGGTAAAGGACTTCTCACACTGGCAAACATGCTCCCACGAGAAATCGAGAATTATCTGAAAGGAGAAAACAAACGGAAAAAGGATGCCTACGACCGTGAACTCACGGAATGGGAACGAACCAACCAACAAATCAAAAAAGGGACGAAATCTACAGCAGCCTCCCCTGCTCCCATGCCCGAACCACCGGAATATTACCACCTCTGCGGTGCCCCCAGCACTTCCAGAAACCAAATTATCCGCCGGCTGAAAATCAACGGAGACCTCGGACTCATTATCTGTGCTACCGAATTGGACATGATCTCCGGCGCCATCAAGCAGGATTACGGCAAGCACGACGATGTGTTCCGTGCCGCCTACCATCATGAACCGGTAGCCACGGACTATAAGGTAGACGGCGAACTCATCTGCGCAGAAGTACCGCGCCTGGCACTCTGCCTGTCCGGCACCCCCAGCCAACTGGCCAACTTTATCCGCTCTTTGGAAAACGGACTTTACTGCCGTTTCGGCATCTACACCTGCGGAGCACGATGGAAATACCGTTCGGCGGCCCCCATCAAAGGACAGGAAGATTATATCACACTCTACAAGGGATTCGGCAAGGAAGTATTGGAGATGTACTTCTTCTTCCAACAATCTCCTACGGAAGTCACGCTGAGCGACAGACAATGGGAGGAACATACCGCCTACTTCGACTGTCTGCTCAACGAAGTGGCCAGCGAACAAGCGGACGCGCCGGGCTCTATCGTACTCCGTGGCGCACTGATGGTGGCACGCATAGCTTCCATCTTCACCGCCCTGCGCAAGTATGAAGGTGCCATGCAGATGAAGGAATACATCTGTACAGACGAGGATTTTCATGCCTCCATGCAGATCGTACAAACCATCCTCAACCACAGCCTGCTGGTCGCCTCCTCACTGCCGGGAGAGAAAATGAAACCTCAGCCTATGCAGTCATACTTCCGAATCCGGTCGGTCGTAGAGAGCTTACCTAAGATTTTTACTTACAAACAGATTAAAGAGAAAGCACTGACAGAAGGTATCAGCGAACGAAGTACCTGTAGATATCTAAAAAGCCTCATCGAGCTAAAATACATTGAGAAACAAACAGATAAATATATCAGAATAAAAGAATTCACTGACAAATAAGCGCTAAGTGGCAGTTGGCAGTGGCAGTAACGGAAAACGCCCGATAAATTGGTATAGAAAACGTACATCGAAGTAACGACAGAGTTCAGAAACGTACCGGAAACAAGTACAAGAAAGAAGCAAAGGTTGTACAAGAACCGAGAAGTACAAGTACTTGAATCAGGGAAAAGAAGTACTGAAACTGCCTCCATCAAGTACTGGAAAGAAGAAAGACATATACATGAAGAGAGAAAGAGAAGTACAACAATCTGCTGAATGATATACTGGAAACCGGAAGTAGACGTATGAACAGCAGCAGAGATAAAGAACTTCATTCTCTCTTTTTTCAAGGCTCGCCCAAATGACGGACAATCTGTTCCACCTCCTGACGCAGGAAACGATGCCGCCGCACATTATATCCGATGCCACCCAACGCCTGCATCAACGGCTGGCATTGCTTGATCCATCTCATCAGTGTTTTAAGAGCTGACTCTGCCGAACGTCCCGGACAATAAAGCAGAGCCAGCTCTACTTTGTCATAGGCTCTCATTTCAAACTTTTTCTCTTCAATTAATTCTTTCATAATCTCATTTTATTAGCATTTTATAATGGTATAAAGGTACTAATAAAAGTTCGTTTTGTAAAATAATCAGTGCTATTTATTGAAGTAAATACGGACTTTTGGGGATAAAAAAGGACATCGGCGGACACCTGCGGACAAATACAGACAAGCAAAGAAAATAATTAGAACAGGGGGAGCGATTAACCAATAATAAGTAGTATCTTTAGCGGAACAAACGAAATCAAAATGGAAAATCAAAACCATGCATTCAACTATGCATATCTACTCAAACAAGTAAAAGCAAGAGTACTACTAGCACAAAAAAAGGCGATTTACACAGCCAATGAAGAAATGCTTTCAATGTATTGGGATATTGGCAAACTACTGTCCGAGAGTCAAAAACAAATAGGTTGGGGAAACAATGCCCTGGAGAAGCTCGCCAATGACTTGAAGAATGATTATCCGGAGATGAAAGGATTCTCTGTCAGGAACTGCCAGTTCATGATACAGTTCTATAATGAATATAATCAGCAACTTACAAATACGAAACGGGCCGTTTCGTATTTGAACAATAATGAAATAGTCCTACCTGTCAGCAAATTAGGTTGGTCACATAATATAACCTTAATGCAACGCACTAAAGACATAAAAGCCCGCTACTGGTACATGATCCAATGCCTGAAAAACGGTTGGAGCCGGGATTTCCTTATCGAGGCAATCAAGCAAGACTATTACCATTCTCACGGAGCATTGGCTAGTAACTTCGACACCACTCTTCCCGAAATACAAGCCAAGCAAGTAAAAGAGACATTAAAAGACCCCTATATTTTTGATATGCTTACGTTCACCGAAGAGTACGACAAAAGAGATATTGAACTGGGCCTTATAAAACATATCGAGAAGTTTCTCGTCGAAATGGGTGCAGGCTTCGCCTTTATGGGCAGGCAATACCATATCGAAGTATCAGAAAAAGATTTCTACATTGACATTCTTATGTACAATGCCTTCATGCATAGATATCTGGTCGTAGAACTTAAGAGAGGAGAATTTCAACCCGAATATATCGGCAAACTCAATTTCTATTGCTCGGCTGTAGACGATATCCTTTGCCGGGAGGGAGACAATCCGACCATCGGACTGCTACTCTGTCAAAACAAAGACCAGATTATGGCGGAATACGCCTTACGGGATGTACATAAACCTATAGGAATCTCCGATTATGAACTTGGTCAAGCCCTGCCGAAAGATATCAAATCCGGACTTCCCAGTATCGAAGAGTTGGAAAACAAACTTAGCCGGGACCTACAAGACATAGACAATAAAGAATAAGACATAGCATAACATAGTCCTAAACCCCAATCAGGAACGAATCGTTCCATTCCCTGATGTGAACTGAACAGTATTATTCAGCTTGCATCAGGGAATTTCTTTTTAATCCCGGCCTCAAACCACCACAAGAACAGACATCCGCAGACATTTACGGATAAAAAAAGACATCGGCGGACACCTGCGGACAAATACAGACATCGCCCATCCCCACCGCCGTACTTTTGTCATGTCACAAGCAAGGAACCACCTGTGACGCAACACTTTATTATCATTTATTCAAGAACTTAAAACCAGTAAAGAAATGGCAAAAGTATTTTCATTCACCAGCGTGCTCCGCAAGAACATGATGGAAAAAGACAAGCCGGACCTGTATTACGCTCTCGCCAAATCGAGCGGAGAGATCGATATAGATGAAATGGCAGAACGCATCCAGCGTTCGAGTACCGTGAACTGGGCAGACGTAGTGTGCGTGCTGCGTGCCCTGCAGACGGAAATGATCGACAGTTTCAAGAAAGGAGAGATCGTCCGCCTGGGGAATATCGGTTCGTTCTATGTCACCTTGCGCAGCAATGGCGTACTCGTCCAAAAGGACGTGAAAGAAGGATTGATCAAAGGTGCCCGTGTCCGCTTCCGCCCCGGAAAGGAGATTAAAGACGCACTGAAAACGCTGGACTTCAGCAAGTACAAACCGGAAAACAGCGAAGGAGACAAGACCGATCCGGAAAACCCCAAACCCAAACCGGATCCCGATGACGGTGACGAAGAAGCTCCGGACCCAACCGTATAAGGCAATCATAAACCGGGGATTTACCAAATCTGACGAATCATGAGAAAGATCGATTTAATCGTGATCCACTGTTCCGCAACACGGGTGGACCGGACACTGACGGCCTTTGATCTGGAGACGCTGCACCGACGACGGGGATTCAACGGAACAGGTTATCACTACTATATCCGCAAAGACGGGACAACACTCCTCACTCGTCCCATCGAACGCATCGGGGCACATGCAAAAGGATTCAATGCGTCGAGTATCGGAATCTGCTATGAAGGCGGTCTGGACTGCCGGGGACGCCCGGCAGATACACGGACGCCGGAACAACGTGCCGCCCTCCGCCTGCTGGTGCATCAATTGGAGCAACGTTTCCCCGGCTGCCGGGTGTGCGGACACCGGGATCTCAGTCCGGATCTGAACGGAGATGGGGAGATCGAACCGGAAGAGTGGATCAAGGCGTGTCCTTGCTTTGAGGTAAAGGAAAGCCTGTGAGGACAATATAAATGAGCAAAGGTATAAAGACGTTTTCAGGAAGTAATTAATCTTTTAAAGTATCGGAAAGGAGGTGTGTAAATTATGGCAATGAAGAAATCCCTTTGGGATATGATTCTGAAAGTAGTCATCGCGGTGGCTTCGGCAGTAGCAGGCGTGTTGGGCGCTAATGCGATGAGTCTGTAAGAAAGTCAAAAATGAGGTCCGCCACCAAGATATCTGTTTCAGCTGCCACAGCAGTATACAGAAATATTTGTGGCGGACTTAGTATACAAAAATCAATAAACTAATAATGAAAATGAAATATATATTATTCACCATAGCTTTTCTATTGGCAAGTAATTGCCTGAAAGCGCAAGGGCAATTTGAGAAAGTAATTGGGTTGACAGGGGCACAAGGCTTTCCACAACCGGGTGTCAGTAATGCCAACACTCAAGGTAAAATACCTGTCGGACTATATACCGGAACTCCGAATATCTCTATCCCATTGTACGAATTTAAGTTAAGAGATAATATCCAACTTCCAATCAACCTCAATTATCATATTTATAATGTAAAACCCAACAACCTACCCAGTGAAGTGGGATTGGGATGGAGCCTTGAATGCGGAGGATGTATTACCCGGATAATTAAAAATGAGCCAGATATTTCTTATGAAAGTTCTAGCAATGAATACAAGCCTATAACCACCGAAGCTGATTTATTAACCACAGCAGACATTCTAGTAAGAGTATCCGGCAACTATATTAATACCCAAGACGAGTATCAATTTAACTTTCTCGGTTACACCGGAAGCTTTATGTATAGTCAAGAAAAGAGCAAGTGGATGGTTCAATCAGATTCTGACATCAAAATTGAATTTACCTCGAATACTTACAATAATACCCGTTCTCAACTTACCAGTCCACTTTCTCAATTTTACAACTATTGCAGATCAGAAGGAACCGGATTTAAGAACCCTTTATCATGTTGGTTGATTGATTCGTTTACACTGACCACGCCAGACGGTTATAAATACATATTTGGAGGAACCGATAAAACAGATTACAATCTACCTTTCAAGGGATTCTTAAACCTTCCTGCTCCCATCACCTGGCATCTCTCCAAAATCATAACTCCTGCAGGACATGAAATAGAATTCACCTACGAAATTATGCCGTTTCAAATAAATGGAAATATGTCTTTCTGTATAAGCTTGGATGCTCTATTCTGGCAAACAGCAATGAGTTATGATTATGAATTACTAGCCCCTGTACAACTTGCAACAGTCAAAGATGTAACAGACAATAAAATACTTGCCCGGTTTCATTACTCCCCAAGTACACAATTACCCTATGACTCACAGTATGCATGGGAAACCTGTATGGACCATGGGCCAGCTACATTTTTTACAAAAGAAAAGAATTTCACGTTAAACAAGCTAAACTCCGTGGTAATATTGGATAAGATAAACTATCAGTTTACTTACACTAATAGCTCCACTGAGCGATTAAAACTGAAAACACTGACTAAAACGACTCCATCAGGAACCCAATCGACCTATTCACTAAATTATTTCCCCAATCACCTACCCGGATATAATACAGGACACTATGACAACCTCGGATTCAATAACGGTGAAAATTTCTCATACTATTTCAGCAAAGAGTTCTTTGAAAATGCAATTTTTGCTGACAAGCAGATAGCCGAAGGCAAAGAGTATACCAACAAAAGAATGGGAGACAAGGGAGGATTTCGTGTGACTGCAGAAATGCTAAAATCCATCACATACCCCACACATGGAAGAACAGAATTCATTTATGAACCCAACGTCATATCCAGTATGGTGTCAGCAGACCGGAAAACAGTACAAAGTGCCCATTTACCTTATCCAGGCACTCCAGATTATACATATCCGGGAGGTCTCCGTATCAAAGAAATCAACAACTACGATAGCAATGATGAACTACTGACAAGAAAGCACTATTACTACACAAAAGAATTCACACCGACAACAAAGGGAGGTGTCTCTTCCGGTATTCTATCTTTCACTCCACAATACCTTTGGGGTTGGCAGCTATACAATCTCCTCAAATCACAAAACGGAGGACCCGAATATTATACCTTGAATGCCATCATGTCTCAAGCATCCAATCCGCTCTGGTACAACAGTCGGGGAGAGTATATCGGATATTCTAAAGTCATAGAGTGCAATGAAGACAAAAATGGGAAACTGATAGACGGATATACTGTCCATACATTCAGCAATTTCGGACCAGGTTATATGGACGAAGATCCCATAGCTATGTTGAATAATAAGTTCTCCCGTGAATACCCTCCTCATGTCGGTACCCCTTATAGTCCATACACTCCATGTTCATCAAACGCACTAAAGCGCGGAATGCTCTTAAGTAAAGAACAATTCGACTGTGCCGGTCATGTGAAACAAAAAGAACTATTCGAATATACTCCTATACAGAAAGATTCCATACTCATCACGGAGATAACCACTACTAATGTCATGGACTATAATTCAGACGACCCTACACTGGGATTCCTGAGGTTTGCTTTCGGAGGTACCTACTATCAAAAATTCTACAGCAACCTACTTTCGGAAAAACGGACTATCACTTACGATGACAATGGAAACACTATTGAGTATAAAGATAAATACGAATATAACTCCGTCAACAAACAGATAAAGCTGAAAACCAGTGAAGACGGAGCCGGAAATGTATACGAAGAAAAGACGCGATACGTGCCGGACATGCTGATATTTCCATTTGTACCTCCCTATAGTTCTTTCTACCAGATGAATCAGCTACACTTCACCGACTATCCATTGGAAGTGACAAAGATAAAAAACGGAAAAGTAACTGAGAATGAGACATATTTCTATAAGTTACTGACTGCAGACAGCAAAAGCTTAGTGAAAGACAAAGTATCCATACTGGGAAAACATGCTGATGCTGCAACATACCAAGGACTCCATAATGTGGGCAACGAGTTAGTAGCCGATGTTTCTAATATTCCCGCAACCACATACCTGGCATACGACTCTTACAGCAACCCGACTCATATCCGTAACGAAAAAGACAAAACAGAAACTGTCTACCTGTACGGATACAAAGGCAAATATGCAATTGCGGAAATCAAGAACAGCGATTACGAATCAGTTACAGGACTATTGGGGAATGATCTTATCAAAAGACTGGCAGACGCAACGAAGCCCAGCTATTCAGACATGCAGAAAGTTGAAAATTTGAGAACGCAATTACCGGCATCATTTATCACTACTTATGAATATATCCCATACATAGGTATCAGCAAAATTAGAGATCCCAAGAATGTTTCTACCTATTTTAAATACGATGATTCTGGACGTCTGATAGAAAAGACCGACCATAAGGGCGAACTGATTAGTTCATATAAATATTCAAACAACCTCTAAAGAGATAAATTTATGAAAATTATTATTTATATTACAGCTTTAATATGCAGCTTACTCGCCAGTCCTGTATTGGCGACAGAAACCGGGCAAATATCCATGACCGACATGGGGCTAAAAGTCACACCTTCTCCTGAAAGTACTCTCTACGAAGGAGATACTTGGATGATAACAGCAAGGAACAACTTTAGCTTGAACGAAGCAGAAATCAAAAACTTCGTTCCTTCACGCATATCAGAAGAATTGCGTCCGTACGTGAGACTTTTCAAAGTTGAGTTTACTTCTAATTCAGACGGTATATGCAACCTTTACTTTCACATAACGGCCGATCCGACAGATACGATACGGTTCGTTATCAAAGAATCCCCTCAGGATTTTCCGATAGAAATAATGCCAGCTGAAAGTAGACATGGAGAGATATCTTTATCCGATCTGGGATTGAGAGTAACGACTTCTATAGATTCACATCTCGAATACGGAGGTCAGTGGATAGTAACGATGGAAAACAAAAATCACTTATTCACTGCAGAAATCGAAAGGCTCGTGCCTTCAAGAATAACGGAAGATTTAAGAAGATGTTTAAGGCTCACAGGGGTAGGAATTTCAGACATATCATCCGAGTTCGTCGTACTCTTTTTTGATGTAACATTCGAAACAACATTTCCAGTACACTTCATTATCAAACAGTCACCTCAAAACATTCCAATAGAAATATTACCTATTGGAAGAGACAACTATATTTCCACAACGAATTATCTGGATAACACAAGAAGTGGGGGAAGAAAAGAAATTACTTACTACAACGGTCTGGGATATCCATCGCAGAAAATAGAAGTGGGTACTTCCAATAAGAACAAGAGTATATACCATCCGATCGTTTATGATAACTTGTTAAGAGATGATGCCAAATCGTATTTGCCATACGCACAAGGTTCGAACACAGAAATGATAGACTGGAAGTTTACCGAAAGTCTGCAAGATTTCTATGCTTTTAACTATAAGGAATATACTTATCACTTTTCAGAAAAAGTCTACGAAGATTCACCTTTGGGAAGAGTACGGGAAGTGTATGGTCCCGGAAGCGACTGGCGTTCGCAAAAAGCAAGTACCAAATTCAGCTATCTGAGTAACATAGCCGGAAATGATACGCTCAACTGTCTTCGGTTTGAAATGACAGAAAAAGATAACCAAAACATGGAGCTGAAAGTAGCCGGCAATTGCAAATCTTCCGAGCTATCCGTCACCCGAACCGAAAACGAAGATCGTCAAGTGACATTGGAATTCAAGAATAAATTCGACCAAGTAGTACTTAGCCGGCAAATTGAGCACAACAACGGCAGTAAGACGAATAACGACACTTATTATCTTTATGATGAGTTCGATAATTTAAAAGCGGTGCTTCCACCTATGGTATCCGCCCAACTCGTAAGCGGTAGCAGTTATTCGAGTCAAACTTCCGCATCCTTAGCTCAATACGCCTATCTCTATAAATATGATATGCGTAACCGGTGCATAGGCACCAAGTTACCGGGCTGCAGTTGGGAGTACAAAGTCTATGACTTGGCAGACCGCCTTATCTTCTCCCAAACAGGAGAACAACGAAAAAGAGGTGAATGGCAATTCGCATTGCCCGACGCAATGGGGCGCGAATGTATCACGGGGATTTGTAAAAACGCCATAGACCCATTCAACAACCCGATACTGAATACATGCGTCAAATGTGAACGTACGAACAACGCTTCTCTTCTCGGTTATTCCGTAACCGGAGTCGCACTGAATTCAGCCACAGTGCTTACCGCCAAATATTATGACGACTATCAGTTTAAGATGCAGAACGGCACCCTGATTTCCAACAGCAGTTTGAATTATGAAGCAAACAGCGAGTTCGGAGAAAGATATACGACTAGTTCGCAAGGCTTGCAGACCGGAAACGCGACAGCTCGACTGGACAAAAACGGATCTGTGACAGGATACGACTATACCGTTACTTACTATGATTATAACGGCCGTGCCATTCAGATAAAATCGACCAATCATCTGGGAGGATACGAAAAGACATACACTGCTTACAACTTTACGGGACAGCCTGTGCACACCAAGCATATCCACTCCAAAAGTAACTCCGAGCTGATCGAAGAAACCAAACACAGCTACAATCACGCAGGACGTTTGTCTGAAACTGTACAAATCGTAAATGAAAAGGACTCTACGAAAATGAGCTATCTCTACGATGAGTTAGGCAATATTAAAAGCTTAACCCGAATAGACGGCACTTCCACACTGACAACGACCAATACGTATAATATCCGTAACTGGCTAACGTCTATCGAAAGCCCTCTCTTCTCTCAAACGCTACATTATACTGATGGTCCCGGCACTCCCCAGTATGGCGGAAATATCAGTAGCATGACGTGGAAAGCAAACAAAGAGTCAATCACCCGTAATTACCAATATTCATACGATAAGCTCAACAGGCTGACCAGTGCCAATTATAGTGAAGGAAGCAATTCGATGACGAATACAAATCACTTCAATGAACAAGTGACCGGTTATGACAAACATGGCAACATCACAGGACTGAAGCGTTATGGGCAAACCGGACAAAGCAGTTACGGATTAATTGACGACCTATCTCTTACTTACACAGGCAATCAGCTCAAGAAAGTGACAGACAGCGCCACAAGTTCAGCATACGCGAATGGTTTCGAGTTCAAGGACGGTGTGAATCTGGACACGGAATATTCCTACGACGAAGACGGTAATTTAACAAAAGATTTGAATAAAAACATTTCTGATATCCAATACAATTTCTTAAATTTACCACGTCGGATACAGTTTAAAGACGGTAGTGAAATTTCTTACCTATATAGCGCAGACGGAACTAAACTCCAAACTACACATATAATCGCAGGAAACACCACTACAACCGACTACTGCGGCAATGTGATCTATGAAAATGGAAGCCGGGACAAGCTATTGACCGAACAGGGATATTTCTCTATAGCAGATAAAAAGTTCCACTACTACATCCAAGACCATCAAGGAAACAACAGAGTGGTTGCCAGCCAAGATGGAATGATAGAAGAAGTGAACCACTATTATCCGTTCGGAGGAATATTCGCTTCAAATTCATCTGTTCAACCTTTTAAGTATAACGGAAAGGAACTGGATACAAAGAACGGATTGAACTTGTACGACTACGGAGCAAGGCAGTATGACCCGGTATTGGGAAGATGGCATACGATGGACCTGATGACGGAAAAGTACTATAAGATTAGTCCATACACTTACTGTTTGAACAATCCTATCCTATTAGTAGATCCCAATGGAATGTGGCCCACATGGGGAGGAATAAGCAGAGGATTAAGCAACGTCTTTAAGGGTACTCTAAGTTTTACCAATGGAGCTGCACGGGCTATGGCAGATAACATACTGCTTGGACAAACGTCACTCCGTGAAACCGGAATATACAGCAACGCATCTGCCTACAACGCAGGACAGGATGTTGGTGATATCATAAGTATTTTTGCAGGAGCCGCAGAGATTGTTAATGGTTTCGAAGAAGCTGCAGGAGGAATGGCACTCAGTCCGGAAACCGCAGGAATTTCTTTGGGGGTTACCGCGAAAGGCGTGTATGATATCACTCACGGTTCATTGATGGGAACAAGTGGATTCATGAAGCTATTCTCCAAAAAAGGAAGAGTTAGCGAAGGTAGTAATAACGGAAGCGGGTATTCAAAGTCTAGCGGGAAGAATGAAAAGCATTCGAATATTGATAAAAGACAACAAGCTGCAAATGATTATAGTACAGCAAAAGAGAAATATGATAATTTAAAATCTAAAACAAATAAAACTGCGAAAGAGAAAAAAGAATTAGAAACATTGAAAAAACAAAGAGATCACTATAAAAAACAGATGGATTATGCAGGAGACCATGACCATCAAAGAGGTAGAGGAGGTAATTAAAATGAAACTATTTACATTTATTGCTGACTATAAAGGTGGGACATACATTAGTCAGTATGTAGCAAAGACATTAGAAGAAGCCTTGAACTTATGGATAAATAATGTCGATTTTTTTACAGATAAACAGTTGAAGTCATTTAAGAAGAATATCAAATATGGTGATATAGATCCTCCTACCAAATTAAATGGTCTAAGTAATGTTTGGTGTACATGTTTTATTGTATTTAGTACTCTTTTGCTTCTTAATATAGTAGAGACAGTAAAAAAAACGACTAATAAAACATCCTAGCATAGAACAATATATTCCTACATTAGGGTAGATTCAAGTCTCAGAAACAACCATGAAATAAATGAAATTATGAAAACATTTACTTTCTTAGTTAATGCCAACGATAAGCATTGCTTTGTTCATCAGTATCAATCAGAAATGCCGACTAATGATTTATTTCGTGAATTAGTTCATGACACGTCTCATATATCTTCAAAAATGAAGTCTTTACTTATTCGTGAATCTCTGGAATGCTATCATGACAATGGCCCAGTAAAATTAGACTGCGTAAAAAACGTCTGGCGTGATTTCTTTTTAATTGATGATCTAATATCTCTTTACAATGCGAATATAGCAAAAAAATACCACGAGGGATGTGGCGATAGGAAATATTACAAGTTAATGTACTTATATGATGTAAACATGATAGAAACCGACATGAGCGATACAGTGTTTCCTCTATCAGAGAAAGCAACCTTTACTTTCATTACCTATATTCGTAATTACAATGCCTCATATCAGTTTGAAGTGACAACGTTGGAAGAAGGACTTATGCTATGGGCTACAAACATAGACATTTTGAATCGCCAGCAACGGAAGGTTCTGCTGAAATACATTCAAAAGTCTAAAAACAATCCGATAGCAGTAGAAGGAGTAAAGAATGTATGGAGCACATCATATCGGATATTCCGTCCGTTACTGACATTGCATATTGTTAAAACGGTCTCTTGATAAAAGTCACCGACTGAACAATAACTATTAGATTATTACCCTGGCATGAAACTAAAACATTTACATGTCAGGGTATTTTTTCTTGGCTAATTCTAAAACAAATAAGAGCAGGCTCAGCAAACGCAAGGGACTCACAATACATACGCATTTGCCGGTCTACTCTTATTTGTTACTTCCCGGACGTTCTCAATGAAACATCCGGAAGATTAGAACTCCCTTTTCAGGTTCCGAAGCAGTTCTTCTTTCCTCGCTTTATACTTCTTGGAAAGAGGATTGTACGAGTAAAGGTTGGTATGTTTCAAACGTATCTCGTCTGTCTGTTCCTTTCGCCGCTCTTCCCGCTCTTCCACATCATCCGGATCTTCGGACTTACGTCTTGTACCTCTCCTGCTAAACAACTGAAACTTGGATGTACCCCGAAGCTGACGAATCAGCATCTTGATAATCCGGACAATAATCTCTTGTTCCTGTTCGGAATAAGGCCTATCTACTGTCTCTGTATAGGAGAGATAATAAACTTTCAGTTCTTCTTCCAGCTCTTGCAAAAAATGCATCCGCTCAACTCTGGAAAACTTCTTTCTACCAGTATGCAAATCTTTTAAAATCTTCATTTAGTCTATCTTTTTTTAAGTCTGATAAAAGCGTGAGTCCTTTAATAAGTACACTTATGGGGCATGGGACACTTAAAAGAGAGTCCGACTATTTCAATATAACAGAGAAGAAAAACTAATATTTCCTGCAAGAATCATTTCTTAAAAGTTATCCAAAACGGAAAACTTTCTGTATCAGGCAGAAAGAAAAGTTTCCCGAAATTTAATGTTAAATCCTATCCAAGCTATCACAATATCCTTTATCTTTGTATCCGATTTCGGAACTAAAAAGAGGTTTAGTCAATGAGGGAACGCTGTGCAAATCGGCGACAGTACCCGCTGCTGTAATTCTCTGTGAATCCGCACACTATGTCACTGCATCGGCAGATGTGGGAAGGCGCTGCGGGGGAGGGATAAGTCAGAAGACCTGCCGGAGTCAAATAAACATATTATTAATCACTTTCGGGAGTTAAAGTTATGAACTACGCGGAAATTTGTATCATCAAACGGGATGGTAAAAGAGAAGATTTCTCTATTAGTAAGATCAAGAATGCGATTGGTAAAGCATTCAGTGCAACAGGGATTCAGAACGAGCAGCAACTGATTGCTGACGTTACGATGAGTGTGATCAGTCAGTTCACTAACCCCACGATCACCGTGGAGGAAATTCAGGACTTAGTAGAAAAGGCATTGATGAAGGTACGCCCCGAAGTGGCCAAGAAGTACATCATCTACCGCGAATGGCGGAACACGGAGCGGGACAAGAAAACCCAGATGAAGCACGTAATGGACGGCATCGTCGCCATCGACAAGAACGACGTGAACCTGAGCAACGCCAACATGAGCAGCCACACGCCTGCCGGACAAATGATGACATTTGCATCGGAAGTCACCAAAGACTACACCTATAAATATCTGTTGCCGAAACGTTTTGCCGAAGCGCACCAGTTGGGCGATGTCCATATTCACGACCTCGATTACTACCCTACAAAGACGACTACCTGCATCCAATATGACATGGACGATCTCTTTGAACGTGGCTTCCGCACCAAGAACGGCAGCATCCGCACGCCGCAAAGCATCCAAAGTTATGCTACGCTTGCCACCATCATCTTCCAGACCAACCAGAACGAGCAGCACGGCGGACAGGCAATCCCCGCCTTCGACTTCTTCATGGCAAAAGGAGTGGCAAAGTCTTTCCGCAAACATCTGGCTTCGTTCATCAATTTTTACGTGGCGATGGAGAACGGAACACAGGCGGACGAAAAAGCAATCCGCACCTTAATCAAGGAACATCTGCCTTCTATCAAATCGACCGAAGCAGAACGCGAGACATTGCGCATCGCCCTGATAGCCCTGCAAATCATTATAGACAAGGAACACCTGACACGCATCGCAGAAAAAGCGTACCAGCAAACAAAGAAGGATACGCATCAGGCAATGGAAGGATTTATCCACAACCTGAACACCATGCACTCCCGTGGAGGTAACCAAGTGGTATTCAGCTCCATCAACTACGGAACGGATACTTCCGCCGAAGGCCGCCTCGTGATCGAGGAACTGCTGAAAGCCACCATCGAAGGACTCGGAACACGTGGCGAAGTCCCCGTATTCCCGATCCAGATATTCAAAGTAAAGGACGGAGTTTCTTACTCCGAAAAGGACTTCGAGAAAGCGATGAAGGCGGAAAACATCGAAGACGCCATGCGGGGAACTTACGAAGCTCCGAACTTCGATCTGCTGCTAAGAGCTTGTCAGACTACATCGAAAGCGCTTTTCCCGAACTTCATGTTCCTGGACACGCCTTTCAACAAGAACGAGAAATGGAAAGCGGACGATCCGAAACGGTATATCTACGAGTTGGCTACAATGGGATGCCGCACCCGTGTATTTGAGAATGTGGCAGGAGAAAAATCATCTTTGGGACGCGGAAACCTTTCATTCACCACACTGAACATGCCGCGTCTCGCCATCGAAGCACGCATCAAGGCGGAAAATCTGATTGAGGGTGAACGCAACAAGGATGCCATCGAACAGAAAGCGAAAGAGATTTTCATGGAGTCAGTCCGCAATATGGCGACTCTTGTAGCCGATCAGCTGTACGAGCGCTACCAGTATCAACGCACCGCACTGGCACGCCAGTTCCCCTTCATGATGGGAAATGACGTATGGAAAGGCGGCGGCGCACTGAATCCGAACGAGCAAGTGGGCGATGCGTTACGCAGCGGTACGCTGGGCATCGGCTTTATCGGCGGACACAATGCAATGGTGGCACTTTACGGAGAAGGCCACGGACACAGCCAGAAGGCATGGGACACGCTGTACGAAGCTGTAATGGAAATGAACAAAGTGGTAGACGAATATAAAGAGAAATATAACCTGAATTATTCCGTACTTGCCACACCTGCCGAAGGACTTTCGGGACGTTTCACCAAGATAGACCGACGGAAATACGGTAAGATCGACGGCGTGACGGACCGCGACTACTACGTCAATTCCTTCCATGTGGATGTGAAGGAACCGATCAGCATCACCGAGAAGATCAGGCGCGAAGCTCCTTTCCACGCCATCACCCGCGGTGGACACATCACGTATGTGGAACTGGACGGGGAAGCTCAGAAGAATGTACGTGCCATCGCGAAAATCGTGAAGGTCATGCACGACGAGGGCATCGGCTACGGCTCCATCAATCACCCGGTGGATACCTGTCACAACTGTGGATACAAAGGAGTAATCTTCGATAAATGTCCGGTATGCCAGAGCGAAAACATCTTACGCATGCGCCGTATCACCGGATACCTGACAGGTGACCTCAGCTCCTGGAACTCTGCCAAACGGGCGGAAGAAAAGGATCGCGTGAAGCACTTGTAGAAGTTGAAAGACACTCATTTATTTTTTACTGAAGTTTCGTAAGTTGTTTCCGCATGGATTCTCCTCCTTCTGGAAGGAGGAGTCCCCGTAGGGGGAGGTGGTAGGAAAAACAATGAGTCTACCTTTTTAAATAAGGAATATACCTTTTCTCTACCTACCACCCCGCCCTTTGGGCACCCCTCCTTCTCGGAAGGAGGGGAATCCATGCGGGATACAGCACATGCGAAACTTTAATTTTTATTTTAAGATGAACACTCTCAATTCTTCACTTCCAACGCTCCACTTATTATCGACTTATCCCGAAACGATTGTTGACGGTGAAGGCATCCGGTATTCGATTTATCTTGCGGGGTGTTCTCATCACTGCGTCGGCTGTCATAATCCGGAGAGCTGGAATCCACGGGCGGGAGAACTGCTGACGGAGGAAAGGATTCAATCGATCATTCGGGAAATTAAAGCCAATCCATTGCTGGACGGGGTTACTTTTTCGGGAGGAGATCCGTTTTATAATCCGGAGGCTTTCCTGCTTTTCGTCAAAAGGGTAAAGGAGGAAACGGGGCTGAATATCTGGTGCTATACGGGATATACGTACGAAGAGATTCTAGCTAATCCGCGTTTGAAGACTGTGCTCGACTACATAGATGTGCTGGTGGACGGGCGTTTCGAACAGGCGCTCTTTTCGCCTTATCTGGAATTTCGGGGAAGCAGCAATCAGAGGATACTGAGAATAGGTAATAAGTAATAGGTTATAGGTAATAATGGTGGGGGAGGTTTTGTATTAGTTTAGTGCGGGGGGAGCTGCTGCGAATTGTTGTGGGCGTGGTCTACTATGAACTGCTGGGGGCGTGTCTCCTGCGCTAAAAAAACTTATATTTCAAAGAAGATTGAAACACGTACTTCTTTGTTTTGTTTACATTTACAGACAAAATAAGGTTCTACTAGAATAAGTTTTTTATGATACAAGCCAATAATACCACTTCTATAGATGAAACCGATGGACTGCCAATGCCGAGACGTATCTGGGCGGTGGTTTCCATTGGATTCGCACTTTGTATGTCGGTGCTCGACGTGAATATTATCAACATCGTACTCCCTACGCTTTCACACGATTTCGGAACTTCGCCTGCTGTAACTACATGGATTATAAATGGTTATCAGTTGGCTATCGTTGTTTCGCTGCTGTCTTTCTCTTCTTTGGGAGAGATTATCGGTTATCGAAAAGTGTTCCTGTCGGGCATTGGGTTGTTTTGCATCACTTCGCTGATTTGCGCCTTGTCCGATTCATTCTGGACGCTAACGATTGCACGCATCTTTCAGGGATTCAGTGCGTCGGCCATCACAAGTGTGAATACGGCGCAGTTGCGCTACGTATATCCGAAAAGCCAGATCGGGCGGGGAATGGGAATCAATGCGATGGTAGTGGCGATATCCGCGGCTGCCGGTCCGTCGGTAGCAAGCGGCATACTTTCGATAGCCAGCTGGCACTGGCTGTTTGCCATCAATGTACCGCTGGGGATTACGGCACTGCTGCTGGGTATCAAGCATTTGCCGAGACAGGAAGAGCGGTCGAAGCGGAAGTTTGACTTCGTGAGTGCGATAGCCAATGCGGTCACGTTCGGGTTACTGATTTATACGCTGGACGGATTCGCGCATCATGAGGAGATGGATTTCCTTGTGCTGCAATTGATCATATTGGCCATCGTAGGAACGTTTTACGTACGGAGACAGCTGACTCAGACGACTCCGTTGCTGCCACTGGACTTATTGCGGATACCTATTTTCCGGCTTTCGATTCTGACGTCTATCTGTTCGTTTATCGCTCAGATGGCGGCCATGGTATCTCTCCCGTTTTTCCTTCAGAATACGTTGGGACACAGCGAGGTCATGACAGGATTGCTGCTGACTCCGTGGCCGTTGGCGACTCTTGTGACAGCACCGTTGGCAGGTTATCTGGTGGAACGCATTCATCCGGGGATATTGGGGAGTATCGGGATGGCCTTGTTTGCCGTCGGACTTTTTTCACTTTCGGGGCTTACTGCCGAGTCGTCCGATATCAGTATAATTCTTCGTCTGATGCTTTGCGGAGCCGGTTTCGGGTTGTTTCAGACGCCCAATAACAGTACGATTATCTCTTCCGCCCCCACGAAACGTTCGGGCGGTGCAAGTGGAATGCTGGGAATGGCACGGTTGCTGGGACAAACGTTCGGTACGACGTTGGTAGCGTTGCTTTTCAGTTTTGTCGTGCACGACCGGAGTACGGCGGTCTGCCTCATGGTCGGAAGTGGGTTTGCTGTTGTGGCGGCGATTGTCAGCAGTCTGCGGTTGTCGCAACCGTCTACGCTGAAAAGAGAAACGAATCAGTCATGACGAACAGAAATTTCTGTCATCCGAAGCGAAAATCATGGGAGAAGAAAATGGGATCAATCCGGAAAACTGGTTGTTTCCAGTTTGTTTCTTTCCGAACGGAAAATGAATCAAACAGTAGTACACAATAGTAACTCCATTCTCCTCCTTCGGGAAGGAGGAGTGGTCGAAGACCGAGGTGGTAGGAAAAACAATGTTTATACCTATTTCTTTGTAAATGACAGGATTATGTATTCACCTACCACCTCCCCCTACGGGTACTCCTCCTTCCCGAAGGAGGAGAATTGAAGATAGAACCGACTATCATTTTGCTCAAAACCGTACGATATAGAGCCCAACCAGCTTTTTGGCTAACCCAGAGAATGTTAATGATTTAACATTCGTCTCCGGGCATCAAGAGTGCCCAAAGGAGAAAGGGCGTATCATCGTTGGCAGACTAAGGCATTTATCGTATATAGAAACGGCGCTTTAACGTAGTGTTAAAGCGCCGTTTCTATATACGATAAATAGTACGTTCTATTTTACTGTATTTCAGCAACATATATTGCTTCATCGCCGACATCTTCCTTTTATCCGCCAGCAGTCCGCTGTCGCCGGGATTGCTGTTCTGACAACTTCCGGTCTGCACGCGGGAAGACGGATGTGTATGCCTTGCCGGTCCCTGCTTAGAAGAAAAACCTCAATATGTCATTGAAGTTTGCCCAAATCAGCAAGCCGAACAGAAGCACCATACCGGTCATCTGAGCGTACTCCATAAACTTGTCACTCGGTTTACGACGGGCTATCATCTCGTAGAAGAGGAAGAGCACGTGTCCGCCGTCCAATGCGGGGATCGGAAGAATGTTCATGAAGGCAAGGATGATGGAAAGGAAGGCGGTCATGTACCAGAACTGGTGCCAGTCCCACGTAGCAGGGAAAATGCTTCCGATAGTACCGAAGCCGCCCAGCTGTTTGGCTCCTTCTTTCGAGAAGAGATATTTCATGTTGCCGACGTATCCTTTCAATGTCTTCACACCCAGCGAGACGCCTGCGGGGAAAGATTCAAAGAATGTGTATTCCTTTTTCACCATAGGCAGCAGACGATCCGTTGTCAGACTGGCAACTACGCCCATCAGATAAGCGGAATCCACGCGCAGGGAAGTCGTATCGGTCACACCGCCACGCACATACGTCAGCGTGATCAGACGAGGGTCGATGCTGTCTTTCAGAAGTGCTTCGGCGTTTTTCTTGCGTTCCGCCATCGTCTGCTTGAAATCAGAGAAGGAGATGGATTTTCCGTCCAATGCGATGATACTGTCGCCCGGCAGGATGCCTGCCTGCGCAGCGGGAGAATTAACCACCACGCTGTCAATCACATACGGGAAACGGAAAGAAGCAAAACGAACGCTGTCTGCCATCAGGCGCTGCATCATGTCTTCGGGAATGTAGACGGAGGCCTTCTTGCCGTCACGAAGCACTGATACCTCACGGGCATCGGCTATCTGACTCAGCATATCGCCGTCATAACGCACAAAAGGCACATTGTCGGCAGACAAAAGGATGTCGCCATCCTGAAAACCGACCGCTTTCGCCGTTTCGTTGAAGTCCATACCGAGGGGAGCTTCTTGAACCTTTATATACTGGTCGCCCCAAGCGAAAAGAATCATTGAATAAATAAAAAGCGCCAACAGGAAGTTGAACAGCACACCGCCCACCATGATCAGAAGGCGTTGCCAAGCCGGCTTGGAACGGAACTCCCAAGGTTGCTCAGGCTGCTTCATCTGTTCGGTGTCCATCGACTCGTCTATCATTCCGGCTATCTTGACGTAACCGCCCAGCGGCAGCCATCCTACCGCATACTCCGTATCACTTCTCTTGGGTTTGAACTTGAACAAGGTAAACCACGGGTCAAAGAACAAGCAGAATTTTTCTACACGCACCTTGAACAACCGGGCAAAAAGGAAATGCCCGCCTTCATGAATAATAACGAGCAAGGATAAGCTCATTATCAGTTGCAGGGCACGAATTAAAAATGTTTCCATATAGTCTATTTACAATTTAAAGCCTCATCCAAACCCTCTGCTCATAAGAGGAAAACCGAGGCGCTTTCTAATTTATATTACTTATTTATATTTTTCATTGTTCACGAAATCAGCTCCGGCGCTATCACGGAATCAGCTCCGCAGCTATTCTCCGCGCTTCGGCGTCGGTAGCCACATAGTCGTCGTAAGCAGGAGCGGCTACAAACGCGGCACGTTCCATTGTCTTTTCGATCACATCGCTCATACCGAGGAAGCTGATGCCGTCCCGGAGGAAAGCGGCTACCACTACTTCGTTAGCGGCATTGACAATGCAAGGCATATTTCCGCCCCGATACATCGCCTCGTAAGCCAGGGCAAGGTTGCGGAAACGCTTCGTATCCGGTTGCTCGAACGTCAGGTTCGTGCACTGGGTGAAGTCGAGCCTGTCGAAAGAAGAGCAGATACGGTCGGGATACGAGAACGCATACTGGATGGGCAGACGCATATCCGGCATGCCTAGCTGTGCCTTGACGGCACCGTCCTCAAACTGCACCATGGAATGAATGACCGACTGCGGATGCACCACCACCTCGATCTGGCTGGGCTGCACGCCGAACAGCCATTTCGCCTCGATGACCTCAAAGCCTTTGTTCATCATGGATGCGGAGTCAATGGTGATCTTGGCTCCCATCTCCCAGTTGGGATGTTTCAATGCCTGTGTCTTGGTGACGGACTTCAGCTGCTCCAGCGTGCAGGTCCGAAACGGACCACCGGAAGCGGTCAGTATCACCTTCTCAATCGGGTTCCCGACTTCTCCAGCTAAACACTGGAAGACTGCCGAGTGTTCAGAGTCCACCGGCAAAATGGGAGTGTGGTATTGCTGTGCCAGTTGGTTGATCAGTTCTCCCGCCACCACAAGCGTCTCCTTATTGGCAAGCGCAATGGCTTTCTTGGCACGAATGGCGTTGATCGTCGGCTTCAGTCCGGCATAGCCCACCATTGCCGTCAGCACCATATCTACCGGTCCGGCCTCCACGATCTGACAGACCGCGTCGATTCCGGCATATACTTTGATCGGAAGGTCGCTCAGCGCTTCCTTCAGTTGGGCGTACTTTTCTTCGTTGGCTATCACCACCACTTCCGGCTGGAACTTGCGTGCCTGTGCAATCAGCAGTTCTACCCGGTTGTTGGCCGTCAGGGCATAGGCTTCGTAGAGGTCGGGGTGTTCTTCGATCACCTGCAACGCCTGCGTCCCGATAGAGCCCGTAGAGCCTAAAATAGCTATTTGTTTCTTCTTATTCTTCTTTTCTGAATCCATTATTATCTAATTCCTCTGTCACTTGTCACTTATAATCGTATATCCCACTTCTCGTCATTGGCTTTAAAACACGATGTATTTCTCCGGATTGACAGGATGTCCCTTGTACCACAGTTCGAAGTGGAGATGCGGCCCTGTGCTGAGCGTTCCGCTGTTTCCCACCAGTGCGATGGCTTCGCCTCCTTTCACGCGGTCGCCTTCTTTTTTCAGCAGCGAGCCGCAGTGCTTGTAGATCGAGACGAAATCCTGACTGTGCTGTACGCCTATCACGTAACCGGTTTCAGCGGTGTAGGTGCTCAGAAAGACGGTGCCGTCCATAGTTGCCAGCACGCTTTCGTTGGGGTTGGCGGCAATATCCGTTCCAAAGTGTTTCTTATCGGTGTTGAAATGGTCGGAAACCATTCCACGGGTCGGACGATACAGGATCAGTCCGTTGACATCCGGCTGCGAAACGATCGTAGTCAGATTATATTTTTCATTTTCTTCGTATTGGCGGCGAAATTCCTCTTCACGTCTGGTACGTTCCATCAGGGTGTCTTCGCGGGCGACGGTCAGCGAGTCGAGCGTCTGCACGCTGTCTATGGGCACTTTTCCGCTGAAAATATCCTGTATGTTCATGATGTAGAGGTTCTGCCTGTTGAGCAATTCCTGCAAGGAATCCACGCGGAGCGCGTTGTCCACGATCTGACTGCGGACTTCACTGTTCATATATCCGGGGAGATAGTTGCGCAAAGGGGTGAAGGCAATGATACAGGCGGCAATCAGAAAAAGCACCGCCAGCACGGACAACAGCACCGAAAGCCCGTTCAGCTTGGATACCCGAAGCCCCACGATTTCTTCAAGGGTACTCTCATTGATAATGGTGAGTTTATACTTGAACTTGAAATTGTTCCAAAATGCTTTACTCCGTTTTCTTGGCATCTTTATTAATTATTAATCTTCCTCCAAATCTTCCAAATTCAACAATCCTTCGGGAAGCTCGACTGTGATGAGCTTCTTTTCCTGATTGATTTCCACTATAAATTCTTCCTGTGCAGGAATGAGGAGTTCTTCTCCGTCCTCCTGTTCGACCACAAAAAGGGTGTTCACCGTCGTGGTATCTACTTCGACCACTTCGCCCAGCTCGCCGTGACGAACGTCTTCCATGCGGAAACCGACGAAGAAGTTCCACGACAGTTCGCCGTCTTCCGCCTCTTCCGCGTGCTTCACCGGGAAGTAGACTTCGACATTGGTGAACATACGCGCGCGTTCCGCCGTATCTATGCCTTCGAGCTTCACCAGTGCGGTGGAGTCCGAACGGAAACGGTATTCCTCGATGAAAAACGGTACGAAAATACCGTCGAGCAGACAGATCAGATAATCGCAGTCCACACGGTCGAAGATGTCGTCCGTGAAGGTAAACTGCAACTCGCCGTGAATGCCGTGCGGCTTGTTGAATAGTCCGATTTTATATACTTCTTCTTTCTTTATCATATTCGAGTGATTCTGGCGCCGATGGCGTTAAGTCGTCCTTCAATGTTCTGGTAGCCACGGTCTATCTGTTCGATATTGCTGATCGTGCTGGTTCCTTCGGCGCTCATGGCGGCGATGAGAAGGGCGATACCTGCACGGATATCGGGCGAAGTCAGTCGGGCGCCGCGCAGCTTGAAGCCGTGGTTGTGTCCGATTACTACGGCACGGTGAGGGTCGCAAAGGATGATCTGAGCACCCATGTCGATGAGCTTGTCTACAAAGAACAGGCGGCTTTCGAACATCTTCTGGTGGATCAGTACGCTTCCTTTGGCTTGGGTGGCCACTACGAGCATCACGCTCAGCAAGTCGGGTGTCAGTCCCGGCCAGGGGGCGTCGGCAATGGTCATGATGGAGCCGTCGATAAATGATTCTATTTCGTATGTTTCCTGTGCGGGGACGTAGATATCGTCTCCCCTCTGTTCCAGTTTGATGCCCAGCCGGCGGAAACTTTCGGGGATGATGCCGAGGTTCTCGTAGGAAACGTTTTTAATGGTAATTTCGCTTTTGGTCATGGCAGCCATGCCGATGAAACTCCCGACTTCGATCATGTCGGGCAATACGGTGTGCTGTGTGCCGTGCAGTTCTTCCACGCCCTCGATGGTGAGCAGATTGGAAGCGATGCCGCTGATCTTTGCTCCCATCCGGTTGAGCATACGGCAGAGCTGCTGCAAGTAGGGTTCGCAGGCGGCATTGTAAATGGTGGTAGTGCCTTTTGCCAGTACGGCAGCCATCAGAATGTTGGCTGTACCGGTCACGGACGCTTCATCAAGCAGCATATAGCTGCCCTGAAGCCTGTCGGCCGTTATCTCATAGATACCCCGCGACTCGTCATAACGGAAATCGGCTCCCAAATTCTGAATCCCCACAAAGTGTGTATCCAGACGACGGCGACCAATCTTGTCTCCGCCCGGCTTCGAAATCAACGCCTTCCCGAAACGTGCCACCATCGGACCGATCAGCATCACCGACCCCCGAAGGCTCGAACACTTCTTCAAGAACTCATCACTCTCCAAATAAGCCAGATCGACGTTCTCCGCCTTAAAACTGTAGGTATCAACGCCTTCCTTTGCAACCGTTACTCCCATCTCCCGCATAAGCTGAATCAGATTGTTGACATCCAGAATGTCAGGTATATTGTTCACCGTCACTTCCTCAGCAGTCAGCAACGTGGCACAGATAATCTGCAAAACTTCGTTTTTGGCTCCTTGCGGATGAATTTCCCCGCTAAGCCGATGTCCTCCTTCAATTACAAATGAAGCCATTTATTTTAAGTATTAAGTAATAAGTATTAGGTATTAGGTATTAAGTATTAGGTATTAGACCGCAAGTGCAAAATCTCATACAGCAAACAACATCGCCGCGCTAATACTTAATACTTAATACCTAATACTTCAATATCTTCTCCGCGGATTATTATTCCGATTATTATTGTAGTTCACCTTTGGGCGGTAGTTCTGGTTCAGGCGTTCTGCCATCAGTCGGATGATGTCGTCTGTCAGTTGTAGTTTGCCGCCGGAAAGTTCGTAGAGGTCTTCCGCAATTTTGCGATCGTCTACGGTATCTTTGTTCCATGCCATGTAGTCTTTCTTCATGTGGTTGCAGATCATGGCTGTCAGATTTCTCTTGTCATTTCCTTCGGGAAGTTCGCAGGCTTTCTTGATCAGCACTTCCAGCGTGTGTCCGTAGTGGCGGTAGCGCATGCGGGTAGTAGAATATGGGATCGGTTCCGGCTTGGTCACCAGGTTGTCTTCGCGGATGATTTCGTAGGGATAGTCAATATCCAGCTCAAAACCGGACATGATGGCCAGGTGATCCCAAAGTTTATGCTTGAAATCGGGCACATCACGCAAATGGGGGAACATATTTCCCATAATGTTGATAATTGTGTTAGCACAACGCTGACGCTCGGCACGGTCCTGAATGGTCAACGCATAATCTACCATGTTCTGTATGCTGCGGCCGTACTCGGGAAGCGGCATTCTTTTCTGCTGGGTATTGTATTGCATCTTTTAAATTAAAAGTTTTGAAATTAAAAATTAAAAGTCGGAGGACGACGGTCACTCACTAATCACTGTTTCCCGCCAAAGGCGGTTCACTTACTGAGGCACTTTTTTCTACTGAAGTGCGTTATTCAAGAAGCGACTTCTTCGGCAACGAGGCTACAAATTCTTTCAGATAGAAAGGTTCGAAGTAGGCCACATCTTTATAGTCTTCTCTGGCAACTGCTTTTTCTGCCAGCGGATACATCATCTTCGCCAACGGATGGATGTCATCGATAAAATGCGCATTCGGATGCGTAATCTTCTCACGACATTTGGCGGCTCCATTTCCGTAGAAATAAACGGGCGCTTCGTTCAGAAACTCCAGATAGGAATTCTCATCGACAATATCGGCGGCGATAGCACGCTTCACGTTCAAGGCACGGTCGTAAACGGCAGCGTACACTTCCATACGGCGGGCATCGAGCATCGGGCAGAGCAACGCATCTTCCGGCAAATCGTGATACAGCAACACGGGCACACTCAGCACTTCGAGCGTAGGAAGACCGATCAAGGGTACATTCCGTCCGTAACAAATGCCTTTTGCCATCGAAACTCCAATCCGCAATCCTGTGTATGATCCCGGACCGCAACTCACTGCAACTGCATCTAAAGGTATGGCATGACTATCAATGAACGACAACGCTTCATCAACAAATACTCCCAAAGACACGGCGTGTGAAGGGCCCTTCAAGTCTTCTTTCACAAAAATCGTCTGTCCGTCTTGACTTGCCGCTACCGAGCAAACAGTGGTAGAGGTTTCAATATTCAGTATACACGACATAAAAATCAGCTTATTAAATTGTCGCAAATTTACATGATTATTTCCAATTCTTAAAATATTCGTGTACTTTTGCACAAAACTTTAAGTATATGATACAGTCGATGACAGGATACGGCAAAGCTACGGCCGAACTTCCAGATAAAAAGATAAACGTAGAAATCAAGTCGCTCAACAGCAAAGCAATGGATCTTTCCACTCGCATCGCTCCGGCTTATCGTGAAAAAGAGATCGAGATCCGCAACGAAATCTCCAAAGTGCTGGAGCGTGGAAAGGTGGACTTCAGCCTCTGGATAGAGAAAAAAGAGAGTGCGGAAAGCGCGACTCCTATCAACCAAGTGTTGGTGGAAGGCTACTACAAACAGATTCAGGCGATCTCGGAAAATCTCGGCATCCCCGTCCCCACCGACTGGTTTCAGACGTTGCTCCGTATGCCGGACGTTATGTCTAAGACTGAAATCCAAGAGTTGACGGAAGAAGAATGGGAAATGGTACGTGCCACCGTTCTCGAAGCAATCGGTCATCTGGTAGACTTCCGCAAACAGGAAGGCGCCGCACTGGAAAAGAAGTTCCGCGAAAAGATAGCTAACATCGCACTGCTGCTCGAAAAGATAACTCCTTACGAAAAAGAACGGGTGGAGAAAGTCAAGGAACGTATCACCGACGCGCTCGAAAAGACGCTGAACACGGACTACGACAAGAACCGACTGGAACAAGAGCTGATCTACTACATCGAAAAGCTGGATGTCAACGAGGAAAAACAACGCCTCACCAACCACCTGAAATATTTCATCAGCACGCTGGAAAGCGGCAACGGACAAGGCAAAAAGCTCGGTTTCATCGCTCAGGAAATGGGACGGGAAATCAATACGCTTGGCAGCAAGTCCAACCATGCCGAAATGCAGAAAATCGTTGTGCAAATGAAAGATGAACTGGAACAGATCAAGGAACAGGTGCTGAACGTAATGTAATTATTTAATAGTAAGTTGAAAATTGAAAATGTCGACATTTTCAGTTTTCAACTTTCAATTCTCAATTAAACAAATGACTGGCAAGTTAATTATTTTTTCTGCCCCGTCCGGTTCGGGCAAATCGACTATTATCAACTATCTGCTGACGCAGAACTTAAATCTCGCGTTCTCCATTTCTGCAACCAGCCGCCCACCGCGCGGGACGGAGAAACACGGGGTCGAATATTTCTTCCTTACTCCCGAAGAGTTCCGTTGTCGCATTGAGAACAACGAGTTTTTGGAATACGAAGAAGTATACAAGGATCGGTATTACGGAACGCTGAAAGAACAAGTGGAAAAGCAGTTGGAGAAGGGGCAGAACGTAGTATTCGACTTGGATGTAGTAGGCGGATGCAACATCAAAAAGTATTACGGTGAGCGTGCATTGTCCATCTTTGTACAGCCGCCCTCCATCGAAGAACTCCGTTGCCGGCTGACGGGTCGGGGCACGGATGAGCCCGAAGTAATCGAATGCCGCATCGCAAAGGCGGAATACGAAATGACTTTTGCTCCCCAGTTTGATCGTGTCATCGTGAATGATGATCTGGAAGCGGCAAAGGCTGAGACGCTGGAGGTTATCAAAGAATTTCTGAATAAGGAATGAAAGAATCTCTGAAAAAACGAATAGAGAGCATAGAAAAGAAGGAGGGATCGACCGAAAAATTCATGTATCTGTGCGGCATTATCGGCATTGTAGATATAGTGTTCGGCATCCTTTCACTTTATCTGCATTTTTGGATTGCCGCCGGCATCTTTTTCTTAATTGCTGTGAGGCAGGCTATCGTTTTTCCAAAATGGAGAAAAAAGCTGAGAATGGAAAGGGAAGCCAAGAAGATGACAGAAAGTCAAGGCTGAAAAAGAAAGTCTAAAAGAGAACCCAAAAGAGCAAAAAAAGAACAAAGAATAGAAAGATAAGAAGGCATCAAGAAGAAAAAAGTAAAAACGAGAAGATGAGAATGGCAGAGAGCAATAAACTAAAAACCGGAATCTTCAGCGGGTCATTCAATCCGGTACACATCGGACATCTGGCCTTGGCCAACTATCTTTGCGAATATGAAGAACTGGATGAAGTTTGGTTTATGGTCAGCCCGCAAAACCCGCTGAAAGCAGGGACGGAGCTATGGCCTGACGACCTGCGTCTCCGGTTAGTAGAACTTGCCACAGAAGAATATCCCCGCTTCCGCTCTTCAGACTTCGAGTTTCATCTGCCCCGCCCTTCATACAGCGTACATACGTTGGAAAAGCTACATGAAACCTATCCGGAACGGGACTTCTACTTAATTATCGGCTCGGATAACTGGGCCCGCTTCGACCGCTGGTATCAATCGGAGCGCATCATCAAAGAAAACCGTATTCTTATCTATCCCCGCCCCGGATTTCCGGTAAATGAAAACGGGCTGCCCGAAACAGTCCGTCTGGTCCATTCGCCTACCTTTGAAATAAGTTCGACGTTTATCCGTCAGGCACTTGATGAGAAGAAAGATGTAAGATACTTCTTGCATCCAAAGGTTTGGGAGTATATTAGAGAATATATCCGACAGAGTATAACGGATAATTAATCATCCACTCTTGCTTCCGATAATCTGACATAGAAAATCGTACTCCGTGTAATCCCGCATTTTTCTCTACGAAGAAACGCAAACTCTTCGATTGCAGATTTTCCTCAGCTTTTACTTCAACAGGGATGACGCTAACATCTTTTTGTAAAAGGAAATCCAGTTCTCCTCTGGATGTATCCGAAGACCAGTAGTAAATACTCAGTCCTTTCACTGACTTCAATTGTTGTAATACATACTGCTCTGTAATAGCTCCTTTATAATCACTAAACAACACATTCCCCTCCAATAACGCTTGCGGTGGAAGCCCGCTCATAGCTCCCATTAATCCGGTATCTAACAAAAATAATTTAAATGCCGAAAAGTCCTCATAAGCCGACAATGGGATTCCGGCTTTTTTCACTCGGCTAACCTTGTAAATAAGTCCTGCATCAATCAGCCACTCAATAGCCAACTCAAAATCTTTCGCTCTGGCTCCTTCCTTCACGACACCATAAATAAACTTCTTATTTTCCTTAGCCAATTGAGCCGGAACAGAACGCCAAATCATACGAATCCGAGGCACTTCGGCAATAGGAGCATGTTTGGAGAAATCACGATCATAAGAATCCAGAATTGTCTGCTGTAGCTGTCGCACTTCGGCATAGTCTTTATGATTAATAAAGGCATTCACAACTTCAGGCATTCCTCCGACATAATAATACTGTTTGAGCAAATCTATCAATTTAGAACGAAAAGCAGCGATCAGCCCCCAGTCTTTTTTTGCAAGTAAACGGGCAAAAGCCTCTTGCCCGACAGCCTCCAAAAACTCCGAAAAAGAAAGAGGATATAAATCCATAAAATCGACCTTCCCGACGGGAAAAGAATCATTGCTATGCATGGCAATGCCAAGGAGGGAACCTGCTGCAACCACATGATACTGAGGAGCTTTTTCTTGAAAATACTTCAATGCCGTCAATCCGCGAGGCGCTTCCTGAATTTCATCAAAAATAATTAATGTCTCAGTATCTACTACGATGCCGGTCACTAATTGAATAGCCATCAGAATGCGCTCGACATCAAAGTCTTTCTGAAAAACATCTTTCATCACTTCGTTATCCTCAAAATTGATGTAAGCAAACTGTCTGTAAGCTGATGATGCAAATTCTTTCATCAACCATGTCTTCCCCACCTGCCGGGCACCACGAACAATCAAAGGTTTCCGTGTTGTCTTCTCCTTCCAGTCATATAACTGTTGCATTGCATCTCTTCTCATATTTATTCTTTTATAATCAACGATTTATGAACTGCAAATATAAGCAACTGAATAGAAAAGAACAAAAAGTCATGCATAAAAATGTGCTAATAACACAAAAAGTCGTACCTAAAAGTGTGGAGTTCATCAGAAAGTCGTACCTAAAAGTGTATCTACTCTTTGAGACGATGAAGCGTAATCATTATGATTTCTGCCGGAGCACCGATTCGTACAGGCATCTGAGAAGTACCGATCCCATTAGTAACAATCAATGGCATTTTAGTTGAATTGTACGCCAGTCCGGTCAGAAAGCGGGTGCCGTAGTGGGAGTTCTGTATCGGGGCGTAACCGAATACGCGTACCTGTCCACCATGAGTATGTCCCGCCAAAGCGATGTCCGTGTTGGCCACCGAAACATCCTCCACGTAGTCGGGAGTATGCACCAACAAGATAACGAAGTCGTTGGGAGAAAGCGCCAGTGTGGGCGACACCCCATTTTGTTTCAAGTCGAAAGGATTGCGTACTCCGGCAAGGATAATCTGCTGACCGTCTTTGCGTAATGTATCGACTTCGTGTTCCAGCGGACGCATCCCGTAATGCTTCATCGTGCGGATTATTTCGTCATGGCAGCGTTCATAGTCATTATTTCCCATTACTCCGAAAGTTCCCATCGGTGTTTTCACACGGGCCAATGCGGCAAATAACGGTTCTACGTATTCACAGCCTTCCTGATAGTCTCCTCCCATCAGCAAGACGTCCGGTTTCTGGGCGATCAAAAGATCGACAAGGTTGTTCAAGCCTTTCTCTTTCAGCAGACTCTTGTAATGCAAGTCGGAAATGAAGGCGATGCGGAAGCCTTCGAAGGCTTCGGGGACATCACGGTGGGTGAAGTCATATTCCACGACACGGTCTATGCCGCTATAAGTGGCAGGGACGTTCACGGTAGAAGACGTGATCTTCGTTCCGCGAAGTACCAAATTACGTTCTTCCTGCTCGGTCGCAGCTTCTTTCTTCGCTGTTTTCTTCTGCTTTTTCGTCGAAACTTTCAAGTCGGCAAGCTGAGAATGATCCGGAGCAAACAAGCCGTCGATAGCGGCGGAACTGTCCGGACGGACGGAATCGACATTGAGCACAGGACGAGGCAGGATCGATACAACATTCTTCTTTGACTTACAAGATACGAACAGGAATAATACGAATATTATGAACAGGTAATTTATTTTTTTCATCTTCTTTGGTTTATTTTCTTCTACATATAACACATTCCCCCACTATTTGAGGCGCAAAGATAGGAAAAATCATGTATCTTTGTCCGTCAAAACTTATTATTATATATTAAAGCATGGAAGAAGTAAAGCGTAACTCGCTGCGTGCGTGGATATTAGCAGCACGTCCCAAAACTCTGACAGGAGCCATTACGCCGGTCATGATCGGTAGCGCACTTGCTTATATGGATGGACATTTTCAATGGTTGCCGGCCCTTATCTGCTGCCTGTTCGCCGGTCTGATGCAAATTGCCGCCAATTTTATCAACGACCTCTTCGACTACCTCAAAGGAACCGACCGCGAAGACCGGCTGGGACCGGAACGAGCCTGCGCACAAGGCTGGATTTCACCGAGAGCCATGCGAAACGGAATCATCGTCACCGTCCTGTTCGCCTGTCTGATCGGATCTGCGCTGCTGTTTTATGCCGGATGGGAGCTGATCATAGTAGGACTTCTCTGCGTACTCTTCGCTTTCCTCTATACCACAGGCCCTTATCCATTATCCTACAACGGCTGGGGCGATGTTCTGGTCATCGTATTTTTCGGATTCGTCCCCGTGGGCGGAACGTACTACGTGCAGGCGCTGACATGGACTTCGGACACAACGGTAGCTTCTCTGATCTGCGGACTGCTGATTGATACCTTGCTGGTAGTCAACAATTACCGAGACCGTGAAGCGGATGCACGGAGCGGAAAGCGGACGGTCATCGTTCGTTTTGGCGAGAAGTTCGGACGCTATCTTTATTTGATGCTGGGGGTGGCAGCAAGTCTTCTGTGTTTCTGGTTCTTCTTCGAAGGACACTTGTTTGCCGCACTTCTTCCGTTACTCTACCTGATTCCTCATGTCCTCACATGGAGACGGATGGTGCAGATTCACAGTGGTAAAAAATTAAACAGCATACTAGGTGAGACTTCACGTAATATGCTGTTAATGGGTATTTTGCTATCAATAGGATTCTTGATCCGACATTGATTTATTTTCCGTACATCTTTTCGTAATAACCTTGATAGTCTCCGCTGGTCACCTCTTCCACCCAGTCTTGATTTTCAAGATACCATACGATTGTCTTCACGATGCCATCTTCAAATTTCGTTTCGGGATACCAGCCCAAGGCGTTCGTGATCTTCGTGGGATCAATGGCATAACGCTGGTCGTGCCCCAGACGGTCTTTGACAAAAGTGATCAGATCGTTGTTGATCCAGTCAACGGAGATTTCTCCGTCTTCACCTTTCACTTTCTTTTTAAGGACCTGACGATATTCCGGTTTCTCGGTCATTAGTTTACGGATAGTGGCAATGGTCAGCTTCACAATTTCAAGATTGGTTTCTTCGTTGTGACCACCTACGTTGTACACCTCGCCCTCTTTGCCTTCGCGCACTACCAAGTCGATCGCTTTGCAGTGGTCTTCTACGTAAAGCCAGTCGCGCACGTTACTTCCGTCACCGTAGACAGGCAGATGTTTGCCTTCGAGTATATTCTTGATAATCAGCGGAATCAGTTTTTCGGGAAAATGATAGGGGCCGTAGTTGTTGGAACAGCGGGTGATCGTTACCGGCATTTTATAAGTGTCGTGATAAGCCATGACTACCATGTCGGCACTGGTTTTCGAAGCGCTGTACGGGCTGTGCGGACAAAGCGGGGTTTCTTCCGTGAAGTAGCCTTCCGCACCGAGTGAGCCGTACACCTCGTCGGTAGATACCTGATGGTAGCGCACTCCTTTTCTCCAGGTAGGATATCCCTGTTCGTCCTTACCCATCACCCAGGCACGGCGGGCACAATCCAGCAGATTCTGCGTACCGAGGATGTTGGTGATCAGAAACAGTTGCGGGTTTTCGATACTGCGGTCTACATGGCTTTCGGCGGCGAAGTTCACGACATAGTCGAAACGGTATTCGGCAAAAAGGCTGTCCACCACTTCGCGGCTGCAAATGTCTCCTTTGATAAAAAAACAACGTTCGTTATCGATATCTTTGGCAATAGTTCCCAGATTACCCGCATACGTCAGGGCGTCAAGAACCACCACTTTTATATCGCTGTGCTTGGCCAAGATATACTTAATATAATTGGCGCCAATAAATCCTGCGGCACCGGTCACCAGATAAGTTTTCATATATGATTATTTATGTTTATTTCAAGGGTTGTTTAGACAGTTCTATCAGGTATTTACCGTATTCGGTCTTTTCGAGTTTCTGTCCGAGCAGCAGCAATTGTCCGGACGAAATCCATCCTTGCCGCCAGGCTATCTCTTCGATACAGCTGACGTAGAAACCTTGCCGGTTCTGAATGGTAGCCACGAAGTTGGAGGCTTCGAGCAGGCTGTCGCAGTTTCCGGTATCCAGCCACGCGAATCCGCGACCGAACAGTTCCACGTTCAGTGTTCCTTCTTCGAGGTACAGGCGGTTCAGGTCCGTTATCTCATATTCTCCACGTGCCGAAGGGCGGAGAGAAGCCGCTTTTTCCGTCACGGTAGCGTCGTAGAAATAAAGTCCGGGAACGGCATAATTACTTTTCGGCACCAGTGGCTTTTCTTCCAGAGAAATCACTTTGCCTTGTTCGTCGAACTCCACTACCCCGTAAGCCCGAGGATCTTTCACGTAATAGCCGAAGATGCAGGCTCCCTTCTCCACACCGGCAGCACGCCGGAGCATAGCGGAAAACCCTTGTCCATAAAACATATTGTCCCCAAGAATCAGACAACCTGCCTCACCATTCAAGAAATCAGCTCCCAACACAAAGGCTTGTGCCAGTCCGTTAGGCTGCTCCTGTATTTTGTAAGAGAAAGACATCCCGAGCTCCTCACCTGAGCCCAACAAGTCCCGAAACATCGGCAAATCACGCGGAGTAGAGATGACCAAGACCTCCCGTATCCCTGCCAGCATAAGCGTAGACAGCGGATAATAGATCATCGGCTTGTCGTATACAGGCATGATTTGTTTGGAAATCGCTTTGGAAAGCGGATAAAGACGAGTGGCGCTTCCACCGGCCAGAATAATTCCTTTCATTGTCGTCTGAGTTATTCATTTTACTGTGTGCAAAGGTCGGAAAGAAATCTGACGTGACAAAATGAATTGTAAGAAATCTATCCTGCCAGTTCAATAACTTCGAGGTCTTTGAACGTTCCGTTGTCGATGACAAAGCGCACCATTGTCCGCACTTTATGGAAACCGGACATCCCTGCGGCTCCGGGATTGATGTGCAGCATGTCCAACGTTTTGTCGTATTTCACCTTTAATATATGGGAGTGTCCGCTGATGAAAAGTTTCGGCGGACGTGCCATCAAACTGCCGATAACCGAAGGGTCGTACTTGCCCGGATACCCGCCGATATGCTTGATCAGCACTTCCGCTCCGTCCACCGTGAAGCGGTTCACCTGCGGGAACATCTTCCGTATTTCTTGCCCGTCTATGTTGCCGTAAACTGCCCGCAGGGGCCGGAAAGCCGCTAGCTTCTCGGCTACTTCTACCGAACCGATATCTCCGGCATGCCAGATTTCGTCGCACGATTCAAAATATTCGAGATATTTTTCGTCCCAATAAGCGTGGGTATCGGACAATAATCCAATTCTTGTCATAATTTTCTTTGTTTAGTCCTGCAAAGATACTATATTTGGGAAAATCTTAAAGCACATGGAAAGCAAATATAATTATTTCAAACGTGATATCAGCTGGCTCTCATTCAACTATCGGGTGTTGCTCGAAGCGCTGGATGAGCACCTGCCGCTATACGAGCGCATCAATTTCATCTCCATCTACTCCTCCAATCTGGAAGAGTTTTACAAAATCCGGGTGGCGGACCACAAGGCCGTGGCATCCGGCGCAACGGAGAGCGATGAAGAAACCGTACAATCCGCCCGCGAACTCGTGGAAGAAATCAACCACGAAGTAAACCGCCAGCTGGACGACCGTGTACGCATTTACGAAGAAAAGATACTGCCCGCCCTGCGCAAAAACCACATCATCTTCTACCAGGACAGACATGTGGAACCGTTTCACCAGCAGTTTATCAAGGACTTTTTCCGGGAAGAAATCTTCCCCTACCTGCAACCCGTGCCCGTATCGAAAGACAAAATCGTCTCTTTTCTGCGAGACAACCGGCTCTACCTCGCCATCCGCCTCTATCCGAAGGAAAACAGGAACCCCGCCAACCGGCAGCCTTTCTATTTCGTCATGAAGCAGCCGTACGCCAAAGTGCCCCGTTTCATCGAACTTCCGCCCCGTGGAAACAACTATTACATCATGTTCACCGAGGACATCATCAAAGCGAACCTCAACCTTATTTTCCCCGGCTACGACGTCGATTCGAGCTACTGCATCAAAATATCCCGTGACGCCGACATTCTGATAGATGACACCGCCAGCAGCGCCGACCTCGTAGCCCAACTGAAAAAGAAGGTAAAAAAACGCAAGATAGGCGACGTCTGCCGCTTTGTCTACGACCGTGCCATGCCGCAAGACTTCCTCGACTTTCTGGTCGACGCCTTCCGCATCCACCGTGACGAACTCGTCCCCGGCGACAAGCACCTGAACCTCGAAGACCTGCGCCACCTGCCCAACCCGAACAAGTCTCTACGCCGCATCGAAAAGCCGCAACCGATGAAGCTGAACATCCTCGACGAAAAAGAATCGATCTTCAACTACGTCGCCCAAAAGGATCTGCTGCTGTATTACCCGTACCACTCCTTCGAGCACTTCACCCACTTCCTCTACGAAGCAGTGCACAATCCGGAGACGCGCGAAATCATGGTCACCCAATACCGTGTAGCCGAAAACTCGGCCGTCATCAACACCTTGATAGCCGCCGCGCAGAACGGCAAGAAAGTCACCGTATTTGTCGAGCTCAAAGCCCGTTTCGACGAAGAGAACAACCTCGCCACCGCCGAAATGATGCAAGCCGCCGGCATCAAAATCATTTACAGCATCCCCGGACTAAAAGTACACGCCAAAGTGGCCCTCGTCCGTCGCCGCGGACTGAATGGAGAGAAAATCCCCAGCTACGCCTACATCAGCACGGGCAACTTCAACGAAAAGACCGCCACCCTATACGCCGACTGTGGACTTTTCACCTGCCGCAAGGAAATAGTGAACGACCTTTACAACCTCTTCCGCACCCTGCAAGGCAAGGAAGATCCGAAATTCACCACTCTCCTCGTCGCCCGCTTCAACCTCATACCGGAACTGAACCGCCTCATCGACCGTGAAATATCCCTTGCCGACCAAGGCAAAGGCGGACGTATCATCCTCAAAATGAACGCCCTCCAAGACCCCGCAATGATCGACCGACTCTACGAGGCCTCCGAACACGGCGTGCAGATCGACCTCATCGTCCGCGGCATCTGCTGCCTCATACCGGAGCAGTCATACAGCCGTAACATCCGTGTCACCCGCATTGTCGACAGTTTTCTGGAGCACGCCCGCATCTGGTATTTCGGCAACGAAGGCCACCCCAAAGTATACATGGGCTCGCCCGACTGGATGCGCCGCAACCTCTACCGCCGTATCGAAGCCGTCACCCCCATCCTCGACCCTGACCTGCGCGCCAGTCTGATCGAAATGCTCCATATCCAGCTCGCTGACAACCAAAAAGCCTGTTGGGTAGACGACAAACTGCAAAACGTATTCAAAAAAAGAGCATCCGGCACCCCTGCTGTCCGTGCCCAATACGATTTTTATGAATGGCTCAAAAAAGACATTGTAACAGAAATGTAACACGTATGACATTTTTCCGCAACGTTAAACTCCGTTCTTTGCCTCCATAAATAAACATACACAACTTTCTTTATGGAGACAATTTACTTATGCATTATCATTTTCCTGTTCGTGCTGGCCGTGTTCGATCTCATCGTCGGAGTCAGTAATGATGCAGTCAACTTTCTGAATTCGGCGGTAGGCGCCAAGGCCGCTTCGTTCAAAACCATTCTTTTCATAGCCGGGATCGGTATTTTCATTGGCGCATCCCTGTCCAATGGCATGATGGATATAGCCCGTCACGGAATCTATCAGCCCGAGCATTTCTACTTTGCCGAAATCATGTGTATACTGCTCGCCGTCATGCTGACCGACGTAGTCCTTCTGGACGTCTTCAACTCTATGGGCATGCCCACCTCCACGACCGTCTCACTGGTCTTCGAGCTGCTCGGAGGAACTTTCGCCCTCTCCCTGATCAAAGTAAACAATGACGCCACCCTTGCGTTGGGCGATCTGATCAACACCGACAAAGCGCTTTCCGTGATCATGGCCATTTTCGTGTCCGTGGCCATCGCCTTCTTCTTCGGTATGTTAGTACAGTGGCTCGCCCGCATCGTTTTCACGTTCAATTACACGAAAAACATCAAATACAGCATCGGCCTTTTCGGTGGGATCGCCGCCACCTCCATCATCTACTTCATGCTGATCAAAGGGTTGAAAGACAGCTCCTTCATGACCCCCGAAAACAAACAATGGATACAGGACAACACGCTGCTGCTCATCGCCAGCTTCTTCGTCTTCTTCACGGCACTGATGCAAGTGCTGCACTGGCTCAAAGTCAACGTTTTCAAAGTAGTGGTGCTGATGGGCACCTTTGCTCTCGCCCTCGCCTTCGCCGGCAACGACCTCGTCAACTTCATCGGAGTCCCCCTCGCAGGCTACTCCTCCTTCATAGACTACACCACCAACGGAGCCGGAGCAAGTCCGGACAGCTTCCTGATGACCTCGCTGCTAGGCCCCGCCAAGACACCGTGGTACTTCCTTATCGGTGCCGGCGCCATCATGGTCTACGCCCTCTGCACCTCCAAAAAGGCGCACGCCGTCATCAAAACCTCGGTAGACCTCTCCCGTCAGGATGAAGGAGAAGAGAACTTCGGAAGTACCCCGATGGCACGCACACTGGTACGTTTCAGCATGACACTTGCCAACGGCACCTCCCGCATCATGCCCGAAAGCACGAAGCAGTGGATCAACTCCCGTTTCCGCAAAAACGAAGCCATCATAGCCGACGGAGCCGCTTTCGACCTCGTCCGCGCCTCTGTCAACCTCGTCCTCGCCGGGCTGCTCATCGCCTTGGGAACGTCGCTGAAACTGCCGCTCTCTACCACCTACGTCACCTTCATGGTAGCAATGGGTACGTCGCTCGCCGACCGTGCATGGGGACGTGACTCCGCCGTTTACCGTATCACAGGCGTTCTGAGCGTCATCGGCGGCTGGTTCATCACTGCCGGAGCCGCCTTCACCATCTGCTTCTTCGTAGCCCTCGTGCTGCACTACGGCGGCAACATCTCCATCATCGCACTGATCGGAATAGCGATTTTCATCCTCATCCGCAGCCAGGTGATGTATAAGAAACGCAAGGCGAAAGAGAAAGGCAACGAAACGCTGAAACAACTCATGCAGACCGCCGACAGCGAAGAAGCGCTGCAACTGATGCGTAAACATACCCGCGAAGAACTCGCCAAAGTGCTGGAGTACGCCGAAACGAATTTCGAACTGACCGTCACCTCCTTTATACACGAAAACCTGCGCGGACTGCGTCGTGCCATGGGTTCCACGAAATTCGAAAAGCAGCTCATCAAGCAGATGAAACGCACCGGAACCGTTGCCATGTGCCGCCTCGACAACAACACCGTGCTCGAAAAAGGACTCTACTACTATCAAGGCAACGACTTCGCCAGCGAACTGGTGTACAGCATCTCGCGCCTCTGCGAACCGTGTCTTGAACACATCGACAACAACTTCAACCCGCTCGACGCCATTCAGAAAGGTGAATTCAGCGACGTGACCGAGGACATCACTTATCTGATTCAGCAATGCCGCAAGAAGTTGGAAAACAACGATTATCAGAATATGGAAGAGGAAATCCGCCGTGCCAACGACCTCAACGGACAGCTATCGCAACTGAAACGCAAAGAGTTGCAGCGTATCCAAAGCCAGTCGGGCAGTATCCGGGTAAGTATGGTTTATCTGACCATGGTGCAGGAAGCTCAAAATGTAGTGACTTACATCATTAACCTGATGAAGGTAAGCCGGAAATTCCAGATGGAAACAGAAATGCCGTAAGGTGGCTCATCCCCCAAAAGCACACAACAAAAGGGTTTATCTTCAAAAAGTCTATCTGATTAAATAAAATGCATTAGAGATAAACCGGAAAAAGCAAGAAGGGCTGCTCCCAAGTAGAATTGGGGCAGCCCTTTTTATGGTTGGGCGGTTGACTGTTATCCAATCTGCCGGGATATTCTTTTATAGATGTCAAAATTCTCCAACTACCGCATTATCGGGCTCAAAAAACATAATGTAGCAAACAGGGGTATAGGTGACTCCATTTTTTGATAATACACTTTTCCTATATAAAAATCCCTTTTATACTACACTTTTCCATAAATCCTACATCTCAGAGCAGGTATGAATCATTTCGCACAAGAAATGAAATGAATTAAATTCCACTACCTATTACTATACAATTACCTATTACTTTCCCATACAAAAATCCCCTTTATTCAACCCCATATCATAGACAGATACGGTTTTAAATAAAAGGGGATTCTCTAGTTTTTAAGAGAGGAGGTCGGTTTATGAATCTCCCGTCTTTTTAGCTTTCCGACGACGGAAGCGCAAGAGTGCTTCCAAAATATCCAATAACTTTTCTAAAAATAATTTCATAGCTTCCTTCTTTAGAGTTAAAAAACAGAGTGAATGGAGCAATTTAATAAGGGAACCGATCATGCATTAGTGAGTCAGCGATTCAGCCTCATTAAACGGTTGGGTCCGGAGCCTCATCGTCGTCGCCTCCGGGAGTGCTTCCTCCGCCGGGAGTGTCTCCGCCTCCCGAATGATTTTTATCATCGTCGTCCACAAAGCCGCCCGCTACGTCCTTGACGTGGACAAATTCTACTCCGGAAGTCAGTGCACGGGTAGTGACGCCATCGGCAGAACGGGTATATTCGGGAGTAAACTGACAGCGCAGCGAAACGATCTGCGAACTGCTGACTTTACTTTCCAACACGACTCCCTTTCCTCCGGCTTTGGCGATCATCGTAAATGTGCCCAAGCCTTCGAGACGTACTGTGCGGCTGTTGAGCAACTGTTCACGCATCACGGACATCAAGTTTCGAATCACGTTGTGGACATCACCCGGTGTCAGAGAAGCCTTCTCGGCGATCAGCTCCGCCATCTTCTGCGTGTTGACCATTTTCGAGAATTTCACGAGGCGGGGGTAATACAGTTTCTGTCCCGCTTTGTTGGCGATATTCGCCTGGTAAGGTTTGTAAATTAATGGCATAAGGTTGTTTTCCTTTCTTTTTTTAATGGTTGATGTAAGTTTTCTATGTGCAATCGATTACGGTGACAAAAGTAGGCGATGGCAAAAAAGTCCGGATACACGATGTAACGACTTGTAACGGAAGAGCACCAGTCGGCACGGCTTCGCACAAATACTGCCTCCAAGGACTTCTGTACAAAGCAACACCAAACGACTAAAAAAGGCGTACCTTTACATTGGCAACGAAAACGAAAGAAAGAAATATAGAAAAGATAGTAAAAGCAGTATCAAAAGACAATGAAAGCAAAAATCATGAAACCAACTTCCGAAGAAAATGCAACCCTGCCCCGCATACAGGCATACAGCAAAAGCCAACTGGCCACTCTCTACCTGCCCCACATACAGCCCGCCTCCGCACGCCGCACTCTCCGCAGCTGGATCGCCAAGAACACGGCACTACAAAACGAACTCGCCCGCACGGGATATTCCGAGAAAGCCATCCTGCTCACTCCGGCGCAAGTAGGGCTCATCTTCCGTTTCTTGGGGGAGCCTTGATTCGAGCTGACTATCCGCATGGCTTCCCCTCCCTTCGGGAAGGGGCTGACTTTTTAGTCAAGCCCCATTCTTCGGGAAGCAAGTATATTTCCGTCACGCCACGTCCCTTTCAAACCTTCTCTTCGTTGGCCGTATAAGGCAGCGTGAACCAAAAAGTACTCCCCTGACCCAGCCGTGAGACAGCACCGATCTTTCCTCCCATCCTTTCGACGATTGCCCGGCAAATGGTGAGTCCGAGTCCCGTGCCCTGCACAAAGCTGTTGAGTTTGACAAAATTCCCGAAGATTTCTTCCAACCGTTCCTCCGGTATCCCGCAACCGGTGTCGGTGACATAGAAATGCAGGAAACCGTCTTCGCGCACATCAAACCCGAACTCAATGCTGCCTTCCCCGGTAAACTTCACGGCATTATTCATCAGATTCATCATCACCTGTACCAGACGGTTACGGTCCGCCTTTACGACACATTCGGTCGTCCGGCGGTGATAGCAGATACAGATGCCGGACTTTTTATTCCTCAACCGGAACGTATCTTCGAGTTCGATAAACAGGCCGTGCACATCTACCGGGGCGTAGTCGAACTCCATCGTTCCGGCTTCGATCTTCGAAAGGTCGAGCACATCGCTGATAAGCTGCAACAGGAGTGTGTTGTTGTTTTCAATGATGTTGATATATTCCTGTTTCTCTTCCGAAATCCCCCTTTCCGCTGACACCAGCAGCGAGGAAAAGCCGACAATGGCGTTGAGGGGAGTGCGTATTTCGTGGCTGATGTTGGCGAGGAAAGAAGATTTGAGCGTGTTCGCCTCCTCGGCTTTCACCTTTGCCTGTACGAGCGCTTCCTCCATTTCCTTTCGTTGGGTGACAGTCATCGAAGTGCCGATAAGGCTCAGCGGTTTTCCGTTCGCGTCGCGCTCGTCCACGGCTGCGCGCACTTCTACCCATTCATTCTGTTGCGGGGAAGGAAGCCACTGTCTGCCTACCCGATATTCCTCGCGCATTTTCTGCGTTTCGCCATTGGCGAGGCGCTCGAAGGCGTCCCGCACGCGTTCGCGGTCTTCATCGCAGATTTTCGCGAAACAGGCGGAGGTGGGCACGATAATCAGGTTGCCGTCATGCGTCACCTCCTCTTCGGTGACGTACAAGTCGTGGCTGACGTTGCACGAGAGGAGGCCGGTCCGCAAATCCCATTTCCAAGGGGTCATGTCGGCAGCGTCGAGGGCGGCGGACAACTTATGGTTGGTGGATTTCAGCATTTGCTGCGTCAGCACCAGTTCGGTATTGTCCACACCAAAGACATCGACGCAGCCTTTCGTTTTGGAATGTATGGAGATGACGGTCAGATGAGTTTTCGTCTTCTCCAGATAATACTGAAAGGTTATTTGCCTGTTGTCATTCAGTTCGCTGTACCTGTCGGGCAGTTCCGGCGAATAATCCGGATTGAGTTCGCTGTATTTCTTTCCCAGTATTTTTTCTTTGGGCAGGATGTATTTCTCGAAAGTGGGATTCACTTCCCGGTAGACATAGTCGATAATCCGGCCACCGGGGTCGAATATGAGCTCGACACGGGCATAGAGAACGGGCATGTTTTCGACCAGACTGCTATAGCTCCTCATGATCTCCAGCCGCCTGCTCCTCTCATGCAGCGCCCTCCGGAGCCATATCACATAGATGACGGCCAGTGCTATCAAAGAGAAAAACAGGGCCAGATAATATTTGTTCCGCTCGAAAAAAGTGGGGGGCTTCATACAAAAAACAGTGTCGTCGGGACACAGGCCGAGCAACAGTCCGCTCTCTACGTAGTCGGCATAATTGATGACGGATGGGGGCGTCCCCATCGCTGCCGTTTCCACTCTGTGCGGATGCGACGCTCCGTCCAGGCGGCTTTTGATCACCGGGAGCAGATGTTTCTTTATTTCACTGTCTGTCCAGAAATAGCCGCCGATCAACAGGAAAGGCATCACTTCCTCCGCTTCTTTCCTGCATTGCGCGCTGATCCAGCGCCTGTCGGACATGAAGACCTGTTTGCGCATATCCGGGACAACGGTCGCCATCAGTTCCATGTGCTCGGCACATATGTCAACCGGGCTGTTCTGGACGCGAAACTCTTTATAGACAGGGGCCATAAAGTCATCGCTCCACAGACAGTTTTCGGTATAGGAATTGATGATTAATAGTTGACAAGAAGAGGGGCGGCCGGCATAAATGTAAGTCTGAAATGCACTGATCAGAAAGATTGCAAGTGCCGCTGTTTTTCGAGTTATCCGCGCTTCCATAAATAGTGATTGTTTTGATTGTTTGCGGAACCGATCACTGAATATCTTAAAATATTGCTATTAAATCTTTAAATATTACTATACAAAAAGGTAAGTTCTGTAAGAACTTGGTAGAGCGACTTATCTGCCAGTTTATAATATATTACTAAAGAAATAAAAACAAACAGACTTATTAAAAGCCGTCATCTGCATTCTCAGCTCGGAAAACGGATTCGTTTTACCCGAACTGAGAATGCAATAATTAGAATTTGTAAATAATGACGAACGTGCAATACGGTAGAAACCGACAAAGGAAAACAAATAAATATCTAAAAGAGAAAACGTAGGATGTCAACATCGAATATGAAATCTGAGTGAACAATAAAACTTATTTTTCAGAATAAAAGCGTTTCTGCATGGTTTTCTCAATAATATGATTACATTTGTGGTGACATTATAACAAGGGAATAAAATGGAAATCCATCGCTGATATCGAATCGTTTTTTTACGAATACAGACTACCAAGTTCTTACAGGACTTACCTCATTCCGTCAGTTGTTCTTTCCTTTGTCCCGATCATTGTCGTCGCTCAAAGGTGTTGTTCTTTTCCTCGTCTTTCATGCGCAATAATTTATCTTTACCGAAATTTATTTCTATCACCACTTTCTTGGGCGAGTCGATATGGTAACTCACAATTCCGGCATCTCTAATCAAGAACATAATAATGACAACCAGCATCCCGACCAGATTTTCGGCAAAGACACAATTGACGGACACGCAGTGCGCTAAATTAAAAATCGTCGTCCAATTGGACATTCTCTTTCCCATCCAGGCCGAGTGGAAGCGCTTGATCGACGATGCCGAACAGTCCGAATGCTGCTGAAGATAAGCGTCGTCAAAGCCGTTATCCCGGCTGACTTTCATAATCGAATCGATGACTTTCTGTTTTTCTTCGTCATCACTGTGCTGCAAGCCATTACATTGCTTTTTCTTCCATTGCTTCTCTTCGACTCTTTCCTGAAGGGCATCCCTGTTCTCGTCATACACGGACTTTTCGCCACTCTGATTTGCTTTTTTCTGACTCATGCTTTTCTGATTTGCTTTTTCCTGACTCATGCTTTTCTGATTTACTTTTTTCTGACTTGTACTTTTCTGATTTACAGTCCTTTTTACTTCAATGTGTTGTTCTCTTTCACTACTGTTCTGGCAGTTTTCTTTTTTGTTCATTACTAATTATATTTAAATTAATCCGACAAAATTCGGGATTTACCTTTAACATTTTGGGTCACGCGTGACTCTTTCTACATATTTTTTCATTTTAGTCAAGCGTGAACGGTTTTTATTCTACCCATAATCTACTTTTGCCCCGAAATCAATAAAAAACAATTGAATCATATGACTGAAATGAAAAAACAACATTCCCTCCCACGGGTACGGCTCATGAGGCGGGCCGCCGTCATCCGTCGCAACAATGACATGAACCGGCGTGATGCGCTCATCATCGCCCACCGAATCGGTGGACTGATACGGAAAATGCACAGGGAGAACGTGAAATTCTGCTACACCAAGCAGGACGGAACCGTGCGCCACGCTGTCGGCACGCTCACCGGATATCAACACAGTTTTCACCGCCCCTATATGCCACGACCGGAAAATACGTTTGTAGTCTACTACGATCTCGAAGCCAAAGGGTGGCGCACGTTTCATGCCGAAAATTTCCTTTGCGTCGAATGAGTTTCGAAGAGCAGATGAGATTCGGAGAGCAAATGAGTTTCGGGCAGCAGATAAGTTTTGGACAGCAAATGAATTTCGGAGAACAAATGACTTCAGAAGAACGAAAAGAATGGGAAACGCTTTGCAGAATGTATCATGTGGACTCTTTGTATGAAGCCATTCAAGGGTGTCGGGAGGAGCTGGAGTTTCTCGTTCGCTGTGCCGAACGGCTCGAACCCCGTGCAGAGGAGGAATGAGAAAGGTCAAAGACCGGAGTAAGCGGGCGGAACCGCCTCATGTCAGCGAGGAGGCTACGCCGTTTAACAGTCCTTGTTTATGCCGTTTCTACCTTGCAGGCTACGCCGTTTCTACCATGCAGGCTGCGCCGTTTATCCCCGGTGGTTTCGGAAAAGGGATTTCTTTTTAACGAAGTATAATTTTATTAACAATATAAAGAATAAAGTATGGAAAATTGGAGATTTATCGAAGCAAATTCCGATTATATGGTTTCAGACCACGGGCGGATATTGAGTTTCAAAGGCAAATCGAAGTTGATAATCAGCAGCAGCATTACCGCAAAAGGTTATGAGTACGTGGCCATCCGCCAAAAGGGGATATACGTCGGCTACTCTGTACACCGCTTAGTGGCAACAGCTTTTATCCCCAACCCGAAGCGTCTCCCCCAAGTGAACCACCTCGACGGAAACAAGCTCAACAACCACGTCGCCAACCTCGAATGGTGCGATGCCTACGACAATGTCATGCACGCCATCCGGACCGGTCTGCGTCCGTCGTCACCCGCCCTCTCCCCCGTCCCCTGTGCCACAACGGACGAGGCAGGAAATATCCTGCAAGCCTATCCATCCATGAACGCACTGGTAAAAGGGGAACAAATGAACCCTAAACAACGTAATTGGCTGGTGCTGCATTTATTACACCCCGAAAGACTGAAGCAATCGGCCATGAAGAAAAAGCCAAGAGCCGAAAGAAGCGGTTCGGAAGAATGCTTTCTGATAGCACCCGAAATACCTGTGCTGACTGTCAAAGCTGATTCAATCGGGGAGTTCGAAGCAGGCAATCTGCTCGGAACAGGCAGATCGAGTAATTCAGTCGGAGAGTCCGAAGCAGGCAATCTGCTCGGAACAGGCAGATCGAGCAATTCAGTCGGGAAGTCCGAAGCAGGCAATCTGCTCGGAACAGGCAGATCGAGCAATTCAGTCGGAGAGTCCGAAGCAGGCAATCTGCTCGGAACAGGCAGATCGAGCAATTCAGTCGGAGAGTCCGAAGCAGGCAATCTGCTCGGAACAGGCAGATCGAGTAATTCAATCGGGAAGTCCGAAGCAGGCAATGTATGTGTGCAGTCAGTTTCTTCTCCCCTTGTTTCATCGCCTCTTCCTCTTATTTCTCTCTTTGTTCCCGCACACCATTCAATGACGCAACACTATTACCGCCGCCTGTCTCCCGAAGAATCCGCCATTTTTGGTTTCAACACTTATATATTGCCCAGAGAAAGAGAACAAAGAAAGGAGTTTCTGCAATGAAAGACACCATCATCATCCACTGTTCCGCCACCCGTGCGGGACAGAACATCACCGCTGCCGATATCGACTGCTGGCACCGTGCCCGTGGCTTCTGGTCCATCGGCTATCATTACGTCATCCGCCTCGACGGCACCATCGAACCGGGACGAGACGTCACCCTCGACGGGGCGCATTGTATGGGCTGGAACCAGCGTTCCATCGGCATCTGCTACGTCGGCGGACTGGACAAGGAAGGCCGCCCCGCCGACACACGGACAGATGCACAACGCACTGCCCTCATCCGACTGGTGAAATCTCTGCAACTGGCCTTCCCCAACGTGAAACAGGTCATCGGACACCGGGACACAAGCCCCGACCTCAACGGAGACGGCATCATCTCACCCAATGAATACATGAAAGCCTGTCCCTGCTTCGATGTGAAAAAGGAGTTCTAGGGAGTAGTTGTACGCAATAGTAACTCTATTCTCCTCCTTCGGGAAGGAGGAGTACCCGTAGGGGGAGGTGGTAGGTGAATGCATAATCCTATCATTTACAAAGAAATAGGTATAAACATTATTTCTCCTACCACCTCGGTCTGCGACCACTCCTCCTTCCCGAAGGAGGAGAATAGAGATAGAATCGACTTTCTAGTCACCCCCAATTGAGATAGAATCGACTTTTTAGTTACCCTCAGTTGAGAGACAGAACTGACTATCAAGTAGCTTATCACCATACTGAAATGAGCTAAATTAAAATTACCGATTCGCCTTATTCATTATTTATCATTCAATATCACTCTAAATATTCAAAAAGATGGCCCGTATTTCCAAACCCGGATTAGATTATTTCCCGCTCGATGTCAACTTCTTCCAAGACAGGAAGGTACGCCGCATTTCCAACCGTCATCATGCAGCAGGAATTGCCGCACTCACTTCCCTGCTCTGCCTCATCTACAAAGAAAAGGGATTTTACATCGCATGGAATCAAGATACCTTGTTCGACATTTCGCAGGAAGTGTGTTGCGAGGAGGAGGAGATGCAGGCCATCATCGACGACTGCCTGTCCGTCGGACTGTTCGACACCTATATATATAAGGAGTACGGGATTCTGACTTCGCAAGCCATCCAAGAGCAATACCACAAAATCATTACCGACAGCCGAAGGAAATACAAACTTCCGCTGGAACAGTTTTGGCTCATCAAGGAAGGAGAGGATGGAACGGAAAATAATTCCGCAGAAATAAGAAATAATATAAATTCAAAAGGTACAGAAGTGGATGAAGCGGAAAGCCATATAGTAGGCGCAGAAGTCAACGCAATAAAAACAGGAATCAATATCACAGCTACAGAAGTTACTAAAACAAAGACAGGAATCGACACGACAGGCACAAATATCCATGCAGCAGGCACAGGAATCAATGCTACAAAAACAGTGACCGACGAATCAGCTATGAAAATTAATGCTGCAAAAAACCGAGAAATTGCAGCAACAATCCCACAAACAAAACAGGAAACGGATACAGAAATCGAAAGTAAATCGGAAACAGATACTGAGATTAAAAGCAAACCGGAAAGAGAAAGAGAAAGAGACAAAGAAAGGGAAAGACAAAGCAAAACCGAAAATGAATGGGAGAAGGATAGAGAGCAGCCGCCCGTTCCGTCAAACGGCGTTTTTCAGGCTGCGCCTGTTGCTGTCAAAGGTTTGTCTTTAGAAATCTCGTCCGGAAAAAGAGGGGAGGAAAATAAGGAAGAAAGAAGAAATGAAGGAATAGATCAGAAGGGAGAAACTAGATATAACGGAATTCAATACGAAAGAAACCAGCTAGAAGAAGCCAAGCACAACGGAACCCAATACGAAAGAAACCAGCAGGAAGAAGCCAAGCACAACGGAACTCAATACGAAAGAAGTCAGCAGGAAGAAGCCAAGTACAACGGAACTCAATACGAAAGAAACCAGCAGGAAGAAGCCAAGCACAACGGAACTCAGTACGAAAGAAACCAGCAGGAAGAAGCCAAGCACAACGGAACTCAGTACGAAAGAAGTCAGCAAGAAGAAGCCCCGAACGAAAGCACTGCTTCCGGAGGATTCTCCGAATCCCTGCTACGCCTCAACATGGACGCCATCGGCATCCGGAACGAACCAACCGTGAAAGCCATCCTCGCCCTCGCCCGACGCAGAAAGCTGGGTGGTCCCTGCGGCACCTTATGGAAAGTCCTCAGCTCCGAATACCGCTCCACCCTGCTCAAAAAGAACGAGCCGGGCGACTACATCCTCTGGGCACTCAACCACTCGGCAGAATTTGAAGACACCTACAACGGCATCCTCAAAAAGCGAGTTAGGGGAAGATGAACATTTTTAAGAGGGAGATGAACATTTTTGAGCACCCACGTCATTTATTTCTCCCGCCAAACGCATCATAAAACAATAATTTATCCTATCTTTGTAGAATAAAGAAAAGCCTCTTCACTATACATGCGAAGAGAAACATCTCTTTACAACATAAAAGAGAAACAACCAAAACAATGAGCAAATTTATCAATCCGTTCACCGACTACGGATTCAAACTAATATTCGGCAGAGAAGTGTCTAAGGATTTACTAATCGAATTTCTGAACGACCTGCTCGAAGGTGAACGAGTGATAACGGACTTACAGTTTTTGAATAATGAGCAATTGCCGCTCTATCCGGAAGGACGAGGTATTATCTATGATGTATATTGCACCACGGACACAGGCGAAAAAATCATCGTTGAAATGCAGAACTGTATGCAAAGCAACTTCAAAGAACGCTCGATTTATTATTTATCGCGTGCCATCGTCAATCAAGGAAGGGTAGGCAATGAATGGAAGTTTGAAATAAAAGCCGTATACGGAGTTTTCTTGATGAATTTCATTATCGACAAGAACATAAAACTCCGCACGGATGTTATTCTAAGTGACAGGGAAACAGGAGAACTCTTCTCGGATAAGTTCCGGGAAATCTTTATCGCTCTCCCTCTCTTCAACAAAAACGAAGAGGAATGCGAAACGAATTTTGAACGTTGGATTTATATATTAAATAATATGGAAACTTTAAAACGCCTGCCATTCAAGGCACGAAAAGCCGTCTTCGAAAAACTCGAAGAGATCGCTGATGTGGCTTCTATGTCTCCAAAGGAGAGAGAGCTATACGACAATAGCGTCAAAGTGTACCGGGATTATTTGGTGACAATGGATGCAGCGGAAAAGGAAGGAATAAAGAAAGGGATGGAAGAAGGGCTGAAAGAAGGAATGAAAGAAGGGCTAAAGAAAGGACTTGAAGAAGGACTTGAGGAAGGCCTGAAGAAAGGCCTGAAGAAAGGTCGCGAAGAAGCCTTGAACATCTTTCAGACAGCCATCGACATGAAAAAGCAAGGAATTGACAATCAACTCATTGCCGAAAAGACCGGTCTGCCCCTATCGCTCATAGAAAGCCTCAAATAAAGGTAGAACCTAAGCATCCGCCCCCTGAAAACAAGCCAAGTACCTGCCCGAAAAAGATGACTGAGATCGAAAAAGAAAGGGAAAAGGTTGCGATTATAGTAAGTGAGCCGGGAAGCCAAGTTGCGGAAAGAAGCACTTATATTCTGATTTACAATAAGATAGAATAAAAAAGGAGGAAAAAGAGAGGCTTTAAAATATCAATAAGTCTTAGAAGAACTTGGTACATTCGTGATTGTAAACTTACCATCAATATCCGTGATAGTACCAAGAGTAGTGCCATTCACTAATACCGAAGCACCTACAACAGGCAGGCCATCTTCCTCGGCGGTTACCACACCGGTAACTCGGGACGTCTGCGCTGTCACCAGACCTATACCCAAAAAAAGGAAGGTCATAAAGAACATCAATTTTCTTTTCATAAATTCTCTCTTAAATTTAACCTATAAATAGACTTCTAGTCTCTAACAGGCTGCAAAGATAACACTATTTATATCAAAATTAAAAAAGTGTTACGTTTTTAACTATAAAGTATCATATTGAAAGAATTTAATCAGTATATTGATGAAATGAGAAGATTTGAGCACGATTTTAATAATATTCAAATTACATTACACGACATAAAGATAGTGTTAAAATCGTTATTTTCATAAAATAACATCAGCGAATCATTCAAAATGCTATCTTTTTATCATTTTATGCCTTAAATAGCCCCAAAAACACTTAACGCTTCCCGAAAGGACAACTCCCCACCGTACCAAGTTCTTCTAAAACTTTGCGCGTTTCCTATGTAGGAATGGTTCCGCAGACAGTAACGATCAAACAGGGCGTTATCAACGTAGTATTAAAAAGTGACGCCAAAGCCCTGGACGAAGTCGTAGTAACGGCCATGGGTATCTCCCGCGAAAAGAAAGCGCTGGGCTACGCCGTTCAGGACGTGAAGTCCGAACAACTGACCCAAGCTTCCAACTCCAGCCTGGCAGGAGCGTTGCAAGGAAAAGTTTCCGGTCTGGATATCAAACCTTCGAGCGGTATGCCCGGAGCATCTTCACAGATCACGATCCGTGGCGCACGTTCTTTCTCCGGAGATAACACGCCGCTTTACGTAATCGACGGAATGGCAGTGACCAGTACTCCTGACGTAGATACGGACATACAGAACAACGGTAGTGTTAGCGGTGTGGACTTTGCCAACCGCGCGGTAGATATCGACCCGAACGACATTGAAAGTATCAACATTCTGAAAGGACAGGCGGCTTCGGCACTTTACGGAATCCGCGCATCCAATGGTGTGATCATCATCACCACCAAAAGCGGTAAGGGACTGGAAAAAGGCAAACCCCAAGTCAGTTTCTCATCCAATGTCAGTTTTGACGTAGTCGGTCGCCTGCCCGAATTCCAAAAGACGTATGCACAGGGGTCCGGCGGAAGATACAGCCCAACTTCAGGATTATCCTGGGGACCTAAGATTTCTGAACTGTCCAACGATCCCAATTATGGCGGCAACACCGACAACGAATTTACTCAAAAGTATGGCATGCAATCCGGCAAATATTACGTGCCGCAGCGTGCTTCAGCAGGTCTTGACCCTTGGGCTACTCCACAGGCTTACGACAATACAAAAGAATTCTTCGAAACAGGTATCACTTGGAGCAACTCGCTGAACGTGGCACAAACGCTGGAAAAAAGTTCATACTCCGTTTCTCTTGGAAATACGCACCAAGACGGTATTATCCCCAAAACTGGCATGGACAGATACAACGTGAAAGTAAGCGCCGAAACGAAACTGACGAATAACTTCACAACTGGTTTTGCAGGAAACTACATCACGACTTCGATTGACAAGGCGGTAACGTCCGGAAACGGACTGCTGAGAACTGTTTACGCTTCGCCCGCAAGCTACGATCTGGCAGGTATCCCCAGCCATGTAGACGGCGACATTTATAAGCAAAACTCTTTCCGTGGAAATTTTGACAATGCCTATTGGGCTATTGACAACAACAAATACACAGAAGACACCAACCGTTTCTTCGGAAATGTATATGCCACTTATCAAACAGATTTCGGAACGGCCAACCATAAACTGAACGCGAAATATATGTTAGGTGTAGACGCTTATACCACTCACTACTCTGACAGCTACGGATACGGAAGTAACACCGGCGGCGGTCGCGGCCAGATAGAAAACTACGGTTGGACAAACGCTACCTACAACTCATTGCTGACCATCAACTACGACTGGCGCATCAATGACGACTGGGGATTGAACGCTGTAGCAGGTAACGAATTTATCCAGAGCAACAGAAAGAAATACTACGAATACGGAACAAACTATAACTTCGCAGGGTGGAATCATATCAACAATGCAACCACTCAGCTTACAGAAGAAGAAAGATGGAAAAACCGTACTGTCGGTTTCTTCGGCAACGTATCGGCTTCGTACAGAAACATGCTTTATCTGACTGTGACCGGACGTCAGGACTATGTGTCCAACATGCCGCGCAACAACCGTTCGTTCTTCTATCCCTCTGTGTCAGCAGGTTTCATCCTGACAGAACTTGATGAACTGAAAAATGATGTAGTCAACTACGCCAAACTGAGAGTTTCTTATGCGGAAGTAGGACAGGCTGGTGATTTCCTTGAGAATTATTACTCGACTCCCACGTACGGAGGAGGATTCTATTCGCTGACTCCCATCATGTACCCCATCAAAGGTACTACTGCCTATACCCCGTACTACACAATATTCGACCCGAATCTGAAACCGCAGAATACACGTTCGTACGAAATCGGTGCCGACGTGAACTTCTTCGACAACCTGATTACGTTGAATTATACTTATTCGCGTCAGAACGTCAAAGACCAGATATTTTCAGTGCCTTTGGCGTCTTCTACCGGTGCCAGCAAACTGTTGACAAACGGTGGTAAGATTCATACCGACACGCACGAAATCACATTGGGATTCAACCCGATCCGCACGAAGAATATCAACTGGGACTTCGGTTTCAACTGGACCAAAATCGACAACTATGTAGACGAACTGGCTCCGGGTGTGGAAAACATTTCACTGGGTGGTTACGTCACTCCACAGGTTCGTGCATCAGCAGGCGAAAAATTCCCTGTAATCTATGGCGTAGGATATAAGAGAGACGCTAACGGCAATCGTCTGGTAGACGAAAACGGTTTGCCTGTCGCCGGTGAGGCACAGGTGATCGGAAAAGTTTCTCCGGATTTCGTAATGGGTTTCAATACGTCATTGCGTCTGTGGAAATGTACCATCAGTGCTGTACTTGACTGGAAACAAGGTGGTCAGATGTACAGCAGAACTACCGGTTTGTCCGACTACTACGGCGTCAGCAAAAGAACAGAAAATCGGGAAGGCACGATCATCTTTGACGGTTACAAACAGGACGGAACCAAAAACGATATCGCCATCACCGGAGCCAATGCGCAACAAGTGTACTACAGCCGCCTGAACGATATTGACGAATCTTCTGTATACGACAACTCGTTCATCAAACTCCGCGAAGTGGCAGTAAGCTACAAAGTACTCCAGAAAAAGTGGATGGAACTTTCGGTGAATGCTTTCGCAAGAAATATCCTCGTCTGGGCACAGATGCCTGACCTTGATCCGGAAGCCAGCCAAGGAAACAACAATATGTCCGGAGCTTTCGAAGACTATTCAATGCCGCAAACAGCTAGCTTTGGTTTCGGCTTTAATATTAAATTTTAATCTGCAAGACAATGAAAAAATATAAATCAATAGGAAAATTGCTGGCAGTTTCTTTCTTTACTGCTGTCATTGCTTCTGCTTGTACGGAAGATGCAATGGACAAAGTCAACAAGAATCCCAATAACCCGCAGGATGCTCCGGCGAAGTTTTTGATAACAGACTTGGGAGTCAGCACTGCATTCAGCACAGTAGGAGGAGATTTTTCACTCTATTCGTCCGTTTACATGGAGCACGAAACAGGTATCGGCAACCAACTCTACCGGGCAGAAGTCCGCAGCGGAGAACCGACCACTGCCACGACCTACAACAATGCGTGGATCAGCGTTTACGCCAATATAAAGAATGCAAAGATTGTAATCAACAAGTGTCAGGAAGACCCATCGGAAAAAGGCAATGTAGTAACTGAAGCAATAGCCAGAATCCTTCTTGCCTACAATGGTGCGGTAGTAGCCGATGTGTTCGGAGACACACCGTTCAGCGAAACCGGAGTTTTAAATCCGGACGGCACACCGAAGTATATGCAACCTAAAATTGATTCACAAGAGTCTATCTACAAAGAAGTAATGCAGAACCTGGATGCTGCTATCACACTTTTGAAGGATGGAACAGCCGAAGACGAAGGATTATCAGGTGCAGTGGGATCAAAAGACCTCATCTACGGATCAGACCAAGATGCACAAGCCGGTCTGTGGCTTAAAACAGCTTATGCACTGAAAGCACGCTATACAATGCGTCTTCTTAACAAAAGCGCCAATCAGACCACCGATCTCCAAAACATTCTGACCTATGTAAGTAAATCATTTACCAATGCAAATGAAGAATGTAAACTGGACATTTATGACGGTGATTCTCAACTAAATCCCCTTTGGGCTTTCAGCTATAGCCGCAACAGCCTTGCAGCCAGCGAAAGTCTCATCGAGAAATTTGCAACAAGAAATGACCCGCGAGCTCCACGCTCATTTATCCAACCTGATCCTAGCGGAAATGTTGTATATGGAGGCGGTGCAAATCAAGCCACAACAATCGATGCCATCAACGTAGCTCCTAACGGCACCCCTCAGGAATTACAGAATAATTATGGCATGTCTATGGCCTCATGGGCTATGACCGCTCCCACACAACTGATCAGTTACCATGAAGTAAAATTCCTCGAAGCAGAAGCCCTGTGTCGTCTGGGTGGCAGAGTAGATGAAGCAAAAGCCGCTTTGAAAGATGCCGTTATCGCTGCATTTGCCAATTTGGAGAATACAGTTGCCGATGCCGCCAGAAACTGGCTGGGCGGGAAAGCCGATTTCTTGGGTGACGCCGTCGCCGAAGCCTATTTTGATAATGAAGTAGCTCCTCTTTTTGCCGCTAACCCATTAAAAGAAACAATGGTACAGAAATATCTCGCATTCTTCGGAGCATCCGGCGAATCTTTGGAAGCTTACAATGACTACCGCCGTATGAAAGGTGCGAACGAGAACTTAGTGGAACTGAAAAACCCGCTGAATTCCAACAAATTCCCGCTGCGTTTCGGTTACGGAGCAGACGATGTATTGGCAAATGTAGCCATCAAAGAAGCCTTTGGTGACGGACAATACGTATACTCCGAACCCGTTTGGTGGGCAGGCGGAAGCCGATAAAAATCGCTCTTAAAATCTCTCAAAGGAGAGACTTTACATAGAGTCGTTTCTGAACTCTAACAAATTAACGGAAACGAACAGAAATAGGCCGACCGTGAGGTCCGCCTATTTTACTTTTACAGCCTTCTGCCGAAACTGTCGGACAGAGGCATTCCAGACAATACACCCGGATTGATACAGTAATATCCGGATTGACATAGAAACGTCCGGACACAGCTGACGGGGATAATGTGGATTTTCATATAGTAAGAATCCATATTATCCCCGTCAGCTATTTGTTAATATCACAAATACAAAACAGGAAAAACACCCGAATTGTTATACCGTTTTTCTACTCAGCGATACCGTTTTACCGGATAAAGATCCTGTTTGCCGGAGCAAAGACCGGTTTAACAAACAAAAAAAGATCAGTCTACCGGACAAAAAAGAATCGGTCTACCAGACCAGCTCGGGGAAATACTTCGTCAGCGTATTGCGCAGAATCGACAGTGTGATCGGTTTCACCAGCACTTCGCTCGCTCCCGCGTTCATCGCATTCTCCTTGTCAGAGCTGAAAGCGTAGGCGGTCTGCATGATAATAGGGATTTCCTTGTTTTCTCCGCGGATGATTTTCGTAGCATCCAGTCCGTTCATCACAGGCATTTTGATGTCCATCAGGATCGCTTTAGCCTCGTTGCCGTATTCCTTGAACAGTGCCACGATTTCTTCGCCATTCTTGGCCCACTGTATATCACATTTCTTTCCGATGATTGCTTTGATCAATTTGAAGTTGCTGTCGTCGTCCTCAGCCACTAAGATAAGAGGTCTGAATTCATTTGTTTGTCCGCCTTCCATATCGTTTCTATATTATTTTTAAAATTATTCTTTTAAATTACTTTTTAGTCAACATATTTCAGTTAATAATGCTTTTCAGCCCGCAAGTTATAAAAAAGATTGATATATTTCGCTATCTTTGCGCCTCAAATTATAAAGAATTGTATGATTTCGATAGACGGACTAGCCGTAGAGTTTAGCGGCACTACCCTATTTAGTGATATTTCTTTCGTTATTAATGAAAAAGACCGCATCGCCCTGATGGGGAAAAACGGAGCGGGAAAAAGTACCTTACTCAAGATTCTGGCAGGAGTCAGACAGCCTACCCGTGGCAAGGTTTCGGCCCCCAAGGATTGCGTAGTAGCCTATCTCCCACAGCATTTGATGACGGAAGACGGCAGAACCGTGTTTGCCGAAACGGCACAGGCGTTCGCGCATCTGCACGAGATGGAAGCACGGATCGACGCACTGAACAAGGAGCTGGAAACACGGACGGATTACGAAAGTGACAGCTACATGGCACTGATCGAGGAAGTGTCCGCCCTCAGCGAAAAATTTTACTCCATCGACGCAACCAATTACGAAGAGGATGTAGAGAAATCATTACTCGGACTCGGATTCACACGCGAAGATTTTCAACGTCAGACGAGTGACTTCAGCGGAGGCTGGCGCATGCGCATCGAGCTCGCCAAACTGCTGCTGCAAAAACCGGACGTACTCCTGCTTGACGAGCCGACCAACCACCTCGACATCGAATCGATCCAATGGCTGGAAGATTTTCTGATCAATAACGGCAAAGCGGTCATCGTGATCAGCCACGACCGCAAATTCGTGGACAACATCACCACCCGCACCATTGAAGTAACGATGGGCCGCATCTACGACTATAAAGTAAACTACTCCCAATACCTGCAACTGCGCAAGGAACGCCGCGAACAGCAACAGAAGGCTTATGACGAGCAACAGAAGTTCATCGCCGAAACGGAAGCCTTCATCGAACGTTTCAAGGGGACGTATTCGAAGACTTTGCAAGTGCAGAGCCGTGTCAAGATGCTGGAAAAACTGGAATTGCTGGAAGTAGACGAGGAAGATACTTCGGCACTGCGGCTGAAATTCCCGCCTTCGCCCCGTTCGGGCAGTTACCCCGTCACGATGGAAGGCGTCGGGAAGACGTACGGCGATCATGTCGTGTTCCGCAACGCCAACCTGACGATTGAACGTGGCGACAAGGTGGCTTTCGTAGGCAAGAACGGTGAAGGTAAATCGACACTGGTGAAATGTATCATGAACGAAATCGACCACGACGGCACGCTGACGCTGGGACATAACGTACAAATCGGATATTTCGCGCAGAATCAAGCCTCGCTGATGGACGAAAACCTCACGGTTTTCCAGACGATTGACGACGTGGCAAAAGGAGAAATCCGCAACAAGATACGTGACTTGCTGGGCGCCTTCATGTTCGGCGGACCGGAAGAGTCTATGAAGAAAGTGAAAGTGCTCTCGGGTGGCGAACGTACCCGCCTGGCAATGATCAAGCTCCTGCTGGAACCGGTCAACCTCCTGATTCTGGACGAGCCGACCAACCACCTCGACATGAAAACCAAAGATATCCTCAAGCAAGCGCTGATGGATTTCGACGGCACCCTGATCGTCGTTTCGCACGACCGTGACTTCCTTGACGGACTGGTGACAAAGGTCTACGAGTTCGGCAATAAGAAGGTGACGGAGCATCTTTGCGGCATCTACGAATTCCTCGAAAAGAAGAAGATGGATTCGTTGCAGGAACTGGAAAAGAAATAATAAACAATAAAAAGACATTATCTGCTTTAGGTGAAAGAAAAAGTATTTGTATATTTGTGCAAATTTAATAATAGACTTAGAGCAGATAATGTTCTGCAATAAAGGATGAAAGGGAAGAAACGATTCATAGTAACGATGCTATTCTTTATCAACATCATTATGTTGGTAGCCGCCGTTATTCCCCATCACCACCACCCCAACGGGATGATCTGCATGAAGCAGGACCAACCGGTAGAGCAGCAATGCCCCAACCACCATCATCACCCCGCAAGCGATTCATGTTGCAGCAGCGAATGCATGACCCGCTTCCACTCTCCCATCCCCTCCGTGCACACGGACAGCGGACCGAATTACGTATTCGTCGCCACCCTGTTTACGGATACGATCATCGAACATTTATTACGACCGCAGGAAAGACGAGTCAAAAATTACTACATCTATCGTGAATCCCTGCACGGTACGAAAATACCTCGTACCTCCTCACTTCGGGCCCCTCCCTACTCTGTTTTTGCATAATGACGTAAATGCAAGCAAGTTGCATCTGCGTTACTCTATCTTTGTAGCGTACAAAAACAGTAAAACTTAGTAGGAAAACAACATTTATGAAGAAACTTATCTTTATAGGAGTCGTGGGATTATTCATCCTGGGCTCTTGCAATAGTAAAAATACTGGTCATGAAGGGCATGACCACGAGACCGTCACACACAATCATGATGAACACGAAGGACATGACCACGAAGTGGAAGGTCATGACCACGAAGCCGAAGGAGCCGACCATTCACACGAAGGTGAATGCAGCGGAGGACACGATCACGGCAAAGTTGCCACCAGCGAACCCGCCGGCGAGCACAGCGATGAAATCATCCTCCCGAAAGCGAAAGCTGACGCTGCCGGTGTAAAGGTAAATGCTATCACACCGGCCCCCTTCCAGCAAGTCATCAAGACAAGCGGACAGGTACTCGCTGCCCAAGGCGACGAATCGGTGGCCGTAGCCACGGTGGCCGGAGTCGTTTCTTTCCGCGGCAAGGTGACGGAAGGAATGAGCGTCGGTCGCGGCACTCCGTTGGTGACTATTTCTTCGCACAACATCGCCGACGGTGACCCCGTACAACGTGCCCGAATCGCTTACGAAGTATCCAAAAAGGAATACGAACGAATGAAGTCGCTCGTCAAAAACAAGATTGTGTCCGACAAGGATTTCGCACAGGCGGAGCAGAACTACGAAAACGCACGTATCAGCTACGAAGCGCTCGCCAAAAACCACTCGGCCATCGGTCAGAATATCACCGCGCCCATTGCCGGATACGTGAAAAGTATTCTGGTCAATGAGGGAGACTACGTAACCATCGGTCAGCCACTGGTCAGCGTGACGCAGAACCGCCGGCTTTTCCTCCGTGCCGAAGTATCGGAAAAATACTACCCGTATCTCCGCACAATCAGTTCCGCCAATTTCCGGACACCTTATAATAATGAGGTCTACGAACTGAATGAACTGAGCGGCAGACTGCTTTCCTTCGGGAAAACTTCCGGAGACAACTCTTTCTACGTGCCCGTCACCTTCGAATTTGACAATAAAGGAGAAGTGATTCCGGGATCATTCGTCGAAGTTTATCTGCTTTCCTCCCAACTGGAAAACGTGATATCCGTGCCCCGCACCGCCCTGACGGAAGAGCAAGGCATCTTCTTCGTCTACCTGCAACTCGATGAAGAAGGCTACAAGAAACAGGAAGTGACCCTCGGCGCCGACAATGGCAAAAGTGTACAAATCCTGACCGGAATCAAACCCGGAAACCGTGTAGTGACCGAAGGCGCATACCAAGTTCGCCTGGCAAGCGCAAGCAACGCCATCCCTGCCCACAGTCATGAGCACTAGCGGCAAAGCGCCGCATACAAGTTCCCTTGCGGCACACACAGAACTCATTTATAGTTACGCAAGTTTATCCCCTGTCCGGCACTTCTCAAAAGTAAACCGGGAGGAACCAGACTTAATCAATGAAATATCATGCTAAATAAAATCATACATTACTCCCTGCACAACCGACTGGTTGTGCTCTGCGCGGCCATCCTCCTGCTTATCGCGGGGACTTACACCGCCATGCACACGGAAGTAGACGTGTTTCCCGACCTGAACGCCCCGACAGTGGTCATCATGACCGAAGCCAACGGTATGGCAGCCGAGGAAGTGGAACAGCTCGTCACCTTCCCCGTCGAAACAGCCGTAAACGGAGCTACCGGCGTGCGCCGTGTCCGTTCTTCTTCGACCAACGGTTTCTCCGTTGTCTGGGTAGAATTCGACTGGGGCACAGATATATACCTCGCCCGTCAGATCGTCAGCGAAAAGCTCGCCGTAGTCAGCGAGTCACTTCCCGTCAACGTGGGCAAGCCGACTCTCGGCCCCCAATCGTCCATCTTGGGCGAAATGCTCATCGTCGGTCTGACCGCCGACTCCACCTCCATGCTCGATCTGCGGACGATTGCCGACTGGACGATCCGCCCGCGCCTGCTCTCCACCGGAGGCGTGGCACAGGTGGCAGTGCTCGGAGGAGACATCAAGGAATATCAGATTCAGTTGGACCCCGAACGGATGCGCCACTACGGCGTATCGATGGGAGAAGTGATGGCCGTCACCCAAGACATGAACCTGAACGCCAACGGCGGCGTACTTTACGAATTTGGCAATGAATATATCGTGCGCGGAGTACTCTCTACCCCCAAAGTGGAAGAACTCGGCAAAGCGGTAGTGAAAACGGTGAACAACTTTCCGGTGACGCTGGAAGACATCGCCGACGTGAAAATAGGTCCCAAAGCCCCGAAACTGGGCACAGCCTCGGAGCGTGGCAAACCGGCCGTACTCATGACCGTCACCAAACAGCCCGCCACCAGCACGCTGGAACTGACGGACAAATTGGAGGCCTCTCTGCAAGACTTACAGAAGAATTTGCCTGCGGACGTCAAAGTCTCCACGGATATTTTCCGCCAGAGCCGCTTTATCGAAAGCTCTATCGGCAACGTGAAAAAGTCTCTTTTTGAAGGAGGAATCTTTGTCGTCATCGTACTTTTCCTGTTTTTGGCCAATGTACGCACTACGCTGATTTCCCTTGTCACGCTGCCGCTTTCACTACTCGTCTCCATCCTCACGCTTCACTACATGGGGCTGACTATCAACACGATGAGTCTGGGAGGTATGGCGATTGCCATCGGTTCGCTGGTCGACGATGCCATCGTCGACGTGGAAAATGTATACAAGCGACTGCGGGAGAACCGTCTGAAAGCGGAAGCCGAACGCCTCAGCACGCTCGAAGTGGTATTCAACGCTTCGAAGGAAGTGCGAATGCCGATTCTTAATTCAACGCTGATCATTGTCGTCAGCTTTGTGCCGCTGTTCTTCCTGAGTGGAATGGAAGGACGTATGCTGGTACCGCTGGGTATCGCTTTCATCGTGGCGCTGTTCGCTTCCACGGTCGTTGCCCTCACGCTGACTCCGGTGCTCTGCTCTTACCTGCTGGGCAGCAACAAGACGAACAAGGAACTGAAAGAATCTTTCGTAGCCCGCTGGATGAAAGGCATTTACGAAAAGGCGCTGACATGGGTGCTGGCTCACAAACGGGTGACACTCGGCAGCACCATCGTCCTTTTCCTGATCGCCCTAGGGGTATTCTTTACGCTCGGGCGCAGCTTCCTTCCTTCGTTCAATGAAGGCTCGTTCACCATCAATATCAGTTCGCTGCCGGGCATATCTCTGGAAGAAAGCAACAAGATGGGACACCGTGCCGAAGAATTGCTGCTGACAATCCCCGAAATACAAACCGTAGCCCGCAAAACGGGACGTGCCGAACTGGATGAACACGCGCTCGGCGTAAACGTTTCGGAAATCGAGGCACCGTTTGAACTGAAAGACCGCCCGCGCAGCGAACTCGTCGCCGAAGTGCGCGAGAAACTCGGAACGATCACCGGAGCAAACATCGAAATCGGTCAGCCCATCAGCCACCGTATCGACGCGATGTTGTCCGGTACGAAGGCAAATATCGCCATCAAACTCTTCGGAGACGACCTGAACAAGATGTTCTCGCTGGGCAACCAGATCAAGGGAGCTATCAGCGACATTCCGGGAATTGCCGACCTCAACGTGGAACAACAAATCGAACGCCCGCAGCTGAAGATACAGCCCAAACGGGAAATGCTGGCGAAATTCGGCATCACCCTGCCGGAGTTTTCTGAATACGTGAATGTGGCGCTGGCAGGAAAAGTGATTTCGCAAGTGTACGAGCAGGGCAAGAGCTTCGACCTCATCGTCAAAGTGAAGGACGACGCACGCGACGAAATGGAGAAAATCCGCAACCTCATGGTCGACACCAACGATGGACGCAAAGTTCCTCTGAACTACGTGGCGGAAGTGGTTTCCTCCATGGGACCGAACACGATCAACCGCGAAAATGTAAAACGGAAAATCGTTATCTCCGCCAACGTTGCCGACCGTGACCTGCGCAGTGTTGTAAATGATATTCAGAAGCAGGTAGACGCCACTATCCAGTTGCCCGAAGGCTACCACATCGAGTATGGCGGACAGTTCGAAAGCGAACAGGCTGCCAGCCGTGTATTGGCGCTGACATCTTTCATGAGTATCGTCATTATTTTCCTGTTGCTTTACCACGAGTTCCGCAGCGTCAAGGAGTCCGGCGTGATCTTGCTGAACCTGCCTCTGGCATTGATCGGCGGCGTTTTTGCGCTTGTCATCACAACCGGCGAAGTAAGCATTCCGGCAATTATCGGTTTCATCTCGCTGTTCGGTATCGCGACCCGCAACGGTATGCTGCTCATCAGCCACTACAACCACTTGCAGCAAGTGGAGGGACTGAACGTATACGACAGCGTGGTACAAGGCTCTCTCGACCGTCTGAATCCGATCCTGATGACAGCTCTCTCCTCTGCGCTGGCACTGATACCGCTGGCTCTGGGCGGTGATCTGCCGGGCAACGAGATTCAAAGCCCGATGGCCAAAGTGATTTTAGGCGGACTTTTAACATCTACTTTCCTGAACGGTTTCATCGTTCCGATTGTTTATCTGATGATGCATCGCCAGCGTAGCACCGGAGCAAATTCTCCATGCGGCGTACCGGCGGAACAGGCATAATTATCAGTTAAATATAGCTACTATGTATATAGAAACAAATAAAAAAAGTATGAAACGAATCATCATCATAGGCTCTTTGGTAAGCTGCGCACTTCTCGCCCTCACGGGCGAAGTGCAGGCCCAAAACGGCATCGAACAGGTTTTGAAGAATATCGAAGCCAACAATAAGGAGTTGCAGGCGAACGCCCAGCTCATCACCTCGCAAAAGCTGGAAGCCAAAACGGACAATAACCTGCCGGACCCGACTTTATCATACGCCCACCTCTGGGGAGCGAAAGATAAAAACGAAACGATCGGCGAACTTGTGGTGTCACAAAGTTTCGACTTTCCGAGCCTGTATGCCACCCGCAACAAGCTGAATCGTCTGAAAGCAGGTGCTTTTGACAGTCAGGCGGATGTCTTCCGCCAAGAGAAATTGTTGCTCGCCAAAGAAGTGTGTCTGGACATTATCATGCTGCGCCAGCAAAAACACATCTTGGAGGAACGGCTGCGCAACGCGGAAGAACTTGCCAAAATGTACGCCAAGCGCCTCCAAACCGGAGACGCGAACGCCCTCGAAACGAATAAAATCAATCTGGAACTGCTGAATGTCAAGACAGAAACTTCGCTGAACGAGACAGCACTGCGTAATAAGTTGCAGGAACTGAACACGTTAAACGGCAATATCCCCGTAGTGTTCGAAGAAAGCACGTATCCCGCAACGCCTTTCCCTGCCGACTATCAGATACTGAAATCGGAAGTGCTCTCCACCGACCGCACATTAATGGCATTCAACAACGAAAGCCTCGTTGCCCGCAAGCAGATCGCCGTCAACAAGTCGCAATGGCTGCCGAAACTGGAACTCGGCTACCGCCGGAACACCGAAACGGGAACGCCTTTCAACGGAGTAGTAGTGGGATTCTCCTTCCCGCTTTTCGAGAACCGCAACAAGGTGAAAATAGCCAAAGCGCAAGCGCTGAACATCGACTTGCAGAAAGACAACGCCACCCTGCAAGTGGAATCCGAACTGGCACAGCTCTATCGGGAGGCCAAAACGCTGCACACCTCTATGGAGGAATACAGGAAAACTTTTCAGGCGCAACAAGACCTCGCACTGCTGAAACAGGCTCTGACAGGCGGACAGATCAGCATGATCGAGTATTTTGTCGAGGTATCCGTCATTTATCAAAGTCATCAGAATTACCTCCAACTGGAGAATCAATATCAGAAGGCAATGGCACGAATTTATAAGAGCAAGCTATAAATTCCCGCTTTATTTCGCCCGATTATTGAATAAATAAAAAGAATGCATTACATTTGGGGACTGTAAAAAAACACTAAACTATTATGAAAACTAAAACCCTCTCTTACACCCCCATCTTGTTTTGCATTCTTATTTTATGGAGTGCCTGTAAAGACGATGCCGATGCCCCCCTGCGGTTTTACGACAGCAAATACGAAGTGCCCATGGGAGGAAGACGCTACCTCGGAATCGAAAGCGGAAACGGAGACTACTCTTTGGAAATCGGAAATCCCCGCATCGCAAGTGCCGGAATCGAAAGCGGCTGGAGCGGAGTTCCCGCCGGACGAATGATTTACATATCCGGAATTCTCACCGGAAGCACGTATCTGAAAGTGACAGACAACGCCACACAGGAAACGCTCACTCTGCCCATTAAAGTGGTGGACTACTACGAAGATCTCAATCTGATACACGGCTCGTCCTCCCTGCGTCCCAATGGGGACGAGAACCTACTGCCGGGTGTTGACGACATTTTCCTTGTCAGCAACGCTGCCCGTGACGCTTATTTCTTCAAACAAGGACAACGAACCGCTTTTTCATCGGGACTCGAACTGATCACCAAAGGAACTTATGCACTGAAGCAAGAGGACGAGAACAAAGCCACACTGACCCTTACTTTCTCATTGGATGCCTCACCGGCTACGGAACACCATTTCACCGTATGGGGAAACACGTACCTGCTTCACCGGCTGGACAAGAACTTATATCTGAACTGGGGCACGCCGCCCATTGGAGAAACACGGACATCACCTGCCCCGCCTCCGGCCTACACACTGGAAGAAATAACGGAAGGAGCAGAACCGGGAACAGGCAGACAGGTCGGTTTCATTCTGAATTATAAGGAAATACCCACTGGAATACTTCCCTAAATTATGGATGATAAATTAGCCGAGCTATCAAGATAAGCATTCTATCCGTTGTCCGTTTCTTTCGGAAATAATCTTTACAGCGTACGTATCTCCTCCGGCAAATACCCGCTGCGGATACGCCACTCCTGCGGATAAAGATTATTGGCACGATTCCCTATATTCTTCACAAATCCGAGAGGAATATTCCGGTAAGTAAGCAAGATATAACCACGAGGGGCTGTTTCCGACAAGGTAATAGCCTCTTTTCGTAAATAAGCGATAGCCTGTTCATAACTCACCTCTTCCGTATCAAAAGCATCCTGCCGCAAGAGCGTAGCGCTCATTGCCAACGCATGAGCGGGAATCAAATCTCTCCCTTTCACTTCACCAGTCAGAACGCCTGCCTGTATCACTTTCAGATGCTGTTTCATGGCAGCCAGTTCATCGGTATATCGTTGCGGAAATGCGACGATGCCCGCGCCTTCCGCAGACAGGATGTATTTTTCAACATTTTCCTGCTTCAGCCAGTTCAGTGCCATCCCCATGTGTTCTTTGGAAACGGGAGAAGCAGCTGCTCCACCTTTCTTATCTTTTTTCTTGGACGACTTTGCTTTTGAGAATGAATAGGTTGCCGGTTCATCTTCCGAATCCGGTTTGCGAAGTGCCGCCAAAAAGAATCCTTCGCCTTTTGTCTTATGAGGAAGAAAATGACAGACAGACAAACTTCCCTGAGACTCGTCCTCTCCATCGAGTAAATTCCCTGTTATATTCCACTCGTTCCGCACCTCCAGAGGCAAGAGCTCCGCACCGAATTCCTGCTGAATCCAGCAGACGTTCTCTTCATCTTCTTTGCTATTATAGGTACACGTACTATATATTAATATGCCGCCCGGTTTCAGACAGGGCCAAATATCCGCAATAATCCGCCGCTGACGCTGCCAACAGATCTCTACATTCTCCGGGCTCCATTCCTCCACAGCCACGGGGTCTTTACGAAACATTCCCTCGCCCGAACAAGGCACATCGGTCAGAATGACATCGAAGAAAGACGGAAGTGCCAAGAAATCAGCCGGATCATTGTTGGTAACCACCACATCCGGATGCCCCCACTTCGTCAGATTCTCCGCCAGCACCTGTGAACGGTTCCGGATCACTTCATTCGCCACCAGCAGACTCCCTTCCGGAAGCACGCTGCGCGCATGGGTTGATTTTCCTCCGGGCGCCGCACAAAGATCGAGCATCACCACCGGAGACTCGACATACTGCCGCAGCACCTGCTCCACAAACATGGACGAAGCCTCCTGAACATAGTAGCAACCGGCATGAAACAACGGGTCGAACGTAAAAGTCAGACGCTCGTCAAGATAGTAGCCGTCGGATGCCCAGGGAACTTTGTTGAAGGAAAAATGAGCAGAACTGTCTGTCAGCGAACTTAATCCTTCCTCCTTCATTCTCAATTTATTGATCCGAATGCTGACGGGAGGCTCCTGCTGCAAGGCGGCAGCCAGTTTTTCATATTCTTCATTGCCCAGTAAGGCACGGGTATAGTCGATAAAAGAAGCGGGTAAATTCATTTTTCATTTATTAATTCCTGCAAATATCAAAAATATTTCGTCTCTTTGCAACTTTCTGACATACGAACTACGTCTAACAGACAAAGAAACAAATAAAAGAATTAATATATGAAACGGATTTTAATTGCTTTACTGGTCATGATGACCATTTTCTCTCTGGCAAACGCCCAGAAACAAACGACTATTGTGAACGACTCTACCGGAAACGTAAAAGTGACCGTAACGAAAGGGAAAGGCAAGGATGCCAAGGTTAATGTCGGCAACACGGCCGTCACTGTGATCGGCATCGATGACGAAGACGCCGACACGACAAGTGTAGATACGGGCAAAGTGAGTAGCTCCTCGCGCGGCCCTCACGGAAAAGCGAGCTTCACCATCAGCTCTGACGACGATGACTTCCCGTTCAATAATTTCGGAGATGCAGTCGGAGGAGGTATTCTGGTAGCCATCATCAGCATCATTGCCATATTCGGAATGCCGGTATTCATCATATTTGTAGTCTTCTTCTTCCGCTACAAGAACCGGAAAGCACGCTACCGTCTTGCCGAACAGGCTCTCGCAGCCGGCCAGCCTCTTCCGGAAGAATTCATACGGGAGAACAAATCGACAGACCAACGTACACAAGGAATCAAAAATACCTTTACAGGCATCGGGCTCTTCATATTCCTCTGGGCCATCACCGGTGAATTCGGAATTGGCGCTATCGGACTGCTCGTCATGTTTATGGGACTGGGACAATGGCTGATCGGCTACAAGCAACATGCCAACGAGGAAACCAAGAACAGAGAAACCGCCATCAGAAGCAACGACATCATCATCTCGGAGAAGAACGACGAAGAGAAGAACGAAGAAAATAGATGAGCCAACTCAACGATATATCGCTAGTCGCACAGGTCGTGGTGTTCAAGAACACCAGGGCCTTCGACCAGTTGGTACAAAAATACCAGTCGCCTGTCAGACGCTTCTTCCTGCATCTGACTTGCGGTGACAGCGAATTGAGTGACGACTTGGCACAGGATACATTCATCAAGGCATATACCAATCTGGCCTCGTTCCGTAACTTGTCGAGTTTCTCCACATGGCTATACCGTATTGCTTATAATATTTTTTATGATTATATTCGCAGCCGGAAGGAGATGGCAGACCTGGATACCAGGGAAGTAGACGCCGTCAACTGCACCGAACAAGCGAACATAGGGCAGACAATGGATGTTTATCAGTCACTCAAATCGCTGAAGGAAGTGGAACGAACCTGCATCACGTTGTTTTACATGGAAGATGTAAGCATCGACAAGATTGCAGGAATAACGGGAATACCGGCAGGAACGGTGAAAAGCCACCTGTCGCGTGGAAAAGAAAAATTAGCAACGTATTTAAAAAGAAACGGTTATGACGGAAATAGATAATGATAAACTTCTGAAAGATTTCTTTGCAGAAAACAAGCGGGAAATAGCCGACAACGGATTCAGCCGCCGCGTCATGCACCATTTGCCCGACCGCAGTAACCGGTTGGCACGCCTTTGGACTGTATTCGTAATGACAGTAGGAGCCACGCTCTTTGTCACCCTGGGCGGACTGGAAGCCGTATGGGAAACACTGAAAGATGTACTTATCGGCATGATCAACCACGGCGCAACCAGCCTCGATCCGAAATCAATCATCATTGCAACGGTCGTCCTGCTGTTCATGGCCGGACGGAAAGTAGTATCAATGGCATAACAATGCTTGTCACACTCTGTGCCAAGGGCTTGGCACAGTTGTGACACCGCACTGGCACAGCAATGCCACGCCGTTGGCACAAGTGTGACAACGGCAGGGAACACAGCAGATCAGATGTATCGAACGAATATAATTCCCCAGATCAAGAGATTCTTGTTCATTTCTTCTGTTAAAGTATAATAAATTTGCTCTCCTCTCCCGATAGCTCCAAACATAGATGTTGTATCTTTGTTACTTTGTAAACTAAAATAGCGAGAAGAGTTTTGAAACTACGTATATTTCTTTTATTTCTGTTTCTGTCTTTATTCCGTGCTCAGGCAGATGTCATCGACAGTTTGATGACGCATTCCAGAGACTCCATAGCTCTGACAAGTGACTCCCTTGTATTACGTTTCTTATCGGAGTCAGGGATTCCTATATCCGACAATAACAAGGTTAGGTTACTGAAAAGCGGACGAGAAAAATTCATTGATTTATTCAGCGCCATCCGCGACGCCAAGCACCACATTCATCTGGAATACTTCAATTTCCGCAATGACTCTATAGCCAATGCGCTTTTCGATCTGCTGGCCGAAAAGGTGAAAGAAGGCGTGGAAGTACGGGCCATGTTTGATGCATTCGGCAACTGGTCGAACAATAAACCGCTCAAGAAGAGACATCTCAAAAAAATACGGGAGCAGGGAATCGAGATTGTCAAGTTCGACCCGTTCACCTTTCCCTACATCAATCATGCGGCACACCGTGATCACCGCAAAATAGCCGTCATCGACGGCGAAGTCGCCTATACGGGAGGAATGAACATCGCCGACTACTACATCAACGGACTCCCCAAAATCGGCACATGGCGTGATATGCACATGAGAATAGAAGGCGATGCCGTCAATGACCTGCAAGAAATATTTCTTACCATATGGAACAAGGAGACTAAACAAAACATTGGCGGCGAAGCATACTTCCCCAAGCACAAGGAGCAGTCGGACACCACCAATATAGTCGTCGCCATCGTAGACCGCACACCGAAGAAAAACAGCCGTATGCTCAGTCATGCTTATGCCATGTCGATCTATTCGGCACAGAAAAATGTGCACATTGTCAACCCATATTTTGTGCCCACATCCTCCATCAACAAGGCGCTTCAACGCACCATCGAACGGGGTGTGGATGTCACGATTATGGTTTCTTCCGCCTCCGATATTCCGTTTACTCCGGACGCCGCCCTCTACAAACTTCACAAACTGATGAAAAGGGGAGCCACCGTCTATATGTACAATGGCGGTTTCCATCATTCCAAAATCATGATGGTCGACGATATTTTCTGCACGGTAGGCACCGCAAACCTGAACAGCCGCAGCCTCCGGTACGACTACGAGACGAACGCTTTCATCTTCAACAAGGAAATTACAGGCGAACTGAACGAAATGTTTCAGAACGATATAGAGCACTGTACGCAGCTGACACCGGAATTCTGGAAAAAGCGCTCACCGTGGAAGAAGTTCGTCGGATGGTTTGCCAATTTATTCACGCCATTTTTGTAATTTTGCATCGCACCAACTTATTGGAAAATTATTCGCTATGAAACAATATTTAGATTTACTCAATCGCGTATTAACTGAAGGAACTGAGAAAAGTGACCGTACAGGAACCGGAACGATCAGTGTGTTCGGGCATCAGATGCGTTTCAACCTCGACGAGGGTTTCCCGTGTCTGACCACCAAAAAGCTGCATCTGAAATCAATCATCTACGAGTTACTCTGGTTTCTGCAAGGTGATACGAACGCGAAATATCTGCAAGAACACGGTGTACGCATCTGGAACGAATGGGCGGACGAAAATGGTGATTTAGGTCATATCTATGGCTATCAGTGGCGTTCGTGGCCCGACTACGACGGCGGATTCATCGACCAGATCAGCGAAGCGGTAGAGACGATCAAGCACAATCCCGACTCCCGACGTATCATTGTCAGCGCCTGGAATGTAGCCGATTTAAAGAATATGAATCTGCCTCCCTGCCATGCCTTCTTCCAGTTTTACGTGGCAGACGGCCGGCTGAGCCTGCAACTTTACCAGCGCAGCGCGGATATATTTCTCGGAGTCCCGTTCAATATCGCATCGTATGCACTGCTGCTACAAATGATGGCGCAGGTGACAGGACTGAAAGCGGGTGAATTTATCCATACACTTGGCGATGCCCATATCTATCTGAACCACTTGGATCAAGTCAAATTGCAGCTTAGCCGCGAACCACGCGCATTGCCTCAAATGAAAATTAATCCGGATGTGAAGAGTATCTATGACTTCCAGTTCGAAGACTTCGAACTGGTGAACTACGACCCGCATCCACATATTGCCGGAATAGTAGCGGTATAAAACCATGAGTAAAATATCAATTATTGCCGCCGTAGACCGCCGAATGGCGATCGGCTTTCAGAATAAACTGCTTTTCTGGTTGCCCAACGATTTGAAACGCTTCAAGGCATTGACTACCGGAAACACCATCATAATGGGAAGAAAAACCTTCGAATCGCTGCCGAAAGGTGCGCTGCCCAATCGCAGAAACGTTGTATTATCCACCCGTCCGGATACGGTATGTCCCGGTGCGGAAGTCTTCCCGTCGCTGGAAGTCGCCCTGCAAAGCTGCAAGGAAGATGAGCACGTCTATATAATAGGTGGCGCAAGCGTCTACCGACAGGCACTTCCTCTTGCCGACGAACTTTGTCTGACGGAAATAAACGACGTTGCTCCTGAAGCCGACGCCTTCTTTCCGGAAGTATCTCCGGCTCAATGGCACGAAAAAAGCAGAGAAGCTCATCCTGTGGATGAGAAACATCTCTGCCCGTATGCTTTTGTAGATTACGTGAAACAGTAAGCTATTTTATTCTGTACGATTAATCTTCGTCTTCAATGTCGACCATAATCGGCATCTGCCGCTTTATGGCTTCATGGAAAGAGATCAATGTCTCCGTACGCGCCAACCCCAGAGGTTGCAATTTATCATGTATGATACTCAGCAAATGGTGATTGTTCTTAGCGTAAATCTTGATAAACATATCATATTTACCAGTAGTGAAATGACATTCTACTACTTCCGGAATAGCTTCCAAAGCTCTTGTTACCGAATCAAAGGATTCCGGATCTTTCAGATATATACCAATATAAGCACAAGTTTCATATCCTATCTTCTCAGGATCGATCACATATTCCGATCCTTTCAATATTCCCAGATTAGTCAACTTCTGAATGCGCTGGTGGATAGCCGCCCCGGAAACGTTACACGCTCTTGCTACTTCCAAAAAAGGAATACGCGCGTTCCCTGCTATTAATTTCAGAATTTGCTCATCTAAAGCATCTAATTGATGATGTCCCATTTTTGAATCAAATTGTTTTAATCAATGAATCTTTCATGCAAAGTTAGCTATTTTTCGGCAACAAATACTATGATTTATTACTTTTATTTGCAAATATCGAATAAGTCAACAATAGTTTGTACCTTTGTAAAAAACATAAATATACTATTTATATGAAACAAATTTGCAGTATTCTTCTTTTTTTCCTGATTTCGGCAGGAAGTTATGCGCAAAACTTTGCAGATTATTTTCAGAATAAGACGTTACGGGTGGATTATATCTTCACCGGAAACAATAAGCAGCAAGCGATCTATCTGGACGAGCTATCTCAGCTTCCCTCCTGGGCAGGTCGTGAACATCATTTGTCCGAACTTCCACTCGAAGGCAATGGGCAGATCATCGTCAGAGATCTCGCCACCCGACAGTGTATCTACAAGACTTCCTTTTCTTCTCTGTTTCAGGAGTGGCTGTCCACCGATGAAGCCAAGGAAACAGCCAAAGGCTTCGAAAATACATTCTTGCTTCCCTACCCCAAACAGCCGGCAGAGATAGAAATCGTGCTGTTCTCTCCCCGCAAGGAAGTGATGACCAGCTTCAAGCACATTGTCCGTCCGGACGATATCTTGATTCATAAACGGGGAACATCACACGTCACTCCACACCGGTATATGCTTCAAAGCGGTAACGAAAAAGAGTGCATAGATGTCGCTATCCTGGCAGAAGGCTACACGGAAAAGGAAATGGACTTATTCTATCAGGATGCACAGAAAGCCTGCGAAAGCCTGTTTTCACACGAACCGTTCCGGTCGATGAAAAATAAGTTCAACGTAGTGGCTGTAGCGAGTCCGTCGATTGACAGCGGAGTCAGTGTTCCCCGCGAAAATCAATGGAAACATACGGCTGTTCATTCTCATTTCGATACTTTTTACTCGGACCGTTATCTGACTACAAGTCGGGTGAAGGCCATCCACAACGCTTTGGCCGGCATTCCTTATGAGCATATTATTATCCTTGCCAATACGGATGTGTATGGAGGCGGAGGAATTTACAACTCATATACGCTGACTACCGCTCATCATCCGATGTTCAAGCCTGTAGTGGTCCATGAATTCGGACATAGCTTCGGAGGCTTGGCGGATGAGTATTTTTATGATGACGATGTAATGACGGACACGTATCCGCTGGATGTAGAGCCGTGGGAACAGAACATCAGTACACGAGTAAATTTTGCCTCAAAATGGGAAGATATGCTTGCACCGAATACGCCTGTCCCCACACCTGTAGCACAACATCAAAACTATCCGGTAGGTGTATATGAAGGCGGCGGTTACTCAGCCAAAGGTATTTATCGGCCGGCATTCAATTGTCGCATGAAAACAAACGAATATCCTGAGTTCTGCCCGGTATGCCAGCGTGCTATCCAGCGGATTATTGAGTTCTATGTACCTTAACTAAAGGCAGTAACATCTCATAGTATCATATAACTGATATATTCACCCGATAAAAGTATACACATTTGATATAACATTTGGTATAGTAATATCCGGTACAACAACAAAAACAATATTGTCAAACTTAAAACCCAAACCGTATGATCAGATTTCAACCGATCACCACATCGGACGTACAACATTACAAATTTATGGAAGAGCTTCTCGTCGAATCGTTTCCACCTGAAGAATATCGCGAACTGGAACATCTTCGTGAATATACAGACCGGATAGGCAACTTCCATAATAATATCATTTTTGACGATGACCTGCCCATTGGCTTTATTACATATTGGGATTTCGACGGATTCTATTACGTAGAACACTTCGCTACCAATCCGGCATTGCGCAACGGAGGCTACGGAAAACGCACATTAGAGCATTTATGTGAGTTCCTGAAACGCCCCATTGTATTGGAAGTAGAACGTCCGGTAGAGGAGATGGCCAAACGCCGTATCAACTTTTACCAACGGCACGGATTTACACTGTGGGAAAAAGACTATTACCAGCCGCCGTATAAAGAAGGAGACGATTTCCTGCCTATGTATCTCATGGTACACGGCAACCTGGATGCAGAAAAGGATTATGAAGGGATAAGACATAAACTCCATACAATCGTTTACGGAGTCAAGGAATAAAGAAACAAAAGAATCGTAAAAAACATACTTCAGATAGATTTTAGATCATATACGGCAGGCGAAGTTCAGACATAAAGTCTGCCTCTGCCGGAGAATAATAAACAGAGAGGCTAAAAAAGAAGCTAAAAAGAAAGGGCGTCCAATTGCTTGGACGCCCTTCTCTATATATCAAATTAACTAATTATTTCTCACCACGTTTAGTAGAAGAATAGTTAATCTTCAAAGCGTAAGATTTTCTAAGGGCATTCTTCACGTCTGTGATAATACCCATTTTAGTCTTTTGGTCTACTTTCAGAGACACAGTCATCTTAGCTTGGTCACCCTCATTCATACTTGCACGTTCCTGGAAAATGAAGTCTTGTACTTCGCCAACTTCAGCATAGCTGTCGTTGAGCTGAATACGACTTTCAGTACCCATTTTCGCACGATATTCCTGAGTCGGTTCACCCACATAAATGAATGTTACCAGCGATTTCTTCTCCAGTTTTTCGAGTTCAGTACCTACCGGAAGTGTAAACTGTACCTTTAATGTTACCTCGCGCATTGTTGTTACAATCATAAAGAAGAACAACAAAGTAAAGATAAGGTCAGGCAACGAAGAAGTATTCAATGCCGGCATTTCACGTTTACCAGTTTTATTAAATTTTCCCATTACTTACTTCCTTTTTTCTCCGTATTTTTTAGGTTCTGCCTCAGAAATTCTCTGCGGATAGATTTCACGAATTGCTTTTTGCTGTTCGTCGTTCAATTCCGCATAAGGTCTTTGCCATTTCTGAAGGGCCAGTTCATCTCTCAATTCATTGTATGCAGCAACAAGTTCGTTCTGCACGCTGATATATGCCTGATAAGAAGATCCACGGTCATTCTGCAAAGAAATTACATGCTTGTCGTTAACGAGAGTCGTACCGAAAAACTCCACATTCTTCTGTGTCTTTTCAGGCATGTGCTCTGCATTGCCGGCATTAGCAATAAATTCTTTAGCTTTTTCCCTTAGTTGCTCAACACCGATATAATCATTACCGCACATCAAAGCATCATCCTTATTCAGGTATACCTGCAAAATGTTACGTTCTTTGATCTTATCCGTATTCTGTTGATCTTGATCTTCGGGTGGTGGAGGCAAAAGTCTTGCCAAACCACGGTCCGTATCCATTGATGTTGTAATCAAAAAGAAGATCAGCAACAAGAAAGCGATATCCGCCGTAGAACTTGAGTTAATATCAGGAACTTTTCTTTTTCCTCTTGCCATTGTAATTACTTATTAAATTGAGTATCCTCAATTGATTATGATATTTTTTTCTTTATGCCACTTGCGATGATTGCAACGATTGTTACAAACAACAGGATGTAGATGGAATAAAGGAACATATCAGTTAATTTCAGCCAGAAAGGAACGTTGTCAGTACCGTCATAACCTGGGATATTCATCGGTGTTCCATCACCAGCAGCCCAAGCAATCACTAAAACAACAACCAAAAGAACCAAACCAAGCAATGACTTAATTGCATTTGCAGGGCTATCTTTCAAAGCTGCTCCAAATTGGAATACAGCAGCAACTACTGTAGCAGCAACAGCCAAACCAAATAACCCATAAATGAGCATCAGTAAGGCATTTGTGTTTGCCGGTTGCCACATTTCAGGATCTACTCCCGCAATGACATCTGCTCCTTGAGCATCACCACCCAGGTAGAAAAGCCCCAGGACAATGAGGATGATGGCAAACATCGCATACAGTGCGTAATACGATACTTTATATGATAACTTACTCATTTCGAATTATTTTTTGTATTTCAGATCATATTTGATTACCATGTCAAGCAAAGAGATAGAAGAATCTTCCATTTCGCTTGTAAGAGCTTCAATCTTAGCAAGTACGTAGTTGTAGAATACCTGAAGAATCAAAGCAACGATCAAACCGAAAATAGTTGTAATCAAGGCAACTTTCATACCACCTGCAACAACCGTCGGAGAGATATCACCTACCTGCTGGATCTTATCAAATGCCTGCACCATACCGATTACAGTACCCAAGAATCCGAGTGACGGAGCCATAGCGATAAACAGTGTGATCCAAGAACATCCTTTTTCAAGGTAACCAGCCTGTACACCACCGTAAGATACTACTGACTTCTCAACTACATCGATACCTTGGTCGATTCTCATCAAACCCTGGTAGTAGATAGAAGCAACAGGACCTCTGGTGTTACGTGCGATGTCTTTAGCAGCTTCAACATCACCTTTTTCCAAAGCAGCTTCGATAGATGCCATGAATTTTTTTGTGTTGATTTCAGCCAAACTCAAATAAATGATACGTTCAATACAGAAAGCCAAACCGATCACCAAAGCGATAGCTACCAAACTCATGAAAGATGCAGTACCTTCGATGAATTTAACTTTGATTTCCTTGTGAATACCACCCTCTTCTGCAGCAGGAGCAGTAGCTGTAGTAGCTTCAGCGGCAGGAACAGCTTGTTGTTCAGTTTGTTCTGCTGCAGGAGCGTCTTGAGCCTGAGCAAGTTGAATTGAGCCAAAAGTGAAGGCCCCAATCACAGCAACAATTGCAAATAACTTTTTCATTGTGTGTCTAATTTTTAAGATTAATTAATTAAATTATTATTATTGTATTTACTTATCGTCTCTTGTTTATACTTCCTGCGGAGAGAGCGGGATTCGAACCCGCGATACACTTTTGGCGTATACACGCTTTCCAGGCGTGCCTCTTCAACCACTCGAGCACCTCTCCTTATGAGTTTTCCGCATTTTCAGCTACAAATGTATCCTTTTTTTTCTTTTCCTAAAGCATTATCCCTTTTTTATCTTAAATAAATACTGCAAATTAATATAATTTAAAACCTTTGGAACCTTATTTGACCATTCCGAACACTTTTAGCGCATTTTCGGAAGTGGCTTGTGAAAGGTGCTCCGGGGTGGTCCGATAAATTTCTACCAGTTTCAGGAACGTATCATGCACATTCGCACTTTCATTCCTCTTCCCCCGATTGGGGGCCGGGGTCAGATACGGTGAGTCCGTTTCGAGCACAATCCGCTCCAAAGGCACTGTTAGCAAGGTATCCGGCAGTGAGGACTTTTTAAATGTGACCACTCCGTTGATTCCCAACATGAAACCGCCAAATTCAAGCAATCGGGCCGCTTCTTCGGCATTTCCGGTGAAACTATGAAAAATACCGGTCAAAGCAGTGTTTTTATAGGGCTCCATTACCTTATATATATAGTCGAATGCCTCCCGCGAATGAACCACGATAGGCAATTTATATTCGAGCGCCCATTCTATCTGTTTCTCAAAAACGTACAGTTGTTCGTTCAGAAAGGTTTTATCCCAATACAAATCAAGCCCAATTTCGCCAATGGCTACAAAATTATTGGGTGCTTCCAGACGCTCCCGGACAATTGACAGTTCCTGCCGGTATGACTCGTTCACCGAAGTAGGATGCAATCCGATCATCGGATAACAGAAATCAGGATAATCCGCACAAACCGACAGCATGGATTCAATCGTCGTACTGTCAATATTGGGCATGTAAATACGCGAAACACCTGCCTGACGTGCACGTTCCATCACCTGTGGCAGGTCATCGGAAAATTCTTCCAAAAAAAGATGGGAATGAGTATCTATTAACATGACAATTTGCTTTCTTCTTTTACTTTTTCGTTGGAACGGTAGTAATATACCAGTCCATAGTCACGACATTTTGCCAACCGGGCTTCATTAGGATTCACTTCCTGAAACTTCGCTTCCACCTGATTCCAGATATCCAGAATCAATTCATCCGCCCGGTCACGCATCGAAGCCAGTTCATCCAGACTCCGGTTGGTGGCAGACTGGTAATTTTTCTGACGTTCGTAGCTATCCAGAAAAATATCATAATGCACTTTTACGCGCGCAATAGTCGGGTTATAAATGGGGATTCCCCCTTGAGAGGTTCTCCGCTGCTCTCCTTCAATGATTTTTCTCCCCCACTCTACCAAAGCTGCTTCGCTTAATAAATCCGGTACCACATTCGCTTCCGGAAGATCATAAAGTTCTTTATGCACCGGTTTGATTTCATCGCGAAGCACCGCGAGGTTGAGCACTTGAATAAAATGGGATATATACAGCCGTGCCATCCGCACATTCGCCTGATGCTTGCGACTGGCTCTCGACTGGTTGTCATAACATTGGGTATAGTAAATCTGCGCAGCTTCAAACTTCAGCAGAAAATTACGGGCTTCGAATAATGTTTTCAGTGAGATAGCCAAGTCCCGCACATTATACACGTCACCCTTCTCGACCGCTGCTTTCAGCGCCCGTACTCTGGCTTGATCCGTATTTGGCAATCGTCTGTAAGGCATTTCCCACCAACTTTACTACATTTCCCGATACATCAGTAATTTCACTAAATTCTTAAGTTCTTTCTTCTTCTCTTCGGCAACCGCAACTGCTTCAAGGCTCTCCATAGCCAGCGTATAATATTCGCGCATTTTGTTTTCACAAACGCTACGGATAGTCAACTGATTATAGATCTCCGTCACTGCCGCTATCTTTTCTGCCGGCTGACAGTTCTCTGCATTCAGCCAGCGGTTCAGTTCTTCCAGCTGTTCTCCGTTTGCACGTTCCAGTGCTTTGATCAGCATATATGTCTTCTTATTGCAAAGGATGTCTCCACCGATTTTCTTTCCGAACACTTCCGGATCGCCATAAACATCCAGCAAATCATCCTGTAACTGGAATGCAACCCCTATCTGCATACCAAAATTATAAAGATTCTCCGCATCAACAGCAGACGCTCCTGCCAGAATCGCGCCGATCTTCAGACTTGCGGCAAGCAATACAGCCGTTTTCAGACGAATCATTTCAATATATTCGTCTTCCGCCACATCGTTGCGCGACTCAAATTCCATATCCAACTGCTGCCCTTCACAAATTTCCAACGCAGTCAGACTAAACAAATCAATGACTTCTTTCAAATGCTCGGGCGCACAACCGGCTACATACCGGAAAGCCAGTATCAGCATGGTATCACCCGACAAAATAGCTGTGTTATCGTTCCAAACCTTATGCACAGTCGGCTTTCCTCTGCGCATATCCGAACGATCCATCAAATCATCATGCAGCAATGTATGATTATGATAAACTTCGATACCGGTAGCAGGATCGTAAATTGACGAAACATCTTCCTTATACAAGTTATATGCCATCAGCATCAATACAGGACGAATCCGCTTTCCCCCCAAAGAAAGGATGTATTCGATTGGTTCGTAGAGTCCTTCCGGAGTCCGGGTTATCTGATTTTCAGATAGGTGGTTGTTTATTTTATCAAGTAATTGAGAAGCTGTAAACATGATGAAAACAAAGATTAATGAATAAAAAGAGGCTGCATTCGCAGCCTCTTAAATGTATGAGTGTTACAAATTACTGCAATCTGAACATTACAGGAACTGTAAATTTAACGCGAACCGGTTTACCACGCTGCATACCTGGTTTCCATTTCGGCATCGTGTTGATCACACGGAGAGCTTCTTTATCCAGATACGGGTCTACACTGCGTACAACTTTTGCATCTACGATACTACCGTCTTTGTTAACAACGAACTGTACGATAACACGGCCTTGAGTACCATTTTCCTGTGCGATAGTCGGATATTTGATATTTTTAGCCAGATACTGCATCAATGCTGCCTGTCCACCCGGGAAGTCCGGCATGTTTTCTACAACTTCGAAGATAGTCTGTTCTTCCGGCTCTTCCTCAACTACTTGTACCGGTACGTATTTTACTTCCACTTTAGGTGTGTTATCCTCATTAAGGATGGTAGTTGATTCTTCAATATCTGCCTGGTCATCGACAATTTCCAGCAATTCGGCCACCTTCGGAGCCTCGGGTGGTGGTGGAGTCGCTTGTTCAGGGGTTTCGGTAATAGGAATGATTTCCTCTTCAAAAACAACATCAGCTACAGCCTGGCTTGTATCGATTTTCACGTCACGCTGGGTCCATTCGAACGCCACGAACATAAAAGCCAATACCACCACGTAACCGATCAGCAGCCATGTGGATTTCTTTCCTTCCAGGTCTGCCTTGGGTGATTTTTTAACTTCCATAATTTTGTTAATATAATGATTAATAAAAAAAGTGTCTTCCTATGTGTCTCTGGGCAAATATACTACATTTTCAGATAACCGTCCGTTTCTTCGTATCTTTTTATCCGGCTTTTTAACTTTTTTAATTCTTTCATACTCATTCAGTTGCTTTTACAGTCAAATTTATGGCTGATTTTCAAAATAAGCGTATCTTTGGCGGACAAATATAAGAAGCAGATAATATGAAAAAGATAACAATCGCAATCGACGGTTTTTCCTCCTGCGGAAAAAGTACAATGGCCAAAGATCTCGCCCGCGAAGTAGGATACATTTATATAGATAGTGGGGCAATGTATCGCGCAGTCACCTTATATAGTATTGAAAATGGGATATTTAACGGAGACGTTATCGATACGGAGAAGCTGAAAGAAGCAATCCGGGATATCCGGATTACTTTCCGCCCCAATCCGGAGACGGGACGTCCGGACACCTACCTCAACGGGGTGAACGTAGAGAATAAAATTCGTACAATGGGGGTTTCGTCCAAAGTCAGCCCTATCAGCGCACTCGATTTTGTACGCGAAGCGATGGTAGCACAGCAACAGGCCATGGGTAAAGAAAAAGGGATTGTGATGGACGGACGGGACATCGGAACCACGGTTTTCCCGGATGCGGAACTGAAAATATTTGTTACGGCCACACCGGAGATTCGTGCCCAACGCCGTTTTGACGAACTAAAAGCAAAAGGCCAGGAAGGCAGCTTCGAAGAAATTCTTGAGAACGTAAAGCAACGGGATTACATCGACCAGCATCGTGAAGTGAGTCCATTGCGCAAAGCAGATGACGCTCTGCTGCTCGACAATTCTAATCTGAGCATCGAACAGCAGAAGGAATGGCTGTCGGAACAGTTCGGAAAAGTAGTAAAGGAATAGAGGATAGAAATCGAGTGTATGATTAAAGTAGAGATAGATGAAGGTTCCGGCTTCTGCTTCGGCGTGGTCACAGCCATCCACAAGGCGGAAGAAGAACTGGCAAAAGGAGAAACCCTCTATTGCCTGGGAGATATTGTACACAACAGCCGGGAGGTAGAAAGGCTGAAGGCAATGGGACTAATTACGATCAACCGTGATGAGTTCAGACAATTGCGCAATGCCAAAGTGTTGCTTCGCGCACACGGAGAGCCACCGGAGACTTACCAGATCGCCCACAAGAATAATATCGAAATCATCGACGCAACCTGTCCGGTCGTACTGCGGCTTCAAAAGCGCATCAAACAAGAGTTCCGGAAGGAAGATTTTGAAGAAAAGCAAATTGTGATCTACGGCAAGAACGGTCATGCAGAAGTGCTGGGACTGGTAGGACAGACCGGCGGTCAAGCCATTGTCATCGAAAGTGCAGAAGAAGCCAAAAAGCTGGATTTCACTAAAAGCATCCGCCTTTTCTCACAGACCACAAAGTCTCTGGACGAGTTTCAGGAGATTGTAGAATACATCAAACTCCACATTTCACCGGATGCCACTTTCGAATATTACGATACAATCTGCCGGCAGGTAGCTAACCGTATGCCCAATCTTAGGGAATTTGCGGCAACGCATGATCTGATTTTCTTCGTCAGCGGAAAGAAGAGTTCGAACGGAAAAATGCTTTTTGAAGAATGCCTGAAAGTAAACGCCAACTCACATCTGATTGATAATGAGAAAGAAATCGATCCCACTTTACTCCGGAATGTGGAATCCATCGGCGTATGTGGAGCGACTTCCACCCCCAAATGGCTGATGGAAAAAATACATGACCATATCCAGCTATTGATAAAAGATTAAAAAGAAAGATAGAAAAGACAATTTGAATATTTTTAATGGTTTCGACACACGAAAAAAAACTTATGAAACACTGCTTTCAACTTTTTGTTGTACATTTGCCACGTCAAACTAATTAATGAAAGATTGTTATGGGAACAGTTAAATGTATCGGTATTTTGACTTCGGGAGGTGATGCTCCGGGAATGAATGCGGCCATCCGCGCAGTAACACGTGCAGCTATCTACAACGGACTACAAGTAAAAGGTATATATAGAGGATACAAAGGTCTGGTGACAGGCGAAATCAAAGAGTTCAAGAGCCAGAACGTAAGTAATATCATCCAACTGGGTGGAACCATCCTGAAAACAGCCCGCTGTAAGGAGTTCACCACACCGGAAGGCCGCCAGCTGGCTTATGATAATATGAAAAGAGAAGGCATTGATGCTTTGGTGATCATCGGTGGTGACGGTTCGCTGACTGGCGCCCGAATCTTCGCACAGGAATTCGATGTTCCATGTATCGGACTTCCGGGAACGATTGACAACGACCTTTACGGCACAGACACCACTATCGGATACGATACGGCATTGAACACCATTCTGGATGCAGTAGATAAAATCCGTGACACCGCCACTTCACACGAACGTCTGTTCTTTGTAGAGGTGATGGGGCGTGATGCCGGATTCCTCGCTCTGAACGGCGCCATTGCTTCGGGAGCCGAAGCAGCCATTATTCCGGAGTTCAGCACGGAAGTCGACCAACTGGAAGAATTTATCAAGAACGGATTCCGTAAATCCAAGAATAGCAGTATTGTACTGGTAGCGGAAAGCGAACTGACAGGCGGTGCCATGCACTATGCGGAACGTGTGAAAAACGAATACCCGCAATACGATGTGCGTGTGACAATCTTAGGACACTTGCAGCGCGGTGGAAGCCCTACAGCTCACGACCGCATTCTGGCAAGCCGTTTGGGTGCCGCTGCCATCGACGCTATCATGGAAGACCAGCGCAACGTAATGATAGGTATCGAGCACGATGAAATCGTTTATGTACCATTCAGCAAAGCTATCAAGAATGATAAGCCGGTCAAGAGAGATCTGGTCAATGTATTGAAAGAGCTTTCTATTTAATAGAGACTGCCAACAGAACAGAAGCTTATTTTTATAAAGGCAATATAAAGAACGGTGGACGAATTGAGCTTTTCAATTGTTCACCGTTCTTATTTCAATTCATCCATTCCATGATCCATGCCACAGATTCCGGGCAGTCCGACCCCTTGTTTTGCTCTATCCGAATGAAAAATGAATGAAACGAATGAATCAAACAGTAGTATCTCCAATGGAGATACTACCGACTTTTTAGTCACCCCATTTAAGATACTATTGACTAACATTTGGCTCAAATCCGTATAAAAGGAACAAACGGCAACAACCGTTTTTTTCGGATTGATCACAGAATTCCAAGTGATTTCTTTTTCTCCTTCTCCGGCAAAAGAAAAAATGGTCGTTTTTTCACGTTTTTTCTTATTCATCATTTGCACTACATCAAATGAATAACGATCAGATGCACGTACGATTACCCAAATGATTAAATCATGTGAACCACTGCGCCAGCAATTGCTCCGTTATTTCCCACAACTGTTCTTTCTGCACATGATAAATGTAGTTGTCCGACAACTCTTTCCTACGATTGCCTGCATAAAGCTGTCCGCTGACTCCGGCCACTGCCTCATCCAGCAAGAGGCCGACGGCAGTGGAAGCCCCTTTCTTCGGCGTGCGGATAAAGGGGCGGAAAAAGATATCCGTCAGAGGGTCAAACCACTGGTGCATAGTGATGATGTCGGTAGAAACAATGCCGGGATCGGCGGCATTGACAGTGATTCCTTTTTCACGGAGGCGTTCCGAAAGTTCGATCGTAAACAGCATCAAAGCCAGTTTTGTATTGCTGTAAACAGGGATTCGCCAAAAACTTCCCTTTCTTCCTTGCCGGAAGAAATCGGGAAAATCAAGGCGACCGATCGCATACGTGCAAGAAACCATGTTTACAATACGGGCTCCGCGTGTCAATGCCGGAAGGAGTTTCCGGGTAAGCAGGTACGGCCCCAGATAGTTCACACTGACCGTTCGTTCAAAGCCGTCGTCGGTGATGTGAAGTCCGGTTTCCATCGTTCCAGCGTTATTCATCAGCAGGGAAACGGGGAGATGACGCTCCACAATCCGATCGGCAAAAGAAGCTGTCGATGCCATAGAAGACAGATCGACTGCCATGACTTCCAGGTTTGCGTTTCCTGTCTCGTTCACTAGACGCTGCCGTATCGGTTCCGCTTTGGACGGACGATAGCAAGCCATAATAATATGGTAACCGGCTTCGGCTACGGCACGGGTTATTTCCGTTCCCATGCCGCCGTCGGCACCGGTGATGATTGCCCATTTCTCTTCACTCATTGCTTTTCCAGTTTTTCAATCTCCCGTTGCAGGCCGGGAGGCAGTTTTTCTTTCAAATGTTGGTGGCAGGCCATTTCAATAGTGTACATGCGCCCGATGCAGTAGTTGCTGTGCCCGCAGTTACAGCGTGCCTGCTCTTCCCGCCTCATCCGGTTGACAAACTCCGGTTCGTTGAGCAACGTACGTGCCATCTGGACGGCATCGAAGCCGGCATCCAATACTTCATCTATCTTTTCGCGGGACACCAGTCCGCCCACATAAATCAACGGAGCTTCCGGAAGTGCCGTCCGAAATTTCAGTGCATCCTCCAGGAAATAGGCTTCCCGGAAAGGAACGGTCGGAATCATCCACTTTCCAAACATCCGAACCCCGTATTTCAGCCACCAGCAGTCCATGTAGTAAGCCATCGAACGAATCGGCATCGCTCCCCGCATGACGTACATCGGGGCTTTGCTGACGAAGCCTCCGCTCAGTACCAATGCGTGCGCGCCCAATGCCAGCAGGCGTTTGGCCACTTGCAAGGTTTCATCGGTTTCCATGCCGCCTTTGAAGCCATCGCGCATATTCATTTTTACAAAGACCGCCATATCGCTTCCCGCTGCTGTCATCACCTCGTTCATCACCATTTCCATAAAGCGCATCCGATTTTCGAGCGAGCCGCCGTATTCGTCTTTCCGGTGATTGGTGTAGGGAGACAGGAACTGGCTGATCAGATATCCGTGTCCGGCATGCACCTCCACGGCGTCGAAGCCGGCTTCCCGTGCCAAGTGGACAGCCCGTCCGTAGGCCCTGGCCATCTCCGGCAACTCTTCTCTCTTCATGCCACGCACGAATGTAGGAGAATAGAGATTGAAACCGGTAGAGGCCGAAATGGGAGTGGTTCCGCAAATCTTTTTATGGGACATATTTCCGCAGTGCCCTATCTGGATGCCTGCTGCCGCACCTTCCGTGTGTATAGCTCCGGTCACTTCACGTAAACCGGAAATGATTTCCGGACGCAGCCACAACTGACGGTCGAAAGAAAGTCCGCTTTGCGTCACGGCTGCATAGGCTACAGTTGTCATCCCGACTCCGCCCGCAGCCACCGAGCGGTGGTAATCGAGCAGCATTTGTGAAGGGGCGTTACCGGGACACATGCTTTCAAAAGCGGCAGAGCGGATCGTACGATTCCGCAGCGTCAATGGACCGAAAGTGACAGGGGTGAAAAGTTTAGATTCCATAGTACGCTATTTTATGTCAATAGATAATTTATTTCAAATCAATAGATAAAAGGAAATACACGTTTGCGTCCGCCTACTTCCGAGCCAAATTCTTCACGGTAGCGATGCCAGATTGCATTGGCACGGGGGACGAGATTGGCCACTGTCCACCAGAAGAATACAAGTCCGGACAGTGAACAGGTCAGTATTGCCCAGCCTGCCCATTCGATGATTTCGCCCAGATAATTGGCGGAAGTAACATAGCGGTACATCCCTTTTTGGGGCAGATAATGACGGGTATCCCCCGGTTTGCGCAAATGACGGATGATATAGTCCGAATGCCAGTTCATCAACATACCTGCAAAGAAAAGCAGACTGCCCGCAATAAACCATGCGGAAGTGAACCAGCCGGAATGATACATTCCCTCGGGTGAGAGATAAAATATCCATTCGCCCTGCATATAGCCGTTCAATAGATTGAACAGGATTCCCATCGACATAATTGCCAGCGGCATTTTGCTCTTTCCGGTCAGTAGCAGGGGAAAGACGAAGGCGCGCTGAAAATAATGAATCTGAAAGAAGATAAAGAATGTCAGTATGACCGGATCAAAACGACGTTCCGAGTGCATCCACATCCAGCACATGACCAGAAATACGGGGGCTTCCATCAGTATCCACGCCAGCTTGTTGGAAATGGCGACTCCCCAGGAGGCAGTGCGAAATATCCCGTAACCGGCTTTCACAAAGTAGAGGGCGATGAAAACAATCAGAGCGATCAGACTCATGACGCCCAAAAATAGATTAAAGGCAGTTATACTCATCTTGATTTTCTTTTGAGATTCACAAAAATAACAAAAAAAGAAAAGAATGACCACAAAAAACTGAAAGAACTATTCGTATTGACCGGACAGGAAACTTATGAATATCACAATTATCTTTTTTCCATCCCGTGTTCTCTTTCATATGACACTATGGGCTTTTAGCACATAGTTTACTGATATCCAAAGGAATAGAACATATAATTCATCGGTTGTAGAAACGCCCTTTTAACGCTACGTTAAAAGGGCGTTTCTACCTGCCAGGCTGTGCTCTTTCTACCAACGATAAATGCCTTAGCCTCCATCGGATGAAAAATACAACAACCGCAAAGTGTTAAATGTTAAATGAACATCGGATGTTCTTCCTGAAACAAGTCACCCCAGACGTACAACCGGGTACTACCAAGATGTACAACTGGGGATTACCAAGACGTACATGCAGGGATTACCGAAATGTACGTCTGAGGTTAGTTATTATTGCATAAAAGGATTTGCTCTTATCAGCGTTTCTTGATGGGGATATAAGCCAGATCATCAAGAACATTTTTATAAGCCGGACGGATAATGCGTTTGCCCTCGAAGTTCAGTTCCTCATTGCGGTGCGCACACCAGCCGACAATACGAGCCATGGCAAACAGCGGAGTGAAAATCTCCTGCGGCAAACCAATCATCTCATATACGAAGCCCGAATAGAAGTCGATATTGCTGGAAACCGTCTTTCCGTTATTCTTCACACGTCCGAAAGTAGCGATGGCACGCTCTTCAAGCAGTTCGAGGAAAGCGAACTCCTCTTCTTTTCCTTTCTCACGGGCAAGGTCGCGAGCCAGTTCTTTCAGCAACAGCGCACGAGGATCGGAAATCGTATAAACAGCATGACCGATACCGTAAATCAGTCCGGTCTTATTATACACTTCCTTATTCAGCATCCGTGTGAAATAGGTATCTATCTCGTCCACGCTCTTCCAGTCCTTGATGTTCTCCTGCAAGTGATGGAACATATCGGCCACCTGGATATTCGCGCCTCCGTGAAGCGGGCCTTTCAACGAACCGATACCTGCGGCGATGGCCGAGTATGTATCTGTTCCGGTGGAAGAAGTCACACGAACCGTGAAAGTCGAGTTGTTACCACCGCCATGTTCTGCCTGCAAAATCAATAGCAAGTCGAGCGTACGGGCATCCAGTTCCGTATAATCTTTTTTGAGCATATAGAGGAAATTCTCGGCAATAGAGAGTTTTTCCTGCGGATGACGGATATGCAGGGAACGGCCGAATGTAGCATGGCGGAGCATATTATAAGCATACGCAATGATGGTCGGGAACTTGGAGATAAGATCGATACTCTGGCGCATCAGATTGTCGCGGGAAGTATCGTCGGCATCAGGATCGAAACGATACATTTCGAGTACGCTGCGCGAAAGGATATTCATGATATTATTTCCCTCCAGCTCGATAATATTCATTTTCGTCTTCTGCTCGAGCGCCATATTGTCATTGATCAGTTCGCAGAACGAAGCCAGTTCTTCCTTGTCCGGCAGACGACCGGAGAGTAGCAGATAAGCCACTTCTTCGAAGCCGAAACGTTTTTCCTTGATGATGGCGTGGGAAATGTCTTCCACATCATAGCCCCGATAGAACAATTTTCCCGGAATAGGCTTCAGACCGCCGCCGGGGATACGTTCGTAACCCACCACATTACCAATCTTTGTCAGACCTACCAATACACCGGTGCCGTCTTCATTACGTAGTCCACGCTTCACGTCAAACTTGGGGAACAATTCATTGTCAATCCGGGTTGCCTCTTTCATCTCCTCGGAGAGCTTGTAAATCAAATACTCTTTCTTCATAATACTTCGTTTTTAATCGTTACATTTACTTTTCGATTCTTTCCACAATTTCGCGTGTGAAAGCGGTGGTAGACAGGGATGTACCTCCCGGCATAAAGCGAGCCAGATCGTGCGTGGCACGGGCATCGAGGAAACTCTGTTCCAGCGCCTTTTCGATAAGCGCGGCCGCTTCTTTCCATCCCAGATATTCAAGCATCATCACCGCCGAAAGAATGATAGAACAAGGATTCACGACATCCTTTCCGGCAATGTTGGGGGCGGTTCCATGAGTCGCTTCAAAAATGGCGTGCCCCGTCTTGTAGTTAATATTTGCTCCCGGAGCAATGCCGATGCCGCCTACCATTGCCGCCAACTGGTCGGAAACATAGTCTCCGTTCAGGTTCAGCGTGGCAATCACGGAATACTCTTCGGGAATCAGTAATGTATTTTGCAGAAAAGCATCGGCAATGCAGTCCTTTATCACCAGCCGGCCGTCTGCCAGCGCGTCGCCAAACTCACGTTGCGCCAGCTCATAGCCCCATTTCTTGAAACCTCCTTCGGTGAACTTCATAATGTTTCCTTTGTGCACCAGTGTCACAGAAGGCAGATGATGGTCGAGCGCATACTGGCAGGCAGCCCGCACAAGACGTTCCGTGCCCTCACGGGAAACAGGTTTCACCCCAAAAGAAGAGGTCTCGGGGAAGCGGACTTTCGTCACTCCCATCTCGTTTTTCAGGAATTGATAGAACTTTTCGGCTTCGGGAGTACCTGCCTCCCACTCGATTCCTGCATATATATCCTCCGTATTTTCACGGAACACACACATGTTCACTTTTTCCGGTGCTTTCACCGGAGAATGAACGCCTTGATACCAACGAACCGGACGCAAACAAACATATAAATCCAGAGTTTGGCGCAAAGCCACGTTCAAAGAACGGATTCCACCGCCGACAGGGGTCGTCAGCGGACCCTTGATGCCGATCAGATATTCTTGGAAAGCCTTCATCGTTTCATCCGGCAACCAAGAGCCTGTCTCGTTGAAAGCGCGTTCGCCCGCCAGCACTTCTTTCCATTCAATCCGGCGTTTGCCGCCATATGCTTTCTGAACAGCCGCGTTCACAACGGCCTGCATCGACGGAGTCACTTCCGCTCCTACTCCGTCTCCGGTAATATAAGGTACGACAGGCACATCGGGCACCGACAGCGTACCATCTTTTTGCATGGTTATTTTGTTCATTTCTATCATTTTAATTATCTGGCATTCAAGGCAGAGCCGGCACGGAACCAGGCAATCTGCTGTTCGTTGTATGTATGTTGCGCTTCAAAACTCTCTTTCGTTCCGTCTTCGTGATGGAGAACGACGGTCAGATTCCGTCCCGGAGCAAAGTCCGGCAAGCCGATGACTGAAAGGAGGTCGTGCTCCTGTATCTTGTCATAATCCGCTTTGTCTGCAAAGGTAAGGGCAAGCATGCCCTGCTTTTTCAGATTCGTTTCGTGGATACGGGCGAAGCTCTTGGCGAGAATCACACGCACATTCAGGAAACGGGGTTCCATTGCCGCATGCTCACGGCTGGAGCCTTCTCCATAGTTTTCTTCGGCCACGACAATGGAGGGGATTCCTTCGGATTTATACATTTTGGCTGTGCCCGAAACGGTTCCGTAAGTGTTTGTCGAACGGTTCCACACATTGTTCGTTTCGCCATTGAACGCATTCACGGCTCCCATTAGCATATTATCCGAAATATTCTCCAAATGTCCGCGGAAACGCAGCCACGGTCCCGCCATCGAAATATGGTCGGTAGTACATTTGCCCTGCGCCTTAATCAGCAGGGGCATATTGAGTATATCTTGTCCGTCCCAAGCGGGGAAAGGAGTCAGCAGTTGCAGGCGTTGGGAAGCCGGGTTGACGTTAATCGCTGTTTTCGTCCCGCCAGGGGCGATATAGCCTTCATTGCCGGAGGTAAAACCTCTCAAGGGGAGTTCATCTCCTACGGGTTCGGCCAGTTTCACTTTCTCGCCGTCATGGTTCATCAATCTGTCTTTCAGCGGATTGAAGCAAAGATCACCGGCAATGGTCAGTGCCATCGTCAGTTCGGGAGAAGCAACAAAGGCGTATGTGTTCGGATTGCCGTCCGCACGTTTGGCAAAGTTACGGTTGAAGGATGTGACGATCGAGTTCTTCCGCGCCGGGTCGTCCGTATGACGTTTCCACTGACCGATGCAAGGACCGCAGGCATTTGCCATGATCACGGCGCCGATCTGCATGAAGTCATCCATCATTCCGTCTCTTTCGGCAGTGGCGCGGATTTGCTCGGAACCCGGATTGATGATCAACGGGGAAGCCACACTCAGATTCTTTTCCTTCACCTGCCTCGCAAGGGATGCGGCACGGCTGAGATCTTGGTAAGAAGAGTTGGTACACGAACCGATCAGTCCGACTTCCATCTTACGCGGATAGCCGTTCAGTAATACTTTTTCTGCAAATTCAGAGATAGGGGTAGCGGCATCCGGTGTGAAAGGGCCGTTAATATAAGGTTCGAGCGTAGACAAATCAATGTCGATGACACGGTCGTAGTACTTTTCCGGTTCGTCCGCCACCTGTTGGTCCGCACGGAGCTCACAGTCCACGGCTTCCGCCAGTTCTACGATACGATCTCTGCCGGTGGCTCTCAGATAAGTAGCCATGCGCCCATCGAACGGGAAAAGCGAAGTGGTAGCTCCTACTTCCGCACCCATATTGCAAATGGTCGCTTTGCCGGTAGCCGACAGGGAAGCTGTTCCCGGTCCGAAATATTCGATGATGGAGTTCGTTCCTCCTTTTACGGTCAGAATCCCAGCAAGTTTCAGGATGACATCTTTCGGGGAAGTCCAGCCGCTCAGTTTTCCGGTCAGGCGGACACCGATAATCCTTGGCATTTTCAGTTCCCATTCCATACCTGTCATCACGTCTACGGCATCCGCACCGCCGACGCCGATGGCCACCATGCCCAGTCCTCCGGCATTCGGAGTGTGAGAGTCGGTTCCTACCATCATCCCGCCGGGGAAAGCGTAATTTTCGAGTACTACCTGGTGAATGATTCCGGCGCCCGGCTTCCAGAAGCCGATGCCGTAACGAGAGGATACATCGCGCAAAAAGTCGTAAACTTCTTCGTTTGTTTTGGTTGCCGTAGCAATGTCCTCCTTTGCTCCTTTGTACGCCTGTATCAAGTGGTCACAGTGCACGGTGGAGGGAACAGCCACTTTTTCTTTTCCTGCATTCATGAATTGAAGCAATGCCATCTGGGCAGTCGCGTCCTGCATAGCGACGCGGTCGGGACGGAAATTTACGTAGTCTTCACCCCGCTTGTAGTTTTTCAGATCGCCCTCATTGAACAGATGGGCATACAGAATCTTCTCGGCTAACGTCAATGGGCGTTTCAAAACAGCCCGCACGTGTTCCACTTTTCCTTTATAAGCAGAATAAAAAGCCTCTAACATAGTCAAATCATACACCATATTGCTTTTATTTTTTTTAGTCTATCTATAAAAATAACGAACGGCGTTCGAGGAATGTTTAACAAAATGAAATATATTTTCGTCTCAGGAAGAAGATTTATTACCTTTGCGTCTATTATGAATAATCATCCGAAAAGTCCAATCATCGACCTTCAGCAACAGCAACTCCTGCTACGCATGGAGTATGAACACGAAAAGGAGGAATTCAAGCGGCAGACTGAAACAATGGGTGTCGCCCGCAAAGTGAAACGTGGTCTGTGCTGGTATCCCGCCTCTCCCGGTCGAAGTTACTATAATTCTCTAAATCAACTTGTAATAGATATTACACGCACCGAAAATAAAGAAATCGAGCATTCCTTCGAATTCGGTCGTCCCGTCTGCTTTTTCCGGCAGTCATTTGACGGAAAAGTGAATTACATGAATTTCATTGCAACGGTGAGTTATGCGGACGACGAACGGATGGTGGTCGTGCTTCCCAGTGCGGGCGCCTTGCTGGAACTGCAAACGGAAGAGGTGCTGGGTGTACAACTTTATTTCGATGAAACGTCCTATCGTGCCATGTTCGAAGCGCTGGAAGACACAATCCGCGCTAAGGGCAACCGCCTTGCCGAACTCCGGGACACCTTGCTGGGAACACAAAAGCCGGGATTCCGCGAATTATATCCCGTCCGTTTCCCGTGGCTGAACAGCACGCAGGAAACAGCCGTAAACAAAGTGTTATGCACACGCGATGTCGCCATCGTTCACGGCCCTCCGGGAACCGGAAAGACTACCACGCTCGTGGAAGCCATTTACGAAACGCTTCACCGCGAACCGCAGGTGCTGGTCTGCGCCCAAAGTAATACGGCTGTGGACTGGATTTGCGAGAAACTGGTAGACCGGGGTGTGCCTGTCCTCCGCATTGGTAACCCTACACGTGTTAATGACAAAATGCTTTCTTTCACTTACGAACGCCGCTTTGAGAATCATTCGGCCTACCCCGAACTTTGGGGAATCCGAAAATCGATCCGTGAAATGGGCAGCCGGATGCGTCGGGGAAGTTACTCCGAAAGGGAAGGAATGCGCAGCCGGATGAGCCGCCTCCGCGACCGTGCCACCGAACTGGAAATCCTGATCAACGCCGATCTTTTCGACAGTGCCCGTGTGATTGCTTCCACGCTGGTCAGCAGCAATCACCGTTTGCTCAACGGACGGCGTTTCCCCACCTTATTTATCGATGAAGCCGCCCAGGCACTCGAAGCCGCCTGTTGGATCGCCATCCGAAAGGCCGACCGTGTGATTCTTGCCGGCGACCATTGCCAGCTCCCTCCTACAATCAAATGTATCGAAGCCGCCCGTGGCGGACTGGACCACACTCTAATGGAAAAGGTCGTGCAGCAAAAACCTTCTGCCGTCTCGCTGCTCAAAGTGCAATACCGGATGCACGAAGCAATCATGCGCTTTCCCTCCGAATGGTTCTACAACGGAGAACTGGAAGCCGCACCGGAAGTGCGCAACCGGGGTATCCTTGACTTCGACACTCCCATGAACTGGATAGATACCTCGGAAATGGACTTCCACGAAGAGTTTGTAGGCGAGAGCTTCGGGCGCATCAACAAGCAGGAAGCCAACTTGTTACTGCAAGAACTGGAAGCCTATATCAGCCGGATCGGCAAAGCACGCATCCTGGACGAGAGCATCGACTTTGGTCTGATTTCGCCCTACAAGGCGCAAGTGCAATACCTGAGAAGTAAAATCAGAGGAAGCAGTTTTCTCCGCCCTTTCCGCAGCCTCATCACGGTCAACACGGTAGACGGCTTTCAGGGACAGGAACGGGATGTCGTCTTTATCAGCCTCGTCCGGGCGAACGAGGACGGACAGATCGGTTTTCTGAATGATTTAAGACGAATGAACGTAGCCATTACCCGCGCCCGGATGAAACTTGTGATTTTGGGAGATGCAACCACTCTTACCAAGCATGCGTTCTACCGGAAACTGATACAGTATATCCGGCAGGAAGCGGTATCCTCCTGAATCATCGGGATAAAAAAAGAAGCCCCCTTTCTCACGAAAGAGGACTCCCATTTACAAACAAAACAAACAATGTTATTTTCCCACTAAATTCTGTTCCAAAAGCTCTGTCTTAAATTCAATTTAACGCATACTTTTTCCTGCTACAGAATAAAATTCTGCATCATATCAACGAATCACTAATGGAACACGAAATATAAAAAGGACTTGAAATGGTATTACAGCTACCATTCGGTAGAGAATAACTTAAATATCTTTTAATGTAACATTCTGATATACTATTTATTAAAAAAGAAATCATCTTCATACGTATCGATCTTCTGTAAGTAAAAAGTTTCTTCATTGCCTATTCTGTTTTATTTGTTGCCGTAAAGGTAATCATAAATGCTCTTTTTCACCTATATTATCAGTATCTTTTAATCTTTTTTTCTACTTTCATCCTTTTTCTATTACTCAAAAGACCGGTATCTACATAGAAAAAGCGGGAAAATACGCTTTTCCCGCCTTTTGAAAAACTTATATAGTATAAGTCTGATTAATTATTTTCCGGACGAAGTTTACGAACTGTCACGGCAGTCTGCCACATTTCGCTTTCGCGCAATGCTTTCAGTTCTTCTTCCAGTTTCTCACGATAATCCGGTTTGGAGTTAGAGTCGATTGAAATCTGTGCTTCGTTACCAGTCTTCACACTGTGATACAACTTTTCAACTACCGGTTTGATAGCATCGTGGAAGGGGCCCATCCAGTCGAGAGCACCACGTTGAGCTGTAGTAGAGCAGTTAGCATACATCCAGTCCATACCGTTCTTTGCAAACAACGGCATCAATGACTGAGTCAGCTCTTCTACAGTTTCGTTGAATGCTTCGGAAGGAGTATGACCGTTTTCACGTAACACTTCGTATTGTGCCAGCAACAGACCCTGGATAGCTCCCATCAATGAACCACGTTCGCCTGTCAGGTCGGAAGTAGCTTCGCGGATGAAAGTTGTTTCGAACAAATAACCTGAACCGATACCGATACCCAATGCGATTGTTCTGTCCATAGCGTTGCCTGTTGCATCCTGATAGATAGCGTAAGAAGAGTTCAAGCCGCGACCTTCAAGGAACATAGTACGCAAGGATGTACCCGAACCTTTAGGAGCAACCATGATTACGTCGATATCTGCAGGAGGAACTACACCTGTGCGGTCACTCCATGTAATAGCAAAACCATGAGAGAAATAAAGAGCTTTTCCTGCAGTCAGGTAAGGCTTGATAGTAGGCCATACAGACATTACTGCTGCATCAGACAACAGGCACATAATGATCGTACCTTTTTCGCAAGCTTCTTCAATACCGAACAAAGTTTCACCCGGAACCCATCCGTCAGCAACCGCTTTGTCATATGTCTTTCCCTGGCGTTGACCAACGATTACATTGAAACCGTTATCACGAAGGTTCAGAGCCTGTCCGGGACCTTGTACGCCATAACCGATTACAGCGATTGTTTCATTTTTCAATACTTCACGAGCTTTTTCCAATGGAAATTCATCACGGATAACTACATTTTCTACAGTTCCGCCAAAATTCAACTGTGCCATTTTTTTTGTTTTTTTGTTTTGATGACTTGCGCCATCTGTTATTAATTGATTTTATACTCTATATTATTCAAATATCACTTTGGAACGGCATACTACCTCGCTGCCGTTTTTCTTCACCTCTACATGAAACTCGTTTTCACTCACCTCATCACAGAAGAAAGAGAGTTCATTTCCGAAATAACTTTCAGCCACATACGCCATTTCAAACCGGCGGATACGTTTCGTCTGATACAGTTCTATCGGAAACAAGTCAAGTATGTGCTCGATATAACGAATACTGTTTACGTGTCCGTTAATATCGATATCACTGTATTTTGCCGTCAGCGTCGCAACAGGCTGATTGCTTGTCACCTTGATACGCGAAGGCTTTTCTATCGGGCAGGGTTCATCGCATATATAATCGACGATGCTTCCTCCATGCAATGCCAACAGATCGGCAGGCTTACGAGTATTCAGATTGATCATCGCCCATACGGAACGGGCATAGCCGATCTTCTTTCCATCCTTGTCAATGACGGCAAAGTTACGGTCGGTAAAGAGACGATAGACATTCTCCACCCATGTCTGAACCGAGAACTTCTCGTATTGGTAAGGCATCTCGTCCAGCTCGATCGCCAGACGGGAAAGCACCCATGTGTAATTGTCCTCGTTCAGCGTAGCAATACCAAATCCACGGTCGCTGGCATGAAAACCTGCGCAATTCAGCAGATGATTCCCCAGCACGCCCATGGTCAGGCGGCCGTTAAAATCTACGTGAAACGGCTCTGCCACAAACTGATAAGTCCCTATTTTATTTTCTTCACTCATTACTCCTGTTCCTTTTTACTTTGCTTATACTTCGCTTCCTGTCCGTCCAGGAACTCATTCACACGTTCGAAACAGCTGGTAGTAATAGCCACACGGCCCGAACGGACAAATTGCAGCACACATTTCAAAGCCCGAAGTTCTTCGTAAAGGGAAGTAATCTCTTCACTCATGCCGTTCTTCTCGACGATAGAGAATACCGGATTCACCTCTACAATGCGGGCATTATATCTGCGGATCACTTTAGATGCTTCCGGAGTCTCCTGAAAAGCAGGAGTAGATACCTTATATAAGGCTATCTCATGGAAATAAATCTCGTCTTCCGTAAAATAGTGCGCCTGAATCACATCAATCTTCTTTTCGATCTGCTTCACCACCTTTTCGATAGTGTCCTTATCAGTCCACGCTGTAATCGTATATTTATGTACTCCTTTAATGGAAGAAGCAGAAACGTTCAAACTCTCGATGTTTATTTGCCGACGGGTAAATACAGCGGTCACCTGATTCAGCAATCCGGCTATATTTTCAGAATGAACTATAATCGTATATAATGTCTTATCACTCATAACTTTCTAAATTAAGGATTAACATTCCAGCAACATCTGATTGACTGAACCGCCCGGAGGGGTCATCGGGAGGACATTGCCTTCTTCTACCACACAGGCTTCGAGCAGGAACGCCCCGTCTGTCGAGAGCATTTCGTCGATGGCCGCTTTCAATTCTTCCCGTGAAAAGACACGTTTGGAAGGAATATCGTAGGCGGAAGCGATTTTCATGTAATCCGGATTCAGCATCGGAGTAAATGAATAACGGCGATTAAAGAACATAGCCTGCCATTGGCGCACGTTGCCGAGATAATTGTTGTTCAGGCAGATAATCTTCACCGGAGCTTTCTGTTCCATGATCGTACCCAGTTCCTGAATGTTCATTTGCAGTCCGCCGTCACCCATAAATACACATACAGTGCGGTCGGGACGGCCGAAAGTAGCTCCGATAGCTGCCGGAAGGCCAAAACCCATCGTGCCAAGTCCACCCGAAGTAACGATACTACGTTCCCTGGTATATTTAAAGTAGCGGGCAGAGATCATCTGATTCTGACCTACATCTGTCACCAATATGGCTTCGTGACGGGTCGCTTCGCTTACCGCACGCACCACTTCGCCCATACTCAGTGAATCCGTTGCAGGATGAAGTTCGGGACGAATGACTTTTTCTTCCTCTACCGCTTCATATTCCTTGAAACTATCGACCCACTCGGTGTGCCGGTTCTTTTTCAATAGTCCGGTCACAGCAGCCAGCGTCTTTTTGCAGTCGCCCAAAACGGCAATATCTACCTTTACATTCTTATTTACTTCCGCCGGATCAATGTCAAAATGGATCACTTTCGCTTGTTTGGCGTAAGTAGCTAGATTACCGGTCACACGGTCGTCGAAACGCATACCGACAGCAATCAGTACATCACATTTGTTAGTATTGATATTCGGTCCCAGATTTCCGTGCATACCCAGCATTCCTTTATTCAACGGATGGTCGGTAGGCAATGCGGAAAGTCCGAGCAAGGTACAACCTGCGGGCATATCCGCCTTTTCGATAAAGATACGCAGTTCTTCCTGAGCGCTTCCCAGTTCCACTCCCTGTCCTACCAAGACAAGCGGGCGTTCGGCGTTATTGATCAGTTTGGCGGCAGCCTTTACCGATTCTTCGTCTGTATCGGGAACCGGAACATAGCTGCGGATAAACTCCTGCTGCGTCGGCTCGTATTTTGTTTTTTCAACCTGCGCATTCTTGGCAAAGTCGAGTACCACCGGACCGGGACGACCACTACTGGCAATGTAGAAAGCACGTGCTATCGCCCAGGCTACGTCTTCGGCACGGCGAATCTGATAGCTCCATTTAGCGATTGGCTGAGTGATACCTACGAGATCGACTTCCTGAAAAGCGTCTGTTCCAAGAAAGCCTGTTCCCACCTGTCCTGCAATGACAACGATAGGCGTACTGTCTATCATCGCATCTGCAATACCTGTGATCGTATTGGTTGCTCCGGGGCCGCTTGTCACCAAGCAAACACCGACTTTACCCGATACACGGGCGTAGCCTTGTGCCGCATGGGCAGCTCCCTGTTCATGGCGAACCAAGATATGGTTCAATGTATTTTGATGGTCGTACAGGGCATCGAACGTAGGCATGATGGAACCGCCGGGATAACCGAAAATGGTAGTCACTCCCTGATGTTCCAGAGAGCGCATCATTGCCTCTGCGCCTGTTATTAAGTCCTTACTCATAGTTCTTTAATGGATAATGGATGATTCATAATGGATAATGAAGTGGATCAGTCTATTAATCTCACTGCTCCCTTATCGGCAGAGCTTACCATGCTGGCGTATGCTTTCAGGCTCTTCGGCACGTAACGGTCACGGGTGACGGGAGTCATCGGGCGGGCAGCCAGTTCTTCATCTGTTAGTCGCACGTTAATCGTTCGGGCAGGAATGTCGATTTCGATGATATCTCCATCTACTATTTTTCCTATATTACCTCCGGCAGCGGCTTCGGGAGAAACGTGTCCGATACTCAATCCGGAAGTTCCACCACTGAAACGTCCGTCGGTAATCAAGGCACATTCTTTGCCGAGGTGACGGGATTTGATATAAGAAGTCGGGTAAAGCATTTCCTGCATACCGGGACCGCCCTTCGGACCTTCGTGCGTGATGACGACAACGTCGCCGCTGACGACTCGGCCTCCGAGGATGCCTTCACAGGCTGCTTCTTGTGAGTCGAATACTTTGGCAGGTCCGGTAAACTTCCAGATGCTTTCGTCTACACCCGCCGTTTTTACTACGCAACCGTCCTGAGCGATATTTCCTTTCAGTACCGCCAAACCTCCGTCCTTGCTATAGGCGTGCTCCAGATCACGGATACATCCGTTCGCGCGATCTTTATCTAATTCCTGATAATAAGCTCCCTGAGAACCAAGTACGAGATTGAATCTGTTTCCTGCCGCACTTGAATATTTGCTCATTGCTTTTTCCGTAACGTTCGGGCTGGTAATTGAATATTGATCGATCGCTTCCGCCAGCGACATGCCATCCACACGGAGAACGGAAGTATCAATCAGACCGCCTTTTGCCAACTCTGCCAGGATAGCAATGATGCCACCCGCACGGTTAACGTCCTGAATATGATATTTTTGAGTATTCGGAGCGACTTTACACAGGCAGGGTGTCTTGCGTGACAGCATATCGATGTCGTCCATCTTGAAATCGACTCCTGCCTCATGTGCCACGGCCAACAGGTGAAGCACCGTATTGGTAGAACCGCCCATCGCAATATCCAGCGTCATGGCATTGAGGAATGCCTGACGGGTAGCTATACTGCGGGGAAGTACACTTTCGTCACCTTCTTCATAATATTTCATTGCATTTTCCACAATCAGTTTGGCAGCATCTTCAAACAGTTTCGTACGATTTTCGTGCGTAGCCACGATTGTGCCGTTTCCCGGAAGAGCCAAGCCGATAGCTTCATTCAGACAGTTCATCGAGTTTGCCGTAAACATTCCGGAACAACATCCGCAGGTAGGACAGGCATTCTGTTCGATATTCGCTACTTCCTGATCGCTTACACTGTCGTCCGCCGATTTAATCATGGCATCGATCAAGTCCAGATGCTGACCGTTCCACTCTCCGGCTTCCATCGGTCCGCCGGATACAAATACGGTAGGGATATTCAGGCGCATGGCAGCCATCAGCATCCCTGGGGTAATCTTATCGCAGTTGCTGATACATACCACTGCATCCGCCTTGTGCGCATTGACCATATATTCTACGCTGTCCGCTATGATATCACGGGAAGGAAGCGAGTAAAGCATTCCGTCATGTCCCATAGCGATACCGTCATCAATAGCAATCGTATTAAATTCCGCAGCGAAGCATCCCAGCTTCTCAATTTCCGCCTTCACCAACTGCCCGATTTCATGCAGGTGCACGTGTCCCGGAACAAATTGTGTAAACGAATTGACGATAGCGATAATGGGTTTTCCCATCTGATTTTTCTTCATGCCGTTGGCTGCCCATAATGCGCGGGCTCCCGCCATGCGACGGCCTTGTGTACTAAACGAACTGCGTAATTGCTTTTTCATTTCAATCTATCTTTTAATTAAAGAGCCTTCCTCACACAAGTGAGAAAGGCTCTAAATTCTATCTTTTATGGTACGAACACATACAACACAAAAACCTTTCTCACGCTCTTGATGGGACCACCACGACGCGAATAATATGCAGGACTGCTAGGTTAATAGATGTATGTAACATATTCATATCTTCTTTTCTTTATTTTCGTGCTGCAAAGGTAAGGGCTTTTTTATTATCTCCAAACAAATCGAAGAAAAAAATCACTAAAAAGCGAATAATCGTAAGAAAAGAACGGTAATAAACCTAAATTTTATCACTTAAAGGTTGAATTTGCAACTATCAGTTAGTAGAGAATGACTGTCCATTTCTGACAAAAGCGCTTAATAATCTGAAATTTACTCCGTATGCACCCGGTAGCAAGCAAATTATTCGTATCTTTGTCCACCCTAAATAAGGGATTTATTAATTAGAAACTATAAATATCAGATGGAAACAGTAGAAAACAAGTACATCACCGTTGCATATAAGCTATATACAGTGGAAGATGGTGAAAAAGAATTGTTCGAAGAAACAAATGCAGAACATCCTTTTCAGTTCATTTCAGGATTAGGCACAACGCTCGAAAGCTTCGAGAACCAGATAACAGCTCTTTCTAAGGGTGATAAATTCGATTTTACCATTCCGGCAGATGAAGCTTACGGAGCCTACGATGAGCAACATGTATTTGATCTTCCTAAAAATATCTTTGAAATAGATGGCAAGTTCGACAGCGAACGCGTAACAGAAGGCAGCATTGTACCTTTGATGACCGGAGACGGTCAACGCGTAAACGCCAGCGTCGTAGAAATCAAACCGGATGTAGTAGTAGTTGACCTTAACCACCCATTGGCAGGCGCTGACCTGATCTTTGAAGGTGAAGTAATCGAAAGCCGTCCTGCTACCAACGAAGAAATTCAGGAACTGGTGAAGATGATGAGCGGTGAAGGTTGCGGTTGCGGATGCGACAGCTGCGGCAGCGACTGTGGCGACTGTGGCGATGACTGCGGTTGCGAAGGCGGACACTGCCACTAATTTTAAGTAATAGGTAATAAGTATTAAGTATTAATTCCATGCGGATATAGGCGGAAGTTAATACTTAATACTTTTTTTATGCCGTTATTCCGGCTATTACTTATTACTTGTTACTTATTACCTGTTACTTATTACCTGTTAACATCCTCCTTTGTGCGTCATGATATCAAGCACCATCTTATCCGTTTCGTTCATGGCCTGCGAGCCGATTCTTGTCAAGTTACGAATGCTTTGATCGACATCTTCGTCAATAATGCCTTCTACAGAAGTCACACAACGGTCCTCCATTGCCATCATAGCAGATAATACGGCTGTTGAGACTCCGGTTGTTACTTTGAGTGCGCAGCTCGGTTTTGCACCGTCGCAAATCATTCCCGTCAGGTTGGCAATCATGTTTTGAACGGCAAAGGCTACCTGATTATAGTTTCCACCCATCAGCCAGGTGATTCCGCAACTGGAACCCGTGGCAGCTACTACACAGCCACACAAGGCAGAGAGACGTCCCAAACTTTGTTTAATATAGATTACAGTGAGATGACTCAGCATTAAGGCGCGAATCAGTTCCTCTTCGGTTTTACCATTTTCTTCGGCAAATACGACAACGGGAAGTGTGGCGGATATGCCCTGATTGCCACTGCCGGAGTTACTCATGACGGGAATCATTGCACCAGCCATTCTGGCGTCGCAAGCGGCGGAAGTATAAGATAGTATATGAGAGAATACGCTGTCACCCATCACTTTATGTTCATACGTTCCACGGAGCATCTTACCTAAAGAATGCCCATAATTGCCTTTAAAGGCTTGCTCGGCGGCTGCTTTGTTCAGACGTGCCGTATCGAGAATAAAACGGATTTCATCCAGAGGGGATGTCAGGGCAAAATCATAGACTTTGCGCAGATTCAGTTCCAGTGAAGCGTCTTCTTCCTCTTCATTGGCAGTCTGTTGCTTGTCAAGCAGTACTTTTTCATCCGTAGCTATATAGACAAAGGTAGTATGTCCGCCGGCAATCACAGCCGTCGCTTTTTGGCTGCCGGCTGTGCAGATTACTTCGATGTACAGTTTTTCCGTAATATCTTCTTTGAGAGAAATACAGATTCGCTTCTCTGCGATAAACAGTTTGCCTTGTTCTACTGCCTCCGGTGTGCAGTCTCTCAACACTTCCAATTGATATTCCGATCGGCCGATCAACGCTCCCAAGGCTACAGCTATAGGAAGTCCGACCATATCTGTGCCGGGGATACCGACTCCCATTGCATTCTTTAATATATTGGCACTCAATAACACTTCAATCTTTTCCGGTTTCATTCCTAATGTTTCGGCAGCTTTAGCTACACAAAGCGCTACCGCAATGGGTTCCGTACACCCTATCGCCGGAATCACCTCTTTTTTGATCAAGTCTATTATCTGTTTTCTTTCCGATTCAATCATACCCTATAAGGCTTTAGTTTCCACAAAAGTAGAAAATTCTTTTTTATCAAACATCCATTAGTGAACAAATAAAATTGCAGATTGTTATAAAATCTTCCAAGAACCGAACTTTAACAGTTAGAATAGTAGAAAAATGAAAGCAAAACACGGTATTCTTTATTTGCTGCTAGCCATTTTCTCTTCTTCTTGCATTCGCGAAGAAGCTCCCAATGCAGAGGCAGACATACTCAGTTGCAGATTGCCGGGAGTAGTCATGACAACGAGTCCGATTATCACTAATAATTCCATCAATATATTTGTAGGACCGGGAACGGACATTTCATCCCTTGCACCCGAATTTACATTGACTCCGGGAGCCACTATCGATCCTCCCAGTGGGACGGCTAGAGATTTCCATTCGCCTCAGCAATATACCGTTACGGCTGCCGATGGCTTTTGGAAGAAGAAGTACACCGTATCCGTTATTGATACGGAACTTGCTACTATTTACAATTTTGAGGATACGCTCGGCGGACAGAAATACTACATCTTCGTAGAACGGGAAGGAGAAAAAGTGGTGATGGAATGGGCCAGCGGAAACGCAGGTTATGCAATGACCGGAGTTCCCAAGACAGCCGACGACTATCCGACTTTTCAGTTTGCAAACGGAAAAACCGGAAAATGCCTGTCCTTAGTAACCCGCAGTACCGGATTCTTCGGTAGCATTATGGGAATGCCTATCGCAGCCGGGAACCTGTTTATCGGCTCTTTTGATGTAGGAAATGCAATGAGCAATCCACTGAAAGCGACCAAATTCGGTCTGCCTTTCCGGCATATACCAACTTATCTGGCAGGCTATTACAAGTATAAAGCCGGAGATCAGTTTACAGAAGGCGGCAAACCCGTCAGTGGCAAACGGGATATATGCGATATTTATGCCATCATGTATGAGACCAGTGAATCTGTGCCGACTCTTGACGGAACGAATGCTTTCACCAGTCCCAACCTGGTTTCAATAGCACGCATTGACGACGCCAAAGAGACGGACGAGTGGACATACTTTAAACTTCCCTTCCATATGTTATCCGGAAAATACATAGATAAAGAGAAGCTAACAGCAGGCAAGTATAATGTAGCTATCGTATTCACTTCCAGCCTGGAAGGAGATCATTTTAACGGAGCTATCGGAAGTACATTGTTGATTGATGAAGTCGAACTAATCTATCGCTCGGAAGACTGATTCCATTCGACCAACGATCTGATAGCAGCTATGGAAGGCAGAACAGAGCAACTATAATGAAATAACTAATGATTTAATAATAATGAAAAGATGAAAATCCATTCCTATATATTCAGTTTACTCGCCTGTCTGGTGATAGCCCTCCCCGGCTATTCACAGGTTGACAGAAACGAAACACTTATTCGCTCCGCTCTTCACGGACTGGAATATGAAATCAAAGCAGGGTTCAGCATCGGCGGTACAGCCCCGCTCCCGCTGCCTGTCGAAATCCGTTCGATTGACGGCTACAACCCAACGCTGGCTATCAGCATCGGAGGAGAAGTAACCAAATGGTTTGCCGTTCAAAACAAGCTCGGAGTCATTGTAGGGCTGCGGCTGGAGAATAAAGCCATGACAACGGAAGCCACCGTCAAAAACTATAATATGGAAATCCTCGGACAGGGAGGAGAAAGAATCAGCGGTGTCTGGACAGGAGGAGTCAAAACCAAAGTCCACACTTCCGGACTGACAATTCCTCTAATGGCTACTTACAAGTTGAGCAACCGTTGGAATATTAAAGCCGGACCTTATTTTTCGTATCTGCTTTCAAGAGAATTTTCGGGGCACGTATATGAAGGATACCTGCGTGAAGGCGACCCCGTAGGCCCCAAAGTCGAATTTACGGATGGTAAAATCGCTACTTATGACTTCTCGGACGACCTGAGACATTTTCAGTGGGGCCTGCAAATAGGAGCCGGATGGAGAGCATTCAAACATCTCAATATATATGCAGACCTCACCTGGGGATTGAATGATATCTTCAGAAATGACTTTCAGACCATTACTTTTGCTATGTATCCGATCTACTTGAATATCGGATTCGGATATGCTTTCTAGCTGACCAAAGACGGATTAATCCTTACCGGATTCCTCCACCTGCTTCACACCGGAGAAAGCAACTTTCACGGTCTGCTTCAATGCAGGTACTTTTACCTGAATATTCATTGTAGCATTTCCACTTTGCACCGTTCCTTCTATACTGGTGGCACAGGTACCCAAAGCAGCGGCATCCCCCTGAAAAGTAAGGTCTTGCTGTCCGGTGAAAGTCGAAGCGTCCGTTTCCTTTTTCACTGCACACTTGTCTATTACGATATCGCCGAACTTTAATATGTTTCCGTTTATAAACAGTTCAAATTCCTTCAGTTCCATCTTTACTTCCGTATCACTGACCTGAGAGAAAGTAATAAACTTCGGAAGTCCGTCGGCAATCACAACTTCCTGGTCGGAGCCATCGGGCAGCATTGAAATATCGAGATTTCCCCAATACGTTCCCACCACATCGGGAGCAGTCACCACAGCCTCTTCTTCCGGAGGAGTCGTTTCATCATTGACCGTATTATCATCATCACTGCTACAAGCCGTCAAAAGAGAGACAGAGCATATCAATGCCCACAAATACAATAGATTCTTTTTCATAATTTTCGGGTTTAGTTATTAAATAATCGTCATTTATAAACTAAAAAGAGGAAAAAAGGTTCAATTTGCTTCCTTTTCCGAAGATATTTTGAATTCACAACCTTCTTATCGAAAACTTTGTTATATTTGCATAGAGTAATTTTAAAAAAGCCACAACTATGTTTAATTCATTTGGCAACATCTTTCGGCTCACCAGCTTCGGCGAGTCTCATGGAAAAGGAGTTGGGGGAGTAATTGACGGATTTCCTTCCGGAATCACAATCGACGAAGAATTTGTACAACAAGAACTAAATCGACGCCGTCCGGGACAATCCATCCTCACCACACCACGCAAGGAAGCGGATAAAGTGGAGTTTCTTTCAGGCATCTTCGAAGGCAAATCAACCGGATGTCCTATCGGATTTATCGTTTGGAACGAGAATCAACATTCCAATGACTACAATAACCTGAAAGAGGTATACCGCCCTTCACATGCGGATTACACCTACAAAGTGAAGTACGGCATCCGTGATCATCGCGGTGGCGGACGTTCTTCTGCCCGCGAGACTATTTCACGCGTAGTAGCCGGCGCATTGGCTAAATTAGCCCTTCGCCAGTTAGGAATCAGCATCACAGCTTATACATCGCAAGTCGGTGCCATCAAATTGGAAGGCACTTATTCCGACTATGATCTCGACCTGATCGAAACAAACGATGTACGTTGTCCGGACCCTGAAAAGGCGAAGGAAATGGCAGACCTTATATATAAGGTAAAAGGCGAAGGCGATACCATCGGAGGTACGCTGACCTGTGTCATCAAAGGATGTCCTATCGGATTGGGGCAACCCGTGTTCGGCAAACTGCACGCCGCCTTGGGCAACGCCATGCTCAGTATCAATGCCGCCAAAGCCTTCGAATATGGAGAAGGATTCAAGGGACTGAAGATGAAAGGCTCCGAGCAGAACGACGTATTCTTCAACAACAACGGACGGATTGAAACGCATACCAACCACTCCGGAGGTATTCAGGGAGGAATCAGTAACGGACAGGATATTTACTTCCGTGTAGTATTCAAACCGATTGCTACCCTGCTGATGGAGCAGGAAACGGTGAACATCGACGGCGTAGATACGACACTGAAAGCCCGCGGACGTCATGACGCCTGTGTACTGCCACGTGCCGTACCTATCGTAGAAGCAATGGCTGCCATGACCATCCTTGATTATTATCTGTTGGATAAGACAACGCAGCTTTAATAAGTATCAATATGTCAATCTACCCATGTGCCAATACCTGCACTAAAAATCTGTCAGGCTATTGGCACATAGGCTAAATAACCGCCAGTAAACTATTCATTATGAACGAAATTCAAAAATATATCGCAGCGAACGAACCGAAGATTATGGAGGACCTGTTCAGCCTCATCCGTATTCCCAGTATCAGCGCCCTGCCGGAACATCACGACGATATGCTGGCTTGCGCCCAACGCTGGGCACAACTACTGCTCGAAGCCGGAGTGGATGAAGCATTGGTGATGCCTTCCAAGGGTAACCCGATTGTTTTCGCACAAAAGATCGTTGACCCGAATGCCAAAACAGTATTGGTCTACGCCCACTACGACGTAATGCCTGCCGAACCGCTGGAACTGTGGAAAAGCCAGCCCTTCGAACCCGAAGTACGGGACGGATACATCTGGGCACGCGGAGCGGATGATGACAAAGGACAATCCTTTATCCAGGTCAAAGCCTTCGAATATCTCGTCAAGAACGAACTGCTGAAAAATAACGTCAAGTTTATCTTCGAAGGAGAAGAGGAAATCGGCTCTCCCAGCCTGGAAGCCTTCTGCGAAGAGCATAAAGAGCTGTTGAAAGCAGACGTTATCCTGGTTTCGGATACCAGCATGCTGGGTGCCGAACTTCCATCCCTCACCACCGGTCTGCGCGGACTGGCTTACTGGGAAATAGAAGTGACCGGACCGAACCGTGACCTGCATTCGGGACACTTCGGAGGTGCGGTAGCTAATCCGATCAATGTGCTTTGCGAAATAATCAGCAAAGTAACAGATAAAGACGGAAGAATCACCGTCCCCGGATTCTACGATGACGTAGAAGAAGTACCGCAAGCAGAACGGGAAATGATCGCCCATATTCCGTTCGATGAGAAGAAATACAAAGAAGCCATCGGAGTGAAAGAACTCTTCGGAGAAAAGGGATACAGCACACTGGAACGCAACAGTTGCCGCCCGTCTTTCGATGTATGCGGCATTTGGGGAGGATATACAGGTGAAGGCTCCAAGACAGTCCTTCCCTCGAAAGCGTATGCGAAAGTTTCCTGCCGACTGGTTGCGCATCAGGATCATCACAAGATTTCGCAGATGTTTGCAGATTATATCTTACAAATGGCTCCCGACACCGTACAGGTAAAAGTAACCCCAATGCACGGAGGACAGGGATATGTCTGCCCGATTTCCCTTCCTGCCTATCAGGCTGCGGAAAAAGGTTTTGAGATAGCTTTCGGCAAAAAACCGCTGGCAGTACGTCGTGGCGGAAGTATTCCTATCATTTCGACATTCGAACAGGTATTAGGAACCAAAACCGTATTGATGGGCTTCGGACTTGAATCGGATGCGATCCATTCACCCAACGAAAACTTCTCGCTGGACATATTCCGGAAAGGAATAGAGGCAGTGATTGAGTTCCATCAGGAATATGCGAAAAGATAAAGGCTGCCTATAGCCGCACGCAGGACACGAAGATAAAAGGAGAACGGTAGACAAGCGGATAAATCCTTTGCCTACCGTTCCTTTTTATTCAAAAAAAGACCTCTTACCACATAACTAACTATCGACTACATCACCGGAGTTTCGAAAAGGAAAGTAAATGATTGACTATCCTTCAAATCCTTCACGGCATCTCCTGCGTAAATTTCTCCTTTGGTCAAGGACAGTTTCTTCACCCCAGCCTTCGGACTAAAATCAATCTTCTTCAAATCCAGCCAAAACAGGTTCGGAGTTAAAGTAGACTCAAAGTAATACACTTTATTCTTCTGATCGGAAACGGAACGCCAGCGAGTAGAAGAAATGTGAGGCTTCTCCGGTGTATTGATACCAAACGGAACGGAGACATTGCGCATCACACTCAGCACACTGGGGACAGCTATCTTTGCATCGGCAGTCTGCGGAATGGCGTGAATGTAGAAAGAGGCACGCACAAAACGGTCGCTCGAACGGTTCGTTCCCGGCAACATCTGCAATCCACCCACTTCTTTCCAGTAATCATTGACAGCCAACTGCAATTCATAACGCGGAGAATTGGTCATCACCTGATATTCTTTCCCCTCATGGATACTCAGTTTGCCATCCAGATATTCGATCACTGCCGTGTTGCCTGTTTCATCGGTAATAGCCATGTGTAAAGTAGATTCCGGTCCCCCGTTCGGCATACGGGGAGCGTCAATACGGAAAGTCTCTTTTTTCATTTCATCTACCGCCTCACGCACCGTTGCAAAATTGTCAAGCACATATTGAGTCCAGATACTGATTCCCATTGCCGGACGGGTATCTCCGGGAAGTGAATAAACAGATTCCGGCAAGAAGAGCAAGCTTGCCACCAGTCCTTTTTCATTCATTCCGTCACAAGTACCTATATCATAGCCTGTTGCAATTACGCTTCCATATTTGGAAGTCCAGTTTACTGTTTTTTCTTTATTGTGTCCCGCACGCTGCATTCCACGTGGAAACACATAGATATTTGACATAATGTCTTCTTTCCAGTCCATCGTGCGACCAGTGACCACCATTCGGTCCGGCCCCAGATATACGGCACGCGTACATGCTCCCGCCGGCTGTATGCCCATCAAAGAGACGGCAGCTAACACCAATGCAACACCCGTAAGTTTTTTCTTCATATTACTTCCAAATTAAATAGTTGATACTCTTATATCTATAATAACAAATATACAACGTATATTGCTTGAGAGAGAGAAAAATTTAAGGGAAAAAAGGGAATTTATTCAGAAAAAATCTTATCCGCTCTTATTTGAGTTAAAAAAGCCTGCGGATGGAAGGAAACATTACACATTATTTGCTTTTCAAATGGGATTTCATTATTTTTGTACATAACCTATCATAAAAACTAAGGAGGGCAAATGCGTATGAGACAAAAAGTTAGCATATCACAGCTTCCAATTCGTTTGGGAATCTTTCTTTTGCTGTATTTTGTTCCGCAATCACTCTCTGCGCAAGAAAACAACGACAGTACGCACATACTTCGTAACGGTGCATCCATAACGCCGGACGACGTACTAAAACAGGCCAACATTAACTTGTTTCCAGAAAAGAGCACTACATATTCTTTATATTCACCCGGACAGTTGGAGCATATACCCCGCTTTTCACTCAAAAGGGATATTTCCCTACCTTATCAGACCAATCCTTCCCTACTCTTCCGAGGTGATTACAGTACGGGCGGGGTATTGCATCAATTCGATCGTGGAGCACTGTTCGGTTCCGGAAGTCAGACAAGTATGGCAGGCATCGGGCGTTTCAACAGTGCTTCACTAGGTTATCAGCATATTTTCAATGAGCAATTCGAGTTACAAGTCCGTGCCAATGCGCTGAAGGTCAACATGTCCCACATCACCGGACAGGCTTTCAGCACTTCGGGCGCCTTCCTTTACCATCCTTCCGACCGTGTCACCTTGAAAGTCTTCGGATCATACGACATCAGAAACTCTTACGGAATGAGCACCCATAGCTACGGAGCTACGATGTCCGTCGATATGTCCGACCGCTTCGGGATGGAAATGGGAGTACAGCGATACTATGATGCGATGAGCGGACGTTGGGAAACGGTTCCCGTTATGATTCCTTACTACCATTTCGATAAGTTCACTCTGGGTTTGGATGTGGGCGGTATTATATATGAGATTCTCCGCAATGCCGTTTTTGATAAAAACAGAGGCATAGGCGGTCCATCCGGTCCGACAATCGGACCACCCCGGATGCATATACCTATACGGTAAACCTCCGTTATTACGAATTTGTTTTCAGATAGTCATTCACATTCAGCAATTTATATTCGGGTGAACATTCAAACAGATAGTTCAGCAGATTCATGTGTGCCGCACCAAAGATCACAAGTATCCGTTTGGCGGATTTTGGGGTACGTTGTATATTCCTGAATATCCTCAGATTACGGTTGAACCATCTTCCTGATTCGAAATCGGCTCCTGTATAATCTCCCTTATCGGATTCGTATTTGAAGTGTCCGATAAGATAATTGCCCAGGTCTTTCTTGATTTGTCGGGGATCATTCAGATGTATCAGCTGGGGAAGTATTCCTTTTTGCTTGAATATTAACTGGTCTTTGGAATATAAAGATGAGTCGGGAGAATTTACAAAACTCTCTTCAAAATCCTGATATTGTTTCGTGCTATCGTCTTCCAGCAGTTCTTCGATACGGGCTGTTTGTGTCCCCCGTGCATCTGCACAGTAAATCTTTGCTTTGCACATCTTTGCAATCCTGAAACCCAGTTGCTGCACTTCACTCTTTGACAGTTTATGATTTCCGGCAAGGTATGCTTTAAATAGAGAATCAACCTTTTGCTGTCCGCCCAGCGGGTGTTCAATGACGATTGCATCCGGCTTAAAGTTCGCCAGTTTACTCGCTATTAACTCTATTTCCTTCTGATAAACAGGCGACAAGACATTAATCTGATCTTCTTCGGATATTTGTTGCATATCGAGATTCGGAAAGTCAAAGTGAAAGACGCCTAGTGTCAGTACTTCTGTCCGCTGGGCATATCCTTTTATAAAGAACATACCGGTCATGATGAGAATGAATGCTATTTTATTCATTGTATTTATGATATGTTTGAAGCTCAAAGTTAGCAAACTTTTTCTAAATGGCAGATATTAAATTAATTTAAGTACAATCATTGCAGTCATTCCATTCCGCATCGTCAAAATTACAAAGTAATAAACATATAAGTGTTATGATAAAAGAGTTTGTACAAAACAGATGATAATCCTTCTAAGGCTTGGAACCAAAGTTTCTGAAGCTTGGAACTAAAGTTTCTGAGGCTTAGAACTAAAGTTTCTGAGGCTTGGAACTAAAGTTTCATCAGTTTGGAACTAAAGTTTCATCAGTTTGAAACTCTAGTTTCAAGCATAGGAAACTTTCTGAAACACCTGTTAATCAAATTAGATCGACCATATGATTGGATTAACTCAACCGTATCGGTTGTCTCCGTTCACCTGTTCTTTCAGGTAGTGATCAAGCATTTTCAGTCAACAAAGTATGAGTTATCATCCATTAATATCCTAAAAATCAGAAGATAACATTAAAAAAATGATTCAAAATACAATGTAACGGTATGAGAGCAACCGTTTGCTCTCATACTTGCCACCACTCTTGCTACCATAGCCGAAACTGCGATGAATAAAGGGATACAGATGAATAGTTAGAGCATGAGAGCAAAACAGATGACTTTTTCATTGGGAGAAAAAACTAGCTGAATTAACCTATTTCCCCCCATCCGACTTCTCTTGTTCTGATTGTAATTCTTTTAATTCCATGAGTTCCATACTATTCTGAACATATATTCGTATCAACACCAAACGGGTGATAACACGATTTGGACAAGCAGACTTTTCATTCACGAACTCATCAATGAGAACATTAAGGAAACAGAGTGTACAGTTAAGTTCCTGTTTTGACAGTTTATCAATACTTTCAATTTGTCCAAAGCTAGGCCAGTTGTCTTTAAGAAAGGCAAATTTGTCGGTGGAGTTCTGTAAATCAGACTTCATCAGGCAGGTACCGCAACAAGTAGAATCATCCATAATTTTCTGTTCTTTTATTTGTGTGTGTTCCCGCATGCCACAAAAAAGAAGGGCGCGGAAACTATTACTACATTACCCTCTCAAAGGCTCTGGTAAGCCCGTATTCGAATAATAAGCAATAGTCCCACGCCCATGAGGTATATAACAAACTTATATACAACAAAGACGTGGAGACCGGTTACTTATTATCTGCGAATACTAAATTTACCAGATTTATGAGAGCAGATAATAAAAACGCTATCTCCAAAATAAAAAAGCGTATCTCCATTGCGGAGATACGCTACAAATATAGTTATATTTTCTGATATTGAAACTTTAGTGAGTACTATTTCGCCATCTGATTCAGATGAAATACCGCCATATCGCTGTTTGTTCCTATTCTGAAAGGAGGCCCCCAAAGAGATAATCCGCTGGAAACATAGATATGTGATTGACTCCATTTGCGATAGCCGTGACTCTGTTCATATATTCTGTCTGTAATCAGACTCATAGGCCATATCTGTCCATGATGCGTATGTCCGCTGAATTGCAGGTCTATTCCCAAAGAATCTGTTTTGGCCAGGTTGTAGGGTTGATGATCTAAAAGAATGATAGGTTTACTACGATCCGCTTGCTTTAATAAGGTAGGCAGGGAATGACGGGAACGGTTGGAACGGTCGTCACGTCCGATGATCTGCACACCGTTAGGCAATGTTACTACGGAATCACGCAATAGTTGTATGGGAGTATCTTTCAAGAAGCGGACGCTTTCATCAATACCGCTGATGTATTCATGATTTCCCGGAACCATATAAATGCCCAAGGGAGCTTTCAGCCGTGCCAGTTCTTCCGCCATATTCTCCTTATATAATGGGGTAAGACTATTGTCTATCAAATCTCCACCGATAAGTATAAGGTCGGGATGCTGCGCATTTATCATATCTACATATTCTTTCAGCATAGCTTTTCCCGTACCATACCCTAAATGGACGTCACTCACGGCTACGATATTGATTCCGTGACCTTCTATCGGCTTATCAAGGAAGACATCAATCTTATTGACCTGCGGATGACGGTAATTATAATAACCGTACAGAAGCAGACAGCAAGTCGCTCCCAACGCATAATAGAAACCGTGATTCAGTGACGGCACAAATATTCTCGTCACATCCGCTATCAACAAAGCAAAAATCATGTACAGTGTAAACACCAGCCATACCGAACCGATGTGAAACATGGATTTCGACAGGATGACAGGCATATCTATATGACGGGTCAGCATAGCTATCACCAACGAGAAAGCTACCAGCCAATAGACGACAGACAACAGAATCTTCATAGCCAGCGAGAAGCCGGAAAGCATCTGTAATGTACGGATAAAGATATAAACATTACCACCTACATAAGCAAGCAGGAATATCAGGAAAAATATTCGCATAATCGTTATAAATTAAAATGGTTATCAAATATATTATCGCCCTTTTCCGTTGTCTGGTAGTGAGTGTCTGTATATCTTTGTGAGGAATAAAAAACAGGTATTATGTTACCGGATTTGTGTAAAGCATTCGACAAAACTTCTACCTATTGTTGACAGCTTGTTCCAATTGCCTCAAAGCCTTCTCCAGCGTAGCACGCGGACAGGCTACATTCAACCGCATAAACCCTTCACCTTCTTTGCCGAACGTCGTTCCTTCATTCAAAGCCAAGTGGGCATCTTCTACAAACAGGCGATTCAGTTCCTCCTGACTTAATCCCAGCTCACGACAATCCAAAAAGATAAGGTAGGATGCTTGCGGACGAATCATTCTGATGGCAGGAATCCGCTCTTTCAGATAACTTTCCGTGAAGTCAATATTTCCTTTGATATAGGCAATGACCTGATCCAGCCATTCAGTACCATGACTGTAGGCTGCTGCTACGCTGAGATAAGCGAATAAGTGTCCTTCGGAGAACTCGCTCGCTTCCATATATACCTGAAACTGATGACGAAGTTCGTCATTCTCAATAATTGCATACGAACTTGCCAGTCCGGGCATATTAAACGCTTTGCTCGGAGACATAAAGACAAGGGAGTTCATCCGTGCTTTCTCCGAAATCAAAGCAAAGGTGGGATGTTTGTAAGGAGGCAGGGTCAAGTCGGCATGAATCTCGTCAGAGATTACTAATGTACCGTTCTCATAGCAGATGTCGGCAATCTGCGACAGTTCTTCTTTGGTCCATACACGTCCGCCCGGATTATGGGGATTACTCAGGATAAGCAGTTTACATCCCTGCACATCTTTGCGAAAACGGTCGAAATCAATATGATATTGCCCGTCTTTCAATACCAACGGACTGTAAACCACTTCACGTTCGTTCTTCTGTGTCACAAGAAAGAAAGGATGGTAGACAGGAGGCATGACCATCACCTTGTCTCCTTTCTCCGTGAAACAATGGATGGCAAATGCCAGTCCACGGACAATGCCGGGAGTAAACGTCAGCATTTCTTCACGAATCTCCCATCCATGCCGTTCTTTGAGCCAGTTAATAATGGATTCGGCCCATTCTTTGCAGGCAAATGTATAGCCCAGCACTTCATGTTCCAGACGTTTCTTCAAGGCATCGATTACAAAAGGGGCTGTGCGGAAATCCATATCAGCCACCCACATCGGAATCAAGTCATTACGCCCCCAACGGCGTTCTACAGCATCCCATTTTACGGAGTCCGTACCGTTACGGTTTATTATTTCATCAAAATTATAGTTCATACTGCATGAGGTTTTTATGTTATGTGAGACAAAAGTAGTACATTTGTACTCAATTCAAAAAGGAATTTATGACGAAAGCTTTATTTTTTGATATAGACGGAACGCTGGTTAGTTTCGAAACACACCGTATCCCGTCTTCTACCATTGAGGCATTGGAAGCCGCCCACGCAAAAGGGCTTAAAATATTTATCGCTACCGGACGCCCGAAAGCCATTATCAACAATCTTTCCGAATTGCAGGACCGGAACCTGATCGATGGATATATAACCATGAACGGAGCCTATTGTTTTGTCGGAGAAGAAGTAATTTACAAAAGTGCCATCCCGCAGGAAGAAGTAAAAGCAATGGCTGCTTTCTGCGAAAAGAAAGGAGTCCCCTGCATCTTCGTGGAGGAGCATAATATCTCTGTTTGCCAACCGAATGAGATGGTGAAGAAGATCTTTTATGACTTCCTGCATGTAAATGTCATCCCGACAGTTTCCTTTGAAGAAGCAAGCAATAAGGAAGTGATCCAGATGACTCCCTTCATCACGGAGGAAGAAGAAAAAGAAGTGCTTCCATCCATCCCGACTTGCGAAATAGGCCGCTGGTATCCGGCTTTTGCGGATGTCACAGCCAAAGGCGATACCAAACAGAAAGGCATCGATGAAATCATCCGGCACTTTGGCATCAAGCTGGAAGAAACGATGTCCTTCGGCGACGGAGGAAACGATATCAGCATGCTCCGCCACGCAGCTATCGGAGTCGCTATGGGGCAGGCCAAAGAGGATGTAAAAGCCGCAGCCGACTATGTGACAGCCCCCATTGATGAGGACGGCATCAGCAAGGCTATGAAACATTTCGGGATTATCTAATTCATTTATCCGGTCAGCACATCTGCTTATCCGTCACTAACTTTATGAGCGTAGACACTAATAACGCAGCTTTTCAGGACGCCCTGAATCTTATTCAGTATACCCGCCAGTCGGTTTTTCTGACCGGAAAAGCGGGTACAGGTAAATCTACATTCCTACGTTATGTCTGCGAACATACCAAGAAGAAACATGTCGTTCTCGCACCTACCGGCATCGCAGCCATCAACGCCGGAGGAAGTACGATGCACAGTTTCTTCAAACTCCCCTTCTATCCGTTACTGCCGGACGATCCGAATTTAAGTCTCCAGAGAGGACGCATTCACGAGTTCTTCAAGTACACCAAACCGCACCGGAAATTACTGGAACAGATTGAACTGGTCATCATAGACGAAATCTCTATGGTACGGGCGGACCTCATTGATGCCATCGACCGCATCTTACGTGTATATTCGCATAACTTACGGGAACCTTTCGGTGGCAAACAGTTGTTATTGGTAGGCGATGTTTTCCAGCTGGAACCTGTCGTGAAGAATGACGAGCGGGAGATTCTGAACCGTGCCTATCCTACTCCATACTTCTTTTCGGCAAGAGTATTCAGCCAGATCGATCTGGTATCCATCGAACTCCAAAAAGTATACCGGCAGACTGATTCCGTCTTTGTCAGCGTTCTCGACCATATCCGTACCAACACCGCCGGAGCAGCCGACCTGCAACTGCTGAACACCCGATACGGAAGCCATATCGAAGAATCGGAAGCCGATATGTACATCACGCTTGCCACCCGAAGGGACACGGTTGACTCGATCAATGAGAAGAAACTGGCCGAGCTGGCAGGAGAACCGATCACCTTTGAAGGAAGCATTGAAGGGGATTTCCCCGAAAGCAGTCTGCCGACCTCACAGGAACTCGTTCTGAAACCGGGTGCTCAAATCATCTTTATCAAGAATGATTTCGACCGCCGGTGGGTAAACGGTACCATCGGAGTGATTGCCGGTATCGACGAGGAAGAAGAAACGATATACGTCATCACCGATGACGGCAAGGAATGCGATGTAAAACGGGAATCATGGCGTAACATCCGCTATCGCTACAACGAAAAGACGAAAGAGATTGAAGAGGAAGTACTAGGCAGCTTCACCCAATATCCCATCCGGCTGGCCTGGGCCATTACCGTCCACAAGAGTCAGGGGCTGACTTTCAGCAGAGTAGTGATTGACTTCACGGGAGGTGTATTTGCCGGCGGACAGGCGTATGTAGCACTCAGCCGTTGTACCTCACTGGATGGCATCCAGCTCAAAAAACCGATCAACCGGGCGGATATCTTTGTGCGTCCCGAAATCGTAAACTTTGCCGGACGGTTCAACGACCGGCAAGCCATCGACAAGGCTCTGAAACAGGCGCAGGCCGATGTTCAGTATGCCGCTGCCGCACGTGCTTTCGACAAAGGGGATATGGAGGAATGTCTGGAACAATTTTTCCGTGCCATTCACTCCCGTTATGATATAGAGAAACCTGTTCCTCGCCGATTAATCCGCCGGAAACTGGGGATTATCAATACCTTGCAGGAGCAGAACAAAAAGCTCAAAGAGCAAATGCGGGAACAGCAGGAACGTCTGCGGCAATATGCCCATGAATATCTGTTAATGGGAAATGAATGTATCACCCAAGCCCACGACGCCCGTGCCGCCATTGCCAATTATGACAAAGCGCTCAGCCTCGACCCTAATTATATAGACGCCTGGATACGAAAAGGAATCACCTTGTTCAACAGCAAAGAGTATTTTGATGCGGAAAACTGTTTCAATACCGCTGTCAGCCTTCATCCTGCAAACTTTAAAGCTGTGTACAACCGTGGAAAACTGCGTCTGAAAATCGATAATACAGAAGGGGCAATTGCAGACCTGGACAAGGCTACAAGTCTGAAACCCGAGCATGCCGGCGCACACGAGCTCTTCGGAGATGCCCTGTTAAGAGTGGGGAAAGAAGTGGAAGCCGCCATACAATGGAGAATTGCCGAAGAACTCAGAAAGAAAAAATCATAAATAAGTTGGTAGTGTATCAGAAGTCTTCTGATTGTGAAAGTTATTGAATATCATCTTACATCAAAAACTTTTTATTAACTTTGCCTTCGTATGTACGTCAAACTCTTAAAAGAAAAGCAAATGAAAAAAGGTTTGAAAATCGCAGCTATCGTTGTAGGGGTAATAATCATTCTGATGCTCCTCCTTCCTTTCGCCTTCCAAGGTAAGATAGCAGGTATTGTAAAAACAGAAGGCAACAAGATGCTCAATGCACAATTTGATTTCAAGAAACTCAACATTAGCCTGTTCCGCAACTTTCCGCAGGCTTCTGTTACTCTCGAAGATTTCTGGCTGAAAGGCGCGGGAGAATTCGCAAACGATACCCTTGTACAAGCCGGAGAGGTGACTGCCACCATCAATCTGTTCTCCCTTTTCGGAGACAGCGGTTATGACATTTCCAAAGTATTCATAGAAGATACCCGCCTGCACGCCATCGTCCTGCCGGACGGTCATGTCAACTGGGATATCATGAAGCCCGACACGACAGACACGCAGGAAACGCCTGCCACGGAAGAAGAGTCATCTCCTTTCAAAGTCAAGCTGCAACGTTTCGTCATCAAGAACATGAATTTGATTTATGACGACCAGCAAGGTAAAATGTATGCCGACATCCGTGATTTCAACGCCCTTTGTGCCGGTGACCTGGGCAGTGACCGCACTACGCTGAAACTGGAAGCGGAAACCAAATCACTGACTTACAAGATGAATGGCATTCCTTTCCTTGCAAACGCCAACATCTCCGCCAATATGGACGTAGACGCCGATCTTGCCAACAACAAGTATACACTGAAAGACAATACCATTCGCCTCAACGCCATTCAGGCAGGTATCGACGGTTGGGTGGAACTGAAAGATCCCGCTATCGACATGGATCTCAAACTCAACACCAATGATGTAGGCTTCAAGGAAATACTTTCTTTGATTCCTGCCATTTACGCAACGGAATTCTCCAGTCTGAAAACAGACGGAACCGCTACTCTTGCCGCATCAGCCAAAGGTACGCTGCAAGGAGATACTGTCCCCGCATTCAACATCGATATGCAAGTCAAGAACGCTATGTTCCGCTATCCGGCATTGCCCGCAGGAGTCGATCAAATCAACATTAATGCCAACGTCCGGAATCCGGGAGGAAATATAGACCTGACCACCATCCAAATCAACCCGTTTAGCTTCCGTCTGGCAGGAAATCCTTTCAGTCTGACTGCGGACGTGAAAACACCGGTCAGCGACCCCGATTTCAAAGCTGAGGCAAAAGGTACGCTCGACCTGGGTATGATCAAACAGGTATATCCTTTGGGAGATATGGAACTGAACGGAACCATCAACGCCGATATGCAAATGTCAGGACGCCTTTCTTATATAGAGAAAGAACAGTACGACAACATGAAAGCCTCCGGAACCATCGGTCTGACCAATATGAAACTGAAAATGCAGGATATGCCGGATGTAGACATCAAGAAATCACTCTTCACCTTCACCCCGAAATATCTGCAACTGAGCGAAACGACGGTCAATATCGGTAAGAACGATATTACTGCCGACAGCCGTTTCGAGAACTATATCGGCTACGCTCTGAAAGGTACTACACTGAAAGGAACGCTGAACATTCATTCCAATTATTTCAATCTGAATGATTTCATGACAGCATCCGCAGACAGCGTGGCAACTACCGAAGCAGCTGCCACAGACTCCACGGCAATTGCCGGCGTGATAGAAGTTCCGCGCAATATCGACTTCCAGATGGACGCCAATCTGAAACAGGTGCTGTTTGACAAGATGACATTCAACAACATGAACGGTAAACTTGTTGTCAAAGACGGAAAGGTAGATATGAAGAATCTTTCTATGGGTACTATGGGCGGCAACGTGGTGATGAATGGATATTACTCTACCGCCAATGCGAAGAAACCGGAAATGAAAGCCGGATTCAAACTGTCGGATATCAGCTTCTCACAGGCATACAAAGAACTGGATATGGTTCAGCAACTGGCTCCTATCTTTGAGAATCTGAAAGGAAACTTCTCCGGCAGCATCAATGTGCTGACCGACCTGGACGCAGCCATGAGCCCGGTACTGGAAACGATGCAAGGAGACGGCAGCTTGTCTACCCGCGACCTCAGTCTGAGTGGTGTGAAAGCAATCGACCAGATAGCCGACGCCATCAGCCAGCCGAGTCTGAAAGAAATGAAAGTGAAAGATATGACACTGGATTTCACCATCAAAGACGGACGGGTGGAAACCAAACCGTTTGATATCAAAATGGGTGACTATAATCTGAATCTCTCCGGTAGCACAGGACTTGACCAGACCATCGACTACTCCGGCAAGATCAAGCTTCCGGCATCCACCGGCATTTCCAAGCTAATGACGCTCGATCTGAAGATCGGAGGTTCATTCACTTCCCCGAAAGTCAGTGTCGATACAAAGAGTATGGCCAATCAGGCACTTGAATCCGTAGCCGACGAAGCAATCAGCAAACTGGGAGAAAAGCTCGGACTGGATTCTGCCACGACTGCCAACAAAGATTCCATCAAACAGAAAGTGACGGAAAAAGCTACAGAGAAAGCACTTGATTTCTTAAAGAAGAAACTTAAATAAGAAAAGGAGAAGAGAGTATGCTTCTGAAACTGTACGATAAAAACAATAACCCGCAGGACTTGCAACGGGTAACCGACATCCTGAACGACGGCGGACTGATCATCTATCCTACGGATACGATGTACGCCATCGGATGCCACGGGCTGAAAGAACGTGCTATTGAACGGATTTGCCGGATCAAAGATATTGATCCGCGCAAAAACAACCTGTCTATCATCTGCTACGATCTAAGCAGTATCAGCGAGTATGCCAAAGTGGGTAATAATGAGTTCAAGCTCATGAAGCATAATCTCCCCGGCCCGTTCACGTTTATCCTGAATGGCACCAACCGGCTGCCCAAAATCTTCCGTAACCGAAAAGAGGTGGGTATCCGTATGCCGGACAACAATATCATCCGTGAAATCGCCCGCTTACTGGATGCTCCTATTATGACCACCACACTGCCATACGATGAGCATGAAGATCTGGAATATATGACCGATCCCGAACTGATTGACGAAAAGTTCGGTGATATCGTGGATCTGGTAATCGACGGAGGAATAGGAGGCATAGAACCTTCTACAGTAGTGAAGTGCACAGAAGATGAACCGGAAATTGTCCGTCAGGGAAAAGGCTGGCTGGAAGGGATTTAATCCCGAAGACTATTAACTTAGAGAATATATAAATCAGGCACGGACTACACGGATTTCACGGTTTTAAAAGATTACATATCTAAAAAACGTGTTAATCCGTGAAATCCGTGCCTGAATATTTCTTACTTGATCAATGATTCCGGGTCCAGATGACCTGCTTCGATATCCTTGAAGTAACGGTAAGTACCTACTTTCAACTCTTCCGTAGCAGCATCGTCACAAACGATAATACCCTTTTCGTGCATCTGCAAAGCACTGATAGTCCACATCTGAGTGATAGAACCTTCTACTGCATGATACAATGCGCGGGCCTTATTGTGACCATTTACGATAATCATCACTTCTTTGGCAGAAAGCACAGTGCCTACACCAACAGTCAGAGCTGTCTTCGGAACTTTGTTAATATCGTTGTCAAAGAAACGGGAGTTCGCAATGATTGTATCCGTAGTCAGCGTTTTCTGACGGGTACGGGAAGTCAGTGAAGAGCCCGGTTCGTTGAATGCGATGTGTCCGTCTGGACCAATGCCACCCATGAAAAGGTCGATGCCACCATAAGACTTAATCTTTTCCTCGTAGCGTGCACATTCTGCATCCAGGTCGGGAGCATTACCGTTCAGGATATTCGTATTTTCCTTTTTGATATCGATATGGCTGAAGAAGTTATTCCACATAAAAGAGTAATAGCTTTCCGGATGTTCTTTCGGCAAGCCTACATATTCATCCATATTGAATGTTACGACGTTCTGGAAAGAAACGATTCCTTTCTTATTTAAATCGATCAAAGCTTTATACATACCCAGAGGTGAAGATCCCGTAGGACAGCCCAATACAAAAGGTTTTTCCGGAGTTGGGTTGGCAGCTTTTATTTTTGCGGCAACGTAATGTGCAGCCCACTGAGATACGGACTGATAGTCCGGCTGAATAATAAGTCTCATAAGTCGATTGTTTTATAGGTTAGTAAATAATTGTTCATTCTTTATTTAGCGGTCTTTTTTCAAGCGGTCCGCCATCGCACGTGCCAGGTTCTCACACTGGGTATAGGTAATATCCTGCATCGCCTGTTTCATCTCTACCGGATCGCCTACCAGCTCGAACTTACTCTTTTCCGCAAATTCAGCCATACGCTTCACAGCAGCTCCTGCCCAGGTGAAGGAACCGAAGTATCCCAAATAACGTCCTTTGAGTTCGCGAACCAGAATCTTAGACAATAACGATTCCACTTCCGGGAATATCTGATTACTGTATGTCGGAGAACCGACAATCAATCCTTTATAACGGAAAATATCTGCAAGGATATAAGAAGGATGACTCTTCGTCACATTGTGCATCACAATATTCCTGATTCCCTGTGCTGAGAGTTCCGCAGCAATAGCTTCCGCCATCTGTTCCGTATTTCCATACATACTGCCATATACGATAACCACACCTTCGTCCGCATCATAACGGCTCAGACGGTCATAGATACCGATCACCCTGGAAATATTCTCTGTCCATACCGGTCCGTGTGTAGAGCAAATGGTAGTGATAGGCAGTCCTCCCAATTTTTGCAGGGCTTTCTGTACCGGACTACCGTATTTGCCAACGATATTGGAGTAGTAACGCACCATTTCACCCCAGTACTTATCTACATTGATACGGGTATCCAGAAATCCTCCGTCTACAGTGCCAAAGCATCCGAATCCGTCACCTGAGAAAAGGATTCCGTCCGTTTCATCAAATGTCATCATCGTTTCGGGCCAGTGCACCATCGGAGTCATATAGAAACGAAGCATATGCTTGCCTAATGCAAGGAAGTCTCCGTCTTTCACCAGATATTGCTCGCCGGTAACACCGTAGAATCCTTCAATCATACCGAAGGTTTGCTTATTGCCGACAATAATAATATCCGGATAGTGTTGTTTAATCAATCGGATGGAGCCCGAATGATCCGGCTCCATGTGATTTATAATCAAATAGTTAATAGGACGTTCGCCGATTACTTGCTTGATCTTGCGCAAGTAGACTTCAAAATAACAGATATCTACAGTATCCACCAACGCCACCATTTCATCATCAATCAAATAAGAGTTATACGAAACTCCATAGGGCAACGGCCATAACGCCTCAAAACGGTGTTTATTACGGTCATTTACTCCCACATAGTGGACATTTCCTTTAATTCTTGTTTTCTGTTCCATTCTTCAACTTTAATTAATTTCTGCTCACCAGCTATGATCCTCTGAGGACAGAGATTTATTCTGTGGTGAAGTTATCTTCCGCAAAAATAACTCTTTTTTCTGAATCCCTGTACTTCTTACCTTGATAAGCTCCCCTTTCTTTCATTCTTTTTTGCAAACGAGTTACAAATTCATAATTCTTCAGTCCCCAGTCCGGAGCAATCAGCAATTCTTTGGGAGACTGCGAAACAAAACGTTCCAATACCAGATCCGGGCGGAGATGCTCTACATAGTCAATCACCAGGTCAATATATTCGTCCACTTCCGTAAACAGATGAAAACCTTCCGGATTCTCTTCGTATTCATGCGCCATGCGAGTACCACGAATCAACTGTAACTGATGAATTTTGAGTGTGGACAAAGGAAGCGCGGAAAGGATTCCTGCCTGCTCTACCATTGTATCATGTGTCTCTCCCGGAAGACCGAGGATGACGTGCCCGCCCGTCAGTATGCCACAGGCGGCGGTACGCTGAACAGCCTCTACCGTATCCGCATACGTATGTCCGCGATTGATACGCCGCAATGTCTCATCACTGGCACTCTCAATGCCATATTCCACCATCAGGAATGTATGGCGGTTCAGTTCTTCCAGATACTGAAGCAGTTCTTCCGGCATACAATCCGGACGCGTACCGATCACCAATCCTACTACCCCGTCTACCTGCAACGCCTCTTCATATTTACGTTTCAGTCCTTCCAGTTCTGCATAAGTATTGGTATATGCCTGGAAATACGCCAGATATTTCATCTCCGGATATTTATGGGCAAAGAAACATTTCCCCTCCTCCAGTTGGGTAGCAATCGACTTTTCCGTCCGGCAATAGTCCGGGTTGAAAGTCTGGTTATTGCAATACGTACAACCGCCCCATCCCTTCGTCCCATCCCGATTAGGACAAGTAAAACCGGCATTTAATGATATTTTCTGCACTTTGTAAGGAAAATGTTTTCGCAGAAAGGTTGGGAAATCATTATATTGTATTTGATAAGACATATCTATTTAATTCATTTGTTATTTGTGTGGCAAACATAAGAAAAAACAGCGAGTTACGGAAAGATGCCCCAAAATATCTTCAATATATTAAAAAAAACATAAAGTGCATAAGATAAATTAATATTTATTGCGAAAGCAGAAACTATTTAGTTAGTTTTGTGTGATTTTAAGCATTGACGGGAGGATACTTGTGAAAGTCTTGTGCAATTATTCCCCAATTATGATTTCATCTCACCATACCCCATGCGACTCTCGTCAATAAACTATCCTCTTTATGTTCTAAAAACAGAATATAAAGAGGATTTTTAGCATAAGCAGGCAGACAAGACAGCGAAAGGGAGGAAAAAATAGGCAAACTTTCGTATTATCCGTTCAATGTAGCGTCCGGGCTTCTTGTTTTCCATCCTTTTACTTATTTTTGTTCTAACAAAAAACACCGATATTATGAAACGCGCCTGGCTCCTTCTTATTTCTCTTTTTAACTTTTGCATATTAGTGGCCCAGCCTACCTATCAGATCAAGCATTATTCCGTCAATGACGGAATGTCACAAGGAATAGTACAGACAATCATACAAGACAAAAAAGGATTCCTATGGTTCGGCACCTGGAACGGGCTGAATAAATTCGACGGATATACATTCAAAAACTATAAGACATCTTACAAAGACGGCTATATTCTGAATACCAACCGGATCAGTCAGATAGCGGAAACGAAATATGGGGATATCTGGTGCCAAGCCTATGACGGACGGGTGTATATGTTCGACAATCAGACAGAGAAGTTCATCGACATTTTAGGTTCAGTAGCAGAAACGATGATAACGAATAATTATGCCGACCATATTTATACCCTTTCCAAAGGAATCTCATGGATCACCTTTCAAAACGAATGTGCCGCCATCCGCATAGATGACCAACTTTGCAAACAGGGGAAAGGAATCACTCTGTACAGTTCCTTCAAACAAAACTTGAAGGGAGACAAGATATATACCGTTTTCGAAGATTCCGAAGGAGATGAATGGATACTGACCAACAAAGGAATTTCTATCATAGGAAAGAAGCAGGTAGACAGCGATTTCCCGTTCCAATATATTAAAGAAGCGGATGGAATTATTTATCTGGTTTCCCAATCGGACAAATTGACCTCTTACAACTTTAAGACCAGACAATTCAAATTCATAGAGATTCCTTATCATGTTTCGATGATTAACGAAGTCAAGAAGTTTGACTCCAATACACTTTTGCTGGCTACAGATAACGGACTGATTATTTATAAGATAAAAGAAAAAGAATTCCAGTTGATTGATATACGCACATCAACGCAACCTTCCAACGTCGTACAGTCAGTTTATCAAGACCATTACAAGGAACTATGGATATTCCCCCAAACGACAGGAGTGATCCGTTATAATCCATCCACCAAGGAAATGCAGCATTTGTTCACACCGGCCGACGAAGTGATCAGATATGAACGGAAAAATAAGAATGTGATCTTTGAAGACCGGCAACACACGTTATGGGTTCTCCCCCCGGAAGGGAATCTGTCTTATTATGACCGTGAAAACAAAGAACTGAAACCCATGCTGAAGGACAGCAACAATCCGAAGTCTGTTTTCAGTCCGCTCGTCCGCTTTTACACACTGGACAATCAGGGTAACTGCTGGCTGACCAGTACACGTGGCATTTACAAATTGTCCTTCTTTCCACATACCTATAATCTGGTGCATATTGACAATGGATTCGAGACCCGCGCTTTTTTATGCGACAATGAAAAGAGGCTGTGGGTTTCTTCGAAGGCACAGATGATCAGAGTGTACCAACCGGACGGACAGTTGGAAGGCTATCTGACGCCACAAGGAAAAATAAGCAAAGATAAACAGAGTTTTACAAGCGTATATTGCTTTCTTGAAGACCATGAAGGCAATATCTGGATAGGAACAAAGGAAAACGGCATTTATCTGTTAAAGAAAAAGTCGCCGGATTCCTATTCCGTACAACAATTCACTCATCAACCGAATATGCCATACAGCTTGAGTGGCAACAGTGTATATTCCATTTTTCAAGATAGCCATAAACGTATCTGGATAGGCTGCTATGGCGGAGGAATCAATTTGCTAACCTACAATAAGGACGGTAAGACAGAATTTATACACAGCGATAATGAGTTGAAGAATTACCCGACCGGCTACGCTTCGAAAGTCCGCCACATATCCGAAGCGCCGGGCGGTGTGCTGTTAATAGGAACCACCAACGGATTACTGACTTTCTCCAATCAATTTGAGAGACCGGAAGAAATCAAGTTTTATCGTAATTGTTGCGAGTCAGGAATAAGTACCAGCCTGAGCGGAAATGATGTGATGCATACATACACCGACAAGCAAAAACGAACCTATATAGCCAGCTTTACGGGAGGCATCAGCCAAATCGTATCCAAGAACCTGCTCAGCAACAAGATTGAGTTCAAGACATATACAACGGATGACGGACTGGCTTCGGACTTGGTACAAGCCATGCAGGAAGACCAACAAGGCAACTTATGGATTCTTTCGGAAAATGCCATTTCTAAATTCGACGCTCAAAGAAAGACTTTCGAGAATTACGGGCTTAACTCTCTGCACCAGGAATTTAGCTTCTCAGAAGCGGCACCGGTGATCAACGCTCGCAATCAAATCGTATTCGGTACAGACAAGGGATTCATTGAGATTTCTTCCAAAGAGATGCAGAAAAGTTCCTATATCCCTCCCATTGTCTTTACCGGTTTGAAAGTGCAGGGACAATCTTCTGTCATCGCCATTGACGATCTGGAAGAATTACGCCTCACCCCCTCTCAGCGTAATGTTACTTTCCAGTTTGCGGCACTCGATTATGTCGATTCCAAAGAAATCCGTTACGCATACCGACTGAAAGGACTGGAAGAAGAGTGGCACGACGGCGACAAGAACCGTTCTGCCAGCTACATCAACTTGCCGAACGGCAAATATAAACTGCAAATCAAATCCACCAACAGCGACGGAGTATGGATGGACAATATCCGCACTTTATCCATCAACGTACTGCCCACTTTCTGGGAGACGGGCTGGGCATGGCTGCTCTACGTTATTCTCTTCGTTCTCTTTACGGGCAGTATCGTATATGTACTTTTTTATATTTATCGGTTGCGCCACCAAGTGGATATCGAGCAACAACTATCCAATATCAAGCTCCGTTTCTTTACTGACATATCTCATGAACTCCGGACACCGCTGACTCTGATCAGCAGTCCGGTCAATGAAGTTCTGGAAAATGAAGACTTATCCGCCACAGCCCGTGAGCACTTGACTGTGGTACAAAAGAATGCCGAACGTATGCTACGTCTCATGAATCAGATTCTGGACTTCCGTAAGATACAGAATCAGAAGATGAAAGTGCTGGTGGAGAAGACAGACCTGATTCCACTTCTTGAAAAAGTAATGATCAACTTCCGCTTGATTGCAGAAGAAAAGAAGATTAATTTCCGGTTGGCAAGCGAACTTAAATCAATATATGCATGGATAGACCGCGATAAGTTTGAAAAGATATTCTTTAATCTGATATCCAACGCATTCAAATATACACCGGCTGAGAAGGCGATTACAATAGAAGTGACAAAACAGACAGATAAAGTGACAATCTCTGTGGTGGATGAAGGCATCGGAATTGAACCGACTAAACTGCGTACTTTGTTCCAGCGCTTCGAAACACTGGCACAGCAGAATATGCTCCAACCGTCTTCCGGCATCGGCCTGTCATTGGTAAAAGAAATGGTCGACATGCATCACGGTACAATCAAAGTAACGAGCGAACCAGAAGCAGGAAGCCGTTTCATGGTAACTCTGCCTCTTCAAAAAGAAGTCTTCGAACAAGACAGTCAGGTGGAATTTATTCTGAATGACAGTCAAAGTCCGACTACCCATCCGGACAGCAGCCTCCAGACTGAGAAAAGACCAGAAGCGGAAGACAAAGAAGATATGGAGAATAATGCGGCTCCGGATACGTTTACTATATTGGTGGTTGAGGACAATGAAGAACTGAAAGCTTTCTTAAAAAACATCTTGTCTGAGAATTATACTGTTATCACCGCTCCGAACGGAAAAGAAGGATTGCAACACGCAGTTGATAATATCCCCGATCTTATCATCAGTGACGTAATGATGCCGGTTATGGACGGCTTGGAGATGATTCGGAAAATCAAAGAAAACAATAACATCTGTCACATTCCCATTATTGTATTATCGGCAAAAGCCTCTTTGGATGACAGGATTGCCGGACTGGAGCAAGGTATAGATGACTATATCACAAAACCTTTCAGCGCCACATATCTGAAAACACGTATCGCTTCACTGCTCCGCCAACGCAAATCCTTGCAGGAAATCTATATGGCCAAACTGACGGAAGGGAAAGAAATAGCTGTCGCAGAAGCTCTTACCCCGTCGCAACCGCAGATTACTCCCTACGACGAGCAATTCATGCAAAAGGTAATGGAGTTCATAGAAGAACAGATGGATAATGCCGAACTGACCATCGACGAATTTGCAGAGCATCTGATGCTCAGCCGCACCATCTTCTATCGGAAACTGAAGTCCATCATCGGACTGACTCCTGTAGACTTCATACGTGAAGTACGCATCAAACGTGCAGCACAGCTAATAGACAGCGGGGAATATAATTTCTCACAGGTAGCCTATATGACCGGTTTCAATGACCCGAAGTATTTCAGTAAATGCTTCAAGAAGGTAGTAGGTATCACGCCTTCCGAATATAAAGAGAAGAATAAATAAAAAAAGAAGCCGACCGTACGCATTCATTAATCACCATAACCGGCTATTTTCTTTCGTAGCACTTAGGTCAGACAATTGTAGCACCCAGGTCAGATAACTGAAGCACCTAGGTAACACATTCGTCTCACCTAGGTGCAACGAAAGAAAAACGACTAAAGACATAAAAGATTTTGGCTAGCAGGATACTTATTTATCCCTATGTTCCAATAAGTTAGCAACAGTTCCGTATCTGTTAATTCCGCTGATTTCCGGAAAGCAGCATTTTTCCGGAATCCTTTTTATATTCTTTCCCGTTAATAATAATGCCTGTAGCATTTTTTATCTGTATGCCCGGAGCCTCGGGATCCTCCACTTTGATATTCTCCATATTCACCTGAGAAGCCTGATTGATTACAATACCTTTCTTGGCATTAGTTACAGTCATGTTCTTGATAAAGATATTCTTAAGAGGCATTTCCGGCAGCCCGTTGAAATATACTGCCCGTCCCGCACCTCTACAAAGAACATTTGAAATATAAATGTTCCTGAAAACAGGAGTTTCCTCATTCACATCCGGTATCGGAGTTTCCGGAAAGTCATTGACAGCATAATACAAATCCATCGTCAGAGCATCATTGGGAATATCAATCATGTTGATATTATCTATGAAAATGTTCTCCACTACGCCACCACGTCCGCGGGTACTCTTAAACCGCAAACCGACATCTGTGCCCACGAAAGAACAGCCCGATACGTATACATTCCGGACACCACCGGACATTTCGCTGCCGATTACAAATCCGCCATGCCCATGCAAAACCGTATTATTCTTAATAATCACATTCTCACAAGATTCTCCCCGCCTGCGTCCATCCTCATCTTTACCCGATTTCAGACAGATAGCATCATCCCCCGCATCAAAAAAACAATTAGTGACCAGTACGTTTTTACACGACTCCACATCCAGCGCATCGCCATTTTGCGAATACCAGGGATTGAACACCTTCACATCATTCAAAATCAAAGATTCGCAGGACAAAGGATGGATACACCAGCCCGGTGAGTTCTTGAAAGTCACCCCTTCCAGCAGAATCCGTTTGCTCTTTACTATACTCAGCATGACAGGGCGCAACCAGCTTTTCATGTAAGTCCACTCTTCATCGGTTATTTCTTTCTGCCCGTTATTTTGTCCGGTCATAAGTACAGAAGCTTTCAAAGCACCCGCATCAGGATACCATACTTTTCCGTTCTCATCCACTTTACCACCCGAACTCACCAGATTTTTCCATTGCCGTTCCGTCATCTTGTCTTTCTTGACCGGACGCCATCTATCTCCTGCCCCATCGAAAACACCATTGCCGGTGATGGCTATATTTTCAGCATTCATTGCCGAAATCGGCGATTGGCAGCGCTTAGTGTCCAGCCCTTCGAAAGAAGTGTCGATAATGGGATATAGAGATGTATCGCTGCTAAATACAATGAGAGCATTCTTCTCGGCATATAGATTAACGTTACTCAAAAGTACGACGGGCCCCGTCAACCATAATCCTTCGGGTATGATAACTTTCCCCCCTCCTTTGGAACTTACCGCCTTGATTGCATTGTTTATCGCCTCTGTGTTCAAGGTCACACCATCGCTGAGTGCGCCGAAATCACGGATATTAACCTCATAATCGGGAAAGGAAGGTTGGCTCACTTCAGGCATTGAAAACGGAAGATTCCTGTATACGTCTCCCTGTTCTTTTGTTCCACTTTCCGGATTTGAATAAACCTGATATGATATAAATATCATAACGCCTGTCAGCACAACTCTCAAATCCTTTTTCAAAATTCCATTCATCTCTTTTTAATTTATTTTATCGGGTTCCTATTGATAACTACTTACAGAAATATCCATATCTTCATTGATATGTTTTTCCCATTTCACAAGCAAAAGTAATGGAAGTCTACTCCCCCTAAGTTCAATTATTGACAGATTAGGAGTAAAAAATAGTCATTTACCTGTTCGTCTATTAAAATTGTACTCAAACAAAGTATATCTCCGGAAAATAATTCATAAAAAAGCCATAGTAGAAAAGTATTATAAAATTCTTCCTTACTATGGCCCTTAATCTAATCCTGAAAACAGTTTTAATCTATGGTCAGAGTTTCATCATCTTGCCAATCTATAGTTCCGGCAGCACCATTTTGGTCTGTCCAGCCTTTGGTCTGTCCGAGCCAGGAGTTATTGTCCAAAATATCTTTTGACAGACCCATTATATAATAATTAGATCGCCATCCGATCTTAATCCATTCATTGCTGTTGTTCTTATCAGGTTGCACATTGGGCTCCCCGTACTGGAAATTAGACTCCCAAAAATCAGCCACTTCTTTAAGTTGCTTCTGGAAATCGGCAGATTCAGGGTCTGCAAATATATTCTTACGCAGTTCCGACAACACATCTTTACTGCCTGGAGTATATCCATCTTTTACATCCACATATTTAGCTGTACGATATCTTTCGGTCAACGGAGTTACTCCCAGGAATGAACAGGTATTAGTGGTACTCAACTGCATAGCTTCTCCCCGTCCTCCATCATAAAGCATCCAACGCCAAATATCCCAATATCTTTTGCCTTCATATGCCAGTTCGACCTGACGTTCACGCAAACAGGCAGCCAACGCCGATGCCCGGTCAAACACATAAGTATCCAAACCGTAATTATTAGTGGAAGGAATCCCAACCCGCGCACGCAATTTCCCGATTGCCTGTTTACATAAATCAATCTGATTGGTTGCCGCATAACACTCGGCAAGATTCAATTGCAATTCCGCATAACGGAAATCATAGATATGCACTCCCGAAGCTTCGTAGTTGTTGGCAGAAGCAGTATTGAGTCCACTCATCTTACGTACGAATACCGGACTGGTTATATTTACTCCTTCACTATAGGCAAAGCCGCTGGTAGTTGACTCCGAAGTTCGCCAACGATAAGCCCAGACCGTATCATTGGTGACATCTTTATGTCCCCACTTCAAACCATTAAAGGCAAATGTCTGGTAGAAACGCGGATCACGGTTTTCCATAAAGCGCAAACTACCTTCGGTAACCTGATGAGCGGCATCGGGAAGTGTACCGTCAGCCATAGGGAATACATCGATCAACTCAATAGGAGCACCTTTTCCACCGCTTCCTCCTTGAGAACTCAAACGGATATTCTTCTCCCAGCGATTATTCTTGTAACCTAATGACGAGTTGCTTTCCTTAGCCAATAGTCGGACAACTAATGTTTCTCTGTTAGAATGTTCATTATCGTCATCCGCCAATATTTTACTCCAGCTTGCAGCATCCGTCACACCGTCCAATCCACTGGCAGTAATACCGGAAATAGCGTTCTGAGTAGCTTCCAGGGCTTTTTGCCAACGAAGGTTGCCCGGATCATTCCAATTCTTATTAAAGATGGGGCTGGCATAGAATAATAACACACGGCTCTTGTATGCCAATGCTCCGCCACGTGTGAGACGTCCGTAATCGTTTGTTCCCCATTCATCCGGCAGCAAAGCGGCCGCATCGGTCAAGTCTTTCACAATCTGTTCCACACATTGGGTCACAGAGGATCTTGGCAGTCCTGCATCGGTCACCTCAGCATTCAGCACTGTTGTCACAATAGGTACGCAACCATACATACGAACCAAATCAAACAACTGCATGGCACGTAGAAAGAGGGCCTGCCCTTTTGCCTTATCTTTGGTATCCTGCGAAACCGAGGAAGCATCAATGTCACGAAGCAGGATATTGCAGTTACGTATACGCGTATAAGCATTGTTTGTAACACTTGAACCTAGTGCCTTGCCGAAATAACCGGCAAACAAGGGGTCGTAACTTTTACCGCTGGATGCATCTGTCTGTGTTTTTATATCATCAATAGTCGAATATTGCGTACTCGGGTCAATCCGGCTGGTAGACGTGATTCCCCACATCTCATCCGTGAATTCGTTAAAATCCTGCGCATAAGAAGTATACAATCCCAAATACTGAGACGTCGGAGATGTATAGTTTTCAAAACTAGTCTGATATAATCCGGCCAGATACCAGGTGATTTTCGTTTCAGAATTAAAATCATCATAAGCTCCGTAATTATTCATATCCAAAAATGAATCACTGCAACCGGACATAAACATACCGAGGGCTAAAGTTCCTGTATATAAAAAGTTTTTCTTTTTCATCGTTGACACAATTATTAAAATGTAACATTAACACCTAATGACCAAGTTCTTAAAGTAGGATAATCTGTAGAAGAAGCATCATACATATTACGGTAATGGTTAGGGTACGGATTGTACAAATCCCACAAATTATTACCGGTCAGATTCAGACGGACAGCCGACATTTTCAACGGAGCAATCCACTTTTTAGGAAGTGTATAGCTGACAGACAGATTACGTATGTAACAACGGAAGGTACTAATCATCCAGAAATCAGAGTTGGCGATAGCCGAACTGGAAATCAGAGATTCTGTTCCCAAGTTAGGGTATTTACCATTCGGATTGTACATTTCGTCAAACATATCTCCCCAGAAAGAATCCGGCGCCCATATCATTGTACTCTTATTACCACCCATAGAAGCACGGTCTATAAAGCGTACTCCACCCCATGAAGTAGCGATATTGGCACTGATAGCAAGTCCTTTCCAGCTGGCACCCAGTCTTGTCGATACATTATAAGTCTTATTCTTTTCACATAACTTTCCATAATCCTGTTCCAATACAATCTGTCCGTTGGGACCTTGTTGAACTCCATTGACCATTTCGCCCCCTAAATCCTGGTAAGCCAGCATACCCGGACGCAAATCGTCTTTACTTGTCTTATCCAGATATTTAGTTTGTCCGCCTTCGGGAGTATATGATTCCAGATAAGACCAATACCTGTTAATATCATCCTGCGTACGCAAAATTCCGTCACCATTCGAGGTTCCTTTCCATACCTTGAATCCCCATACCGGCAGATAAGTAGACATTCCTTCCTCCCAGCTTGAGCTGGACGGATATTTGTTATAGCGCAAACCCGGCACCCACTCTTTCACTCTACTACCGTTCAGACCGAAATCCATACCGATATTATAGTTCACCTGTCCTACCTTGTCACGCCATGTCAAAGACAACTCGCCGCCATATGTATCAACACGGCCAAAATTTTCTTCAGCATACGAACCACCGGCATACACGGGAATTCCCGGTTGGCTAGCCATAAACTGATTCAAGATGTTATCATTGATATCATAGTAGAAATCGAATACCGCACTTAAACGACCATCAAAAAAACGAGTATCAAAACCAAGATTAAACTTGTCGGAAACATCCCATTTCACATTACGGTTCGGAGATGACTGCGGGATCAGACTGGTACCTGGTTTTCCGCTTTCGGCACCGAACTGCATTCCTTTCAAGTCCATCTTGTACTGTTCTTTCCATTTCCACATTTTGATGTTGTCACGTCCCGTACGTCCCCAGGATGCACGTACCTTCAAAAATTCAAACCAAGGAAGCGAGCGTTTGAACCATGATTCTTCAGACGTGATCCATCCTGCAGAGATACCGGGAAAGAATCCCCAGTAATTCTCCGGAGCAAACTTAGTCGAAGCGTCCGAACGGAAAATAAACTGCAGCATATAGCGGTCAGCATAAGAATATGCCACACGTCCCAAGTAAGAAAGCGAGCCCGATTCACCTTTAAGCGTCACTGTATTGTCGGAAGCCAGAGCTGACTTGCCGTCCGGCCCGACGATGGAGGGACCACCGACTCCCAGATAAGTATCAGAAATGTCATGAGCCAGATCGGCATATTCAATATCACGAGAATCATAGAATGATTCATAACGCTCGATGGAAGCCATAGCCGAAATGCTATGTTGGCCAAACGTACGGTCATAGTTTACGTAAAAGTTCATCTGACGTCTTTCCGCCTGTTTATCTTTAAATGATAATGTACTGTTTTTATCAAAGATAGCCGTTTTAAAGGAACTGCTCGGGATGGTATAAACCAAATGCTGATCGGCAGGCATTCTGCCGCCTACATACGCCAGTTCATAAGGGAAACTAGCCTGCTCGGTTGCTTCACTTGAGTGCGAAGACGAATAAGTGGCACGGAGCGACAAACCTTTCACAAAAGGAACTTCGTAGGTCAATGAGATATCAGCATTCCAGCTGTTGCTTCTGTTCTTACTGAACGAACCACTATTATTCAACGCAAAATAATTCCAGGAAGTGACATAATCTCTATTAAAACTCGGACTACTATATGTATTCTCTATAGGTCCCAACCAATATTCCTGATCTTGCCCGTTCTCATCCGGTAAAGTCACACTCCAAGGCATATGGTTGGGCATATGATGCAAAGCACTATAGTCTGATTTTTCCGTACTTCCACTCATCCCGTACAGTTTAAAGCGAGCCCCTTTTGTATAGATCTGATCGGATTTACCCTCATTACCGGCAACCGTGGCTGATAATTTAATATCATTCGTCAAACGCACATCAACACCGGCACGGTAAGTATAACGCTTATAGCTTTGATCACCCAAATTAGCTCCCTGGTCAAAATAAGTAGCTCCGGCATAATATGTAGCACGTTCACTTCCACCGGTAACATTCAGTGTATGTGTCTGTTGGAAAGCCGATTTCCAACCTGCTTTATCCAGCCAATCATAATTCAGGTTATCCATCTCAGCCAATTCCATATCACTATACAACACGTCGAGGTCATCATAACCACTCGCTTTATTGGAACCTATCGCCAAAGCATTATAGAAACGTCCATAAGCAGAACCTTTCAGCACCTTGGAATGACTAACGGCATCATTCACGGCAAATTTACCTGAATAGGAAATAACAGGTACTCCTTTTTTCCCTCTTTTGGTCTTTACAAGAATTGCACCATTGGCAGCACGAGAACCGTAAATCGCTGCGCTGGCATCACGTAACACAGTTATACTTTCTACTTCCGAAGGGTCCAGCATATTAAACTGCTCCATACTCGGCTGTCCATTCGTTCCTAACTGAATGACATCATCAATAATAATCAAAGGGGTGGAATTACCGCCATCCTTGGATATGCCGGTGAAAGTCCGGTTCTGACGGATATAAACCTCATTGGCATTCGTACCCGGACGGCTGGAGCCTAACTGTACATTCAAGCCATTCACCATTCCCTGCAAGGCTTCCGAAAGATTGGATACCGGAAGATCTTCCAGTTCTTCAGCAGAAATAGTCGATACGGAACCGGTAATGTTTTTCTGTTTCATACTACCGTAACCTACTACGACTACTTCATCAAGTTTCTGGTTATCTTCCTGAAGAATGACTTTCAAAGTATCGCCTTTCGGCAGGATTACTTGTTTCAGATATCCGATATAAGATATTACCACCTTTTTTCCATCCGGCACATTCAGCGAAAAGTGACCGTCAATATCAGTAATAGTACCTGTCGTAGCATCCTGTAACCGTATAGTAGCTCCGATAATCGGCTGGCCACTTTCGTCCACTATCTGCCCTGTAACCTTTCGGGTCTGTGCATTGGCTGACAGCGCAAATGCTACGAAACACAATAGCACGCCTACCTTTTTAATGAATGAAGATCTCTTGAACTTCATAAATACAATGTGTTTATTCATATTATATATATTATTTAATGCGCGGTTCATCGTCTCCATTTTGAAGCACCTACGCTGGAACAACCTGTGAATAACTCGTTCAATTTAAAATTGTTAGTCCCCGGAGCAGTGAACAGAGTGGTAGTTGACATTTTAGAATCACTCAGTCCGAGGTTTCCTTTGCTTGAGGTACGATCATTAGCCTGAAAACTATTAACCGAACTGAAAGGATATACGCCGGTATAATCATCCTGTCCTCCGGACCCCAGTTCATTAAATTTCGGAAGTTTTCCATCTATTTTCATGGAACCGCCAAATACACAATTTTCAATCTTGACAGCAATACTCGGATCTACCCGGAATAAGAAGGAGTTTTCCATCGGCGCATAACAGAATGTAGTGTTTGTAATCGAAATACTCTTTCCGCTGCTACTATTCCGCAAATCTGCAATACCGCAAATATTAGTGATAGTACACTCATCAAAAGAGACATCATTGATGTAATTTCCATTTTTGCCATCAGTCGAAACTATCCCCTGATTACCGATTGCGTTAATGGTACATTCTTTGAAAGCAATAGCTCCTACATTTCCTGTAGCCTTTTTTGAACGGACAATAGAACGGAAATTCTCAATATAGCAATTAGTGAAATCAATCGTGTTAATCAGAAAAACATCGGACTCCGGACAAATCACTTGTTTACCACTCAAACTGTTATCAGCAACCTCACTTAATGATTTGGAAGCCCTAAGATTGATGCGTTTAAAAGTAACCTTGTCTACAACTCCGCCTTCTACTATACGGAAAGCGTTATCAAAACTAAATGTCGGATAATCTTCCAACGTTTGCGGAGTAACAAAATGAACTGAATGTGCAAACTCAATAACAGTTTCTCCACTATTCAACACGTACGTCTTACCTGCCGGAAGCACAAAGGTTGTACCTTCTGCCAAAGAGTTCCAGTCAAGTTTATTAAAATAGTCAGGATCAAATGCTTCGTTACGCAAATCTATCCGGTTTGCCGTCCCATAATCTTCATCCAGATTTTCGGTTACAGCTGTCCTTACTTCTATGCGTGCCTGATAAGTATCCGAACTCTGTTCATCACCCGAATATAAACTAACACGATAAGAAGTCTCCGGAGTTAAATCATCTATGATTTTGGAGCCGGCCAGATATTCTTCGGAAGAAACGTTATAAACCTTTATATCTTGAGAATTAACTGTCTCCAGCCCCATCGGAACAGCAGTCAGAGCTGTAATCACAACAGTATCATTAGGCGTCCACGAAATAAGAGCCTGTGTATCTATAGTACGAGCTTCTCCTAACTCTATCGACAAAGGACGGTAAAGAATACCCGTCACCTCTGTTTCCCAATAACCGGACAGCCTTCCATTACCTTCACATTTCACCTTAAACTTGTAGTTTTCTTCCCAGTCTAAATCTATCACACAGGAAGAACGGTCACCCGGCACGGTCTCCGTCTTATAAAGTTCTTCCCCTTTATCCACCACCTTATACACCTCGACGATATATTCGGTCGCTCCTTCTACGCTTTTCCAACTAAGATATGCCTTGTTTTGCACTATCTCCATAGCAGTAACCGGTCGTAACAATACTTTTGAGCCGGCATCATCATCGTCCGAACAGCTTGTCATCAGTCCTGAAAAACAACTTAACAGGCACCCTACTGTCATTAATTTCAATAAATTCATAGCATTCTATTTTAATATTAACACTGATTTCACTTCTTAAAGTTGTAGGAAATACTTTCATCTACCAGACTATTAAGATATACTTCCAAAGCTGTATAACCAACCTCTGTTGTCCTGTTACGGTCTTCCGGATTAGCAGGGTCCAAACCAACCTTTTTCTCCCAGGCATCATCCATGCCATCCTGATCCGCATCCGTAATGGTTCCGCTGGTTTTATACGTCAGTCCATCCAGACCTTCAGCCTCATCCGGGCTATTTATTATGCCCGGGATAGCACCACTATTGGCGTCTCCGGCTCCTGTATAAGTACAAAGTCCGCTCTTCACTTCTTTTATAATACGCACATCTACTTTATCACGGGGAAATGCGCCGGCACCACTTTTATCAGCCAACACAGATTGATAAGCTTTCTCCGCAGATTCATATTGGTCAGATAAAGTGTATGATTCCCAGTCGAACCAATATTGTTCATAATTCTCTTTCCCTGAAGGAATAATGAAAGAAGAAGCTTTCATCTCATCGATAGAATAAGGATAATTACCATCCGTATATACACCTTCCCAATTGTCGGAAGTCAGTTGAGAATTACCCTCCATTACATTACCATGAAAGTACCACTTTGAAACGGCACGTAAAGGTGCCTTATTGGGTTCACGGGCGCTTGATTGCCGGAAGAATTTCAGTTCTTTTACCCGGGCTGTCGTAGCGGGCCCCGGTTTATAATAATTATTCACAAAATTACATGACCATCCATGATGTTCCGGATCCTGAGACTCGTCCATACCTCCATAAGTAGCCATTTGACTGCCCCAATTATAATTCACATTATTAATATATTCCATATAAACAACGATATCCTGTCCGGGATCCTTCCCCCGTGCGCCATTCATCAATGGCGTCCGGCTATTACAATGAGCAAACAGATTATGGTGATAAGTAGATGAAGTTCCTCCCCACGCACCACCATAAGCACGTGCACCTTTTTTATTGACCGAATAATAAAGCCCCTCGCTGGAAATGCACCATTGCACTGTAGAAAAATGAGTATCAATAAAATCGGTATTCTCTTCACTAGCCCAGCTGAAGGAACAGTGATCAATTATAAAGTTATTCGCATTTTCCACCCGCAGACAGGCGGCATTATGTTCCTTTCCATTCGCATCTTTTTCACCGACACGAAAACGCATATGCCGAATAATAAAGTTCTCCGAACCACCAAAATTTATTTCATTCTTTATGATACAAACACCATCACCGGGAGCTGTTTGTCCAGCCAGCGTGAAGTTCTTAGCTTTGCAACGGATTTCCGACTTTAATTCTATTTTGCCCGAAACTGCAAAAACAACAGTAGTTGCTTCGTTTTGTGAGCATTGCTGCAATGCCCATCTAAAAGAGCCTTCTCCGTCATCGTTGGTATTGGTCACTATAACGACTTTTCCTCCACGACCTCCCGTAGCATTTTTACCGAAGCCTTCAGCTGTAGGGAAAGCCTTTAATACCTCTGGTCCTTTCGCATAGGGACCTAACTCCATATTAGTAAACCCTTTGACATCGGTACACGCCCCCAAAAATAAAAGACAAGCACAAAAAGGATATTGTACCAGGTAACGTCTGAAAAAGACTGGAGTTACCATAAATGTCGTTCTAATAAGCACAGGAAAGCGTTGATACCAGGATTTCCATTTCTTAATAAATACACAATTTTTCATTCATTTCAATTTAAAGTTAATACATATTACTATCTAATCAATACTTATGTTACATGCAAATCAATCGTTGAAAACATGGGGAAAATTGAAACAGGAATCATCTCATGTTTATTCATTAATATTCCTGATTTATAGTTCTTATTTTTTGTTTCATATGTGCAAAAGAAGTTATATAAAACATAAAGCGAGGGGACTTTTTGAGCGTTTAGGTGCACTATTTTATCACTAAAATATCAGATACGAGATTTTGGGATTAAAATACCAAAAATTCCATATTTTACTTTACATAGTAATTTCTACTAGTCATTTTCAGTATTTGTTTGGATTAGAATAAAAGTGTCCATCAGGCAGCTGGCATTCATTACTCTAAATGCTAGCCGCCTGATGGACACTCAAATTTTAGCTGATAACGAACGAAAATGAATCATCCGTTGATCAAATAGCTATTTCTTATAGTCCTAAACGTTCTTTTAATAATCTGTAACCCGAAAGGCTTACCCGAAGTTTAACTCCGTTTTTCAATAAAAGCTGGTACGTTTCCTTCCCAAACAATTCTACACGGGAGATTTGAGTGACATTGACAATTGTTGAACGATGAACACGAACAAAGGTATCGGAAGGCAAATGAGTCTCAAAATACTTCATCGTCTGTTCCTTCAGATATTCCCCCGAAGGAGTAATCAGCATAACGTAGTCTCCGCATGCTTGTATGTAGATTAATTCATCCGTTTTAATCAAATGAATTTTCGAACCGTCTTTCACTGTGATACGGTCAATCTGCTCTATCTGCGGTTCTTCCGGCAGGCTAACCGGTTGATGCATTATCAATTCTTTCTCCAGTTCCTGATTCAGTGCATCTTCTTTAGCGACAATCAAGCGATACCAAAGAAGAATGGCGACCCAGGTCGGAATGCCAAACAACAGACGAAAAGGGATGGTAGATGCAAAAGTGATATAGGGCATACCGGCTATCCTTGTTACAATATCGTAAACCATAAAGTTGCCGGCTATCCAGATCAGTATTCCTGCCACCAGAGTAATGACTTCCGTCTGAAAGATAGAGACTACTCCGACAACAAACCAGGCCAAATAACCTAATGCCATCAACCAACCGATTGTCGCTATTCCGTCTATGACAGCAGGCACATAGTCCGCACCTGTGTATACACTCATTATCATTACCTGAGCTAACACCAGAACCAGCGCTACCACCAATACCGGCACCCAACGATAAGGATAATCTATAATCGGATGTGTTTTCATACGTTAGTCTTTAACTTCCAGTCCGCCAAAAGAAAGCCTTCCCCGAATGACTAATACACTTTCCTTGTTAATATTCCCGTTTTGCCAGCGTTTGTCATCACAACCGCCAAAGAAAGCATTGCACTTAAATACTACTTTCCAGTCAGAAGGGACATATATTTCGATGCCTCCCCAACTGCAATCCAAATCGATGTATGTTTCTCCCGGTGCGATATGAGTATGGCGCAGGTCAATCGTTGTTCCTCCACAAGAGGTACGGACGACTGCTCCTTTAAAAAGTTCATCAAGCACAACATGACGTGCAGCTCCAAAAGTGTTATCAGAACGCAGAAAGCCATCTTCCGATTCACTTTGCTGCTGATTGTTGGCAAAGTTCATGCCCGCATGACCATAATGTCCATGTTTCATCCATTCTCTATGGTCACGAAACATACGCTGTTTATCATTCCATGGTCCTCTGTGTCCGGATTTAAAAAGAAATAAAACTCCGGCTATGATCAAAGCTAAGGGCCAGACCATTGCCTGAGAATTCTCAGGCAGCCATGAAAGACCTCCTAGCAAAAAATAAACACCTATCAATACAAGGATAATTCCACCAACAAAATGACGGCGTATCATCGAATAAATTCCCATTATAATAAAAAGAGAATACCATGATACTATTATACTAAATAATTCAGCAGTAATCCAACCCATATTGCGGGCGAACAACAAAATCCCTGAAAGGATAAATAATGAAGCTACCAAAAGTTTTCCTGAAAAACCTGTAGGAGATGAGAATTTAGATTTCTGTTCCATCGTTTCTATGATTAATGATTGATGGTTCAAAGATACATCATTTCTTTGTGCTCTTACAGGCTTTTCAGATGATTTCCGGTCAGTAAACCGATGAATACCGGATAAAAATCGGTGAATGGGACAGAGTAAAGCGCAATAAATTATGCTCTAATTGAATCTAATAACAAAAAATACAATGTGAAAAACAAATATTGCACACCGACGTCTTTTCTTCCCTATACATTTGCAACCATATAATTAACACAATACGTGAGTACAACCAATATTTTAAAGAACTAATGCCATGAATAAAACTTTTTTAGGAGCTTTTCTTGCATCTGTCTTCATATCATTCACAGCCTGTTCGGAAGAAAATCTCGAACAGGACACAAATCCTCCAACAGAACAGCCGGGAGATTCTACTGATCCGGATGATTCGGGAGAGGATCAGCTGCCGGAGTATCCGACTCCCGACCGTTCGACAGTCGCAGCTTTTCCCGGTGCCGAAGGAGCCGGAAAACTAACTAGTGGTGGAGCCGGAGGAACAGTATATACAGTAACTTCTCTCAAAGATGACGGTTCAGAAGGTACTCTCCGTTGGGCGATAGAGAAGTCGGGCAAAAGGACGATTGTGTTCGCTGTTGGTGGAGTCATCCCTTTAAGCAAACAGCTGCAAATAAAGAATGATGATATAACCATCGCAGGTCAAACAGCTCCCCACCCCGGTATTTGCCTGAAAAATTATACTTTACGTGTCAACGCAAACAATGTCATTATCCGATTTATCCGTTCACGCATGGGGGATGAATGTAAGACGGAAGATGATTCGATGAATGGGTATCAAGATTCTTATCCCGGCAAAAGGAATATTATTATCGACCATTGCTCAATGAGCTGGAGTACAGACGAATGTGCTTCCTTCTATGGAAATACCGACTTTACCATGCAATGGTGTATCATCAGCGAGAGTCTGACAAATTCTCTTCATAACAAAGGAGGACATGGATATGGCGGAATATGGGGAGGAAGCCCTGCAACCTTCCACCATAATCTGCTGGCACACCATAGCAACCGCACGCCCCGCCTCTGCGGAAGTCGCTACTCTAACAGAGAAGATATGGAAAAAGCCGATTTATGCAATAATGTAATCTATAATTGGACTGGTGAAGGAGCCTATGCAGGAGAGGGAGGTTCTTATAATATCATGAATAACTACTATAAGCCGGGACCTGTTAATGCTTCGGCAAAAGTACATTGCCGTATTTTCACCGCCTACGTAGATGATGGTAAAAACCAACAGGCACAAGGGATATATGGAAAATTCTATGTAAACGGGAATTATTTCGAAACACATGAGAAGTTATCTAATTCACAAAAGACAGAATTGACCAATGCGAATGCAGATAATGCCTCCTCTACCGCTTTTTGCGTAAAAAACAACGAAGTTCCGACAAAAGATTTGCTTGTATCTTTGCGTTTTCCTATCTTAGATGATTATTCGTTCGTTCAGTCTGCACAAGATGCCTATCAGTCCGTATTACTATACGCTGGTGCTTCCAATCTGCGTGACCATATTGACAAACGCATTGTAAAAGAAACCCAGGAAGGCACTTTCACATACACAGGCTCAAACGGAGGAACGAACGGACTGATCGATACACAAGCTGATGTGGAAGGATGGAGTGAATACGCATCCACTACCACCGCACAGCAGGATAGTGACAAAGACGGGATACCGGACGAATGGGAAACAGCCAACGGACTGAATCCCAACGACGGCAGTGACGGAAACAAATATAACTTAAGCAAGGAATATACCAACCTCGAAGTCTATCTGAATAGTTTGGTAAACTCCTTATATCCAACCAATAACTAAGTAGCTATGAACAAAAAAATCCTAGCAGGGCTATGTGCCTTATTTATGCTCTCTTCTATTCAAGGGAATACAAATACTAATAATTCGTACAAAGAGAATATTACTCCCGACCGTTCAAAAGTTCCGGCCTTCCCGGGTGCTGACGGTGCAGGGAAATATACAACAGGAGGTGCCGGTGGAACGGTATACACTGTAACTTCACTGGCAGATGACGGCTCGGAAGGAACTTTCCGCTGGGCTATCAACAAAAAGGGCCCCCGTACGATCGTTTTCGCTGTCAGCGGCATCATTGAATTGCAGAAACCTTTAAAACTCAACAATGGAGATGTGACAATCGCAGGTCAAACAGCTCCCGGAGATGGCATCTGTCTGAAGAACTATACCTTTTCCATTCAAGCAGACAATGTGATTGTCCGCTTTATCCGTTCACGTATGGGAGCGGACATCAAGCAAAAAGGTGACGATGCAATGAACGGTACCAAAGGAAACAGTAACATAATCATAGACCATTGCTCTTTGAGCTGGTGCACGGATGAATGTGCCACTTTCTACGATAACAGTCATTTCACCCTTCAATGGTGTATCATCAGCGAAAGCCTCGCCAACTCCATTCATGAGAAAGGAGCACATGGCTATGGTGGCATTTGGGGTGGACAAAAAGCGTCCTTCCATCATAATCTGCTGGCACATCACACCAATCGTACTCCACGACTCTGCGGCAGCCGTTATACAGGCAAACCGGAAGAAGAAAAGGTGGAATTATTCAATAATGTAATCTACAATTATGGTAGTGACGGGGCTTATGCCGGTGAAGGCGGTTCGTACAACTTTCTCAATAATTACTATAAGCCGGGTCCCTATAGTGCTACCAAAGGTTCATACCGACGCCTGTTCACCGCTTATGCAGACGACGGCAAAAATAAAAATGAGGCAGGGGTACATGGAGTCTTCCACTTTAAAGGAAACTTTATGGACGCCACCTGTCCAAGCCTGACTGACAAGCAGAAAGAAGCTCTTTATAAAGTCAATATGGATAATACATTTGGCCTGATCGTCAAAAACGACTTCGCACCGGAAAAGAATTTATTATCCAAAAAAGCATTTGACATAGCAGAGCATACTTCATTGCAGCCGGTAAAGAAAGCCTATAAAGATGTACTTCAATTTGCCGGAGCCTCTCACCGCCGCGATGCCGTAGACCAACGAATCGTAGAAGAAACCCGCAAAGGGAATTACACTTATGAAGGGTCTCATGGAAGCACCAACGGAATGGTTGACCAACCGATAGATGTAGGAGGCTGGCCCGAATATAAATCCGAACCGGCCCCAACCGACTCCGACGGAGATGGCATACCGGACGAATGGGAGAAAAAGCACAATCTGAATCCGAATGATCCAAGCGACGGCGCACAATATAGTTTAAGTAAAGAATACACCAATCTTGAGGTATATCTGAATGAGCTAGTGAATCATCTGTATCCCGCGGATTCTAAAAAATAAAACTAAAAGCCCGAATAAACAGTTATAAAAGATTAAGGCGAGAGTACATTTCCTCATAAACGCTCGTCTTTATTTATTTTATGCCGGAAAAACAAAAAATACTATCGTAAAAACAAATATTACACATTCCACAAGCCTCAAAACCATAATTTTGCACCAGTGAGAACTCTAAGAGTGGATACACTCGAATATTAATAATCTAATATAAAAGAACAAAAGATGCCTAAAGGAATGAAAAACATGCGCACATTGCTGCTAATGATTTTCGCAGCATTATCGCTCAGCGTATCAGCGCAGACTATTACCTTAAATGGTAATGTGAAAGACACAGCCGGAGAACCGATTATCGGTGCTTCCATTGTAGAAAAAGGGAATACTACCAATGGTACAATCACAGACCTGGATGGTAATTTCTCTCTAAAAGTTCCTGCTAACGCCACTGTAGTTATTTCATATATTGGTATGAAAACGCAGGAAATCGCAATCAAAGGAAAAAGCAAGATTGATGTTACACTATCAGATGATGCAAAAGCGTTGGATGAAGTTGTAGTTATCGGTTATGGTACTGCCAAGCGTAAAGACATTACAGGATCAGTAGCATCCGTTAATTCAGAAACTTTAGCAGCCATTCCTGTAGCGTCTGCGACTGAAGCATTGCAAGGAAAAATGGCAGGTGTACAAATTACAACTACAGAGGGCTCTCCTGACGCACAAATGAGTATTCGCGTACGTGGAGGTGGTTCAATCACACAAAGTAACGAACCTCTCTTTATTGTAGACGGATTTCCAGTGGAAAGTATCTCAGATATTCCACCTACAGATATTGAATCAATCGATGTATTGAAAGACGCCTCTTCAACTGCTATCTACGGTGCACGTGGTGCTAATGGTGTAATTATTGTTACTACCAAGAGTGGTAAAGAAGGCAAAGTCAGTGTTAGCTACAATGCTTATTATGCGTGGAAAAAAGTGGCAAAAACGTTAGATGTACTTTCCGCAAGCGATTATACCAAATGGCAGTATGAACTGGCTCAACTTACAAATAAGAATGATGATTATATCAAGTATTTTGGTAATTATCAAGACCTTGACATGTATGACAACGTAGCTACCAATGACTGGCAGGATTTAACTTTCGGACGTACCGGACATTCATTTAATCACAATCTAAGCATCAATGGTGGTAGCGATAAGTTCAAATATTCGTTCAGCTACTCTCATATTGACGACAAAGCCATCATGCAAATGTCTGACTATGCACGTGATAACCTCAATCTAAAGTTGAATCACAAGCCTCTGAAGAACGTTTCTTTAGATTTTTCAGCACGCTTTTCCAAAACCAAAATCAATGGTGGAGGTTCCAATGATGCCAACAGTTCATTGAACACGGACAAACGCCTGAAATATTCTTTGTTGTATACTCCATATCCTGTACCTGGTATCTCTGATGCACTCAATGCAGACGAAGAAGATGCCAATTCTCTATTGATTAATCCGTTAATCTCCCTAAGAGATAATGACACCCGCAAAGAACGTATCAACTATAACCTTGCCGGCTCTATCACTTGGGAAATAATCAAAGATTTAAAACTAAAAGCAGAAGTTGGTTATGACGATTATCGAAATAATGCAGACCGCTATTATGGTGTGACTACTTACTATGTAAGAAATAACGTAGACGATGAAGATAAGAGTAAACCTGCTATTTCTTTTACTCGTGGTACAAGAACCGCCTTCCGCAGTACAAACACCTTAAGTTATGACTTCAAGAAGTTCTTTAAGAATAACAAAAACCATTTAAACCTGCTGGCTGGTCAAGAATATATTGTTACCAGAGAGAGAGAATTAAGAAACGTTGTACATGGCTTCCCGACTGAATATACGGCAGACGACTGCATCAACTATTCCACAAAAGGAAACCCATATGAAGTGACCAATTATGGTTATCCGGATGATGTGTTGTTCTCATTCTTCGGACGTGCAAACTATGACTTTGACAGCAAATACTTGTTTAGCGCCACTTTCCGTGCCGATGGTTCTTCAAAGTTTGCCAAAGGTAACCAATGGGGATTCTTCCCTTCTGCCGCTGTCGCATGGCGTATATCTTCTGAATCATTCATGGAGAATACCAAAAATTGGTTGGATGACCTGAAGCTCCGCTTTAGCTATGGTACAGCCGGAAACAATAATATTCCTTCGGGACAGATCTCTCAATTATATGAGTTAAATAAAACTCCATGGATCAATGGTGTCAATTCCTACATTGCTCCAAGTAAATATATGGCAAACAGCGATCTCACCTGGGAAACAACCATTACAAGAAATGTCGGTTTGGATTTCACTACTTTAGGAGGCAGATTAAGCGGAACAATTGAAGGCTACTGGAATAATACAAAAGACCTGTTAATTATGTTCCCGACATCCGGAACTGGTTATAACTACCAATACCGTAACATGGGCGAGACAGAAAACAAAGGTCTTGAAGCCAGCGTCAACTGGGTAGCCGTTGATAAAAAGAATTTTGGTCTAAGCATTGGAGCCAATATCAGTTTTAATAAAAATAAGATCAAATCTCTCGGTTCTTTACAGAAACTTACTAACGAACAAGCACAATCTTATTGGGCTTCTACAGAAATAGGTCAGGATTTCTTGCCGGAAGTAGGTGGTTCTGTTGGAAAAATGTATGGTTATGTAAGTGCCGGACGTTATGAGGTTTCCGATTTTGAGAGTTATGATGCAACAACCGATACCTGGACTCTGAAGAAAGACGTCAACAAATCTTCTGCCGTTGGAACTGCACGCCCAGGTATGATGAAACTAAAAGATTTGGATAATAGTGGAGATGCGAATGGTGAAAAGGATAAAACGATCATTGGCGATGCCAATCCCCTGCATACAGGTGGATTCAACATCAATGCCCGCCTATATGGTTTCGACCTGGCAGCCAACTTTACATGGAGCTATGGTAACGACATCTATAACGCTAATAAGATCGAAACAACTTCTACTTCCAAGTACTTATACAGAAACATGACTTCTGAAATGTCCGCAGCAAAACGTTGGACTAATATTGACGGAAACGGCAATTTGGTAACAGACATGAACCAATTGGCGCAAATGAACGAGAACACCACGATGTGGTCACCTTATATGAGCAAATTCGTATTCTCGGATTGGGCTGTTGAAGACGGTTCATACCTTCGTCTGAGCACTTTGACATTGGGATATACTCTGCCTGCTCATCTAACCAAGAAAGTTGGAATCAATAACCTTCGTTTCTATGTAACGGGATACAACCTGTTCTGTATCACGGGATATAGCGGTTACGATCCGGAAGTTTCTACTTGCCGCAGAAATGGCAGCCAACTGACTCCGGGTGTAGACTATTCAGCATATCCTAAGAGCCGTCAGTTTGTAATCGGTTTGAACCTTAATTTTTAATCAGTAAAACTAGTAAGTAATGAAAAAAATATTATATACAGCATTAGCAGCATCACTATTTGCTTTTTCTTCTTGTGATGACATATTAGATACTTCCAAAAAGTCATCTATGGAAAAGACAGAAGTTTTTTCTAACGAGGCTTTGGTCAATGATGTAGTGATGGGACTGCACCAGTCATTCGGTGAAACAAACTCTTATCGTGGACGTTATATTGCCTACTTCGGAGTCAACAGCGACTGTGAAATCTGGAATAATACGGGTAAGAAAGGAGCTTTCACTGATAAAGAAGGAGCCTTGGTAACATACAATGCCACTACCGATAATCAATACATGAATACGGACAACAACGTTTGGGCCAAACTTTATGAAGCCATAGAACGTGCAAACAGCGCTATAACCGGTATGGACGAGTACAGCGATATGAGTAGCGCCAATATGCGCCAGTTTTACGGTGAACTATTGACCTTAAGAGCTTTTATCTATTTCGATCTGATTAAAGCGTTCGGTGATGTCCCTGCCCGTTTTGAGCCCAACACCACAGAAACAATCGACTTGCCTAAGACCGACCGTATGGTTATCATGAGAAGACTGTTGAACGACTTACTTATAGCACAAGACTACGTAGGCTGGCCTAACGAAAACAGCTTTACTAAATCAACAGAACGAGTAAGCCAAACCTTCACCAAAGGATTACGTGCGAGGATTGCATTATTTGCGGCAGGTTACTCACAACATCCGGATGGGATCCGTTACAATACAGAAGATGTAACAGAAAGACAGGAACTATATACAATTGCAAAAAATGAATGTCTGGACATCATCAGCAAAGGCTATAACACATTAGGCACATTTGAAGCTAACTTTAAAGCACTATGTGCTGAAGGAACAATTGCAGGAGCAGAATCTATTTTCGAGATTCCATTTTCGGCATCCCGTGGACGTGTCATCTACACTTGGGGAGTGAAACACGAAAAGAAAGACCAATGGACAAAACTAGCCAAAGGAGGCATAAACGGTCCTATTCCGACTTTGTTTTATGATTATGATGTAGAAGATGTTCGTCGTGATATCACTTGTGTACCTTTTAAATGGACAAGTGACAACGATGGAGACATTGCCTGGAAAGCACCCAATAAATGCTGGGGGGGATGGAGTTTTGGTAAAGTTCGTTTCGAGTGGATGAACCGTGTAGTTGACTCTTCAAATGATGATGGCATGAACTGGCAAGTAATGCGTATGGCTGATATTTATTTAATGGCAGCAGAAGCTATCAATGAACTGGAAGGTCCTAAAGGATCGTCTGATGCAGGAAAATATTTGAAAACAATCCTCGACCGTTCATACCCGGCCGAAAAAGCAAGTGCTATATTAACGAAGGCAAAAGCCAGTCAGGATGCATTCTTTAACGTAATTGTAGACGAGCGTAAATTTGAATTTGCAGGAGAAGCAATACGCAAAGTCGACCTGATCCGTTGGAATCTTCTAGGAAGTAAAATGAATGAAGCCAAAGAGAAAATGACACGATTATATAACCGTGAAGGTGAATACGCTGATCTTCCTTTGAAAATCTATTATAATGAGGGCTTGGATGGAACAGATGCAACTTCCTACAAAATGTATGGATTAAACCATGGAGATACAGATGAAATAGGACAAACATTAGGCTACTCTAAAAGTAAGGAATGGATTGTACCGAAAGAATCTGCAGATCAGGCTGCTGCTTTGCTACTTATTGACCAATTGTATGATAACAATCCCGATACCAAGCAATTCTGGCCTATCTGGAAAGTATTTATAGACGGAAGTAACGGTGTGCTAACAAACGATTATGACTATTAATGATGAATGAATTATGAAAAAGAATTATATATATACAGTATTATTTAGCCTGGTTCTGTCTGCCTTTACAGTAAGCTGTTCAGAACCGGATGACGAAGTCACGACGGGAATATTTGACCGATTATTCTCACCGACAAATGTAGAAGCTGTTATCCAGAAAAAGACAAATGTAAAGTTTAAATGGACAGCAGTGACAAATGCCACATCATATACGATCGAGCTTTATGAAAATCAAGATATGACTTTCGAAGGTACTCCGAAAACATATGAAGGGATTACGGACAACACATATACTGTAGAAGGACTATTGGGTGAAACTCAATATACAGCAAGAATCAGAGCCTTGAGTGAAGAGATCAATGAATCAAAATGGTCGGCTGTTTCCTTCATGACAGAAGCTGAGAATATCTTCAATTCTGTGAAAGACGAAAATATAGAAGCACATGCAGTAACGCTTACATGGGAGGCTATTGATGCAACGGCAACCAAAATCGTGCTGAGTGCAGATGGAAAAGCAGACATAACATATACTCTGAAAAGTACAGATATAGCCAACAAAAAGGCTTATATAGACGGACTGGAAGAAAGCACATCGTATACAGCCAAGTTATACAATGTAGATAAGCTCCGTGGTACCGTTACATTTAAAACAGCCATTGACTTTCAGGGAAAGACTCCTGTATATGAAGGTGATGATCTTGCTACCGTACTCGAAGGAGCAGCAGATGGTGCAAACATCGTTCTTGTATCCGGTTCGTTTGTTTTGGGAGATTATGCACTAAACAAATCTGTTATCATCAGCGGTTATGACAAGGCAAACATGCCTACCATCTATGGCCGCTTACAAGCTGAAGCCGGCGCTTCTTCCATAGAAATCAACAATGTAATTTTCCGTGGTGACACTCCGGGAGCAGAAGAGTTGGTTTCAAACTTCATAGAGTTGCAAGGTGGAGCTAATATTTCAACTTTAACAGTCAGCGGTTGCGAAATCAGAAACTATAAGAATCAGATTCTTTACTGTAATGTAACGGCAACTTTAGGAACAGCCTTGTTTGAGAACTGCTGGGCAGATAATATTACAGGTTCCGGTGGTGACGGCTTCGACCTTCGAGCCAATACGACATTAGGAACATTAACTATCCAAAACTCAACCTTTAGTAATGGTATACGTACCTTCCTACGTTGTAATATGACATCAGCTACTGTAAGTGTAACCAATTGCACTTTCTACAAAGTATGCTCTTATGATGGAGGCAGCAATAATAATGGATTGTTCTTAATGGATAAGGTTTCTACTTCTACAGGCAAATTAACTGTTGAGAAATGTGTATTCTCCCAAATCGGTGTCGGAACATTAGGATACTGGGCAAAGAAGGGAAAGATGAAAGCTCAGGCTAGCTATTCTAAGAATTACTACCATAACAGTGCAAACCTATGGGATGCAACCAATGGACTTTATACAGACCCGTCAGCATGTAATGCTACAGAAATAGACCCTAAATTCACAAATCCTGAAAGTGGAGATTTCACTGTTGGAGCTGAAGATATCAAAGATTCCAAAGCTGGCGACCCTAGATGGATTAAAGAATAAATCTGATAATTAATAAACCCTAAGTGTCTGTTTCAGACACTGTATATAAAAAAATAGCGATGTCCGGATTCGAATATCGCTATCTTTTTATATTCTTCCAAAGAAGTGCATGATTCACTCCCGTCTTGTACATCATTCATCCAATTCTTATACATCTTTTCCTTAAATCTTCTACATCCTTGGAGTGACTCTAGTACATCATCATAACAACTCTTGTACTTCTTTCTATTTACTCTAATACAAATTTATAAAAAAGCCTGCCTGTCAGGCTAACAATGAAAGAATCAGCCACCTACTAAATAAAGTTGAAATCCAGGTATTCAGTTCTTTCAGTTATCTCTGCAAAATCCCTGTCAGAAGGAGATACAGCTGAAAGCAGTAGTCCCCGAAAAGAGATTTCAGCATTCAGCTCTTTCAGTTTCAAAAACAGAGCCTGCATTTGTTCCAATCAGAAGTTCTATTTACTAAAAGTCAAAGGTCTGTTTTACTTAAACAGAGGCTCTATTCATTCATCATATTGCCAACACTGTCTCTATCATTCCCACCTTATTTGTCAGCAAACCTAAGCCTACACGTCAGCAAGCCTGAGCCGACGGGTCAGCAAGCCTTTGCCCGTACGTCAGTCAGCCTTTGCCTACATATCAACCAGCCTTTGTTCAGAAATTAAGATATACATAGCTTATCGACTATAAAAGCAGAAACTCAAACTATAAACCTGAAAGAACTGAAACCACGCCCCCCCGCTCAGAGCACGTCTACGCAAGGGTACGAAATGGTGCCTTCAGCCGCTATCACCTTCTATCAAGGCTTTTCCGAAGAAAGCTGAAACGGCTGAACGCTATTTATTCAATGAAACTTCTAAGGAGATAAAACAGCAAGAAGCTCCAATTACCGACCGACTTTCTCCCGATACTCTGTCGGAGTCATACCGACCTGCGCCTTAAAACATTTACTGAAATAACGCGGGTCATTGATACCGACCATATAAGAAATCTGAGTCATATTAAACTCTCCCGTTTCAATCAATTGTGCGGCACGCTTGATACGCATTTCCTTTATGAACTCGATAGGAGCCAATCCCGTAAGCGTTTTTAGTTTCTTGAAGAACACCGAACGGCTGACAGCCAGTTCACGAACCAAATCATCCACTACCAATTCCCCATTATCCATATTCTGCTCCATCAAATCAACCAGTTTATCCATAAACTTACGATCGTTAGGAGACATTTCCGGCATCGCAGGCTCTTCCGCTGCACTACTCTCGGGGCCAGTAGATGCATGAACTGTTAAAGTCTCCCCTTGAGCAACCGGAGTTTCAGACACCGTCACATGCGTCAGACTATCACGATAGAAATTTTGCAGTTTCTTACGCTGCATCAGCAGGTTCTCCACACGGGCCTGAAGATAAGTCGCACTAAAAGGCTTGGTGATATAATCATCCGCCCCATATTCCAGTCCTTCCAATTTACTTTCTATCGTCGTCTTGGCAGTAAGCAGTATGATAGGAATATGGCTGGTCGTCATATCCGCACGAAGTTCACGCGTCATTTCGATACCGTCTTTCTCCGGCATCATGACGTCGCTGATAATAATATCCGGCAGATACTTCAAAGCCTTGCTCCATCCCTCCATACCGTCGGAAGCCTCTACCACCCGATAAGTTGAAGCGAAAATACTGCGCAGGAAGGAACGCAATTCCTGATTATCCTCTACCAGCAACATAAGCTCTTTCGAACTGCTTTCCTCAGCCTCTTCTTTGGCTGCAGATACTTCCAGGTCCGGTGCATCTGCGATGGCAGCTTCTGTCTGAAGCGAAGAATTAGCGATATCCACAATACGTTCCATGCTCAGCGGAGCAACCGAATCTTCGAGAATAAATTCCACTGAACTATTATAATGCTCTTTGCCCTTCAGAAAGTCCACTTTAAAACAACTTCCCTCACCGAGCCGGCTGTCAACGGAAATCGTAGCCTTGTGCATCTCTACCAGTTCCTTCACCAAAGAAAGACCGATGCCGGAGCTTGCCTGATTGAAAATATTCTTGTCCACCAAGTTCTCAAAGCGCACAAAGAGAGACTTCCGTTTATTTTCGGCAATACCAATCCCCTGATCCTGTACGCCGACAGACACCGTGCCCTCATCTTCACGGATAAAGACGGTGATCATTTTCCCATTAGGAGTATATTTAAACGCATTGGACAGAAGGTTAAACACAATCTTTTCAAACTTATCGGCATCCACCCAAAGATTCAAAGCCTCTTTCTCTGTCTGGAAAAGGAAATCGATGTTGTGTTCTTCCGCCACCGACTCAAAATTATCCATAATCTTGCGGACAAAGGCAACGACATTCAACTGTTGTACCTGCATCTTCATCTTCTTGTTCTGAATCTTACGAAAGTCCAGAATCTGATTGACAAGACGAAGCATACGGTTGGTATTCCGTTCGACCACTACCAACTGTTCCCGTGCATCAGCCGGCAGTTTATCGTTCTTCAGAACTTGTTCCACCGGACCTGCAATCAATGTCAGAGGAGTACGGAGTTCATGGGATATATTCGTAAAGAAGCGCAGCTTGATATCAGAAATCTGTTGTTCTACAGACACCTCATGCTTCAACCGATAAATGGTAAACAGGATATAAACCGCAACAAAAATAATCAGCAGCACAAAGCAGACATACAGCACATACGCCAAAGGCGTCTCCCAGAAAGAAGGGAGAATCGTGATGTTCAAGATGCGCTCATTGTCCACCCACACCCCGTCACTATTGGTAGAACGGACACGGAATATATAATCTCCCTTCGGCAGGTTAGTATAGGTCACGCTTCTTTGCCGGTCGGCAAAAGTCCACTGCTTCTCGAAACCATCGAGAATGTATGCGTACTGTATATTCTGCGGATTCGTATAATCGAGTGCAGCGTACTGAACGGAAAAGATATTCTCATCATGAGAAAGCACTAGTTCCTGTGTATCATCCAAATCGACTTTCAATATGGACTTCTCTCCCGGAATTACATCTTCATTCGCTACCATCAACTTAGAAAAAACTACAGGAGGCACATAGCTACTCTTTCGGATAGAATCCGGAGTGAACATGAATAATCCGTTGCTGGTTCCAAACAACATATCTCCACCGGATGTGAGCGTAGAAGCCGCTTCACTGAAACGGACACGGAAACTGATACTACGTTCATCGTAATTCTCAAAACGCTCGCCGGAAGGAACAAACTTACAGATTCCATTTTCCGTACTGATCCAAAGGTTCTGTTTATGATCTTCACGGATGGAAAGCAAGACGTCCGAAGAAAGTCCGTCGAGCACTGAGTAGGATTTAAATTCACCGTGACCGTCTTCGCTAATGGAAATCAGTTTATTCAGTCCCCCTCCGAAAGTAGCCAGATAGAGTTCCTTCTGCTGGGTAGCGATAATCCAATGCACGTCATTATTACTTAGACTCTTCGTATCGTTCGGAACACGCGAGAAGTGGTGGAACTGTATATCTTCCGGTTTTTTAAAGTTCTCGTCAAAAGCAACGGCGCCTGTGGTAGTACCTACCCAAAGGCGTCCGTTATTATCCGAAGTGATAAAACGTGCTTTGTAACAGACATCAATCGGATATCCTTTCAGATTATTCCGGTGATTGATAAAGACGGTCTCTCCATGTTCTCCCTGAGAAATATAGTTGATACCGCCTGCAAAAGTAGCCGCCCAGATACGACCATGATGATCTTCATAAACACAATATACATTGTTGTCACTCAGACTGTACATATCATTGGCGTCGTGCTGATAACGGGTCAGTTTATAAGACAGACCTGTGGGAGAAGTCTGTTCGGCACGCACCAGACCGTTTCCTTTGGTAGCAATCCAGATAATCCCTTTTGAATCCTGCATAATGAAATAGGCTGTACCCTCCATAGGTGTACCTGTCATCGAAATGGTTCCATTACCTGTCAGATGCCCTATGAATTTCCGGTTCGAGTCGTACAGGCGGATCATTCCGTCCTTCAGTCCGACCCACAAATTCCCCTGTTTATCTTCGCATACCGACCGCACTTCGTTGCTCAAAGATTCATATTCATGCGGAACGGGAGTCAGCATTGAAAACGGTACGTTGCGGAATGTTACTTTCTCCAGTCCTTTGGAGTGGGTACAAAGCCACAAATTCCCCTGTTTATCAGAAAAAGCGGCATGTATCTTGTTAGAAAAGCGCCAGTTGTTACTGCCCAAATCATCATAAAAAGGAACGAGACAGTTCCGGTCACGATCAAAATAGGAGAAGCCTCCGCCATAAGGATGTACCCATATATGCCCGTGTACATCTTCATGGATATGAAAAGCGGGACGCGAACGATCGGCGTTACTATATTCCACCCGCATCTGCTCACGCCTTACCACGCCGGTGGCAGGATTAAAATGAACGACAACTCCCGGCTCTTCCTGTTCGAACCATACCTCTGACGTGCGGTCTACATAAGCCGAAAGAATCGGTTGTGCAGACAATTCCTTACAGGTCACGGGAGAATAATGCGTATGTTTGTTTGTCTTCAGGTTGCAAAGAAAGAACCCGTCCGAATCTGTTGTCACTACAGTATTGCCATTGCTCACGGTGTGTATAGAAGTAATGCGGGCTTTCGTCGGAAGTTCGAGCAGGCGAAACTCTCCGCCCTGTTTCTGATAACACCAGATTCTCCCTCTGTCTGAAGCAAAGCAGATATCGTCTTCACATTCCCGGACCGCATAAAATGCCTGATTCATGCCGTCTTGTTTCCCTTTCGTCTCCACAAAGTAGTTCACTGGTTGCTGCTCACCGGGGCGTATCATTCCCAAACCGTTATCAGTCAGCAGCCAGTGATTGCCGGCTTTGTCCTGATAGACCTGATAAAAGTGATCGGCAGGAAACAGACCGGACTTCGTTGAATAAATATCTGATTTCGTCGTATAGTTCTTCTGAGGAAGCGTGACTACACGGATAGCTCCATCATGTTCTGTTAGCAGCCAGACCGTACCATCGGGCAATACCTGAATAGCGTGAATGTTATATGTACTACCTTCTTCACCTGCTGCCGGAACTTGTTCGAACGTCTCCGTTTTCGGGTCAAAACGGTGGACACGGTTGTCATAAGTCAATAACCACAGAAAGCCGTACCGGTCTTCATACATCCGGTCGGCACGGTTATTGGTCAGACTGATGTAATTGCCCTGACGTGCTTTATAAGTTTTAAAGTTATAGCCATCAAAACGATTGATTCCATCCCATGTGGCAAACCAGAGGTTGTCTTTGTGATCCTGCAACATGCTCATCACCGTGTTTTGAGACAACCCATCCTCGGTAGAATAATGGGTGAAAAAACTGTGTTGTTGTGCCTGCACTACAGGTGCGGTCAGGCACAAAAGAATTAGATATAAGATTCTTTTTATCATTATTACACACATATTGAATGGTGTAAAGATAATGATTTAGCTGAACTTACATCTATATTCGGTGTTTATTTAACAGAATCGTTCTTTAGCGGATTCCAGCCGTCTTCACCTGCCAAAACCGTTTCCATCTCGTAGCCTTTCAGATTCTTCAGTTGACGAGAGAAAGCTGCGCGGGCTTTCGGATTGGCTCCCTCGCCATGACTATCGTATTCGGCATAAAATACGGTTTTCTCCGCTTCTTTCTTTCCCCAGTTATGCCAGCCTTCCGGAAGGATATGTTTCCCCAGTTCACAACGGATAAATACAGCCTGTGCATACGGACGCCACGGACGAGACAGATATACTTTGGCAACATCCGGATCAGCAGTCAACCGGCAATCATAAAAGACATATCCATACTTTTTGCCTTGATCTGTAGAGGGTGCCGTCACATAACCATCACGTTTGCTATGAATATGACAACGATTGAATACAGCTACAGACCATCCGAAGATAAAGTCAACCGTTCCTTCGATATAGCAATCCTCGTAATATTGACGGCTGTGCTTGCCATACGTATAAAGGGTATCCTGATAACCGAGAAAACGACAATTCTTAAAGAACGCACGGTCGGCAGATACAAAACAGGCAACAGCCTGTCCTACCGGTCCTGCCGAGTTTTCAAAAGTGATGTTCTCCGCATAGAAATCGGGAGCATAAATGTAGCAACTCGACGATCCCGAAGTTCCCATATTCTCACCAAACACATTTTTCTTATTGGCAAAGTCATCATTTGTCAGTACCACACCATCCTCTCCTATCAGAGAGATATTTATTTTGGATTCCGGAATAATAATCTTCTCTTTATAAGTGCCTTTACGGACCAAGATAGTAGTACGCACATTCTTGCGAAAATCGGGTACTGCATTTATCGCTTCCTGCACTGTGAAGAAATCACCTGTTCCGTCTTGTGCCACTACGTAATCATAATGACGGACATATTTTGCCAGTTCCGGTATTTCCTTTGCGATAGCATCTACAGTCAGCCCGGCGATAGTCCGTGCTCCGTACACATTCAAATGGGTATTATCCTCCCGGCCTTTCGGAAAAGCCGGAACTTTCTCAGGTTCGACAAACATAAACAACTTCTTCGATTCTGCGGGGCCCAGTCCCTGCACCAGATCATGGGTAATTTTGTTCATATCGATAAACGCCACTCCCATCTCTTTTGCCACATTACGCGGAGAATCAAGGTAGGCACCGTGCGTATCGTACAAGACGTTTCCTTCTTTCGGCAGTTCCTGTTCACCCGGAGCACGACGGGCATCTGTAGCAATCGAGGCATCTTCCGGCTGTACAAAATTACGACGAACGATGGAGTTGAACAACACAGGAATCCCTCCTTTAGCACGAGTTTCATTGACGAAACGACGGAGATTGTCATCAAAGGTCGTTCCCGGATCAGTATGGCGTGCAGAATCAGCCTTTTCATCATTGTGTCCGAACTGGATAAAGACATAATCTCCCTTCTTTACCTGGGAAATCACTTTTGCCCATCGGCCTTCAGATATGAAACTTTTGGAACTGCGGCCATTGGCGGCATGATTATCAACACGTATATCTTCTGAAAAAAATCCGGGGAGCACCATACACCAGCCGCGTTCGGGATTTCCACCGTACAGATTTTTGTTAGCCATCGTAGAGTCACCTATCGTAAAGATGGTCAATACGGGCTTATCCGCACGAAAGGCGGAGAAAAGGATAAATACTATAAACAGCAATAGCAGTCTGTTTTTCATAATCTTATTTTGTTGGTTCAAAATTAAAGTTCCCTTATGACTTCTATTTAACGTGAATTCGATATAAATTTGAGTAACTCAATTCTCCTCCTTCCAAAAGGAGGGGAAACCATGCGGATTACTCTTATATCGAACTGATGTTATTTATAAGGATACCAATTACTGCATTCCTTAAATATATTCTGCGGAGTATATTGCACCGCTTCTTTATCAGTCAGCTGTTTAGCCCATTTCACACGTCCGGAAGCATCCGCACCTTCACCCGTGTTTTTAAATTCAGCGTAACGGGCAGTCTTTTCGTTTTCCGGATTCTTCCAGTTGTGCCAGCCTTCCGAACGGATATGTCCGCCAAACTCGCAATTAATAAAAGCCGTAGCAGCATAAGGTCTCCAAGGACGTCCCAGATAGACTTTCTTGATACCGGGAGCGGCTGTCAGCTTACAGTTCTTGAAAACATAACCAAACTCCACCTCCTTCGGAGTAGAAGCCGCGGTAATATATGAATCGCGCTTGCTATGCAATTCGCAATATTCAAACAAAGCTGTAGAAGGGCCGAAGATGAAGTCTGTAGTTCCTTCAATATAGCAGTTAGTAAATAACAGGCGGCTACCCTCCGATCCTGTATAAATAGTATCCTGATTTCCCAGAAAACGACAGCCGACAAACATCAGCCTGTCTCCTTCGGTATGGAGCGCAACTGCCTGCCCCAAAGGAGCGGCATTGTTCTCAATGGTCAGATTCTTAAAAGTAATGTCACTTCCTTCTACCTTTACAGTATAAGTGCGGAAAGTGCCCATTTTATTGATATTGGCATGATCATCATACGTGATGATCGTCTTTTCGGCATCTTCGCCTACCAGCTGCACGCTCTTCACCCATGAAGGAATCACCAGTTTTTCTTTGTATATACCATTCTTTATAAATATAGTCACCGTATAATCCATAAAAGCACGTACCGCTTCCACGGCTTCCTGAATATCCCGATATTTTCCCGTTCCGTCTCGTGACACGACTATTGTGTCTTGCTTTTGCTGTTGTGCACAGGCCAAAGTTCCTCCTGAACAAAGCAGAAGAAACAACGCCATTCCTTTCAAAATACTCCTTTTCATCGATAGAATTTACTTTTGCAAACGTTCGTATTCCAGACTTGCCATAATAAATGGTCCTACTGCTTTCGGGTCGTTATTACGGATTGTTTCATTTATATAATAGTCATAATCGCCGGAACGATAAACCTTCCCTCCCAGCCCTGCTACCGCACAGGCTTTCGTTATAGTCACCACTCCATCTTTATCCACTTCAATGAAATTTTTCAGAAAACCTTCATAACCAGCCTTTGCTACATCCAGATAAGACGGATCGATATATCCCATACGTACTGCCTTAAACAGGCTGTATATGAACATTGCCGAACAGGATGATTCCAGATAATTACCCTTGTCACCGCTTCTGTCCATCACCTGATACCATCCACCGGTCTCCGGGTCTTGCAGTTTCTTTACCTGAACTGCTACATTATCCAAGATTGCAAGCAACGAATCTCTTCCGGCCTCATGCTTCGGAATAAAATCAAGCACATCTACCAACGCCATCGCATACCAGCCTAATGCACGTCCCCAACAATGTTTTGACTGTCCTGTCACCGGATCGGCCCAGCGCTCCGTGCGACTTACATCACACGCATGACGATAAAGACCATTCTTCGGATCATACGTATGACGGGCACAGGTAATAAACTGATTTATGACGTCTGCATAATCCTGCGGGCGATTATTACGGAAAGCATATTCTGCATAAAAAGGAGCTCCCATATAAAGTCCGTCCAGCCACATCTGATGCGGATATATCTTTTTATGCCAGAATCCTCCGTCTTCATTACGAGGTTGTCCGGCAAACTGGCTATAGAGCAAGTCTAATGCCTTCTTATACTTTTCATCCTTGGTCTGCTCATAGATACGAAACAGGATTTTTCCGGAATTGATACGGTCCAGACTGTAATCGGTCAATTTGTATGCAGTAATACTTCCATCCTCATGCACCATCGTATCTGCATAAGCAATTGCATAATCTCGTATTTTCTTGTCGCCATAAGTATCGTATACATCAAGCATCGCCCCCAATTCCAGTCCGTGGCAATAGTCCCATTTCAGTCTGGGCTGAAAATCAAGCTGCCAGGATTCCGGGCAACGGATCATCTCCGATTCAGTCATCCGCACCGACCAAGGCAGTTTTTCATCCACCTGCTGCGCCGACAGTGAAATGGTGCTTGACATTATTATTACTAATATCAAAAATTTATAAAAAGAGCTTCGTCTCATGGTTTATTGTTTTAAGGATTATACATGCTATTTTTTCATGCTACGAAAGTAGTGTATTTCCTCCAAACAGAGTGGGATTTTTTAGTTAAGAAGGTGTATTTTTTGTTTTTCGTGCACGGAAACGACTAATTTTGTGCACGTAAACGTCAAAAATGTCCATTTTTGATGCATTAACTGATAAATTAAGAGTTTCGTTTTGGAATAAAGCGGAAAAGGTCGTACTTTTGGCACGGTTTACAACTAATACCCTCTGGGGAAACACAGTAATTTATCATTAAAAACAGAGAAAAAATAGAACAGAATGGAAGAAGTATTCAAGTACATTATCGGTCTGGGAGCGGCAGTAATGATGCCGATCATTTTCACAATTTTAGGAGTATGTATCGGTATTAAACTCCCCAAAGCGCTCAAAAGCGGTTTGTTGGTGGGAGTCGGTTTCGTCGGCTTATCTGTAGTCACAGCCTTGTTGACCAGTAGTCTTGGTCCGGCATTAAGTAAAATGGTAGAAATCTACGGATTGGAACTCGGTATTTTCGACATGGGATGGCCTTCGGCAGCAGCAGTTGCCTATAATACCTCGGTCGGCGCTTTCATTATCCCTGTTTGTCTGGGAGTAAACCTGTTAATGCTACTGACCAAAACAACCCGTACTGTTAATATTGACCTTTGGAACTACTGGCACTTCGCATTTATCGGGGCTATCGTATACTTCGCCTCCGATAGTATTTTCTGGGGATTTTTCGCCGCTATCATTTGCTACATTATAACATTGGTAATGGCAGACATGACTGCTCCTGCTTTTCAGAAGTTCTATGATAAGATGGACGGTATCTCTATCCCGCAGCCTTTCTGCCAGAGCTTCGTTCCGTTCGCGATTGTAATCAACAAGCTTTTAGATAAAATTCCGGGATTCGACAAACTGAATATCGACTCTGAAGGAATGAAGAAGAAATTCGGTCTGATGGGTGAACCGTTATTCCTGGGTATCGTGATTGGTTGCGGTATCGGAGCTTTGGGCTGTGCCAGCTGGAAAGAAGTACTGGACGGCATTCCGGGTATCCTTGGATTGGGTATCAAAATGGGAGCGGTTATGGAGTTGATTCCACGTATCACCAGCCTTTTCATTGAAGGTTTGAAACCTATCTCTGATGCAACCCGCGAATTGATCGCTAAAAAATATAAGAGTAATACAGGCCTGAGCATCGGTATGAGCCCTGCACTTGTCATCGGCCACCCGACAACGCTGGTTGTATCCCTGCTTTTGATCCCGGTTACTATCTTCCTTGCAGTGATCCTTCCGGGTAACCGTTTCTTACCGCTGGCTTCTCTGGCTGGTATGTTCTACCTATTCCCGATGATTCTGCCTATCACCAAAGGTAATGTAGTGAAATCATTCATCATCGGACTGGTAGCATTGATCGTAGGTCTGTACTTCGTAACAGAACTGGCAGGATTCTTCACGATGGCTGCCAAAGACGTATATGCCGCTACGGGTGACCCGACAGTAAATATCCCCGCCGGCTTCGAAGGCGGAGCGCTCGACTTTGCATCCAGCCTCTTCTGCTGGGGTATCTTCCACCTGACTTACAGTCTGAAGATTATCGGTCCTGCCATCCTCGTAGCCCTTGCACTGGGAATGGCAGTCTACAACCGTATCCGCATGAAAAGAAATGATGCGAAAAACGCAGCTAACGATTAAATATAAGTATAATCCAAATAAAGATTCGAAAGATGAAAAAATTAGCAATTGCAATGATGATGGGTATCGCAGCTATGTCTGCTTCTGCCCAGGTAAATTACAAGATGCAGGTGGCTTGCAATCCGCAAGACGTGAAAACGTATAATACAAACCGCCTGCGTAGTAGCTTCCTGATGGAAAAAGTAATGGTTCCTGATCAAATCAACGTGACTTATTCCATGTACGACCGCCTCATCTTCGGTGGTGCCGTACCTGCAACAAAAGAGCTGGTACTTGAAACTATCGATCCGTTGAAAGCTAAGTATTTCCTCGAACGTCGCGAACTGGGTGTTATCAACATTGGCGGCGAAGGTATCGTAACTGTTGACGGCAAGGAATATACGCTGAACTTCAAAGATGCATTGTATGTAGGCAGAGGCAAGCAGAAAGTTACTTTCAAGAGCAAAGATGCCAGCAAACCTGCAAAATTCTATATCAACTCCGCTACTGCCCACAAGGAGTACAAAACTCAGTTGATCACCATCGACGGACGCAAAGGTTCTCTGAAAGCAAATTCTTTCGCGGCAGGAAAGATGGAAGAAAGCAACGACCGCGTTATCAACCAGCTGATTGTTAACAACGTACTTGAAGAAGGTCCTTGCCAACTGCAAATGGGATTGACAGAACTGAAACCGGGTAGTGTATGGAACACCATGCCGGCACATACTCACAGTCGCCGTGTGGAAGCATATTTCTACTTCAACGTGCCGGAAGGCAACTCCATCTGCCACTTCATGGGCGAACCTCAGGAAGAACGCATCGTATGGATGCAGAACGAACAAGCTATCATGTCACCGGAATGGTCTATCCACGCAGCTGCCGGAACCAGCAACTATATGTTCATCTGGGGTATGGCTGGTGAAAATCTTGACTATGGCGACATGGATAAGATTAAATATACAGAAATGCGCTAATCTTTGCGCAGCTCTTTAGCACATATCAAGTGATCCGAAAAACTTCATTCTTTCCTCGAAACGGGGAGAGAATGAAGTTTTCCGGATTTGTCATATTCTTCCCCCAAAGAGACCAAATTGTTACGATAATACATTACTATGTACAAATAATATGTATAATGCAACAAATTATACATGATTTTGACCAATTATTACAAAAAAAATCCAGCTGAAATACCGACCTTTGTCAGCAAATCAAAATCTATTTAAATCCATTATCATGAATGCATTTCAAAAAACAGGCGAAAAAATGACAAACTACAGATGGACGATCTGTGCGATGCTATTTTTTGCTACTACAGTTAACTATCTCGACCGCCAGGTACTATCGCTCACCTGGGATGAATTTATCAAACCGGAATTTCACTGGGATGAATCACACTACGGTACTATCACTTCCGTATTCTCTATTGTTTACGCAATATGTATGCTCTTTGCCGGTCGCTTTGTGGACTGGATGGGAACGAAGAAAGGATTCCTCTGGGCTATCGGCGTATGGTCTGCCGGTGCCTGTCTGCACGCAGTCTGTGGTATTGTAACAGAAGCGCAGGTAGGACTGCACAGTGCTGCCGAACTTGCCGGAGCCACCGGAGACGTGGTGGTAACCATCGCTACTGTCAGTATGTACTGCTTCCTGGCTGCACGCTGTATACTTGCTCTCGGAGAAGCCGGTAACTTCCCCGCCGCTATTAAAGTAACTGCCGAGTACTTCCCGAAGAAAGACCGTGCTTATGCTACTTCCATCTTCAACGCCGGTGCTTCTATCGGTGCCTTGATCGCTCCGCTCACCATTCCTATCCTTGCCAAAGCTTTCGGTTGGGAAATGGCGTTTATCGTTATTGGTGGACTTGGTTTTATCTGGATGGGCTTCTGGGTATTTATGTATGATGCTCCTTCAAAGAGCAAGCACGTAAACAAAGCCGAACTTGAATATATCGAACAAGACCAGAATGAGGCCGGTGCAGGTCCGAAAACAGAGGAGAAAGACGAGAAAAAGATGAGATTCTGGCAATGTTTCAGCTACAAACAAACTTGGGCATTTGTCTTCGGTAAATTTACCACTGACGGTGTATGGTGGTTCTTCCTGTTCTGGACCCCGTCTTACCTGAACTCCCAATTCGGTATCAAAACTTCCGATCCTCTGGGAATGGGACTTATCTTCACACTTTACGCAATCACGATGTTATCCATCTACGGTGGCAAGCTTCCTACTATCTTCATCAACAAGACCGGCATGAACCCTTATGCGGCACGTATGAAAGCAATGTTGATTTTCGCATTCTTCCCGTTAGTGGTATTGCTGGCACAGCCATTGGGAACATTCTCTCCGTGGTTCCCCGTGATCCTGATCGGTATCGGCGGAGCTGCCCACCAGTCATGGTCGGCTAATATCTTCTCTACAGTAGGTGATATGTTCCCCCGAACAGCAATTGCAAGTATCACCGGTATCGGTGGTATGGCCGGTGGTATCGGTTCAATGATTCTTCAGAAAGTGGCAGGTAACTTATTTGTATATGCTTCCGGAACAACAATGGTTGACGGCAAAGAAGTGGAAATGACAAAAGAACTACTGGAACAAGGAGCACAGTTTGTACATCCTGCGATGACATTCATGGGCTTCGAAGGAAAACCGGCCGGTTACTTTGTAATCTTCTGTGTATGCGCAGTGGCTTACCTGATCGGTTGGGTTATTATGAAAGCACTGGTTCCTAAATATAAGCCTATCGTATTGGATTAATCCGATATAATTATATAGAATAAAAAACAGGAGGGCACTCAGCATGAGTTTGTCCTCCTGTTTTTTTAACCAATTATTTATTCAAAAAGTTCCAAAAACAAAAAAGCCTCTTCTCACGAAGAAGGCTTTTTAGGTTTACTTATTCTTCATAGCCATCCTGTACTATTTTACAAAATATCTTGCACATTCAAACAATGAAGGATAGTAAACGTTAAGATGAAAAAAAGGGAAGTCTCACGACTTCCACAATTCTTCTAACCTTAAATCTAAATCTCTATGAAAAAAACGTATTGCAAAGATAGGGGTTTGTTCAACAAATAGGTGTTAATGAATTGCATAAAGAGAGAATAAAAACTAACGTCTGCAAAAATTATGCAATATTCCGGAGGCTCTCTATTAATTTTAATAAACTTTTATAGAGTGGATTACGCTCCAACAGCGTCGGCACACCTGTCAGCAGCATCTGTTTTCTTGCACGTGTCAAGGCAACGTTCAGTTTCCGGTCAATCAGAATTCCGTCTTCTTCTGTCAGATTGGAAAGGAATTTCAACTGATACGGATAGTTCACACAGAATGAATAAATAATCACATCGCGTTCACTTCCCTGAAAACGTTCTACAGTGTCAATCAATATCTGATTCAGTTCGGAAATGCCGAGAACTTCTATTTCCTTCTTGATCAAAGCTATCTGACTACGATATGGAGTAATGATCCCCAATGTGCGGGAGGCATCAAATGCTTCCGAGTGTTCTTTATAGACAGTTGCGGCCAGACGGGCAGCAATCTTTGCTTCCGAATGGTTTGTTTTAGCAGAAGAACCCATCGGTTCGGGCCGCGAAGGATAGAAAGACAGCCGGTTGATATTTCCGGAATCTTCCAGTTGATGCGGCAGTCCGACAGGCAGCAGCCGACCTTCATAGAAAGCTTGATTGGCGAACAGAGCCACTTCGGGGTGCATACGTCCCTGACGGCAGAGCATATCGTAAGTACGATGGGCATCGGTATGCTGACGGGCTGTGCGATACAGTCTTTCAAACAGAGAATCTTTCAAATTCTTCAGTCCGACAGCAGACAGGGCTTCATCGTATACTTCCGATTGTTCCGTATTCTGCAAGACGACAGCCGGAAGTTGCTTATGATCGCCTATCAGGATAAATTTGCCAACGCCCTCTTTTCCGTTTTCTCCTTTGGCACAAAGTATGCCCAGCAACTGAGGTTCCAGTATCTGAGTAGCCTCATCTACAATAGCCACATCGAAATGCTTCAATCGGAAAAGTTCCGGTTTGCCGGAGATAGACGCTACTGTACCGACTAATATACGACAGCGGTTAATACGTTCGCAAACCTCTGTACGACGCATACAGGTAGCAAGTTCATTCTCTATCAAATGATCCCGATAGTTCTCGTCACATGAAAGCTCGCTTCCCACACGAATGAAATCGACTTCCGGACGAATGGAAGAAAGTGCTTTACAGATTTCATCTACGGCACGGTTAGTGTACGAGAGCAATAAAATTTGGGCTCCTTCCTCTTTATAAAAGGTTTCGACCATCTTCTTCAGTGCACAAGACGTTTTACCGGTTCCCGGAGGCCCTACCAGCAGAAAATAGTCCTTTGCTGCTTTCGCTTTCAAAGCAATACGAGTAAAGTCATCGGCAGCTTCGGCTATCTGCTTATCCAATGCCACATCAAATTGCGGCTCCCGTTGAGAGAGCAGCAAATCACGACGCTCTTTTGTAGCAGACATAAAAGCATAAAGTCCCTGGTACATGCTACGGAAAGTAGTATCCATCGCATCGTGCTCAATAGCATAGAGGCTATCAGACGGAAGTACGGAAGAGTTCTGCTGGGTCGCACGCAGACGGATACAGATTTCATTCTCGTTCAGATAGTCGATATTGCCTTTGAATACCATCTTGTTGGTGACGTTATCCGTATCCGCATTCCGTTCGTAAAGCACGATGGCATCGCCCTGACGGAAGTTAGGGAGGGTGTGCTGCGCATCATCCGCCACCGTTCTCTGAAGTTCTCCGGACGGTACCAGCAACAGGTGGGATTTATGTTCGTCGGCTGCGTGATTCTCTTTAATTCTTAAATCATAGATGATCTCCCCCGATTCGCATTTCTCCGCCAAAGTGGAAAGCCATAAAGAAGCGGCTCCTGTACGTCCCTCATAATCCACATCACCGGACTTGGACGTATAAAGTTCCTTCGTTATAAAATTATAGAGTGCATAGAAGTAGCTTTTCTCTAAAGTGGAGAGAGATTTCAACTTCTCCTGGAAATTATCGATAGAAGGGCGCAGATACGTCTCCCAAAAACGTCCCGACAATCCCCGCTCGTTTAGTACCGAGGCTTTTATTTCTTCCAGTTTTTGTGCCGTATATTCCAGGCTGTTCCGCAACTGGATGCCATATTCATCCGCTACAATCCGGTTGCGCAGATCGATCACACGGCGGACCATTGCCCATGAAGGACGGGAAGGATAAAGCAACGGATAGCGTGTATAGAGCAGATAAGCCTTTACCTTCCGGTGATCCATCCCCATCGAATATTGCAGAACTGCCTGATAAAGCAGCATCTGCACCTTATTATTCTCTTTCGGTTCCACTTTTCCGCGAATCGCATATTCGTCAGCCTTTCCCGATTTCATTTCGATGAAAGAAGACATATCGCGCTGCATATAGTCGAGCCGCCCTTGCAGGCCGAGCGCTTCACATATATAAGAAGGTTCGAGCACGGCATCCGTCTTGTCCAGTTCGTAGCCGGCGGCATGAAAAGTATCATTCACCGTCTCACGGATATGATCAAAATGGAGTTTGCAGTCATCAAAGAACTGACGTTCCTTCTCCCGATCACGCAGGTCGGCACAAGCAGCCAGTTCAATCGGATAACGCCGGAAAGCTTTCTGCATACATTTCAGATAATCCACCTCCCCTTCCGCATGTATCCACTCATCGAGGAAAAGGTTGGCTATATTTCCTAAAAGCAACGGGCGTGCATTCTCTATCGGCTGAAGACGGGAAAGGAAATAGTTTGCCGGATGATGTCCATAATCACGGTAACATTCTGCCAATGAACTGATATCAAGCAGATAATCCGGTTCAAGGACAATGAACGAAGGGGTCAGAATTCCTGCTTCGTCAACAGCGACATCCAGCAAGTTGAGTTGTGCATGGCGCCAGAGCAACTGACAGGTTTCCGCAAATTCTTCATTGATCTGAGGAATATTGTAACGGACACGCAACGGTTCGTCAGCTATTTCATCCAAAGGAGTCACATACAGATACTGCTCGTCGGAATACTGGAAACAGACGCGCATCCGCTGCACCTGCTTGTGTGCTGGAGGAGCTACGATATAAGTTGCATCCGTCCGGGGAAGCAAACGATACAGTTCCTGTGGAATATCTTCCTCAAAAAGTTTACGGATGAAGAAAGCCAGCGTTTTCGCATCCCGCAGAAGGTGTTCGCGGGTAGGTTCCTGTTGTCGGTTCAGAATGGCATTGGAGGTCAGTCGGAAGGTATGCAGTCTGTTTTGCTCCGCTACAGAAAGCCCCACTTTGGCCGCTACAAAACTAATTCGTGCGGAAAGATCGGTCATCTGCAGACTACCGTTGTGCATATGTAGGCGGCAAAGCCTTTCCAGCAAGTCGCGCATCTGTTTGTAGCCAATAGTCAGCTGCAAATGATCCGCCTTACAAACGGCTAAAAGAATTTCATAAGATTCTCTTCCTTCATTTTCCATACGACAAAAGGGATATGATAAAAATTACATGTGTGTGTCAAAAGTCAGCCTCAATTGAGTTACTATCGACTTTTGACACACACTTGGGGAAACGAACGATAAATAATTGGCTTATCAGACTTTTGCCACGCCTTCTTCTTCCTCTTCTTCTTCCAACTCAGGAACTTCCTTCTTATCCTTTATCATCAGAATACTCATTTCATAGAGCAGATAAAGCGGAATAGCCACAACACTCAGTGTGAACGGGTCGCCCGTCGGAGTGATGATAGCGGCAGCTATTACGATAATGACAACTGCATGACGGCGATATTTGCGCAGGAAAGACTTATTGACGACTCCCAGCAAAGACAACAACCAAGTCACCAGCGGAAGTTCAAAAGCCAGTCCCATACAGAGAATCAGCATCATAAAGTTATCGATATACGAATTGAGCGACAGAATGTTCTCGACTTCCGAACTCAGCTGATAGGTAGAGAGGAAACGGAGTGTCAGCGGATATACCATAAAGTATCCCATAAGCACCCCGATAAAGAACATACCGGTTCCTATGGTCAAGGCTTTCCTGACTCCTTTCCGCTCATTCGGATAAAGGGCCGGATTGATAAAACGCCAGACCTCAAAGAAAATATAGGGCATAGCCGTCACTACCGACATCCAGAAAGCTGTCGACATATGTATAAAGAAAGGAGCTGCCAAATTGATATTGACAAGCTTCACCTTAAACTCCTGCGTAAAAAATTCATCAGTCAAATCGAATTTCTGACCGATAAAGCGTAGTAAGTCGTAAAATACAAAATCATTATGGCAAGGCGCCAGTATTACATGGTCGAACAAATAAGGCATCGCTACGAAATAGCCGATTGCCAATACAAACCAGACTCCGATAACACGAAAAAGTACCCGACGCAACTCATCCAAATGATCCCAGAAGGTCATTTCTGCCATTGCTTATTATTTCTTAGCTGAATCTGCCGGTGCGTCGATTTCGTCTTTTGCCTTATTGATTTCTTCTTTTGCCTCGTTCACACCATCTTTAAAGCTCTTTACTCCTTTACCTAAGCCACGCATCAGTTCGGGTATCTTCTTACCACCGAAAAGGAGAAGAATAACAAGAGCAATAATGATCCATTCAGAGCCACTAGGCAAAAAGCCTAATAATAATAAGTTTGTCATATGTTTATTAATTATAGAGGTTTATTAGTTGGTGCAAATATAAAGAAAAACGGCAGACTATAAAAGAAAAACAGGAAACTATAAACGGGAAACGGGAAATAATTTAAGTATACCCGTTATCATTTACCGCCCATTTATCCATCGTTAACCTTTATAGTCTTCCATTCACTATTCTACTACATATAATTCTGTTTTTACCGCCTGCGCTTTAGTCCTGATAGTAGACTCGCTTCACACGGTTCGAGATGCTGGTCAGCACTTCGTAAGGGATCGTCCCCAACTTATCCGAAAGTGTGGTTATCGGCAGGTCGTCACCGAAGATGACAGCTTTGTCCCCTTCCCTGCAATCGATATCCGTCACGTCAATCATACAGACATCCATACAGATATTTCCTACATAGGGAGCTTTCTTGCCATTCACCAGACAGTAAGCATTGCCACGTCCCAGATGGCGGTTCAAGCCATCGGCATACCCGATAGGAATTGCCGCAATGCGGGAAGGACGCGTCAGATGTCCCATCCGGCTATAGCCTACCGTATCTTCTCCGGGCACGTCCCGAATCTGAAGAATCGTAGTCTTAAGCGTGCTTACATTATTGATAATCGAATTGTCGATCGGGCTTACCCCATAGAGTCCTATCCCCAGACGCACCATATCAAACTGCGCACCGGGAAAACGTTCGATACCGGCTGTATTGCAGATATGACGCAGAATCTTGTGTGAGAAAGCTTCCTGCAATTCCTGCGAACCTTTCTCGAACAGTTCAATCTGCTGACGGGTGAAGAAGTCGAATTGCGCCGAATCACTTCCCACAAAATGAGAGAATACCGACCGGGGAATAACCGCATTCTGACTTTTCAGACGACGGATCAACAACGGAATTTCATCGACGGAAAAACCAAGACGGTGCATACCCGTATCCAGTTTGACATGAATCGGGAAGTTGGTGATTCCTTCTTTCTCGGCCGCCTTAATCAGTGCATCGAGCAAATGGAAGTTGTACACTTCCGGTTCGAGTTTATAATCGAACATCGTTTTGAACGATGTCAGTTCGGGGTCCATGATGATAATGGAGGAGGTGATGCCTGCTTTACGCAGTTCGGAGCCTTCGTCGGCAACGGCTACAGCAAGGTAATCTACATGATGCTCCTGCAATGTTTTGGCAATCTCGTATGATCCGGCTCCGTAGGCAGCAGCCTTCACCATACAGATCATTTTCGTCTCCGGATGGCGGAGCATGGAGCGATAGTGATTCAGATTGGCAACCATCGCACCCAAGTTCACTTCCAGAATCGTTTCATGCACTTTCAGTTCCAGCTCTTCCGATACCAGATCAAAGTTGAATACGCGGGAACCTTTTATCAGAATGACTTCCGAATGAAGGGTTTTGAAAATGCCCGATCTTAGCAAGGCGTCTGTATCGGGGAAGAAGTATCGTTCCGGCGTACCTTCGAAGCGAGCGGCACACGAAGAAATCTCCGCTCCTACACCGATCAGCTTGTTGATGCCCCGGCTCTTTATCAGTTGTGCTACCCGACGGTAAAGCGTAGCCGTACTCTGCCCTGTCTCCAAAATATCCGATAAGATAAGTGTCCGTTTCAGTCCTTTCTTTTCCGAACGGCGTACCAGGAAATCCAGTGCTATATCCAGAGAAGCCAAGTCCGAATTGTAGCTATCGTTGATGAGTATACAACTATTCTTGCCTTCTTTTACTTCCAGGCGCATGGCGATCGGTTCGAGCCGTGCCATCCGTTCGGTAATCTGATCGGCAGGAGTCATCAGATAAAGACAGGCTGCCAGGCAGTTCAACGCATTTTCGATGGAAGCATCGTCTATAAAAGGAATACAGAAGATATTATCCATATCCAGATAGCGGTAAGCAATCACAGTATGATCTTCTTTCTTTGTCACCTTGCTGATATAAAGAGGGCGCTCGATATCCTTGCAGCTCCATGCAATCTCACGGGCTGTCAGCATCGACTTTGCCACACAATTACTGATCAGCTCGTTATCTCCATTATAGATCACCACATCGCAATCTTTAAAGAGTGTCAGCTTCTCCATACATTTCTCCTGCAATGAGAAGAAATTCTCCTGATGGGCACCGCCTATATTAGTCAGAATACCGATAGTCGGTTTAATCATGCGCTTCAAGGCCCCCATCTCCCCCATTTCGGAGATACCGGCTTCGAAAATGCCCAATTCGGCTTCTTCATTCAGTTGCCAGACGGACAAGGGAACGCCGATCTGAGAATTATAACTGCGGGGCGAACGGACAATGCAGCGGTCCGGACTCAATAATTGATGCAACCACTCTTTCACAATGGTCTTTCCATTACTGCCCGTGATACCGATTACCGGAATCTTGAAATTCTCCCGATGAGCCTCGGCCAGCTTCTGCAAAGCTTTCAAAGGATTCGCCACGATCAAGAAATTGGAGAAATCGAGAATGGAGAGTCGAGAGTTGGGAGTAGGCTGCGCACCATCCTGCTGCATAGCATTCTCCATTTTCCATTCTCCATTCTCCATTCTCTTAAAGTCTTCTTCCGTAACCACGAAGTTGCGCACTCCCCGATCATATAGTTCGGAGATATAGCGTGCACCATTATTACGTTTGGTGGGCAAAGCAAAGAAAAGGGTTTCTTCCGGAAAGCTCAAAGAGCGGCTATCTGTAAGTAGCCAATCAATCGTCGCTTCATGCTCTCCGACACGGCGTGCACCGATATATTCGGCTATGGATTCAATCGTATATGACATAGTTCTGTTTCTTTTTGAAAGTCTAAGTACGGGTATTTTCCGTTAAGTCGTTCGATTTTTAACACTATTTGTCCTAAAAAGCGTTGATACGCTTCCGACTCCGGATGAAAAGGCTTGTGTGACAAGTCTTTAGTAATATCTTCGATGGCAGTGATCACCTGCTTCGTTTCGGCAGAAAAGAAGGCCTCCGAAAAGCGTTCCCACAAATAACGGACAGCCAACGGAGACGGATGAAGCATGTCATCGGCATAATAGCGATAATCACGCAGTTCATCCAAAACGATCTCATAAGAAGGAAAGTAGAACACATGATCCGGAAAGAGCTGTTGCAGGCGGTCGATGGCAAGCAATAAGGTCGATTTACTCAACTGGTTGGCATGCATCCCGTCACGTATATGCCGGATAGGGCTGACCGTGAACAAGACCTTCAAGTGGGAATTGCGCGCCACCATACTGGTTATCAACGAAGTATATTCGTTCACAATCTCATCTACCGAAAGAATTCGGCGGTTGAAGCAGCTCTCCGGCAGTTTATGACAATTGGAGACTACCTGCCTTGTTTCTTTCTGTTCATATACATAGGCAGTGCCGAAAGTCAGCATCAGCCAGTCAAGTTCGTGGACCGAACGGTGGGCCTGCGACAAGCGAGTGTTTATCTTTTCAAGTACTTCCTCCGGCGATGACGCAGAGAACAAGCCATGATGCATCGGACTATGCCAGCACTCCTTATATAGGAATAAGTCTTTCTCCTGATACACCTTCCCCTTCAATATCTCCACCAAAGCCGTAGAGACCGACAGCGGATTATAGAGAATCCCGAAAGGATTCATGTCAACGCGAAATTTATTTTCTGCCAGCAACCTGCCCATGTTCTCTGCAAAACAAGACCCCATCAAAAGAATCCGTTCCGCATGACTGACAGGCGGCAAGCCCGCCGGTAGTTCTACCTTTGTTTGAAAATCCATATATTCTCCTTCTTTCGATTGTTTCTCTCTTGCAAAAGTACGACAAAGATACGATATTCCGCTTTATTTTAATCGCAAATCTATTCAAGACTTGACAAATGGCTTTTTATGTTGTATATTTGTAGACCGAAAACAGAAAATCAATGAATAACGGATATAAAAGAATAGAAAACATGGATAAAATACAGTATCATATTACAACAAATACAGCTTATTCCTTCTCATTTTACTAAGGAATAAGACGATTGATATAGCCCAAAGGCTGCAAGCTCCATGAAGTTTGCAGCCTTTTTTGTTGCATTAATTCAATCTTTTTCCTACAAAATCTCATTTTAGAGTTTCTAATAAACGGAAGACACGTCTATAATAAACGATCATCAAATTTATTAATAACGATACGAACGTTTCTGCAAGTTCATGTTCTCTTTTTTCATGCAACTTTTATTTCCCTAATAGAGATGTCATTTGATTAGTAATATTAATCCACATTTCACATAATAAAAAGAAAGTTACAGTTCTTCCGGGAACCCGACGGCACATACTTCAATATACCAACGACCGAATGCCATTCCACCCTCGTACTTCGCTTTAACAATAAGAATTTAGGTAAAAAGAAAGGGCTTCCGCTTTCTTTTTCGTATTTTTGCACCAAATTTTCTCGAATCATGAAGAATGAACCGATATATAACTTGCTAAACTCAATCAACAGCCCCGATGATCTGCGCCGTCTGGAAGTAGACCAACTGCCGGAAGTATGCGATGAATTAAGGCAAGACATTATTAAAGAACTCTCCTGCAATCCGGGGCACTTCGCTGCCAGCCTCGGAACAGTGGAACTGACCGTAGCCCTGCACTACGTCTACAATACACCTTATGACCGTATTGTATGGGACGTGGGACATCAGGCGTACGGCCACAAAATCCTCACAGGACGGCGTGAAGCATTCTCCACCAACCGGAAACTGGGAGGTATTCGCCCCTTCCCTTCTCCCGAAGAGAGCGAATACGATACATTTACCTGCGGACACGCTTCCAATTCGATCTCCGCAGCCCTCGGCATGGCTGTCGCCGCCGCCAAGAAGGGAGACGACCAACGTCATGTGATAGCCATCATCGGAGACGGTTCGATGAGCGGAGGACTGGCTTTTGAAGGATTGAACAATTCTTCTACCACCCCGAACAACCTGCTTATTATCCTGAATGATAACGACATGGCTATCGACCGCAGTGTCGGCGGTATGAAACAATACCTGTTCAACCTGACAACCTCGAACCGCTACAACCAACTGCGTTTCAAGGCTTCCCGCCTGTTGTTCAAGCTCGGCATCCTGAACGATGAACGTCGCAAGGCACTGATCCGCTTCGGCAACAGTCTGAAGTCAATGGCCGCCCAGCAACAGAATATATTCGAAGGAATGAACATCCGCTACTTCGGTCCTATCGATGGCCATGACATAAAGAACCTTTCGAGGGTATTGCGTGACATTAAAGACCTCAAAGGTCCCAAAATACTGCATCTCCACACGATCAAAGGAAAAGGCTTCGCCCCTGCCGAGAAACACGCCACCGAATGGCACGCTCCCGGCAAGTTCGATCCCGTCACCGGAGAGCGTTTCGTAGCCAATACGGAAGGAATGCCTCCCCTGTTCCAAGACGTTTTCGGAAATACACTGGTGGAACTGGCGGAAGCCAATCCAAGGATCGTAGGTGTAACTCCCGCCATGCCTTCCGGCTGTTCGATGAACATCCTCATGTCCAAAATGCCCAAGCGGGCTTTCGACGTAGGTATTGCCGAAGGCCACGCCGTCACCTTCTCCGGAGGAATGGCAAAGGATGGCTTGCAGCCTTTCTGCAACATCTATTCATCGTTCATGCAACGGGCTTATGACAATATTATCCATGATGTGGCTATTCAGAATCTTCCCGTAGTTCTCTGTCTCGACCGTGCCGGACTGGTAGGCGAAGACGGTCCGACACATCACGGTGCGTTCGACATGGCTTATCTGCGTCCGATACCTAATCTGACCATCGCCTCCCCTATGAATGAGCATGAGCTGCGACGACTGATGTACACGGCACAACTGCCGGATAAAGGTCCGTTCGTACTCCGCTATCCGCGTGGCCGTGGCGTATTGGTGGACTGGAAATGCCCGCTTGAAGAAATTCCTGTAGGCAAAGGACGGAAATTGAAGGACGGAAAAGATATAGCTGTCATCAGCATAGGACCTATCGGAAATAAAGCAAGGAGTGCCATCGCCCGTGCCGAGTCCGAATCGGGAAGAAGCATCGCCCACTATGATCTGAGATTCCTCAAACCGCTGGACGAAGAACTGCTGCACGAAGTGGGCCGCACATTCCGCCACATCGTCACCATAGAAGACGGAACGATTCAGGGAGGAATGGGAAGTGCCGTACTTGAATTCATGGCCGACCATGAATATACCCCGACAGTCAAACGCATCGGAATTCCGGATAAATTCGTGCAACACGGCACGGTAGCCGAGTTATATCAGCTCTGCGGAATGGATGAAGACAGCCTGACAAAAGAATTGCTGAAGCAATGTGAACTTCTGCCCGACATGAGCAAAATAAAAGAATTAACTAACTGAAGATGAAGATAATTATCGCAGGTGCCGGAAACGTAGGCACCCACCTGGCTAAATTATTGTCCCGGGAAAAACAGGACATTATCCTGATGGACGATGACGAAGAAAAACTAAGTGCCCTCAGCGCCAACTTCGATTTGTTGACTGTCACGGCTTCTCCTTCTTCCATCTCGGGACTGAAAGAGGTAGGCGTGAAAGAAGCGGACTTGTTCATCGCAGTCACCCCCGACGAAAGCAGGAATATGACTGCCTGTATGCTAGCCACCAATCTGGGTGCCAAAAAGACTGTCGCCCGCATCGACAACTACGAATATCTTCTGCCCAAAAACAAGGAATTCTTCCGGAAACTGGGTGTAGACTCATTGATCTATCCGGAAATGCTTGCTGCCAAAGAAATCGTATCTTCCATGCGTATGAGCTGGGTACGTCAATGGTGGGAATTCTGCGGAGGCGCCTTGATACTGATCGGTACCAAGATGCGCGAAAAAGCGGAAATACTGAATATTCCCCTCCATCAACTGGGTGCACCGGACATCCCTTACCACGTGGTAGCCATCAAACGCGGAACGGAAACCATCATTCCGCGCGGAGACGATGTTATCAAACTGCACGATATTGTTTATTTCACCACTACACGCAAATATATTCCTTATATCCGGAAAATAGCCGGCAAGGAGGATTATGCCGATGTACGCAACGTCATGATCATGGGCGGAAGCCGTATCGCCGTCCGTACCGCTCAGTACGTGCCGGATTATATGCAGGTAAAAATTGTAGATAACGACATCAACCGTTGCAACCGGCTGACTGAATTATTGGACGACAAAACCATGATCATCAACGGCGATGGTCGTGATATGGACCTGCTCATCGAAGAAGGTTTAAAGAATACCGAAGCATTTGTCGCCTTGACGGACAATTCGGAAACGAACATCCTCGCCTGTCTCGCCGCCAAACGTATGGGAGTGGAAAAGACGGTGGCGGAAGTAGAGAATATCGACTATATCGGCATGGCGGAAAGTCTTGATATCGGCACGGTCATCAATAAGAAAATGATTGCCGCCAGCCACATTTATCAGATGATGCTGGATGCCGATGTATCCAATGTCAAATGCCTGACGTTTGCCAACGCCGATGTGGCTGAGTTTACCGTACCCGCCGGAGCAAAGATTACTAAAAATTTAATCAAGGATCTGGGATTGCCCAAAGGAACAACCATCGGAGGTATGATTCGCAATGGCGAAGGAGTGCTCGTAACCGGAGATACGCTGATTCGTCCCGGAGACCATGTCGTTGTATTCTGCCTGAGTATGATGATCAAGAAGATTGAGAAGTTCTTTAATTAAGTAATAGGTATTAGGTAATAAGTAATAAGTATTAGGTAATAGGTAATAACCGTAGCTGCTTGTACTTGACATTATATCTGATACTTGGCGCATAATACTTAATACCTATTACTTAATACCTATTACTTAATACCTATTACTTAAAAAATGATTAATTCGAGGATGATATATCGCATCATGGGGTTTCTGTTACTGATAGAAACGGCTATGTTAATGTGTTGCGGTGGTGTTTCACTATTTTACAAGGAAGATGATTTAAACAGTTTTCTGCTTTCATCAGCTATCACGGCCTTTGTAGGTGTGATTATGCTTGCTATTGGAAGAGGGGCCGAAAAGTCACTCAACCGCCGCGATGGATATGTGATTGTCAGTGTAGCCTGGATTGCTTTCTCCTTTTTTGGAATGTTGCCCTATTATATAGGCGGGTATATTCCAAGTGTCACCGATGCCTTCTTCGAGACAATGTCCGGCTTCAGCAGTACCGGTGCCACCATCATGAATAATATAGAATCGATGCCTCACGGAATCCTTTTCTGGCGGGCAATGACTCAGTGGATCGGTGGTCTGGGAATTGTATTCTTTACGATTGCCGTTCTTCCGATTTTCGGTATGGGAGGTATTCAGGTATTTGCCGCCGAAGCCAGCGGGCCGACTCATGACAAAGTACATCCCCGTATTGGTGTTACCGCCAAATGGATCTGGGGCATCTATGCCGGTATGACGGGGACATTGATTATATTACTGGTATTCGGGGGCATGGGACTTTTCGACAGTATCTGCCACGCTTTCACCACGACCAGTACAGGTGGGTTCTCCACCAAGCAGACAAGTATCGAATATTACCACTCGCCTTACATAGACTATGTAATATCTGTTTTCATGTTCCTCTCGGGAGTCAACTTCACGCTATTATTGCTGATGTTCAATGGGAAAATAAAGAAGTTTATCCATGATGCCGAGCTGAAGTTTTATTTTATGTCTGTTGCCTTTTTCACGGTTTTCATAGCAGTCTGGCTTTATCAGACCAGTTCGATGGGAGCAGAAGAAGCATTCCGGAAATCTCTGTTCCAAGTAATCTCCCTACAGACTTCAACCGGTTTTGCCACTGCCGACTATATGCTCTGGCCCTCCATTCTCTGGGGCTGTCTTCTTATCGTAATGATAATGGGTGCTTGCGCAGGCAGTACGACAGGTGGTATCAAATGTATCCGCATGGTTATCCTCTTCAAAGTTGCCAAAAATGAATTTAAACATATTCTGCATCCCAATGCAGTATTGCCCGTACGGGTGAATAAACAGGTGATCTCCCCCTCTATCCAGTCTACCGTACTGGCATTTACATTTTTGTATGCAATCATCGCCATTATCAGCATTCTTGTCATGATGGGCTTCGGAGTGGGATTTCTCGAATCTATCGGAACGGTCATATCAAGTATAGGAAACATGGGACCGGGACTCGGCACGTGTGGCCCTGCCTTCTCGTGGAGTGAATTGCCTGATGCAGCCAAATGGTTGCTCTCCTTTTTGATGCTTCTCGGACGTCTGGAGTTGTTTACGGTATTGCTGCTGTTCAGTTCCGATTTCTGGAAAAGAAATTAAATCAAATATCATACATAAAAAAGGTGCCGACTATTAGCCGGCACCACCATACACCAATTCAAACCTTTCTTATCTAAAGAAATATTATATTTTTCTCAGAACAATCTTTCTTACTACTGGCTTGTTGATTTCGTAGATCTTGGAAATCAGAACATCCATCTCTTGTTCACGTGCGTCGCGAATTTCTTTAAACATCATCTTTGAATAAAGATCCCGACGTCCTTTCAACCACATGTTCTTCTCTACATTTTCATCCATCACTTCAATAGCCTTTCTGTCATTAGCAAACAATAAGCCTTTTTGTTGAAAGAAACCAAACTGGCACCACGCATATTCTCTAAATGTTCTTTCAAGTTCCCAACGATACTCATTGAGGTGCATGATAGTTAATGCCTGCTGGTATTGTGGAGTTTTAGATTCTGCAGCTAAATTTATACCCTTTGCCAAATCAGCAGCATCCCAGGTTCCTATTTCCTGATCGTCAATCAACAGTTTATATTGCCCCTTCAAACCGGTAACTTTCAGCAATTCAGTATTCATCTCTTCCATAAAAGGAACTTCTTTTATAACTTCTGCCTGACTCTTCTTAGAACCCCAGCCTCGTGCAATAGTATCCAAAGGATATGGTAACGCCTCTGCCAGATAATCAAAACTAATATCTTTACCTATTTTCTTAATATTTGAGATGGTACAACCTTCTGCCTTCACTGCTTGCTTCTTATTTGCATTGATTTCCATGTTGGCCACATCTTTACCAGCAAAACCTTGTGCTTTCAAGAAAAGATAAGCCATCACCATATGACCGTCATTGTCCGGATGGATACGATCGTTACCACAAAGAGTAAAACTAGGATCTTTTTGTTGAAGTTCCTGATTTATAGCTACCATAGGCGCATTCCAATCTGTAAATTCCCAACCATTTCTTGCAGCAGATTCTCTTTGATATTCTATAATTCTCTTAATAGTCTCATTTTTTTTCTTAAAGACCGTATTATCCTTTATTTGCGCAGTTTCATCATAAGGAGAGGTTCCCGTCATTACGATACGAGTATGTGGCAATTCCTTGAAACGTTTTTCCATCTGCTGGAAGTTCTTGATGCTTTCCTGATACTTCTGTTCACCAAATTCTTTCGCATTATCACCATTATATTCATAATAACCGGAATCATTCATACCGAAAGTCACCATCAATACAGTAGGATTTTTGCTAAAAATGTCACCATCCAAACGTTTATTCATATCATACGCTGTATCACCACCAATACCTCCATTGAATACACGAATAGGCATATTCGGGAAGCGGGTCATGTAATACAACCAGATAAATGAATGGTAACGACCACCATCCGTAATACTATTTCCTAAAAACACAGCTCTATCACCTTCCTTAAAAGGTTTCACGGTCTGAGCAAACGCAGTAGTATATGCCATGCAAACTGCTGCAACTAATACTAAAAACTTTTTCATGTTATCAATCTATATTTTACAAATACTGTTAATCTACTATGAGGGATAATTTAATAGTATAAACTAAAAATTTTATCACCATCTACTTTCTTTTTATTTTAAATTCTTCATTTTAAAATAAGAAAACTCTGCCGGTACATCCTTATCTCCATAATGTAGTAATCCCGGACGCTGCACTCTATCCCAACGAATCAAGGATTTACCCTTGAAAGGGGTATTCTGCACAGATTGCCATGTTTTTCCATCCAGACTTTTATAAAAGTGGAATATACACCCCTGTTCAACTTCCAATTTCAAATATATCTCTTTACTTGCAAAAGCTGAATCATAAAGTACTGACTCAATATCGTCTTTCACCACTTTCAAAATAAGTTTATCTCCTTCAATTCCCCAAGCAATCAGGTTTTTATCATCGCCATACAAGGTCAATCCTTTCAGTCCTTTGCCTGTGTTTATTACTTTCGTCTCACAGCTATACTGTGGAGATTGAGGACGTAAACATAATGCTGTACCATATTTATTGTTATTCTTTGGAGTACCGGATAAAAATAACTTTCCTTTCTTTAGCACAGCGTGTATATCTGAATAAGGATAATTCCACGTCCAATCAACTTTCAATTGATTCCCCTTAAAATTATCTTCAAAATCCGAAAGAGGCTCTTGCTTTGTACCGACAAAAGGTATAGGCTGTTCAGCTATAGCCAAATTCCCAGTCTTGAAACGCACCCAATGATCATCCGTCATTTCCATTTCTTGCAAAATCGGTTGACGCCCGATAAAGAAACCATCTCCCTTCAAATAAGCGTGACACATATAAAACATACGACCATCAGATGTTCTCACCACAGTACCATGACCACATGATTTATAATCTCCTTCTCCGCCATGAAGAATGGGGTTTCCAGAATATTTTTCATAAGGTCCACCATAATTCCTTGCACGTGCTACATACACATCATAGTCACTAGAAGGACCACAACATCCATGGGCAGCGTATACTATATAATAGTAGTCGCCTTCTTTAAAATGGTACTGTCCTTCCATACCAATTCCCTTTTCATCTACTAAAAGAGTAAAAGGTTCACCATCCAAATGCAAACCATCAGCGGACAGTTTACATCCTAACAATTCTATCGGACGCGTATCCAAACCATAAGCTTTCCAACTGATATACAACTGCCCGTTATCATCATAAATAAATGCATCGATAGCTTCCTTCCCATACTCTACAATCGGACCATGATCGGTAAATTCATGTAAAGGAGAATCAGACGTAGCTACTCCGATATATGATATCCCGGTACTTTTTTGGCGGGCAGTATAATAACAGTAAACTTTATTATTATGATAAAACAATTCTGGTGCCCAAAATGAATTAGAAGTCCAGGACGGTTGCTTGGTAAAAACATGCCCTACCTGTTTCCAGTTTACCAGATCCTTCGAGGTAAACATTGGATAAAAAGGCGCCCATTCCGAAGAGGTACCCGTAGCATAATATGTATCTTCAATCCGAATGACAGAAGGATCGGGTACATCTCCCCGAATAACAGGATTTGTGAAGTAGTTTTGTTCTTGTGCCACCATTTGCAATGCAAAACAAATATCAAACAAAAAGAGTCCTATCTTTTTCATTGCATTTTATTTCTTAAAAGGATCATACACAGCAACTGCTACACGTGAATCTGCACAACCATAATATAAGTACCATTTCTGATTATGGAATACTAAACCTTCTATAAATACTGTTCCCGCGGGATATTGTCCGCTCTTCTCAAAATCTGATTCCGGAATATAGAATGGTTTATCCAATCGGTCAATCAATTTAGTCGGATCTTTAGCATCGAATAATGCTTGCCCGGCACAATAAGAATTAGCAGTATACAATGTATCACCCTCTGCACCTGACTTATTCTTACCATTATAAAGTAATAAAATACCTTTATCAGTCATAATTGCAGGTGGACCACACTCGGTCAGGTCACTATCAAATTTACCTTCACGAGGAGTAATTACTTTTAGAAAGTCTCCTTTTTCATCAAGCATCGGTTCCCAATTAATCAAATCCGTGGAAGTAGCTACGTTCACAAACTTTTCTCCCCAATACATCCAATATTTTCCATCAATTTTAGCAATCACTTGTTTGCCATCTACCAATTTTGTGACAATAGAAGCAGATTTGGAAAATTCATCAAAAAAACGTCCGCCATATGCTTTTGCAAAAGCCGGACCATATTTTTCCCATATCTGAAGATCACGAGAAGTAGCTACGGCAAGACGGGCCTGCTTACGATTCCATTGTGTATAAAGCATTACATAAAGGCCATCATCTGTCACAGCAACTCGCGGATCTTCACATCCCCCTGGCCATTCCAATTCTTTCTGGTTATCATCTGCCGGATAAAATACAGGAACAGTCATCCGGTTAAAATGCAAACCATCATCAGAATAAGCATACCCTAAGCGAGAAGTGCGTGAACCAATTCCTACCGCCGAATTATCTTCTGCCCGGTAAAGCACAACCACTTTACCATCATAAATTGTAGCAGCCGGATTAAAAGTATCACTAGATTCCCATGCTACCGAATCCTGCCTCATTGGGCAATAAAAAACAGTAGTGGTATCAGGAGAGACAATTGGGTTAATACCTTCCGGACGTTGAAAATCCGCCCATGCCCAATCGGGGAATTCGGATGTTTGCTTCTTCTCTCCACAGGAAGTAAGCACTGCTGCAACCATCAGTAAATAAGCTATATGTTGAAATTTTCTTTTCATGATTGTTCTTTATAATAATTCATTAATTAAGGAAAAGATGGTGGAACGACCTTTGCTCCCCACTTCATGTCCGGTTTACCCGAAGTACGGTATTCGATAGTAGCTCCGCTGTTGAGCTGGTCCCAGTCTATCCATGTACTTTCATATGATTTTCCGTTTAGTTTCATGGATTTGATATAGATGTCCTTTTCTGAACCTCCCTTTATCACAATATCACCTTTTTTCAAATGTACCTTGACAGATGAAAAGATTGGAGTATTTACCGTAAATCCCCCCACACCCGGGATTTCCGGATAAAGCCCGATACAAGCAAACACATACCAAGCCCCCATTGTGCCCAAATCGTCATTTCCCGGGAGACCGTCTATCTTACTTGAATATTGCTCATTCAACACACGATTAATGATTTCCTGTGTTTTGTATGGACGACCAATCCAATTATATATCCAAGGTATGTGGAAACTCGGCTCATTACCGGAAGCAAACCATGCATCGTTATATCCGGCATCCAAGCGCGTAAAGAATTCATCCAACCGTTTCTCGGCTTTTTCCTTACCACCTATTATTTCTACCAGACCGGCAATATCATAAGGCACCATCCAAAAATAATTCTTATAAGTAGATTCACGAAAGTCTTCACCAAGAGATTTCCACGATCCATCCGGATTACGTGATTGTAGCCAACCTGTGTCCGAATTATACAAATTCTTCCATGAACGGGCAAAATGAAAATAACGCCAACTGGCAAATTCATCTCCCACTGCATGCAATGCAAACTGTCCGATAGCAAAATCTGCTGAGGTATACTCCAATTGAATAGATGCATTATAATAACCCTTATCCAAATATTGCTTCAATCCCGGGCGAGTCTCCACATCTTGCGACTTAGAACCCGGTTCCTCCGCTCCTTTTCTCATAATCTTAAAGATAGGTTTCGGATCATAATTACGAGCTCCGAAAGCATAGGCATTAGCAATCAGAATAGGAGTCGGATCTCCCTGCATTACCCCTGTTTCAATATTAGCCATCACCCAACGAGGAAAAGAGCCACCGGACTGTTCTGCAAACAATTGATGGGAAATAACAATATCGGAAGCTACCTCCGGATCAAGCATGGATAATAATTGAATTTGTGTACGATACGTATCCCAATTACTAAAAGAAGTATAGTGTTTAGAACGTGACTTATGCACTCTGAAATCCGCTCCCATATATTCCCCATTCACATCGCTGCAAACATTCGGGTGAATGAAAGAACGATATAAATGTGTATAGAATTGGGTCGTACGATCGGGATTGGTGCCCTCCACTTCAATCATACCCAAATAATGATTCCATTTTGCCTCCGCCTGATTCTGTATCTTTTGGAAATCCCATTCTGCATTTTCGGCTTTCAAATTTTCACGTGCATTTTCTACTGAAACATAAGAAACTCCAATCTTATATTGAATATTCTTCTTTTTGTTTACATCAAAAGTAAAGTATACACCAGAATACTCACCTTCTGCAAAAGTTGTATTTGGCATCAATTCTTCTCTCTTCCATGTACCGGTTTCAAAAGCATCAGTATCAAACTCTGCTACAAAATAGACTTTATACGGAGTACGGAGCCCACAGAAATTTCCTCCTTCTGCATAACCTTCACACTTATTCGGGGCAGTAATAACAATTGCTGCTTGTTCAATAGGAGTTGCAGAAATACCTCCACCAATGATTATTGTACCATACTGTTGATCTGCCGGATATTCATAACTAGCCATCCCCGTTCGCTCGGTCACTGTCAGTTTTGCCTTGATATCCTCTTGCACCATAGCCTCATAATAACCGGCATGTCCTTTTTCTTCAGATACATTTATACGATAGTTGAGGATGTTATCAGGTGACATTTTCAGTTTTCCCTTCACAGGGAAAGTGGGAAAATTTCCCATATGTTCACAACCACCACCACTCAACTGATTGATAACGAATCCCGACCTTTTGGAAAAATAAGATGGAGTAAATTGTACCATCCCATAAGGATAAGTTGCTCCCGGATAAAGATATCCGGAAGTCAGTCCGGTACCTTTTGTTCCAATCAACGTATTGACTTGATGGACATAGTCACCAGCCACAGCTTGTGTTGTAACCATTCCTTCTAAAACAAGAGAGAATAATAAAATAAATAAGAATTTATGTTTCATTCCGGATGTTCTTTTAGTAGAGTCTATTTCGAATAAGAAACAGGAATACCACTAATAGTACCCTGTTTCGCTATTCGGATAAAATCGATCGTATTATTGAACTTTATTCTTTGATTCTTTATTCTTTAGACAAAGAGAAAGGCGCAGCATACTTCGAAGTACATCTTTCTTTATTAGGCTGGCTTCCCATTTCAAATTTCAAGACTCCTCCTTCTGCTATATCATCATAATGGATATAGTTTTTATCTAAAAGTCTGCCATTCAAAGTAGCTGATTGTATATATAAATTTTCTTTACTGTTTTCTGGTGCTTCAATCACAAACTTATTGCCATTTTCCATAGTTATGGTAGCCTTCTTAAATAATGGGCTGCCAATCACATATTCATCTGTACCCGGGCAAACAGCATATATACCCAATGAGCTCAGAATATACCATGAAGACATACCGCCTTGGTCTTCATCACCCGGATAACCTTTTTCTGTTGAATTATATAATCTCTCAACAATCTGACGTACCCAATATTGAGTTTTCCACGGCTGACCTGCATAGCAATACAAATAAGGCATGTGTTGAATCGGTTGATTTCCGTGTGCATATTGTCCCATATTAGCCAACTCCATTTCTTTCATTTCATGAATAACTCCACCATAAGTGCCCGGTTTAATTATGTTAGGAATAGTAAATACAGAATCTATTTTAGTAGTAAACTTTTCATCACTTCCAAACAAGTCAATCAAGCCTTGTACATCATGGAACACTGACCATGTATAATGCCATGCATTTCCTTCACAGAAAGGCCCCCCCCATTCCAGTGGATCGAATGGTTCCTGCCATTTACCATCAACACCCTTTCCACGCATAAATCCGATAGACTTATCAAAGACATTTTTATAGTTGTACATCTGACGGGCAAATACTTCTTGGTAATGTTTATTTCCAACCATTTTAGCAAGTTGATATCCGCAGAAATCATCATATGCATATTCCATAGTTTGTGCACTAGAACCCATTGATTCAGGATAAGGAACATATCCTAACTGGAAATATTCTTTCCAGAATCCACGTCCGTTAGCACCACCCCAAGGACCTTTATTCATTGCTTCATGCGCATAAGCCTTCAGTGCTTTTTCAGGATCAAAATCACGAATTCCTTTTGCCCATGCATCTGCCAGCAATGAAATAGAATGATTTCCTAACATTCCTCCTGTTTCACCCGGGGAAGACCATGAAGGCAACCAGCCGCATTGTTCCTGGGCTGCCAAAAGAGCATTCATATAACGTCCCTGCATTGTTGGATGCAAAATATTTGTCAAAGGGAATTGAGAACGGAATGTATCCCAAAATCCATTATCAGTATACATGTAACCATCATAAATTTTACCATTATATGGGCTATAATAATATGGTTCACCATTTTCTTTGCGTTCATAAAATTTGCGAGAGAATAAATTAGCACGGAAAAGACAAGAGTAGAAAGTCTTCATCTGTTCGTCCGTACATCCTTCAACTACAATTCTATTCAATACTTCATTCCAAGTCTTCTGACCGCGTGCTTTCGTTACTTCCAGATTCTTATCTTTACCGAGTTCTTTATTTAAAGTTATCAGAGCCTGCTCTGCACTTATGTATGAGGAAGCTGCTTTAGCCTGAACCTTCGAGCCTTTTTTAAATTTAATAAATGCACCATATCCTTTACCTGCTCCATCTAATTTCTGTGGAAACACTTCATCCTTTTGGTTTTCCCATACGCCGTAATCTTCGAAAGGTTTATCAAATTGAACAACAAAATAATTACGGAATGATTTTGAATCGTTCACAAAACGTTGATTATTTACCCAACCGGAGATTTGTCTCTTAGCCGGATCAATTTTGATTTCACTCATATCCGTATATCCGTCAAGTACCAAATAAGCATCTCCCGTAGTAGGATAGGAAAAACGTAAATGTACACCACGGGTAGTCGGAGCCATTTCAGTAGTAATGCCATTATCGAATGTTACTTTATAATAATGAGGTTTAGCTATCTCATTATCGTGACTAAACTTGGTAGCACGAGCATCTTGATTTACAACCAGCTCCCCTACCATCGGCATGAAAGAATATACAGCATAATCACTCACCCAAGGACTACATTGATGTGATTGGCTAAAAGCACGAATCTTATCAACAGCATACATATACTTAAATCCATCCCCATTTTTACCTGTTTGCGCAGACCACATATGCATACCATAAGGCATACCTGTAGTAGGATAAGTATTACCGTAGCTCAAACCAAAATTAGAATCGGTACCTTGTAGCGTATTCACATACTGTACCAGATCTTTTAGCTGAGCATTCATCACAGTCGAATACAAAAAGAAGATAATTAAATAAACTAGTTTCTTCATGGTTTATTATTGAATATATTAATTAAATAAAGACTTACTATTTATTGACATAAGTAATACCTTTCCAATCATCAGTACGGAAAGGAGACATTGGCAGATCCGCACCGTTATACATATTGCATATCGGATAATCAGCCCATGCATAACGTACTGCAACCGGGAGGGTAACTTCAGATGAGGAAACAACAACTGTATTTCCTTCGATCACAGCATCTGCCCAATGAAATTTATGGTCTACACCAGCAATGGTAAATCCTTTCGGCATTTCGCCATTCGCCGTCTTCAGACCACCATCAATATGATCAAAGAAGATACGAATTTTATTTCCTTCAATCTTATAAGATTTATATATCGGACCGGAATAAGGAATCTTCTCGCCATAAGTCTGCGCCCGGGCCGCTAATGCCAAGCGTCTACCCACTTCTTGCTTGTTCTTCGGATGAATATCAAACTCCTCACCTATATCAATTGCCACAGCCATACCTGTATTTTGCAAATGTAAAGTCCGAGTTTGAGCTTCTCTCAATTCCGCCCAAGTAGATTCAACAGGAGCTGTTTGTTTCGCTGTAAAACTAGCTAACTGCACCATATAGAAAGGAAAATCATATCCCCAGCGATTTCTCCAATCAGTAATCATCAACGGCATTAAATCACGATACTGAAAAGCCTCTCCCGCATTTGATTCTCCCTGATACCAAATGGCTCCTTTGATAGCATAGGGAATCAGTGGATTAAGCATAGCATTAAATAAGAAAGTAGGAGAATTCGGATTCCATGACATATCAACAGGCATTGGTGCAACCTCTCTCATATCTAAAGAAACCTGATATTTCCAATTACCAGCCAACTGGATAGCTTCTGTATCGGAAAGATGAAGTGAAATACTTTCAGGACTTCCATTGATACCACCAGTACCACCAGTATCCATTACACGTACAGCAATCACCGCTTTTCCCTTCTTCACAAGTTCTTTCGGAATCTTATAGCTTCTAGGTGCCATCCATCCTTCTGTATGTCCTATCTGTATACCATTGAAATAAGTAAAATCATTATCATCAATAACACCTAAATTCAAGATCAAATCTTTTCCTGCCCAACCAGCAGGAATATCAATTGTTTTCCTAAACCAAACAAGCCCACTAAATCCTGGTAAATCTTGTTCTTGCATCAAACCTGGAACTTTCATAGATTTCCATGCCGCATCGTTAAAATCAGGAGCTGCCCATATAGCCTCCCCATTAACACACCCCTTGTCAATTCTTTCAACTTCAGCTTTCCAAGTCTCAACATCTTCTTCAAACTTTTTCTTGCGTCCTTCCTGAGATGCAGGCAAACCGACCAATGCTTCGAGTCTTTTCTTCATACTCGGTATAGTGGATAGTGCCTCATTACTGGTCCATGTTTCTATAATTGTTCCTCCCCAAGATGTATCAATCAATCCTATTGGCACATTACGGTATTTATTCAAATCACGTCCAAAGAAGTAACCTGCTGCAGAAAAGTCCGCTACACTCTTTGATGTACACACTTGCCAACCATTCTCTTTTACTGTAATATTCTCAACAGGTGTAGGACTCATCGCATTTTCTACCAATAAGAAACGAATATTAGGATAATTATTTGCCTCTTCTTTCTCCTGTTCATAGTTCTTCACCTTACCCCAACCTTCTACCTGCATTTCCATGTTGGATTGTCCGGAACATATCCAAACTTCACCAATCATTACATTAGAAAGCTTCACCTTTTTACCATCAGAAATTGTAATATTATAAGGGCCACCCGCTACTGGGGTAGCAACTTTCGTACTCCACTTCCCTTGTGCATCAGCCTGAATAGTATATTTTTTCTGATCCCATGAGGTCGTAATTTCTACTTTCTTATTAGGCTTAGACTCGCCCCATATAGGGGCTTGCGTTTGTTGCTGTAACACCATATTATCCGAAAATATCGGAAGCAATTTCACTTGTGCAGAGAGTGTAGCACTCCCTAATAGAAAGAATAGAGAGATTACAAAATTCTTATTCATATTAACTACTTTTTTATAGTATACAATTTTTCAATTTACTTTATGACGAACAAATATACAATAACCACTAAACTAACTTCTTAAAAAAGTAAAAGAGAATAATGTTTTTATAGCAAACATTATTCTCTTGTTATCTAAACCCTACTTATTTACTAGAAGCCCAACTGAACTCCAAAGTTTATAACACGCTGATTCATATAAGCATCACCAGCTGTATTGGTCTTAATTTCAGGGTCTTGCTGATATTTATCATAACCGGTAAAAGTCAGTAAGTTATAAGCATTTACATAAAAACGGACATTGTCTAAGAACTTAGGTAATGCTGTCTTGGGAAGTTGATAGCCCAAGTCAACAGTCTTCAAACGAATATACCATGCATTAATCAGCCAAAAATCCGAATTATAAGCAGAAGCACTATTTATTGTACCATCTTGCATTGTCAAACGTGGGAACTCAATACTTTCTCCATTTTCATAACGTTCCTGTGTCCAACGCTTTTGGTGAAGTGGCTGGAACTGACTCTTACCAGACTCAATCCCTGTTCCATTGATAGCAAAACTATAATCAAACGATCCTTGGAATAAAACACTGATACTAAACCCTTTCCAACTTCCTCCAATCGTCCATCCTAATGTTGTAGTAGGCAAGTTCGGTTTGCCAATAGCACGTTTATCAAAATCATTGATAGTACCATCACCATTCAAATCTGCATACTTTAAGTCACCTGCCTGCACAGCAATATCAGGTTTAGCCGGAGCGTCCGCAGCACCAGAATTAATCTTTTCAATATCTTCCGGTGTATAATAGCCAATCCAATGATAGCCAAAAGGCTGCCCAATCTGTCTACCCGTTTCTCTCAACCATTCATATTTCTGTTGAGCCTCAGCTTTATAATCGACTCGATTTTTAGCATAACCAAATACAAAATTGGTATTAAAATTGAAGTTACCAAAACGGTCTTGATAACCAATCTGTCCATCAAAACCTTTATTGGTAGTTTCTGCTACATTTTCAGGAGACAAGCCGATACCTAATATGTCCGGAATATCATTTCTGGTAACTAGCTGATCATAACGTTTATCTATAAACCAGTCGAAAGTCAAGGAGAATTTATCAAACAAATTCATATCTACACCAACATTAAACTTTCTCGCTTTCTCCCACGTTACATTTAAATTTCCTAAATCACCTTCTTTGATGCCACTAACACCAAAGTTGTTACCTTCACCAAACGTATAAGAATCACCTGTTTTATATACTTGCCGATACAGATAACGATCGCCGCTTGCTACATCTGACCCTACAAGACCATAGGAAGTTCTAAACTTCAATAACTGCACATTCCTTCCCAACCAATCTACATTCTTGAAAAAGTCTTCTTGAGAGATAGCATAACCTATAGCCAATGCTGGAAAGAATCCGAAATTGTTATCTTTACCAAAACGATCGGTCCCATTATATGCCATGTTCAAATCTACCAAATATTTATTTTTATATTTATAGCCTAGCTGCATCGTATAACCTTCGAAATTATTGGGAACAGCTGCATCCTTTTCATTTGTTGTACTCTGACGATTGTACAAAAACATAACATTTACATCATGTGCATTATTGAAAACATGAGCATATTTCAAAGATGCTTTGATATTCAAATCTTTGATAGCTTTATCTGTACTGTTATATACAAAATACTGCTCATAATCATAGACTCCATTCGGATTGATATTATACAAACCTGTTGCAGAATCGTAATGATAAGTCGGATATCGTGTACGCATCACTGCACGATAATTTTCATCACTACTGGAATATGCCAATTGAAAATCAGCTGCAAGCCCTGGCGTTAAGAAGTCCATCTTCCATGTTGCACCATACAAAATATTATTATCATTACGTCTAGTACGTTTATATCCTTCATTTGCCAACCGTGCGTTCAATGTCGGTTTTCTATCTTGCGTATCATATAAATAAGCAAATGAACCATCCGGATTCAAAAGTGGAGCCGAATAAGGGTGCATTTTAGAGAAATCATAAAGCTCACCTGTTACATTCATATTGTACGGTTCATTGATATCCATGAAGCGTGAAGAAACGTCCAAACGCATATTGAAGTTATCAGTCACATCAAAATCAAGATTAGTGCGATAATTGAAACGACGATAGGAATAATTAGGATTCACACCATCACCAGAATTACCCCCAAAGTCTTTTACCAAGCCATTCTGAGTAAAATATCCCGCAGAAACAAAATATCTCAATTTCTTAGAACCACCTGAGACATCAACATTTATGTTCTCCTGAAATGCCATTTTCTTAAAAATCTCATCATACCAATTGACATCAGGATGCCCATAAGGATCAGTATGATCTCTGAAAGCGATCATATCGTCTTCAGTATACGGGAAATCAGACAAAGTACCATCATTCGTATGTGCTTCCTTTACTAATTGTAAAGATTCGTAAGCGTTCAGAAATTTAGGCGTACGAACTGGGGTTTGCATACCAGTTTCCAAACGTACATTAATTTTCGGTTTACCTTGCTCCCCACGACGAGTCTTTACTACTAATACACCATTAGCACCTTTGATACCATAGATGGCCGTAGTAGAAGCATCCTTCAATATTGATATACTTTCAATTTCGTTGACATTAATTTGAGACAACTGTTCATAAGTATACTGCATGTCATCCACCATAATCAACGGTTTATTACCATCATTATTCAATGAACTGACACCGCGGATAAAGAAGTCTGAAGCATCTTTACCTGGTTGACCAGACTGTTGCTGACTAAAAAAACCCGGCAGCTTTCCTGTCAAAGCATTCTGTACACTACTAGTTGGAACATTACGAATCTCACGTGCCTGTATTCCACTAACTGCACCTGTCAACGTTATACGCTTAGCCTTACCATAACCAACGACAACGACTTCATCCAAATTTGTTTGATCAGGAGCCAATTCTACATTCAGCATTTGCTGACTATTTACTTTAATGCTTTGTTTCTTAAAACCGATATAAGAAAACTCCAATACAGCACCTTTGTTTACATTTAATTGGAAATTACCGTCAATATCGGTAATTGTACCCACTGTTGTACCTTGTATTTTTACATTTACCCCCGGCAACAACTCACCGTCGGCTGAAGAGACAATTCCCTTCAAAACGAACGATTGACCGAACGCCGAGATAAAAAGGCTTATACATACTAATATTAATAATAGTCTTTTCATAATATTACCACTTCGGATTTTGAATCATGTTATCATTCTTAACTACCTCATTATATGGGATCGGATATAAATAGCGTTTCACATCAAACGTCGTACTTAGGACATCCACTTCATTGAAACTCGTAGTATTTCCTTTTACCCTAATCTCCAAACCTTCCAAAGGATTCTTAAATATCTCTTCAGCAATTCTCCATCTGCGAATATCCCAATATCGTTGTTCTTCAAATGCCATTTCAATACGCCGTTCGTTTTGAATCACTTCACGCATCTCTGCCTGTGTCATATTTTTCTTAAGCCCATAAGGAGATTCATCATTACCTGATTCAATACCAGCACGTGCCCGTAATGCAATGATAGCATCGTACACATCCTGAGAAGGAGAAGAAAGGTACTCATTCATTGCCTCTGCATAATTCAACAACATCTCTGCATAACGAAACATAACCCAAAGATGTATTTTATTCCCATATTGAGACTCTTCACCAAATTTACCCATAAACTTACACATATAATAGCCCGTCTTAGAATATTCAGCAGAGTTAGATGGATTATTAACTCCTCCGATTGAAATATCAAGCGTATTATTCAACCAAGATGACCCATGATGCAGTATTGTATAATCCAAACGTAGATCACGGTTTTCATATGGATTACTCTGATTAAGAGTATATTTACTACCTTGTCCAGCAAACATGCCGTCCTTCATAGGGAAAGCGTCTACCAAATTTTGAGTTGGAAGCGTACGTCCTTTACCTAAATTGTCACCAGAAAATCCTAAAGGCCCATTATTGCTTTCTATAGACTTATCTTCCCCCCCCGGACGATAAAAAATGACTTCAGGATTATTAGTTTTATTATAAAAACCTAAAAAGACGTCACGAAAATCCCGATTATCGCCATCAGATGTAGACTGTGTTAAACCATATGCCCCATTACCATTCGGACCGTACTCATCAATAAATGTCTTGGCAGCTTTAGCCGCATCATTCCAACGCTCTCTATCATAAGAAGCATAGCCTATCAATTCATTACCAATCTCAATAGGACGTTCATTAAATAAAGGACTCGCTGCATATAATAGTACTCGAGACTTTAAAGCTAGACAAGCCTCACGAGTAGGAGTATGTGCATATTGTTCAAAATCAGGCATTGGATTGGTACGCAAATCATCTTTAATATCATCTAATTCATCACAAATATACTGTACACATTGCTCAAAAGTATTTCTTGGGATCTCCATATCATCACCCAATATATGTACATCATCACCCATCAAAGGAACACCACCATAGCGTTTCACTAATTCGAAATAGAAATAAGCCCTCAAGAAACGCGCTTCTGCTTTCATTGTAACATTCAATGGTTTGGTTTCTCCCTTTGCGTTCTTATAAGTCAGCATAAAAGGGACAACATCAATATGATTAATCAGAATGTTTGCCTTACGGATTCCTGAATAATACTCTTTCCATCGCATATCCGATTCAACACGTGTACTCGCAGTATACCGTCCCATTGCCAACTTATAAACATCCGGGTCAGAAACATTTATAGATATAGCATCATCAGACGCAGCATCTAAATAATCACTTCCTACACGATTGTGCCCGTTTTGCAACGTGGCATAAATATTATTCATAAACTTTACCGCATTCGTACCAAGAGAATCGGTTTTTGAAAATACAAAATCAATTGATACCAGTTCAACTGGCTCTGGTTCATACCCATCGGTACAGGATACAGCTGTAAACAACAATCCAACTCCGATTAGCGTCAAATATTTATTTCGTATCATAGATATCATAGTATATTAGAATTTAACATTAATACCTGTGCTGATGCAACGTTGTAGCGGATAGTTACCGAAGCTAACTTCGGGATCAACGAGTTCATTAGCAGCTTTTGTGAATAAGTTTTGTCCACTTACGAAAACTTTCACACGTGCTCCACCCAAATAATTACGACAGAATGAATCAGGTAAGTTATATCCTAAACTAACATTTTTCAACCGAATATAATTACCGGAACGTAACCAAAAAGAAGAGCCCCAGCCATTGCCTTGATTATACTTATTACCACCAGCACTCAACCTCGGGAAAGTTGCAGTAGCAGCAGTTTCTGGAGTCCATCGATCCAGCATATTCTCATATGCCTGTCCATAAACTTGTCCTTGAGTTTGAAAACCTTCCAATAAATTCCAATCACTCATTAAAACATCTTTATTGTACACTCCTTGCCAAAACATTGAGAATTCTAATCCACGCCATTCGAAACCTAAATCAATACCAAAATAAGAGAGTGGTTTATCGCCACCAATCATTACCTTATCAAAGTCATTGATAACTCCATCGTTATTCTGATCTTTGTACTTGATATCACCAGGCTGAATATTGTTAAATCCTTCAATTACAGGACTCTTTGTAATTTCGTCTTGAGAAGTGAAAAAACCTTCTGCTACCAAACCGAAGATTGCCCCTTTGGGTTTACCTGTAGTACGCAGATATTCATAAGGCACTTTTTGTTCATCTTTATATAACACTTTACTTTGCTCACAACTCCAGTTAGCAGATGCATAATAATTAAAATCGCCAACGTGATCTTGATAGGTAATTGAGAATTCGCCTCCATACCAACGTTCTTTAGCAATATTTTCATCTGGATAATTCTGGCCAATTAGTTCGATACTTTTTCCACGAGCCTGCAACAAGTCATAATATTTATCATTAAAATAATCAGCAGTTACCTGTAATTTGTTGTTAAACAAAGCTATATCTACACCAATATTCAGTTTATTGCCTTTTTCCCACGTTTGATATAAATTTGCCAGTTTATCTTTTTCTGTAAAACTTCCTGAACTTTGTCCTAAATTAGTCCCCAACCGATAATCATCACCTCCTGAGGAATAAGTCTGATAATACGTATAATACCCAGCATTATTCATACCATTACCTGTCTTACCATACACACCGCGTATCTTTAGTTGATTCAGCCACTCACAGTTTTCCATAAAATTCTCTTTGCTGATATCCCATCCTAAACCGAAAGCGTAAAAGGTTCCCCACCTTCTGCCTGGAGCATAACGATTGTAATAACTTTCACTTAATGCTACCTGTGCAAAATATCGCTCCGCATAATCATAAGAGACATCACCTATAATATTTGATGGATATTCAGGAAGATCCCAGTTAGTAAGAGTATTTCGCGTATCTCCTAGAACACTGGCCTTAAATTTGTGCTTACCAAATTGACGTTCATAATCAACAGCAAGCTGACCATACATCTGCCGATAGGTAGACACAGAACTAAATGAATTTGATTGCGTTTTCTTTTCTCCATACCGAGTATAAACGTCATTGCCATCCTTATCAATAGTATAATCAAAAACTTCGGAAGTTTTTGTTCGTTTCGTAGTCGAACGATTCTGAGAAGTTACACTACCTACCATACGAACAGACAAGCCTTTAACTAACTTACCAAAATCATAGCGCAAATTAATAGCTCCCAATACATCCCGAGCCCCATCTGTTATATAACCAGAGTTAATAGTCTGCGATAACAAATTATTATTGAACGACTGACTACCTCCCCATGATCCATCTGGATTTGTCACAGGATATGCATTACTTGGAGTAGAATAAATTGAACTGAGAATATCATCATACCCATTTCCAGTCCCTCCTGGTTGGGTACCTTCTTCTATACGTCCCATCAAAGTAACTTTTGCTGTCAAATCATCAGTAATATTGATGTTCACTTTAGAAGAAATCATATAACGATCAAATGTCATATTTGTATCGTGAGCATCTCCACCTGGATTTTTAAATAATCCATTTTCACCTACATAGCCTACACTAATAAAATATTGTGCGTACTTGTTACCGCCTGTAGCATTCAAATTATAAGACTGAGTAGTCGAATTTTTGTTCATCAGTTCATCACACCAGTTCACACTTGGATGTGTATACGGACTGGAATGATCACGAAACTTAATAAAGTCATCATAAGAATAAAAGGGATTTTTACCATCATTCAGCAACGCCTCATTCAATAAATAAGCATATTGAGAAGTAGACAGCGGATTTAGTTTTTTCACTGAACTCTGCACACCAAACCGTCCAGTAAATGATAACTGAAATCCCTGTTTGATAGGATCTTTAGTAGTAATTACTAATGCACCACGGGAACTGCGCATCCCCAAAAACATAGATGACAAAGCATCCTTCTGAATTGATACCGATTCAATAGCATCAGGATCGATAGAATATAATTCTCTTTGCACACCATCCACTACCACCACCGGTGCATTGTGGCGTGATAGAACATTAAATTCCGTATTATCACTATATGCCTCTTTACCCAATGTAGGGCTATTAAAGTTAAAGATGGTTCCAGAAGAACTGGATTCAATTTGACTCTTACGTGCACCACGAGTACGTACAATATCTAGTCCTGGTAAACGCCCTTGTAATGAAGGAAGAATAGTAGTTCCCATCAATGAACTAACCTGATCTGTATAAACCGTAGCAGCTGAACCTAAATAGCTTGCTTTATCTTTCGTATCATAAGGTCCATTTATTACATCTGGAAATTTCACGAACTCTTCTGTCAACGTTACTTTAAAAATACGTTCCTGATTTCTTAGCTTGTTCACCTTAATTTCCTTATGTAAAAAACCTGGATGAGAAAAACGAAGCATATCGCCCTTCTTATACTGAAATTCAAAAGTACCATCATCACCTGTCACAGTCTTAAAATCAGTATTCTTCATCGTGATTACAACACCCGAGACAGGATTGCCATATTGATCGATTACCTTACCTGTAATATTAGCCGTTCCTCCTGCTTCTTGAGCCACCGCATTCAAATGTCCCAAGCCAAGTAGTAGCCACATTACAAAACATGTGAAACAGTACCGACTATTTCTTTTATTCAAAATATTACGCATATAATCTTTTTTTAAGGTTAAACTCTATTCACATTGAAATTCGAATACGAAAGGCTCTTTTATTCCTTCTTCTACCTCTTCTCCTTCATTATCTCTACTGTCATCTGACTGGGAAATAGATACTGTTCCATCTTCATTTGTGAAAATATACTCTATACGAGAAATTGTTTCACCGTCCGGAATGTTAAAAAATCCACCAGGCCAAAGAGTTACATTATATCTTGGCAATTTCGTTTCTCTTTTCATTAGTGTTTTCGCACTCTTTTCATTGACTGTATATATCTTTCCTTCTATCGTATAAGCAGTAGCTTCTATATACACATTCTCAGCTTTTATCAATTCATTGGTATTAATATCCCCTTGAAAAGTGAATGTTACATAATCATCTTGTAAAGCAGACAAAGGTTCAATTTGATAATAGTGCGTAGAACAAAAATCAATCACAGTACCTGATCCTTCTACCACTTCAAAGCAATCATCAGCATCCTTAACAGAATAATGAGCCTCGTCTCCTCCAATCCCATCACTAGAGTGATTGATAAAAAAACTTGGTCGGAATTTTAAGTTGCTTTTTCCTGAATTACACTTAATTGTTACTGTATAATGTATTGTTCCATTTACACTAGGATAGTTATCCGATTTAAATGCAATCCATTCCATATCGTTCAAGACATTGCCTCGTACACCATATTTTTTTTTCAATGCCGCTGACCAACTCATACCTTTATAATTTGCAGGCTGTTCAGTATCTGGAATTACTGTCATTTTGTGATCCACTTCCGTTTCATACCTATCTTCTCTGTATGTCACAGTTGCATTCTGACGTACATTCCAACTTCTTGGAGCCAAGAATCCAACAATAAACGTTTCATTGCTTGCATCACCATCGATGTTTATTTCTCCACTAAACGTAAAAGTTGCAATTTCACCAGCCTTAATATAGGCAACCATCTCTCCGGCCTCGTTCTCTTGTTTAACATTTACCTCCTTAATCAAAAAGGAACATCCAAAGACTATTAAGGAAAGTACCAACAAAAAAAAGATTTTTATTCTATGTTTTTTAAAATAATATTTCATAAGCTTTTCTTTTTAAATCATTCTTCTATTTTTTCAAAAGAATAAACATAAGAGTTGCTCGAGCATCCCGGACTAATTGTAAGGGTTATATGGCGTTTCCCTTGTACAATCGGGTAAGTGATTTCAGTTATAGCTTCTCTTTCAGCACCTTCCTCCTGAAAAGTTAAGAAAAAAGGATATGTCAAATTATCAATTCTCCATGTACCATTTTTCTTTACTAAAAAAGGGAGATAGTTTTCAATATTATATGTATTATCTTTATTCATAATCAGACGAAACTGACTAAAGTCCATCACTTCAGATATATCCGTTCCATTGCGTACAACAGTTTTTAATTGCCACTTCCCATCTAACTGCTTTGGTACTTCCATATAAGAATCAGGAGCTATTTCATCTTTAAATGTATTGCAAGCACTCACAGTACCTAATAAGACGAAAAGTAAAACCGTAGTTTGTATTTTAAATCTCATATTTCTTATTTTTAATATAACAATCATTCCTATTCATAATAAGGATTCTGCAACAAATCCGGTGATTTCACAGTCTCTTTATAAGGTATTGGATAAAAATACATCGCTTTACGGAAGGTATGCTGACGAGTATCAATGATTCTTCCTGTCTTCCGCTCACCATTTCTTGTGATTTCAAAACCATGCATCATCCTATTATCTGTATCTTCAGCAATCATCCAACGACGTACATCAAAGAAACGATGTCCTTCAAACGCTAAATCCAACCGACGTTCCAACCGAATAGCTTCTGTCATATCAGCCTGGCTCATATTATTTTTAATTCCATATGTTCCATCCTCGCCAGGCTCTATGCCAGCACACTCACGTATCTTTCTCAATACAATATATGGGCTAATTTCTTGATCTCCTAGTACATCTTTATGATCAGGTCCATAATATTCATTAGCAGCTTCTGCATAATTCAGCAAAATTTCAGTATAACGCATCAATGGTCGTGCTTGCGAACCTCCATAAAGCATTTGATTTGCCATTGAACCGAATTTCAAGAATTTATGTGTATAATACCCTGTCGGAGTCCCTCGATAGATAGCGTCCTGTTGTGTTCCCACAGATATATTAATTTCAGTATCCTGCATATTACTCTTCATTATGCATCCATCATAAGTAACAGTGAACATGAAACGAGGGTCACGTTTGTTAGCAGGATTCGTAGGGTCATAATCTGGACTATCCTTAGTCGGTGTGCCATCTGCCATTGGGAAAAGTTCAGCCAAATCATGATAAACATACCCTCCAATACCATTTCCTCCTGTACTAGGAGGAGCAAACCATCGGTTTGTATCTATACTAGCTCCTGCTTTCTTTTCAAAGATTGTACCGCAATAAACCTCCGTTCCCACTTTTCCATAATAATCAGCAGGTAACAACTGTGCATAATATCCCCATCCCGGATAAGCCTCATTATTCTCATCTTCATTACGAATGTACAAATCATACTGTTTCATCTTTATCACATCAAGGGCAGCATCTACAGCAATTTTCCAACGCTCCTTATCATAAGTAGGATACCCTAACAATTCTTTTGGAAAATCAGCAGGCGCAAAATCACTACCGTTGAATAATTTGCTAGCAGCATACAAACGTACACGTGAAATTAAGGCTTTACAAGCTCCTCGGGTTACACGTCCAAATTTGTTTCCACTTCTTTCAACTGGCAATGTTTCTGCAGCTTTATTAGCTTCATCCACGATATACTCAACGCAATCCGCATAAGAGTTACGCTCCTTGATTGCTTCTTCTACAGTTTCATAAACATCATCACCAATTAAAGCCACACCACCATAATGTCTTAATAGCATTGCATAATACCAAGCACGCAAAAAGCGTGCTTCTGCTTTATACTCTTCCTTTGCCGCTTCAGCCATTCGGGATCCATCTGCATATTTAAAGAACACATTTACTCGACGAATATTTCGATATGCAATTCTCCAAACATCGTCTTCAGAAATAGTAACAGGATTGACTGTTCCAGTAGCGAACATTACATCTGTCGTAAGCCCGGTACTAGCTTTATACGCAGCTTCATCACAACTAGTCTGCAATCCTCCATGATCATTATACTGATCTTTATACCGATTATGTTGGATATCAAAACCAATATCCACATAAATCTGGTTTAAGAAATCTGCCGTATAAGTACTATCAGCGAATACGGTTGCCTGATCTAAGTCCGTGGTTTCTGTCTCACCCAGAAAATCATCTGAGCAAGACGAAAAAAGCCACGCACCTACAATAGATAGGAATAAATAAAATAAGCTTTTCATATACATAGAAATAGCGGTTAATAAATTTAGTTGATAAACTCTAAAAACGGTAATATTCATTATTATTAGTTCTTTTTAATATGTGTACTACTTTATTGTTATTTATCTAATGACGATTTAAAAATGATATACCACTAAAACAATTACATGTTTTTTATTAATAAATTTACTTGTATGCAGGAAAGCTCAGAACATATTAAAAAAGAAAGTCATTTCTCCCTTTTATGAAGAAATGACTTTCTAAATCAATTTACCAAGATGAATTCGTCAGTAGCTATCACTCATCTTCATCATATATACTTTCCCAATTGAAAACACGATAAAAATAAGGACGGCAAAAGTCAGCACTACCCGGAAAATCAAAATTATCTCCAGCAGTATCAGCATCAGTATTAGTAGAAAATACTAATTCACCTTCTCGTGCAAGTTCTAGATGCAAATTTACTCTAAGCAAATTTTTATAATACTGATTACCTATCTTATCCACAGCATAAGGGACATTAAACAAAATTTTTTGATCTGTAAAAGGTCCATAAGGCGTCTCACCACGATATAAATAAACAGAATGAACATAAGATACGGCTTGTCCTATCATATAGTAGTAATCTCCTTTTTTAAAGATCTGTGGCATACTACATACATAATTATTTTCCATTATAGTAGAGCGAGTTCTCTCCTCTTTCGTCGGATACATCTTTTGCCACATAAAGTTACCACTTAAATCACGTATGTAATACTCCCACTCAGAAGTTAAATCATGAGTAGTGGTGCGAGCAACTAATGGTCTGTTATTCTCTGTTACATAAAGATAAATATGTCCATCTTCATCTTTCCATATAGTAGAACCATAGCCAACATCATCTGTATTGAATTCTTCGTTTTTACTAATTCTTTTAAGATAAGTACTATTACCCGGCTGTCCTTCCAAACTGTAAACAGCTAAACAGGTACCAGTTCGAGTCATTTTACCTTCATGATTATCCATTTCCCCCCACAACATTTGAAGTTCTTTAACTCCATTATTATCAAATATCGTAGCACCACCTATCTGATAGAAATGCTCTTCATATGTTTCTTCCATAATAGTCTCATCTGGAGCTATGTGTGTATACGCCTGATAATAACCTTCTCCATCAGGATCATTAGTTTGTATATAATCAACTAACCATCTTAGATCATCATCCGTTTCTCCAAGACTACCACCAACAGTCGTTTGGACCATAATACTATTATGTGGGAAATTACAATTACCTCTTGCTCTTGTTTCAGCATCTACAACTCCAAAATAGCTATCATTAAAAGCCCATAGAACATTTCCATCAGACAATGATGTAGATTGCACACCAATTCCACCATTCCATCCCAATGTGCGAGTAAATAGCTTATCATACTTTTTGTCTTTATAAACAAAAACCTCACCACTATGCTGACCTACATTAGGAATTAGCTGTAATTCCCATGCCGAATCTATATTTGGAGGAGTAGTCGTTACATCACTATCCACTATTTCTTCATATGCAGTTTGCGCTGCGTCATAATCGTTGCATGCAACTAACACCACTGCAACGAAAGTTACATATAGAAGACTATATATATTTCTTGTTTTCATAAGATTTATCATTTATTATCAGCCACTCAATTATTTTCGTTAGCAATAGCCACTGGAGACATCACCTCTTTCATTTCATACCAATCATTTGAGTTATAATTATAACGATAATTCAACGTAAACTCTTTCTTCTCTGGATTATAATATGATGGGGTATCCTCAATATTTAACACTGTAATTCCACCATTTACATTATACCATTTATCTAATGTCACTTTTTGACATTGGATATATTCTCCAGTTGGCAATCCATTACTCCCGATAACAGGAACATCAATCATCTCCTCAGGATGGACCGTAACAACAATCCCTTGTTTACGGAGTTCTTTTCTATCCGATGTAAGTGTAGATCCCGTTAAAATACGAATACCATATTCCGTAACTGGAGCAACTAACTTTGTGGCATTTATTGGTTTATAATCTGGAGCATTATTCTTTTTGTCCAAAGGTTCCCAAGTATCTTTAGCTACTCTCAATCTTGTTCCATTCATAGTATAGTAGCTCTTCTCCTTAGTCGTTGCATAATCATTTTTCATAAGTATCTGCATCAATACATTCCTCCTTGCAGAAGAAATCATATAGTCAGAAACAGAAGCTATTCTTAAAGGAAGAAAGTAATTATCTTCAGGTTCCAACCCATCAATATTTACTTTAATTGGAAATAAAGAATAAGATGAATTTGCATTTGGATATAATTTTATACTCCAATCATCTACTTTATAATGAGTATCTGGTAACTCCAGGACATAGTTTTTGTAATTATCCCCATATCTCTTTTGATTATAGTCCGATAATACAGTTTCATTCCTTTCCAGTTCTACCATCACTTCTTTTTCAATTGGAGTTGTACCACTTGCATAAACAGAAAGGTATCCTATTTCCTCCCCGCCGAAAGAAAATTCTCGTTGGAAAATATTATCTTCTCCACTAACAATATAAATTTCCTTACGATACTGTTCATCCTGATAAAACTCTTGCTCGCAGGATGTGAGAACAGCAGTAGCTGTCACACCTACCATAAGCATCAATTTATTTGTAAAATTTCTATATTTCATAGTTTATACATTTAAAATTTTATTTATCCCAACCAGGATTCTGATCAAGAACAGAAACCTTTCTAATCTCATCCAAATGTAAAGGTAACCATACCATCTTAGGTTTGAAATCACGTTCAATTATTGATTTATACTGAATGACAGTGGGCTGATAGAATCCTTCCCATTCAGCCTGTTCTACATTTAACCCCATTAAAGGTTCCCTTTCTAAATCTTCAACAATTCCCCAGCGTCTAATATCATAATAACGTTGTCCTTCCCAAAATAACTCAATCAAACGTTCACGTTGAACAACTTTATTAAAAGCTTCCACTGTAATCAAATCATCCGCTGTTAATCCCGGAATACCAGCACGATAACGTATCTGATTAAAATAATATTTGATAGCTTCTGTATCACGAGTATAAGTCTGACCATCAATTTCATATGCTTGAGTTAAATTATTCAAGGCTTCTGCATAAGCAAGCAATATTTCTGCATATCGAATAATCGGAAATGACTTATCTTTTTGACGCGCCCCACTACCACTCATAGCATCTTGTGGATTGATATATTTTCGAGAAGTATATCCAGTTATATTATAAACATTATTATTAGAATGATTTTTACCAGAATTAGCTCCATTCCAATAATCAATATTAACATTTTTCTTAGCACTTTCAGTAGTAGATCCCATCGCCCACCAAGCATGTGAGTAACCAATATTCACATAGAAACGTGGTTCACGATTAGTATATGCCAAATATGTTCCTTGGCTGATTTTATAACCTTCAGATAAAACTTTGTCTTCTGTCGTCACACAAGTCTTATCATAAGGACGGGATATATACGGATATGCACTACTAGAATTTTTAATATCACGCCCATCTGCCATATAAAATTGGTCTACTATATGCTGAGGTACACATAAACAAGAAGATCCTCCAAAATTCAATGGGAATACGTAACCCATATGGCTACCAACCTGCGCTGTAGAACTACACCATATGAACTCCGGATTTTGATTAATAGCAAGCTCTCCATTAAACATTTCGGCATAAGAGCGATACGGATCTACGACTTTTTTATCTCCCATCCCTACACCATTTGGAAATTCTGCAGTAGGAACCTCTTGCGGTAGAGTGACTACATATGTACCATAATTCCCTGATTCAGGATGTTCAGCATCAGTAGAAGCAGCAACAGTATATAATTGATATCGTCCTAAATCAATAACCTTCTTCGCAGCCGCAGCAGCAAGTGCCCACTTACGTTCATCATATGATTGAGAAACATAATGATCTCCATCTGTACAACGGGTAAAATCACCAAAAAATCTACGGGCTGCCTCTCCACCGTTATATAATGGGCTAGCAGCTTGTAATCTCACACGAGCAGCTAAAGCTAAGGCAGCTCCTTCTGTAGGAATATATTGATCCATCGAAGTGGTAGCATCAGGTAAGTTTTTAGCAGCTTCATCAAATTCTGAACAAATATAATCCACACATTCGTCATACGTATTACGCGTTCTTGCATAATACTCCGCTTCCTCATTATTACTAACAATTTCATCACCTAACAAAATCATTGGACCATTCTGTTGCAAAATTAAATAATATGCATAAGCTCTTAAGAAACGGCATTTTGCACGAAATTCCATTCTTTCAAAACTATTCATATCACGAACACCATCAATATGTGGCAATATAGTATTCACCTTACGAATCACCTTATAACATTTAGGCCAAATATTGAAATCCCATGTCCAACCGCCCATTGAACTAGAAGTAATCTCATTATTCATTAACTTCGTTCCAGAGAATTGTATAACAACCATACCATTCCAATCACCACAGCTCACAGCCTCGTCTGAACCTGTAACTCCAGGAGTGTTCCCATATTCCCAAATTTTATCGACAACAGGAAGCAGAGCGGCAGCCCCATTAAAATAACGTTCAATATTACGCTTATTTGCATAAATAGAATCTTCTTGAAAGGTATCCTCAAAATAATCATCTATATTCAAATAATTACAAGAAGCAAAAAAGCCGGATACCAATAACAGAACCGATAATATAAAATATTTTTTCATGAACTAATTTCTATTAAGTTTATACATCGTATTAGAAATTCAAATATAGCTGCAATGAATAACGTGCAGGTAAAGGATAAGCCTGTCCACAAGATGTCGCTTGTTCTGGATCGAATATATTTACAGAATCCCATACTGCCAAATTTTCACACATCAACTGAATATTCATGGAATTAATGCCCAAAATACGTTGTAATGCAGGAACTTTTAGATTATATGCCAAGCTCAATTCCTGTAAACGCAAGTAACGGGCATCACCCATCCAAAATGTAGAAGGTTTCGTATTATTCTCATTTTTTCCATAATACAAACGTGGAAAACGAGCATTTGGATTCTCTGTAGCCTGATTTCCTGAATATTCAGCAGAAATCCAACGATTCTCCGGATTATAAGCAATTGTCATTATATTTCCTTTATCCTTCTGATTAAATGGCATGTATCCATCGAAGTTTCTACCATCCGAACCGCCATATAAGAACTTATTACGTCCTGTCCCTTTGAACAAGACATTTAGTGTCCAACTTTTATAACGAAACTCAGCACCAATACCATACATCAACTGTGGTACCCCTGAATAAGCAAATAAAGGAACTTTATCATCATCAGTAATTTTACCATCACCATTTATATCTCGATATTTAATATCACCAGGACGTACCGTACCAAATTGTGTAGGACTCATTTCTACATCTTGTTGATCTTTAAACAATCCCATAGCAACAAATCCACGTTGTACATTATTGGCATAACCATTATTTTCCAAATATGTATAAGGCTTCTTCGTATCTTCCCAATTTAATATCTTATTCTTACTCAAAGTAAAATTACTACGTAATATCACATGTGCATCCTTTCCTATCTGTTGATAGAATTCCATATTTCCATCAGCACCCCAGCTTTTCATACGACCTATATTACCATAAGGCATTTGAATCAAACCTACATAATCAGGAATTTGTTTACGTTCCTGAAAAATACCATCTCGTGTATCCTTAAAATAATCTAAAGTCAAAGTAAATTTATCTTTAAACAAATGCAGATCCATACCAACATCAAATTTCTTTGCTTTTTCCCACATCAAATTATTGGCACCAACTTGTTCTTCTGTTAAGCTACCAATCCCTCCCCAAGGATTTGAAGCATTTTCTTCTTTTATTAGGGTCAGATAAGGAAAACGTCTAGAACTGATGCGGTCATTACCAACAACACCATAAGAAACGCGAAGCTTGAGAAAATTCAACCAACTTACATTTTCACGTATAAATTCATATGAAGATGGTACCCATGCGAAAGCTCCTGCCGGAAAGAATCCATATTGTTTACCTGGTTCAAAGTTTTCAGATCCATTCAAACCAAAGTTCAAATCCCAAGAATATGTATCTTTAAAACCATATGTAAAACGGCCCGAAAGACTTTGATAACGCTTTGGTATAGCATTCATACTTTTATCTGCACCAGTTTCAGATGTATCTTCTATATAATAAAACAGTAAACCACCTAAACGATGATCGCCAAAGGTACGGTCATAATTAACATTTGCCTCTAAATATAGCTTCCTCCAAACCCAAGCAGCACTGCTATATGTAACGGTTTTCTCATCAGCTATTTTCTCAAAACTCAAGGTTCCATTAGGGTTACGCTCCTTCAAAGCTTCATTTAGTTCTGGCATTTTATAGCGTGCTTCTCCAAATAAACTTTGTGTATCCCATGATCCCTGTACTTTAGCTGATAGCCCTTTAGTAATCATCGACAAATCCTGTGTAATACCTAAAGTAACTAAATTCCTGGTATTCTGTTCTCTAGCATTACCTGTATAATTCAATAGAACATACGGAGATATTTCATCCTTAGTTCCTGCAGCAGGATAATATCCGTTTGAATAGCGTAATGGATAGCTTATTGGAGTAGTCTTTGCCTGTGAACTCCATAGCCAATCTGTCAAACTGACTCCTCTAGAATATTCCCCCATGCTCGGGCGAGTATTCACCGACATATAGCCAGTTGTTCCAATATAGACTTTAGTTGTTTTAGTCAAATCTATATCCAAATTCAAACGATAATTATAAGTATCATAGCCTACACCTTTATTGTATTTACTATCTTTGGATGGATTATAAGCCGCAGATTCTTTCGACATTCCTAAACTTGCAAAATAACGGGCAACACTGCTACCACCTTGAGCACTTACATAATAAGTTTGCTGGAAAGAATTGGGATTTAAAATAACATCTTGCCAGTCAATGTTTGGGTACAGATCCGGATCTAAGCCATATTTTATAATATCCATTTCTGTCTTGTTATAAATAGGAGATAATCCGGTTGCAACAGAAGCTTCATTTGCCATTTCAGCATATTGAGTGGCATTAACATATTCAGGTAAACGTTTTAAATGTGAGATTGTCATATTAGCACGACCACTGATCTTCAATTTGGACTCCAAACCACGCTTCGTCGTTACCAATACTACACCATTTGCACCTCGACTACCATACACCGCTGTAGCCGCAGCATCTTTCAAAACAGAAAAACTTTCAACATCGGCAGCATCTATCTGACTCAAACTACCTTCCAAACCATCAATCAACACTAATGCACCACTATTAGCACCAAACGTACCAATTCCGCGCACCCAAAACTCGGAAATATTTTTGCCCGGTTCACCACTAGATTGAACTCCAATCACACCTGCAACACGACCTGCTAGTGTATTAACTATATTTGTAGCAGGAACCTCTAGTTGCGCTGGATCCATCGTTGTAATTGCACCAGCAACACTGACCTTTCGCTGCGTACCCATACCTACTACAACTACTTCATCAATATTCTCCGTAGCCGGTTTTAAGGTAACTTTAACATTGTCAATTTTATTCGTCAAACGTTGCTCATAGTTTTCATATCCCAAAAAAGACACAACCACTATATCATATATATTTACCTTTAACCGAAATTTACCATCAATATTAGTTGTTATTCCCACACCTGGTTTATCTTTAACATATACATTTGCTCCCGGAACTGGTTCATTAAATTCATCGAAGACTGTACCAGTCAACATAAAGCTTTGCTCTTTCTGTGCATGTACTTGTGCTACAAACGCAAGAAGCAAAGCAAAAATTACAAATATTCGATTCATATTATATTAAATATAAAGTTTCACTAATTATTTATTCGACAGCTAATCGACGAATAGCACGATTCTCTGAGTCGCCGATATACATTACATCGTCGTTATCAATACAAATTCCCAATGGCTTTTTGAATTGAGCATCTTCTGCACTACCATTTACATAACCTGAATTTTGGGGTTTTCCTGCTAATGTAGATACATAACCTGTACTCATTGTTATCTTACGAATACAGTGATTTTCGGTATCAGTCAAAATTATATTACCTTCTGAATCGACACACATCTGTCCAGGTTTATTAAACATAGCTTGTCCTATTGGTCCATCCAAATATCCACTTTTACCTTCTTGACCAGCCCAACATGCACATTCTTTAGTACGTAAATCATATTTATAAATACAATGCTTATCATTATTTGAGAAATAAAAAACATTCTCATCTTGAGGATCGAAAACAAGTCCATAAGCACTACCATCCTTGGTTCCAACCAAATCCCCATTCGTTAGATTCTCTCCTCTAGCATTCTCTACATCAATCCGTACCAGATTTCCACCTAACATTCTTGAATACATTTTTCCATCTGGTCCCATTGTAAAATTACACTTGGCTGCCCATACTCCAAATCCTTCAATATTTGGAAAATTTGGATCATCCCATGAAATAGAACTTATAGCTGTAGTTGGTGCATAATCCGTCTTAGGGTCAAAATAATAAACTTCATGACTATCTCTATTAGCCCAGAATTGATAGACAATATCATCCTTACTGTTATACCCCAAAACAGGAGAGTTAAACAACGCATTAATATCTGACTTTAGAGATATTAATTTATCAGCCTCCTCATTTAACATAAATGCAGCAAACTTTCCATCATTATCTACTAAAAAGAAAACATTTTTATCCTGATCTACACAAATACACCTATCAATATTTGCTCTAAATTGTGCTTCAGATAGTGGTATAGTTCCTGTTGGATTCACCTGTGCCGATGTACTTCCTCCCACTAACGTAGTCACAGTAGTCTGGATATAATAATCAAATGTCTGCTTGTACTCCTCTATTTGTTCATGTACTTGTACTTTAACCACACATTCTGGGTCCTCTATTGTAGATGCACGTTTAGGAGCCAATACCAACATTCTATCATCCTTCACAGAAATGACAGAAGCCTCTTTATCATTGAAAAAGACCTTCACATTTTCCTTACTATCCCCAAAATTCGATCCATTAAGAATAACTTGAGTTGCAAGTTTTCCTTCGGGCGGATAAAAATCAGTCAACACAATCGGCTTATTCGGATCATAGCCCGAAGTTGACTCTTCATCATCTTTACAAGACGAAAAGCAGCAGCCTACAGCCAAGCAGACAAGCCACTGCCATTTAAAACATTTTTGTAATAAGTTTCTCATAGAAAATACCGTTTTTAAGAATTTATATAATAATAATGATCATAATTTTACTTTCGTTATTTTATGTTTCTTTCTCATACTTTTTGCCACTATTAATAGTAAGACGACTAGAATAATACTAACCACTAAGTAATATTCATTTATTTTTTTATATTCTATAACATATAAGAAGAAAAAACGAAAACTATTTCCTGTATTTATCAATGATCTCTTGTATACCTACAGGAAAACCAAAAAAGTTAGAAGAAATCTTATACATTGAAGGGCAATTATCGTTTTCTAGAGATAAGTCGTTCCATTCTTTCCACAAATCATCAAATGCAGTAATATATTTATCCATCTCTATCCGGTTAAAAGACTTTTTTGTTGTATCTGCCACATAACCGCATAGCATAATCTGCCACGAAACAGCAAAAAGCTCATATTTAATGCGTCCATACGAACAGGAAATACGAATAAAATGATTCAATTCTTCTGAGGGAAAATGTAGTTTTTGAGATATCAGTTCTATTTCCTTCCAAATACGAACAGCTTCTTCCTTTTCTTTCAGATAAGCATTTACTTGATTTCTTTCAATCATACGATCAAAATAACTCTTTTGATATACATCTCCCGTTATGGTGTCATCACGTGTCCAATTAACATAAGTATCTCCCATAGTACTATATTGCCCTTTTATCACTCCATCTTCTGATAATAGGCAAAGTCGACGGAACATCTCCCATTCTGACTCGGGAAGCCCTTTTGCTTTTACAAAATCATATAGTATTTCTTTTTCTGTTTTCAAAGGATTACTAGCCCAATGTGAGATGACATAAGCATTTAATTCGATCCAAAACTCATTCTTGATATAAGGACCTCCCCAGCCACCGCCACGTGACCAAGTCCAAACACCCTTAAATAAGGGATTATCTTTCACTTGGTTTAAACAATACGGCTTCTTTATACCAGGTTTCTTAAATTCTTCAAAACCATCAATTACTCCTTTAGCGATATAATTGGGATGTGCTCCCTTTCCTTCATACTCACGTTGACATTGCACTTCAACTACTTGTTGATGTTTACCAATACCTATACAAGGATTAAAAGGAACACCATATTGTCCTGATTCTTCCAACCAATATTTATCCATTATATTATAATTCATATCAGGATCAGTAATTGTTGATCTCCAAAAATCCGTCATGGTATGCTTGATAGAGAAATAAAGATTTGGATGTGGTTCTATACTGTCTGTAACGGACAAATAATATTTAGGGATCGAATGCAATTGCCCCATATCCCATGTACGATAAAACAACTTCTTATTACGTCTTTCACAAACCTCTTCCCGTAACAAATTAATTAACGTAATATGATCATACATACCATTTTGTACTGGATGATTGCCTACATAATAAGGAGCATCGTGCAGGTAAGTTTCTCCAGTACGAATCACTAATCCATCCAATTGTGGAAACGTTTCAAACATTTCCTTCATCAATTCACGAATACAAAGCTGAGTGTAAGGTTTCGATATATCAAGTTTTCCTTGTTCGTTAGTAAGTTCTGTTCTATGTTTTTCTACCAGCAAAGAAGGAAGTACTAACATATCAAGCATACAGTATACTTGAAGGTCTTCCTTTTTTGCTGCATCATATTTTTTATGTATTATTTCTGCTTTTTCTGCCACCCAACGTCCGGCTTCAGTCGTATCCGGGAATAAAGAAGGATCAAAACTCTTCCAATCAATTCCAAACTGTGCAGCCTCAAACAAGAAAAAAACTTTTGCTCCATATTCATTTTTTTTCAAAAAAGAAGGATCGAGAAACTTCGATTCCGTCATAGCCTCACCCGGATTATGGTGTACCATATCCATTACAACATATTTCTGTCGTACACAACTAGTTAACAATAGATTAACAGCACAACATAATAAAAAAACAAAATAAATATATCGCCTCATGTGTCGTTTTATAGTATGATTTTTCTTCTAGTTAGCAAATGCATTTTCCAATTTAGGAGCTTTTTTACCTGTAATAGCTTTATATATATGCTCCGCCAATATAAGCGAACCGCTCTTATTCAAATGTACATTATCCCATACATAGCAAGTTGAATCAACTTTATGTTCTAATGGGCTATACAGATCTACCAATTTCAGATGAAACTTCCTAGCTACTTTCTTTTGTATCGGATAAATTTCATCTTTTATTATTTCATTACGGATCCCATATAAATTATTACTTGCCGGAATACAACGACATATAATAATTTTTGGTTTAGATCCACACTTCTGAAAAGTGCTGATCATATACTCTAAATCAGTTTCAAATTCATCCTTATATTTCCAGTTCTCCGGCTTGGAATCATTTGTACCAAGTTTAATAATTACAACGTTCGGTTGAAATTTCTGTGCATTGATAAATGCATCGGTACTCATATAAGGATGATCACCTTTTCGCAATAAAGTATGGCCCCACTTTCCAAAATTGCCAACTTCATATTGATTTCCAAGCATACGAGCCAAAGGAGTCGGATAATTGTCAGCCCCTTCAGTTATACTATTGCCAATGCATGCTATTTTAATTTTATCCTGCGCTACACCGCAAACAGGTATAAGCATCAGAAATGCGAAAACTAATATTCGAACTATTTTCGTCATATGATTTTGTATTCTAGTCATTATTTTTCTGTTTTTAACTGAAAACAAAACCTTTTTACCTTTAAAAAACAGTCTACCTATCTTGACCTACGGTATTTTACAAGCTCCCTCCGGCTGTAGTAAGAGCAATGAGGAGCAAATTTTAACCGGAGGATAAACTTGAAAACCAATCAAACACCAATCCTAACCTTTTACCTAAAATAAACCCATAAAAAACAATGTTTATATTAAGAACGAGTAAACAAGCAAATACCACTAAAAAGAAATAAAAAAATATCTATAAATTTTAATTCATACGATAAAAGGCCTTGATCTTCAAAGCCTATTTTGTTAAGAATCACTTTACTTACGCTCAATATTGAGTAAATATTCTAGAAACAAATCGCATAACCTCTGGTAATTCCATCCGCCAATAAGTCCACGAATGACTGCCGTCTTTCATACGAAATTCATGACCAACCTGATGCTGTAACAACGTGTTATGTTAGAGACAGTTCGTTACCGATAAGAAATCATCATCACCACAACTGATATACCAACGAATCCATTTGATACGGTCTAGCTTTTCTTTCGGAGATTTCTCCAAGATAGTTTGTATATCCATTTGCCCGAAAACTTCCGCTTTTTTTTCTTCTGACACCTTCGATAAATCTGATTGACTCTTCATCTGATCGAATGTCCATGCCCCTCCAACAGCACTTAACGGAGCAGCAGCAACAAACATCTCCGGATAATGAAGGGCATAAAACAACGCTCCGCCACCTCCCATAGACAAACCGGAGATAGCACGATAACGACTTTCAGCACGCACTCTATACGTTTTCTCGATATGCGGAATCAATTCTTGAAAAAAGAAGTCCTCATAATTATATGTTCCATCCAACAAGTTAAAATAACCTTTATGAACCGTGTCAGCATCTGGCATAACAATAATCATCGGAGCTGATTTCCCCTCAGCAATCGCTTTATCTGCAATATACTGAACCTGCCCAAATTGCACCCATCCCGTATGATTATCTCCTAATCCATGAAGCAAATACAATACCGGATAACTACCATCTCCTTCGTCATAGCCTGCTGGCAAATAAATTGAATAACTACGTTCCATTCCCAGAATCTTACTTTTTACGGTACGTGTCTCATACACTTTCCCTTGCTGGGCAAAAGCCGTAGTAACCAGACACATCGCTAAAAGCGCTGATAATAAATGTTTTTTCATACGTATCTATTATTTCATGTAAATATAATATTTAAAATTACCTGCTTTTAATTGAATCATTTTCTTTTCTATGCGAATATTCTTCCCATCCATCATACAGGACACAGCCTCATTGGGAATACAGAGTGTAGCAGTAACCCCAACTGGAATATCCACTTGAAGATCCATAATATTATCTGTCAATTCCCAGTCAACAACAATCACACCATATGGAGTATCTTTTGCCATCTTAGCCCAAGTCAAACCTTTCGGTATTTGAGGATCAATAAATACATGTTGATAACCTGGTATCGATTCATCTATTCTAAGTCCCCCTATTGCTTGATAAAACCAGGTTCCGATTCCATTATAGCAGTTATGCACCCTACTCCGTTCACCACTCCAATACTCCCAAGTCGCTGTAGCACCATTATCTATCATATACAGATAACCCGGATAATCACGTTTCTTCAACATTTGATATAAAAAGTCAACTTCCCTGTTACGAATAGCCCACTCTGTCAAAATTGGGACACCTACCAACCCTACAGCAATATGACCTTTGTGCTGCTTTTCAGTATCAGTCATCATCTTTCTTTTCACATCATCGTACAAAGAATTCGGTACAGCTCCTACAAGCATTGGATAACACATATCCAACTGTGAACCTGTAGAATAGATACCTTTATCCGGATGATAAAACTTTTGATGAATCAACTCATTTAGATTCTTCCTGCGTATAGCAAACTTCTCTGCCTCCTCTTTTTCCCCAAGCATCAGAGCTATTTTTTCCATTGTCCCCAAACATTCACTGATAAAACAATTATTCACCAGATCAACAGAAGATTGTGCTCCTGCATCTACTCCTATCGGTGCAAGCCAGTCACCAAGAAACCAATCCCGATATTGAGTATCAGGCCAGCGTTTCAGCAATCCATCCACCGTATATTTATCCACATACGAGAACCATTCTTTCATTTTCGGATAATAGTTCTTTATCAATCTCGGATCATTGTAATTCACATACGTTCGCCATGGCGCCTGTACAATAAATCCGCACCAATACGGACCACCGCCACCTGCACCGGGATTGGGACCTACATGGGCCAAACTTCCCCCTTCACGCATTGAATCTCCCCATGTTTGTATCCAATTTGTGAAAGTCGGTGCTACGTCATACATTGTTTGCAAACTCATTGTAGACGAATTTCCATCGCCACCATAGCCTGCCCGCTCCAAATGCGGACAGTCGACCATATATCCGCTAAATGTCAGACACTTCATGGTATATTGAATCATATTATGAATGGCATTCAAGTCAGCATCCGAACATTCGAAAGTCGCAGTCTGTCGATAATCGCCATAAATCTGGAGAGATTTTATCCATTCAGTTTTCGGTCTTGCCGGAAGGTTGGAGATACGGACATAACGATAAGCATGATGATTGAATTTATTCCTAAAATATTCTCCCCTCCGTCCACCTGCAATATAGACATCACTTTCACCTTGTTTGTCAAATTCTCCTTCTTTAGTCAGGTTATCGCTATATTCCATCGTGACCTCATGTCCCGCAGATAACATCGGCATCTTCATTTCAAACCATCCGGTTTGTATTCTTCCCATATCTACCAACCAGGTATCTTCACTAAGTTTCCTGATAGAAACAGGTTGCAACGTTTGATGTATCTTGTTAGCTTCACACATTTGAGGTGAAACAATGTGTCTTGGTACATTTACTTCCACCACAGGATACCATTTCATTTTATCTAGAGAATAAGTTGAAAAATCTGTCGGCACTATTCTCCCATCCACCCTTTCACCACCAAATTGTAAAGCACACCAATTACCTGTATCCGAATAGCCACTTTCGCGTCCCCTCCAAGAAGTGTCAGTTGCAGTCAATACTTCCCATTTTCCATTTCTCAGCATATTCAGTTCCGCTTTTACCAACGGACCGTCATAAGCAGCACCAAAAGTAGTTTTCTTATACCAACCTTGTCCAAGCCATATCAGCAGGTCATTCTCTCCTTTTCTCAAATAAGAAGATACGTCATAAGTGACCATCAACGAACGTTTATTCAGTTGAGAGACTGCAGGGGTAAGAACATTCTCCGTAACCTTCTTTCCATTGACATATACTTCATGATATCCCAGCGAATTCACATACAGAAAAGTCGTTGCCAGTTCATCTATTTGCACTTTTTTACGAAGTAAAGGAGCACAAACTTTGCCTCCTTCCGGTGATGAACCGATATAGACACCATGTATCTGTTCCTTATTCAAAAGACCAACAGAAAAACGCGCCACCGGACTCCATTGGGAAACATGCCTTTTCCGATCCCAGGCACGTACCCTCCAGTAGCATAAAGAACGCGAAGCCAAAGGTAAGCCTTGATAAGGCACCATCACAGAAACATCAGACTTCAACTTCCCCGATTTCCATAAGTCAGCCTTCCCCCCAATTAATAGAAGACTATCTGACGCTACCTGAATTTCGTAAAATGCTTGTCCATCCACCACCCCATCTCCTTTCAACTTCCAACTCAAATGGGGAGTAACGTTGTCAATCCCTAAAGGATCAACCATATTCTCACATTTTAACTCCACTAAAGAAAAAGAGACCTTGTTTTCTTTCCCATGTACAATCTTTGGCAAACACCAAAGACAACACATTATTCCTATGCCTAGTAACAGTTTTTTATTCCTCATAAATAAGTTTCTGCGAATATTACAGCTATGGATCATCCCCCCAACACTCTTACAATGGATAATGCATTACTCAACCTATCTTTGTCAACTTGACTTTATGAGTTGTCGGCTTATTCATTTTATAAATTGTATCGACGATGATCTTCATATATCTACTCCATACTTCGCGTATCTCAGGATACATCGCTTTGGTATACCACTCATAACTCATCCTCAGAAAACCATCTTTAGGTAAATACTCCCTAAGTTTATTTATAGCCTTCTCATTATCAGCAAACAGCAGACCTTCCTTTTTCAAGAACGAATATTCTGTCCACAAATATTCTCTGAAACGTTTTTCTACTTCAAAACGTTCTTCATTCAGATACATGATTTTCATGGCTTGCTGGTATTGGGGTGTATTGGGATAATCGGCCAAATTGATACCATCTTCCAACTGTCCAGATGAAACATTATCGATAAACAATCCATCTATTGTCAGCCGATAATGTCCTTTTTCTAAATTAGTCACCTGCAAACGTTCTTGATTAAATTCCTTCATAAATGGTATCAAATCCATAGCATCACGTTGTGACCTTTTATTTCCCCAACCATGTCTTGGAATAGAATCCAAAGGATAAGGAAGTGAATTTGCCAAATAATCAAAACTTAAACCACCAGCTTCTTTCTTTAGTTTGGAGACCTTACAATTCCTATGACTTAATAGATTCTTGTTATTTGCATCAATTGAAATATCCGAAACTTCGACTCCAGCCAGTCCCTGCGCCTTTAAAAATAAATAAGCCATCACCATCTGTCCATCATTATCAGGATGGATTCTATCTACTCTACAAAAAGTGAATGTCGAATCTTTCTTTTGCTCTTCCAGACTTATTTGTACCATCGGCTGATTAAAATCCACAAATCCCCATCCATTTTTCTTCGCCGCCTTACGCTGGGCATCAATTATCTTTAAAATAGCATCATTTTTATGAAGAAAAAGTAAACTGTTCAATTTCGTAGTTTCATCATAAGGTGATCCACCTATCAGCACTTTGGTCATTTTATTCTCTGCCAGCAAGCGCTTCTCTATTTCCCGAAAGCTTTCCAAAGATTTTTCAATCCGTTGCTCCGACAACTCCTTAGCATTCTCCTTCCAGAAAATATCATACCCTGTGTCATTCATACCAAAAGTCAGAGTTACATAAGTCGGTTTTCTGTCAAAAACATCGTAGTCCAACCGATCTTTAATATCCCACGCACTCTCACCGCCAATTCCGGCATTCATTATTGTAATCGGTTTGTTTGGAAAACGAGTCATATAATATAACCACACAAATGAATGATAATGTCCACCATGAGTTATACTATTTCCAACAAAGACTACCCGTTCTCCTTTTTTAAAGGGTGGAATTGATTGTGCGTACAGGCTATTAGAACAAACACAGATTAGAAATAGCAGGAAAAAGACCTTTACGTTTATTTTACTATTCATTTGATTATACACTTTATTACAAATTTAATTATTTATCTTTCAAAACATTCTCTTTTCCAACTTTGAATAAAAAAGAATCTTATTAAAAAAGACGATTCAAGTTTACTTAACCACTAAAATAAATGTTTTATTTTTCAAGTAACTCCCACTAAGAAAAAAACAGTTTTTTATTGTCACTTGTCACTTTTTAAAGATAAACAGCTATCAATCAAACAAGTAATGGTGATAATAACTGGTGATAATAAGGGTGATAATAGAATTTTATAAGTTTCTATTGTCACCCCTATCCCACTACAAATCAAGTATGCTCACTTATTTATTCAACTCTAAAGCCTTATTTTCTTCATTCTGTTCATACATAGGACTATTTATCATGGTACAAATAAAACAAATGTCGGTAACATTAATATATGAAGAAGGCAAGACTAATAAACTTTGTCAGTAACATTTCTTAGTTTCACGTACGTGGAGCGTTCGGTCTACGTACGTGAGCTAATGGGATCACGTATGTGAAGCGATAGGACCACGTATGTGAAACGAACTGTTGTTAGTTCCAAAAGATATTAAGCAAGTACACATAATAGATTAATAAACTGATCATTGTCTATTAAATCAAGCAGGTTATTCAAAAAAGAAAGTTCACTTTCTACTCTTCCTGAATATATCAGGCACAATATAGAGGGAAATTAAAAACACCAGAAGACAGGACAGGTAATGTCTTCTGGTGTTCAAATTAAAGAGGTGCCCCTTAGTTTTCTACGTATATCATATATCCAACTTCTTTTGTTCAGCCTTACCATATTGTTTTAGCAAAACACTGACTCCTCCTTTCAACATTTCCGGTTCCGCCTCAACAGAAATAGTCCGCTCTTCACCCGGCATCAAAGTTATATAATTATCAGACATGATAACAGGAAGGATTCTTTCTTGTGTAGCCGTATTCACCAATCTTATCCGGTTAGCACAAGCAACAGTTTTCGAATGATTCTTTACCGACAATTTCATCTTCCCTTCGGATAACATTGACTTATCAACTAATTTGCACGACAGTTCTGCTTCCGGCAATGTATTCAAAGCTGTATAGTCAAGATCTGTCACGCCGTTTCTCCAATAGAAATTATCTGAAATCAAATTACCATTTGCGTCAGTCAGTTCTAACCGGATGAAATGGAGCGGAGTCAGTTCCTCAACATTCTTTTGTTTCTTACCATATATTTCAAATTCATACAGTGAATATCCAAAGTCTGTGGCACGGCTAACTCCTGCCATTTTCACATAGCGTGCAGTAACTGGAGAAAGTTTTATCTCATCTGTACTGCCTTGTCCATCTTTGTTTGTATAGACTGTTTTCCATTTCTTCGCATCATTCGACACTTGGATCTCGTACTCTTTGGCACGTGCCGTTTCCCATTTCAACACAACATGCTCTATTTTTTCTTTCTTACCCAAGTCAACATAAATCCATTGAGAGTCACTCGCATCACTTTCCCAACGACTGCCTGCCCCTCCGTCAGCTACTAAAGAAGCCGATCTGGATGGTGATGATGAAGAAGCTATCACATTCTTGCCAAAAGCCAAATTGTACGGATTGAAGTTTAACGTGAACGCTTCTGCAATGTTACTTGCCGGTACATCCATCTGTTTTGTACGTCCATATGCCGCAACCTCTTTTCCGTTCAGGTTGTAGATGGTCGCTTTGGCATAAGCGCCTTTCAAGTCTTTGGTAGTAGTATTTACAGCTTTTATACTGTTATTAGATGAGTTCCACTGAAGATGAAGATGTTCGCAAGCCTTCTTTGCTCCCCAATAAGCTCCGGTAGGATCATAATAATAATCGTACGTCTGCCACACGAATGATGGATATGCCGGGTGACTCATCCAGATCAAAAGCCCTGCCGCATCATTCCACATCTTATCATTCCATGCTTCATACATCCCTTTCATTACTTCAATATTCAGCAACTGAGCTTTCTCACAGAACTCTTCCAGACTCGAAGATTCTCCGAATTGCGTATTCACTGCTTTCTTATAATTGATAGGATTGGCATTGGACGCTTCTTTGCCGAAGAAGTGCTTATTCCAAACGTTATCATCATCATCTTTCAATTGTTCATCAGTAGGCAGAGGCCACCATGACTCCTGAGGAATAAACAATTTCACACTTTCAAATGTCGGGAAAGTAGCCGTTCCTATTTCAGTACGCATACCATAACCATGATCTATACCATACGGATAAGCAGGTTTATTGAATGCCAGATTACTGCCCGAAGTCTCAAAATGGTGCTTAGGGGGCTGATTTCCCCACCATCCGCTTCCGGATAAACCATCTTGATTGGAACAAGACTTATACATTCGATCGTTTTTATCTTCCTGAGCTATCATTTCACGCAAATAATTATCCAAATCGGGTGCCGGATGTGTTTCATTAGCACCACACCAGATAGCTATAGAAGGATGATTCCTTAAACGTCTCACTTTATCAAGAGCATTTGCTTTGAATGCTTCCGGCTCAGCTACATCATTATAAGCGACATACAGCCAAAAATCATTCCACACCATGATTCCATACTTATCGCAATAATCATAGAATTCATCATCAGTCACACAACCTGTCCACAAACGGATCATGTTGTAGTTCATATCTTTATGCAACTTGATTTTCGTTTCGTACTCTTTGCCATGACAACGAAGCAAATACTCGCTCATACCCCAGTTTCCACCTTTCAGATAAATCTTCTGCCCATTGATAAAGAATGTAAGGACCGGGTAATTCACTACGTTGTTGATCATCTTATACTCATACTTCTTGATACCAAAAGTAATATCCTTTTCATCCGATATTTTTCCATCTACCGAACAAGTCAGTTTACAGGTATAAAGATTCGGTTCTCCATAGCCGTTAGGCCACCAAAGTTTCGGGTTACGAATGACTAATGCAGCAAAATCGCTCTTATCCACCGACAACTGTACTGTTTCTTTTCCTTCCACCCGAATGTTCTTGGAGAAAGTAATATTTCCCGGCTGAATAACACCGGAAACTTCCACTTCTTTCGGAGCAGAAGAAACGTTCTTGATTCCTGTAGAGAAAAATAGTTCTGCTTGTTGCAAAGTCGGCAATTCCGAGCGAATCCACGGATCTTCCATCACAGCATCACCTGTAATAGCCAGATAAGCATTTCCTGTAATTCCGGCAAGACGTCCCGGCACATACGGCATCCAATCCCAACCGGCACCTGCCAGATAGCTGGGACTACAAGCAACACCATACGGATCTTTTCCTTTACGAGTCTTTTTCTGATCAGGATCAGTAATCAGAACCGCAACCGCATTCTTTCCTGATCTCTTAATCAGATGTGTCACATCAAATTTAGAACGCAACATATGTCCGCTCACATCTTTAGTGGATGTCTTCGTTCCCGATATTTTTTCTCCATTAAAATAGAAATCTGCGAAACGGTTGGTATTATCAAAATGAAGCCAAACACGCTTACCTGCTGAATAAGATGCCGGAAGTTCAAACTCCGTACGATACCAGAAAGGACGGTTATAAAACGTCTCATCTACTTTATATATATTATCAGCGTAATTAGGATCGGGAACGATTCCAGCTTCAACATATGCTGTAAAAACAGCTCCGGGAACTACGCCTTTTACATAGTCCGGCATTTTAAAACCGGGGGTAGAGATTTGTTCTCCCCCTATATTATTCAAATCTGCCTGCGGTTTGACTTCCCATACTATCTTAGGATTGGAACTGTTCAGTGACATGGTAGAAGTCTGAGCATGCCCTATTCCATTCAGTACAAACAAACTTGATGCTAGTAAAAGAAGTCTAAACTTATTCATCATAATATTCAGTTATTTAAATGTTAGATAAAACACCCCATTCTGTATTGGGCTTATCGCCCATAAATAATTCCAATGTTCCTCCTGCTGCGATTTCAGCAAAGTCAAGGTAACATTTATTGTACTCCTTGCCATTCAGCAAAGCTTTTTGTATATATAGATTATTTGTGTTGTTGTTGTGAGCAATAATTGTAAATACTTTCCCTTGATGATATTTTGAGTCCAGATTAAATTCTACCTTGTCAAAAACAGGACTGGTTATTTCCATGCGGGTGTTACCGGGACAGGAAGGATGAATGCCGGAAGCAGCCAATATATACCAGGCCGACATCTGTCCTACATCTTCATTGCCCACAATCCCTTCTACTTTGTTCGCATAAGCATTTTTACAAATATATCGTGTCCACTTCTGTGTATACCAAGGTACATCCAACTGATTAAAAAGGAAAGGAACAAAATGTACCGGTTCATTAGCATGATTATAATAATCATTCCATAACATATCAGAAGGAGTGTGGTCAAATAAATTAGTCAGATTAGCTATAACCTCTTCCTTGCCTCCCATCAGTTCAACCATTCCCGGAACATCGTGCGGCACAAACCAGCCTTGCTGATACGCATTCGACTCAATGCAACCATACCATTCTTCGGTCAGTGCATTCTCCGGCCATGCTTTCCATGATCCATCTGCATTCCGGGGACGGAACCAGCCTTTTTCCGCATCAAACATGTTACGATAGGCTTTCCCTTTTTCATAAAAGCGCTTTGCATCTTCTTCTTTCCCCAACGCCTTTGCCAATTGAGCCACGCACCAGTCTGCATAGGCATATTCCAGCGTATATGAAATACTCAACGGTTCAGGAGTATATCCCAACGAATCATTCCCAAACTTAGCTGACGTGTTGACTGCATATTGATATGCTTTTTCTACATCATACGTGCGAATTCCTTTCATATAAGCATCTGCCAGCACCGACAGTGCAGGATTACCTATCATACAGCCAGAATAAGAATTCAGAAGTTCCCAACGTTCATAATATTCCCGTCTGCTCTGATCTGCCATCGTTATCAGCGAATTCAACGCATCACTCACCAAACGCGGATTAATCATCGCCTGTAAAGGGAACTGGCTACGGAAAACATCCCAACCACTAAATATAGTACGCTTGGTAAATGTACCGTCCTGTTCATGTACCTTTTTATCTCCGCCAATATATCGCCCATCAACATCTGTATAGATTCGAGGGTCAATCATCGTATGATATAATGATGTATAAAAAACAGTTTTTTCGTCATCAGTTCCACCGGATATCCGTATACGGCTAAGTTCTTTATTCCACAAATCACTCGCTTCCTGTTTTACTTGAGCAAAGTTTTTAGAAGCAATCTCCTGTTTAAAGTTATTAGCTGCTCCTTCCATATCGACAAAGGAAATGCCTACTTTCATCTCAACCTGTTCTCCCTCTTTTGTGGGAAATTCTGTGAAGAAGCCAAGGTGCTTTCCTTCCAGTTCTTTCTTATCTTTAATGACCGGAGCTTGTGATATACGTGTCAGATAGGGAATACTTACCACTTCATCACGCTTCCGAACCCATTCATCGGGAATATCCGCACTCCAAAAGCCATAATTACTCAATGGTTTACTAAATTGTGCATAATAATAAACTGTGTAATCGGAATTTCCCTCACCATTTCCCCATCCACCACCATCAGGTGTACACTTCATCCAGCCTTGAATGGTATAATCATCCAATACTTTCACATATTGCGAAGTAGAAGTCCCTCCCACTCTACGTGCCAGGTCTATCTGAATACGAGATTGTTCATTCGAAGGAAAAGTAAATTGCAATATTCCACAATGAGGTGTCGCACTGCTCTCTACTTTAATCTTATAATCGGTCAGTTCTACCGAATAATATCCCGCTTTAGCTGTTTCGGTAGCTTTATCATAAGAAGAACGATACCCTTTTATACTACCATCTTCTTTACCCGCTATTTTTTGCAGTTCGCCCGTTGTAGGCATCACCAGGAAATTTCCTAAATCCCCAAACCAGCCCACTCCGCTCATCTGAGTAAAGGCAAAGCCTTCAATGGTTTTGTGTTCATCACTATAACCGGAACTATTATCACCTCCGGTTATAGTATTGGGACTTACTTGTACCATACCGTACGGAGTAGTAGCGCCAGGAAATGTCTTACCTAATCCATGATAAACACCGGCAGCTCCTACACTGGTACTAGCTCCTATAAAAGGATTTACATAATCAGTCGGAATTAATTCTTCTGTTACTACTCCTGCTGAAGAACAAGCAGTCAGCCACAAAAAAGAGCAAGCTATTAAAATATTAGCGCTAGCTTTATACATAAAAATATTACAGTTTACTATTATTAGAATATGTTCAATTCAAATTCAAAGCAAATGTCTTTAGACCGAAACGAGGCATAGAAATACTAATTTCAGATTTTCCGGTACGTGTTTTTATTGTCTTTCTATCTATAATTCTACCATTCAGATCTACTTCTTCTATACTAGACAGCGGCATATCAAAAGTAATATTGTGCTGCTTCTTGTCACCTTCCGCATTAAACAATCGCAAGATTATTTTTCCATCTTTTATATTGGCTGCACTCACCTGATAACCGGTATTTTTTAAGTCTACCAGTGACCTTGACTCCAATTTTGCAAATGAATGATAGGAACATAACAATGGTTCATTCCAACAATCGCTCTTCGTGGCTATAGCAGCCTTGTCCCATTTGCCACGATGAGGAACAATAGCATATTTCATTTTCAACGGTCCCGTGATCTTATAGTCAGGTCCCCAAAGCCCATTACCAGAATATTGGGCAGTCAGTCCTAACGGATAATCTTTTCCGTGTGAATAGGAAGTAGTATGGTCTGCGAATAAAGCCAATGCATAATCTCCTTCCTGTTCTGCCAAATCAACCCAATGAAGAATAATGTTATGCTTAATCTGATCCCAACTATTGAAAAAAGTATCATCTAACTTACTTTCACAAACATCAAACGGCGCATTTTTATAAATACGAGGAGAATGAAGATTTACAGGGAAAAGTACACTTAACTTAAATCTGTCATCACAATAAGCTCTGCGATTATCCCGCCAACTATTTTCTTTATATTCTCCAATACCTACATTTTTCTTCCAATTAATAGTAAGGTCAAAATCGATACGCTTCTCCCCTTGAGCAATGCTTATAATCTGTACAAAAGGATGTGAAGCTATTTTCCCTTCCAGTTTTACCTTTGTCTCTTGTATATTACTTCGCAAAACCGTCAGCTTAGCCGGAGCTTCTGTAGAAGAGCGAAACTTGCCTTCGTCATAAAAATAGCCTCTCAATTCACCTATAGAATATTCACCCGATTGTTTGGCAAATTCTTTGTTTTCTTCTTTTTTTGCTACAAGGCTTTTAATAATTCCTCCCTTCGACAAGTCAAAAACAATTTTATACATATCATTTTCAACCACATATTCTCCTTCATTTATAATCTTTTCGCTTCCTGAAACCGTTCTTTTACCTGTCTTTACTTGTTTAATACGATATGTGGAGTAACCAAAGGGAGGAACATCTGCTTCAAACAACAATCTTATTTTTCCACCTTCTTTTCCTATTGAATAATCAACTTTTTTATTTCTATAATCATTGACTTCCAAATCAAAGTCTGCATATTCCTGAGGGAGTTCAACAGTTACCAGTTCTTTTCTTTTTGTTCCCAATGTATTATAAACACGTACAAATCCCTGGGCTTTTTCAGTATTAATAGTATCGCTATCAAAACTGAATATAGAAGCAGCTGTAATTTTATCAGCCACAGTATTTGTCTCATCTGTCCATCGCTTTATTTGATCCGCCCAGGTTCCAAATTTATTTAGGCCATTGTAAGGTACGATCCAAGAATCATGATGTTGCGCAAGCATCAAAGTACGCCATGCTTCATCCAAATCTTCCTGAACACAAGTGTACCCATTGGCAAGATGAGCAATAACAGACATCTTCTCTGCTATTATTATTTTATTCTCAGAAGTACGTACTTCTTGAGCAATTCTCTGCAACACTTGGCTTCCCCACATTAAGTTTACACGCATATCTTCCTGCGAGAAATGCCAGTCATCATTCGTTTTACCAATGGAAATATTTTCAAAATAATCTTTCCACGTCACATAAACTGAATTACTTTTTGTATTCTTTCCACTTCCTAACCATGGACCATTTTTCCATCCGGCATCTTGGAAACACATTCCCACAGGATGTTCAATCCCTGCATCACGACAAGCATTCAGATAAGATTCTTCATTACACCAAGCAGTTGTCTGCCAAGTAGAATTCTCTTCCAATTTCTCGCAAGCATAGCGAGGAACAGTAAGAATGGGAGTTCCATCCGGGCCTACCCAATTGACCAATTCGCCGCCATAAGCGTTAGTGTATCCTCCCCAACAAGTATTCGGGCATTTGAGTACGGCATACTTAAAACCAAATAACTTCAATATCTGAGGCAAACAACTTGTGAAACAGGGTTCTTCCACAGAATAAGTGGTAAAAGTCACTCCCGGAAAATGTTTATTTATCTTAGCAATACCATATTGAAACTGACGTATAATGCTTTCGCCCGATATATTATAACAATAAGGCTGAGCATAAGTAGGATTTGTAAACTCTACCTGCTTAGTTACTACTACGTTTTTTAATTGTCGATAGGCTCCGGGAGTCTGTATTTGCACCGTATCCCATGTTTCAGGCTCTATTTCCAGACAAATTCGCCAATCCGGATGCTTGGATAACTGGTCGACAATAAACTGAGTTTTCCACTTCACCGGATAATGCCCGTATATCCCTCCATGATATCCATCAACAAAATAAGCTTGTTGCGAATGAGCATGCGTACATATAAAGACGACTAGTAATATGATGTTATTAAGTCTATTCATGGTATTTTTAAGCCTTTTTATTTTCGCTATTCTCTATCCGACTCATAAATTCAGATAGTTTTTGCTTAGCAAGTTCTTTATCATCTTTAGGGAACGACCAATCCACAAGAGCAACAACACTCTGATACTCAATAAATTCCTCGCGCATTTCCCCATTATTCTTCACATTCAGAAGGAAGACTTCCTTTTCTTCTGAAGTCAATTCACCTGCAAAATATTTATTTAAATTAGTTCCCATTATTCGTTCCTTTTTACAAAAGAACGATTATCCCAGTAAATACCCCTAAAAAAATATCAATAAAATTATTAAAACTCATGCTGCAAGGCAAATATTTAGTTTTACCCTTAACTTTTTGAGTGCTATCCCCATCTGACATTCTACAGTATTTACTGAAATACCCAAACGTTCTGAGATTTCTCTATATTTTAACCCTTCGACACGACTTAATAAAAATATGTCACGACATTTTCGAGGCAGACTATTGATTGCGTTACGAACGAGCATTTCCGTTTCATTTCCTTCCGAGATATCAGACACATCAAACCTATTTAAAGATTGTAATTTCAAGGACATTTCTATTTCGAAAGAGGTTTGAACTGATTCAATATATTTCTGTTCAAACATTTTATGTTTCAAATGATCCAAGCATCTATTCTTTATTAATCTGAAAAGATACGCGTTCATATTTTCAATGCGATCCATAGAATCACGTTTCGCCCATAAGTCGGTAAACACATCTTGTGTTATGTTTTCTGCATCCTCTTCCAGTATTACAAATTCTTTTGCAAACCGAACCAGTTTTGAATAATAAGTAAGATACAATTCTGAAAAATCCATAGCTGTGTTTCTTTAGATTAGTATTCAGTTATCAAAAATCTTGTGATGCAAATATAGAGATGAAAAAAGCCTACTCCTTATTGGAAGTAGGCTATAAAGTAGACGTTTTTGAACATCTTTTCTAGATAACACATTAGTATTCAACGCATTAACAAACAACCATTTTAAGGTTTTGGTAAACCAAATAGAATCATTTTTGGGACAAAGAACCAAGCTTTTTCACCTCTTCTTCGAAGATATTTCCATCCAATAAAGACATTCTCTTCACTTTACTCTTATAATTATAGATCGTTTGTACCGAGTAATGCAAAAAAACAGCAATTTGCGAAACATCTGTAATCCCCATTCGCATCAAAGCAAAAATACGCAATTCTGTATTCAACTGGTCTTTATCCAGTTTATAATAATCTTCCGGTTTCAACAATGAATTAAACTCCTCGACAAAATTAGGATACAATTTTAAGAACGCCTTATCAAAATTGGTATATAATCCTTCCAATTCTTTTTCGAAAGGACGAGAAGAAGATTTGTATAAATCATCAACTTGTCCGGTTTTTATTTTTCGATTTACATTTTTCCTATATTCATCCAGCTTATTAATGTAAACAGCACACTGGTTCATGAAATAGCCTACATATCTTTCTTTTATTAAATTAGCCTCATCCAAATTCTTGTTCAATGCAACTAACTCTTCATTCATAACATTAAGATTCTTCTTTGCACGGGAAACAATCTTAGTCTGTTTATAAGTAAAATACAAAGTGATAGCAAGAGCCACAACAAACAAACTAGTGAGCAAAATATAAAAACGAAGATTCTGCTTTTGCTTTTCCAGCCTATATAAATAAGTATTTTCTATAATAGGATGAATACGAGCTATTACCGTATTCTTAAAACGGGAATTATAGAAGATAGCATCACTCAGTGCTACTTTAATATAATTATAAGATCTATCGATATCTCCTTTATGATATAAATTCACGGCTAGAGTCAACAAAGCCTCATTTTCTTTCACTGCCAGTTTTATATCGGTCATAGCAGCTAATATAAGATACTTTTCTTCCAATTCATGCTCTCCGACCAGCCGATATGCTCTTGATAATCCCATAGACATCATCGCAAACCCGTGAGTTCCAGGTTTTTCCTTTTGATAAATTTTAGTCAGTATCTTAAGTGCTTCTTTTGTATTGCCCTGATCCTGAAGCTTTATAGCTCTTTCTTTCGAATATTCTTCCGATGCATCATACAAGATACTCATAACTGTATCTCGATACGCCTCTTTTTCAATCAAATATTCACTGGCAAATCGAGCATCATCTGTATATTTAATCAAGTTTTCATAATACCGAATGCGATTCCAACAATACAAAGCCTGTAAATGACTAGGTAAATCCGAACAATTGATTGATTTGAAAATATCATTAGCTTGAATAAACAACCCCGATAAGGAATAAACAAAAGCCAGTTGCAGCCTTCCTTCCAGCAAATAGGTTTTATTATCCAGTTTCTTAGCGATCTCAATATTCTCATTAATGTACTGTTCCGCAGAATCGCAGACAAACGTTTCGTATTGATGGAGAATCTCGGAATTCAGACGATACATATCGTCCAAGGTCTTTTGTTCCTTCTTTTTTGCTTTCAGCTCTTTGATAGTAGCTTCCTTCTTTTCTGTATACACAAGACGCTCAGAAATCACTTTATCTAAAACTTTCAATAGAGAATCATTCTCGTTATTTGCATAAAGATCCAACAAAGAACCCAATAGGATTGTTATAAAGCAAAGTGTGTGTTTCATATCAATGTGTTATATACAATTTGCAAAAAAATGAATTTTCTTTGGGTAATTCGTCAAAAAGAACGTAAATCGTTCTTTTTATTACATCTTTTAACCAAATAAGAACGGATATATACCATAAAAGAAGAAGATTCTCCAGAGTAGCACTGAAATAAAAACGGACTTGAAATAAAGCAAGTTAAAAAATACTTTTTTGTAACCCCGACTTTGCAAAAAACATGAATATTAATCCTATATTTGCAGCCGTTAAAAGAGAAAGATGAAACAAAGCTTAAAATACGGACTATTTCTGGTACTTGCTTTGCTGATCCATGTTGTTTCCAATGAAGCAATGGAAGATAACTGCAGAGTATCCCCCCCGACATATCGCCAGGAGAAGTGCTACGTATCTCAGGATCATCCTGTTCATAATGCTCTTGAACGTCTTCATTATTTCTATTCTACCCAGTCTTGTGATATGAGTCATGCGGATGTTGCACACATCCCTACAGATAAAAGCGTGCAATTGCTGATTACTTATTTCCGTGAATACAAAAGCCAGCAAAACACGTCTCAGACTCATTCACTCCATATTCCCAAGTACTTTTACGATCCTATTACATATTATATATATGGTTTAAGGAAGATCGTCATTTAGACGGTACAATCCATTATCTTATTCGTCAATTCATTACAGTTGGTTTCATCCGGGTGTGGAGAAACTAATTGTTTATTTCTATATAATATTCAATCTAAACAGCTATTGAAATTATGAATTTTACATTTTTAGTTGTTGTTTTACTGACAGCGCTCGCTTTTGTCGGTGTAGTAATAGCCCTTTCACGAGCTATTTCACCACGTTCGTACAATGTACAAAAGTTTGAAGCTTATGAATGTGGTATACCAACGCGTGGTAAATCATGGATGCAGTTCCGTGTAGGTTACTACCTGTTTGCCATCCTGTTCCTGATGTTCGACGTGGAAACAGCTTTTCTGTTCCCTTGGGCAGTAGTAATGCATGACATGGGACCTCAGGGGCTCGTTAGTATTCTCTTCTTCTTTATTATTTTGGTTCTGGGCCTTGCTTATGCCTGGAGGAAAGGAGCTTTGGAATGGAAATAACCAAAAAACCGAAAATAAAATCAATTCCGTATGATGAGTTCATCGACAATGAGTCATTGGAAAAGTTGGTCAAGGAACTTAATGCCGGAGGAGCGAACGTTTTTCTTGGGGTTCTGGACGACCTTGTCAACTGGGGACGCAGCAATTCACTGTGGCCGCTTACTTTCGCAACCAGCTGTTGCGGCATCGAATTCATGGCACTGGGTGCCGCGCGTTATGATATGGCCCGCTTCGGGTTCGAAGTAGCACGTGCCAGTCCGCGCCAAGCTGATATGATCATGGTCTGCGGAACAATCACCAACAAGATGGCACCGGTACTGAAACGTTTGTACGATCAGATGCCCGATCCGAAATATGTAGTTGCCGTAGGCGGATGTGCTGTCAGCGGAGGGCCTTTCAAGAAGTCTTATCATGTGCTGAATGGAGTAGATAAGATTCTTCCGGTCGATGTATATATCCCCGGATGTCCGCCCCGCCCGGAAGCTTTCTATTACGGCATGATGCAACTACAACGCAAAGTGAAAATAGAGAAATTCTTTGGTGGAACGAACAGAAAAGAGAAGAAACCGGAATTTATGAAATGAAGAATGAGGAACGAAGAATTATGCAAGAAATACAATTTATAGTCCCTGCAGCGTTACACGACGAAATGCTGCGCTTGCGAAATGAAAAACAGATAGACTTCCTTGAAAGCCTCACTGGTATGGACTGGGGAGTAGCAGACGAAAAAGACGCACCGGAGAAACTCCGTGGTTTAGGCGTTGTCTACCATCTGGAATCGACTGTTACGGGAGAACGGATAGCACTGAAAACAGCCGTTACCGACCGTGAACGACCGGAAATTCCGTCAGTCAGCGATATATGGAAAATAGCCGACTTCTACGAACGTGAAGTGTTCGACTACTATGGCATTGTTTTCGTAGGGCATCCCGATATGCGCCGCCTTTACTTACGTAATGACTGGGTAGGATACCCCATGCGTAAAGATAATGATCCGGAGAAAGATAATCCGCTTTGTATGGCTAACGAAGAGACGTTCGATACAACACAGGAAATAGAACTTAATCCGGACGGAACGATTAAAAACAGAGAAATGAAACTCTTTGGAGAAGAAGAGTATGTAGTCAACATTGGCCCGCAACACCCTGCAACTCACGGTGTAATGCGCTTCCGCGTTTCTCTTGAAGGTGAAATTATTCGTAAGATCGATGCTAACTGCGGTTATATCCATCGGGGTATCGAGAAAATGAACGAGAGTCTTACATATCCGCAGACATTGGCATTGACTGACCGCCTCGACTATCTGGGCGCACATCAGAACCGTCACGCTTTGTGTATGTGCATCGAGAAAGCGATGGGCATCGAAGTGAGCGACCGTGTCAAATACATTCGTACAATTATGGATGAGCTGCAACGTATCGACTCTCACTTACTGTTCTACTCCGCCCTCGCCATGGACCTTGGAGCACTTACTGCTTTCTTCTACGGATTCCGTGACCGTGAAAAGATTCTCGATATTTTTGAAGAGACTTGCGGCGGACGTCTGATCATGAACTACAATACCATCGGCGGTGTACAGGCCGACCTTCATCCTAACTTCGTCAAGCGGGTAAAAGAATTTATCCCTTATATGAGAGGTATCATTCACGAATACCACGACATATTTACCGGCAACATTATCGCTCAGAGCCGTATGAAGGGCGTCGGAGTGTTAAGCCGTGAAGATGCAATCTCATTCGGTTGCACCGGGGGTACAGGCCGTGCTTCTGGCTGGGCTTGCGATGTACGTAAGCGGATACCGTACGGTGTATATGACAAGGTAGACTTCCAGGAAATTGTTTATACGGAAGGAGACTGTTTCGCCCGTTATCTGGTACGTATGGACGAAATCATGGAGAGTCTGAAGATTATAGAGCAGTTGATAGACAACATTCCCGAAGGCCCGTATCAGGAAAAGATGAAACCGATCATCCGCGTTCCCGAAGGCAGTTATTATGCCGCCGTAGAAGGAAGCCGCGGAGAATTCGGAGTCTTTCTCGAAAGTCAGGGTGACAAGATGCCTTATCGCCTGCACTATCGTGCTACGGGATTGCCACTTGTTGCTGCAATCGACACGATTTGCCGCGGAGCGAAAATTGCCGACTTGATTGCCATCGGAGGAACACTGGACTATGTAGTTCCGGACATCGACCGATAAACAAGAGATAAAAAACAAGTATTAAGTATAAAGTAGTAAGTATTAACCGACTATGCAATATGATATACGCTATATTCCGCATGGAATTAATACTTAATACTTAAAACCTAATAATTAAAATATATATGTTCGACTTTAGTATAGTAACAAACTGGATACATGAGCTGCTGCTCTCCGTTATGCCGGAGGGATGGGCCATCTTTATAGAGTGCATAGCTGTCGGCGTGTGCATCGTTGCACTATATGCTATTCTGGCTATCGTACTGATTTACATGGAACGCAAAGTCTGTGGTTTCTTCCAGTGCCGCCTCGGTCCGAACCGTGTCGGTAAATGGGGTTCTATTCAAGTGATATGCGATGTACTCAAGATGCTGACCAAGGAGATTTTCACTCCGAAGGATGCCGACCGCTTCCTCTACAATCTGGCTCCATTCATGGTGATTATCGCCTCGTTCCTCACTTTCGCTTGTATTCCTTTTAATAAAGGAGCGGAAATTCTGAATTTTAATGTGGGCGTATTCTTCCTGCTGGCTGCTTCCAGCATCGGTGTGGTAGGTATTCTGCTTGCCGGTTGGGGTAGTAACAACAAGTTTTCGCTGATCGGTGCCATGCGAAGTGGCGCACAGATCATCAGTTATGAGTTGTCAGTGGGTATGAGCATCATGACGATGGTCGTACTGATGGGCACCATGCAGTTCTCCGAAATCGTAGAAGGACAGGCTGACGGATGGTTTATCTTCAAAGGACATATTCCTGCCGTTATCGCTTTCATCATCTATCTCATTGCCGGAAATGCAGAATGTAACCGTGGCCCGTTCGACCTTCCCGAAGCGGAAAGTGAATTGACGGCCGGATATCATACGGAATATTCCGGTATGCACTTCGGTTTCTTTTATCTGGCGGAATATCTGAATCTGTTTATCGTAGCCAGCGTGGCCGCTACCATCTTTTTGGGAGGCTGGATGCCATTGCATATCATCGGTTTGGACGGATTCAACGCTGTTATGGACTATATTCCCGGCTTCATCTGGTTCTTTGCCAAAGCATTCTTCGTTGTGTTCCTCTTAATGTGGATCAAATGGACTTTCCCACGCCTGCGTATCGACCAGATTCTGAATCTGGAATGGAAATATCTGGTTCCAATTTCTATGGTAAACCTATTATTAATGGCATGTTGTGTTGCCTTTGGCTTCCACTTCTAAAATAAGAATTATGGAATATAAAGATCAAAAATATACGTATTTGGGAGGACTGATACATGGTATCAGCACTCTGGCAACGGGTATGAAAACCAGTATCAAGGTATACTTCCGCAAAAAAGTAACCGAACAGTATCCTGAAAACCGGAAAGAGCTGAAAATGTTCGACCGGTTCCGTGGTACACTGGCAATGCCCCACAATGAGAATAACGAACACCGCTGTGTAGCCTGCGGATTGTGTCAGATAGCTTGTCCGAACGATACAATCACCGTAACCAGCGAAACGATCGAGACTGAAGACGGCAAGAAGAAGAAAATCCTGGCAAAATATGAATATGACCTCGGAGCTTGTATGTTCTGCCAACTGTGTGTCAACGCTTGTCCGCATGATGCCATCACGTTCGACCAGAACTTCGAACATGCCGTCTTTGACCGGACGAAGCTTGTCCTGCAACTGAATCATACCGGTAGTAAAGTAATTGAAAAGAAAAAAGAAGTTTAGATATGGGATCAACACTTGAAACAGTAGTATTCTACTTTTTGGCAGCATTTATTATTGCAATGTCCATCATGACGGTGACTACCCAACGTATTGTCCGCTCAGCCACCTATCTGCTCTTCGTGCTCTTCGGCACGGCTGGCATCTATTTCCTGCTGGGTTACACCTTTCTGGGGTCTGTCCAGATTATGGTTTATGCCGGTGGTATCGTCGTCCTTTATGTATTCTCCATCCTGCTGACCAGTGGAGAAGGTGACCGCGCCGAGAAACTGAAACGAAGCAGGTTTCTGGCAGGACTCTTTACGATGATTGCCGGTTTAGCGATTATCTTGTTTATCACCCTGAAGCATAACTTCCTGCAAACGACCAACCTGGTTCCGCTGGAAATAAACATCCACACCATTGGTAATGCTTTATTAAGCAGTGACAAATATGGTTATATATTGCCTTTCGAAGCAATCAGTATTTTATTGCTGGCTTGTATCATCGGTGGTATCATGATCGCCCGAAAGAGATAAATAAGTAAGTATTAACTATTAAGTATCAGGTATTAGGCTGCGCAATGAACCGCAAGGAATTAATACTTATTACTTAAAACCTAATAATTTCAGATATGATACACATGGAATATTATCTGGTAGTTTCTACCATCATGATGTTTGCAGGAATCTATGGGTTCTTTACCCGCCGTAATACGCTGGCTATCCTGATTTCTGTAGAGTTAATGCTGAACGCCACGGACATCAACTTCGCCGTGTTCAACCGTTTTCTCTTTCCGGGAGGCATGGAAGGCTATTTCTTTGCACTCTTTTCCATCGCCATTTCGGCTGCGGAAACGGCTATAGCTATCGCCATCATGATTAACATTTACCGCAACCTCCGAAGCATTCAAGTCCGCAATCTGGACGATCTGAAGTGGTAGTGCCAAAGCGGCACGACCCAATTTCCATTCGGATGGATATCGTGATAAATATGAACAATAATAAAACAAGTAATTAAAATAAACTGTATGGAACTAACAATTCTAATACTCCTTCTTCCCTTCCTCTCCTTCCTCATTCTGGGAATCGGAGGAAAATGGATGTCTCATCGGACAGCGGGTGCTATCGGTACACTGATACTGGGAGCAGTAGCAGTACTATCGTACGTTACGGCTTTCCAATATTTCTCCGCCCCTCGTTTGGAAGACGGAACATTTGCCACATTGATACCTTATAATTTTACGTGGCTTCCTTTCACCGAGACTTTACGATTTGATCTGGGCATTCTGCTAGATCCTATATCCGTGATGATGCTGATTGTCATTTCTACCGTGTCACTGATGGTGCATATCTACTCCTTCGGCTACATGAAAGGTGAGACGGGCTTTCAACGTTATTACGCTTTCCTGTCCCTGTTTACGATGTCTATGCTGGGACTGGTTGTTGCCACAAACATTTTCCAGATGTATCTTTTCTGGGAACTGGTGGGTGTCAGTTCTTATCTGCTGATCGGTTTTTACTATACAAAGCCTGCTGCCATTGCCGCTTCCAAGAAAGCGTTCATTGTCACCCGCTTTGCAGACTTAGGCTTCCTTATCGGTATTCTGATTTACGGATACTACGGTGGCACATTCGGCTTCACACCGGATACGGTATCATTGATCAGTGGCGGCGCTTCCATGCTTCCATTGGCTTTGGGACTGATGTTTATCGGTGGCGCCGGAAAGAGTGCCATGTTCCCGTTGCATATCTGGCTGCCCGATGCCATGGAAGGTCCTACTCCTGTCAGTGCCTTGATCCATGCGGCTACGATGGTAGTTGCCGGCGTTTATCTGGTAGCGCGTATGTTCCCGCTTTTCATTGCTTATGCACCGGACACCTTACATATGATTGCCTGGGTAGGTGCTTTCACCGCCTTTTATGCAGCAAGCGTGGCTTGCGTACAATCGGATATCAAACGTGTGCTGGCCTTCTCGACCATTTCACAGATTGGTTTTATGATGGTAGCACTGGGCGTTTGTACTTCTATGGACCCGCACCACGGAGGACTGGGATATATGGCTTCCATGTTCCACCTCTTCACACACGCCATGTTTAAGGCATTACTCTTCTTGGGTGCCGGCAGCATTATCCATGCAGTACATTCCAACGAAATGTCAGCCATGGGAGGACTACGCAAATACATGCCTATTACTCACTGGACATTCCTGATTGCCTGTCTCGCCATTGCCGGTATTCCTCCGTTCTCCGGTTTCTTCTCAAAAGATGAGATTTTGGCTGCCTGCTTCCAATATAGCCCTGCAATGGGTTGGGTGATGACAGTAATCGCCGCAATGACCGCCTTCTATATGTTCCGCCTCTACTACGGCATCTTCTGGGGCAAAGAAAATAAAGAGCTTCATGCTCATCACACCCCGCATGAGAGTCCGTTGGCTATGACTTTTCCGTTGATGTTTCTGGCGGTTGTTACTTGTGGTGCAGGGTTCATTCCTTTCGGACATTTTATCAGTTCGAATGGAGAGTCTTACTCTATTCACCTCGATCTGTCGGTAGCTGTCACAAGCGTTGTAATTGCGATTATTTCTATCGGGATTGCCACATGGATGTATAAGAATGCCAAACAGCCTGTTGCCAATGCACTTGCCAAACGGTTCAATGGATTGTGGACAGCTGCTTATCATCGTTTTTATATTGATGATATATACCAGTTTATTACGCATAAGATCATCTTCCGTTGCATTTCGACTCCTATCGCATGGTTCGACCGTCATGTAGTGGATGGATTCTTTAATTTCCTGGCATGGGCTACGAATACGACAAGCGACGAGATACGTGGTCTTCAAAGCGGTCAGGTACAGCAATACGCATACGTGTTCCTTTGCGGAGCGCTGGCGCTTATCCTGCTGTTAGTTCTATAGCAAGTATTAACTATCAGGTATTAGATATTAAGCTGCGCAACAAGTCGCTGCGAATTAATACTTAAAACTTAATAATTCAATTATGAATTTTTTATCAATCTTCGTACTCATCCCCTTACTGATGCTTGCCGGACTTTGGGCAGCACGGGGAATCAAAGCGATTCGGGGGGTTATGGTTACCGGCGCATCGGCACTTCTGATTGCCTCCGTCGTACTTACCTTTATGTATTTGGGAGAACGCAGTGCCGGCAACACGGCAGAAATGCTATTCCGTGCGGATACACTCTGGTATGCACCGCTTCACATCTCCTACTCGGTAGGCGTTGACGGTATTTCGGTAGCCATGTTGTTATTGTCTGCCGTTATTGTATTCACAGGTACTTTCGCCTCCTGGCGTCTGCAGCCTCTGACAAAAGAATATTTCCTTTGGTTCACACTGTTGTCTATGGGAGTCTTCGGATTCTTTATATCCATCGACTTATTCACCATGTTCATGTTCTACGAAATCGCGCTGATTCCTATGTACCTGCTGATCGGTGTATGGGGTTCGGGACGTAAAGAATATGCAGCCATGAAGCTGACCCTTATGCTGATGGGCGGTTCCGCTTTCCTGCTGATCGGTATTCTCGGAATCTATTTCGGTTCGGGAGCTACCACCATGAACCTGCTGGAAATAGCACAGCTACATAATATTCCTTTTGCACAGCAATGTATCTGGTTCCCGCTTACCTTCCTCGGGTTCGGTGTGCTGGGTGCTCTTTTCCCGTTCCACACATGGAGTCCCGATGGTCACGCTTCCGCCCCGACAGCTGTATCCATGCTTCACGCCGGAGTACTGATGAAACTGGGAGGTTACGGATGTTTCCGTATCGCCATGTATCTGATGCCGGAAGCCGCTAACGAACTTTCATGGATATTCCTGATACTGACAGGTATCTCCGTTGTTTACGGAGCATTCTCCGCTTGCGTACAGACAGACTTGAAATACATCAACGCTTACTCTTCCGTTTCTCACTGCGGACTGGTACTTTTCGCCATTCTGATGCTGAATCAGACTGCTGCGACAGGAGCCATTCTTCAGATGCTTTCCCACGGATTGATGACAGCCTTGTTCTTTGCCCTGATCGGTATGATTTATGGACGTACACACACACGTGATGTCCGCGAGCTTACCGGATTAATGAAAGTAATGCCGTTCCTCAGCGTATGTTATGTGATTGCCGGTCTTGCCAATCTCGGTTTGCCGGGATTAAGCGGGTTCATTGCCGAAATGACTATCTTCGTAGGTTCTTTCCAGAACAACGACGTATTCCACCGTACACTGACCATCATCGCTTGTTCATCCATCGTGATCACGGCAGTCTATATCCTGCGTCTGGTAGGCAAGATTCTGTACGGTACCTGCACCAACAAACATCATCTTGCGCTGACAGACGCGACCTGGGATGAACGGGTAGCTGTTATCTGCCTCATCGTTTGTGTAGCCGGACTGGGTATGGCTCCTTTCTGGGTAAGCCACATGATTGGTGAAAGTGTACTCCCTGTAGTCTCACAACTCATCCCATAACCTTTATTTTTTAATCTTTAATTCTTAATTTATAAAGATGGATTATTCACAATTTCTACATATGCGGGAAGAGCTGTCGCTCGTAGCAGTTTTACTATTGCTGTTCCTTGCCGATCTCTTCATGAGTCCGGACGCACACAAGCAAAAAGGGACGAGACCCGTTTTGAACACCATGCTGCCAGTTATCCTGATGGCCATCCATACAGCGATCAATCTGGTTCCAGGCACAGCTGCCGACATTTTTGGCGGTATGTATCACTATGTACCCATGCACACGGTTGTCAAATCAATCCTGAACATAGGCACGCTGATTGTTTTCCTGATGGCACACGAATGGATGAAACGCGACGATACTTCATTCAAGCAAGGTGAGTTCTATGTACTTACACTCTCCACCCTGTTCGGTATGTATCTCATGATTTCCGCCGGACACTTCCTGATGTTCTTCATCGGACTGGAGACAGCTTCCATCCCGATGGCAGCCTTGATCGCTTTCGACAAATACCGCCATAACTCCGCTGAAGCCGGTGCCAAGTATATCCTTACCGCACTTTTCTCCAGCGCACTGTTACTGTTTGGTCTGTCAATGATTTACGGTTCCGCAGGAACACTGTATTTCGATGATCTTCCTGCTCATATCGATGGAAATCCGTTGCAAATCATGGCTTTTGTATTCTTCTTTACCGGTATGGCGTTCAAGCTCTCTCTGGTTCCGTTCCATTTATGGACGGCAGACGTTTACGAAGGTGCACCGAGTACGGTTACCGCCTATCTGAGTGTTATCTCCAAAGGTTCGGCAGCATTTGTGCTGATGGCAATTCTGATCAAAGTATTCGCACCGATGATACATGACTGGCAAGAAGTACTTTACTGGGTGACTATCGCTTCTATCACCATCGCCAATATATTCGCTATCCGCCAGCAGAATCTGAAGCGTCTGATGGCGTTCTCCAGTATTTCGCAGGCAGGATATATCATGCTGGGTGTAATCGGAGGAACGGCACAGGGAATGACCGCCATGGTATATTACATACTTGTATATGCCGCTGCCAATCTCGGAGTATTTGCCGTCATCACTATCGTAGCATTACGCAGTCAGAAGTTTACCCTCGAAGATTATGCGGGACTCTACAAAACGAACCCGAAAATGGCTTTTCTGATGACTATTTCGCTGTTCTCACTGGCAGGTATTCCTCCGTTTGCCGGATTCTTCTCGAAGTTCTTTATTTTCATGGCAGCTTTCGAAGCGGGCTTCCACTTGCTGGTATTCATTGCACTGGTTAATACCGTGATTTCATTGTACTACTATCTGCTGATTGTAAAAGCAATGTATATCATGCCTTCCGATAACCCGATTCCGACTTTCCGCAGCGACCGCTGTACAAAGTGGGGACTGGCACTCTGCACACTGGGCATCATCGGACTGGGTATTGCAAGTATCGTATATCAGTCTATCGATAAACTATCATTCGGAATATAAGAAACCGACTCTTTGGGGCTGACTTTTTAGTCAGCCCCATCATTCTTGTCTATTCTTCCGACATCACCACAAAACAGGGAAGGCTAAACCAAAAACGCGAACCCTTTCCCGGTTCGGATTCCACCCCTATCTTTCCGCCCATTTGTTCCACAATACTTTGGCAGATGGAGAGCCCCAGGCCCGTGCCGTGTACAAAGGAGTTCAACTTCACAAAACGTTCAAAAATATGTGCCTGACTCTCTGCGTCAATACCAACTCCCGTATCTTGTACATAGAACTCCAGTTCTTCTCCTTTCTGCTTATATCCCACACGGATACTTCCCTCCGAGGTAAACTTAATCGCATTGTTCACAAAATTGGAGATTACCTGGTGCAGTCGGTTACGGTCACTAATAATGCGGCATTCCGCAAGATGCGGATCGAACATCAGTTCGACATTCTCCTTCACCTTCATTTGCATGGAGCGGACAATATCTTCACAGAGCATATTCACGTCTACATCTCCGTTGGTAAACTCAAATGTACCCGCTTCAATCTTAGACAGGTCGAGTATATCCGAAATCAGTTGTAAAAGCAGGTCATTGTTCTCCTTCACAATCTGAATATACTCCCGTCGTTCCTCTATATTTTCCGTATCGACGAGCAAGTCGGAGAAGCCGACGATGGCATTCAGAGGAGTACGTATTTCGTGGCTCATGTTAGCAAGGAAAGCACTTTTGAGACGGTCCATCATTTCGGCTTTGTCACGTGCCAGGATCAATTCTTTCTCCGTCTCCTTCAGTTCGGTAATATCATAGTTGATACCGATGATTTCCACTTCGTTTTCCTCCGGATTGTATGTCGTAACGACTACATTCATACGTATCCAGTTCCATTCATTCTTCTTGCCGGGACGGTAGATTCGCATTTCTCCCTGAAAGTGCTTCCGGTTTCCTTTTCTGACCTCCCGATAGAAATCAAAAATACGTTCACGGTCTTCGGGATGCATATTACGATAGACTCCCACCACGTCCGCCAATGGAGTATCCTCTTCTTCACCTAAATTTTTATACCATTGTTTAATGGCATATCCCTTCCGGTTCAGCAGATTCAACTTGGCATATCCCACCTTTGCATAATCCGATATGAGCAGGAAGAAATTCTCAAAATCACGAATACGGTTCATCGCATCAATCTGCTCCGTATTATCAATGCTAATCAGGATATAGCCGTTAAAGTTTCCTTCGTTATCATAGAGCTTGCTGACTTTCGTATATATATCTATCGTATCCCGACGATCGGGGTGATAATAACCTTCTGCCCGTTCAAAAGAGTAATTCAGACGGAAGTCTACCAAATCTTCATCCCGCACACGGTCACGGATATGCTGCGGTACGTTCGGATTCTCAAAGAAGTTGACTCCTATCACATCCTGTTTATTTTCTACACCGAATATTTCCAGATCCTTATTATTCAGGTCAATCAGGAATCCATCCTTATCATAGATTTCCACTCCTGCCGGGATATTGGCAAAGATACTCTTAAAAAGCTTCTCACTACGGTCCAGTGCCCTATTGGTCTTCACGGCCTCCGTGGAATCTGTAAACAGACCTACCACTTCATCTTTTTCCGGAGAATAAACTATCCAATGGGTATAAAGCTCTGTCTGCGGGAAAAAGATATCCTTTTCCCTGTATGAATTGTTATCCAGCACTTCTTTCAGAAAGAGGAGCTGTGAAGAAAAATCCGGATATATTTCAGAGGCCAAGACTCCTATATACGTTTCGGCAGGTCGGGCAAAGAAGCGGGAACAGGCCTTGTTGACATCCGTTATCTTATAATCAAGAAGCTGACCGTTTTCATCACGGACGACAGACATCCGTATATAACCTAACGGCATAAAATGGAACAGATTGCTTAAAAAAGACTGTTCGCGGACAACACGATCTTTGGCCTTGCGCAATTCGATGCAAATACTGATGATATTCGCCAATGAAGAGAACCATTGAAAATCCTCATTGCTCCATTCACGATACGATTCGACCAGATCTATACCCATAAATCCCCATACACGGTCACCTGCCATCAAAGGAGCGACCATCAACGAACAAATGCCTTGAGCGTCAAGGAATTTATATTCATCCTCCGCTTCTTCGGGCAACTGTTTCAAGGAAGTCAGTATGATGGGTTTGCCAGATAGAATCTGCTCACACCACCATCGGGTTTCATTAACCGGAATGGACTGCTGCTTGTTTTTCTCTTTGGAAACACCTTCCGAAACGACTTCATACGTGCAACTATGATGCGTATAGTCTTCGTTATACTCAAAGATATACACACGACCGCCTTGATAGAGGCTCAGCACGTCATTCAATATCTCCATAATACAAGAATCTACATCGTCATCATGGAGGAAGCGAAGCAAAGACTGTGATATATAGTTTTGCCGGCGTAACAGGTCGTTTACACGCCGGAGGGTATTTTTCTGTTCCACTTCTTTAGGCGCCTCAACACGCTGGATGACGCCAAAAGATTTGTCACCTCCATTGGTTCCGGTACCTTTCTCACGAAGAGCCAGACGGGTATGCAGCCAAACTTCACCATTTTTTAAACAAATGGGAAAAGTTTGCTCATAAAAGTCTTTATGAATATTTGCGTTAGCACGAAATTCCTGTACTATCTGTTCGCGGTAATCCTCACGTATCAAATTCTGGAAATCCATGAAAGAGATGGTATCTCCTTCCAGTCCCAAAAGATCACAAAGAAAATCAGAGCAGACATAATGCCCAGCCAAAAAGTCCGCTTCCCACCATCCTATCTGAGCCAGAGAAGACATTTTACAGTATCGCTCGTAGTTTGTTTGCATAAGTGATTGATCATATAATAATGAATAGCAAATATACGAAAAAGAAAATCAGCGAAACATATAATATCTGAAATAATTCATAATAGAAGAGAGAGGATAGTAGCAGGGATAGCCAGGGAGGTAAAAGCGTAATAAACGCATCTCATTATTATATGATTTGGCACGGATTACGCGGATTACACGGTTTTAGTAAATCATAACCGTGCAATTCGTGCAATCCGTGCCCGAAAAGTAATACCTACTGTGAAAAAGAACCGTTGGCTACTTCATCAGAATGCTGATAAATTATAGCCTGTCCAGCCGAACAGAGAAGCGTCTGCACCTGTATTGTCTGCCGATTCGACAAATGTATTCAGTTCGCCGTTCTGCTTCAACCCTGTGAAACTCAATGTATTGGTGATATGAATGCTGGATTCGATGTTTCCTGCACCTTTACTGTCTTTCATATCAACCAGGTCGATAACTCCACCTGTACCTTTAACCAATGCATTGGTGATGGTAGCTTTTGCTCCGCGACGAATCTTGATTACATCTTGCATACGGTCTACGTTATCGGCAGTGTTGGCAGCATTATTCACGATAGTCATGTTTTCTACCTTAAAGTCAGACTGACGCAGGTGATCCGGATACAGACCGTCCATGTTACCGTCGGCTTCGATGCCGCGAGGATCGGCTTCCGTACTTGTGTAGTCTCTTTCCCAAACGCCATAGCAGTTCTTCAGCGTACCGCAATAGCCTTGTGTGAAGTCGAACATATCGTCATCCGGATTAACAGCCAGCAGGTTGGTTACATTTACTGTTCCGCCAAAGAACTCGATTGCATCGTCGGCACTTTCCAGTACGTAGATATTTTCAATCTTTGTTCCGTTGCCGACACCGTTCAAGGTCAGTCCGTTGTGTTCGATGTCTGCTGTGGAGCGTGCACCTGCGTAGCAGATTTTCACGTAAGTCAATGAACCGGAGTTGTCATCAGCTGCGCTGCCGCCGTATTTATAGTCATTGTTGATTTCCGTCAGTGCCGTATCGCTCTTGTCGGTCTTTGAACCGGAAATAGGTGCTTTACCATTGATGATCACGCCACCCCAATATCCGGATACCGGGCTGGTGGTATTTGCCGTAAAGACGATTGGTTTGTCGGCCGTACCGTCAGCATAGAGTTTACCTCCCTGCGCTACCAGCAGATAACTGCTGAAACCTTCACGCGCCTTGATGGTAGTTCCGGCAGGAATATTCAGGCGACCGCCGTCGGCGATGATAACCGTTCCGTTCAGAATGTATTCTTTGGCATCCAGTGTCTGTTCACCGGTCAGTGTTCCGGACAGGATGTTTTCGCCTACCACGATAGAGCTACCTGTTCCTCCGCCATTTCCACCGTTACCGTTTCCATTGTCATCTCCGTCACTATCACTACTACATGCAGTGAATGTCAGTGCAGTTGCCATAGCGGCAAACGTCATAAAGTTTACAAACAATCTTTTCATTTTGCTTTAATAATTAGTTAATAATCTTATTTCATTATCCGGTTTAAAATGTGCACGACACTCCCAGACTGATATTTATTCCTTTTTTATAATCGCTGAGTACTACCTTCTCTCCGCTTTCGTTGGCTTTGCGGCTCAACTTATAAGAGGGATTCAGCAGATTGCGGGCTTTCAGCGTAAGTGAGACATACTTGTTGAGTTTGGCTTGCGAAACGAAGTCAAGCGTCATCATTCCCTGCTCTATGATGTCTTGGTAGCCTTGCGTACCGATGGTATAAATCTTATCGCTGACATAGTTGAATACCAATGTATTAATGAAGCTATGATTTCCTTTCGTGAAGTTGTGGGACAAGTCGAAATTGGCGATCCAGGGAGCGGCCCCTTCCAGTTGCGATCCGGTGGTAACCGTTGCCAGAGGCATTTTCGCATTTGTATAAATGTACGATCCGTTCAAGCCGAAAGAGAGCTTATTCATTCCGTTTGCCGCACTGCTTAGCGGACGGACAAACAGATTCTTACGTACTTCTACTTCCACTCCGGCCACTGTTGCCTTATCGGCTATATTTTCATACGAAAGGTATCCTCCGGCACTTGCCACTTCAATGCGTGAGATCGGATTCTTGATGAGCTTATAAAAAGCTGTCAGAGAGATCAGTTCAGTGGGGGTAGGATTAAAGTCCCATTTCAAATCGACGTTATAGTTGTCCGAAGGCTTCAGGTTCGCATTCCCCTGACTGTTGAAATTCACACCTACGTAGCGATAAGGAGAAATTTCCTTTGCTTGCGGCAGCGTATATGTTTTGCTCGCTCCGAGACGCAAGGAATGTTTTTCACTCAGATTGTATTTCAGATTCAGACTCGGGAGAAAGAAATCCTTTTGAATCGTGTTGCTTCCTTCCGATCCGCCTTTATTCACATTGTAGTCTACCTGAATATCCACATTGTCATACTTCATTCCTACATTTACAATCCAACGGGGAGTAAACTGGTAGGTGGCTTCCGCATAAGCGGAATGGATATTCTTGGCGACCGAATACTTATCGATGTTCTTCTGAACGGTAAACCATCCGGAAGAGAGATTCTGCTGATTATAATAATCGTCGAGTGAGAAATTATCCAATGAGGGGATGGAAGAAGCGTGTCCTACTGTGAGGTTGTATTCAGTCGCCTTGAAATTGTCGTCTACAAATCGGCCTGTATAGCCCAAGCGTATATTAGAGATTTCTTCTACGTTATCTTTCAGACGGTAGATGAGTCCTGCCTTTACGTTGATGTCATCTTCGTCCAAAGTGGAGAAATACCGTTGCTGGGAGTTGCCTCTGAGTAAGGTATATCCTTCTTCCGCTTTGGTTATGTTGTTGATTCGGCGGTCGGGTTCATTGCCTTTCACGATATTATAAGAAGCACCGGCATCCAGACTCAATGTTTTGGTCAGTCCCCAGTTAGTCATCAGCTGGTTAACGATTAGTAAGTTGTCATTCGCTTGCTGGCGACGGGTAAATCCCTGATTCTCATAATCGTCACTGAAGATGGAGTTTTTACCGGTATAGTCTCCTACGGATTGCACATTGGCATGAATCATCATGAAGTTATAACTCATGTGGTGACGGTTCTGCATATCATAATCCACATTGGCCAGTGCCAGTTGGCTGATATTCTCGGTGTACTTCTTGCCTGTCATATCTTTGTAGATCGTACCGCTCGTCGTTGTGTTGCGGATGGTTTCATCCGTAAATTGATAATCAGTGGTATGTCCGGCAGTGAGAAAGAAAGAGAGCGGATTCCTGTCTTTTCCTATATGAAACCGCTTTCCGCCGGAAATGCTATAACTCCGGTTTATCTGCAAGCTCTGCTTGGAGGGGTCCAGCTTATTCTTGAATCCCCAGTTGTTCTCATCGGCGGGTTCTGTTGTAGTGGCGAAGCCCAGAAGGTTTACTCCGTCCTGCTTCAGAAAGTCTGCTGTCACAGTCTGCGTGTTCAGTCCTCCGGAAAGGCCGATATTCAGGTTTCCGCTGCCAATCAGTTCTTTGGAAACAATGTCGATTGTCGCACCGCCGACATCACTGATACCTCCTGCATTAAATGCCTTATTGACGCCAACAGACTGGATAATATCCGTACCGAAGAAGTCGAGAGAGATATTCTTATATTCCGGATCTTCCGAAGGAACGGCAAATCCGTTAAAGGTAGTCGCATTATAGCGGTCGCCCAGTCCACGGACGAAAACATTCTTCACTCCATCCTGTTTGGAGACTCCCGCCACTTTGGTTACAGCCCCTTCCGCATCGGAAACACCTTTGCGTGAAAGCTCTTTGACGCTGACAGCCTGCACGGCAATGACCGCCTTCTGCTGTTCGAGCAATAACATATTCTCATTTTCACGATTCTTCTTTGCTACCACCACAACGTCCGAAAGTTCGTGCGCATCTGTCTCCAACTCCAGATTCAGAATCGCCAGTTTTCCGTTTTCTACACGGACCTTACGACGTACTTCCGTTTTATATCCTACATATTTAATCTCTATATCATACAAACCTTCCAAAACACCGGTACTGTTCAATTCAAAATTACCGTCCATATCGGTCACGGCTCCGGCAGGAGTTCCTACCAACCGTATCGTTGCTCCAATCAAAGGCTCTTTGGAAAGTTTATCTTTCACAGCACCTTTAATCTTAATATTGGCAGCCAATGCGGGAAGAACACACAACAAACAAAAGAAGGCTGCAACTGAAAATCTTAAAAGAAATAGTTTTTTCATCGAACTTCGCTCTACGTTTTTATTACGTCGGCAAAGGTAGACCCAAGAGATTACAATATGAATACGAATCAGATACAATGGTTTGAAATAGCCGTTTCAGGTTTGTTACATCGTGTTACAAACTTGTTATCAATGACTTACCACACTGTTTCAATCCGCTTACCAATGAGGTTTAGTCCTCTTCTACGTAAGATTTAATCCGCATATCAAAAGAATTTATCTCCCGTCATGCACAGAATTAATCGTCTGACTATAGTTAAACTTTCGTCTGACAGTTGTTGTTTTTTCGTCTGACAGTTGTCAGACGAAAAAACAACAACTGTCAGACGATTAGTTTTGTACCTAACGGAGAATAGATGTCAGCCCCCCGAAGAATAAATCTTAGGAAACAAGACTCTAAATTCAACACGATTCTAAGCTAATTATTAGTCAGCCCTAATAGAGAAACAGACTAGTAAAGTATGCGAGGAGACAGAGAAATTAGATCAGTTTCTTTTTCTTCCGGTAGTTCTCGCGAAACTCCTTCGGAGAACAATCTTTTTTCTTCTTAAAGATACGATTAAAATTAGACAGGTTATTGAATCCGCACTCATAACAGATTTCTGCGATAGACATCGTAGAATCTACCAGCAACCGCGAAGCGAATCCCAGTCGGATATCAATAATATAATCGGAAAGGTTCTTCCCCGTACGCAACTTAAAGAAACGGCTGAATGACACATCAGTCATCCCGACCATGCTTGCCAACTGTCCCAATCGGATTTCTTCCTGATAATGGAGATTGATATATTCCTGCACCTTCTGTACCCGGCGGCTATCGGAATGAACATCAATCTTAGCAAAAGAAGAACTGGACAGTGTCCGGGCCTCTTCCTCAAAGAGAGAAAGTTCATACAGGATCGTCATAAACTTGATCACCGCATAGAACCCTTGTTTCTCGGAAGCAAGCGTATCCAGCAACGGATATATCTTAAGTATGGCGGACATCGGGAAACAAAGTCCTTTTTGAGCTTTATCCAGCATCCGGCGGATAGAGTCGAACTGGTTCTTATTGATAAAGCTCTTGAAGAACAGGTCGGAAGAGAATTGGATGGTGATCTCCCGTATCTCTTTGGAGCGGCATTCATTCTGTTCCCATACGTGTTCCAAGTCTTTGCCCGTAATCAGAACCAGATCATAATCTCCTATCACTTCGGAGGAATCTCCCACTACACGCCTGACTCCGGCGGCCTTTTCCGTAAAGTTCAGTTCAAATTCAGAATGGTTATGAATCGGATAGGTAAACTCCGTCTTATAACGTTCTGCAATATAGAAACAGTCTTTGTCAGACAAAGGTGTAATTTCACGGATAATCTGATTGGGTATAGGTGTGTTCATAATCAATAATGGTTAACAGTATGTATCGTTCTTAAAATATATAGTATTCTATCTTTTAAATCAGTGTTCTATCTTCACTCCTATCCGTCGCAGGTCTTCACCCGACGGATTCTGAAAGACGCGCAGGCCGAACTCCGGAATGATGGCAAGTACATGGTCGAACACGTCTGCCTGTATGCCTTCGTAAGCAACCCATACTTTGTTGGCAGAAAAGAAATAAAGTTCCAGCGGAATGCCGGTTTCTGTAGGCTGAAGCTGGCGTACCATACAGGTCATATCCTGATTAACAGTGGGCAGGCTCCGCAAATAATTGGTCAGATAGGCACGAAAAACTCCCAGATTGGTCTGCCTCCGCCCGTTCACCAACACGGAATTATCAATATCATGCTCCTTATTATATTCTTCTACCACTTTCTCCGTTTCATCTACGTAATTTGCCAGCAACTGTATCTTGCGATATTTTTCCAGCATTTCGGGAGTACAAAAGCGCACGCTTGTCATATCGATATTAATGGAACGCTTCACCCGGCGTCCGCCGGACTCCTGCATTCCCTGCCAGTTCTGAAAAGAATCGCTGATCAGCAGGTAAGGAGGAATGGTCGTAATCGTATTATCGAAATTACGCACCTTCACGGTATTCAGCGTTACTTCTATCACTGTGCCGTCCGCACCATATTTCGGCATGGTGATCCAGTCGCCCACCTTCAGCATATTGTTGGCAGAAAGCTGAATACCGGATACAAATCCCATGATACTATCTTTGAAAACCAACATCAGAATAGCGGCAGACGCTCCCAATCCGGTCAGCAAGACCATCGGGCTCTGATTGATCAGAATGCTTATAATAATGATGGCTCCTATAAAGAAAAGAATCACTTGCGCCGTCTGCAAAAGTCCTTTCAACGGTTTGTCCCGATACTGCTCCCGCTCACTGTAGACTTGATAGACAGCCGTAAACAAAGCGCTGATGAAACGAAGAAAAACGGCAATGATATATATCAGACAGAGACGCCTCAGAAAATCGAGCAAATCAGAATCCGCATGCTCGGGGAATGCGATAGGAATGGCGATATAAATCAGGATAGGCGCTACCATCCGGCTGACATTCACCATCACTTTATGGTTGAATACAATGTCGTCCCAGGTAGCTTTGGTCTGCTTCACCAACTTGGCTACCACCCGTAAAATGATTTTACGGCAGATTATGTTAGCCAACAAGGCTATTCCGATAATAAACAGCAATACGATCAGATTATCTATTTTGTCCGCCCATACTTCATCCACACCTGCCGAGAGCAACGTACGGTTGACCTCCTGCATCACGACATTGCCAACATTCTCCGTATCTCCATTTGCCAATGCCACACTCACTGTATCAATCACTTCTTTCATAAAATAGTATCTCTTTTAGTTTATTCCCTTATTAGTTAGTTCCCTTTTATTCATTCTCCTTTGGCCAGATATTCCTGAATGTCCTGCCTCAGCCAGTCGTAGTGGAAGAGTCGCTTATAGGCGACGTTCTTCTTCAACATGATTTCGACATTCACCTGGCTGTTCTGATAACAAGTCAATTCATTCCTGAATTGTTCATTATGTTCCGCCAGTCGTTTGATTTCCTGTTCCCGTTCCCGGCGCAGGGCGGTACAGACGGGAATCAGAAGTTTCATCACGACATTATCCATCACGTGATGTCCCTGCATATATAAATAGGTGGTTTCGGGGACGAGTCCCAGTTCCTTTAATTCCGACCGCAATCCGTTCACTTGGTTGACAGAACCGGGGAAGCGTTTTTTCAGTTCAGCAAGTTTCTGATTAACTCGGTGTTGCAGTGCTTCCAGACTGTGTTCCGGATGTTTCAGACTGATCTCCCTCAAGGCAGTATAAGTATGGAAGTCGTACATCGGGAAAGTATACGTATCCCGTTGACGATAAAACCACACGTTCCACAGGAAAAGTGGGTATACGATTTCTGAATACCGTTTCAGATAAGCGTTGAAATCCAGTATAAAACGGTCGTTCAATGTGGCCTGCACACATACTTCGTGAAGACTTTCGGCAAAGCAGTGATAGTTTTCGATAGCGTATGTGTAGGTTTGGAATATGTACTTGTTCCGGTTGATCTTTCGGGAAGTGTTCGTGGCTCCCTGCAACAGGAAATCATAGTCACTGTCGACACAGGCAATCAGACTTTTGCCCAGTTCGGCGGTATTCAGCGTGTTCATGAGTACCATCTTCTTCCCCTTTGCCAATGAGGTGGCCGAAGGGAGCATCACTTGAAAATAATGCTCGTCATCTTCAAACTCTTCGAGTAATGTGCGCCAGAAAGCAACATCATCATAGCTCTCTACGTAAGCAATGATGCGCCGGCGAGCCTTTTTGGAATACAGCTTGTGGGCAGCATTGAAGTAAGAAGAAGTCAGATTATCGCGTAGTGAAGTTGCCATGTAGAAGTTGTCATTAACAATTAATAGTCGGGGTGAGTCTGAATCCGTCCGCTTCGGTGGAAATATCGCTCACCTCTGTCACTGCATCCAGCCAGCCCTCCATGATGACGGCAGGCGAATGGGTGGTCAGAATGATTTGCACATTGGGATTCAGTTCTCGGATCATTGAAATCAGTTTCTGTTGCCATTCGATGTGCAGGGAGGCTTCCGGTTCGTCCATGAAAAGGACACAGTGGCTGTTGTCCTGCACGAGCACTGTCAGCAGAATCACGAGCATTTGCTTTTCACCGGACGAGAGTTTGTATGGAAACAGCAATTCTCCGTCCTGATAGAAGGCTATGTCATTCCGACGGCGGTCTATCTTTTTGCGGGTGTAGCTGAAAAGTTCGTCAATCATATCCTGAAAACGACGTTTGGCAAGGGAGAGGGTGGCGGCTTTGCTGCGCTGTTCCTCGTCATTGCTGGAAAGCATTTCGATCATCTTATTGCCTATATTGACCTGATAATCGAGATAGCGGCGCTGCAACAGATACAGTTGCCAGTCCAGTTCGGACTTCACGTTCTTGTCTGCCATGCGTGCCGTGAAGTCACCCATAATCAAGGGGCGGTCGTAGCTGCGGATCACATCGTATGGGATATAAGTCGCTGCGGGATTATCAAAGAAGAGGTGTACTCCGTTCTTTGCGTCGCTTTTCATTTCACCGGAGAGCTGTATGTCGCCGGAAAGCTGTTCGAGGTATCCCACCGAACGGTTCAGAATAGTGGTCTTTCCCACTCCGTTGATGCCGGAAAGGATATTCACATCCGGACGCAAATCCCATTGTATATTAAAGCGGCCCCAGAGTCCTTTGATCTCGATCCGCCGGATATAGTCTGCCTGTTGTTCCATAATATTCAATTTTAATCAAGGCAAATATAAACAAATCATGCGACAAATTGGTTACCTTTGCAGCAGTTTTCAATAAAGGTAACAATTAAAAGGTATACACAGACTTATGGGCAATAACAAGAATCTGCACGGACATCTGTTTGCACTCACGGCAAACGTTATGTGGGGACTGATGTCTCCTATCGGCAAATCGGCACTTCAAGAGTTTTCAGCTATCTCCGTCACCACGTTTCGTATGGTAGGTGCGGCAGCGGCATTCTGGATACTTTCCATCTTCTGCAAACAGGAGCATGTGGACCACCGCGATATGCTGAAGATTTTCTTTGCTTCCCTCTTTGCTCTGGTTTTCAATCAGGGGATATTTATCTTCGGGCTTTCGATGACTTCGCCTATTGATGCTTCTATCGTAACGACTACTCTGCCGATAGTTACCATGATTGTGGCAGCCATCTATCTGAAAGAGCCGATTACGAACAAGAAAGTACTGGGTATTTTCGTGGGAGCTATGGGAGCGCTTATCCTTATTATGAGCAGTCAGGCAGCGAGTAGTGGTAACGGAAGTCTGATCGGCGACTTGCTTTGTCTGGTTGCGCAAATCAGTTTCTCCATCTATCTGACGGTGTTCAAGGGGCTGTCTCAGCGATATTCGGCAGTAACCATCAATAAATGGATGTTTATCTATGCTTCGATGTGTTATATTCCTTTCTCTTATCAAGATATTTCGGTCATTCAATGGACCAGCATTCCAATGGTTGCCATTTTGCAGGTATTGTATGTCGTACTGGGAGGAAGTTTCCTTGCTTATCTCTGCATCATGACAGCTCAGAAGTTACTCCGCCCTACAGTGGTAAGTATGTATAACTATATGCAGCCGATTGTGGCTACGATTGCAGCAATCCTCATGGGAATCGGGAGCTTCGGCTGGGAAAAAGGAATCGCCATTACACTTGTGTTTCTGGGTGTGTATATTGTGACGCAGAGTAAGTCTAAGGCGGATTTTGAGAAGGCGGGAAAGGAGTTGTAGAAGTTTCCTCATACCGATAAAATAGAGAAAAGCATCAATGGGGATGTGTCGAAACCCTCATAAATTTAGAAGGGGGGACACATTCCCATTGATACTTTTCTTCTATATATTCAGCTATCTTTAGTTAGCCAGAATCGTTATCTCCGCACCGGACGCAAAATCCTGTCCGTTCTGTTCGCTTAAAGCCGTGAAACGGATATAACGTGCCTTCACCGGTTTGTCAAACAAGACTCTCTTTTCTTTGGAGTCCCTTGCGAACGTTCCTTTATTAACAGGCTCTCCCCATTCTTTTCCATCCATGCTGACCTGAATAGAGTAATCCTTGATATTACCGTTTCCTCCATTCTGTCGTGGCAGGTAAGTAAAGCCTTTGATTTCCTTGACTTCACCGGCATCCAAATCTACCCAATGCGGGTATTTGGCAACTGTCACCGAATACATGGTATGCCAGATGGTATTCGGATCACCATCAGTCAGATGAGAAGCATCGCCTTCACCCGATTCCTGACTACTGGCGTATACGACTTGCGTCTGAATGCTTTCTATTTTCTCAAACTTCATCGTGCTGCTGATATCCTTACTATCCTTATACCATGCCTTGATCGTACCCCCGTTACGCATAGGGACAGGCTCTGTGTATTCCTGCACTTTCTTACTTCCGTCAATGCTATAACAAATGACAGCATCTTTCTTTGCTGAAGTCAATTCGACCATTCCGACAGGGGTGCGTGTGATAGACAGAGGAAGATCTCCCGCAGGGGCAACATTGGCAACGACACTCAGTTCCTTACCGGCAGGACGAATGATGAAGCCCATGCTGTGCTGATTGGCAAACACACGGTCGTGTACGAGAGGACCTCCCTGGCCACAACTGTTACCACCCAGACCGGTCACTGCACAATCCAAATGCAGATAGGTATCGCCTGCCTTCGGCAACTGATAAGGATGGGAAGCCAAAATCAAGTCGAGAGCCGAGTACTGAAGTGCCGAAGCCGAAAGACGGTCGGTAGCTACGAAGACAGCTCCATTCCCTGCCTGATTGGTCAATGCACACCAGCGAACATCTTCGTGATTGCCCATATCCTGAGGTTTTGGGAAGTTTACGAACTCACCTGCTACGCTATTCGTATACTGTTCGATAAACTGTCCGCTCTTACGGTCGGCATAGTTATCTATCGGTCCGCGTCCATAGTAAGTGAAGTTACTGTATTGTTGGGGAACTTTCATCACATAACCCAAACGTGGCAGAACCAAACTTGAACGATTGGAAGTAATGCTGGACTGCAATTCGATAGAACCGTCCGGATACACTGTCCATATCTGGTTAGTGACAAATTTAAAGTCATTGCTACCGAATTTTCTGTCGGTCAGTTCTTCGATGCTATTCTTACCGGAGCTTGTACCACCCTTAATGCGTGCGGCATTCGGTGCCTGAGATTCTACCGTAAAACTCAATACCAAAGTGCCATTGCCTTTATTCAATACTTTATATTCAGTTGCTTTATGAATCAGATTGTGCAAACCATGTTCGAACCAGGGGGCATAGAACCAGTTATCATTGTTTGTAAAAGCACGGAGAGCATCGAGCTTCGGACCGTTGCCATCGGCGATAACAGTCTCGTTGCCATACTTCAGACTGTAGATACTTCCGGTTTGCGGGTCAAATATGGCTTCAAAGTCAGCTCCCTTTATAAGGATGCGCTTCGTATCCTTGTCCAGTATGAATCCATCCAGTTTTGCTGCACCGGCAGTTACTTCACTGATGGACGGGCGATCCGTAGCCTCCTTTATCAAAATCTGTTCCTCTGCCATCGGAAAGCCTTTGGCAGCCCAAGGTCTTTGATCTTTCAGTATAAACTGTAGTTTCATAAAGTACTCAGCATCTTTCTTAAGAGAGGCATGATCATACGGCAGAGTGATCTGTGCACGTTGGCGTGGAGCTATATTGATATCCATCGGTTTACCGGTCATTATCGGTTTACCGTCTTCATAAAGCGAATATACCAACTGGTAATCTTCCGCCAAGTTCTTAAAGTAGTACTTATTGAAGATCTCAAATACCCCCTTTTCTGTATCTATTGCCTTTACGCCGATGTGCTGATATACCTTTTTCACTTCATAGTACTGAGGCTTCGGTTCAAGGTCACCAAACACGATGCCGTTCATTACAAACTGACCATCATTGGGAGTATCGCCAAAGTCTCCGCCGTAAGCCAGATAACGGACACCTGTCTTCGGGTCATAATTGTACATAGACTGGTCTACCCAATCCCAAATGGCACCTCCACAGAAGAAATTGGTCGACTCCATAGCTTCCCAGTAATCTATCAGATTACCGCAGGCATTCCCCATTGAATGGGCATATTCGGATATATGGAACGGATACTTGATATCATATTTCCCCTGCACGGCCCCACGTACCCAGCCGATAGACGGATATTGGTTGGAACCCATATCTACAATGTCATTATTACGCTCATATTGCACAGGACGGGAAGTATCAAACTTCTTCAAAGCATCATAAGCCGCCACAAAGTTCTTGCCCGGTCCGGCTTCATTGCCCAACGACCAGATAACGATAGAAGGATTGTTGACATTGGCACGCACCATTTCCATCACACGTGCCACGTGCGCATGTTTCCATTCCACCGGATGAGAGAGGGAGGCAGCACCATAATAATATTCGTGCGATTCTATATTCGCCTCATCTTCGAGATAAATACCGTATTTGTTGCACAGGAAATACCAATACGGATCATCCGGATAATGTGAATTACGTACATGATTGATGTTGGCACGCTTCATCAGCATAATCTCTTTTTCCATCATCTCACGGGTAATGGCGTGCCCTACTCCCGGATTGGATTCGTGGCGGTTCACTCCTTTCAGTTTGACCGTCTTTCCGTTCACATAATAATAACGTCCGGCAAGTCCGAATTCATCTTCGGAGGCAGGAGTATCCTTAATCTCCACTTTGCGGAAACCGACAATGGTGGAAACCATTTCAACGGTTCTGTTCTTCTTATCCTTCAATTCGGCTACCAACGTGTAGCGATACGGAAATTCAGCCGACCACTTATTAGGAGCCTTTACCTTAAGAACAGTCTGAACACTACCGGTTTCATTCGGAGCGATTTTGTCGATCACAGGAGATAAGAATCCATCTACCAAGGTATTCTCATCAGAATACAGTTTGTTGGCATATAAAGAGTAATATACCTTGTAGTCTTTGATGGCTTTCTTATCCAGATTACGGATTTCGGCATTGACAGTCAGAGAACCGTCCGTATAAGTCGCATCCAAATCGGGTGTGGCAACCAAGTCACGGAAATGAACTTTGGGAACCGAGTACAAGGCAACCGTACGGAAGATGCCCGGCAGACGGAACATATCCTGCGCTTCGAGGAAGGAACCGTCCGAACTACGATACACTTCGGCGGCTACGGTGTTCTTGCCTTTCTGTAAATAGGGAGTGATATTGAAATTAGCGGTATTACGCGAATTCTTGGAGAAACCTACGTACTGACCGTTGATCCACAGATAGAAGAATGAATCGACACCATCGAAGCTGATAAAGACTTCGCGTCCGTCCCAGTCCTGCGGGATTTCGAAATCACGGCGGAAGGAACCTACTTCGTTCCGATCCTTGTAAGTAGTCCAGTTGGCAGGAGGAGTACGCATCACACCTCCGCGCCAGTCATCCACTTTCACGCTGTGCTGGAAGATGACCGGTTGGTTGACGTAGATAGGCGTTCCGTACTTCTGGCTTCCGTCCTTTTGAATGCCATAAATATTCCAGCTTGAAGGCACGGGAATCGCATCCCATGAGCTGACATCATACTCAGTCTGATAGAAATCTTTGGGGCGGGAGTCGGGGTCGGGTGCCCAGTGAAACTTCCAGTCACCGTCAAGTGACTGCCAATACTTACTGTTTTCCGGCAATACCTTGCGGGCATTATCCAAATGCTGGAACGGAAAGAAATAAGCATGCGGCTGCTCTTTGTTGAGCGCCAGGTTTTCGGGAGATTCCCACTCTTTTCCTGTAGGAGCATTCACCGAACCATAGGTGAATCCTTCTAACGGTTGGTCTGCAAAGCTCTGTATTGACAAACTACAACACAAAAGCCCGGTTAATAAGGTTTTGTTCATCAGGTGTTAAAGTTAACAATTGGTTATTAATTAGGGTATAGTTATCGGGGGTAAATGTTCGGTCGTTTTTCTAATCCATCACTGTTTCTGCTTTATCATCGTTTTAATTCGTCAAAATAGGTATCCAGCAGGCTCTTAGCAGCGATAAACGAAGTAAGATTTCCCTGCAGCACTTGTTGTTCCTTCTCCTGAAGCATCGCTTCAATCCGAGGATTGTGATAGAAGCTATCACGGAGCTGTTCATTGATCGTTTCGTACATCCAGTACTTGCTCTGTTCATTACGGCGATAGTCAAAATAACCGTTCTTCTTCACGAAGTCGATATATTCATACACCATGTCCCAGATTTCCTTCACGCCGATATTATAAAAACCGGAGTAAGTCAGCACCTTCGGAATCCATCCCGATTCGGGAGCCGGAAACAGATGCAGCGCATTACGGAACTGACTGGCAGCCAACTTGGCAGGTTCCAGATTATCTCCGTCGGCTTTGTTGATGACAATACCGTCCGCCATCTCCATGATTCCTCGTTTGATGCCTTGCAATTCATCTCCCGTACCTGCCAACTGAATCAGCAGGAAGAAATCCACCATAGAATGAACAGCCGTTTCGCTCTGTCCCACTCCGACGGTTTCCACAAAGATTTTATCAAATCCGGCAGCCTCACAGAGCACAATCGTTTCACGGGTCTTCCGGGCAACTCCTCCCAACGAACCTGCTGAAGGGCTGGGGCGGATAAACGATTTGGGATGTACGGAAAGTTGTTCCATACGTGTCTTGTCTCCCAGGATACTGCCTTTACTGCGCTCACTGCTAGGGTCGATAGCCAGCACCGCCAACTTACCGCCTTTTTCGAGCACATGCAGGCCGAATACGTCAATCGAGGTACTCTTTCCCGCACCGGGCACTCCACTGATACCTACACGGATGGAATTGCCGGAATAAGGCAGACATTTCTCGATCACTTCCTGGGCGACAGCCTGATGTTCGGGCTTCACGCTCTCTACCAGTGTCACAGCCTGACTGAGAATAGTGACATCGCCTTTCACAATACCTTCTACAAATTCCGCTACCGAAAGCTGACGCTTTTTGGGCTTACGTTTCAAATAAGGATTCACGGATGAGGGCTGTTCGATGCCTTTATTGACAACGAGTCCTTTATATTCTTCGTTATTTTCAGGATGTTCCATGATAATAAGAGTTAGCGTTTGATATTTATTTCAACTTTCGGACGCAACGGGTCGTTTGTAATCATCAAGATACGTAAATGATGTTTCTTATTACCTACATCCCGCTTGTGGATCGTCACTTTCAACTTGGTCATTCCGTCCGGCGGAATGACCGTCTTTTTCAGTCTTACTCCTACAGAAGAGTTGAATACCTGTAGCTTGCTGATGACCAACGGGGTTTTGCCCGCATTAGCGATCAATATATCATGGCTGACTTTATTCTTCTTGATCAACGGAATACTCAGGTCAATATTCGTCTCCGAGATGTGGATGGAAGGAGCATTCAAAGAATCTTTCTCCGTCATACGCGAGAAATCAGGAAGAAGAATGGCCGAAACGGGTATCTCATTGTCTTCACTCACTTTATCACCGGAGAAACGGGACAAGTAGACAGAGGTCTGTGTCAGTCCGAAGTCCTGCAGCTGGCTGGCATCCAGTGTCAGCTTGATCGTTCCTTTTTTACCTTTCAGCAGTACTTTAGGTTCCGCTTCCATCTTCAGATAAGGAGGCAGGTGCATCAACACCGGTTCGTACGGACGGTCGGAAAGATTGGCAATGCTGAACGTCATGGACGGTTGCTGTCCGCGATAGACATCGGGGAAGGAGAACTCGTCACGGTCAATGCGGATATTGCCGATGGCATACGGAAGAAGTTTTGAATAATCTTTGATTTCCTGCACTACCTCACCGGTGAATTTCAGATAAACCAAATTCGGAGTGGCATTGCTGTATATGCCTATCGACTTGTCAAAACGTCCCAGCGCTTTCGCGTCAAAAGAGGCTTTCACAGTTCCTTTGGCACCCGGAGCAATGGGTTCCTTTGTCCAGTCGGCTACGGCACAGGCACAGGAAGTCGTGACATTGGTCAGCACCAACGGCTCGTTTCCGGTATTGGTGATGGTATATTCTACTGTTACCGGCTTTTTCCATTCTATTTGTCCAAAGTTGTGCGTCTCCTTGTTAGAGGAAATACGGGGTTGGGCAACAGCCGCCAAAGTGACAGTAAGCAGAGTAAATATCAATAGTAAAGTACGTTTCATGTGATATATTTTATTTTGGTCCACAAATGTAGGAGTTTTAGATGAGTTTTTCATCACAGATTACATAGATTAACACCGTTTGAGAAAATACTTTACCCTGTGACAACTCCTGCAGCGCAGTATTCATCAACAAAAAGTTCCCCACCGATGAAGGCAGCCTTCATCGGTGGGGAACACCTTCCTCATCGGTGGCGAGTGCCCTGCTCACCGGTGGAGAAGAAATCTTCTCTGTGCGTTATTTAATAATAATTGTCATCGAAGCCGAGTGCGAAGCGTATTCCGGCGCATAGGCGCATTGCATGGTTGCCAAACCTATCTCATAGGTTCCTACTCTGCTGATACGATAGCTATGCTCCAACACATACACTCCTTTTCCTAAATGATCAAAGAAGAAATTGGTGGAAGCATCCTTGATGTCTACGTAATAGCCGATTCCATTACTCCAGTTGTAACCGGATACGCTGCCGATCGGTTCGAAGCAGGCGCCCCGCTGGTCTTTCAACTGTACGAAGTCCATCGCACGGTCTGCACGAATGCTCAAACGGGAAACTACTTTATCGCCTACCTGAAGAACGGTCTTTTCTGTAATAGGCTGTAGTTGAGGAGCATTGTTCACCATACGTTCCACATACAGTTGCTTTTGCACATTCAGTTCTCCTCCCTGTTGTCTCACATCCTTGATGGGTGATTCATATTCCGCATAAACGGCTCCCCACGCAATGCCCGGATTTCTCTTTTCGACTTCTATCTTACGGGCGTCCACTACATTCTTCTGTGTAAACGAGCGTTTGATATAGCCCAGTCCCGGTACGGTAGTCTTGCTTGGAGAGACAGTTTCCAGCACCTCATTGGCAATGACAATACGCACGTCTCCCTGATTGTCGAGCAGGTTTACGCCTTTCATCAGTAAGGCATAGACGGCATCGGCAGTAGCTACCGGAGAATTCCACTGTTGGGTCTGCTTCTGTTTGAGCAGCCAGAGTTTCATTTCTTCTACGGTATCGTTATTTCCGCCTGTCAGTTCCAGCGCTTCCATTACGTCTACATGAGCCTGCATTTTCATTCCACCCCAGGAATAGGGATTTTCATTGAAGGCAAAGAACATTCCCTGTTCATCCGTCTTCGTCAGATGTTCTTTCAGTGAAGCGATGAATTCCTGAGCTTCTTTCTTCCGTCCGGCCTTATCCAGAATGATAGCGGCAATCGCTTTCGTATCCATCGAAGCGGTCGGAAGCATTTCGCCTATCTTGGACAGATAATAAGTATAGGCGGCTTTATTGGAAGCCGGAACTTGTTCGCCGGACAGAGCGATCAGATATAGATATTGCAAGATACTTCCGGAAACACCTGTAAACTTCACACCGTCTTTCTGTGCTTTGAGAATTTCTCTATATTCCTTCAGAGCTTCCTGATGGAGATAGGTAAAGGCATTCTTCTGCAAGGCAAGCGCCGTGCCGCTTGGTTGTTCACCCGTCATCATAGCCAGACGGGCATTCAATTCGGCAATGTAGGTAGTGACGTAACGGCTACCGGTCATACCTTTATACCACGACCATGCTCCGCTTGAATTCTGCAACTCCTGTAATCTTGTCAATGCGGCAATGTTGTTGCTACGGATATTGTTCAGATCGAACAGAGTGGCGATACGTTCTTTCTGCTGTTCTTCCGTTTGCGCTTCGAGTACCCACGGAGATTCGGATAACAGGATATTCTTCACTTCCTGGTTCTTTTGCAGGTTGCTCAGGAAGGTTTCTTTGGTTCCCCCCTGTAGCTTCCAGTTATCGAATACGGCTTTAATACGTGGCTGGCTGTTCATGATGTAGGAAGCCAGTGTATTTGCGTAGTAAGCGGTAGCCCACGAAATGGCATTATTATTTTCCGGAAGGCTCAATGAAGGCAATGCCTGAATAGCATACCAGGCAGGATTTCCGGTAAATTCAACGGTTAGTTTACGGTCGGTTGCCGTCTTACTATGATGATTGAACAGGCTGTCGAGAGAGAAAGTACGTGTTTCTTCTCCACGGACAGGCATCGGAAGCGTTTCTACCAGATGCTCTTTATTACTAAGCACGGGAAGTAGCTGCTGTTCACCATCACTGAAGGTACCGCTGTCGGCTATCATCCGGCATCCCAGTATCTCGTATTTATCACTCACGGTAAACATGAAGCTGACGCCGATTGTCTTTCCGGCCTCTACGGTAAACTTCTGTTTTTGTGTGCTGATTACCTTTTCCGTCATCGGATCAAAGAGAATCATGCTCACCGTACCGGCCTGCGGCTTTCCGGTCATGTTGGAAATGGAGGCGGCAACAGATGTCTTATCTCCGACACGTACGAAACGAGGTAGATTAGGAGTCAGCATAAATTCTTTGCTTGTAGTGGCTTCACCGTCCAGTGTGCCCATCAGCATACCTTTGGTATGAGAGTAACCGCGGAAGTTCCAGCGGGTCAGACTTTCGGGCATAGTGAAGGAGAAGGAAACTTCGCCTTGTTCATTGGTACGAAGTTGTGGGTAGAAGAAGGCTGTTTCCGCAAGGTTCGTACGCAAATCGGCGGGAGCTTCGGGAAGAGTTTCTTCTTCGGATGCGCCGTCCAGCTTGCCTGCCTCTACTGACACTAACTCTGATTCAAATACCGCATCCTCAGCAACACTTCCAGCCAAAGCAGGTACATATTTTGCTTCCGCCTTGCTTCTCGAAACGCCCCGTATCATCATACTGCCCGTCATTGAGGCCTGCTTTTGCACGCCATATCCTCTGACCATCACTCCCGGCACCATTCCATTCAACGCCTGGTCCATCGACATCGTTCCCTGCGTCACAAAATAGTCATATTCCATTGTCGGTACTTTGAAGTATTTATTATTCCACCAGTAATTGAACGAATTATTACCGAAATATCCGCCCATCCAACTAGAATAAGGGATGATCTGATTATAGAATACACTGAAATTCTGTTTTCTATTCCATATCTTATCCAGCGAAGCATCGTACATAGTTGCTAGCATTTCTGCCTCGGCAGCCTGTCCCTGCGGTGTCTTAATAGTCAGTTTCCATTCTTCTTTCTGTCCGGGACGCAGCTTATCACGGAATACTTCCCATTTCATGGTCAATGTCTTGTCCGGCAGACGCTTTTTCAGCCTTGCCTGTTCCTGATAGACTTGTCCGTCTCTTACCATACAGAAACTTACCAGTACTCCGTCACCATAGCTTTCCTGATATGGATATTTAAAATGTACAATTGTGTCGGACAGATTCATAGTCTTGCTTTCCAGCAACTTATTACCGGAAAATACATTCATCATCACATAAGCATCTTTTTTCGAAGTTCCGAAGCAGAACACGGCCGGATGCGTTGCATCAAATTCCGTATTTGCCTCATAGAACCAAACGGTCGTTTCTACCGGCGGACGGTTATCTTCGCGGGAGAAAAGAATGGTGTTGGCCTCAGCCGTCACTTCTTTGCCCTGTCCATCTTTTACGACTGCTTTCAACACATACGGTCCGGAAGGAAGGTTTCCCCACTCAATCGTCATTTCTTCGTTGGAAGTAAATGTACCTGTTGCAGCCGGATTCTCGTCCAGTTGCTTGAAGTCCGCATCTTTCGCCTGATAGAGGGAGAATGTACCTTTTACTTCAACAGGCTGCCCATTCAGATTCTGTACCTTAAATACAGTGTTAAACGGTTGATTCTTACAGGTCTTCTCTTTTAATTCTGTTTGTAGAATCAGTGAACGGTTACCTGCTGCTATCACATCTGCAGACGACTGTGTTTCACCTGCTACATTGGTTGCAGTAGCCTCTATCGAGTAGCGGTAATAGATTCTGGTATTATTCTTATAGGCGTTATTTTCTTCCAAAAAAAACGGAATCGTAAATTCCCCGTCCTCATTGGCAATTACCTCACCGGAAGCAATCTGCGTACTTTCCGCCAGTCTCCAAAGATCGACAACAGAACGCTTCACTGTATATTTTACCGGAAGGTCTTGCAGCAACACACCGCTATAAGACTGTATCTTACCTTTCACCTCTACCTTATCGCCCAATTGATAACTGCCCTGCTGCTTGTCGAAAGTAATATCAAACGTCGGACGTTTATAGTCCTCCACGCGAATATTCGTTCTTCCCTCGCCGGCTTTCAACGAAAACATCCCATTCAGACAAGCGGATGGCAATGCAAAATCGACAGTAAACGAGCCGAATTCATTGGTACGAACCGCTTTCTGTCCAACTTCCTGATTATTTGCATCCATCAAAACAACAGTATAGTCCTTGTTCGGAAGTACATTTGCCGTATCAGATTTCTGTACATAGGCAATTCCTTTCACATATACGGTCTGACCGGGACGGTACAAAGAACGGTCCGTCAACAAAGTCATTCCTTCGGAGACCTTGTTTTCATCTCCGTAATATCCATAACTTCCACCGTAAATGCTTTGAAACGGCATACCGGTATCGATACCTTTAGCAGCTTTCAAATATCTGTATTCGGATTTCCAGGGGAAGACAACTTTGCCATCTGCCCCGGTTGTATATTCCTGCAATACTTTTTCGTCATTCGTATAAAGAGTTATTTTCGCATTCGGTATAGGGTGTCCCGTTTGTCCGTCCAGCGTCACTACCTCATATTGATTTCCCGGTAAACGGCAGGTCAATACTTTGAAACGTGTCACATTGAATTTGCTTTCACTGTCTCTCTTGGCACGAATATCCGGAACGATACGCATTACATATTGTCCGACTTCCGGCGCTTTAAAGGTAAATACCGTATCCTGCGTCCGGTAGTCTTCGGGACGAAGAACTGCAAAGTGCTGCTCCTTTATCAACTTCTTTGCCTGATAAAGACGAAGTGTAAATCCATCCAGATTCTTGTGCGAAGCTCTTATTTCGATTTCCTCACCAGGGAAAGCTGTTGCAGCCGCAGTTACATTCAGAAACGGTGACAGGATATCTTCGCGCAAATTCTTCAGAGCGTTAATTCTACGATAACCGGGGTATAAACGGATGGCCTCATCACAAAGCTGCAAAGCTGACGTTTGCTGTTCTTTTTCAATCGCATAGCGAGCCTGGGCCAAATAAACTTCAGCACAAATACTCTCTGATTTAAATCTGCTTTTCAGTTCATTCAGTGCAGTAACGTAGGTATCTTCTGTTAATCCCGACAATCCTTTCTTCAGTCCGAAAGGGCGGATGTTTCTATCTGAATCACGTCTCCACTCTAAATAGCTGAGCGCTGTCAACACATAGCCTTCTTTCAAACCGGATACTTTATAAGCAGCAATCATATTTCCATAAATTGCTATAATATCCTGTTTCACCGAAGATTCTTTTTCAGCAGACGAATCTTCCGAAATATCTTCCACCGGAGTGGCACGATCCAATCCCGCTACCTGCTGTAAAGCTACAATACCGCGGGTAGCCAGCAGATGATACATATCATGATGATAGTATTCACTTGTTTCGCCCAACTCAACAAAAGGAATATAAGTACGTGAAGATGTGTTAAGCAATAGTACGGAATCCGCCATTGCTTCCTTTACGTTTGTTCTCACTTTCTCTACAAACATGTTTGCTGTCCACTCCCTCATATCTGCCGAAGGAGCTTCACCTACAATCTCTGCCCGTTGCCGGAGTTGCCATTGATTGTTAAAAGCATACATTGAATAAATCTCGGCTATCAGCGAATGTAATACAGCTCGGTCCATGGGTTGGTCAGTTTGCTTTGCCCACAGTTCCAAACCATTCAGGTTCGTATACAGGCTATCTGGGGTCAGCATATCCCGGTATCTCATCCGCCACATATACGCTTTCAGCATTTGTGGAGAGTTCTTATCTTTCTCCCCTTTCTGATAAATCTCGCCAGTCAGTTTTATCACAGTCTCAGGCAGGCTCTTCTTTTCTGCCTGCTCCACTTGTTTCCATAATTTGTCGTAAGTTTGTGCCTGCACTGCCGGAATCACTCCCAGACATAACAGCACCAGCATACAAATCTGCCTTATTTTCATAATCTTTCCAGTTTAAGTTTGATATATATCTGTATAAATAACAAAGTAAGGAATAAAAGTTTAAAGATTTATTCTTTTTCAATTAATTTTCAATAATTGTCTTATTTCATCTGATACCAAATTTGAAAAAGAGACAGCAATGTTCGAATTTTAAGATTATATTAGAAATTCAGTTAATCAAAAAATAATGAACCAGCAAATAATTCGCATAAATAAGTGTAATAATATGCAGAAACATAGACTAATATTACATAAAAGTACGTGAAATATGCATCTTTTCTTACCAACAAAACCTTCATTGGTTTAAAACCAACGGGATGTTCCTTTTAAACCAACGACTCTTTCCTCACCGAGGAACTTATTTATCACCGGCAAAAAAGTAATAAAAGAGGCATAGGGAGGCTATTTTTCTCTAGTTTATCGACAATAACAAACATGATAACAATAGCATAATGAATCATCAAATTTCAATAAAGTTACCAAATAACCAGTTTAAGATCAAGACAGCTTCAATTTAATCACAAAACCATCCAATTCATAAAAAGAGTAAATATCATAGTTACAAATGCCGAAGCTTTTTCATTCTATATTTATATGATGTTGGCATTAGCGCCTTCCTGACTGTTTAAATATTCCCTTTTTAAGAAGGTCATTTTTTCACCATGAGACCGATATATACACAAATAGAAATAAAACAGGTGAGGAGCTAAAAGAATGTATCGTAATATGGGAAGAAAACAAGAGTATATTATGTGAAAAGAAATACGAAAATAAAAATGGAAGAAAACAACAATATACTTTTTGATCTTTGATTTTCCCCTATTTAGTTCTATCTTTGTCTATGTTTCATATAAAAATGTAATTTAGATGGACGAGAGATTCAGACGATACCCGATAGGAATACAGAATTTCGAAGATTTGCGAAATAATGGTTATGTGTACGTTGATAAAACGGAGTTAATTTACCGTTTGACAAACACAAATAAGGTTTATTTTTTAAGCCGTCCCCGACGATTCGGGAAAAGTCTGCTAGTATCTACACTCGAAGCTTATTTTTCCGGAAAGAAAGACTTGTTCAACGGATTGGCAATGGAAACTCTGGAAAAAGAATGGGCTGTTTATCCGGTGCTACATATCGATTTCAGTGTGAGTAAATATATGACTGCCGAAGCGTTATCAGCCGTCATTAATTACCAGTTACTGCAATGGGAAAAATTATATGGACGCGAAGAAGGAGAAACGACTTTCAGCCTTCGTTTAAAGGGAATCATACAACGCGCATATACACAGACCGGCAAACCAGTTGTGATACTTGTAGATGAATATGATGCTCCCATGCTGGACAGTAATAACAATACGGAATTGCAAATAGAAATTCGTGATATTATGCGCGATTTCTTCAGCCCTTTGAAAGCGCAAGGCCAATATATCCGTTTCCTTTTTATCACAGGTATCAGCAAATTCAGTCAAATGAGTATCTTTAGCGAACTGAACAACTTGCAAAATATCAGTATGTGGGATGAATATAGCGCTATATGCGGCATTACCGAACAAGAGGTACACACACTGCAAATCGATATCGAACAGATAGCTCAAGCCAATAACGAAACATATGAAGAAGCTTGTACTCATCTGAAACAACAATATGACGGATATCATTTTAGTAAGAATAGCAAAGACATTTATAATCCGTTTAGTTTATTCAACGCATTTGCCCAAAAAAGTTATGAGAATTTTTGGTTTTCTACCGGTACTCCCACTTTTTTGATAGATCTCCTGCAAGAAAGTAACTTTGATATCCGTGAGTTGGATGACACTACTGCTACAGCAGAACAATTTGATGCTCCCACTAATAGAATTACCGACCCTCTTCCAGTACTTTATCAAAGCGGCTATCTCACTATTAAAGGATATGACCCGAGTTTTCAGCTCTATACCCTAGCTTACCCCAACAAGGAAGTCAGGAAAGGATTTCTCGAATCTCTCATGCCTGCTTATGTACATTTGCCCGCACGAGAGAATACATTTTATATAGTATCATTTATTAAAGACTTACGTGCCGGAAATTTGGATGGATGCCTGGAAAGACTAAAGTCCTTCTTCGCTTCTATCCCTAATAAGTTAAATAATAAAGAAGAGAAACATTACCAAACCATCTTCTATCTATTTTTCAGGCTGATGGGGCAATATATAGATGTGGAAGTAGATACAGCTATCGGAAGGGCTGACGCCATTGTAAAATTACAAGATACCCTTTATGTCTTTGAATTTAAAGTGGACGGTACACCGGAAGAAGCATTGGCGCAGATTAATAGTAAGGAGTATGCCATTCCCTATCAGGTGGGAGACTGGAAAATAATAAAAGTGGGGGTAAACTTTGATAGTGCGACAAGAACTATCGGAACATGGAAAACAGAAAGATAAAGAACGCGGATTAACCACTATACAGCCTAAATGACAGAATAAAAAGTGGGGATAACGTTTTCAATAACGCATCCCCACTCAAGCTTAGTTAATGTACTGAATCTCATTTTTCAATTCTGTACCCCCATGAAAGCATTTCGTTGCGACCTACTTCACTGAGGATTTTTCTAATTAATGAACTCATTTTCTTTGCCATAATCTTTAAACCTTTAAAATTACTAATACCTGAAAACTAAAAAACTTAAATCTTCTCTTTGGGGAGTATGCCAAGTGTTGAGTATCCCCAAACATGTACATCGGCATTGCCGATCTTTCTAAACAATCTTTCTAACTTTTTCATTTTGTTATCCTCCTAATTACATGTTTTATAACACAAAAATACGACCATTGTTTATAGATTGAGCCGAAAAAGGAAAGAAATTTATGTTTTATAGCATATTAATTGATTTGCATCAATTAATTTATTTGTTATAAGGCAGAATTATAATTTCAATGGCAGCAAATATGACAAAAAGGCACGGAAGATAATCTTCCATGCCTTTTTACTATATGATACCTATATATAAATAGGAAAAGAATCCTTATTTCGTCGGAGTCTGTGCTAATGTAGCCACCAGGAAGTCATAGAACTTCTGTACGGTAGGAATCAAAGCTCTTTCATCCGGTGAGTGCGGCGAACGCAATGTCGGACCAAATGAAATCATATCCAACCCCGGAATGATAGCACCGATAATACCACATTCCAAACCTGCATGAATTACTTTCACTGCGGGTTCTACTCCAAACTGCTGTTTATAAGATTCCTTCATCGCATGCAAAATAGGCGATTCAACGTTTGGCTGCCATCCAGAATAGCCGCCAGTCATTTCTACCTTCATGCCTGCCATAGAGAAGCAAGACTCAAGACTGGTAGTCAGATACTCTTTCATGCTATCGCTGGAGCTACGGGCCAGAATCTTAATTTCAGCCTTACCGCCGCCAATCGTAATAATAGCCAGATTAGAAGATGTTTCTACCGTATCGGGAACGGTCGGAATCATACGAGTCACACCATTCTGACAAGCAAAGATGGCATCAATCAGATTATCCTGAATTTCTTCGGGCACTTCGCCGGCAGGCAGTTCCACACGTTCTGCGGTAAAGCTGATCGGAGTTTCGATTGCAGAGAACTCTTCATTGAACAAGTCTTCGCAATATTTCACCAAGCCCAGCAGCTCCTCTTCATTTTCAGCAGGAATGGCAAGTACCGCACATGCCTCACGAGGAATCGCATTGCGCATATTACCACCGTCCCAGCTTACCAGGCGGGCTTCATAGCTGGCAACCGCTTCACGCACGAAACGTACCAACAGCTTATTGGCATTGGCGCGCCCTTCATTGATTTCCAATCCGGAGTGTCCGCCACGCAAGCCCTTCAGGCTTACTTTAACAGCGACGTCGCCTTCTTCGGGAGCTACTTCCTTGTATTCCAGCGTAGCAGTTACATCCATACCGCCGGCACAACCGATATACAGTTCGCCTTCGTCCTCAGAGTCAAGATTCAGCAGGATTTCTCCGTTTACCGTACCCGGTTTCAAGCCGAACGCACCGTACATACCGGTTTCTTCATCTTTAGTGATCAATGCTTCCAGCGGACCGTGTTTCAAATCCTTTGCTTCCAGTACAGCCATGATAGCAGCTACACCCAGTCCATTATCAGCGCCCAGCGTAGTACCTTTGGCTTTTACCCAGTCACCGTCTATATAAGTTTCGATAGGATCTTTTTCAAAATCATGAACCGTATCATTATTCTTCTGAGGAACCATATCCATGTGTGCCTGAAGAATTACACCTTTCCGGTTTTCCATGCCCGGAGTTGCCGGTTTACGGATAATCACATTACCCGCTTCGTCTACGAAAGATTCCAGTCCCAGGCCTTTTCCGAAGTTAATCAGAAATTCAGTCACTTTCTCCATGTGTCCGGACGGACGGGGAATCTGAGTCAACGAATAAAAATGCTTCCACACATTCTGTGGAGCTAAAGAAAGAATAGTACTCATAACAAATCTATTTTTATTAAGTGATTACTTTCGCTGTCTATTGGTAAACGGCAAAGCCGCCAAACCATATACACCCAACAAAACTACCAAAAAAGTTTGAATACCATGCACAATTAGAGCAAATATTCCGGCATCCGTCACATTTACTCCGTAAAGCATCATCATCTCCATGATAGCAAAATGCCACGGTCCCGCCCCGTTGGGAGTCGGCACAATAACAGCAAACGTACCACCTACAAACATTACCAGTGCCGCAAGGATGTCCAAATGAGCAGTGAATGCAAAGCAATAGAACGTAAAATAGAAATGAAAAAAATAACAAGCCCAGATGGCCAATGTATAAAATATGAACAAAGGAATATTGCGTACTCCTTTCAAAGACATGATTCCTTCCCAAATATTCAGTACAAAGCCTTTCACCCGTTTATAGAAAAACAGCGTCTTCCTTAAATAATAAAGAAGTACCACCACCCCGATAAAACAAAACAAGACGATATAAAACCAGACCGAAGTCAAGAGATAGGTAAAAGAAGGTATCTTGGTTCCTGTATTTTCGAGGAAAGTGACAAACACAGGCATTTGCAGCAATACGGTAATGACGGTAATCAGAAGAATGGTCAATGTATCTACCAGCCGCTCCGTCACCACTGTCCCCAGCGATTTGGCAAAGGAAACATTATCGTACTTCGCCAACACCCCGCAACGGCTCACCTCTCCTATCCGGGGAACGACCAGACTGGCGGCATAAGAAATAAAGATGGCATTCACACAGTCACTTCTTTTTGGGAAAGCATCCAGCGGCTCCAGCGTCTGCCGCCACCGCCACCCGCGAAATACCTGAGCAAGCACCCCGAACAAGAGCGAAAAGAGCATCCACCACCAGTTCGTGCCATGCCGTAATACCTCGCCGACTCTGCTGAAATCAAAGTCGCGATAAACCCAGTATAGAATAAAGCCGCCTAAAACGATCGGTAATATCAGCTTCAGCGTCTTTTTTAGTAGTTTCTTCATCCTTAATTCTTCATTCTTCATTTAAAAGAATTACCTTTGTCGGCTGCAAAAGTAATTATTTAGTTGGTAAATGAAATTAGTAAAGCCTAAAAAGTTTCTCGGACAGCACTTTCTGAAAGATCTGAAAGTAGCGCAGGATATTGCCGATACAGTCGACACCTTCCCCGAACTGCCTGTATTGGAGGTAGGACCGGGTATGGGAGTATTGACCCAGTTTCTGGTAAAAAAAGACCGGTTGGTAAAAGTCGTTGAAGTGGACTATGAATCGGTTGCCTATCTCCGTGAAGCCTATCCGTCACTGGAAGATCACATTATCGAAGACGATTTTCTGAAAATGAACCTTCACCGGCTGTTCGACGGAAAGCCTTTCGTACTGACCGGTAATTACCCGTACAACATCTCCAGCCAGATATTTTTCAAGATGCTGGAAAACAAGGACATCATCCCCTGCTGTACCGGAATGATACAGAAAGAAGTGGCCGAACGTATCGCCGCCGGACCGGGCAGCAAAACCTACGGCATCCTGAGCGTACTGATACAGGCATGGTATAAAGTAGAATATCTCTTTACCGTCAGCGAACATGTTTTCAACCCGCCCCCAAAAGTGAAAAGTGCCGTCATCCGCATGACCCGCAATGATACCAAGGAACTGGGATGCGACGAAAAACTGTTCAAACAAGTGGTGAAGACCACCTTCAACCAACGGCGCAAAACATTACGCAACTCTATCAAGCCGATTTTAGGCAAAGATTGTCCGCTGACGGAGGATGCATTATTTAACAAGCGCCCGGAACAACTGTCGGTGGAAGAATTCATCAGTCTGACCAACCAGGTGGAAGAAGCGCTGAAAACAGCCACCGCATCCGGTAACTGACCGATAGTGAGCGAAACCCGTAATTTGTAAAACGTTTAATCGTAAACAAAAAGATGAACGAGGAATACATTGACAACGTAAAACACCTTATCGAGCAAAAAGATGCCGATAAGGTTAAAGAACTTCTTGTCGACCTTCATCCCGCCGACATCGCTGAATTGTGTGATGACCTGAACCCGGAAGAAGCCCGGTTTGTCTACCGCCTGCTCAACAATGAAACCGCGGCCGACGTACTCGTCGAAATGGATGAGGACGTTCGTAAAGAGTTCCTCGAAATGATCCCTTCGGAAACAATCGCCAAGCGCTTTGTGGACTACATGGACACGGATGATGCCGTAGACCTGATGCGTGACCTCGACGAAGACAAGCAGGAAGAAATTCTTTCGCACATCGAAGACATCGAACAGGCAGGAGACATCGTGGACCTCTTGAAATATGACGAAAACACCGCCGGTGGTCTGATGGGCACCGAAATGGTAGTCGTGAACGAGAACTGGAGTATGCCCGAGTGTCTGAAGGAAATGCGTCAGCAAGCCGAAGAACTGGACGAAATATATTATGTATATGTCATTGACGACGATGAACGCCTGAGGGGAATCTTCCCGCTCAAGAAGATGATCACCTCCCCTTCTGTCTCCAAAGTGAAACACGTGATGCAGAAAGACCCGATCTCCGTACACGTAGACACTTCCATCGACGAAGTGGCGCAAACCATCGAAAAGTATGACCTTGTTGCCATCCCCGTGGTGGATAGCATCGGCCGACTGATAGGACAGATCACCGTCGACGACGTCATGGACGAAGTTCGTGAACAGTCGGAACGTGATTACCAGTTGGCATCCGGTCTTTCGCAGGACGTAGAAACCGATGACAACGTACTAAGACAGACCACAGCCCGACTGCCCTGGCTACTGATCGGCATGATCGGAGGTATCGGAAACTCCATGATATTGGGAAATTTCGACGCAACCTTTGCCGCACACCCCGAAATGGCATTATACATTCCGCTGATTGGCGGTACGGGAGGAAACGTCGGTACACAGTCTTCCGCTATCATCGTACAAGGGCTTGCCAACAGTTCGCTGGACGCCAAAAACACTTTCAAGCAAGTGACCAAGGAAGCGGTAGTAGCCTTAATCAATGCTACCATCATCTCCCTGCTGGTATATACCTACAACTTTATCCGGTTCGGTGCGACGGCTACGGTTACTTATTCCGTATCCATCAGCCTGTTTGCCGTTGTGATGTTCGCCTCCATCTTCGGCACACTGGTCCCGATGACACTGGAGAAACTAAAAATAGATCCCGCCATCGCAACAGGTCCGTTTATAGCCATCACAAATGACATAATCGGTATGATGCTGTACATGGGAATTACTGTTTTATTATCATAAAAATGCGATAATCAAAAAAAAATAAGCAAAAGAGTATGAAGTAATCGTTTTATTTCATTATTTTGTGACCCAAAACTAATATACAATGATGGACGCTCATGACACTAATCTTCCCTTGAACCAAGGGGAGTTAGAAGAAGAAAAGAAAACAGTTGAGGTTTCTGAAGCCATTACAGAGACTCCGACTGAAGAAGGTACCGAAAAAGTTACTGAAGAAGTTACTGCCGAAGTTCAGACTGAAGCAGCACCTAAACCTGCCACAAAGGAAGACGTACTGAACCGATTGAAAGAGCTTGCGCAAGACTCGGAAAACGCAAACAAGCAGGAAATTGACAATCTAAAACAATCATTCTACAAGTTACACAACGCCGAGTTAGAAGCTGCTAAAAAGCAATTTATCGACAATGGAGGCGCTGCCGAAGACTTCACTCCGAAGGATGATCCGACAGAAGAGGAATTCAAACGCCTCATGGGATCGATCAAAGAGAAAAGAAGTCAACTTGTAGCCGAACAGGAACGTCAGAAAGAAGAAAATCTGCAAGTCAAGCTTTCCATTATCGAAGAACTTAAAGAACTGGTAGAATCGGGTGATGATGCCAATAAATCTTATACAGAGTTCAAAAAGCTGCAACAACAATGGAACGAAACCAAACTGGTTCCGCAGGGCAAGGTGAATGAACTTTGGAAGAATTACCAACTGTACGTAGAGAAATTCTATGATCTGCTGAAACTGAACAACGAATTTCGTGAATACGACTTCAAAAAGAATCTGGAGATCAAGACTCATCTTTGCGAAGCAGCCGAAAAGCTTGCTGACGAAGAAGATGTAGTTTCCGCTTTCCACCAACTTCAGAAGCTGCATCAGGAATTTCGTGATACGGGTCCGGTAGCTAAAGAACTGCGTGACGAAATCTGGAACCGTTTCAAGGCTGCTTCTACGGCTGTAAACCGCCGTCACCAGCAACATTTCGAAGCGCTGAAAGAATCGGAACAGCACAATCTGGATCAAAAAACTGTCATTTGCGAAATTGTAGAAGCAATTGAATATGATGAACTGAAAACATTCTCGGCTTGGGAGAACAAGACGCAGGAAGTGATTGCTCTGCAAAACAAATGGAAGACAATCGGATTCGCTCCCCAAAAGATGAATGTGAAGATCTTCGAACGCTTCCGTCATGCCTGCGATGACTTCTTCAAAAAGAAAGGAGAATTCTTCAAGGCTCTGAAAGAAGGAATGAACGAGAATCTGGAAAAGAAGAAAGCACTTTGCGAAAAGGCAGAAGCACTGAAGGACAGCACCGACTGGAAAGCAACTGCTGATGCGCTGACCAAATTGCAGAAAGAGTGGAAAACAATCGGTCCGGTAGCCAAGAAATACTCGGATGCCGTATGGAAACGTTTCATCACTGCTTGTGACTATTTCTTCGACCAGAAAAACAAGGCTACTTCTTCACAACGTTCTGTAGAAATAGAGAACATGGAGAAGAAGAAAGCGTTGATTGAAAAATTAGCTTCAATCGATGAAAACATGGATACTGACGAAGCCAGCACTTTGGTACGCGAACTGATGAAGGAGTGGAATACCATCGGTCATGTTCCGTTCAAGGAGAAAGACAAATTGTATAAGCAATATCATGGCTTGATCGATCAACTGTTCGACCGTTTCAACATCAGTGCATCCAACAAGAAATTAAGCAATTTCCGTTCAAACATCAGCAATATCCAAGGAGGAGGCTCTCAGTCTTTATATAGAGAACGGGAAAAACTGGTACGTATTTATGAGAATATGAAGAATGAACTTCAGACTTATGAAAATAACCTGGGATTCCTTACTTCTTCTTCCAAGAAAGGTAGCAGCCTGCTGACTGAACTGAATCGAAAAGTGGATAAACTGAAAGCTGACCTTGAACTGGTATTACAGAAAATCAAGGTTATCGATGAATCATTGAAAGCGGAAGAATAAATATTCCCGAAACAAAGGATAAATCCTCTAATATAAAAGCCAACTAACCCATTATGGATTTAGTTGGCTTTTTTATTGAAGCTTTCATTATATTCTCACTGCACTGAGAAAAAATACTCATGCCTTTGAGAAAATTTTCTCATTGCATTGAGAATTTTTTCTCAGTGTGGTGAGAATTTTTTCTCAAAGGCATGAGAACTCTTTGAGAATATAACAACCTTTATCACGCTGTGTACTATCCAAATAGCAATTAAATAGTTTCTCCCTTACACCCGTAATTAAACGACTGCCAAAATGCTTTATATTTAAGAAGTGAGTTTTTCGCCCGGTCTGACCGAAACAATCAACCAATTAAAAAGGAATAGAGGAATAATTAAACTAAGTTCTTGTAGAACTTAGCACAAAAAACAGTCTGTTAATCCATTTGTATCTAAACTAACGCATCTAACTAAGCAATAGATTTACCATCTTTTTTGCTAAAAATCAACGATTCGTGCGCAAATATACTAATTAGTTTGAAAAAGTCATACTATTTTTCAATAATATTTCATATTTAAATTACAAATAAGTTTTTCAATTATTCTCATTTAATCAATCAACGGGTAGAAACAGAGTGAGTATTTCACTATTACACGTTTACAGCCCCCAATACTTCCCATTGATTATCAACAACATGCATTCTATTCCATCTTATCATCTACTATATTATAGTTCTACAAGAACTAAGACATAGAACCTATTATTTTTTTGACTTTAAATCAGCATAGTTCAGCACACAAATAAAAGTTTTAACTTCTAATTTTAATGCCTATGAGAAAGAAATAAGTATTCCAAATCCAAGAGTACCCACAAGTACTTCAACTTGTTTTTACCCTTTTTACCTTTAATAAAACTAATATTAATTTATGAAAAAATGCTTTGAACTAACACCATGCTTGCTGGCATTCTTATGCATTACCAGCTGCGTAGAAGATGTTGATAACGAACGTTCTAAGGGAATGTTCTCAGCATCACAAAGTGGATTCTCCACCATTGAAGTTTACGATTTAGGCCCTCTCAACAAGATTGATCTATCCATTGCCAAGGCAGGATTAGAGGATACCGGAGGAACGGTGACTTTTTCAGTAGAACAATCCCTGTTGGATTCTCTGAATAATGCGGACGGCACTTCCTATCAATTACTACCTCCCGAATGCTATACGATTGAAAATGCAACCTATTCCGTCTCTCCCGGCGGAGACAGGCGCGTAACAGGAGGCAGTCTGGTGTATGATCCTCACAAAATCTACAACCTGTGCGGCTTTGATGAACTTAAATACGTTCTTCCATTACGGGTATCCTCTACAGGGACTCCTATGAACTCCGACCGAACGGCAACACTTTACGGATTTATCGTTAAAGAAGCCATCGTCAGACTTGCATCTACCGGAGGAGACTTCGTAGTAGAAGGAGGAACGACTACTTCACCTATGAATCTCGACACAGAGATAAGCTTTGAGAACGAATGGGATCTGACGACCTCGTTTGCAACCAAAGGAGCGGACTATGTGGACAACTACAATTCGGCAAATTCGACCTATTACATACCTTTACCTTCCGACTTCTACACTCTTCCCGATGTCACTATCGCCAAGGGAAAGACAACGGGAGGCTCTGCTATTAGCCTGCTGGGTGAAACACTTCCCCCCGGAAATTATCTTCTTCCGGTTTCACTCGGCGGACTTAGCGGACAAGGAGACGCCAGCATCAACATAGACAAGGAAACGGTAGCCAACTATTTCGTAATCAAACAAGGCGGCCCTATTAACCGTGACCACTGGACAGTGACTGCCAACACGGAAGAAAAGACAGGCGAAGTTTCAGCCGCTTACCCCCACAACGGTCAGACAATATCTTTGATTGACGGAGAGATAAACACTTTCTGGCATAGTAAATGGCAGGGAGGAGAAGTAGCTCCACCATACGAAATAATACTCGACATGGGCAAAGAGAACAGTGTCAGCCAATTAGGACTCATCGCCAGACAAAATGCACTTACTTCTATGAACCTTGAGATTTATGCAGGAGATGACGGTGAAACATGGAACCTGATTGGAAAATACTTCTTTGACGGTAGCATAAAAACAGAGCAAATGGTCCCCGTAAAAGCATGTGATGCACGCTGGATACGTATTTACATCCCCACTCTGGGCAGTGGTTCATCTGTAGGACACCTGGCAGAAATATATGTATACGGCACGGACAAGTAACCTTAATTATTTTCTAATTCTTACTTAAAAGAAACATTTATGAATAAGATATTAAAAGTAATGTGTTTCATTCTGTTTGCCTTATTTGCAGGAATAAACACAATTTATGCACAAGGACAAAGTCCGACAGGACTCGTAGTCGATGAAAACGGGCAGCCGATGATCGGAGTGCAGATAAAAATCGAAGGAACCACAGTCGGTGCCATCACTGACGTAGATGGTAATTTCACCATCAAAGCCCAAAAAGGCAATATACTTCTTTTCTCTTATGTGGGTTACGAACAGCAAAAAATCACTTATAAAGGAGAAAAGGTATTAGCAATCAAAATGCTTCCGAGCACAGAGATGCTGGAGGACGTCGTTGTTATCGGCTACGGAAAACAAAAGAAGAACAGCGTAGTGAGTTCCATCAACGCCATCGGTCCCAAAGAGTTGTCCGTTTCTTCCAGTCGTAATATGACCAATAATCTGGCAGGGCAAGTACCGGGCTTGATCGCAGTGCAACGTTCCGGTGAACCGGGATATGACAATGCCGACTTTTGGATTCGGGGACAAAGTTCTTTCAAAGGCGGTACCAATCCGCTTGTATTAGTCGACGGTGTCCCCCGGCAAATGCAGGATATTGAAGCGGATGAAATTGAATCATTTACCTTACTGAAAGATGCTGCCGCCACAGCTGTTTACGGAGCCGAAGGCGCAAACGGAGTTATCTTGATTACTTCCAAACGAGGAAATTCACAGAAACCTAAAATCTCTTTCCGAGCCGAAGGAACTATTCTCGAACCAACACGTCTGCCGACTTTCATGAACTCAGTAGAAACGTTAAACCTATACAACGAAGCATTGAACAACGAAGGGACCGCCAGCATACGCACAGACGAAGAGATAGCCAAATACGGTCCCGGAGCCGACCGTGATTTATATCCGGACACTGACTGGTTGGGTACAATGCTAAGAAACCACACCTATAATATGCGGTATACCCTGAACGTAAGAGGAGGAACTGAACGTGCCCGTTACTTCGTATCCGGCGCCTTCTATCAGGAAAATGGTATATTCAAGGATTTCGGCAATGACTATGATAACAATATCGGATTGAAGCGCTACAATCTGCGCAGCAACATTGACTTTGACGCAACTAAAACCACAACAGTAAAAGTAGACCTCAGCGGACAATACCTGCAAACCAATTATCCGGGAACAGGAACCAGCACTATTTTTACTACCATGTGCCGTACTCCGTCTTATATCATACCGGCAGTTTATTCCGACGGAACTGTGGCCGGACATCCCCGTCCGTCAGGCAATCGTTCCAACCCGTACAACCTGCTTGTTAACTCAGGATACGCCAAAGAATGGAGAACTTCCATCCAATCAAAAGTGGAAGTAGACCAAAAACTGGACTTCCTGACTAAGGGCTTGACATGGAAAGGCCTCATCAGCTTTGACGCAGACATGTCATATATCGCCAAACGCACCAAAACACCGACACAATATCTGGCCACAGGACGCGACGAAAATGGCAAACTGTTATATAAGACTGTAGTAGAAGGCAGCGATGTGTTATCAGAAAACCTGAGTAACAGTTCAAACAAAAAGATTTACTTTGAAACAGCCTTCAATTACAACCGTACATTTGCAGAGAAACACGATGTAGGCGCTATGTTCCTATACATGCAAAAAGAAACACAGTATCACAATAACGCTTTACCTTATAGAAAGCAAGGTTTGGTAGGCCGTGTAACTTATGGATATGACGGACGCTATTTCTTAGAAGGTAACTTCGGCTACACCGGTTCGGAAACCTTTGCAAAAGGCTATCGCTTCGGTTTCTTCCCCGCCATGGGTTTGGCATGGTATATCAGCAATGAACATTATTATCCGGAAGCCTTGAAAAAGGTAGTAAGTAAATTGAAACTAAGATTCTCCATCGGGCGTACCGGTAACGACGATACCGGAGGCAACCGCTTCTTATATCGTGGAACCATGAAACAAGATAATAGTGGCTATAATATCGGATTCAGCAATAGCGGCGCATTGGGCGGAGTAGGCAATGGAATTACCGAAGCCCAGTTCGAGTCACCGTTTCTTTCCTGGGAAATCGAAGACAAACGCAACTTCGGTATCGACTTGGGGTTATTCGACAATCGCATTGACCTGCAAGTGGACTACTTCAACAACAAACGTAAGGACATCCTATTGCAACGTAATACCGTTTCCAATGTGACAGGCTTCCAGCAAATGCCATGGCAAAACTTCGGTATCGTGAAAAACCAGGGTGTGGATGCAAGTCTGAATCTCAATTATAAAGTCGGTGAAGTAAACCTGAGCGCACGCGGCAACTTTACATTTGCACGTAACGAAATCCTCGAATATGATCAGGTGCCACAAGTCTATCCGTGGCTCGAAAAGAAAGGAACTCGCCTCAACTCATGGAAACTATACATTGCTGACGGACTTTATACCGCCGACGACTTCAACATAACAGGTGAAGGTCTGAACCGCCAGTATGAACTGAAACCGGGAGTTGTATCCGGCTTGTCAAGCGGAGTACGTCCGGGAGATATCAAATACAAAGACCTGAACGGAGACGGTAAGATCGACAGCAACGACCAAATGGAAGATGTAGGAAATCCTTCCGTTCCGGAAATAGTTTATGGCTTCGGCCTCAATGCCGAATGGAAAGGAGCCTATGTCGGTATCTTCTTCCAAGGATCAGGAAATACATCGACCGTATTAGGAGCCAGCTCGGACGGAGCATTTTTCCCGTTCCAATGGGGAGTCGAAGAATCCGCTGTACGATCAGAAGTAGCCAACAGATGGACCGAACAGAACCCAAGCCAAAATGTAATGTTCCCGCGCATGCACTCTACCAATTATGATAACAATACAGCTGCCAGCACCTGGTGGCTGCGCAATGCCAGCTTCCTGCGACTGAAAAATATTGAAGTCGGTTACAACTTCAAGGAGAAAACACTGAAAAAAATCGGTATACAAGCTTTGCGTGTTTATCTGCAAGGAAACAATCTTTGTGTATGGGATGATATCAAAATGTGGGACCCGGAACTTGGAAACACCAACGGCGGCTTCTCATATCCACTGAGCCGGACTTTCACATTCGGTCTTGACTTTACTTTCTAATAATACATATAATACATTATATATATGAAGACATTGAAAAAACTATCAATCATAGTGGCCGTAGGACTAAGCACGATATTCTTTTCGGGTTGCAGCGATTATCTGGATGTATCGGACGACCTGGCGGCAGAATTAAGCATGGAAGAAGTATTCAATAATACCGGTTATGCCCGTCGCTTCCACCGATATATATATTCCGGAATTCCGGATGTATCAAACATTATTATAACCAGTTCTTATGCAGCCTTGACGGGATTGGATAATCCCTGGCCGGCAGTTTCCGACGAGTTAAAAAGTGCACAAAATAATGTCAAGACAATTCCGACAGTAGGTTACCATGCCGGATCGGCGGATTTATCGCGCTGGAGTCTTTACAAACAAATCCGTCAGGCAAACGAATTTCTGGCATACTCGCATACGATCCCACAGCAAGGTGACGTTACGGATTACATTGACGAAGACGAATTGGCAAGATTGAAAAACGAAGCTCGTTTCCTACGTGCTTACTATCACTACTTGTTATTTGAATTGTATGGTCCTATCCCCATTATGACAGAAATATCGGAACCGTCCGCAAGTGATCTGGACTATTACCGGAACTCTGTCGACGAAGTAGTGCAATTCATCGATTCCGAACTCAATGAATGCTACAATGAGCTGCCTGAAAAGGAAGTGAACGATGACGGGACTCCAAACGAGAATCGAAGCGCAGCACCTACCAAAGGGGCAGCATTGGCTATTCTGGCAAAACTCCACGTGTATGCCGCAAGCCCCTTACTTAACGGAGGATATTCGGAAGCAATCGCATTGAGGGATAATCAGGACAAACAACTGTTTCCTGCGAAAGATGACAAAAAATGGCAAACTGCCTTAAACGCGTTGCAGCGCTTCATTGATTATGCAAAAACTCACTATCACCTTTATAAAGAAAAAGATAAAGACGGAGAGTTGAATGCAGAAGAATCTCTATACCAACTCTTTCAGGTAAGTTTGAACAACCCGGAAGCTATCTGGCAAACCAGCAAGAATTCATGGGGCGATGTAGGTGGAGAAGGAAGAGAACGCAGATGCACTCCACGTGCGATATATAGCGGATTCGGTTGTGTAGGTGTATTGCAGGAAGCCATTGACGATTTCTACATGAATGACGGCAAGAGTATTCACGAGTCAGGGCTTTATTCAGAAGAAGGCATTGGCGAAGACGGCATTCCTAATATGTATAAGAATCGCGAACCACGTTTTTATCAGGCCATAACTTACTCCGGCAAGACATGGCAAAAAACAACGAAACAGATTTATTTCTATAAAGGCAGCGGAGACGATAACTCCAAAGCGGATATGAGCTACTCCGGCTATCTGCTTTACAAGGGAATGAACCGTGATCTTTTAAACCAAGGAAGCAATGCCAAATCAAAATACAGAGCAGGAATGTTATTCCGTCTCGCCGACTTCTATTTATTATATGCCGAAGCGTTGAACCATGTAAATCCTTCGGATGAACGTATCATTGCACATATCGACAGTGTCCGCTACCGGGCAGGTATCCCTTTACTAAAGGACATCAAGCCTGAAATAAAAGGCAACCAAGCCTTACAGGAAGAAGCCATCCGCAAAGAACGCCGGATCGAACTATTCGCCGAAGGACAACGCTATTTCGACGTCCGTCGCTGGATGTGTGCCGATGAAGAAGGATATAAGCAAGGCGGACCGGTACATGGTATGAATATGAATGCCGATAACCTGGAGGACTTTATGGAGCGTACCGCATTTGAAACCCGTATTTTTGAAAGACGCATGTACCTCTATCCTATCCCGTTAAACGAGATTCAGAAGTCGAGCAAACTTGTTCAGAATCCGGGTTGGTAGCAGCCAAATGTCATAACACAGACACAATAGGTATCCCATCATAGATGCAGAAAAACATCACCTAAACGGTGCTGATGTAAAAAGAGTTTTCCATTCATTTTGGAAGACTCTTTTTTTTGAGCCTTACCAACTTGAAAGTATACCACAAAAAGCAAAAAACCCGCTAAAATTGCAGTTTTAGCGGGTTTTTGTCATTAAAAAGCTGGTGGTTTGTTGGGCTACCTGGATTCGAACCAGGAATGACAGGACCAGAATCTGTAGTGTTACCATTACACCATAGCCCAATAATTTTCGTTTGCGGGTGCAAAGATACAAATAATTTGGGAATTGCAAACATTTCTGCTATTTTTTTTGCAAAAACTCTCATTTTGCTCCCTTAAGTAGAAGCATCTCCCCTAAAAAACACAAAAATTAAGTCATAACTTTCTTGTATCCAATAAATCACCGTATATTTGTCAAAAATATCACGTTTATAATCAGAAACAAAGGGGAATCCTTTTTTGTTATAAACCAAAAGAGAACATGAATTATTAATTTCAATTACAGGAATGAACGATACGAAAATATTAATTGAAAAAATTAAAGAGGGAATTCAGGAAAAAAAAGGTAAAAACATCATTATTGCTGATTTAACCAGTATAGAAGATACCATCTGCAAATATTTCGTTATATGCCAGGGGAACTCCCCTAGTCAGGTAAATGCTATTGTAGACTCTGTCAAGGAGTTTGCCCGTAAAGGTGCAGACAGCAAACCGACCGCAATCGACGGACTCCGAAATGCAGAATGGGTGGCAATGGATTATTCCGATGTACTCGTACATGTCTTTCTGCCGGAAGTAAGATCCTTCTATAATCTTGAACATCTGTGGGCTGACGCCAAACTTACTCAAATCCCCGATTTAGACTAATCCACAATTATGGACAACAATAATACTAATAACAATAAGCCTAACAATAAGGTGAATATGCCCAAGTTCAATCTGAACTGGCTATATATGATTATTGCCCTCATGCTTCTCGGCCTTTGGTGGAGCAGCGATTCAAGAGGAAGCGGAAGTAAAGTCGTTCCTTACAGCGACTTCCAGAAGTATGTCACTAACGGCTACATCAGCAAAGTGCTGGGCTCTGAGAAAACTCTCGAAGCCCATGTCAAGCCGAATGCCGTAGGTGCAATATTCGGTGCGGACTCCACCAAAGTGGGAAGAAACCCGATTATCACCAGTAACCCTCCTTCCAAGGACAGACTGGATAAATTTCTGCAGGACGAAAAAGCAGCCGGTCATTTTGACGGAATCGCAGATTACCCTGCCGATTCGGATATTTTCCCGGCAATCCTGATTAATATTCTTCCACTGGTTTTATTAATCGCCCTATGGATATTCTTCATGCGCCGTATGAGCGGCGGTGGCGGCGGTGGTGCCGGCGGTGTATTCAATGTAGGAAAATCCAAAGCCCAGCTTTTCGAAAAGGGAGGCTCCATCAAGATTACATTCAAGGATGTAGCCGGCCTGGCGGAAGCAAAACAGGAAGTAGAAGAAATCGTAGAGTTTCTGAAAGAACCTCAGAAGTATACTGACTTGGGAGGTAAGATTCCCAAAGGCGCATTGCTCGTAGGCCCTCCGGGCACCGGTAAGACCTTGCTTGCCAAGGCTGTTGCCGGCGAAGCAAACGTTCCGTTCTTCTCACTGGCAGGTTCCGACTTCGTAGAAATGTTTGTCGGTGTAGGTGCTTCCCGCGTACGTGACTTGTTCAAGCAGGCTAAAGAAAAAGCTCCTTGTATTGTCTTTATCGATGAAATTGACGCGGTAGGCCGTGCTCGTGGAAAAAACCCGGCAATGGGTGGAAATGATGAGCGTGAAAACACTCTGAATCAGTTGCTGACTGAAATGGACGGCTTCGGTTCCAATAGTGGTGTGATTATCCTTGCCGCTACCAACCGTGTGGACGTACTTGACAAGGCATTGCTTCGTGCCGGACGTTTCGACCGTCAGATACACGTAGACCTGCCCGACCTTAACGAACGTAAAGAAGTATTCGGCGTACACCTGCGCCCGATCAAGATAGACGATACAGTAGATGTAGATTTGCTGGCACGTCAGACTCCGGGATTCTCCGGTGCGGACATTGCGAATGTCTGCAATGAAGCTGCGCTGATCGCAGCCCGTCACGGAAAGAAATTTGTAGGCAAGCAGGATTTTCTGGATGCGGTAGACCGTATCATCGGTGGTCTGGAAAAGAAGACCAAGATTACTACAGAAGCGGAAAGACGCTCGATTGCCTTGCATGAAGCAGGACACGCCTCTATTTCGTGGTTGCTGGAATACGCAAATCCATTGATCAAAGTAACGATTGTTCCCCGCGGACGTGCATTAGGTGCCGCCTGGTATCTGCCGGAAGAACGTCAGATCACTACTAAAGAGCAAATGCTTGATGAAATGTGTGCTACCCTCGGAGGACGTGCAGCCGAAGATCTGTTCATCGGACGCATCTCTACCGGTGCCATGAACGACCTCGAAAGAGTTACGAAACAGGCATACGGCATGATTGCTTATTTAGGTATGAGTGACAAACTACCCAACTTATGCTATTATAATAATGAGGAATATTCTTTCAACCGTCCATATAGCGAAAAAACAGCCGAACTCATCGACGAAGAAGTGAAACGGATGGTGAACGAGCAATATGAACGTGCCAAGAAGATTTTGTCCGAACATATGGAAGGACACAATAAACTGGCTCAGTTACTGATCGACAAAGAAGTGATCTTTGCCGAAGACGTCGAACGTATTTTCGGTAAACGCCCGTGGGCATCCCGCTCGGAAGAAATCATGGCTGCCAAAGAAAGCCAGGACGCTGCCAGAGCGGAAAGAGAACTTGCCGAGAAACTGAAAGCAGAAGAACAAGAAATCAAAGAAGAGGAAGCTAAAAATTCTGCTCAGGAAGAAGCAACTACAGAAACGAAAATCACTGCGGAAGGAAAAAAAGTAACCGTAGAAGGAAAAGTTACTATAGAAGCAAAATCCAATGAGGAAGAACAAACTACCGAATCTAAATAATTAAAACACGAAGATTTTGATTAGTAATTTTATAAAACGGGCCATTACGGGTATACTCTTTGTTGCCATTTTAGTGGGATGTATACTCTATAATTCTTTCAGCTTCGGCATTCTGTTCATGGCGATCAGTGCACTGACAATCTATGAATTCGGACAGTTAATCAACAGCCGCGCAGAAGGAGTCAATGTAAACAAAACCATTATCATGCTGGGAGGAGCTTACTTGTTCCTCGCAGTGATGGGATTCTGTATCGATGCAGCCGACTCCAAGATTTTCATTCCTTATTTGCTGCTGCTACTCTATTTGATGATCAGTGAGCTGTATCTGAAAAAGGCAAGTCCAATGCTTAACTGGGCATATTCCATGCTCAGCCAGCTTTATATAGGCCTGCCGTTTGCCTTGCTCAATGTCTTGGCATTTCATACTGATCCGGAATATAGCAGCGTAAGCTACAATCCGATCCTGCCATTGTCTATCTTTATATTCCTTTGGCTGAGTGATACGGGTGCATATTGTGTCGGTTCATTAATTGGCAAACACCGCTTGTTTGAACGTATTTCTCCTAAAAAATCATGGGAAGGTTCCATCGGTGGCGGAGTAGTAGCTATCGGAGCTTCTTTTGTCTTGGCACATTATTTCACGATTATGTCAATGTGGGAATGGGCAGGTCTGGCTTTAGTCGTTGTCGTTTTCGGAACATGGGGTGACCTGACAGAATCATTACTGAAACGCCAGCTGCACGTTAAAGATTCGGGAAACATTCTTCCGGGACATGGAGGGATGCTCGACCGCTTCGACAGTGCTTTGATGGCTATACCGGCAGCAGTCTTTTATCTATATGCACTGACTTGGTTTTAATAACAGAATAAATAAAATAAAAAGGTCGGAAGCCGCTTTGAAGCACTTCCGACCTTTTTTTTCACACACAGTGTTCGTCAAGGTTTAGGTTTAGTTATTTATAAAAGTTTTGCTATTTAACAAAAGAAGTAGAATGCACATCTTTCGCTTTTTCCGGAACGCCTACCGGATGATCCAAATCAAGAACGATCACTCTTCCTTCTCCATTTTCTTCTGAATTAATAGTCACCTTGAATCCTTTAAATTCTGTTTCAGCTGCATCTTTTGCCGTTGGATAGAACTCTTCCAGATTATAAGAAACTCGTCCCCATCCCCGGTATCCAGTCACATCATCATACGTATTGTAACGTAATTCCAGATGTATATACCCATCTTCATCCACATTCAAAGCTTCCGGTGTTTCCGGAGCTTCCGGTTCTATCTTATTCTGTACAAGACTGATGCGGTGCTTTTCAGAACGAGGCAAATACTGATGGAAGATGATATTCAGAAACTTTCCTCCCAGCCACATATCTCCTTGATAAATCACGATAGGATCATTACCGAATTCCTCTTCATTTTCAGCCGTCATATCTTCCACTTCTTTTGTCAACACTTCCTGAATTCCTTCGATCTTTACCTGAGCACCCTTATCCGTATCAGCCAAAGGATTGAAAAAAGCAACTACTCGTTCACCGTCTACCGGTTTGTACCAAGGAATAGAGCTGGCCACCGGATCAATCATACCCCAACGATCACCTTCCAGATAATAACCACCGCCACCGGTAGCACGAACTGTAGCCCAATCCCATCCTATGTCTCCAATTGAGTACCCATCGTCGTCACATGATTGCAGCGCAGGTACCAATGCGAGCAATAACATTACTAAAAGCCAATTAAATTTTTTCATATTTATTCCTCTCTTTTTAATTCTTCTGCTATATAAATAAAAAAGCCGGGCATTTACTGCACCGGCTTTACGTTTATTCAGAAAAAGAAAGTTATTTTTTCAACAGTTCAAGCATTTTGCGAGCAGCATGCTGGGGAGCACCTGCAGGCCCCAACCGATCTGCCATATACTCATATTCGGCAAGCATACGATCCTTATATTCCTGATCTTCAATCAGTTTCTTTAGTTCACTCTGCATATTTCCGACTGTCATTGTATCTGCAACCAACTCCTTTACAACCTCACGATTTGCAATCAGATTGACTAGTGAGATAAATTTCACTTTCAAGATATGACGACGCAAAAACGAAACCACTTTTCCAATCGGTGTATAGTAACAAACCACCTGAGGAACACGGAACAAGGCTGTCTCAAGAGTCGCCGTACCCGAAGTGACCAAAGCCGCCTCCGCATGTTGTAGCAAACGATAGGTCTGGTCAAAGATTATTTTCACTTTAGCCTGCCCTACATATTGTTTGTAATACTCCGGAACGATGCCGGGAGCACCGGCCAGTACCAGTTGATAATCGGGAAAAGCAGAAGCAGCTTTCAGCATATCCGGCAGATTATCCTTGATCTCCTGTTTCCGGCTTCCCGCCAACAGTGCGATTACCGGTTTATCCTCCAGATTATTATCCGCCAAGAATGCTTCCGAATTTTTAGGATGAGCTTTCTGATAAGCAGCCACTTCATCTACCGTAGGATTTCCTACATAATGTATAGGATACCGGTGCTTCTCTTCAAAAAACTCCACTTCAAAAGGAAGAATGGAGAAAAGTTCATCCACATCACGTTTGATATTCTTTATGCGGTACTCCTTCCATGCCCATATCTTCGGAGAAATATAATAGAAGACAGGAATCTGCGTCTCGAAATGCACAAACTTAGCTATGTTAAGATTGAAACCGGGATAATCGACCAAGATCACCACATCGGGATTCCACGCCACAATATCTTCCTTGCAACGTTTCATATTTGCAAAAATCGTACGCAAATGAAGCAGTACTGGAATAAATCCCATATACGCCAGCTCTTTATAATGCTTCACCATCGTTCCTCCGACGGCAGCCATCAAATCTCCACCGAAAAAGCGGAAATCGGCCTGAGGATCTTCCGCCTTGAGGGCAGTCATCAAATGGGACGCATGCAAGTCTCCGGAAGCTTCACCGACAATCAGATAGTACTTCATGGGAATTTTGAATTAGGAGTTTTGATATTTGAAATCAGCACAATGCGTATGTCAGAATTCCAGTTGCTGACAATAGCCATTCAGTTCATCTATAAAGCCGTAAGCAGTCATATCGACTGTCGTTGGCGTGATAGCCACATATCCGTTTTCCAGCGCCCAATGATCATTGTTCTCATTTTCAAGTTCATGATCGGTGAATGAACCGGTCAGCCAGAAGTAATTATGGTCATCAAGACGGGGACAAGTTACCCATTCATTCACCCAGCATCCCTTTGCCTGTTCACAAACCTTCACTCCTTTGAGGTCGGGAGTATCGGGAAAGTTCACATTAAGACAAGTCAACGGGGGCAGTCCTTTTTCCAATATCATGGCAGCTATCTTGCGTATATAAGGACCCGAAGGTTCAAAATCAGCATCGGGCTGATGATTGCACAGAGAAAAACCAATCGAAGGAATTCCCTTCAGACAGCCTTCAATCACTACTCCCATCGTTCCCGAATAATGCACGTTAATAGCGGAATTATCTCCATGATTGATACCGCCTACGATCAGGTCAGGCTTCCGGTCGAGCACTGAGCCCAATGCCAGCTTGATACAATCGGTCGGCGTTCCTGTACATTTATATACAGTCAGTCCCACTTCTCTTTTGACCAGTTGATAATGAACCGAATGAGTCACCGTCAATGCACTGCCGCTGCCGGAGCGCGGAGAGTCGGGTGCCATTACAACAATTTCCCCCAACGGACGAAGGAACTTCACCAGTTCACTAATACCTTTAGCCATAACACCATCGTCATTCGAAACGAGGATCAACGGCTTCTTACTTTCCATATATTCAATCCTTTCCTTTTTAATGTTCGCACAAAAGTAGCAAAAAGTAACCGTACTGCCAACCGCTTATCTCCGAATATCATATAAATCACATCGCTATCTGACGAATATACACCCGTTTACAAATCTTAATCTTCTGCAAGCGAGTAAAAAAAGAAATAGATATCCAATATAAATATGTATATTTGCAAGCTCAAACAGAGAAAGTATGATGATAAAATCAACCAGGTTTCGGAACTGTTTCGTCCGGCAGTTATTAACAAAACCGGTGACTTATCAACAGAAAATGCAAAGTTTCTCTTTTTTCGTAGGCGCTCTAAGGAATTATCACTTATTTCGCTGCCAATAAATTTAGAGTATATGGGAAAAATAATTGCTTTGGCCAATCAAAAAGGGGGTGTAGGAAAGACCACGACTACGATTAATCTCGCAGCGTCACTTGCTACACTTGAAAAGAAAGTACTCGTGGTAGATGCAGACCCGCAAGCAAATGCCTCTTCCGGCCTGGGAGTGGACATCAAGCAGTCGGAATGCACTATCTATGAATGCATTATTGACAGAGCCAATGTACAGGACGCTATTCTTGACACAGAAATCGACTCTTTGAAAGTGATCTCTTCGCACATCAATCTTGTAGGAGCAGAGATTGAAATGCTGAACCTCCCAAACCGCGAAAAGATACTGAAAGAAGTGCTCACACCCTTGAAGAAAGAATATGACTATATTCTGATAGATTGTTCTCCTTCACTCGGACTGATTACCATCAATGCCCTGACGGCAGCCGACTCCGTGATCATCCCCGTGCAAGCTGAGTATTTTGCTCTCGAAGGCATCAGCAAACTGCTGAATACGATTAAAATCATCAAGTCGAAACTGAATCCCTCTCTGGAAATCGAAGGTTTCCTGCTGACGATGTATGACTCACGTCTGCGTCAGGCAAACCAGATTTACGACGAAGTGAAAAGACACTTCCAGGAATTAGTTTTCAACAGCGTGATCCAGCGAAATGTGAAACTGAGCGAGGCTCCCAGCTACGGTATCCCGACCATTCTTTATGATGCGGACTCTACCGGTGCCAAAAACCATCTCGCCCTTGCCAAAGAGATTATCAACAGAAATAAATAACCGAAGAAGATATGGCAACACAAAAAAGAAATGCATTAGGACGCGGACTTGACGCCCTGCTCTCAATGGATGATGTGAAAACCGAAGGTTCTTCTTCCATTAGTGAAATAGAGTTGGCGAAGATTACCGTCAACCCCAATCAGCCACGCCGCGAATTCGATCAAACGGCATTGCAGGAACTGGCTGATTCCATTGCGGAAATCGGTATCATACAGCCTATCACTCTACGCAAACTCTCGGACGATGAGTATCAGATCATCGCGGGAGAGCGTCGTTACCGTGCTTCACAAAAAGCAGGACTGAAAACCATCCCTGCCTACATCCGCACTGCCGACGACGAAAACATGATGGAAATGGCGCTGATTGAAAACATACAGCGTGAAGACCTGAATGCGGTAGAAATAGCATTGGCTTATCAACATCTGCTGGACCAGTATGAACTGACACAGGAACGCCTGAGCGAACGTATCGGCAAGAACCGGACCACTATCGCCAACTACCTGCGTCTGCTGAAACTGCCGGCTCCTATACAGATGGCTCTACAAAACAAACAGCTAGATATGGGACATGCACGTGCATTGATTTCATTAGGCGACCCCAAACTTCAAGTAAAAATATTCGAAGAGATACAGGAACACGGATACTCCGTCCGCAAAGTAGAAGAGATTGTCAAATCGCTGAGCGAAGGAGAAGCTGTGAAAAGCGGCACACGGAAAATCACTCCGAAACGCAGCAAACTACCGGAAGAGTTTAATTTACTAAAGCAACAACTCACGGGATTTTTCAACACCAAGGTACAACTGACTTGCTCCGAAAAGGGGAAAGGAAAAATCAGTATTCCTTTCAGCAACGAGGAGGAACTGGAACGTATCATGGAAATCTTCGATACGCTAAAAAAGTAGATGACAAGAAAAAGTAAGAAATATCAGTTACTCATCATCACCCTGCTTCTCTGTTTTCTACAGGTGGCAGGGATTGATGTGTATGCACAAGAACCTGTGACTCCGGTACAGAAAGACAGTATTATTCAGAGCCGGGAAGCACCGAAAGCACGTGCACGAAGGCACCGGGATCCTGCTCAGGTGATGGATTCGTTGAAAAAGGATTCAATCAAAATATTGCATCCGGAACGCCTGCAAGCAACCGACAGTTTGTCTGCTGCCAAAATACAGATAGCCGACAGCCTTGACGCAGCCAATAAAAAAGAACTGAAGAAGATAGAACAGCCGGCACCTATTGTAGTGAAAACCGACACAGTACCTCCTGTGCAGGATCTCAACAAGAAACTGTTCATTCCCAACCCGACCAAAGCAACATGGCTTGCAGTCGTATTCCCCGGCGGAGGACAGATTTACAACCGTAAATACTGGAAACTACCTATTATATATGGAGGGTTTGCAGGATGTGCGTATGCCCTCAGCTGGAACGGGAAAATGTATAAAGACTATTCACAGGCCTATCTGGACATCATGGACAGTAATCCAAACACCAAGAGCTATGAAGATTTGCTGCCACCGAACGCCCAGTATAATGAAGAGCAACTGAAAAACACCTTGAAACGAAGAAAGGACTCGTTCCGTCGTTTTCGGGACCTTAGTATATTTGCATTTATCGGAGTATACCTTATCTCCATCATCGATGCCTATGTCGATGCGGAATTATCGAACTTCGACATTTCACCTGACTTGAGTATGAAGCTGGAGCCAACTGTCATCGACAATAACAGCCAGTTCCGCTCCAACAGTTACAAGAATAAGTCAGTGGGACTGCAATGCGTACTACGATTTTAAAAACACAATTTAGATTGAACTTATAATTAAAGCATGAAGAAATTAGAAAACTATTGTTCGATTATTTTCCTTTTCCTGTTGGCAACCACACAGGTAAAAGCTCAAAGTGTAGATGTAGTTATTCGTGAAAACGGAACCGAACGCAAAGAAAGCATCGATCTTCCAAAGAGTATGACTTACCCGCTCGACAGTCTGCTGAACGACTGGAAAGCTAAAAACTATATTGATTTAGGCAAAGATTGCAGTACGGCGGAAGTGAATCCTTTATTCAGTGATTCTGTCTACATTGACCGCCTTTCACGTATTCCGGCTGTCATGGAAATGCCTTATAATGACATTGTACGCAAATTCATCGATATGTACGCGGGTCGCCTGCGCAATCAGGTTTCATTCATGCTGAGCGCCTGCAATTTCTATATGCCTATTTTCGAAGAAGCACTGGACGCTTACGGACTTCCTTTGGAACTGAAGTACCTGCCGATTATCGAATCTGCACTGAATCCTTCGGCTGTGTCACGTGCCGGTGCTTCTGGACTGTGGCAATTCATGATTGGAACAGGAAAGATTTACGGTCTTGAATCCAATAGTCTGATAGACGAACGCCGCGACCCGATCAAAGCAACCTGGGCTGCCGCCCGTTACTTGAAAGAGATGTACGATATTTATGGAGACTGGAATCTGGTTATAGCAGCCTATAACTGTGGCCCAGGTACTATCAACAAGGCAATCCGCCGCGCCGGAGGCGAAACGGATTACTGGAAAATCTATAACCTGCTGCCTAAAGAGACACGCGGATATGTACCTGCTTTCATCGCAGCCAACTACGTGATGACATACTATTGCGACCACAACATCTGTCCGATGGAAACAAACATTCCGGCAAGCACAGATACGGTGCAAGTCACTAAAAACCTTCATTTCGAGCAGATTGCCGAACTTTGCAATGTTCCGCTGGAGGAAGTGAAAAGCCTGAATCCCCAATACAAGAAACAAGTGATTCCCGGCACGACCAAACCTTGTACATTACGTTTACCACAAAGTGCCATCAGTACGTTTATTGACAAGCAAGATACAATCTACGCACACCGTGCCGACGAGCTATTCCGCAACCGCAAAACCGTTGCAGTGAAAGAAGTTACTCCAACCACCCGCAGACAGACAAGCGCTGTTGCCGGTAAAGGAAAATTAACTTATTATAAGATAAAAAGTGGAGACACTCTTTCATCGATTGCCGAAAAGCTAGGCGTACGTGTCAAAGATATACAGCAGTGGAACGGTATGTCGAACACCAGAATCGCAGCAGGAAAACAATTGAAAATCTACAAATAAATGACTTCCCGCTTGCTTCATTCGGAAATTTGCTTATTTTTGCAAAAATAAGCGAATGAAAGGATAACGAATATGGATAATATAACCCCCAAAGAAATAGCAGATGAAGAGATGATCAATCAGGCGTTCCAGGAACTTCTGAATGATTATCTCCATACTAAACATCGCAAACGAGTTGAAATCATCACAAAAGCTTTCAACTTCGCTAATCAGGCACACAAAGGAATCAAACGCCGATCCGGCGAACCTTATATCATGCACCCGATTGCCGTTGCACAAATAGTATGTAACGAAATTGGTCTTGGTTCTACTTCTATCTGTGCGGCACTGCTGCACGACGTAGTAGAAGACACTGATTACACGGTAGAAGACATCGAAAATATCTTTGGACCGAAGATTGCCCAGATTGTAGACGGACTGACCAAAATCTCCGGAGGGATCTTCGGTGACCGTGCTTCGGCACAGGCAGAGAACTTCAAGAAGTTACTGCTCACCATGTCGAACGATATCCGAGTTATCCTGATCAAAATAGCCGACCGCTTGCACAATATGCGCACGCTGGGTTCCATGCTGCCCAACAAGCAATATAAGATAGCAGGAGAAACTCTCTACATCTATGCCCCGTTAGCCAACCGCCTAGGTCTGTACAAGATAAAAACAGAGCTTGAAAACCTCAGCTTCAAATATGAACACCCCGAAGAATATGCCGAAATAGAAGAAAAGCTGAATGCTACCGCTGCCGAACGCGACAAAGTATTCAACGACTTCACAGCTCCGATCCGCACCCAGCTGGATAAGATGGGGCTGAAATACCGGATTTTGGCACGTGTGAAATCGATCTACTCCATCTGGAACAAGATGCAGACCAAACACGTCCCGTTCGAGGAGATTTATGACTTGCTCGCTGTCCGCATCATCTTCGAACCACGCAACGTGGAAGAAGAGCTCAACGACTGTTTCGACATCTATGTCTCCATTTCCAAGATATACAAGCCTCATCCCGACCGCCTACGCGACTGGGTAAGCCACCCGAAGGCGAATGGTTACCAAGCATTGCACGTCACCCTGATGGGAAACAACGGACAATGGATCGAGGTACAGATTCGCAGCGAACGGATGAACGATGTTGCAGAACAAGGCTTTGCCGCCCACTGGAAATATAAAGAAGGAGGAGGCAGCGAAGACGAAGGTGAACTGGAGAAATGGCTGAAAACCATTAAAGAGATACTGGATGATCCGCAACCGGACGCAATCGACTTTTTGGATACGATCAAACTGAACCTGTTTGCTTCCGAAATCTTCGTGTTCACTCCGAAGGGAGAGTTAAAGACAATGCCACAAAACTCTACGGCACTGGATTTTGCCTTCTCACTGCACACAGATATCGGTAGCCATTGTATCGGCGCCAAGGTCAATCATAAACTGGTGCCGCTAAGCCATAAACTGCAAAGTGGAGATCAGGTTGAAATATTGACCTCCAAATCCCAACGTGTACAACCGCAATGGGAGGTATTTGCAACGACCGCCCGTGCTCGTGCCAAGATCGCAGCGATTCTTCGCAAAGAACGGAAAGCGAATCAGAAAATTGGCGAAGAGCTACTCAACGAGTTTCTGAAGAAGGAAGAAATACGTCCGGAAGAAGCTGTCATCGAGAAGTTGCGTAAATTTCACAACTTCAAGAATGAAGAAGAGTTACTGGCCGCTATCGGCAGCAAAGCCATTACTTTGGGAGAAGCGGACAAGAACGAGCTGAGAGAAAAGCAAACCAGCAACTGGAAGAAATACCTGACGTTCTCCTTCGGGAACAGCAACAAGGAAAAACCGGAAGAGAAAGAACCGCAGGAAAAAGAAAAGATCAATCCGAAAGAGATTCTTAAACTGACCGAAGAAAGCCTGCAAAAGAAATACATCATGGCCGAATGTTGTCATCCGATTCCCGGTGATGATGTTTTGGGTTACGTTGATGAAAACGACCGCATTATTATTCATAAACGCCAGTGCCCTGTTGCTGCCAAGCTGAAAAGCAGCTATGGTAACCGTATATTAGCGACCGAATGGGATACTCACAAAGAACTTTCTTTCCTCGTATATATCTATTTAAGAGGTATTGACAGCATGGGACTTCTGAATGAAGTGACTCAGGTCATTTCCAGACAGCTCAACGTGAACATCCGTAAACTTGCCATTGAAACGAATGACGGGATATTCGAAGGAAAGATTCAGCTATGGGTACACGATGTGGAAGATGTAAAGACAATCTGTAATAATCTGAAGAAGATTCAAAACATCAAACAGGTGAACCGGGTGGAGGAATAATTTATCGTCCGTCCAGTTCTTTCTTGATAGCCAGAAGCTCTTCCTTAATACCTTTCAGACGGTTCACAATTTCGTAATTGCGAACCGTGGCTTCCTTATTATCCTTCAACCGTTGACGGGCACCGGGAAGCGTCAGACCTTTCTCCTTCACCAGATGATAGATCAGACCAATCGTTTCCACATCCTCCTTTCGATACTGACGTATCCCCCTCCCCGTTGTCCTGGGAGAAATCTGCGGGAACTCCTTCTCCCAAAAACGAAGCAAGGATGCATTGACTCCAAACATATCGGCCACTTCGGCTATGGAGTAATATAATTTTAGTTCTTTGTCCGTATTCAGCATAGAAATCGTTGTTTTAAGAGATTAATCGAACACTTTACCGTGATTGGCGGCCAGTTGAATCATCTTCTCATAATCTTCCGCACTCAAGTCCATGAAGTAATAGTTGACAGGATTCACAACCTTTCCCTTCACGTGTACCTCATAGTGAAGATGAGGACCGGTGCTCTTACCTGTACTTCCCACTTTTCCAATCACCTCGCCACGCACCACCTTTTTCCCAACTTTCGTGTTATAGCTCTGTAAGTGAGCGTACCGAGTCAGATAACCGAAGCCATGATCAATCTCAATCGTATTGCCATATCCGGTTTCCCATCCTACTTTTACCACTGTACCGTCACCGGTCGCATAGACATCCGTTCCCGGATGAGCGGAGAAGTCCATTCCCGAATGAAACTTCGTCGTACCGTAAATCGGATCAATACGTGTTCCGTATCCGGAAGCAGTCTTGCGAAGGTCTTTATTGGAGATAGGCTGGATAGCCGGAATACATTTCAGCATTTCATCATGATTCTTACACATATCCACCACGTCATCGAAAGATTTGGACTGGATATAAAGTTGTTTGGACAGTACATCCAGCTTTTGGGTCGTATTTACCACCAGCTTGGAGTTTGCCAGATCCATCAGCTCCTCATACCGGTTCGTACCTCCAAAACCTGCCTGACGGATAGCCGGCGAAACAGGATCAGCTTGCAGAATCACCCGATACAGGTTATCGTCACGCTGCTGAATATCCTGCAGCACCCCCATCGCATCATCCAGACGGCGGGAAAGTACATTATATTGCGCCAAAAGACGGCTATTTTCGATTCGCAGCTCCTTCTCCGAAGGCGATCCGAACACTAGAAGCAAGACGATGAAGCATCCGGCTCCAAGTCCCATACCGATAAAAAGCCGGCGCAGAATGCTAAGTGCACGCTGCCGTACGGTAGGGTAAATTCGGTCATAAGTCTGCGTCCTTGGATTGTAGATGTAGTAAACTTTGCGCATCTTTTTGGAAATATTTCGCTTGTTAATACGGCAAAAGTAATAAAAACAAGCTATCTTTGCACAGTTTTTTGAGAATATTAACCTCAACAATAGATATATAGAAGAATATGTTGACTGCAAAAGAGATCAGAGATTCATTCAAGAATTTCTTTGAGACGAAAGGACACCACATTGTTCCCTCGGCTCCGATGGTGATAAAAGATGACCCTACCCTGATGTTTACCAACGCAGGGATGAACCAGTTTAAAGATATTATTTTGGGTAACCACCCGGCCAAATACCACAGAGTCGCGGACTCTCAGAAATGTCTGCGTGTAAGCGGAAAGCATAATGACCTGGAAGAAGTGGGACACGATACGTACCACCACACCATGTTCGAAATGCTGGGCAACTGGTCATTCGGTGACTACTTCAAGAAAGAAGCCATCAACTGGGCATGGGAATATCTGGTAGAAGTATTGAAACTGAATCCGGAACACCTGTACGCCACTGTATTCGAAGGAAGCCCCGAAGAAGGACTGAGCCGTGACGACGAAGCCGCTTCTTACTGGGAACAGTATCTGCCGAAAGATCACATCATCAACGGCAACAAGCACGACAACTTCTGGGAAATGGGTGATACAGGCCCTTGCGGACCTTGTTCGGAAATCCACATCGACCTCCGTCCGGCAGAAGAACGTGCCAAAATCTCCGGCCGTGATCTCGTCAACCACGATCATCCCCAAGTGATTGAAATATGGAACCTTGTGTTCATGCAATATAACCGTAAAGCTGACGGCAGCCTCGAACCACTTCCTGCAAAGGTTATCGATACAGGTATGGGATTCGAACGCCTCTGTATGGCTTTGCAGGGCAAGACTTCCAACTACGATACAGACGTATTCCAGCCGATGCTGAAAGCGATTGCAGCAATGTCAGGCACAGAGTACGGAAAAGACAAACAGCAGGACATCGCCATGCGTGTAATCGCTGACCACATCCGTACGATTGCTTTCTCCATTACGGACGGTCAGCTGCCTTCCAATGCCAAGGCAGGTTATGTAATCCGCCGTATCCTCCGCCGCGCCGTTCGCTACGGATATACTTTCCTCGGACAGAAACAGTCATTCATGTACAAGCTGCTTCCGGTGTTGATCGACAACATGGGAGACGCTTATCCGGAACTGATCGCACAGAAAGGTCTGATCGAAAAAGTAATCAAGGAAGAAGAAGAAGCCTTCCTTCGCACGCTGGAAACAGGCATCCGTCTGCTGGATAAAACAATGGAAGATACAAAGGCCGCCGGAAAGACAGAAATCAGCGGTAAAGATGCCTTTACCTTATATGATACTTTCGGTTTTCCGTTAGACCTGACAGAACTGATTCTTCGCGAAAATGGAATGACAGTCAACATCGAAGAGTTCAACGCGGAAATGCAACAGCAGAAACAGCGTGCACGTAACGCTGCCGCCATCGAAACCGGTGACTGGGTGACTCTGAGAGAAGGAACAACCGAATTCGTAGGTTACGACTATACTGAATACGAAGCATCTATTCTCCGCTATCGTCAGATCAAGCAGAAAAACCAGACACTGTATCAGATCGTACTTGACTGTACTCCGTTCTATGCAGAAAGCGGTGGTCAGGTAGGCGACACCGGTGTATTGGTCAGCGAATTCGAGACCATCGAAGTGATTGACACCAAGAAAGAGAACAATCTACCGATACATATTACCAAAAAGTTGCCGGAACATCCGGAAGCTCCGATGATGGCTTGTGTAGACACCGACAAACGGGCAGCCTGCGCAGCCAATCACTCGGCAACTCACCTGCTGGACTCTGCCCTGCGTGAAGTACTGGGTGAGCATATCGAACAGAAAGGTTCGTTAGTAACACCAGATTCACTGCGTTTCGACTTCTCTCACTTCCAGAAGGTGACCGACGAAGAAATCCGCCAGGTAGAACACCTGGTGAATGCCAAGATTCGTGCCAACATACCTTTGAAGGAATACCGCAACATTCCTATCGAGGAAGCGAAAGAGCTGGGAGCTATCGCCCTCTTCGGTGAAAAGTACGGTGAAAGAGTACGTGTCATCCAGTTCGGTTCTTCTATCGAATTCTGTGGAGGTATCCACGTAGCCGCAACCGGAAATATCGGTATGGTGAAGATCATTTCCGAAAGCTCTGTTGCAGCCGGTGTACGCCGTATCGAAGCATATACGGGAGCCCGTGTGGAAGAAATGCTGGATACCATCCAGGATACGATCAGTGAATTGAAATCGCTCTTCAACAACGCACCCGACCTGGGTATTGCCATCCGCAAGTATATTGAGGAAAACGCAGGACTGAAAAAGCAGGTAGAAGACTACATGAAAGAGAAAGAAGCCTCGCTGAAAGAAAGACTGCTGAAGAATATACAGGAAATTCACGGTATCAAGGTAATCAAGTTCTGTGCTCCGTTGCCGGCGGAAGTGGTGAAGAATATCGCCTTCCAGCTTCGCGGTGAAATCACAGAAAACCTATTCTTTGTGGCCGGAAGCCTCGACAACGGCAAGCCTATGCTGACCGTCATGCTAAGTGACAATCTGGTGGCCGGTGGCTTGAAAGCAGGCAACCTGGTGAAAGAAGCAGCCAAACTGATTCAAGGCGGCGGAGGCGGTCAACCTCACTTCGCTACTGCCGGAGGCAAGAATACAGACGGACTGAATGCCGCTATCGAAAAGGTACTGGAACTCGCAGGTATCTAAAAAAGCAGTAACATACATCCAATACAAGAACCGTGTCTTAAAGTCACCCGCACTTTAAGGCACGGTTTTTTATTTCAGATTCCAGTGTCAACAGCAACTAATCAGCCTCCTGCCAAAAATATTCGTGATATAAACTCAATTATCACAACTTTTTCCTACCTTTGTAAACAGATTAATTATTTTTCTTATCCTTCAAATAATAAAATAAGTAATCACCAATACCCGTACACCGATGAAAACACCTATTTACCTACTTCTAATCGTTTGCATTTTTGCATCCTGCAACACCAAACAGACAAAAGCTGAAATTGATTACACATCGTATGTAAATCCTTTTATTGGCACCGATTTCACAGGAAACACTTATCCCGGCGCACAAGCCCCCTTCGGTATGGTGCAGCTCAGCCCGGACAACGGACTTCCGGGATGGGACCGCATCTCCGGCTATTTTTATCCGGACAGCACCATCGCCGGCTTCAGCCATACCCACCTTTCGGGAACAGGTGCAGGCGACTTGTACGACATCTCTTTCATGCCGGTCACACTGCCCTACAAAGAGGCAGAAGCGCCGCTGGGCATCTACTCCAAGTTTTCTCACGATGAAGAGAGCGCCTATGCAGGCTACTATCAAGTACGTCTGAAAGACTACCATATCAATGTGGAACTGACCGCAACCGAACGTTGTGGCATCCAGCGATACACCTTCCCCAAAGCCGAAGCCGCCATCTTCCTGAATCTGAAGAAAGCCATGAACTGGGACTTCACAAACGATTCGCACATCGAAGTAGTGGACTCTGTGACGATTCAAGGATACCGTTACTCCGACGGCTGGGCACGCGACCAGCGAATCTACTTCCGCACCCGCTTCTCCAAGCCTTTCGACAAGGTGAAACTGGATACGACTGCCATTATCAAAGACAAGCAACACATCGGTACGGCTGTCATCGCACGTTTTGACTTCCATACCGAAGAAGGAGAACAGATTCTCGTCAATACCGCCATTTCCGGCGTCAGCATGGAAGGCGCAGCCAAGAACCTGCAAGCCGAAGTGCCCGAAAATGACTTCGACAAGTATCTGGCAGAAACAAAAGCAAACTGGAACCGCCAACTGGGAAAGATCGAAGTCGAGAGTAACAATCAAGACGATAAAGTAAACTTTTATACAGCTCTGTACCACTCGATGATCGCGCCTACGATTTACAGTGACGTAGACGGAGCCTATTACGGTCCCGACAAAAAAGTACATCAGAGTGACGGCTGGGTGAATTACAGCACTTTCTCCCTTTGGGATACCTACCGTGCCGCCCATCCCCTTTTCACATATACCGAGCCGGAACGTGTCAACGACATGGTAAAATCCTTCATCGCCTTCTTTGAACAGAACGGACGCCTGCCCGTATGGAACTTCTACGGGAGTGAAACCGATATGATGATCGGCTATCATGCCGTTCCCGTGATTGTAGACGCTTATCTGAAAGGTATAGGCAACTTTGATGCGGAGAAAGCACTGGCCGCCTGCGTAGCTACCGCCAACTTGGATAACTACCGGGGCATCGGGCTATACAAGCAATTAGGCTATATTCCTTACAATGTGACAGATCATTACAATGCCGAAAATTGGTCACTGTCCAAAACACTGGAATATGCATTTGACGATTACTGCATCGCTGAGATGGCGAACAAGATGGGTAAGAAGGAGATAGCGGACGAATTCTACAAACGTTCTCATAACTACAAGAATGTTTACAACCCGGCCACTTCGTTCATGCAGCCGCGTGACGATAAAGGAAACTTTATCAAAGACTTCAAAGCCGACGAATACACTCCGCATATCTGCGAAAGTAACGGCTGGCAATACTTTTGGTCCGTGCAGCATGACATAGACGGTCTGATTGATCTCACAGGAGGCACAAGCCGCTTTGCAGAGAAACTGGACAGTATGTTTACCTACCATCCGGCAGCCGACGAAGAACTTCCCATCTTCAGCACGGGAATGATCGGACAATATGCTCACGGCAATGAACCGAGCCATCACGTAATCTATCTCTTCAATGCCGTAGGACAACAAAACCTGACACAGAAATACGTTGCCAAAGTAATGAACGAGCTTTACAAGAACGAGCCTGCCGGTCTTTGCGGAAACGAAGACTGCGGACAAATGTCTGCCTGGTACGTATTCAGCGCAATGGGATTCTATCCTGTCAATCCGGTCAGCGGAAAGTATGAAATCGGTACTCCCCTGTTCCCGGAGATGAAGTTGCATCTGGCTAACGGAAAGACATTTACAGTACTTGCCCCCAAAGTGAGCAAAGAGAATATTTACATTCAATCTATCAAAGTAGACGGTCAACCGTACAACAAGACCTACCTTACCCATGAACAGATTATGAGCGGTGCCACCGTCGAATTTGAAATGGGGAATACTCCCTTAGTGGAAGTCGAATTTGAAGAACAAACCCAGTAGGTCCACCTAAACTAATCTATCGGAAAAATGGATGAAAACTTCGACTTAACCTACAAAGCTCTATTCCGCAGGTACTACCCCAGCCTGATATTCTATGCCACCCGACTGGTAGGAGAAGAAGAGGCGGAGGATGTAGTGCAGGACGTGTTCGTAGAGCTTTGGAAACGAAAAGACAGCATAGAGATAGGAGAGCAGATTCAGGCTTTCCTCTATCGTGCTGTCTATACACGTGCCCTTAACGTATTGAAACATCGTAATGTAGAAGATGGCTATTGCGCCGCCATGGAAGAGATAAACCGGAGGCGTGCAGAGTTTTATCAGCCGGACAACAACGAAGTGATCCGCAAGATCGAAGACCGGGAATTGCGGAAAGAGATTCACGATGCAATCAATGAGCTTCCGGACAAGTGCAAAGAAGTTTTCAAGCTCAGCTATCTGCACGACATGAAAAATAAGGAGATAGCCGATGTACTGGGAGTTTCACTCCGCACGGTAGAGGCACATATGTATAAGGCATTGAAGTTCCTGCGAAATCGTCTCGGACATCTTTGGTTCATTCTCCTCTTATTTTTATTGGATTAAAGATAAGTGTTTTTGGGTTTTCAATTGTATTACTTATATGAAGGAAAAGAAAATGAGAAATCTGAGCGAAGAAATAATAAACAAATATCTGACTGGTCAGTGTTCTGAAGAAGAGCTGATCAAGGTGAATGCCTGGATCAGCGAATCGGACGAAAATGCCCGCCAGTTGTTCCGCATGGAAGAAATTTATCATCTGGGTAAATTCGACCATTATGCCGATGAACAGAGAATGGCTAATGCGGAAAAAAGGCTTTATAAACAACTGTCTCAAGAGAAAAAGAAGAAAGATAAAGTACTGCATATGCATCGCTGGATGAGGTATGCGGCCATCCTTGCCGTCGCTTTACTAATGGGCGGAGGAGCCGGATATTGGTTCTACAACCGACCGGAGCATCAGATGCTGGTAGCCGTTGCCAATGAAGGCATCGTGAAAGAAGTTGTCTTGCCGGACGGGACGAAAGTCTGGCTGAACAATGCCGCCATGCTGAAGTACCCGCGCGAATTCTCCGAAAAAGAACGTAATGTGTATCTAGACGGAGAAGCCTATTTCGAAGTAACCAAAAACCGCCATAAACCATTCACGGTAGAAAGCGACGCTATGCGCGTACGTGTACTGGGAACCACTTTCAACTTCAAGTGCGACAAACGTTGCCGGATAGCCGAAGCGACCTTGATCGAAGGAGAAATCGAAGTGAAAGGCAACAAGGACGAAGGACAAATTGTCCTCGCCCCCGGTCAGCGTGCCGAACTGAACAGAAACAGCGGACGGCTGACGGTGAAACAGGTCGATGCGAAACTGGATGCTGTATGGCGTGACAATCTGATACCATTCAATAAAGCAAACATATTTACCATCACCAAAGCACTGGAACGCTTCTACGACGTGAAAATCATTCTGTCTCCTGACATTCGGTCGGACAAAACATATTCGGGTGTATTGAAGAAAAAATCAACCATCGAATCGGTATTGAAATCCTTGCAGAATTCCATACCTATTGAATATAAAATCGTAGGAAACAACATCTTTATCTCTTCAGATAAAAAATGAGTCCTGTGTTAAACTTAAACTAATAAACGACATGAAATTAAAGACACTTCTGATAGGATGTTACGGAGGATTTATAATGCTCAACTCCTGCACAGAGTCCCCCAGTGTAAAAGATTATAGTGCTTATGTCAATCCTTTCATAGGCACCGGCGGACATGGACATACTTTCCCTGGAGCCGTAGTTCCGCACGGTATGATCCAGCCCAGTCCGGACACCCGGATCGACGGCTGGGACGCTTGCTCCGGTTATTATTACGACGACAACACGATCAACGGTTTTTCGCATACCCACGTCAGCGGTACAGGCTGTTGTGACTACGGAGATGTATTACTGATGCCGATTGTCGGCAAACCGCAGTATCTGACAACTGATCCGGAAAGCCAGAAACTGGCTTACGCCTCTGCTTTCTCGCACGAGAATGAGACTGCGGAACCCGGATATTACTCCGTCTTCCTCGACACCTATCAGGTAAAAGCGGAAATCACAGCTACCAAACGCGGCGCCATCCACCGCTACACTTTCCCCGAAAGCACAGAATCCGGATTTATCATCGATCTGGACTACAGCCTGCAACGGCAGACCAACTACGAGATGGAAATCGAAGTTATCAGTGACACGGAAATCTGCGGACATAAGAAGACGACTTACTGGGCTTTCGACCAGTATATTAACTTCTACGCCAAGTTTTCCAAACCGTTCGCATATACCCTCATCACCGACTCTGTCACAATGGAGAACGGCAAACGCCTGCCTGTATGCAAAGCCGTACTGCACTTTAATACAAAGAAAGACGAAGAAGTACTGGTAAAAGTGGGTGTATCCGCTGTCGATATCGCTGGCGCACGCAAGAATGTGGAATCCGAAATTCCCGAATGGGACTTCGACAAGGTACGAAAAGATGCCCGCACCGCCTGGAATAATTATCTGTCTAAAATAGACATCACCACTTCCGATAAAGAAGATAAAACCATTTTCTATACCGCTCTGTATCATACGGCCATCAGCCCGAACCTGTTTACGGATGCGGACGGACGCTATCTCGGCATGGATCTCGAAGTACATCAGGGAGATACCATTAATCCGCTGTATACTGTCTTCTCCCTGTGGGATACTTTCCGTGCACTGCACCCGCTGATGACGATCATCGACCCGAATCTGAACAATCAGTTCATCAATTCACTGATCAGGAAACATCAGGAAGGCGGAATATACCCGATGTGGGATCTGGCTTCCAACTACACTGGAACGATGATCGGATATCATGCGGTCCCCGTTATCGTGGATGCCTATATGAAAGGTTACCGCAATTTTGATGCTCACGAAGCATATAAAGCCAGTCTACGGGCAGCCGAATATGACACTACAGGTATCAAATGCCCCGATCTGGTGCTGCCGCATCTGATGCCCAAAGCGAAGTATTATAAAAACGCCATCGGCTACATCCCCTGCGACCGCGAAAATGAATCTGTAGCCAAAGCGCTGGAATATGCCTACGACGACTGGTGTATCTCCATCTTTGCCGAAGCAATGAACGACTTCGAAAACAAAGCAAAGTATGAACGTTTCGCCAAAGCCTACGAGTTCTATTTCGACAAATCGACCCGCTTCATGCGCGGACTGGATTCGAATGGCGAATGGCGCACCCCATTCAACCCGCGTGCCTCCACTCACCGTAGCGATGACTATTGCGAAGGAACCGCCTGGCAGTGGACCTGGTTTGTTCCGCACGATGTGGAAGGACTTGTAAAACTGATGGGAGGCGAGGAGGCTTTTGTAGAAAAGCTGGATTCGCTGTTTACAGTCGATTCGAGTCTGGACGGAGAAACCACCTCGGCTGATATCAGCGGACTGATCGGTCAGTATGCACATGGCAATGAGCCGAGTCATCACGTGATTCATCTGTACAACTATGTGAATCGTCCGTGGAGAACGCAGGAATTAGTGGACAGTGTCTACCGGAGCCAGTATGCCAACAACGTCGACGGGTTGTCCGGCAATGAAGACTGCGGACAGATGTCGGCATGGTACATACTCAACTCGATGGGATTCTATCAGGTATGCCCGGGCAAACCGGTGTATTCTATCGGACGTCCGGCTTTCGACAAAGCTGTGATCAATCTCCCCAATGAAAAGACATTCAGCATCGTGGTGAAGAACAACTCCAAAAGCAACAAATATATCGAAAGCGTATTGCTGAACGGCAAAGCTCTGGACACGCCATTCTTCGGACATCAGGACATTGTAGCAGGCGGAATCATGGAGATCAAAATGACTGACCATCCTACACAATGGGGAAGTAACAACTCTTCTCAATAATCATATAAAAACCATTACTTATCATGAAAAGACTCTTATTGATAGCTTGTGTACTTAGTTGTACGCTATTGTCCCAAGCCAAAGACTGGACGCAGTATGTCAATCCGCTGATGGGTTCCCAGTCTACTTTTGAGTTATCAACAGGTAATACTTATCCGGCTATTGCCCGTCCCTGGGGTATGAACTTCTGGACTCCACAGACAGGCAAAATGGGAGACGGATGGCAATATACCTATACCGCCAACAAAATCCGCGGGTTCAAACAGACACACCAGCCCAGTCCGTGGATCAATGATTATGGTCAGTTCTCGATTATGCCGATAGTGGGCCAACCGTTGTTTGACGAAGAGAAACGGGCAAGCTGGTTTGCACATAAAGGAGAAGTGGCAACTCCTTACTACTACAAAGTATACCTGGCAGAACACGATATAGTCACCGAAATGACACCGACGGAACGTGCCGTGCTTTTTCGTTTCACTTTCCCGGAGAATGATCATTCTTATGTGGTCGTAGATGCCTTCGACAAAGGTTCTTACATCAAGATTCTTCCGGAAGAGAATAAGATAATCGGTTATACGACACGCAACAGCGGTGGTGTTCCTGAAAACTTCAAGAACTACTTTATCATCGAGTTCGACAAACCTTTCACCTATAAGGCTACGGTAGAAAACGGAAATCTGCAAGAGAACGTAGCGGAACAGATGACCGACCATGCCGGAGCGATCATCGGATTCAAAACCCGCAAAGGGGAACAGGTGAATGCACGTATCGCCTCTTCTTTTATCAGCTTTGAGCAGGCTGCTGCTAATATGAACGAACTGGGCAAAGATAACATAGAACAACTCGCCCAAAAAGGAAAAGATGCCTGGAATCAAGTACTGGGTAAAATAGAAGTAGAAGGCGGTAATCTGGATCAGTACCGTACATTCTACTCCTGCCTGTATCGTTCGCTGCTATTCCCGCGCAAGTTCTATGAACTGGATGCAAACGGCCAGCCCATCCATTACAGTCCGTATAACGGGCAGGTACTTACGGGATATATGTTTACCGATACCGGTTTCTGGGATACATTCCGCTGCCTCTTTCCGCTGCTGAATCTGATGTACCCGTCGGTCAACAAAGAGATGCAGGAAGGATTAATCAACACGTATAAGGAAAGCGGTTTCTTCCCCGAATGGGCAAGTCCGGGACACAGAGGTTGTATGGTTGGAAATAACTCCGCATCAATCCTTGTGGACGCTTATATGAAGGGAGTAAAAGTCGATGATATCAAAACGCTGTATGAAGGACTGATTCACGGAACGGAGAATGTACATCCGGAGGTTTCTTCCACCGGACGATTGGGATACGAGTACTATAATAAACTGGGATACGTACCCTACGATGTGAAAATCAACGAGAACGCCGCCCGTACTTTGGAATATGCATACGATGACTGGTGTATCTACCGGTTGGCAAAAGAGCTGAAACGTCCCAAGAAAGAAATCAACCTGTTTGCCAAACGTGCCATGAATTACAAGAATCTTTTCGATAAAGAATCCAAGCTGATGCGTGGTCGCAACGAAGACGGTACATTCCAGTCTCCTTTCTCACCGCTGAAATGGGGAGATGCCTTTACGGAAGGAAATAGCTGGCATTATACCTGGTCTGTCTTCCACGATCCGCAAGGTCTTATTGACCTGATGGGCGGGAAAGAGATGTTTGTTACCATGATGGATTCCGTATTTGCCGTACCGCCCATTTTTGATGACAGCTATTACGGACAGGTAATTCACGAAATTCGTGAAATGACTGTGATGAATATGGGCAACTACGCGCATGGAAATCAACCGATCCAGCACATGATTTACCTCTATGACTATGCGGGACAACCGTGGAAGGCTCAATACTGGTTACGTCAGGTAATGGACAGAATGTACACGCCCGGACCGGACGGTTACTGCGGAGACGAAGACAACGGACAAACTTCTGCCTGGTATGTGTTCTCTGCGCTGGGTTTCTACCCTGTTTGCCCTGGAACGGACGAATATGTGATGGGAACTCCTCTGTTCAAAAAGGCTACTCTTCACTTCGAGAACGGCAATAGTCTTGTTATCGACGCGCCCAATAACAGCACGGAAAATTTCTATATTGATTCCATGAACTTCAATGGTGCTGATCATACCAAGAATTATCTGCGTCACGAAGATTTGTTCAAGGGAGGTACTATCAAAGTAGACATGAGTAATCGGCCGAATCTGAACAGAGGAACCAAAGAAGAGGATATGCCTTATTCTTTTTCCAAAGAACAGTAGTTAGTTCATCGATTAAATTCACGTTCCTATATTAGGCCCTTTTTCTTCCGGTTTTCTGACTTTCTCTCTGTTCTGAAAGACTTTATCCGGATAATGGCAAAAAAAACGATAGCCTGAAAGTAAACTTCTTTACTTTCAGGCTATTTTTCAGTTAGTATTCACTACTTTTGCCGGACAAACAACTATAAATCATGGAAGAAGAAATAGACTTTACCAAAGTCCCCTATCAGTACGCAATGTGCCTCAATCGGGAATGTTCAAAAGCAAACACTTGCTTAAGACTACTTACAGCACAAAGCGTACCGGAAAAGATTGAATACTGGGTTATTATCAGTCCCAAACATCTCGCTGCCCAACAAGGGAATTGTCCTTATTATCGTTCTAATGTCAAAGTACGTTATGCTAAGGGATTCATCAGAATGTTAGAAGACTTGCCTTATAAGCAAATGCAAACTGTCATATCACATTTAATGAGCTATTTTGGTCGCAGAACTTACTACCGCATCCGCAAAGGCGAACGCCTCCTTACCCCCTCCGAGCAACAAAGAATATTAAATATCCTCAAGAATTGCGGAGCAACTCATCTACAAAACTTTGATGCATACGTTGAAGATTATGACTGGTGATCGGCAGTAACACGAAGTGATACTACTGTTACGCTCAGAAGACACAACTGTCACCATTTGGTGGCACGGCTGTGCCAAGCCGTTGGCACAACAATGACACCGTAGTGGCACAACTGTGCCAAGCCCTTGGCACAAGGGTTCCCTTACGAGGAGACAGGGAGGGACATAGTAGCTTATACAAGAAAAGAGCCAGGCTTTCAAAATGAAGCCTGGCTCTAAAATTAACTTATCTGCTAATGACTAGACTTTACTGAGCGTTGTAGATATAAACTTCAGTTACATCAATATATGAACCAAAGCCTTCCAATAATTCAACCTTTACATAACGAGCTGTTATAGAAGAGAAGAATTGGAAATAATGATTACCCACACGAGGAACTTCCAACACTCCCTGTGGAGTCCAGTTTTCATTATCCAATGAAGTTGAAATACGTACTTTCTTAGAAGCATACGTATAATAATAATCCATACCCAAAGCATTAAAAGTCTGTGCTGATTTCATATCAATAACAAACCAGAATGGATTATAACTATATACATCTGATCCATAGCTTCCTCCATTACCATCAATCAAATAACTAGCTCTACCGGAGACACCAGAAGGAATCTCCGCACTCCAACCTGCTTTCGACAATTCAGTCCAGTTACTACCTATAACAGACAAATATTTAAAGTTTCTAAGTACTTTATCCACATTAAAGGTTAAGAAGTTCTCCTTACTATTAACCTTCACAACGGGGTCTTCACTTTCTGCTGATGCAGTAACAACAAGAGTGTGAGATTCTTCTCCAGCTGTTGTCAGCAAGAAATCATCAGTAATAGTCCAGGTAACCTCTGCTGATTCTAACTCTCCGGCAGCTATGGTAATTTCAGCAGGAGTTACAGTGATATTCTTCATGAACTGTTCATCCAATCCCGTAGTGGCAAGTTTCACTTTTACGTCTTTTCTTGCCGGCTTATCCAACTTCATCTTGAAAGTATAGGATATAGGATCAGGATTTACAATCGCTCCTTGAGAAAAAGCACGTTCAAATGCAACGTTATTACCGCTCTCACCAACCACAGAGCATGAAGCTGTATATGCCTCCTTCTCTATTACAACTTTAGATTCTATTGGTTCAGTTCCTATCTTATATCCTTCCACACTGGCTTTCACCCCTAATTCATAAGTAGTCGCATCATAATTGGATGCTGCAAAACTAAAATCTTCATCCTTCAAAGTCACAGTGACAGAAGCATCTGTTGAACCGGCAGGAAGAACTACTTTAGTGGCACTGATCTCTACATTTTCTTTTGGGATATTAGTATTTATAATATCAAAAGTCACTGTAGCATCTTCCGGTGATGCAGCAAAATGGAATGTATAAGTTCTAGTGACAGGGCCATCTAATTCCAATGTACCATCAGATTTGTAAACCGCAGTCAACGTCGCTTTAGACGCTCCTTCCGCATCGTCAATCGTTATAGCAGGCTGATTCACCGGATATTTAACCAAATCCACCACCTCATCATCCTGACATCCAGCAAAAGTAACGAATGATCCTATTGCCAGAGATAAAAAGAGTTTATAATGTGCTTTCATATTCTTGTTTTTTATTTGTTCCTATTTTATTTAAAGATCATCCGGATATTTATATGGCGTCGGATCATTCTTCTTGTAGAATATAGTCGGTGCTGCTACATTGGACCCGTACAATACTTCGCCACCACCTTGAAGACGGCTGAAAACACTACCATATTTAGCCGGACTTGGAGCAAATCCCATAAACCATCCATACCCTCCATCTATCATACTTTGAGCTTTAGAGGCAGATAAACTACCGCCACCACCTAAGTTGAATTCCATTGAAATACCGGAGCATTGTTTCTTTGTCATTTGTCCGATAGGATATGCAGCACTACCATAGTTGGCTACCACAATATCTATCCATTCTTTTGCATCTACCCCGTCGACAGTAGCTACACCATACATCTGTCCCCAATCAAATACAGTAACCAGTTTATCCGGCATTGCCTGTTTGGTTTCATAACACAGACGAGCTGCAGCAGCCGTACTTGGATTAGTAAGAGACGGATTGCTCAAATCAGGACTGTTTGAATACTCATCGTCATAATTTACTCCATCCAAGTTATATGCCTTACAATACTGAGCAACTTCGCGGGCAAAGTCTTTAGCACCTTGTTCGGAAAGCTGTGCCAAGCCTGTAATGTCATGGTTACCAAGCAGTCCTAACAATACTTTCACACCACGTCTACGCAGTGGCTGAAGAAGAGTTTCATTATTATCCAACAGATACTGTACATTCGGGTTACATTGTACACGAGGACGTCCTGCTTCAGCATCATAGTTGATATTAGCAGCAAACAGTACAACAACATCCCAAAGAAGTTTTCCATTCTCTAATTGGAAAGAAAGAGTATTCAGCGGATTTACGTCATTTACTTCAAAGAACAAATAACCTTGCATTACACCTTCTCCTTTATATGCATCACCGGCATTTCGCATATCTTTCACCAGATAAATACAATGTTTCGCATCTTCATCTTTAATAGTGATATCACTACTCTGATCACTGATAGCTACCGGAATAGCATATGTTTTATCTTCCTGCAGACCTTCTCCTGCCCGAATAGTCATCTCTACCTCCGCTGATTTAGTATTAGCGTTCACTGTAAGTATTCCTTCGTTAGCAAAGGTAACCAAGTCCTGCGGATACAATGCAAAATCTGTATTATGCGCCTTATTATACGTTTCCAAATAAGCAGCATCAATTTTCACTTTTGCCGATGTAGCTGTATTAGGTGTCTTGCTCAACCCCATTTTTACTGTAGTAGCATAAGTCTCACCGTGCAATTCGACAACCTTAGAAACTAAGTTCGACTTTCCATCACGCAGATATGCATTATTTTCATAAATGCCACTGTAGGCCGACTCATCAATATTCTTTCCGACCTCAAGATCATCAGCACAAGAGGTCAAGAATGCAGTACTGCTCACAATCATGGCAGCGAACAAACCCGAAGTTATATATTTCATATTCATAATGAATTCTTGAATAAAAGATTAAACCAACAATTAATTTATCTTAGGAATCTCTACTTTTACCCAAGTAGGATCGCCCGAACCTGTAATATCATTACCATGTCCAGTCTGGTCGGTAATAACATTTCCAGCACCTTCATTAAACTTCCAGTAAGCAACCAGTCCTTCACTGGCAGGATCTACTTCATAAGGATTAGTGGCAATTTGCTCTGCCGTTCTTTGCACTGACCACACGCGGACTTCTGAAATATCTCCCGGCAACCAACGAGTATCATCCCAAGCGCGACCAATATAACAACCACTGCTCAAAGATACATTACCTGAAGCTGCTTCGTCTTTATAAACAGGCACACCATCTTTATAATAGATTCGTTCTTTTGTTGTATTATCATAAACAATGGCAATGTGTACCCACTCATTAACCGGTAAACCCGGAACAACATTCGGACCTGGGAAATTACCACCGGGAGCTACTACCTGAACTTGATCACGTGGACGGTCAGCATCACCAATACGTACAAGGAATTTACCTTCAATACCGAAAACAGAACTCAGGGCATTATCACGTCCTGCTACCCAGTCTTCACTACGAACCAAAGCTTCAATAGTAACAGTAGAAAGACTATTCACACTGCTCTTCCAGTTAATTGGGAAATAGATTTCTTTGATATTTGCCACTACATTAATAAGGGCAGCACCCTTAAATATGAAATAAGCAGTACGGGCACTTTCGAGTACATCAATATTGGATGCATCTAGAATGGTGACGGGCAATACATATCGTTTTGACTTATCCAATTCGTTGGTATTCTTAAAGTCAATCACAATATTATCACTGGAAATATCCCCTGCCTTAATAGTAGCAGTTTTTGTTGGTATATTATAAAAATATGAATCCAGTGCAGTTGCGTTATCATTGTAAATCAAATTATATGCTGCTGTCATAGCGGGAGCCGCATCAAAGCTTATTTGAATATCTTGTTCTGCCGGCGATGCTATACGATAGCTAAGTTCACGGGTAGCCTCAGTTATACTGGGTTTAATCAGCAAATCATCACAAACAGGAGCCGAGCTAACATAGAGTTTATTGTCATAATGATGCTCTTCATTGATATCTTCATTCTTACAACCACTCACTGTGACTGTTGTAAGAGCCAAAAGCGCAAAACAATATTTATAGAGTTTCATTTCTATTCTTATTTATTAGGATTCATAATACGAATAACTTCACGCACATATCCATAAGTATTGTTATAATAATCATTATGGACATTCATAATAAAGATTCCTTTCCGGGTGTAATTAGGAGATGCTTCAACCATCCACCGGGCTGCTCCCGGAGCTGCTACTAGTTTATTGCCTTTTTCATCCACTGTACTCCAGTAACCCTTCACTTTATCCTTATCGTCAGCCTGCGGCAATTCGACACAAACGATAAAACGATCAGCAGGAACAGGATTCACTCCTCCTTCTGTACCGCCTACTGCATCTATACCCGCCTGAATAGCCAAATATGCTTTTAAAGCAAGATCATCAGCATTGGTAGAAGAAGCAGTTTTCAACATGATGTAGTCAAACTTGCTTAACATATCCATATTCTCCGGCACTAAATATTGTACATTTCCGTAGAATACCAGAGTCTTGTCATCATGATTGCCTTGCCAGTTCATCACCTCGCCAAAAAACTTCTGTTGACGGTCATTATATTCTTTCAGAGCTGCCTCCGGAAGGCTCACCAGCGAACGCCCTGTATAATCAGCAATAACACCATCAAAGTTATATTTGTCACAGAGTGCCAACATCTCATTGGTGCGTTCACCGATATACTGAAGAGCATCCTCTTCTGTCAACTCCGGTTCGGCTTTTACTTTCTCCTTCCAGGCATTTTCAATGCTGGAATAATCAATACTGTAAACCGTACGAGTTCCTTTCTCGCGTATTTTGACCATTTCTGCCTGTACTTCGGGACTTACTTCCGGATTATTCAGACAAATGAAATCAACGCTGTCAGGTACGACGGTCAGACGTTCAGCCTGCTTGCCGGGAGATCCCTTAGGGTTCTCGAAAGAAACAAAAGTGACCTTATGTTCTTCAGACTTATATCTGTTCAAATCCTTCAGATAGTCAGCATACAACTGAGGATTCTGCTCTTCAAATGTAGGAGTATTCAATTGGAGACTTTCCACATCTGTCCAATCACTACATGAAGTTATTGTCAGAGCTGATGCCAGAAACAGCAGAGCAGACAATCTATATTTCAGGTTATTTTTCATATATACTTTCCTTTAAGTTTAATATTATTTTTTAGAAGCCCACCATACATCTGTAGCCATGTTATCTGCACCGTGCAAGTAGTTGGCAATCGCATATTCTACATTTGCTTTATTGCTGACAAACTCATCCAACGGATAAGGCATACGACGCGCCCCTTTCTCTGAATCAACGACACCACCGCTCTTATTTTCTTTCACCGGGATCAGTTTCGGATATCCGGTACGGCGGAAGTCTGCCCAAGCTTCATTACCCAATTGCCAGTTGGCAATCCACTTCTGCACGATAATGCGTTCTTGCTTCTCTTCTTTGTCAGCACTATCATTCCATTTAATAGTGATATTGGACAAAGCATTCTGATAAGTGTTCGTACCTGCCGGGTCTGTATATGCAGTCGGTTTGTTTACATCATCTTTCAGATAGTCTTCCACACCGTCTGCACCCCATTGCTCAAATGACAGACGGATACCTTGATTATAGAATGATTCTGCTGTACCACCCATGCTGAAGTTAAAAACAGCTTGCCCTTCAGCACGTAAGAAAGCTACTTCGGCTGCATTCATCCAATAAAGCGGAGATGTAGGAGCAATGTTCACCCCAGAGTATTTATGTCCGGTTGTCTTCAGTTCGGGAATGACAATACCACGACGCATTCCTACATAGTCCTGTCCCGCCCATTCGGATTTTGTGAAGAACTTTTCACGTCTGTTATCCTTGTAACCATTCATATAGCAGATGATATCGGCAGCAGCATGCGTATCACCACCAGTCAAACAGGGTACACCGCCATGATCGGAAGTCTGTACCTGATTGTAGCGGGTAGCTACATAAATAGGATTTTGTGAAGTCTCAAAGTAGTTCCATGTTGCATTGTCCGCATTCGATTCGATGACACCTCCGTTTGCAGGATTCACAGCTTCTTCAGCCATCTGTTGAGCTTTCACCGGATTAGCATAAGCTATACGGATAGCAAGACGCAACTTCAGTGAGTTGGCAAATCTGATCCACTTCTTTACATCACCTTTATATATATAGTCGGCTGTAGGAACGAGCTGTTCGTTAGAATTCTCATTGAGTGTGGCAATAGCTGCATTCAACTCATCGAAGAATGTATTATATGTTACTTCCTGAGAATCATAAGGAGTAGCAATTTCGCCATTCGCACCTATCTGAGAATAAGGTATCGGACCGAAAGCATCAGTTACACGATGCATAGCTGCCACCTTTATCACTTGTGCAATGGCATAAGGAACCGGATCATTCGTATTTTGTGATACAAGTTTCACTTGGGTCAGATTAGAATATAATGTCGGAATAATCTTATCACTTTTCAGAAACACACGGCTCCAGTCGTCTTTCGGATTGAAGTTTGAAATGGTTTCTGTAAAACCGGCATTAGAATCGGCAAAATATCCGCCTAAAGGTCCGCCCAACAAGCAGTCTGTGAACTGAGCTGTATTTACATCCGGTGATACCACGCAACCGGCCAGGTTATTCATGGCAGATCCCAAAGCATATCCATCCGCTGACAAATCAGGAGCTTCATATGGGTTGGAATTGATATTCTCATAGTTACCGATACACGAGGACAGGGCAACGGTAAGAGATCCAAATACTAATTTATTTATTATATTTTTCATACCTATCTTGATTTATTTAGAATTTAAAGCTCAGATTAAAGCCAATATTACGCAATGAAGGCATCATAAAGTAGTCAATTCCCTGATAGAAGTTATCAGTAGATGCCACGCTTTCAGGATCGAAAGGAGCCTTGTTGTAGATCATCCAAAGATTACGTCCGATCAATGAAACTTTGATATCACACACATTGCCCAGCCATTTTCTCGGAATAGTATAACCGATAGAAGCTTCCTGCAAACGAATATTAGTAGCGGAATAAATGTAATACTGAGGAACAGCCGTACCACCAGCTACTACTGAATACCAGCCTTCCGGATTTACACGGTCGTTTCCATTTACCGATACATAACCTTTGTCACGTGCAGCAGCAGATGCTTCAGAAACTCCGAAGTTATCAAGAACAGCTTGTGTACGTGAGAATACAACTCCACCCAGACGAGCTGATACAAGGAATGCCACATTAATGTTTTTCCAACTGAAATTGTTACGCCATGCCAAGTTTCCTTTCGGCAATACACTACCTAATTTGATGTAATTATTAGCTTCCAGACTCTCTGTTACAACACTGTTGTTCTCATCGATATAAACAGCTCCATTGGCATCTCTCTTCAAATCCATCAAGGAGTAAATGTCACCCATGCTTCCACCTTCTTTCAGGATGAAACGGGTACTACCCAGACCACCCATATTCAGAGAAGAAATAGAGAATTTCTCGCGAGTGATAGGATTGATGGCATTATCAGCTAAGGTAAGAATCTTATTCTTGTTCATTGAATAAGTAACTCCTGTATTCCAAGTAAAATCTTTCCATGTATTATTGTAATTCAACGCTAACTCAAGACCTTGATTGCGAACTGCACCTGTCTGAATGTAGATACGAGCATATTCACCTACCGGCAACTCAGGATTGAATGTCTGATTCATTGTCTTGGCGTTATAATAAGTCACATCCAGTTCGAAGTTCTTAAGAAAACGCATATTCATACCTACTTCAAAAGAATTGGTACGTTCCGGTTTCAAGTCATATACCGGGAAGTCAGTCAGGTTACTCCACTGACCGATACTGGTATTCCATGCGAACAAAGGATTAGCTATATATCTTTCGAATGCTGTACCTACAGAAGCAAAAGAACCGCGTATCTTCCAGTAAGACAGATAGTCCTTATTCAATTTAGGCATCAATTCAGATAACACTACAGACATACCTACCGAAGGGTAGAAGAATGATTTATTGACAGAGTTACGGCCTGCCAACTGTGAAGGCCAGTCATTACGACCTGTCAATGTCAGATAATAAGTACTTTGGTAGCCAACTTCGGCAGATGCATAGATAGACTGAGTCTGTTCACGCCATCCTGACTGCATTTTGCTTGTCTTGGTCGTACTCAGGTTTTGAATATAGAAACCGTTTGTCAATCCGGCTTTTTCACCAGCAAACGTTTTTGAATCATCAGCAATAGGTCCGCGTACAGCCATTTCATCATATCGCATATCAGTAAACGATCCACCCATATTAGCTTGTAAAGACCATTTTTCACCGAATGTTTTGTTCACACTTACCAGGAAGTCTGCATACAACTGCTTTTCGTAGCTTCTGGAAATGCCATAAAGACCACGATCTGACAACTCTGTCAGCTGAGTATTTGTACTGGCATAAGCCTTTTCCGTATAATCATTGTTAGAATTATCCAGGCGGACACGTCCGGAAACATTTAACCAGTCAAGAATCTGATAATTCAGACTTGCACCTAACATATAGCGATCTTTCTTATTTTCACGCAAGTTACGGTAGTTCACCCAATAAGGATTCTGCATAGTCATATTACCATCACCTGTCGGCCAGTACTGAGTATAGATCTTACGTGCAACGTCATAGCGTTCGTACATTTTAATATCTTCCCAGTCATTACCACGAGGGAACAGATAAGCTCCTACCAACGGATTGTTGTAAGTACCCTGATTCACCATATTGCGGTCTTTCTGCAAAATGTAGCTGGCATTTACATCCAATGTCATCTTATCATCAAGAAATGAAGTAGTATTGCGTACGTTGAAATTATAACGGTCATATTTGTTGTTAGGAACGATACCTTTTGAATTAACCGCTGCAGCGGAAGCATAAGTCTGGTTCTTTTCCGAACCGGTAGAGAATGATACGCTTTCTGTACCTATAACACCAGTCTGAAAATAATCATCACGAGGATTATATCCAAAATATCTGGCTTCTGTCAGTTTAGGGCCCCAGCTACGACTGGAGTTATCATCTTTCACGCCACCAATACCTGTACCATAACGTGTCTGGAAACGAGGCATTACCAAAGGAGCATTAAACTCAACATTACTATTCACTGTGATATTCACACGACCTTCTTTTCCTTTTTTAGTAGTAATGATAATCGCACCATTGGCAGCATCAGAACCGTAAAGTGCAGCTGCTGCTGCACCAGTCAACACAGACATTGATTCAATATCTTCCGGGTTAATGTCGGCAATCGGCTCAGTATTTCCTTTAGAAGAAAACTCTGTCCCATTCACTTTATTTGCATTGGAGTACATCGGAACCCCATCTACTACATACAATGCATTGGAAGACTGCATGATAGATTTTGTACCACGCATCACTACTTTAGATACACCGCCCACTCCGGATGAAGAAGCATTGATATTAACACCTGCCACTTTACCACTCAATGAGTTAATAAAGTTAGGATCTTTATTGGTAGTCACTGCATCAGCATTTACCTGCTGTACATTGTAAGACAGCGCTTTTTCTGAGCGTTTGATTCCCAATGCCGTAACTACGACTTCATCCAAGACTTGAGCATCTTCCTTTAAAGTGATATTAATAGCAGTCTTTCCTGCTACAGCCCTCTCCAAAGTTTGATATCCAACATACGAAAATTGCAAAACTGCATTTGAACCTGTAACGACTAATGTATAATTACCATCAAAATCAGTAATAGTACCATTAGTTGTTCCTTTTTCCAATACAGAAACGCCAATCAAAGGTTCGTTATTAGCATCTACCACCTTACCTGTTACTTTCTGTTGTTGTTGAGTCGACTTTGTCGAAGAAGATGCATTTGCTTTCGACAAATAAACAACATTGTCATCAATTTTATAAACGACATTTTTCCCTTTCAAAGCCTTATCCAGTACTTCTACCAAAGAAACATCTTTAACATTCAATGACTCAATTCGCATTGAAGCCAAATTGTCATCATAAAAAAATTGATACTTGGATTGAGACTGGATTTGCTTAATCACAGTTCCTAAAGAAGAATTGGAGATCCTAATTGTTAACTGTGCTATTGCAGATTGTGCCGGAAGGGCGAATAGCATCAAGATCAACAATGCCCGAAAAATCTTCGAGCCTCTACACGAGTCATTGATTCTCATACACTTGAATTTAAGATTAAACATTAGTTTTTATATAAATATTAGAATCGATATTCCATTTATTATTTTCGATTCACATTTATATAACAACCCATACCTTGAAAAACACTTAGAGGTTTTTGAAAAAAAATAAATATAATCTCATATTTATTTTTTCACAACGAGTATCTCCCCATTCATCTAGACTGGGAATCAATTATTTACGAAGAAAAAAAAAGAAATCTTTTATAAAATTTGTTCTTTGGGATAATTCACCAGATACAATGTCTTCGTGGCGCGAGTAAATGCCGTATACAACCAGCGAAAATAATCCGGAGTCAAATATTCATCCGTCATATATCCCTGATCAAGAAAAACATTCTGCCATTGCCCACCTTGTGCTTTATGACAAGTTATCGCATAAGCATATTTCACCTGCAACGCATTGTAGTGTGGATCTGCTTTCATCTTTTTCATCCGGTCCCGCTTGTTAGATATATCTGCGTAATCTTCAAGTATGGTATAAAATAATCTGTCATTATCTACTTTTGGCAATGCGGGAGAATCAGAGTGAAGAGTATCCAGCAGCAAATTGGCATCCAGTTCAAAATCATTCTGGTCAGGAAACCTGAGAGTCACTTCCGCAAAGCGAAAACCATACATCTCACGCGTCTTACGGACACGACGCACGACTGCTATTTCTCCATTGGCAATGAAGTCCATTTCCTTATATTGCTCTGTCCAATAATAATTATTTTTGGCTATCATCAACATATCTCCCGTATTCAGTTCATCTTCCCGCCAAAGGATCTGTGCACGTATTCCGTTATTATATAGGTTCGCGCGTTTATTAGAACGACAGATCACAATCGTCTCATCCATGCCGTCATGATCATAACAACTAGTGATGGCATCAATCAATTCCGTACCCGGCACCATCTTTATATCTGGAAAACCTGTTATCTTTATTTTAGGTAAAGAGTAGCAATTATCTTCCGCTATCAGCTGACGCAATTGAGTCGCATTCCACAAAATGCCCGATTCCTGTATCTGACGAACCACTTGCGTCAAGTCAACTTCCCGCACTTCCAATCCATATCCCTTTAATGCATCTGCAAAAAGTGCCGGACTCAACTCCTCACCTACCGGAGGAAGCTGCGCAGTATCTCCCATCAACAAAAGACGGCACCCCTGACCGGAATAAACAAACTGTATCAGGTCGTCCAATAATCTTCCCGTCCCAAACATACTGCCCGACAATCCTTCATTGGAAATCATTGAAGCTTCGTCGACTATAAACAAAGTATTCGTAGCAAGATTGTCATTTATTGAAAAATTACTGGTTTCATTAGAAAACGACTGCTGCCGGTATATTTTCTTATGAATTGTAAAAGCCGGGTGACCGGCATAGGATGAAAAAACTTTTGCAGCACGACCAGTAGGAGCCAGTAACACAGCCTTTTGCTGTAACTGATCCATCGTCTTTACCAATGCCCCTACCAAAGATGTTTTACCAGTACCGGCATAGCCTCTGAGGATAAATACTTCATCCGCCAGTGTGGAAAGCAGAAACTCTGAAAGAGATTTTACAGCTATTTCCTGCTCAAAAGTTGGTTGATAAGGAAAATTTTCCTTAATTTGCCTTTCTAAATAGTTATTTATCATTTTTGTACGAGAAAAAAGTTCGAGGAACTATCGTATTTAAATTTATTTATTCTATTTTTGCGATGCGAATATAACAACTAAAAACATAATTTATCATGAAAACAGTATTTAATATTGTATTAGTACTCTGTGCTGCTGCATTAATCTACATTTGCTATAGCAGTATTATGGGTCCTATCAATTTTGAAAAAGCGAAAAAGGAAAGAGAGCAGGCTGTCATTGCCCGTTTGATCGACATCCGTAAAGCACAACAGGAATACCGTTCGCTTCATCACGGAATGTACACAGAACATTTTGACACACTGATTGATTTCGTTAAAAATCAAAAATTACCTTTCGTTATGAAAGTAGGTCAGCTGACAGACGACCAATTGGAAAGCGGCTTGACTGAGAAGAAAGCAATGGCAATCATCAACAAAGCTAAAAAAACAGGCAAGTATGATGAAGTTAAGAAAAACGGACTTGAAAACTTTAAGCGTGACACCATGTGGGTAGCTGTAATGGACACCATCTATCCAAAAGGTTTCAATGCAGATTCAATGAAGTACATTCCTTATGGCAACGGTGCTATCTTTGAAATGAATGTTAAAAACGACACAGCTAAATCAGGTGCTCCTGTATACTTGTTTGAAGTGAAAGCTCCATATGAAACTTACTTGGGCGGACTTGACAGACAAGAAATTATCAATTTGAAAGACCTTAATGAAAAACTGGGCAGATACTCAGGTTTGATGGTAGGTTCTATTGACAATCCTAACAATGGTGCTGGTAACTGGGAATAATGATTGATTTTACAAAATCAAAACAATATACTTTATCCATCCGTCTTAGTACGGATGGATTTTCTTTTTCTATCTACAATCCGATTAACGACAATTCGCAGTCGCTGTTCGAAAAAGAGGTAGACACCTCTCTGTCTCTGACAGCTAATCTTAAAAACGTTTTCCACGAATCGGACTTTTTAAGCTACTCCTACAAACGGGTGAACATCATGATAGCCAGCAAACGCTTTACCATGATACCATTGGAACTGTTTGAAGAAGAGCAGGCAGAGCTTTTATTCTATCACAATCATCAGAAACGGGAGAATGAAATAGTGATGTACAATATTCTAAAAAAGAATAATGTAGTCGTAATCTTCGGCATAGACAAAAGCACCTATACATTCTTAAATGAACAATATCCCGAAGCCCGCTTCTACTCTCAGTCTACCCCGCTCATCGAGTATTTTTCTATCAAAAGCAGACTGGGGAATAGTAAGAAAATGTATGCTTCAGTACGCAAAGATGCCATTGACATTTACTGTTTCGAACGGGGGCAGCTACTTTTGGCCAACTCTTTCGAGTGCATGCAAACCGAAGATCGTATCTACTATCTATTATATGTCTGGAAGCAACTGGAATTTAATCAGGAACGGGATGAACTACATCTGACAGGCACTCTGTCGGACAAAGAGACATTGATGAACGAACTGAAAAAATTCATTCTGCAGGTATTCATTATGAATCCTGCCAACAATATTGACATGCAAGCCTTATTAACATGCGAGTAATCAGCGGTATTTATAAACGAAGAAGATTTGATGTACCACGTACATTCAAAGCACGCCCTACAACAGATTTCGCCAAGGAGAATCTGTTCAATGTACTTAATAATTATATTGATTTCGAAGAAGGAGTAACTGCACTTGACTTGTTTGCAGGCACGGGCAGTATCAGTATCGAACTGGTATCCCGAGGCTGCGACCGTGTGATCAGTGTGGAAAAAGATCCGGCTCATCACTCGTTTATCTGCAAAATAATGAAAGAAGTACAAACTGACAAATGTCTGCCTATCCGTGGCGATGTATTTAAGTTTATCAACAGCGGACGAGAGCAGTTTGATTTTATCTTTGCCGACCCTCCTTACGCTTTAAAGGAGCTGGAATCGATACCGGAACTAATATTCAAAAATAATCTGCTCAAAGAAGGAGGTTTGTTTGTATTGGAGCATGGTAAGCAAAATAACTTTGAAGATCATCCGCATTTCATAGAAAGAAGAGTCTATGGAAGTGTGAATTTCTCGCTTTTCAGATAAGATAAAAGTATATCAGATAAAGGAAGCATCCTTTTTAAAGCAGCGGAGCCAACAAACGAACGACAGACTCTGCTGCCCTCCTCCTCCACGAACGTTTCACCCAGTTTTTCAGAAAGATCTGTGTACTTTCCCGCTGATCCTGAAGGAATATCTCCTTCATTTCAAGAGCCGTTTCCACATCATACATAAAGGCATTTACTTCAAAATTATGCTCAAAACTACGGAAGTCAACATTGGTAGACCCTACTGTAGAGAGCATATCATCAGAAACCATCAGTTTGGAGTGCAGAAACCCTTTCTTATAAAAATAGACTTTGACACCTGCCTGCATCACATCTGCCAGGTAAGAATGCGATCCCAAATGAGTGATTCGGTTGTCGGCACGTTCCGGCAACATCAAACGCACATCTACTCCTGCCAGTGCAGCTGTCTGCATAGCGGCAAGTACTTGCTCTGTCGGCAGGAAATAAGGGGTTTGCATATAGAAATACTTCTTCGCTCCATTGATCGCCATAGTCAGTCCCTGCATGATTTCTTTCCAGGGGCCAATGGGTTCACTGGTAACCACCTGCACTAATGAACTTCCACAAGATTCTATCTTTGGGAAATAACGTGAAGCTGTAATCAATGTACGGTCAACGAAATACCAGTCGAGCAAAAAGGCCGTTTGCAGACCATGCACAGCCTTTCCTTCTATCAGAATATGGGTGTCACGCCAAATTCCCCATGAGAAACCACGCATATAACGTTCTGCCAGGTTCATACCTCCCACAAAGCCGATACGTCCGTCTATCACGACTATTTTTCTGTGGTTACGATAATTGACCCTGCTTGTAAACAAAGGGAAGCGTACTTTCAAGAAACTCCTGACTTCAATACCTGCATTACGCATTTCCTCGAAAAAGCGGTTAGGTACATGCCAGCACCCCACATCATCATAAATTACTCTTACTTCAACCCCCTGAGATGCTTTTTCGATTAGTACATCCCTTACCAAACGTCCTATAGCATCATCTTCAAAGATATAGTATTCTATATGAATGTGTTGTTTCGCCTTTTGGAGCTCACGAAGCAATGATTGCAATTTGGTATAGCCTTCCGTATAGACAGCAATACGGTTTCCCTCAAATGGAAAAGCTTGATTGGTATGCTGGAAAAGTTGGATAAGGCGGGCATATTCTTCAGGTACATCCGAACAGTCTTGCGCCATGTATTCCGCCATAGGTTTCTTCAAAAGGCGGTCATAACTTTTTTGACCGATGATACGTTCCCGACGCTGACTCCGACCAAAGAAGAAATAAAAAACAAGACCGACAATTGGGAGGAAAAGTAATATGAGTATCCATGCCATAGTCTTCACCGGATTCCGGTTATCAAGAATGATAACGACAATCGTACTGATAATGGCTCCAAAATAAACGATATCAAAAGCAACCGTAGCTATCTGGCTAACTAGTATGTTCCAGTCAATCATAGGATACTCCTTTTTTATATGGATACTGAACAACAAATATAAAGCAAATTATCGGATAAACAAAAAAGTCCCGATAGCAAGTCATGTTAGTCATGTTCATTGCCATCGGGACTTTCCCGTTTTTATTCAGAGCTAGTCACAATTTAGAAACGCATAGGTCTGCCACCGCCGCCAAAGCCATGTCCTCCTCTAGGTCCACCACCCGGTCCACGTCGATTTGGTGACTTTCCACCCAACGTATTAAAGCGATATACAAAATGTACCATGAAATAACTTCCTAAAGTATTATATTCAGTATCACTCATCATTGTTTCGCTAATCGAACGCGACAAACTACTTTGTTGTTTTAAGATATCATATATTTTAAAACGAATTGTACCCGAATTATTCTTTAAGAAATTCTTCGAAATTTGTGCATTCCACATTACTTCGTTATTATTTAGCCCACCTGTATATCCATCTTTAAATCGACAATTAACATCTGTGGAAATCGAGACTTGCCAAGGAAGGTTTACATTGGTATTACCTCCAATATAGTAGTCGAATGTTTCTCGATTACTATTTTCTTGTTTACTGTTTCTGACCAAATTATAATTAACTGAACCACTTAAGGATATATCAAAAACTTCACTACGATAACTACTGGTAAACCGTTCTCCTAATCCTAAATTATGCGTTGTACTTAGTTCCTGATCTGCATTTTTAGAACTTCCGACACTCGTATAACTTACAGCATCACTAAATCGTGCATTTGTATTAGATGAAATTGTAAATTTCTTGTTCTTCAACGGTGTATTGAATGAGAAAAATCCTCTTGCTTGCCAGTTACCATTTACATTTTCTTTCTTATAAACCCGAGCACCCGTCTGAGGATCATATGTCATTCTATTTGCTACAGAATTCAATGTACTTGTATAATACAAATTAGCAGAATAGCTACGCATAGATTCCGGTACAAACTTTCTATAATCGAGAGTAAAATTATTATTAAATGATGGTTTCAAATTCGGATTACCATATCTTAGGTTCATCGGGTCGGTTATATCAATCACCTCCTGCAGGTCCTCAATGTTAGGTGTACTGCTTCTTCCACGATAACGGAACATTAATACATGTTGTTTATTAAACATATAACGGAACATTACTGAAGGAGCCCAATTCAAAACATTCTGTTCTGGAAGATTCTTCTTATAATTCGGACCAATTGTCGTTTTACTTAAGGATGACTGAGGAGTCACCCCCACTCCTACACTATACATCATCTTAGGGTGAATACCACGTACAGAAACATCAGCAGTATGAGTATCATAGAAATTCTCCACACGTGTACTTAGTTCATTATCATACCCACGCTCTATATATTCAGGATACGGATAGTAGTTAATACTATCATACACTAATGATTGTGATAACTGTTTGCGATGAGCAAATTCATAACGCAACTGCAAAAAGTGATTTTTAAATACAGGTTCTGTATAAGAAGCTGATACACTCCAGTTACGACTATCACTATTTCTGTCTGTATAGCGCGAAATATCAGAAATACTATCCTTTTCGAAGAATTCAGTCTTTGAATCAGAATAAGAATCGGACTCGCTGTCACTATATCCGAAACGTGCACCCAAAGACAAGTTTCGTCCTTTATTGTTCAATCTTCGAAAAGCCATCAAGCTACCATTAAAAGATGCATTATGACTTTTAGAAGAAGAAGCTGCCTCTTTTTCATTAACAGGACTATGCGAGTTATTTTCTGTCTTTGACCAAGAACGACTGCTAGATTCTGTTTGTGAATAACTACCGTTAGGACGGAAAATAATCGTAGTCAATGTGTCAGGTCTCCACTCCAAACGGAAATCAACGCGAAAATCATGACGATTACGATTTGAAAAGTTCTCACTTTGAGCAAAAGAAGATGTTTCCCCCAAAAATGTTTCTGAAGAGGTTTTGCGACGAGCGTCATTATCAGAATGTCCATATTGTACATTCCCCCCGATCTGCAACTTTTTAGTATCCTTAGCGAAGTTGACTCCCAACGATTGTGCAGTTGTAATACCTGAACCAGCATTACCTCCACCTAGTCCTTGTCCGGCATCACCAAATTCAGAAAATCCCTTATTATTAGTATTATTTGCAGAACCTATAATTGAAAGACTGGCATCATCTTTAAAGCGGCTGATCATTACTCCCCCTTCATACCGATCCTGGCTACCATACCCTGCAATAAGATTTCCAATCCATCCTTTTTTCATACCTTTCTTAACGGTCAAATCCAAGACGGGCTCTTCATCTCCATCATCAATTCCTGTGATACGTGCCATATCACTTTTTTTATCATAAGCCTTTACTTTCTCAATCATATTAGCAGGTAAGTTCTTCATAGAGACTTTCGGGTCATCAGAAAAAAATTCCTTTCCATCAACCATTATCTTTTTTATTTCCTTACCATTTATAGTAATTTTACCTTCATCACTCACTTCAGCTCCTGGAATTTTTTTCACAAGATCTTCTAACATTGAACCTTCCGGTACAGGGTAAGCCGCTGCAGAATACTCTGTAGTATCAGCTTTTACAGTAACAGGAGGAGCTTCCGCCGTAATCACAGCCTCGCTCAGCATCACTGCATCAGGGTCCAGAGAGATTGTCCCCATTTTCTTTTCAGTCACATTATTGGATAATTGTACAGGAACGAATTTCGTACGGAAACCGATGTAAGAAACCTTCAACAAATATTTCCCCGCTTTCACTTTAGGGAGCGTAAACCACCCCTTATTACTACTTGCTATACCGGCTGCATAAGCGCTATCCGGCAACGATAACAATTGAATAGTTGCCTGTGCAGCTGGCTCTTTAGAGTCAGATTCGACAACACGCCCCGAAACGGTAATCACCTTATTCTGTGCAAAAATAGAGAAGGTGCATAACAGTGTAAGCACCCACCAAACTGATAATCTTTTCATTTACCTTAATTACGATTAGTAGAGTAATAACAATGTTTTTTTGACAAATAGAATCGTAAAAGGTTTAATTTAATAGAAAATTATCTTTTGAAGAATCGATCAACAAGCGCTTTTTTAAGACCAAACTCCAAACAAAGCACATTAAAGATTAAAAAGGTGAGAAAAGAAGAAGTGTCTACATTGATCACATCTCCTTGCAGAACACGCCACAACATACCACCGAAAACAAACAGAAAAGTCAGAAAGACTGCATTCCTGACTGCCGCATTACGAATCTGTTCCGTCTCGCGGCTTTCATTCTTGCTTAAGGCAAAGATGATCAGCAAGCATCCTGCCATCATCAACAGCTTCGTACATTCCTTATAAAATAGCAGGTTATGGTCGGTTATCAACCCTTGCATTAGCAAAATCGGAAGAAGAAACAAAGCTACTAACAACACCACATATCCCAAAGGACGGCAAAATACAGGAAACAATGCTTTCATAATTGAACGTTTTAACGAGACAAAAGTAAGTAAAAAAAGATATTTTATATACATTTGCACCAAGAAAAAGCAAAAGAATCATGAGTAAACAAGAAGTCATTCTCTGCGAAAGCTTGGAAACAAGCCTCGGTCGTGCCATTGAAAGGTGTCCGCATGACAAGTTATTCATCCTCACAGACGAACATACCCAGCGTCTTTGTCTGCCCTCATTGAAAGAGGTATCGTTTCTGAAAGACGCAGTCGAAATCTGTATCGGAGCCGAAGATGTGCATAAGACACTGGAGACTCTGGCCTCCGTATGGATGGCACTGAGTCAGCAAGGGGCTACACGTCACTCATTGCTCATCAACCTTGGTGGGGGCATGGTAACAGATTTGGGAGGCTTTGCCGCCGCTACCTTCAAACGGGGGATTTCTTATATCAATATACCCACTACACTGTTGGCTATGGTCGACGCATCCGTCGGCGGTAAGACAGGTATCAACTTCAACGGACTGAAAAACGAGATAGGCTCGTTTGCTCCGGCAGACAGTGTGCTGATTGAAACTGAATTCCTGCGCAGCCTCGATGCACAGAATTTCTTCTCCGGTTATGCTGAAATGTTAAAGCACGGATTAATCAGCAATACCGCACACTGGGTCGAATTACTGGATTTCAATACCAATAACATTGATTATGCATATCTCAAAAATATGGTGGGACGATCGGTACAGGTGAAGGAAGACATTGTGGAGCAAGACCCCTTCGAGCGTGGCATCCGTAAAGCACTGAATCTGGGACATACAGCAGGACATGCCTTCGAAAGTCTGGCATTGGCTGAGAATCGCCCCGTGCTGCATGGCTATGCCGTAGCATGGGGAATCGTATGCGAGCTTTACCTGTCACACCTCAAAGTCGGCTTTCCGAAAGACAAGATGCGACAGACCATCCAATTCATCAAAGAGAATTATGGTTCATTCGCATTCGACTGTAAGCAGTACGAACAACTCTACGCATTTATGCAACATGATAAGAAAAATACCTCGGGAACGGTCAATTTCACTTTACTGAAAGAGATCGGAGATATTTGCATCAACCAGACAGCTGATAAAGACACAATTTTTGAAATGCTTGACTTCTATCGCGAATGTATGGGAGTCTGATCTTGAAACTTATTATAATAATGAAGGAGAATGGGATTCCCTAAAAGGTTTCCCATTTCTTCTTTCCCTTTCCCATTCTCCTCTCCCCACATATGCCTTTATTCCCCACAGGCATCTTCAATATTATCCTAAGTTACTCATCCGGTATTGGGACAATGACATTCCGGTATGTTTCCTGAAGAAACGTCCCAAAGACGACTGATTGGCAAAATTTGTTTTCACGGCAATTTCCTGAATATTCATATTCGTATTCTTCAGCAAAGCCTTTATTTCGAGTACGATGTATTCTACAATCCAGTCTTTGGCAGATTTGCCGCTCACTTCCTTGATCACCATCGTCAGGTATTTGGATGTGATACACAACTTATCAGCATAGAAAGCAACATCCTTATTCTCCTTGAAGTGCTTCATTATCAACCCAAAGAATTTATTAGCCAGTTCCTCTTTACGAGTATCTTTTCGGGTAGTCATCAGAGATGCCTCCTTTTCATAAGCATTAAACAATTCCAAATATAAGTATCTTAATAAATGAATAATCAGCTCACGCCTGTATATATCATTAGACGTCACTTTATCCTTTACCATTCCAAAGAAATTCATCAACCGCCGGGTATCATTTTCGGTCTGAGGATACCAATAATGGGTCCTCATATAGAAAAAGAAATGCGGTGAAAAGCGAGGCACACCGCTCAGCGCATCGCTGAACATTGTAGGCGACACCACCAACGTAGTAGTCAGAAAATCATCACTGGCCTCGGTGAACGAAACGAATTGTCCCGGCAACAGAATAATCAATTCCTGCGGCTGTATCCAATGCGAATCATCATATACATTAAGCTTGGCCTTTCCGCTGAAGCAATACACGACCAAAGCAGACTGAATATTAGAAGGATAAACGCTTAGGGGAAGATACTTCAAATTCTGAAAATACTTAAAATCATCACCTAAGACATAAGCTTCTAACGTTTCTCTATTTTTATTATACACATTTACCCCCTCATTAAATAAAACTAAATACAAAAATATACTATCCTAAACTACTCTCATGTCTCGTATGCCGATATGGTTTCATTTTAAAGAAGTTACGCACTATCTATTCACTTAATTTCATAAACAAAACCCTGTTATGTTAGTTTGCAACCACCTATATTATTTAGAATTATTATGGACTAAAGGACTTTTTATTCCGCAAACGGAAACTTATCCTAAAATCAGCTAATGGAAAAAAACAGGCTATTTATTTGCTATTTAAAAATAAAGCACTACTTTTGCAACCGCAATTCGGGATGTAGCTCAGCCCGGTAGAGTACGCGTCTGGGGGGCGTGTGGTCGCAAGTTCGAATCTTGTCATCCCGACTACTGGAAATCAGCCATTTACAACTAAGTAAGTGGCTGATTTATTTTTTAGTGGAACACATTTGGAACACAAACTACAAATAAAAGTAGCATGATTAGACATTAATTCAGTTTTATAAGTCTTTCAATTGTCTATCAAAAACAGAACTATCAAAATCAAAAGAATAGAAATCACCTTTCTTAGACTTAATATCCTTGATTATATGTTCTACACTTTTTGTTATATCTTTAACAGGAACATAATGCAACCATTTAATTAATTCTTCTATTCCAGGTTCTGTCAAAGAAACTTTCTTTTTCATATTATGTGAAATAAATGCAAACAAATCCTTATAATAAAATACAGTTACTTCGGTAGAACTTTTCCTAACAAAGAATGTGATACTGCCATCTACTATTGCTACAGCTTCACAGTTCTTCTGTTTAAAATCATTTATCTGAAACATCTCTAACCAATCTTTAGAAGAATGATTGACATTCCAAAACAAAGTAGGAATAATTACATGCTCTGATTCATTTAACTGGACTATGGTGACCATAGGATCAGAGGTTATGATATCTTTCTTTGTGAGTTTGGATAGAATTGCGCCATTGTCTGCACAATATTGAGACTTAAGTTCCAGAATAGTCTCTTGAGGAAGTTTATTAGCTCCCTTAGTTAGTGGTTCTATATGAGAAACATACACGGGATAATTATCCTTATTCCAAGATTGGAATACAGGAAGACTCTTTTGAGCCTTAGCAGTAAATGCTATCGCACTACATATAATACTTAAAAATATGCTCTTGAAATACATAATTATAACTTATTTGTTGTGGAATCAATTTTATGAATACCCTTCCGAATCACTCTTTGAAAGTCCTTTTTTAAGCAACGAATCAATTGAATACGCAAACGGAAACGCCTACGATAGTTTATTTCATAGAGCCATACATGCCCTTTCTCGAAACACTCCGGAACATTCCTTTCCAAATACTCAAATTCATCGTTACTTAAATATTGTCCATAACGTAAGTAAACGACCATATAAACATCAACATACCCATAAACAGGCATTTCTTCATGTAGCCATTTAACAAACTTCTCATAAAAATCCCTATCGGTTTCATTCTCTTGCACAAATTCATAAACCAATGGAATTGAATATCGTGCAAGATAGTTTATCTCATCAGGGTTGAAAATTGTTCCGCCTTTCATTCGTGGTGCAGACGGAACTTTCAAACTTTCCAAAAACTTTCTAAACGGTGTATCAATCTTGGTAACAATCATATGATTATTAATTTGGTTTACTTAAGAACAGCCAATAAAAAAGAGCAACGATTGCTACAACAACAGAATTTCCCCATTCTAATTTCTTCAAAAACACATTCCATTCTGATTTGAAAAACTTATCAGCTTGCGAAACTGCAAACTTATGGGCTAATTTTACAACAATTGGAAATACAATCAAAGGCAATAGAAACAAAAGTCCATATTTTACATCTGTCGCCCATGCACTAACATCGGCAATGATATAAACAATATAATTCAATACTAATAAGAAGTTACATATAAATTTCATAATATCAATATTAATCGGTTAATATTCAACATATTTATTTAGTTTGTTTTGGCATAATCTCGCCTGCATCAGCAACTACCCATCGCTTATTTGTAGAATCCCATTCCATAGACCTATATCCTGTTTCTTTTGTTTCTACATTTACGTATTTTACACTCAATGCATTATCCCGAAGTACAATATCTTCTATCAGACCTTTCTCGTTAGGATTAGGGTAATGTTGTATGGAATACAGTTTCCCTATAAACTTTTCTTTCAAGTATTCTATATGATTCTCTAAAATATAAGTTGTATAAGCAAACGCAGAGCCATCCTTCATTGATATTCCTGATATAAACTTGTCTTCATTCAGCCGTGTGAGAAAAAGTTCTCCGCTTTTACTTTCCATCAAAAAGATGGGAGATTCGCAATCATTACTTCCACCAAATTCTATGTCATTTTTAATCAAAATATCATTTTGTACAGATGGGGTTAAAAATGTTTTCCCTGAAACAAGTGATTCATAATAATAGGTTTCTCTTTTACCCAAACCATGTGTACTTTCACTTTTTGTAATAAGCTTTATTTGTGGGTCTTCTTCAAGAAGTTTCAAGGCTTCATCAAGAGTTAATATTTTCTTAATAAGATAAGAATCTCCTACCAAAGAAACATGTTCGTTTACTACAACATTATCAGGAGCGTATGCATTATATAAAACCATTGTATAAGGTTTCCGGTTTTTATCGTCCTTCTCATAACAGGACCAATTAGCATTATCCCCTCTCATATCATCAATAACCTTTACATTAGAAGATTGAGGTTCGACAGATTTAATGATTGGATGATACAAGTAAGTTGCTATTTGATTAATAGAAAAGTCCAGTTCTTTTTTCTTGTACTGAATGCAACCCTTTATCGGAGTAGGAAGATCGACAAGCTGACGTTTCAAAGCGTAACGGTTTCCATAAGGAGCAAAAGCCTCGTCCGAGATACAGAAAATTCGTTGATTGATAAATTTGTGGTAAGATTTATAGTCTAAAGAATCATTAAACCTCCCTCGATGTGATTCTCGTATATAAAGGTCTTGAGATACATCATAAACATCTTTTTTTTCTGGTTTTGGAGTTGAATTTTCTATTTTTAGTTGTGCAAAACAATAATTACAAGACAACGCAAATAACATACCTAAAATAATAGTTTTCATGTTTTTTTATCTTTAAATTGAACAAACACTTTTATTAGAATTACTTATACGTTTTACAAATACCTATCCGTTAGATAATTGCAATAAGATTCATTGCCATTATAAAATTCTTTTAACAGTTTCGCTATCACTTCTTGATAGGTTATATGACTAAACTTTATATTGTCCTTTTTAGCAATTTCTGCAAACTGCTCTATCTCTTTTCTATGCTTACTTCCCTCTTTCCCTATTACATCGTACCAAAGATATAAGAGATGAAAATTGCGTTTGAGTATCAAATTCCTTTTACCTTCTACAAAATGATGCTTTTGAACAAGATTTGCATTATATTCGTCACTGTTCTTTTTCAGTCCCAATATGTGTTTTATTAATTGTGCCGCATCTAAATACTGAAACTTAGTATCATCAGGAGAAATTTCTTTTGCTAATTCATACAGATTAGGCAATCCGTTCCAAAAAGAGAGATTTTCAACATACTTTTGTTTTAATCCTTTATGTTTTCTACTACTATATGGCTCTGTAAATTTAGACTCAATACCAATAGTAGACAGTGGAGTATAAATCACAACATCAATATTAGGTGAATGTGGAAATTGAGATTTATCTTCACTTATTTCAAACTGCTCTTCAAATTTAATTTCGTAATTGAGTGGAGAGGGAATTATGGGAATTTTTTCAGGAGAAACAGAACCGACATTCTTAATCAGATAGCCTACCTTAGTAGTTCTTGAAGTTAATTTGCATACATTTAGAATCGGGCAAACATCTTTTCCCTGCCAATATTGGAACAGATTAACCACAATCGCAGAAGATGAATGAAGTGCTTTCATTTTTGCCAATCGTGTTTTAGAGTCTTTTGTTTCGTTCCCGTCACCCGAATTATAAGAATCTAAATTCTCCTTAGACAACGGCTCAAACAAATTATCTGCTAAACTATACAAATAGTTTTTCTCTCCTTTGTTGGGAATTGTACCTCCTAGTAAATTGAAGTTTTTTCTTTTTGCCCAACTCTGTTGTTTCGATTTAATAAAATCTAATCCATTCATAGTAATTAGTAAAGTTGCGCCATTCGACTCCTTTAATGACAGGATTAGACAAAAAGAAAGTGTGGAGCCATTCGTTTATTGTGTAGGAGGTTCTGACAAAACCCAAAAGCAAATAAACAATACTCCACACCTGTTTAGTATATGTCTTTTGAACATACGCTACCCAAGTGATGAATGTCATTGCTTACCCCTGCTTTTTTGAAACTGTCAGATTTCCTACACAGGATAAAAGCGAAACACTTTCACTATTACATTTGCCACTATTTGTGACTTTGCAAAGATAGTAAAATACTTAAAACACTCTGATTAAGGAGTATTGTTTTCTTTGCTTTGGGTTATATTATTAATACGATAATAAAAATTAGAAAAGAGAAGAAGAAAAACACTTTTTCACTCTTCTCTTTTCTAATTTTTATTATCTAAAGTCCGTTAAATATTGATTATAAACAATTTAATTGAATTACTTTATTAATTTGCAAGTTTACCCCCTTTAGTTCATTATCATTATTTAACTATTAAAAGACATTATGGAGATTGTAACTCATCACTATTACCTATATTTTACTCCATGACATTCACATAAATAGAAAAATGTTCCAATTTTAATTCCTCCCTCATTTCTTTGATATTTCAGACATTTATTATATTGATAGTCACACTCACCTTCATCGTACCCATAATATCCTTTATACATACGACTAACCAAATGAAACCAATATCGTCCATTTTCTCCATACTCAGACGCTAATGCACATCCTACCTTAAACCAATCTTTATATCTAGAAGTAATATCAATTCCATTTTCCACAATAAACGAGACAGCTTTTTCAATGCGGTCACGGGTTTCATTCCTTTCCGTTACCGGTCTTATCATATCATTTGCCCACTTATCTATTTCCAGCATATGTGTAAATGGCATGGGATTTGGATTATAATAAGGCTCTGCGTCATAACTTCCTACTCGCAAACTAACAGGGCTCTTTACACCTTTGTCTACTTGTAAATGAAACACCTTATTAAGAAACAATTCAAGAGCCGCAAAATGCTGTTTATGAAATTCCGGGTGTGATATTCTAAAAATCAGAAATATTCCGTCTCCACCAATTGACACTCCGGCATAATATAAACTATTAAAGTATTCTCCCAATATAGCTTTACATTCCGGCAAATCAACCATTCGATTATCTTTAGAATCAATATCAATACATAATAAGTTAGTATGTTTAATAAGGGCAGACTCTCGCCTTTGATTGAATGTGCCACTTGGCGTGACACATTCAATACTTTCTTTTATCTTTTTCCTTATTTTTTCATCGGTATTAGTCCTATACAACTCGACCTTTTCTTTAAATTTACGAGTATGCAAAAAACTACTTAGCTTCACTTCCCTAATTGGTTCTTTACTATAAAAGTTTTCAAATAAAGATACTATTGGTTCTTCAAAAGGAGAAGTAAAGATTATGCAACTTTCCTCTTTCTTTTTATTTTTATTTTTTTTCTTTTCCTTATTAGAATTGTCATTCTTATTAAGGACGTTTTTCATGATATCCATATGATTAATTATTAATGGATTAAATGTGTTTTCTATTCTAAAACGGAACAAGATTTATTCTAAATAGAGCGTATTTTCATCATTATCTTCAAAGCTATCGTCTATAATTGAGGAACTTTTTTTTCTTGGTAATTGTACCTCTTCATTAAGCTTATCCTCAAAATCAGATGTCTTTTTTTGTCTCTTACTCTTAACTCTTCGATTGTAATTTCGAATAGTCGCATCAATATTAGGCTTAGCCATTTTCAAGATAATCGCTACTTGTGGTGGCAAATCTTGTATTTCTTCTTGAGTTAGAGCATATTTTGCAATCGCTTCATACGCTAACAACCTGTTTTTCTTACTTAACAGTTCTATCGCATCAAAATATGAGCGATAAAAAACAAAAGTTTCTCTCTCCATGTTTTCTTTACTAATCATTGTTTTCATGTTAATCATTTTTTCTTGGTTTAAAATTAATTTCTTTCTTCTCTCGTTTTTTAAAAGATTCTTCAAGAGTTTCAATGCAATTAGATTCTAACCATTGATTGATTTCCTCCCGTTTAAAGAAAATTCTCCGTCCGCCATGCGCTGGCTTATGAAAAGGAATTTTCCGCTCACAAGTAAGCTTATAAATAGTAGCTCGTTTATAACCTGTCAACTCTGAAACCTCTTGAATAGTCAGCATTTCAGTTTGAACGTTCTTCGATAATGTTGCTTCTTTAAGTGCACTTTCAATGATAGCCTTTATTTGACTAACTGTTAAATGCACAACCAACAAGTCATTGCAAATAAATTCGTTTTTCATAATCATTTTTTTTCGCTATAATTAGAATTCTAAAACAGCAATTTAACTCAACTATTTAACGAATCCATTCAACAAAAAGTTCAGCAAGACTATAATGCTAATATTCAGGTAATTACAAATAAATTAAAAAGAAAATCATGTACATAACAAAGCATATCCTTTTATACACCTTTTTTTAAGAGAAACATCACATATTTCAGATTGTTTCGTTGGATGTTTTTAAGAGGAATTATCAAGTAACTTATATTCATCCGTTCTTTAAGAATCGGAATAAAGCCATAAACATTTTGATTTAAAATAAGTCTTTTCTCTAAAAGCCTATTTTATATTTTAGTTTAAATTCTACTTAGGTTTAATAAACTACGAATACCCACAGAAATGCTATCTCAAAATTACACGTCATATAAAACCTTTGCAGCCTCATCTATTACAGTTGTATCAAAGCTATCTAAATAAGTATTGGTAGTTTTCATATCTGCATGTCCCAACATTTGGGAAATTTGTTCACGGGAAACATCATTGCGTTGCAACATCATCGCCATAGTATGCCGACTTACATATGTTGTCAATTTCATATCAGTTATTTGCAGTTCCTTTGCTAACTCTGCCAAATAATCATTATATTTTTTATACCTGTAACGGATGTGATTATATAGTTTTTCTCCTGTATATCCACTTATAGAAACTATTGGTACAATAAAATCATCCACTGTAGGGCTATTCTCTTTAAGGCTATCTAATAAACGCTCAATTTCTTTCGTTATTTTAATCTTAATAGGTTTCACCCCTTTTTGATGTTGTATTTTATGGCGTTTGTAGACAATATACTCTCCACCATTGAACTTTACAATATTGCTTCTTGTCAAATATGCCATATCAATAAATGATATTCCATAGCAATAATATGACAACAGAAATAGCTTGCGGGCGTACTCTCGTTGCGGCTTTTCCGATACGGTATTTTTTATTTTATTCAAATATTCTACAGGAAGATAACGCTTTTCTGTTTCTTCATCCAATTTTGCGATTTGAAAACCACCTTTACCAAAAGGATAAGTTTTTTCCGTTGCTTCCTTTTCTTGAATAGCCTTATTTAATATGCTGCGCAATGCTTTGAAATAATACTTTCTTGTATTTCCTTTGCATCCTCTTTTTTGAAGATAAATATCGAATCCATTTACAAACTTTATATCAATCTCTGAAAATACTTTCTTATCCAATTTGCTATCATAATGTTCAAGCATATTTAAAGTTGCAGCATAACAATTAGCATTGCCAACATGTCCCGTTTCACGTAAAATATTGATATGATCCTCCAAATAAGCTTTTATTTTCCCCTGCTTCGATTTATTCAAAAAAGCATCTGCAAATTGATTCAAAGTCCAATCTATGTGCTCTCTCCGAAAACTTTCTATTATTTCTTGCGCTTGCATCCTATAGCTATTCAGCAAATAATTATACTGTTTGCGTTGTTCGTTTTCTTCTTTCCGCTTTTTATCTCTCACATTCTTAAGAATACGGAAACATTCGTTTTCCTCATCCCAGTACTCATTATCCGCAAATATGTTTAAGGAAAAATACCTGCGTTGCCGTTCCTTACATATTCTCAAACGAACAGCATATAATCCTTGTGCATTAGCAACATCATTCCTTTTTATAAAACTTATCATGCTCAATATCTTTTATATCGTTATGAGGAGTATTAATACCTCTATATTCTCTAATACGATAAGAAGAAACTGAGATTCCTATTTTTCGTGCGTCATAAAACGGCAACAAACTGATAATCAAAGCTATATCCTTAAGGTTAAAAATATCTAAAGCATTTAGATAGAAAAGTTCAAGGTTTATCCTTTAATAATACCTCGACATTTAGACAAACGAATCGGTTCAGAAAACAATTTTATTCATTATCTTTGTACCCAAATTGAAATAACGTGTATATAGCTCTTTGTTTAGTGGAACACATTTGGAACACATGTAATCAAAATAAGTAAAACTCAATAAAAGATACTCTTTTGATTTACAGCTACATACACAATTAATATAAAGTAATATAACCAATAGATTATCATAAAAATACCTCTGGGGGGCGTGTGGTCGCAAGTTCGAATCTTGTCATCCCGACTGAATAAGGCATTGGTAATCTGACAGTTATCGATGCCTTTTTGTTTTTACAAACTCTTGGAATTAGCCCTAAAATAGTCCCCAATGACCTGTTGGTGTAAACCATAGTGTAAACCGCTGCACAACACTTAAAGCTATGAGTATCAAGGTTTCAATAGTTTGTTTCAAGAGTAAAGTACTATCAAATGGTGAACATCCTCTTATGCTACGTATCACGGAGAATAAGAAGAGAGTTATGAAAAGTTTGGGGATTTCAGTAAATCCTAAGTTCTGGGACTTCAATAAAGAAGAGCCTAAACCTAAATGTCCTAATCGTGAACTAATTCAGAGTATCATCTTAAAAGTAAGAAGTGAATATCAGAACAAGGTATTAGAGAAATTATCCAGAAATGAAGAATTCACAGCTTCATCCCTTATTAATGAACGCAAGGAAGAAATCAAAGCTAAAACAGTAGGTGAGTTTTATCATTCAATTATAGAAGAATTAAAATCAAAAGGACGAATAGGTAATAGCTATGCCTATTTAAACTCATATAATACACTACGCAACTTCAACAAAGGTAAAGAGCTTAATTATACATTCAGTCACATTGATGTAACCTTCTGTCGCAAATTTGAAGATTGGATGCGTAGTAAAGGTAACCAAGATACTACTCTCAGTTACCAACTCAGAACTTTAAGAGCTACATTCAATAAAGCTATTGAAGCTAAAATTGTGGCACGTGATAAGAATCCTTTTACTGAATATAAACTTAGCCATCTTAATACAAAAACTATCAAACGTGCATTATCCAAGAATGACATTCTTAAAATTATCAATGTAGATTGTAATAATAAAAGTAAAGTAAGACAACTGGCGCACGATTTATTCACATTTTCCTATTTATGTGGTGGCATTTCATTCGTAGACATAGCCAATCTCACCCCTAAGAATATTATAAACAATAGACTTATTTATCAACGACAAAAAACACATGGGGTTATTAATCTATTATTAACAGAAAATGCCAGGCAGATAATAAATAAATATACCGACTATCAAAAACAGGCAGATTACTTCTTTCCTATCCTCCACTGTAAACGACACATTACGCCTATGCAAAAAAATAACCGCATACATAAAATCTGTCATCAAGTCAACCAAGAATTACGAATATTAGCTAAAGAGCTAAATATTCAGGCAGAGGTTACAACGTACGTTGCACGCCATTCGTTTGCCAGTGTATTAAAGAAATCTGGAGTTAATATAGGAATCATTTCAGAAGCATTAGGACATCAAGATATAAAAACCACACAAATATACCTTAGTCGCTTTGACAACGAACAGATAGATGATGCTATGAAAAACCTATTATAATACATTCAATGAAGTATGTCAAAACTAAATCTTAGAGAAAATGAACTTTTAAGCTAAAACTTACCAACACTCATCTACAATAAAAAGAGCCATATCATTACTCTTGAAAGAGACTTTATTAATGAAAACCAAGCTAATGCTAAGGTTGATTTGGAAGGACGTAATTATCGTCCTGTAATTGGTAATGCTGTTCTTTTGTATATGCATAATGGGACAGCATTATATATTTTATGTAACAAGCCATGCATTCTTTTACTCTCCTTCCGGTAGCAATTAATTTGCTTTTTTCCACCTTACGTTACCGTAAAGTTAGTATTTTGATAATAGTGCTATAATAATAGCATTCCCCTCCTCTCTTCTCAAAAAAGTCTGTTTCGCCGTTCAAATCCCTCGAAAGCTTGATATATGTATGAAACCAAATATAATATTGTCAGATAAGAACGATAGCTCTATATCAGACCGTCAGGTAGGGAATTGTCCTGATGTTATCGAAAAAACAGTTCCACAGAGAATACCCAGAAGATACAGGGAGGATATCAAAAGGTTACAAGAGAGATATGACCTACATGAAGGGCTGGTCATTAATGTATCTCTCAAGGAGTTCAAGGGCATATGTGAAAGGGATTATCCAAAGATCGAAGCATACTTGGGATTAATAAACTTCCTGCTACGTACTTTCGGTGTAACCCTGAATATCAACTCACAAAAGACTAAGAGTGGCTTGGATAAAACGATAGATGAACCATAAATTTTGTATAACCGGGGTTAGCTGGAGGCAAAGAGTAAAGGAATGTAGTGTAGTGATATACATAACTCCTATGAGGAGACAAAGTGTTATAAAAAAGTTTGCAAATCGTGTACACTTTATAATAGAAGTACATTTTTTGTAGTATATTTTATAACATCTACATTATCCTACCGGTTATGTATTACATACTCTCTACTATCGTATACCCTCTGTCTCCGACTTACCCCATTCATCTTAAAACAAAAACATGCATAAAATTACATTAAATGTCCCCGATGGGATCAGATACCTTTCAGACTGGCACAATTTATGGAATACCCTGCTACCGGAAGGACAACATTACATTCTAAACAAACGTATATGCGGATGCGGAGCTACTGAAGCTTATCTAAGATCAGGCAGGAAAGTCATATTAGCCAGCCCCAGAAAACATCTGCTCTATAACAAGTATTCCCAGCACCTCTCCGATAACCTGCACCTGTACCGGTATCAGGGGGATAAGAAGAGGTATTTTGAAAACACAGGCAATACGGAAAAGGATATTCTTGCCTTTAATAACGAACTGGGCAGATACATACAAGCCGGAGGAAGAAAGATACTAACCACCTACGATTCACTAGGGAAAATTCAAGAAGTCCTGATTAGTTCGGGAGAATGCCTGCAGGAATGGACCGTTGTAGTGGATGAATTCCAGTCCATGTTCTGTGACTGCCAGTACAAAGCGACGACAGAGTATGAATTCAGCATGATACTCGGAATGTTCTCCACCGTAGTTTATCTCTCCGCCACCCCGTTTCTTGAATCCTATCTGGATATGACCGGACAATTCGGAGGTCTGACGGTGTATGAACTCCTGTGGCCCGCGAACATGACACAAATTCCGGAAGTGGAAGTGATCAAGTCCAGAAAATCCGTTGCCAGCCTGTGTGCCCGACTGGTGGATGACTATCGGAAAGGAAACGGCAAGTCAATTCTGGTGGACGGTGGGAAGTTTATTGCCGGGGAAGCCGTATTCTATATCAACAGCATTTCGGAGATAAAAAAGATCATACTGGAAAACAACATACGTCCGGAAGAAGCCAATATCATCTGTTCCTCAAAACCGGAGAATATCAGGAAACTGGACGAACTCTCACGGGAGACGGGCATGAAATTCAGGATCGGAGATATCCCACAAAAAGGAGAGCTTCACAAAATGTTCACTTTCTGTACCTCCACTGTATATATAGGTGCCGACTTCTATTCAACCAACGCCTATTCATATATCTTCGCCAATCCCCGTATCAGCAGCATGACCGTGGATGTATCGGTGGACCTGCAACAAATAATAGGCCGCCAAAGACTTGAGGAAAACCCTTTCCGCAACTCGGCTACTCTTTATTTCAACACCAGGGAATCCAGAGTGGACCGACAGGCACTTGAGGAAGCGGTCAGGGAAAAGAAGGAGAAGACCCAAAGACAGATTAAGAACTATACAGTCGCCCCCTACAAGAATGAAATGCTCCAAATGATGGAAGACACGATCAGGAAGTATGGGCATAAGGAGCACTACTGCTGCATTGTCAGAGATAGTAATGGCAGAGTATGTGTCATCGAAAATGAAATTCTGGAGATAGCAGACAGGAGAGCCTGGGAAGTGACAAACATGATCTATAACAATGACTTCTCCATGTACCGTGCATTGAAGGCCGGAGTGAATGTGACAAAGGCTACCGACAGCAATAATCCGGAAATACAAAGGATCTTCAGAGAATGGAACACGGACAACCGGTTCGACAGAAAGGCCAGGATGTATTGTGACCTGTATGAAAATGCCCCGCTGCTTCTGGAGGAATGCAACTTTATCGAAAGGAAATACAAGGATTACTATGATGCTCTGGGAAGGGAGGGCTTTGAGAGCTCATACTGGCGGGAGGACTATATAAAACAAGCTCTTGCCCCAGTTCCCATGAAGTTATTACCCAGGAATGAAATCGCCGGTCGACTGATGAATGTACTGAAAGCGGGAGGTGAATATACCAAATCGGAAGTAAAGGAAATCCTTCGGGGAATCTATCATGAACTGGGTATACAGGGTAAACCGAGCGCATCCGATATTACCGGCTATCTGACTTGTAAAGAGAAGACCATTAGGTCCAAAAGGACAGTGACAGCAATGTTCAAAATTATCTCACATGCACGGAAGAAAGTCTCCCTGTTTCCTAGAATCACCGATGTAAACCAACCGCAGGAATATGACGTGGACAAGCTGCTGAAAATTATCCGGGATGACACTTATTTTTATCTAAAGGCCAAAGTGGAAGCCGTCAGAAATGCCGGAACTAAAGATGAGAAAAATAAGAAGAAAGCCCTTCTCCCCGTAGTTACATGGAATGGAACCTTCAAGTCCAGACATAAGAATGAATGCACAGTCTACTCCTCCTATACGGCTCTCGATTTTGACCATATCGGGGTGGATGATATGCCGGATTTTGTCAGGTGGCTGCAGGGATTTCCATGTGTCTATGCCTGTTTTGTCACTCCAGGCGGAACGGGGTATAAAGCGATCATCCTGCATGATAACTGTGAACCGCTTTATCACTATGACCTGTACGGACAATTAGTAAAGCTGTTTGATTGTCCCTGGATAGACAAGAGCACCACCGACCTGGCCAGAGGGAATTATCTCTCCTATGATCCGGACTTATGGAAAAATCCAAATCCTGTTCCCTTTCACTTTGTACCGGGAACACCGGAACCTGTCATACCCAATACGATGACAGAAACAGTTATCAGGGATGTGCAAGGAGAACCTGTTCTGGTACGGGATGAATCCTGGGTGGAAGGTTTCCTGAATCGGTTGAACAGGCAGGTGATATCTGATGACAGTATTATCCGGATATTGAGAAAAACATGGAACGGGAACTCGCTGAGTAACGGCAGGAATAATACGGCCATGGCTTATGCCGGTATCTTATGCAAGGCCGGGGTTGAGCCGGGTAAGGCAAAGGCATTCATAGAGGAACTTATTCCCGGTTTTGATATAACGGAAATAATCGAATACGCTTACGCCAATAATATATTCGGGTGTGAACGTATGCGGTACAGAAATAGAAAATGAGAATATTTAACGAACTTAAAAAAAAGAATTATGGCACTGAATAAAAGTACCGGGAACATGTATGCTTTCGTTTCACATACATATAACCCGATGAAAGGCGAATGTGAGCACTCCTGTCCGTATTGTTTTATGAAAGGTAAGCGTCTCCTTCCTCCCTTGCGTCTGGAGCTGAAGGAATTGAAAGTGAACCTGGGTGAAGGCAACTTTATCTTTGTAGGCAGCAGTACGGATGAATGGGCGGCTAATGTCCCGTCGGAGTGGATTGAGCAGGTACTGGACTATTGTGACGGTTTTGATAACAGCTATCTCTTCCAATCCAAGAATCCCGCCCGTTTTCTGGAATATCTGGATCATCCGGTCATGAGAAAGTCCGTCCTTTGTACTACCATTGAGACGAACCGTTTTTATCCGGATATAATGAGGAACGCTCCCCTGCCCAGGGAACGTGCAATTGTTATGCAGGAGATCGCCAACTATGGAATCCCCACCTATGTAACTTGTGAACCCCTGATGCAATTTGACCTGGCAGAACTGGTGGAACTGGTCGGTATGTGTTCGCCACAGCAGGTGAATATCGGTCGCAACTCACGGTATGATATCACCCTCCCTGAACCGACTGCGGATGAAGTGAAGATGCTGAAGGCGGAACTGGAGAAATTTACAAAAGTGGAAGTTAAGGCAAATGCTTATTGCTGGATGAGAAAAATACGAGGGAACAAATATCCGTCCCCAATCACCTCATCACCTTATTAGGGAAGAAATGATACTCACACAAGAGTACCTGAAACCAAAGTGTCCCACTACTTGAACTAACACACTAATCAAAAAGTAAAGGGAATGCACGGGTGGAAGGTACTCTTTATTTTTTTTCTTCTCAATTAAAGGCGTACTCAATATCAGACAGAAGAGAATGTATGAAAAATAAGAAATCGTTTTCTCTGTTTTAATACCATTTTACCTGTATCTTTACGCCTAGAAAACTCCAATTCTCTTATGTATGAAGAAAGAATACTCATATAAGAGCGTTACATTGAACAAAAATACGTATATTTGCAAAAGCTGACCGGAGAAATGGTCAGAGATATAGAAAGCGTTTTTTTGCTTTATCCTAAGATCGAAGTCTGGACAATTTTGATACTTAGAAGGATGAGGACAATGTAACGCTCATTCTGTTTTGTATATGTACCTGATACAGCCAATGTTGTATCTATACATAACATCATAGCGTGAGTATTGTTTCTTCATATTCATTTCTAAGTAGGTATTCCAGACACCAGATCTTGATGAATAACAGAACAAGTCCTCACGCTTTTCTTGTATAGTCAAATTAATGCTGACTTCGAAGGACTTATAGGCAATAAAGTTTAAGGAGGGTATTTTATGCCACTATTCAGAGTAACAGTAAAGAGAATGAAAAACACCAATGGTATTCGTCTTGAACCAGGAATGACTGTAGACATTCCTTCCAACTCTTTCAGCAATCCTGTCACAACTAACGGTGGACAAGTAGTTATCGATGCTTTTTATCGTATTTATGGAGTAGATATAAAAAAAGCAGGAGCATTGAATATGTCTGACCTAGACGTACAACAAGTCCGCTAAAAATGTCTTTTTTATCAAAAACATGGAACTGGCTCTCATTATGGTTGTTTAGTTCCATGTTCAGTTTAATGTTTTAATGGAAACTCATCATGAAGAATCGATTTATAGCAGCACTATTAGCCATCTTTTTGGGAGGATTTGGAGTACATAAATTCTATTTAGGCAAATGGAACGGAATATTCTATCTTCTTCTATGCTGGACTTATGTTCCGGTTATCATTGCATTTATAGAAGGAGTTTTATACCTCGTTAACGGAGAAGAGGCCTTTGATAAGAAGTACAACAAGGTACAAATCTCACAAGAAAATACCTACAACAACTGTAGTGTCCACATTCCAAAGGAAGGAAATCTCTCGGACACCGGAACGTCTCTGTTCAAAGTATGTCCTAAATGTGGACAGAGAAACGAACCAGACAGCAATTTTTGTGAGTTTTGTGGTAAAAAGCTGTAATTTTAACACGAAGAAATATGTATTGTAAGAACTGTGGTAAAAAATTAAATAATGGTACGAATGTTTGTCCAAACTGTGGTACAAGCGTAAATACTTCCAAAAATATACAGTCCATCTTCAAACCAAGCATCTGGTCAAAAGAAGGAGAAATAAACGATACAGATTGCTGCTGCAATTGGATACAGGAAAACATCAAGAGCGAAGTTCGACAGAATTTCGGCATAGGTTATAATGAGAGAATCCTGTTTATTCGTGATACATCTTTTTGGAATTCCCGCAATCAAGGTTTAGCATTGACCGATGCGGGAGTCTATTGCATTCCGGACAATGATAAGATGGATGAAAAAATCAGCTTCTCATGGAGTGCAGTGCAACGTGTGGAATACAAGGATTTGGTGTTGTACTTTTGGGGGTATAGTAACAACGATGATGACTACTGTCCCATCCACATTTCTTACTTCATGAAGTCGGACGATAACGGTAAAGCACGTCGCATGGGAATTGCCATTGCCCAAAACTTGACAGAAATGGCACAAACTATAGAACCTGAAAAAGATGCGTTTGACGTAGCAATAAAACATTACGATGAACTGAATGCGGCAGGAAAAACGGAAGAAGCATTTCAGTTTGCCTTATCTTGCAAAGATCAAGAAGGCTTAGAAGTCTTTTATATGCCGGCTGTCAGAGGATATCTTATTAAAGAAAAGTATGCCAAAGCAATTTCGTTATGTAATGAAGGATTGAGACATTGTGAATCGACCAGTCCGATGGAGTACCAATTATTGTATGCTAAATATTCAGCCTATCATGGCTTAAAAAATGACTTTGAAGCGAGAAAGTATGCTTTACCTGTTGCGCTCAATGCTCCGGATGATCTAAAATATCTTACAGGAAATGATACACTGATTAAAGAGGATGCAAAAAAAGATTTTGATTTTTGTGAAAATGAATATGTTACCCATTATTTGGAACAACCCTATAATAAACGGAAAACACTATTAGTAGTCAATGAATATTCAGACTTACGCCAGGAACGTTTGTCGGTAATTAATATAAACACACTACCTTACACAAACATTGAATTTCCCATAGGCCATCCAGTAGCCTATCAACTTTATATTGGTCATCCTTACATAGCTCAAAAATACATTCCTTTCGAGAGCTATGAATTGGAATTAATAGAAGATAAAATCCGCGAATTTTGTCAGATTATGCAGAGTCTGGGGGCAATGGAAATTACAATAGAATGTCTCAACAGTTCGACAAATGATACAGAAAAACATTCTGACAGGAATTTATCCGGAGATGTTTCTTATCGGGTTGTTTCCGGCTCTGGATATAGCCAAGAACAAGGTAGTCGGCATTTGATTGATGAAATCAGCCAATCTGTTAATTTGCATCAGAAATTTATACCCAAAGGTGTTCCCAAATTACCTGAAGTATTAGTTTGGTATCCTAATGAGCCTTCATGGCAAAGATTGTATGAGCAGCGAATGAAAGGTACTTTGTTACAACATGAAGAACGGATCGAAACACGTAAAAACAGAGTACTTGAAAGTGATGAACTATGTTCTATAGAGGGGGAGTTCAAAAGTCTGTTCATAGAAGCTAAAGGACATTGGGATAAAAAGAATGAAGAAAAGTTCGCTTTGCAAGAAAACGCAATCTTATCTATTCAAGTCTGTTTTGCTTCCTTGGAAGAATTACAAGATATAAATATTACTCAACAATCTAATAATCATGTTCTCACAGACAATGAGAATGAATATGTGGAAGAACTAAAAATATGCATGAAAGAGAGTGGTGGAATTTCACCCGGTGAACGCCGTTTGCTTGAAAAAATTCGTATTAAATTAGGTATCAGTGAGATCCGCGCTAAAGAATTGGAAGAAGAGATCTTTCCTCAACTGACAGAAGCAGAATTAGAATACCTAGAAGAATATAAAGCTTGCTTGAAAGAGGATGAGGGAATAAGCCCTAAAGAGCGAAGATTACTTGATAAATTAAGGGCTTCTTTGAGTATAACAGAAGAAAGAGGCAAAGAATTAGAACAATCATTTTAATTCAAATAATTATGATGCAGGTTACATAGACTTTGGGTAATTTCAAAGCCTAGGGCTTTGGAAAGTCTAGGCTTTGTACATAAAAAAAGGTTGTGCTTGAGTTTTGACACATTCAGCCACAAGACAACATCATTGTAATAGGCTATCGTTATGTTTCGCATCTTTGATGTCAGTATCGATTTTGAGTCTTCCTAGTTTCCAGTAAGACGATTTACAGTTCCTGAACTGACTAGCAGAAAGTCTTTAGACGATTCTATTACTGACAAGGCATCTGATTCTATATATTAATTGTATAGAATCTTAAATAATCTACAAGTATACCATGTTCTTCGTTTTGGAGCAAAGATAGATGGTTATTTATCTGTTTTTCGATGGAATTCATCGATGGTTTACATTAGTTTTTAGGCGTAAGAATGATAGCAAAACCACCACCTGGTGCCATATGAAAGTCCAACTTTGAATTGGTATCTACGGTAAGAACTTGCTTCTTGTAGTCAAAGCCAATCCTATTGCTGTTAACACCATCTTTGATAATTTCTGCGGTCCACTCTCCTTCCTCCAAAAAAGATAGGTCCAAACTATAATCTATAGGGTTCCACGATGTAATACCACCTACATACCAGTTTTCACCATTTTTACGTGCTATAATCACGGTTTCGCCTACTTTGCCATCCACAACAAAAGATTTCTCAAAACAAGTAGGAATAGAGGTTATAAAACGTGTACATTCTTCTTCCCTAAGATATATAGATGGAGAATCGCATAACATTGACAATGGAGAATCAAAAATTACATACAATGCTAATTGATGAGCTCTTGTACCTTGACTCATTGCCATATGATCAATACTGCGATAATCATTCTTCGAAGCATTTAGCATTGCTCCCTGAGTATAATCCAATGGACCTGCTGCCATACGAATGTATGGAATCAATACATCGTTCAATGGCATATTTGCCTTATCTTTATCTGTCCACTTCATCTGTTCCAAACCATAAACTCCTTCGTAGTTCATCACATTAGGGTATGTACGACTAAGTCCAGTCGGCTTGAATGTTCCATGAATATTGAGCAGCAATTTATGCTTAGCAGTTACCTCAGCTAGATAATACAAAGTCTCAACTACATTCTGGTCTTGCGCCTCGAAAAAGTCAACTTTAAAGCCTGCAATACCCATTGCAGCATAGTGAGCGCAGATTTCTTCAGCATCCTTTTCAAGGGTATGTCCTACTGCCCAAAGAATAATCCTGACTCCCCTCTCCTGTGCATAAGCACATAGTTCAGAAAGATTTAGATCTGCTCTAGGATTAAGCATATTCTTATCGCAGAAACTATACCAGCCTTCATCAATCATCACATACTCAATACCAAACTTTGAAGCAAAATCAATATGATATTTATATGTATCAGTATTATTCCCCGATATAAAATCTACCCCAAATAGTCTTGCTCCATTCCACCAATCCCATGTAGACTTACCAGGCAGAATCCAAGAAACATCCTCTACACGAGATGGTGAAGCAAGCTTATAGACCATATTGTTTAGTGGAAGTTCTTTATCGACTGCTGCATAGCCGATTACTCTCCATGGAAAAGATCGAGTACCTTCTACCTCGGCAATCACATTTTTATAGGACTGTGGATAAAGGCAACCACTTGACGTTTCTTTTTCAGTTTCACGCATTGGAGGAAAAATAACCTTCAGTCCTATAGCACCTTCCATACTTCTGACAAAGGCACCAGGATAAGAAATTAAATCCGACTCCATTAGAAGTAGCCAGCCATTTTCTTTTAGATTTAAGGCGATTGGAAAGAAACCAAAACACTCCGCTTCGGTACTTTCACTAACTTTCTGCAGAGTATATTGACTTTCAAATGATGACGTATATTTATCCACACGTTTATCGCTATATGGGATAATCATGTCATAGTCATTAGCAAATTTAAACTCTACACACTCATCTTTGACTTGAAAACCTTCTTTCATTTCTGTTTTAAAACGATAGGCTACTCCATCATCATAAGCCCTAAACTCTAATGAGTAATTGCCCTGAAAACGAAGAATCATTGCATTGTAAGTCGATACAATTAATGCTTGACGATAGAATGGAGAAGTAATTTTCTCAGACATGGTCTTATACGACACTTCCTTCACCTTTGGAGAGTTGCCCAAGATTCTTCCATCAGCAAGTGACATTGACACCCTATTGTCAGATAGAACTTCATCATTATTTACCAATAATGTCCAACTGATGTTATCAAGAACCTCAATTTGCAGTTTTAATTTGCCTGAAGGATTTACTAAATCATAAACTTTAGCACTAAGAACAATTGTATAAAACGTAAATAAAATTACCCAAATTAGTCTTTTCATTCAATGCAAATTTAATGGTTAAGCGTTTCAATTGAGCAAGGAAGAGCTAAGAGCTGATAATAAAGACATTGTGCTAAGCGCTTCTGTCCTTTATCGTTAGGGTGAAGACGATCAATATCGCTATAAAAGTAACCAACTTGCTCCTTATGCATCGGGAATAATCCAGTAAGTGCGTAAATGTCAATTACAGGAACTGACCATATAGCAGCTGCCTCTTTGATAGAGTTTACATATGTATCTAAGTACTCACCACAGCCATTTTGGAAGTCCTCAGTTGGCTGAACATTCCATTGTCCAAATGACGCATAACTACGATGGATTGGAGTTAACATTACAATTTGCTTATCAGGCCATGTTCTTTTAAGTGAATCTAAGACTATATTGATACAACCTCTATAGGTATTTTCGTCATAAACAGTGATTCTACGAGTGCGCTCAATAATAGTTCCATCTACATTAACTTTAGCCTTTTCTTCAGTAAACCACTCTCCAATCGGAACTGCCGAATTATAATCATTAGTTCCCATAAAAATCATGATTGCATCAAAATCATTACCATGCTCTGCTTGAAGCTTGGCTGCCTGCCCAAGAAGTTCTTTCCATTGAGCTCCATTCCGCCCATAAACATAGGTATTAATATTTAGCCACTGCTCGAGATAGCTCCAGTATTTGTTCTTACTTTCTCTATTGCGTGGATCTGTGACTGAGTCACCTAAATATGCTACCGTTTTGTCTACCCATGGATGTTCTATTACTGCAGGATTGGATGTTTTAGGCTTGGTCTCTTGCGCATTTGTATTTACGCATAATACTACAAAAAAAATAATCAGAGGAATAGTATATTTAATCATTGTGAATCATTTTTGCAAGAAAAGATTACAGCACAACTTTAGCACTATATCCTCTCCACATTAATATTATTCAGACTTTAAAATGAATATTTTTTCACCTAATGGTTCTTAACGAATTTCACCTATTTCCTCAGCAGGAATTTCCCAGTTATCTGTACGGAATGGTGCCAATGGAAGACCATAGTTCGTTTTAACATTTGCCTCTGGGCAGAAGTTCTTAAACGCATAGCGTACCGCTACTGGCTCTGGGACCTTATCTGAACTAACCATGATTTTGTTCTCCCACCATTTCAAATGTGCTGTTGCCGGATAGAATACTCCATCTTCACCTGCAATCTCAAAGCCTTGAAATCTCATTGTTCCTTTTTCACTGAAGCCAACAATAGAGTTGGCATCATTGAATTTATATGGTTCAGAAAGATTATTGAATGAAATCACAAGTTTATCCTTTTCACGCTCCATTGACTTATAGGTAGGAGATGGAGCCGGAATTCCCTCAATTCCGTAATCATTTGCCAAAGCTAAAAAAGCAAGGCGTTGTCCAACTTCTAACTTCTTAGCTGGATGTATACAGGTTGGGTGCCCCAAATCTGTTGTAGCAGCTACACCAACATGCTCCAATTCTGCGGCAGCTTGATACTGAGCCTCAATTACAAGTGGCAATGAACGTAAGTGGTCACCTTCATATCTATATGGTGCCAGCTGAGTAATATAGAATGGCATTTCATCATTACCCCACATCTTTCTCCAAAGTTTGATCAAGCCTACCTGAAGGTCCTTATAGTCGTACCAATTAATACGGTTTGAACAACCCTGATACCAGATAAATCCTTTAGCAGTGAAGTTCGCGATAGGAAAGATCATGCCGTTGAAAAGTCCTGCAGGCTTACTACTTTCGCCTTTCCATTTAGCGATACGTTCCATATCAAGACCCTCGATTGCATCAATTGACTTTTTAGACATCCAAGCCTCAATATTTGTTCCTCCCCAATTAGATGTTACTAAACCAATCGGAATTCGAAGAGTTTTATAAAGAGTAAGTCCAAAGAAATAACCTGTCGCACTAAATGCACTTACAGAAGCAGGAGTAGAACACTGCCACTGAGCTTTGCAGTCGTAAACCGGCTCATCTGAAGAATTACGTGGAACAGTGAACATTCTTATGCCCGGATAGTTTTCTGCATCAAGTACAGCCTGCATACAGCCCTCAACAGGTTGATTCATGAAACCCGCAACAGGCATTTCCATATTGGACTGACCACCACATACCCATACCTCACCAAGAAGGATATTATCGATTACTAGTTCTTTTCCATCAGAGAAAGTGATAGAATAAGGGCCACCTGCCTCACATGTGGGCACTTTAAGACTCCAGGCACCATCAGTATCTGTCTTTACTTTATACTTCTTGCCGTTCCAAGATGTAGTAATACTAACTGTCTTACCTGCATCAGCTGTGCCCCAAAGAGTAACTTCTGTATTGCGCTGAAGCACCATGTTGCTGCCAAGAATAGATGGTAACTTTACTTCTGCCACTAGTAATGATGGCAGAAGTGTTAATATTGTTGCAAATAATAAATGTCTCATAGTTCTTAGTTGTGCTCAATAACGATATTCTTAGAATTCTTATAAATAAAATGATCTTTCACATCACCATTATAGGGATAGTCGTTAGTCATTTCGATCTTATTGTTACGGAATGTAAAGCCGTCTACGTAGTAAAGATTTACAATACGCGGATCAAAAACACGGAATACATTATTCTCTACTACGATTCCTCTGTGATAGCACTCATCACCCGACTGATCAGGGATACGGCTACCAACAGCAATACAAGCATTCCCCCAGGTAGGATAACCATAATTTCCATTTTCAAATACGTTATTTCTAATGATAACATCTCTTACTCCTGCCTGTTCGAACCAGAAGTTACCGTCCCCCTCGAATAGGATGGCTGCACCCGGGATATGGAAGTAGTTATCCTCAATAATCATCCTGGCTCTTGAACCAAGGAGAAGACCACGTGCTCTGTTCCCTGCCATGTGGCAACCTTTGATCAAGACTTCAGGATACTCCTCGTCAGCAGCAATAAGCATATTTTTCTCGATTCCCTCAGGGAGGTTCTCCTCGAATGTAACTATAGTAGTAATCTTGTTAAGACGCTCAACTTCTTTAACTACAGCATAGCACTTAGTCACTACAGACTTGTTATCTACTAACTCAACCTTCATACCTGGTTCAAGGAAGTCAACTCCATATTGACCTGAATTTCTCCACTTGAAGACAACCTTGTCAGGGGCAAGAATCTCATCAACAGCCATGTAAAGACCGTGGATATTTGTCGCATCATCTTTCTGGTTGCAGAAGGTACAGCCAATCATACGGATATAACCGGCACAGTTCACATAGTGAGTTGCATCAGCTGTAATACTGATAATACGACCTGTGTTTGGTGAAGGAACTACATTTACATTATTAAGTTCGATATCACGACTAAGCTGGGCTATAACCCCCATACCACCACAATGCCAGATGTTTACATTGAAAATATGGATAGTCTCTGAATTAGAAATGAAGAATGCGGGGTTAATTCTCCGTGCTGCACCAAATACCATTGTATTACCGACCGTACCCTTCAGGTCATGACGTTTGATACGAATAAGGTTATCCTTGATTCGCTCTGCCGGGATAGTTCTCTTAGAAAGCCAATAGTCACATACCAGGTATGCAGGCTCTTTTTTCTCTGTATCAAACTCCAGCAGGTTAGAAAAGTCATAAACAATACCATTCTCATCAGAGAAATAAAGACAACCATTTGTTATATTACAACGATATTCATCCGGGAAACGAATATCAAGGTAGCCATTACCTGCAGCCTCAATAATACCTTCTGAATGGAAAGTACGAGTATAATCAATAGAAAGACCTTCGATACGTACATTCTTACAATTCTCAAGGCTGAATGCAGAAACGAAACCTGTAAAAAGAAGCTTAGTATCCTGACCTTCTACAGTGAAATTCTGCATACCCTCAAGTTCGAATGCAATTCTCTTAAGACTCTCGTCGTTGTTACTAATAAACTGATATTTCTCGTAAGCCTTGTCAGCTTTAATACAAAGTGTTCCCTTTGGAAGCACTAGTTTTTCTGCTTTTACCTCGCGGCAGTAATCCAAAGCCTCACGAATTGCCGGCATAGCATCAATTTCCATTTGATCCTTAGCCAGATAATCTGTCAAGTACACTATTTTAGGAGTGTTATTACATGCTGTTACGAAAACAACTACCAACAAAAGGAATAATTGAGTAATTTTCTTCATTATGTATTCTATTTTAAATGGCTATTCAAATAATAATTATTTGGCTTCAATAATCAACGCAGCTCCACCACCCTTAGCCAATTTAACTAAGATTTCAGATGCAGAATCTACATCAATAGTAGAGATTTTATATTTCTCAGGTTTAACAGATGAATCAGCAGCATCTGCCAATAGCTTAGCAGTGTACTGTTTTCCTTTTTCAAGGAATGAAAGATTGATAATAACTTCTCTTTCATCCCAGTTTGTCAAGGCACCGACATACCATTTACCATCTTTCTCACGGGTAGTTACAATGTATTCGCCAATTTGACCTGCGATAATATGAGTCTGTTCAAACACAGTTGGAATAGAAGTGATAAACTCAGTACATGGAACGTCAGCCAAATAGTGTGAAGGAGTATCGCAGAGCATGGTAAGTGGAGAATCAAATACTACATAAGTGGCCACCTGATGGGCTCTTGTACCCTGGCTCATAGGCTTATGATAATTAATCTCAAAGCCTTCCTTAGTGCTGTTTATATATGCACCCTGAGTATAATCTACCGGCCCTTGCACCTGACGGATGTATGGGAAAGTTACATCATAAAGCGGCATATCAGGATTAGACCATTTCACCTCCTCAAGACCGAAAACACCCTCGAAGTTTACGATGTGAGGATAAGTTCTATTAAGTCCTGTCGGCTTGTATATACCATGAAGGTCAAGCATCAAATGATATGTTCCTGCGGCTTCAGCCAAACGATAAACCATATCAACACACCTCTGGTCATCACGGTCGAAGAAGTCTACCTTGAAACCTTTTACTCCCATCTGAGAGTAGAAAGCACACGCTTCCTCAAGTTTATCGTCCAGTACATTTGCTACAGCCCAAATAATGATACCAACATTTCTTTCAGCACCATAAGCAATAAGACCTTTCAGATCAACGGCCTCTTTGATAACCATAATATCATCCTTCGCAGACCATCCTTCATCAATTATGATATATGGGATGTTAAATCTGGCTGCAAAATCGATATATGCTTTATAGGTTTCAGTATTTACACCTGGTTTGAAATTTATATTAGTCAAGCCACAGTCATTCCACCACTCCCAGGAAACCAGTCCCGGCTTAATCCAGCTCACGTCCCCAACTTTTCTCGGCTCACCCAAAAGATAAACCAAGTCGTTAGTAGGCAGCTGAATATCATTCTCTGCCACAGCAACAATACGCCATGGATAAGAACGAGTACCCTCCGTTCTAGCGATTACATCCTGACGAGTGGCAATCTTAAGTTGACATCTGGTAGGAGTAATATATGTGCTATCCGGCAACTTAGCAAAAGTTGCTGAATAACCGCCCTCCATACCCTCAAGGAACATACCTGGATAAGAACGAAGATCTGACTCACAAATTAAAAGGGTCTTACCACTTTTATTTTTCACTGCAACAGGAAGAAAAGTCAAGTTAGACTGAGAGCCAAACCTACTTACTTTCTCATAAGTATACTGGCTCTGATAAGAATTTGCAATCAGATCTTTTCCTCTTGAATAAGGAACCCAAGCCATCGGATCTTCCGGGAACACGAACTGTGCCGTCTCATCCAGAACCACTGCATCAGATTCAAATTCAGTTTCGAAACGCCATGCCACACCCTCATTGTAAACCCTAAACTCTAATGTCCAGTCGGCATAATCTACGCGGGCATAATTCCACTCTGCAGAGATTTTATTCTGACGATAAAAGGGGGCATCTACAGACTCGGATGCGGAACCAATTTTCACTTTGTAAGAAGCTTCACCGACACCTAACATCCTGCCCCCCTCAAATTTCATAGCCAAAGCAGATGGTGATACAAGAACCTCTCCTTCATGAACGATAGAATAACTAACACTGTCTTTCAAATCTACAACAAGTTTGATTTTACCATCAGGCGAAGTAACTGTAATGAAATCAGGTGCCTTGGAACACGATACCAAGATTCCTAGTCCAAGTATCATTACGTTCATAATTAGCTTCTTTACTATAGCATTAATTTTATCCATTAATAATTATGATTTAGTTTAAATTTTTACGCTAATTTTAGCGCCTTCAGAGATTTTGTAATTCTTCACTAAGCCATTTACCTTTATAACAACGTTTAATTTGCCCGCAGCAATACGAGATACTTTTACGTCGATATTTTTCCCAAATGCCCTAATGCTTTTAAGTGCCATTTCATTCCAATCGGATGGCATAGACGGAGTAATGTCAAAGCTCTTAAACCCCGTAGGTCTAATACCAAACATACCCTCAGTAATGATACGACAATACAGACCACTCTCCGCTGCAAGATGTCTCTGTGAGCCCTCTGGCCATGCCTCAATCGCATAGGGAACGTGATTACCTAGAAGACGCCTTTTTGAATAATATTTTAACTTTTCAGTAGCAATATCAGCCATTCCCGCTGCATAAATGCCTCTAAGAGCATATAGAGTAGAACGATCCCAGAAAGTAGTGCTACCCTGAGCTGTTAGCAGACCATCCTTTTCCCAAAGAAGCGGGCTGCATAGTGCATCTACGGTAGCTTCAGCACGATCAAAGATACCGACTGTTAATGGAATACAAATCCATGAACGAAGAATATCATTTCCATCATAATATCTATAAGTATCAAAACCACTAACTGTAGCACCATAATACTTTTCGATATTAACTTTCAATGTTGCAGCCTTGCTACGATATGCTTTAGCGACAGACGACGGCAGCCCAAGTTCTTTTGACAGGCTGGCTGCGCTAAGCAATGCGTCATAATAAAGTGATGAAGTACAAAGATTTGCATCACCAGCCTCAAAACGACCTTCAAGTTCATCTGTATCTGACATTACTACGCCGGCATGATTAAGCTTTCTATCGCAATACTCAAGACACCACTCAATCAATGGCCAGAGTTCCTGTGCCACTGCCTTATCAGCATAAGTAAGCGAGAAACGAGAAGCGCCATAGGCTATCATCGCAGCATCACCTCTGTCTCCGGCACCTGCCCAGATGTCTGTACCTTCAGCAATAATTGAACTTGGAATTGGATTGAACTCAGTGTTCATGAAACGGGCGAAATGACGAAATGAGTTAATTGCCGACTCATTGCCACGCCAGTAACCCAAATATGGGAAGAATGGATTTACATACTCTGCTTGGTCATTTGCCCAAATTGCCGCATAATATGACTCCCCCCCCGGTGCATGCATATAGCCACCTGCTGTTTTGCAAATGCTCTCGCTGGTACGAATCTTGGCATAACGGAACATTGTATTAATAACAGAATCCGGCGTTTCTAATATTAATGCACCATCGATATCTTTATTGATAAAATCTCTACGTGCCTGAAACTCTGCTTTAACATCTGCTATAAACTGAGGTTCAGCAGCCTTACGTCCGGAGAAAATAACATCAAAAGTAAGAGATTCACCTTTTCCCAAAACATAAGTACCAGATCCCTGAACCTTGGCTTCCACGATATAAGCACCATCTTTGCCCTTAGAGTCAAGAGTTTTAAATGTCTGGGTAAACTCAGGAATATATAGAGTCAGAGCACGGTCCCTAATACTAGTTATCACATAACGCTCACACAAATATGGCTTATCCACTGAAGGGAAAATAGTTCTAGTAAGCTTAACTGCAGGAACCGGGGATGTTTCTTTACCTGATCCAATGTTCTGCTTTCCTATGCAATATGTCTCTGCGCTTCCGAATACACCATCAATATAAACAGACTCTGTCTTAGGATTCTGAAGAACAAGACCGTCAACGCTAATAAGCGACGGTACATCTAAAGCAATTCTATGCATAAGACTTGCATGAGTATTATTGGGAAGCCTGCGGAGCATTGGAAATACCAAAGAACGCTCAGTAGTCAGAGTAGAGTTCTCATCAATATTCCAACGAAGGACACAAGCTATCTGCTCACCTGACATCTCGATGTGGTCATAATGAGGAAGCTTGCTCTCAGTAATATTCCACTCAATTACGCCATTTTTGCTGACCTCCCATCTTGCCGCAGTTTCCTTTACCTCCGGTTCATAATATACCTTTCTGTTTGGCTTGAACTCAAATGGATTGGATGGCCTGGTATCTTTTAAAGAAACAAGAGTCTCATGTGTATTCTTACCTTCGAAAGTGGCATTCTCGATCTCATATAATGGCAGCCACGCATAAGCAACCATATCACCTGAAGCAATCTTAACAAAGGCATTTGGATACTTAACACCGAATTCTTCAGATGTAGGGAATACTTTTTGAGTATCGAAACTCACTTCACCATCACACCCTGTTTTTGTAGAGTACACAGGCTCGGCAGATACGCTATTAGAATACCAAACTACAGGATAGAATGTAAGTTCAGCATCTCTTACAGGTTTTCCATTAGGATCCATCACCTTGAATGCAAGATTTTTGGGGAGCATATCAGCTACAAGATTGTCAATCTCAACCATCTTATCCTCGGCAAGGTTGATCATATTTACAGCATATTCACTCCAAAAAGTCTCACCATAAGGATAGTTCATAATACAACGAGTGCCGTCGCAGGCTATCGGAGCAATTGGATTCTTATCAGCATCCACCTTCATTGCATAGATATCTGGCACACCACGACCGTGACCGAATTCATGAATAATACCGTCGATAGCACCTTCGTTAAAAGGATCGTTAAATCTATCATTATGAGTTCTTGAATGATATACTGTTAAAATATTCGAACCACACCAACCACCACCAACTTCTTCAGGGTGGGACTTATATCCATCGATAATCACTAAATAATCATGATTGGGATGTGGCTTTTTAACTTCCTTTGCAGAAATGCCATCATATATATAAAAAGCCTCCCAATCTACCTCGAAATCATATACTGCATCAAATTGACGAGTATGATTGAAAGCCTTATTGACACGCTTAAACATATACTCAATTTTCTGTTTAACTTTGTCAACACCCCCTAAAGAGTCTACTGACTCGCAGTCGATACCTACTTTTACACTAAATCTATAAATCGGTTGTGCAGATGCTGCTATACTAAACAGCAACAAAGCCGCACATACCAAATGTCTGAGCTTCATATTTTATTACAAAATAATTATTGCTAGTACTATTTTTCTAAAGACCTCTCAATCAATTTCAACTCCTCTGGAGTGTAGCAGGTCTTAGTTACATCCTCGCCTGCTGCTGTAGATACGTGCGAAAGAAAATACAAGAACTTCTCATAAGAACTTTTCATCTCTGGAAGATCGGCATCTTTGATTGCATACAATGTACGGAAAGCTTTCTTATATACGTCCCAACCATATTTATCCTTAATACGAAGAAATGTATAGTGAAGAGCATCACCATTATTCTTCGCTACACCACTACCAATAGTCTCATCATAGAAAATCTGGTAGTAGTTAATTATATCTGCTCCACGATAAATTATATTTCTTTGGCTTACTGCACCTTGACAAACTTCTATAGCATATGACATTCTGAAATTAGCGAAAATCTCATCATTCCAATTCCATCCTCCCATTCCACTACCAAGCATATTCCTAGCGGAAAAATTATGCCCAATTTCATGAAGAATACCAAAGCCCCAATCATCAAGGTTAGCAGCACGTTCAATTACTTCGGTAACTTTTACTTTATTATTCCATAAAATAGGGTTTCCTGCAAGGGCCCAATATCCAGGTTCAATACCTGGTGTATTTAAAATCATAATCTTACGACCTCCGTATGGAGTTCCTCCTAAGAGTTCCTTATAAGCTTCATATGTCCTGTCCAGGTTTGCCAACCACCGATCCATCTGCTTGTCGGTAATCGTAACCTTATCCTTATCCAATGACACAATGAAATGCTTACTTTCACGATGATATAATTTATCGCCAATCGGTTCGACTCTGACATTATCGTAATAAACTTCTCCTAATGCCTTTCCACCATTATAAGTCCCCCAAGGAAAACCTAAAGCACAACAAATCGTTGCCTCCCCTTTCTGATTTGGAACAAAGTCCATATAAATCTCAGACCATTCCATATCATCATAAACAAACTTAGAGGCATTCCAACCTTGCTCCAAACCATCTGGATTAAGGTATATGACAGCTCCACGTCCCTCTTTCACCCCTACACACTTCATCATGGCACTCATACGATAAAGTTTTCCAGGTTCGAGATTATTCAAGCTATGCATGATTCTTATAGCCCCTCTTTCAGGATTGGAAATCTTTACACATCCACTATTATCGATTCCCCCCTTTTTTTTATACTCTATTTTACCTGTTTTTTCTTCTGTAGAATTGTCAAACCAATTTTTCTCAAACTTTTTACTATGATTGAAGTCGTCTTCAAAAATTACTTTATCCTGAGCAAATACGTTTACACTCATTCCTCCAAGGAATACACAAGCTAAGTATGTAAATAATAATCTCATATTGTTTTAGTGTTAATTCAGTTGTTTCTTTATAGATTCCAATTCTAAGGCAGAAAAATAATCCCAAACATCTACATCAGGATTTGTTTCCTTAGCAAACCTGTTAAGGGTGTTTACAAAATGGACAAATTTATCGTATTTATTTGTTCCTGAACCTCCATTTTTCCTAAGATAATTAAAGGTCTTCTTATAAGGTTCCCAAGTAATCGATGCTGCCATACGTGCTAACATATAATGAATGCCGTTATCATTTACCTTTGTACCTATTGTATTTTCATAATCTATTTTATACATATCCAAAATCTCTCCTCCTGTGAATACTTGTTTTCCATTTCTGCCATCCATATATACTTTCCCATTATTTTTTTCAAGAGCATAGTGCATACGGAAATTTGCAAACATTTCATCATTCCAGTTCCAAGAAGTATCACCTATATTAAAGACATGTCCTATTTCATGTAAGATTCCAAAACACCAATCATCATGCTGAAGCATTTGAGAGAATGAATCCTCTACAGCAGTACCATTAGCAGTCCATAAAATTGGATAACCGGCAAGTGCCCAATATCCAGAATAGATTCCTTTGGTTGTTTGGATAGCTAATTTTCTACCTTCATGAGGAACCTCCCCCATCAACTCTAAATAAGAGAGATAGATCTTATCCAGATTCTTTAACCATTGCTGCAAGACCTGCACAGATATATTAACCTTAGATGGCTCAATAAAGATTCTCATATATTCACTTTCTAAAGTAAATAATTCATCCGTCACTTTAACTACGCTGATATTATCAAAATAGGCAGTACCTGTAGAACGACCTCCGTTAGCCATTCCGCCTTGCCAGAAACCTAATGCAGCAACTATTTCAGCCTCTCCGTTATCATCAGCCATGAAATCTACAGTTACATTTGTCCAATTTTTAAGCTCAGTACCATAGAGATAGCGTGACGAGTTCCAATATTGTTTAGAATTAGGTCGAAATATGACAGGCCCCGTACCTTGACCGTTCGGAATATCTGAATATCTGATACGGGCTGTCATACGGTACATCTGATCCGGTTCTAAATCTGTTAATGTTCTCTTCACGCCAACACAACATTTATCATTTTCCGGTAATTGCTGTATTTTTAGAGCTTTACTGTCATTTACCCCCTCTCCATCAACAACTTCAAGAAGCGTTTTAGAGCCGTTTGCATATTCTACTCTCGTCCATCCTTCCAATCCATTCTCAAAAGAAGCATTAGATATCTCTATTGCATTAGGATTCTCAATGACAGGAGGTATTTGAGAACCTTCTGGAATAACATTATTATCATCTTTGCAAGCAACAAAGCAAATAATAAAAATAAGCAATTGTGTAAATTTTAATTTCATAAATCTTCAATTATTGTTGTGTAGAAAGATATGATTTTATCACTTGTAATTCTTGTTTACTAAACAGTTCGTTCGTATCTGCCTTAGCATGCTTAGTAAGAAAAGAGAGAAAATATTCGAATTTCTGCCATTGATTCATGTTTTTCTCTTGCTCCTCGTCTCTTGGAATGGAATATAATTCCTCGAAAACATCTTGATATAATTCCCAACCGTAAGTTTCTTTAATACGAATCAAACAATAACAAAGAGCATTGCCCATCTCTACCGCTCTACCGGCACCTATTGTCCGATCGTAACAGTTATCTGTTTCTGATTTATATAATTGTAAAAGTTCTGAACCTGTATACGTTTTCTCTTGTGATTCAAATGAACCATCTGCTTGTACAACAGAGGCTGTTGTTATAACTTTTGCATTTAATTTTTCCAAGGCGTAGAACATCCTGAAGTTGGCAAATATCTCTTCATTCCAATTCCAAGCATATGTAGCACCTGAAATATAAGGAGCAAAATTATGCCCTATTTCATGCATTATTCCAAAACACCAATCTCCTCTCCGAATCGTTTGAAGCGATTCGTAAATATAGTTCTTATTCCATTGTATCGGATTTCCGGCATATGCCCATGCATCAATCTCTTTAGAACGGATTGAGATAATTTTTCCATCAAAAGGAACCTTTCCCCTAAATAATTCCTTATAACATTCATACACATCATCCATATTGGCAAGCCATTCATCAATCAATTGATCGGATATGGGCACTAAGTCCCGAGAAACAACTAAACGAAAATGTTTGCTTGTACGAATATATAGATCTTGATTCTCTTTTAAAACAACATCATCAAAATAGGCAAGCCCTTTAGAAGATGCTGCAGTATTACCTAATCTTAAACATAGAATTATCTCTCCATTTTCCGGAACATCATCTATTTCCAATACCAAGTCTTGCCATTTAGAGTGCGAACCTGTAAGCGTTCCAGAAGTAGGGGCCCAAAGATAATCAAGACAGAGATTAGCTCCCATACCACCGTCTATCATATCAGTTTTAACTTTAGCTGATGCCTTATAATAGCCACCTGACTTTAATCCGGTCACCTTTTGAGCAAACATTACATCAGTGTCCTCATCCAATGCAATAATGGACAAGCAACGGGAATCATTTACACCACTATTCTCCTTTTGCTCTACAATTGCCGCCTCTGCATTCCACCCCCCAATGTAACTCCATACTCCAGACACAGCCATTGTTGATAAATCCATCGAAATATCATCTTCCATATCACCATTCACAATCAATGAAGGATTCGTTTTATCTTCTTCCACGGAAATGGTTGTATCTGGTTCCTGTCTAAAATTGTTTGAATCTGAACATGAGAAGAAGACAGTACATAATACGATTGAAAATAAACAAGAACTTGTATGCATGACTAAAAAATGAAATAAAACAGTATAGAATATGTAAGAGTTGGCAGCATTGCCACCAAACTCTCACATATTAAACTTTTATTTAAAAACTAGGAGTAAAATTATACTGAATTGGGAAACCTCCTTCACCACTGTATTTATTATCTACAACCTTAAGGTCAAAGTGTACAACACCTGTTTTCATATCAACCCAAGAACCATTATCTACAACCTGATCATAGCCCTGGCCATTTCTTTCATTTGCTCTGTCTACAAAATCTCCAAGTTTTTTTCTATCCGAATATCCTTCAACAAACTCATCAAGAATATTGAAATGAATCACACCGCCACTCCAGTTCTTGTTGTAATTAATACAATATTTATGCGCCTTATCACTCTGAGAAGCCGGCCAACCATTCTCACCTGCTAAATAGATTGCTGGTGCTGAAACTCTATCACTCTTTTCCTCACCCCAAACTTCCTTTTCATAATCACCTGCCAATGTTCTAAAAGGCTGAATATAAATCACGTTATTTTCTACTTGAGTTCCCTCAAACAATTCTGATTCATCAAGCTTAAGCGCAAACAAATAGGGTTCAATTCCATCAAAAGACATAGATGTCAGATCGATTTGATAAGCAACATTTACCTCCATTTCACCAGCAGTTATCGACTCTGTTGATACGCTGACATTAGATGGTTCGAATGGGATGAATGAAGTACCGTTCTCTGTATTGTAAGACTCTATCAAAGAATTATCTACAGTCAATTTCACCGGCTGATTATCGCTGATAGGAGCATTCATTGCAACTGAAATTTTTCCATTTCCCGTTTTATTAACCACTACCTGCTCTGCACCTGCGACCCACATCTTAAGTGTATTCAACTGAACCAACACATAAATTGGCTCCTTTTGTTGAGTTTGATATACATCTGAAGACATAACCAAAGGAAGTAGGAAAATATCGTCACTATCCATGTTCCCACAATTGAACGTAATACTTGTCTTATAGTTCATCGTCTCAGAATCCAATACTCCGTCATTAACCGTATAGTATTCAGATGAGAGCAGTTGATAATCAACACCGTTGGCCTCATTATAAACACTAACCGATGCAGCATCTGCTTCATAAGTCACCTTACCAGCATCTATTGTAGTAAAATTAGAAGTTGCTTCGATTTCAACAGTCTGAGGTAATAAAACATCTCTGATAAAACTCAATGAAAAATTCTCCTCAGGGACTTTAACTGTAAATGTTGGTTCTACAATATTAGGAATAAGCAATACCTGTGCTGCACTCCCTTTATCCTCCACCTCAACAGATGAAGCGTTCAAAGAAAGAGGGAGTACGTAATTATTAGCAGTAGATATACCGTTTGCCGCAAGCTCTCTTGGCTTAATCACGACGGGTAATTCTACTTCCTTATCCGTTTTATCTAACTTGATAGTAGATGGGAAGTCATAATACTCAGCTGGCATCAACTGATAATTTGTCCCATTAAGATTATTGTATTCAGTCAATAATGTCTCATCTACCCCAATGGTTAAATCGAGTTCTTTTGAAAGTCCGTAAATTCTCGAAATGTTAACTACGGTCTCTTCTTCGTCGTAAATCGATATGGTATTCACCGTATAAAGACCTGTTTTATCAAATACTGGATCCGGTTTTATAGTAATTGGCGCCAGCTCTGCCTCACAAGCAAACATCATACCAATGAGGGCAGTCGGAAATAATATTTTAAAAAACTTTTTCATAATAAGTCCGTTTTTTTATCGTTTCAATTCCATACAATCAATAGAACACTCTCTATTAATAGAATGGAGCTTGTACTAATTCTGTATTAAGTTCACACTCAGACGCTTTTATAGGCATAAGGTAATGTTTGATGTCAAATCGCTTAATAGCTGCCTCTGTCATAGAGAAGAACTCCTTATCTGTGGCGTTTTCTCCCTTTGACATATCAAGACCATACTCGTTGTGATTAAAAGCACCATTCGGTCCGTGAGCAATAAACCAACGACGTACATCAAAGAAACGCTGACACTCATAACAAAGCTCTATTTTTCTCTCATGGCGTATCATTTCACGCATCTCTTCCTGAGAATAACTATCCTCATAACCTGGAATACCTGCACGTTCTCTAATAGCATTGAGATATTCCAAGACCTCATCTTGCCGAGATTCTCCGTAATATTCATTAAGTGCTTCCGCATAGTTCAGATACACCTCACCTAAACGAATGATCGGGAATGGTACATTCAAGTTCCATGTGTCTTTAGCCTTTTCTTTACTTGAGCAGTAATTAAGCGGAAGGCCTTTACGAACGGAAAAACCGGTTGTATTTTTATCACCAGGAGTCGATCCATTGCCTGAAAGACCTTTATACCAATAGTCGACTATACCATAACCGTCCGAATCTTGATACGAGTCCCCTTCATTGGGGTAAGCATAAGATACACGCTGATTAGGGAAGTGAATGTTAGCATAGAAGCGAGGTTCACGATCTACAAACATGTGGAATGTGTTCGCAATGGTACCATTACCGTCTTCAGTAGAAAATTCTTTATTTTCAAACCATTCTTCCAACGGACGGGCCTTTGAGCCGTCTGCCATAAAGAAGTCATTAATCATACCTAACGGCAGTGAATAACGGCCATTCCAACCATACCAACGGCCAGGCACTGCACATCTTGCATACCACTGGATAGAATTCGGATGCCCCCATATTATCTCACGATTTTTATCTTCACCCCAAGTTGTAGTGATTTCACGTATATTCTCAACCACTTCATCGAAAGTAGGTTCACCAGATTCAGCATCAGGCTTTTTCAGTTCATATCCATAGTTATCAATTACATCTTTTGCCGCATCTGCCGCTACTTTCCAAAGTTCCTTATCATACTCTGTTGGAATAAGAACTGTTCCATCATTATTTTTCCAATCTTTATATACACTGTTGCCATTATATAACGGACTTGCAGCCAGCAGGTGCATACGTGACTGAATAGCACGAGCCGCTCCGACTGTTGGAAGACCTAATTCAATAGACTCATTGCGTTCTTCAGGCATACCATTTTCGCAGGCCCAATCAATCTGTTCACTAATCCATTGAACACACTCTGCAAAAGGTTTACGTGCGCTGGAAGCAGCTATTCCATCTGCAGTTCTACTACTTTCCTCTATTGGAATAGGACCATACAAACGAAGTAAGAGATAATGATAGTACGCACGCATGAAAATTGCTTCTGCGTATTTTGTACGACGTTCAAGTTCCCCCATCTCAACACATCTATCAAGATTCTCCAAGAAGATATTAATATGACGGATAGCTTGATAATAACGCACAAAGAAATATAAATTATAACCTGTATAACCATAGTAATTATCTGGCGACATCAAGCCTTCAGAAATATTACGAATATTACTTTCCATAACATAAGCAGCCTCGTCAGTACACCAAAAATATGGTATTTGACCGCTATAGTGCATTTCTTGCACCATAAAATCATCACTATACATGCGCGAATACCATTTTTTTGTTTCAACTTCTGAAGCAAAGATTTTATCAATAGTATTTAATTCGCCCGCGTCCTGTTCAAGATAATCAGAACAAGAAGAAAATACTAGTAACATTAATACAATATGTATATATTTTTTCATATTTATTTACTGTTAAAATGATAAATTCAAACCAAGATAAATAGTTTTCTGCATGGGATAAGAGTCTGCACTTGTCTCTGGATCCCAAAAATCAGAGTAGAATTTGCTTATTGTAAGAAGATTCACACCCTGAAGATATACACGCATAGATTTTGCATGAATTTTTTTAGTGAGATTTTCAGGAAGAGTATATCCTAATTCAATATTTTTTATACGCAGATAACTTGCATCCCGTTGCCACCATGTTGATGTTTTGTAGTTGTTTGCATTTGCACCATAACTCAAACGAGGTGAAAAGGCGTTTGGATTTGGATTATCCTCTGTCCAGCGATCAAGGAACATAGTCATGACATTACCCATGTACTTAGGACTACGGTCTGCTTGGAATGGCTGAAAATACCATCCTCCAGTTAAATAAGTAGAACGATTACCCGCTCCTTGTAACAGGAATGAAAAATCAAATCCTTTATATTTAAGAGATGCACCAAAACCATAAACTAACTCTGGCATTGACGGATCACCAATCCAAGTTCTGTCAGCTTCAGTAATCTTACCATCATCATTCAGGTCTTCATAACGAATATCACCTGGGCGAAGCTGTGTCTTATCCATCGAGAACTGCTCATAATATTCAGGCATGTTATCCAACTCTTCTTGAGAAAATAGGTGCATAGCTTTATATCCCAAAGTCAAACCATAACGAACCCCCTTGTAATCTTGCCAAGGATACGCATAATATTTACCGTCTTTAAGGACAGTATTTCTGGTAAAGGTAAAGTTACCTCTTGCTGAAATAAATAGATCTTTATTAATTTGTTTAGAATATTCTCCAGAAATTTCAAAACCTTTATTTTCCATTTCACCCATATTGGCATAAATATCAAAACCGTTTGGAAGACCCGCAACTTCAGAGGTTTGAGGTGACAAGAAAATATTTTCACGTTTTTCATAGAACACATCTGCATTTAAGCGGAAATTGTTAAAGAAACCGAGCTCAACACCGAGATTGTATTTTGTCGCAACCTCCCAAGTAACATCACTGTTTGCCATACGTCCTTCTCCGATTCCAGATTGGTATTGGTCATAATTAAGGCCGAGGTTGTTATACCCACCTGCAGATTCATTGATTGTGGCAAGATAAATAAAACGGGTTGAAGGAATCTGATCATTACCGACCTGTCCGATAGACGCACGTAACTTTGCCCATGTTAAAACTTCATTACCGGCCAACCAAGATTCCTCCGAAGCCACCCAGCCCAAAGCAATTGCAGGGAATATACCCATTCTATTACCCTTAGCAAAGTTTTCAGAACCATTAAAACCAACATTTGCCTCTAAAAGATAACGATTATCATAACCATACGTAACACGTCCTGCAAGACCAAGACTACGTTTAGGTAAGGATGTAATATAATCCATTCCTTGAATCATGTAGCGATTGTCCTTTACAAATCCCATAACTAGTCCACCAACATCGTGTTTTCCGAATGTACGGGAATAGTTGATAGTTGCTTCTGCATACTGTGAACGAGTAGACGAACTTGAGTGACTATAATTAAGATAATCCTGATATGAACTTGCATACCATTCTGTTGCTAACAAGTCACCGTTTTCATCACGGCCTGTTGGTTCGAAAAAGTTTATACTACGAGAACGAGTATCTGCAGCATCAGTACTATAGTCATAAGCGTAAGTGAGTTTTGCAGTCAAGCCCTCTGTGATAAAATCCAAATTCTGATCTACAGTTAAATTTGCCCTTAAAGCATTGGAGATATTTTTTACGTAACCCCGTTGAGTTAACATGTTATATGGATTATTAAGACCATCACGGCCGGCCAATCTACCATCCTTTAATATGACAGGAAAAGCATTAGGTGCTGCATTAATTATATCACGATAAATAGAAGCGGAACCACCTTCAGCAGGCTCTGTATTCTCGGAGACATTTCCCTGTATACCAAAACTAACGGTTGTTTTGGGAGATATATCCATATCTACATTTGAACGGAAATTATAACGCTTATAATTTACATTTTCACCAAAACTCCCAATAGAAGAAGGTACCCAAGAATAAGAGCCCGGATTGATATGATACTGTCCCTCTTGATTATAGAAAGATACCGCAGTGAAATAGCGTGCATATTTACCACCACCAGAAATATTTACACTCAGTTTCTCTGACATTGTTAAATCTTTCATCAAAACCTCTTGCCAATCAACATTTGGATATACCTCTGGATCTGTCTGATCACGCATTGCCTTAATCTCGGCATCCGAATATTTAAACGAAGAAGAAATACCAGCAGTAGCATCTACAGCTTCATTGAAAAGCATTGAACGAGTCGCCGCATCTACAAAAGACAGACGCTTACTAGGTGCAGAAAAACCATGTTCATAACGAACATCTATTTTAGCTGGACCATCATAACCACGACGTGTATTTATAAGAATTACACCATTAGCGCCACGAACACCATAAACTGCTGTTGCAGAAGCGTCTTTCAATACAGAGAAAGATTCAATCTCAAGTGGATCTACATTCTCAAGCGGACGTTCTATACCATCAACAAGCACGAGCGGATTAGGATCACCTGTGAAAGTTGCTATACCACGAATCCAGAATTGAGCATCATCCTTACCTGGCTCTCCCGAAGATTGAAGAGCAACAAGACCTGCTACATTACCAACTAAAGATTGACTTAGTGAACGGACAGGAACCTGTAATTGGACAGGTTTTACGGAAGAAATAGAACCTACAACTGTTTCTTTTTTCTGAGTACCGTAACCTACTACTACAACTTCATCAAGACTTTGTGCGTCTTCTTGGAGAAGAATTTTGAGCCTTTGCCCACCTTTTACTTTGATCGTTTGTGTAATAAATCCAACATACGAGACCTCAATTGTTGAATTGTTAGGAACATCAATTTTGAACTGCCCATCTAAATTAGTCACAACTCCATAGTTTGATTGCCCATTTAGTAACATAATGTTAACACCTGGTAATGGCGTTCCTCCCGTATCTGTTACTACACCCGTAACTAAATTTTGTGCAGAAACAACCATACCAATCAATAAGAAGGCAATAAGTAGCAACATTTTGCTTTTTAAGAACTTCATACTGTGATTTTTTTAAGGTTAATAAATGTTTTGAATATCGCTGCAAATATACCCGCACTGACACCACCTGTTTTAACAAAATCGTCTTTTTTTATACAAATATTGTATTTTAATAGATTTATAAAGATTTAGATTAGTGCAATAAAGATTATTCTTATATATTTGGACGAAATTTATATTTAATACAAATATGAGTAGCAATAGTTTTTTTACATTTATCTTTTGGATTTCCGTATTTATTTTGTGCACTAAACCAACATTTGCAATAGATACAAATTTAAAGTTTGAGCATATGGATATCTCAACAGGTTTAAATTCAAACACGGTTTATTGTACATTTCAAGATAGTAATGGTCAAATGTGGTTTGGAACCAATGATGGATTAACAACATATGATACATATACATTTAAAACTTGGAGAACAGACTCCAATAACCCTTATTCTATTGGTAATAATGGAATCTACTGCATATACGAGGACCGCAATAATCGACTATGGATAGGCACCGAAAAGGGATTATATCTTTTCAACAAAGATTTGGATAAATTCCAACAAATAAATGGATTAAACATCGAAAAATCACATATAAGATCAATCTCAGAGGATTCACATGGTAAAATATGGGCAGCGTCACTGGGACATGGTATCTTCAAATATAATCCAAATAATAAAGAACTTAGAAACTATAGACAATCACAGAATGTTGGACTTAATTCAGATTATTCAACAAAGATATTATCTGACTCATTAGGCAATATTTGGTGTCTCGCATCCGGGAGTTATTTACATAGATACAATCACGATAGCGATACTTTCGAGAAAATTCTTATAAAAGATAAAAAAAATGGTATGGTTGAAACAAATGCATTCACTATGTGTTTAGACTGGAAAGGAGATCTTTGGATTAGTGGTTGGGACTGTGGGATATTTCATTATTCTATCGAAGAATCCTGTTTTAAAAATTATCTGACGGACAGGGGCCGACCAATATTACAGGGGCGTATCCATACAATTAAGGCGTTCGAGCCTAACAAGATATACATTGGTTCAGATCAAGGGTTGACATTGTTTGATCCATCTACGCAAAAATACATTACCACTTCTTACAACCGAAACAATAGCAGTAGTTTATCTGATGACTTTGTCTATGATATCCTAAAAGACAATGAAGGTGGGCTATGGATCACTACATATTTTGGTGGTATAAACTATTCAAATCCCAATAGTTCAAACTTCACTATTAGACATTGCGCAACTGAATCAGCAAGAGGAAGAATTATCAGTAAATTTCATGAAGATAAAAATGGTGATATATTCATCGGGACAGATGATGGAGGATTATTTATATATAATCCGATCAAAGACAAGTGCCATCGATATACAATTGATAAATCTAATCCTAATTTAAATATTCACGCAATTTGGAGCAATGATACATACCTTTGGATTGGTACTTATTCTAAAGGCCTATATAGAATAAACCATAAAACAAAATATGTCGAGCATATACCCTATTTTGAAAAAGACGGCATAACAAACGAAAGTATATATTCTATACATGAAGATTTATCTGGAAAAATATGGATTGGTACCAAAACTGCAATTTGGACATGGACAAAAAAACATGGATTTATAAAAGAAAAGGAGTTAGGGTACAATAGTGATATTATTGCTATATGTGAAGACTTAAAAGGGAGCATTTGGTTCGCATCTCTTAATAAGGGAATACTAAAATACACTCCTACTACCCACAATATTACCCACATTTCTAAAGGCTCCAATGGAATCAAAATACCTAATGAAATTACATCTATGTCACTACATATGGACTACCTTTTTATTGGGACCTCAGGGCAAGGTCTAATAAAATACCATATTCCAACAGAATCCATAACAAAAGAGAAATGTTCAAATATTGAGATGGAACATCTATCCATTTATAATATTATAAGCTATAAAGACAATCTTTGGCTCAGTACCAATGAAGGTCTACTCTGTTATAATCCATCTATCGCAAAATGTAACATTTTGGGTAAATATGATGGATTAAATACAAATCTTTTCAATCCTAATTCAGGAATAGTTGCATCAGATGGTAAAATTTATCTCGGTTCAAATAATGGGTTCAATATCGTCACTCCAGATAGACTTAAAAGCAATACTGTAAAACCTAACACTATATTTATCCATACATCAAATACTCTTTATAAACATACAGACAGTACAATCTTATACAAATGGCACAATCCATTCACCATCAAATTTGCTAGTCTAAGCTATCACTCACCAATAAATAACAAATACAAATATTATCTGGAAGGTTATCATAGTAATTGGATTGAGACCAACTGGAAAAATAATCACGTTACCTTCTCAGATCTTCCCTGTGGCAAATATACATTTTGGGTATGTTCTTCTAATAATGATGGAGTATGGGGGACACCTATTTCTTGGAATATTATAGTAAAACCGCATTGGTGGAATAGTAAAGTAGCTATAATAATATATATTCTTATATGTATGGCTCTAGTATTCGGTATTATCACTTACTCAATCATGCACCACGTTCAAAAAAAGAAAAATAGAATAGCGAAAATTAAATATGTTAGGGAAAAGACTCGCATTGAAACTGAGCTACAGTTTTTTTTCAATCTAGCACAAGAGATTCGAACTCCTATCATGTTGATAAATAATCCAATAAATGAAATTGCTAGTATCGAAAATTTACCAGAAAATATAGCACAAAAAATTTCTATCATCCAAAATAGTTCTAAAAAACTTTCTAATCTTGCAGATGAAATTCTTGACTTAAAAAAAATAAATGCAGAAGTAAATATTTATCCTACACCCATAATAGATTTAACAAGCCAGATTGTTAACACCTTTAAAGCAAACAATTCTTTTCTTGACGTGGATATCGTGTTCATTGATGAAATCAAAAAAAATGTAGTCGCCAACCTTAACATAGATGCATGGAATAAAATTATGAACCATTTGCTTTCAAATGCATTAAGATTTACCAACAACCTTATAGAGGTCAGAGCAAAGATCTATAAAAATAATATTATCATTACTATACATGATAATGGAATTGGTATTTCACAAGACGACATAAAGAATGTATTTAATGCTTTTTGGCACTATGATAAGACCAATAGAGTAAATGTATCAGGCTTTGGACTCGGGCTTACAATATCAAAATTATTATTGTACAAAATGGATATGACTATAAATATCGAAAGTGAAGTAAACAAATTTACTACATTCACCATTAGTATACCTATTTACGAAAAAAGCATAGAAAATTACACAATACTAGAAAGAATTCAAGATTTGAACTCATTAGACACTCCTTCAGTAGCGAATATAAATCAATCTGAGATAGATTCGTATTTAAGAAAGCACAATAGAATACTAATTGTAGATAATGACAGAGATTTACAATTATATTTAGCTGATGCACTCTCAAAAGAGTACAAAATTTACACAGCATCTAATGGAGAAGAAGCTATGGAGATACTCTCTATTGGGGAAAAACCAGATATAATAATCTGTGAAGTTATGATACCTAAAATGAATGGCATAAATCTCTGTAAACGGTTAAAAAAAGATGCTAATTTATACAATATACCTATTATTATGTTTGCAGATAATACTGACATTAACACTAAAAGCTATTGTATTCAAAATGGTGCCGAAGCCTTCATTGAGAAGCCAATTAATGTTGATTATTTGAAAATAAGAATAAAAAATATTTTAGAAAAAAGAAAATTACTACAACTTTTTTTTAGCAAACACTCGTTCATTACTCTATCAGAACCTTCTGATAACAATGTTGACGATTGTTTCCTAAAACAATTTAGTGACATTGTTGTCCAATGTATTTCAAAACACGACCTTACAGTGGATGATGTAGCTAAGGAAATGTGCATGAGTAGAAGCGTTCTATTTAAAAAGGTCAAAGAAATAACAGAAATGACACCCAATAATTATATAAAAGCTATAAGACTCCAAAAGGCTGCAGAATTATTAATTCAAGAAGAATACAAGATCAATGAAATATGCTACTTAGTAGGATTCAACAACCATAGTTATTTTACAAAGTGTTTTGTTGATTATTTCGGTCTACTCCCCAAAGAATATATTGCAAAAAGAAAGAAAGAGGAGCAGCGTAATGAGAAAGAAAAAACAAGAAACGATATTCATCCTTTTTCGTGCCAAAACCCTGATTAAATAGGGATACACTCAAAAGATAACAATATCATTACAAGATAGTCATTTTTATTTCTTTAAATATTCCGTACGACAGGAAGTTGTACAAGTAATTGTTCTGCATTACGTCTGAACCTATTGTTACATCAATAGTAGCCTAAAAAGGCGTGCGTTACCAGTAATGATTTGGTACGAGTTCCCTTGACAATATGGACCTATATAGAAATATCCAATGTATAATTGTTAGGTAGCAATATAAGTAAACCGCTGCACCATCGTGACAAAGAATGGCTTACGGATATTGGGTAGCTATAGCCAAAAGGCAAGCAGTTAAGATAGGTCATTTAGGTATATAAGATTACACAGACATCATACTGCTGATGAAGAGAAATGGGGGCTAAATCGATCGTTAGTCACTTATATAGAATCTCCCCGTATTTCCCCTACCGACATCGTAACAGGTAGGGCAACCTTAAGGGAAGCCGAAAGGGATGCAGGTAAAAGATTACAGAGAAAGCGAATACTTTTGTTTAATGTAGAGGATTGAGATTATAAATAAAAATTTGTATCTTTGCGAACTATGGAAATAGGAACGGCTGTCAACGCAATACAAGAAGAAGGTTACACAAAAGGTTTCGTACTGTTGTATGACAGGCGTTCCACTTTGTACAATCAATGCTTACTTTATTACTTACTATCAAGAATTGAAAGTACAATATTATTTTATGCAAGTAAAGTACGAATTACTTGATTTGAACGAACTTAAATTTGTAGCTTTGCATCAGATTATTCTATTACAAATAATCTACACATCAATTAATTAGGCAAGGGAAGCATTGCTCTACGAGTATAATTTAATTTCAAACCTTTTTCATAGGCCTCGGCACCATACAATTCCTTGATATCCATTTCGCCTAGATTTACAAGTATACCACGTGCCATAAATCCTGCATCTTCATTCTCAACATGTGGTAGAGTTTCCGCCGCTTCTTTTAGTTCCGGTATGAAAGGACGAATATATTCACGCATTTCTGGATCCAAAGACAGACATTCCAACGACGAATAACCTATTTTTCGGTTCTTTTCTAAAGTAGGAGTAAGCAGACGGGTAATACCTTCCTGATATCTTCCCAAATAAGATATGGCATAAGCAGCCTCCGAAGCTATATATGGGTTAGTATCATAAATTAATGCCAACAAAGCTTGAGGACAAGTTCTAATTCGTTTTTCTTTGGCTAGTTTGGCATACCCTACTACGCCCCAAAATCGCATTTCTGGCAAAGAACTAGTAATTGCTTCTTCTAATACAGGAAGCAGGTCTATTGTTGCAGTACCAACCATCTCAACAAGGGCATACAGTTCAGCTAACGGGTAGCGTTCTTGACGTACTTTTTCATAAAGTATATGCCCTATACGTGAATCAGGTAAAAAAAAGCCTAAATCAGTAGTAACACGAATATGAGCAGATAATGCTTGCCGCATTTTACAGAGGACACCTTCATATTCAGAAACACCAGAAAGATCATGAAGTTCGTCTGGATCTTTTTCAAGATCAAATAGCATTTCAGCCGGATGACTTTGAAAAGGTTGGCCCCACTCCGGATTCCCCCCCCCTTTTAATATTAACTCATCCCATACTTGATTTGAAGGCATGCCCCATTGATAATAATTGCGTAAAGCAAACTGACGATATGGAATATAACTTCGGATATATTTAAAACGCCCGTCCGTAACTGCACGTACAGGCATAAAATGATGTAATTGATTAGACGCTAACGCAAACTGCATTTCACGCTTACCCTTATTTACAAATTTGCCATATATCGCATTGCCTTGCATATGCCTGGGTGGTCTGACTCCTGCAAGACTAAGTACAGTGGGAGCTAAATCAGTAAAATTAATAAGACCATATTCCTTACCTGAAGAAACCTTTGCCAAGTGCCTCCATTTAGGTGGAAAGTATATTATTAAAGGAACCTTTAAACCACTTTCATACAAATATCCTTTACCACGTGGAAGACACCCTCCATGATCACTAAAAAAAAATATGATTGTATTCTTATCTAGCCCTCTATCTTTCAAGTCTTTCAAAAAGAATCCAAGCCATGTATCCACATCTTGTACCGACTCCAAATGAGCAGCATAATCAGAACGAATTTCTGGGAGATCTGGAAGATAAGAAGGAAGTGACAATAAGCTCGGATAAATCCCCTCCCTAGTGTAATCTCTTCGGCCCTCGGTATGAAAGGTACGAATACGCCCCATGTGAGAAACAACAGTATTAAACACAGCAAAAAATGGCTGATGCTTTTTCCGTCTACTACTATTGTATGACGCATATTTATTACATTCGTCCCAGCAGATCTTATTATTTGTAGTAGAATTATAATGGGTCTTATTATTATTTGTACAATAATACCCCACCTCACGTAATTTTTGAGGAAAGAAAATATCTACGGGAGTATCATAAGGTATCGGATGAACATCCATCCCATATGTGGTAGCATAACATCCAGTGATTAAGGAAGAACGGGCCGCAGAACTTTGTGGAGCTACCGACCAAGCATTCATAAACTGTATACCACGGAGAGCAAGGCTATCTATATTTGGAGTATGCACATCCTTGTTCCCATAACAACCAAATTCACGTGCACTAGTATCCTCAAAAGTAAGCCATAAGATATTGGGTCTTTCATGATTAATCGCTCCTACAGATATGGAAGACAGTCCGTAGAAAGAACAGCACAGCAATAAAGATAAGTGTTTCATAAGATATTAAAGTTATTTATCCAGGTCAAAGATAAAAAGTTTACATTTCGGCAATATTCGTTTTCGTTTAAAAAAATATCAAAATTGTTTCACTCGGTATCTTTCAACAATTTTAATATAAAAATCGACATGTTTTATATAATAAAAACAGAAGTGCTAAAATCGTAAAAGAGAATAAAATATATGTAACAAACAAATATTTACCTTTGAGCAATCATTAAATTTAATATTAAAATGAAATACGCATTATGTAATAATCACATCATAGGCGATAATTCTTGGAAACATGGACCGCCTACACAATATTCTGCAAAAGTGCGATTATTTAATATATTTATCGGAACATATAAAATTACTGATTAATATTTGTTATATCAATATATAGTCTAAAATAAAAAGGATATTATCAACCGGTAAGTCATCCTCATAACGTGAATCTTTATCTAATACATACTACCAGATTACAAAGAATGTAAAAGATGGAATTGTAGGATGAATCAAAAGCAACAGTAATTTATTAATTTAAAACAGACTGAAGTCATGAAATTCATACATTTCTTATTAATGTTTTTAGGAGAATTAGCTCTCGAAACATTGAATATTGATATCACCAAAAAACATTTCTATTCACCACATAACACACTTTTTTCCATAAAACAAAATCAAAAGGGAAAACGACAAATGACAGCATACTCCGCTCGCCACAGATTTACAACCTTTATTTATCAATTAAAAAGATATAATGTTGCAAAATATAAGGAAAAACATTCCACTCTAATTATCTATCCTGATTACATACAGGAGTATGCTTCCTACCACCAAATAAATAATAATAATTTTATCATGAAGAGTATTCGTTGTTTACGTTTGGGGTATCATGGCAAGTATATACCCCTTCTTACTATTTTTTTACTTTTATCATTGGTGCTAAGCTCTATATGGCTTTTTCCATTATACAAAAGTTACAAACTAAAGAACATACGAAAAAAGAAAGAAAAAGAAATATACCAAATGAATATCAACATATTATATGAACAACTACATAACCAACTAACCCTAATTATTTCACCATTACAAGAACTAATGAGGCACATTTACGGAGATTGGGAATATAAGCAATTGCTACACATCCAAGACAGTGCCAATAAATTATCATACATTATTAGCCAAACAAAAATTCTTAGTGACATCAATTTAGGTTTACTCAAGCTCAATATAATACACTCTAACGCATATAAACAAGTACTAGATTGTTTCATGAGCTATAAATACTTATCCAGGAAGAAACATATTGAATATAATTTCTATACAAAATTACAAGATGAAGATCTTTTTTTTGATAAAAACGTTCTAATTCTAATTACAAATAAATTACTTGCAAATGCATTTAAATATACAGAATCTGGAAAAAGCATTACAATACGACTATATAAGGAGGACAAAAACCTTGTCCTACAAGTGTCAGATACAGGGATCGGTATTCCAGTAGAAAAACAACAAAAAATATTCGATCGTTTCTATCAAATAGAAAATAGCTACATAGAAAACGGCTTAGGGCTCTCTATGGTTCAACAATTAGTTGAATTACATCATGGAAAAATTATATTGCAAAGCGAAATAAGAAAAGGGAGCACTTTTTCTATTCATTTTCCACAGGACAAGTCTTCATACAACAAAGATGAGTTTCTTAACGACAACATGGAAGAGAAACAAGATATAATACCTTCTATATATTCAAACAAGATTTGTATGAAAGATGAGCATGAACCCACTAATACACAAGTGATAAAAACAAAAAACGGAACTATTTTAATAGCAGAAAGCAATGAAGAATTACGACAATATATATCCAATAATCTATCCTCTTTGTTTTATCTATTAGAAGCGAAAAACGGAAAAGAAGCACTGGATATTTTAAAAAGACAGGAAGTTAATTTGATCATTACAAATGCAATAATGCCTGTAATAGATGGTATTAAGCTGTGTAAACTAGTAAAAGAAAATCTATCTACTCGTCATATACCTGTTTATATCTTATCTACAAAAACAGATATAGAATCTCAATTGGAAAGTTTTCGAGTAGGTGCTGATGATTATATAATCAAACCATTCTCCATAAATATTTTAAAATTTAAAACATTAAATATGCTACATACATCTCACTATATTTTTGAGCATAGTTCTAACATTATGCCGACAGAACGAATTAATACCACAATGAATAAAGAAATACTTGAAAAAGCCAATATGGTAGTTGAGAAAAATATAGATAATATGAAGTTTTCCATAAAACAGTTCGCATGGGAAATGAATATGAGTTGTTCGAGCCTTCACATGAAATTGAGAGCAATAACAGGAGAATCAACCACTGAATTTATACATAAAATACGGCTTAATCGAGCCTGCCAGTTATTAGAAGAAGGTAAATTTTCCATATCTGAAATCAGCTTTATGGTGGGATATAATACCCCTTCTTACTTTACAACATGTTTTAAAAAATATGTCGGTTGTCTACCAATAGAATATAAAAATAGATTTTTTCCAGTTTAAATCGTAAGCCCCCGATAAAGTACCCGTTGTCTTTGTATCTTTAAGTCTCGATCTTTGC